>VOFC01000692.1_pt1 | contig 595419 bp, 520 predicted proteins | sample 5384161 | NCBI WGS metagenome assembly VOFC01 (sample SAMN12384722, study PRJNA508395) | human gut metagenome | isolation source: healthy gut B | host: Homo sapiens | reverse complement strand
GGCGGTGCGCATCATCAAGCCGCATATCGCCAACCCGATGTGTTGCGCCATTTGTCTGAAATTTGCCGTTGCCGTCATATCTTCGCTGTTTTTGATTTTTTGTTTTTTATGCGGATTCAAGAGCTGAGGGAGTTGAGTTTCAAACTATCTTATCTGCCTCTCGTTTATCCGACATTTTTTTTATGCGTCTTTCTGTCGCATCGGTCGTTTTCGTTTCGGGTGCTTGAAAAGGTATTAGGGAATGCAAGGTTTTTCGGTCAAAATACTACCCGCAGGGCTGGAGATTTTTACCGAAAACAGGAGGCTTGACCTTGCTTTCCCGTCCAATCCCGGAATTACCTTTGCGCCCTGAACGAAAATGACTGACTGATGCGGCTCACTGAAAGGCGCAAAATGGAGGTAAACGAAACCAGAGGCAGATTAGGTAGAAAAAAAAACTTTAGGGGAAAATCCGTAAAAAGGGAATCACCAAAAGGAAAAAGACATCACCGGAAGCGTGAAAAGGGCAAACCACAACAAAGGGAGTATGATTGTTTTCCGATCCGACGGGACTTGTCCAGCCGGGTGGCAACAATCATTCTTCCCGGTTTGTCCGGCTGTGTGTGGGCGCCTGTTTCATTCATGGGGCAGGCTGACACACTCTGCATTCACTTTCCGCTTCCGGCAAAAGAGACAGCGAAAAAAGAAAAAATCATTTGAAAACCCGTAAAAGCACCTCTTGGCATAGGCGCAAAGAAAGGGGCATTGCTTCATCTGTCTAAACATCGTTTAGGCGTGAGGCAATGCCCTTTTCTCCAGCTATGCGGTAGTCGGCACACGTTTGTTCCAAACTCGTTTTGGGCAATGGTGTGCCGACGGACAATACCGCTTTTACGGAAAATTCTTATGAATGAGGGGATAAAAAACGGGAGTTTATATCAAAATCTCGAATTAAATAGCTACTTTTGCATACGAAGAGTTCTTTGAAGGTTACGCAACGCGCAGAAGGATAATGCAGTAGATAACTAACTAAATCGTAACCTATTACTATCAAGAGCAATTAACCTACGCTCATTTCCAATAAATTACACTCTTTTTCGTTCCATCGCTGCATTCCACAGCTTCAGATCATCCTTCTTCAGCACCAGCGTAACCTTCCTGCTTTCTCCGGGATTCAGTTCAACCTTGGAAAAGCCTTTCAAAGCCTTCACCGGAGTTGTCACACTGCTGATCTTGTCACGGACATAAAGCTGCACCACTTCCGCACCCTTTACATCTCCTGTATTCTTCAGCATACAGCTCACCAGTACCTCCCCTTTCGATGCCATGTGATTCTGTATCGTCCGGTGGTCGGGGGAAATGTCACAGACAAACGTCCGGAAGGATTGACTTCTCCAAACAGGATCCGGGAAATCGCATCTCCTCCCTTTTCACCCGGATACCAGGCTTCCAACACGGCATCCACCTTTTTCATCTCTTCGGGAATGGTATAAGGACGGCCGTTCAGCATGACCAGTACCACCGGCTTCCCCTGACCGGATACGAGATTCAGCAACTCGGCCTGTACTCCGGGAAAATTCAGTTCATTCCGGTCATAGCCTTCACCGCATGTATTGACTTCCTTCGAATTGGCATCTCCCCAGCCGATTCCTGAATAAATGACACTGGTGCCTCCAAGTACCAGTGCAACGACATCACTTTCCCGGGCTTTCACTCCCCCAGTGGCCGTCAATAACATACAGACGGCCAGTTTCAGCCGATATACAGATCTGTGTTTCATAGATTCACCCGTTTTTATTCATAAGATGCATGTGTTTATCACGCTATTAAATCCAAAGATAAATAATTCTTGCTACTTTTGCAGACCGAACCAAATTGTAAACTGATGATTCTTATGAGCCAGCATATCCCTTCCGATAAACGGGCAGAAATCTGCCTGCAATATTTGCGACAGATCGCTGTCAACAACAACCGCGAATGGTTTCACGAGCACCGTGACCTCTACGACGAAGCACGGGCTGCTTTCGAAAGCATGGTACACGACCTGATCGTGCGCATTGCCGCATTCGACCCGTCCGTGCAATATCTAACGGTGGCCGACTGCACCTACCGGTTCTACCGCGATACCCGCTTTTCTCCCGACAAGTCTCCCTACAAACGCCATTTCGGAGCCTACATCAATGCCCGGGGCAAAAAGTCCAACCATGGAGGATACTACATGCACCTGGAACCGGAAGGCTGTCTGGTAGCCGGAGGAGCCTACTGCCTGCCGTCGGACGTCCTGCGTGCCGTACGCCAGAGCATCTGCGAACAACCGGAAACTTTCCACCGCATCGTGGGCAGCGATCCGTTCCACAGCCTGTTTCCCGTACTGGGAGAAACACGGGTGAAAACCATCCCCAAGGGATTTCCCAAGGACTTCCCCTACCCTGAATACATCCGCTGCAAGGATTACTCCTGCTGCCACCCTGTCCCGGAGGGCTTTTTCACGGCTCCCGACTGGCTGGAGCGCACAGCCGGAATGTTCGAGATCATGAAGCCCTTCCTCGACTTTGTCAATGCAACCATTGATGAGTTCTGAGACAGTATCATTACCGCAAAGACCGCATAATTCCCGCACAACGACCGCACGATGCAGCCTGATCGACCGCATAATTGCTGCGTAACGAAGGCATAATGCAGCCCGATTGACCGCATAAATTCCGCGCAAGAGCCTGTAATCAAACGGTCCGCACGGTACACCTGTTCGGGTGCATCATGCGGACCGGTAATTTTCCTCTGAATAATCTTTACTTTCTGCAGAGTTCCGAGAGATAAAAGCTATGGAAACGCTCACGGATCTCATCGCGTACGCGGCGGAACTCAGCCTCGATAAACTCGGGCGTTCCTGTGGCATGCGAAGGGTCATCGAAACCGATATGCAGGCGCTTGCCTACCTTCCCCGTAAACGCCGGACAGCTCTCGTTGGCTCCCCCGCACACGGTAATGACATAATCCCAAGCCTGATCCAGATAGGTACGGACACTGACCGGAGTATGGCTGCTGATGTCGATCCCTGCTTCCTTCATCACTTCCACGGCCTTGGGATTGACCTGTGCGGCCGGTTCCGTTCCGCCGGAATACACCTCCAGCGAGGCGTCAAACGATTGCAGGAAACCATGAGCCATCTGGCTGCGGCAACTGTTTCCCGTGCAAAGTATCAAAATTTTCATAACGCTATAAGTCTTGTAAAGGGTTATAATATGAAATTGAACAGATAGCCCGACAGGATGATGAAAAAGGCTACCGTACCGAAAAAGATCCCGATAAGACGCCAGGTCATCACCTTCTTGAGCAATGTGGCTTCGGGCAGTGACAGTCCCACCACCGCCATCATAAAGGCGATTGCCGTACCCATCGGAATCCCTTTGGCTACAAACACCTCGATGACGGGCACGATACCGGCTGCATTGGCATACATCGGTACGGCCAGGAGAACCGACAGGGGAACGGCCAGCCAGTTGTCCTTCGACATGTACTGCTCAAAAAATCCTTCGGGCACAAAGCCGTGCATGAAGGCTCCGATGCCGATACCGATCAGAATATACACCAGTACGCCGCGGACAATCCGCCAGGCATCACGGACAATGGCAGGCAACCGGCGGATAAAGGTGGTGTGATCTTTCTCCCACTCATCTGCCTGAGCCGACGAGTGTGCCTGAATCTGTTTCACCCAGTCGCTGAGATAAGGGGCCAGCCTCATCCGTCCCAGCACGAAACCGCCGATCACGCCCAGCAGGACGCCGCTGACGACATAGATAACAGTCACCTTCATACCGAATGATCCGAGAAACATGGCTACGGCCACTTCGTTGACCAGCGGCGAGGTTAATTTCCATCTTTCCAAAAATTTAATCAGTTATTAATCTTGTTTATACATACATTATCCAACAATAATAGATGCCGATGAGAATAAATACGACTCCCACAAGGAGATTCATCCATTTCTGCACCTTCTGCATCTTGCCGTAGAAACTGCCCATCTGCTGCACACTGAAAGCCAGTATCCAGGCAACGGCAAGCACCGGTATCGCCGTGGCTACGGCAAATACGGCCGGCAACAGATAACCGGCTGTCACGGAAGCCGACAGAGGGATCAGCACTACACCAAGCAGGCATCTCCTCCCGCGCAAGTGCTTCCGCCGGCACAGGTATTTCCGCCGGCACAGGCACATACCCGATCTTCAGATCCGGATTTTTCCTTTCCACCGCTTCCACAAGAAACCAGAAGCAGGCAGACCAGTCCTAAAAACCATACATTTTCTTCATACGTTTATCTATATTTTATGATTAATAATTCACCTTATTAGTAATTCGCCAAACTACGAACATACAGCATAAAAAAGGGGCTTAACGGCAGCACCCTTCTTTCTTGCAGAGAGGCTGACCGAAGAAATCAGCAAACATCCGTCTGGCGATTTCCCAGTTCTCTCTATTAATGCAGTATTTCACTTTCGGAGCTTCAATCTCCCCCTGAATCAGTCCGGCATCCTTCAGCTCTTTCAGATGCTGCGAAACGGTAGCCTTGGCTATGGGCAGTTCCTCGTGGATATCGCCGAAGAAACAGCTTTCCTGACGGGCCAGAAACTGAAGGATAGCCATACGCGCCGGATGTCCCATTGCCTTGGCAAAGCGGGCCATCCGCTCCTGCTCTTCCGAATACTTCTTTTGGATCATCTTTCTTTTCTCTTTTCGTTTGTCGTTCGCAAAACTACGAATAATATTTCTGACTGCAAAAGAAATCTCGCCGAAACTGAGTTTATTAATTATTATTTGTACTTTTGTTCGATTAGTCAAACATATACACATATAGCATCAAAAAGAAATGATCATGAAGAAAAATCTGCTTTTACTGCCAACTTTTGCAATGGCATTGTTCTGTGCCTGCACAGAAAACGTGAACCAACAGGAAAGTACCTATCCACAGCCCTGCATGGAAGGAAACAGCGGAAACTGGGTTTACAACACCCAGATCAGCGATGAATTTGAAGCTCCCTTCGATACGGCCAAATGGTACGACCACAACCCGACCTGGCTGGGCAGACAGCCGTCGCTGTTCCGCAAGGAAAACGTGCGTGTGGAAAACGGACAGCTGATCCTGACCGGAAAGCGCGAGAATGTGGCCGATGCTCCGGAAGGCTACCATACCTTTACTACGGCTGCGGTACAAAGCAAGAAAAAGGTACTCTACGGCTTCTTTGAAATCAAATGCAAGCCGATGAACTCTGCCCTGTCGAGTGCATTCTGGCTGTACACCCAGGATTCCATCAAACAGGAAGAAATTGACATTTTTGAGATCTGCGGACGCAACGATGCGGCTCCGTCTTATGAAAAAATTTATTTCGCTACTTCGCATTACATCCTCAAGAAACAGAACCTGCAGATCAGTGATCACGTGGAACACCTGACAGAAGGCCGCTGGGCTGACCAGTGGATCACAGCCGGACTGAAATGGACACGTGATGAACTGGTATGGTACGTCAACGGAAAAGAAATACGCCACCGGAAAAACGATTTCTGGCATTCACCCGAAACCATCAATTTCGACAGCGAAGCCTTCCCGAGCTGGTGGGGACTGCCTTCCGACCAGGACAACGGAGGAGAATTCCAGATCGAGTATTTCCGCTACTGGACCGAAAAAGACCAGCCGTCACTGCAGACCGTTTACATCAATGACATGAAAGAATAACTTTAATAAAGATTATATATGAAATACCTGATCGTATCCGATATCCACGGATCCCTGCCTGCTCTGGAAAAAGTGCTGGCTTTCTACCGCGAACAACAGTGTGACCTGCTCTGCATTCTGGGCGATATCCTGAACTACGGACCGCGCAACGGTCTTCCCGAAGGACTCGACCCGAAAGGCATTGCCGAACGGCTGAACGCAATGGCCGGAGAAATCGTTGCCATACGCGGCAACTGCGACTCGGAAGTGGACCAGATGCTGCTGGACTTCCCGATCCTTTCCGACTATACGCTCGTGGTAGACAACGGCAAACGTCTCTTCCTGACCCACGGACACATTTACAACGAAGAAAAACGTCCCAAGGCTGTCACCGACTGCTTTTTCTACGGACATACGCATCTCTGGAAACTGGAACGTCAGGCAGACGGCGTGGTCTGCAATACGGGTTCGGTGACCTTCCCCAAGGGAGGAAACGTACCGACCTTTGCCACTTACGAAAACGGAACCGTCACGGTGTACCGTCTTGACGGTGAACCGCTGGCCAGTCTCACGCTGGATAAATAAAAACCACAAAGGGTACCGGTTACAACCGGTACCCTACTTTCAGCATCAGATCGTATGTGGAATAGTCCACGTCATCATAATATCTGTAATTCGTCTTCCGGTTAAAGAAACGGTTGGAAAGAACAACACTCCACTGCTTCCCGAACTGGTAAGCCAGCTGGACGGAAGCGACCGTCAGTCGCGCATTGCTTCTGTCTCCCTGTACATTCAGCGCATTCGGATCGTCTACCGTACTCCAGTCCAGATCCGGATCATACCCCTTCCAGGTAAATATATGATAATTCTCCAGATTCAGCAGCAGAGCAAACCGCCTGTTGCAGATCCATCCTACTCCTCCCTTGATGCTGTATCCGCTTCCCAGGTTATAATCCCTCTTGCCCAGCTTCATGTAGTCTGAAAGACTGGCTCCCAATGCCACTCCGTTGGCATACAGTTCTCCAAAGAACATGGTCTTCTTTCCCGGTTCCGGATTCTTGTAATAGATGGTGCCCAGGCCGACAGCAGCAGCTTCCGAGATACGGTAAGGCGCAACAAGCCGGTCATTCTTCTCATTGATATCCGAGTTGTAATAATCAAAATGCTGGAAGACTCCCATCATCAGTGAACGGTTTTTCCGCTGCCATACATTCTTTCCCCACAAGGCACCGATGGCATTCACCTGACTGATAAGCGGCTGGTTGATCACATCCAGTCCCATTTTGAAACGGAACCATTCATAGGGTGTATAATGTTCATCATCAAAAAGGATTTCCGTAATTCAGGGCCATGTCCACATGCAGACTGGAAGATCCCTTCCTGGACTTCTCCTCATCGGCCAGAAAACGGGGACCGAGACTGACTACAAAATTGACCGGAACGTTCGAATAGCTGCGCCCCTTATAACTTCGCCGTTTCCAGGCCTCCCCCGTGATCAGCCGGTTAATGGCCCGCATCGGCGAGATGATTCCAGCAAGCAGTTCCCGCCCGGCACGTTCCCATCCGCTGGTACGGTTGTCAATGAACAGATCGGACAGCCGGAAAGTTATCTCTCCCAGTGCAACCCCTCCGAAAGTAGTGGCCAGCATGTCATTGGGAGACGGTGCCTCTGTTTCCATGAAAAATTCCCACATCAGGCTTCCGCCGGCTGCATAGGGAATGGACTGCCAGAAATTCAGTCCGTTGCTGCGTGCGGCATTAAAATACAGTCCGCCATGATAAGGATGGGAAAGCAAATTGGTGGCAAACTGATCACTGTCCCACATCAGTCCGCGTCTGAAATTGTTCCTGATCGTTTTCCCGTTGATCCGGGCCCAGCTTTCATTGACGATAAAGCGGTCGAATGCCCAGACAGCCAGGTTAGTTCCAATCACCTCACCCGCCGCCCGCAATGGTTTCGGCTTCCAGATTGTAACGGAATCACTGACATAATAACGGGATTCCACCTGAGGCAGATACTCCTGAGCGTAACTGTTTCTGAAGAAAAAAGCAGCAAGGAGCAGAAGCAATAAATATCTGATTTTCATGTATCGGAAATTTGTTTTTCACAAATATCCGGAAAAATCCTGTCCTTTCAAAGGTCAGAATCTCTAAAAAAATATGCCAAAAAGTATTTGTCTTCAGAAAAAAGAGGCCACCCGCAAATGCGAGTGACCTCCCTCAACCCAAAAAATGTTTATTGTATAAAATAAGCACCCCTATATCACATAGAGGAAAGGTTCGCTTCACAGCGAATATGGGTTAATTCATACGGACATAAAAAAGGCCGTTTCCACTTCCATAACTCAAAAACAGAGACAGACAAGACCAAAGCTATTTCCATCAGAAACGACCTCGTTGCAAAAGTAAGCAATCCCTTATAAAGCCGCAATATTTTTTTGACAAAGAATGGATAAAACAGACCAAATCAATAACTATCCGGTCAAATTTATAAACTAAGCGGTCGTTTTTCACTACCAAACAAAAAATAGCCGCTCCGGTACCCAATCATCAGCATCCGGCTTAAAGCTGATAAAACCGATCCATCATTTCCTTCCTGTACTTCTTGGAAACCAGCAGTTCATCACATCCGTCGAAGGGCGGATACATGACACAGCGGTTGTCCTGAACCATCACCAGATAATTCATGTTCACGATATATGACTGGTGTACCTGCACAAACGACTTGTCATAAATACAGAGCTGTTCGGCCGTCGTATTCCGCTTCAGGGGCAGGAAAGTTCCGTCCGACAATGCCACTTCCCACAGCTTCCGCCCCGACAGATAACGGAAATAACCGATCTCCGAAGCATGCAGGAAACGCAGATCACCCGTAGGAGTCACCATCATAAACGGTTTCTCTGCCGTAGGTACAGGCAGCTGCGCCTTGACCGCCTCCACCTCCTTTCCCCGTTCTTCCAGACGCCGGATCACAAGTTCCAGTTCCTGCGAATCCACCGGTTTCAGCAGAAAGTCGAAAGCATAGGAGCGGAAAGCATCAATCATATATTTGTTATAGGCTGTATAGAACACGACCTCCATGTTCACTCCCAGTTTCTTCCGGGCACGGGTAACCAGTTCCATGCCCAGCATATCCGGCAGTTCCACATCCTGAAACACCAGGTCAGGGCGTACCTTTTCGATCAGTTTCAGCCCTGCCGCTCCATTGTGTGCCACCCCTTCCACTACAATCTGTCCGTATGGCTTCAAGGCCAGACAGAGATTGTCGATGGCACTCTCTTCGTCATCTATAATTACTGTTCGATAAATCTTATTCATAGTGTTATTTGGTTAATCGGTAAGAATAATGCAAAGGAATGGTGAAACGCACTTCACATCCTGTTTCTCCGTCTTCCACCGGCACATTGCTGATGGTCATGACAATAGACTGCCGGTTGTATGAATTGAGCAGCTGAATGGTCTGGGTAATCACCTTCATTCCGGTTCCCGTTCCCCGGTTCACACTCTGCCGGCGGTAGCCTCCTCCGTTGTCGCACACCGTGGCTACGACTCTCTCTCCTTCCTGCATCACCCTGATCCACAGTCTGCGTTTGCCTTCCTTCAGGCGGAGAGCATGCTTGATGGCATTCTCCACCGGAATCTGAAGCAGCATGGAAGGCACACGTACCACATTCAGATCGACATCGCCCGTTGAGACTTCAAACCGGAACTCCTCTCCCAGCGACTTCTGCTCCAGACTGACGTACGTATGGACAAAATCCAGTTCATCAGCCAGAGTCACGGCCAGACTGTCTGTCAGTTCCAGGTTACGCCGCATCAGCTTGATCAGTCCCATCAGGTTCGTGTTATCCGGGTTTTCCTTCCGTTCGCTCACTTCCCGGTTGAGCACATTAAAGATGAAATGTGGCGAAATCCGGTTACGGATATTCTCCAGACGCAGGGAAGTAATGGCCGTCTGCAGTTTCCAGCGTTCCTTGTCGATCTTTCTCCGGCGATACAGATACAGAGCCAGTGCAGCCGTACCCAGCAGCAAAATGCAGCCCACAAGTCCATAAAGCCACTGATGCAGATGAAGCAGCTGGTTTTCCTTCTGCTGAATGGAAATTTCCTTCTGCATCAGCGTACTGTCCTGACGGTATTTCAGTGCAATCTCCGCGGCACGCATCTTCACACGCTCACTGCGGATCGAGTCATCAATCCGCTTGTTCTCCTGCAAATAATGGTAAGCCTTCCGGAAATCCCCGCTCTCTTCATAAAAGTGCTGCAGATAGCGGTTCCGGACATTCACCATGTTGGGTTCCACATAATCGGGCTTCACGGCATTTTTCAGGCGCATCCGTGCCAGTGGCAGGTTCTTCTGCTTCAGTGCCAGTTCAATCAACTGCGTATCAATGTAATACAAGGCAGTCTGATTATTCACCCGGCGGAAAAAGTCATAACAACGGCTCAGATAATAGGCAGAAGAGTCCGTCTGGTTCATCAGCAGAAAGACCTCACCCATATTGATCATGGTCAGATTCCGTTCAAACTCCATGTCGGGATATTTCCGGGTCAGCGCCAGCGAACGGCGGAAATACCCCAGTGCCGTCGGATAATCCTGACGGAAATAATACGAGTTGCCCCGGTTGTTCAGATACACATGCTTCTCATACGGACGCATCTGGTCAAACGAACGCTCGGCCAGATTGAAATAATAGTCACAACGGTCAAAGTTACGCAGTTCCATGCTTACCTGAGCCAGTCCGTAATAAACCGGGAAACGGTCTTTTTCAGCTACCTGAAGCGAATCAAACATGGACAGCGTGCGTCTGTACCAGAAAGATCCGAGGTCAAAATGGCCGCCGCGTACATAGGCATCAGCCAGATTGATACAGATGTAAGGAAGCTTCTCACGCTCTCCGGCAGCCAGTCCACAGGCGTAGGCTTTCTCAAAAGCCTTTGCCGACAAATCCATTTCCGACTTCCGTCCGTACAGGTTTCCCTCCATATTATAAATCTGACAATACAATCCCTGGATGGCAGCATTGTCGTCGCTGCGGTCGCAATATGCCCGCACACGGTCCATCAATGGTACCATCGAATCAAATTCAGCCGTATAAAACAGCGCTTTCGCCTTCAGCAGTATGTTCCGGTAATAACTCATGCTGTCCGGAGCCGAAGCCAGTGCACTGTCCAGCCTGTTGTATATTCCGGCAGGATCTTTTGTCAGAGAATCCTCCATTTCCCGCATGAATGCCTCATAAACTCCCAAATTCCTGCCCTTCCTGTCTTGTCCGGCCCTGGAACATCCGACTATCCCCTCCAGGACAGTCAGTAATATAATCCAGCCAGACCAATGGCGATATTTCATTTTCACATTTTTAGGTTTCCGCACAAAAATATATATTTTCAGCAGATAAGCCCCAAAAAATCTCTTACCTTTGAGGCCATAAACCAAGCTTCTTGAAAAATCAAGAGAAATAAAACAATAAATCTGATGAAAATACTTTCGAATGACAAAATTACGGTCCAGATCACAGACCACGGAGCAGAGCTGACCAGCATCATGGCCAACGGAAATGAATATTTATGGCAAGGCGACATACGCTTCTGGGGACGCCGCTCACCGGTGTTGTTCCCCATCGTCGGAAGGTTATGGAACAACCAGTACCACCATGAGGGGGAAACCTACGAACTGGGACAGCACGGATTCGCACGCGACAGTGAGTTCCAGCTGACCTACGAGGAAGAAAATTCTCTGGTATTCAGTCTGGAGAGCAACGAAGATACCCTGAAACTCTATCCCTTCCCCTTCATCCTGCAAATCGGATACCGCCTGCGGGACAACCGTCTTCAGGTGATCTGGAATGTGGAAAACACCGGCGACCGCGAAATGCATTTCCAGATCGGAGGCCATCCGGCTTTCTACTACCGCGACCTCGATCTGAACACCAAGCAGCGGGGATTCCTCGACTTCGGACAGAAGCACCTCCTGCTTCATTACCTCACTCCGGCAGAAAAGGGCTGCGTGAAGCCTGAACATCAGGAGCTCCGCCTGCCCGACGGCATCATGGAACTCACCAGCGACAGCTTCGGATGCGACACCTATATCTTCGACAACAGCCAGCTCCGGAAAATGACTTTGCTCGACCGCAACCGGAAGCCTTACCTCAGCCTGGAGTTCAACACGCCTCTCGCTGCTGTCTGGTCGCCCAGTGCCGTCCACCCCGACGTGCCTTTCGTATGCCTGGAACCGTGGTACGGACGCTGCGACACCGTAGGCTACCGCGGCGAACTGAAAGACCGTGAATGGATCCAGCATCTGGCTCCCGGAAAGAGCTTCACCGGCGGCTATACCATCGTGCTGGAGGATTTATAATCCGTCCTGACCGGCGCCACAGGCCCGGATACAATGATCCCTCTGTTCCCATACTGACACTTACAGCATCAGAACCGGAACAGAGGGATTATTTTTAACCCAGTACGCTTCCCAGATAGAGGAAGAACATACCGATCAGAACCAAAAGCAGGTCAATAGCCTTGCTCCGCAGATTCTTCTCGCGGAAAATCATTGCACCGAACAGGAAAGACACGATCACGCTTCCCCGGCGTACCATCGACACAATGGAAATCATGGACCCGTCCATGCTCAGGGCATAGAAATAGACAAAGTCCGCTGCCGACAGAAACACGGAAATCAGCGGAATGCACCAGTTCCAGTGGAAAGGCGTACTCGTCTTGCGTTTGGGCCACCACAGGAACATCAGCACCCCGCCCATCAGGAAAAACTGATAGATGTTATACCACGACTGGATCACCATGTTGTTAAACTGCTTCATCAGGTACTTGTCGTACAGCCCGCTTGCCGCACCCAGCACCGCCGCCAGCACAATAAAGGCAATCCATTTGTTGTGGGTGAAATCAATCCCCTCCTTCTTGCCCGAACGGCTCAGCAGGAAAAACGATCCGATGGCCAGCAGCACACCGATCCACTGATACACGTTCAGCCGCTCGCCAAAAATCAGCAAGGCTCCCACCAGCGTCATCACCGGACGGGTAGCATTGATCGGCCCCACAATGGTCAGCGGCAGATGCTTCATGCCGAAATAGCCGAACGTCCACGACGACAGCACGATCAGCGACTTCACCAGGATAAACTTGTGCACCTCCCAGCCCGCATCAGGCACATAAAACAGGGTATGCTGCAACCATTCCGGACGGAAATGAGAAATCAGGATAAACGGCAGGAAGATCAGACTCGAAAACAGGGTGTTCAGTCCCAGCACGGGAAGCACCGCATTGCCTGCCAGCGATTTTTTCTTGAATACGTCATAAAAGCCCAGCAACGCCGCTGAACAGAAAGCCAGTAATAACCACATAAATTTGTCTCGTTGAATAACCGGCCGCAAAGGTACGACAAAATCCCCAAAGATTTTGCACAAGTCGCAAACTCTCTCTACCTTTGATCAAAAATACACAGCAAGATGAACGAACAGGTGATCCAGAAACTGAAGATACTGACCGAATCGGCCAAATACGACGTTTCCTGCGCTTCCAGCGGAACCGTGCGCCGGAACAGCCGCAAAGACGGTCTCGGCAACACCGTGGGAGGATGGGGCATCTGCCACAGTTTCTCCGAAGACGGACGCTGCATTTCCCTGCTCAAGATCATGCTCACCAACTATTGCATCTACGACTGTGCCTATTGCATCAACCGTGTCAGCAACGACATTCCCCGGGCCACTCTCTCGGTCTCCGAACTCGTGGATCTCACCATCGAGTTCTACCGCCGCAACTACATCGAAGGACTCTTCCTCAGCTCCGGCGTGGTACGCAATCCCGACTACACCATGGAACGCCTGGTACGCGTGGCCAAAGATCTGCGCGAGGTACACCGCTTCAACGGATATATCCACCTCAAGAGCATTCCCGGAGCCAGCGAGGAACTGGTGCGCCAGGCCGGACGCTATGCCGACCGCCTCAGTGTCAATCTGGAAATCCCGACGGAAAAGAATCTCAAGCTGCTGGCCCCCGAGAAAGACCACCAGAGCGTCTACAAGCCGATGCTGTACATCCAGCAGGGCGCCCTTGAAAGTGCCGAGGAACGGAAGAAACACCGCCATGCACCCCGCTTTGCCCCCGCCGGACAAAGCACCCAGATGATCGTGGGCGCCACTTCCGAAACCGACCGCGACATCCTCAACGTGTCGTCGGCCCTCTACCAGCGCCCCACCATGAAGCGTGTCTACTACTCCGGATACATCTCCGTCAACACCTACGACAAGCGGCTGCCTGCCCTGAAACAGCCGCCCCTGGTGCGCGAGAACCGCCTCTATCAGGCCGACTGGCTCCTGCGCTTCTATCAGTTCCGGGTGGATGAACTCGTGGACGATGCCTCCCCCGACCTCGATCTGGAAGTCGATCCCAAGCTGGCCTGGGCCCTCCGTCATCCGGAATTCTTCCCCGTCAACATCCTGACGGCCGACTACGAAGCCCTGCTGCGCGTCCCCGGCATCGGAGTGCGCTCGGCACGTCTCATTGTCCTTTCGCGCCGCTTCTCCCGCATCGGCCTCTACGACCTCAAGCGCATGGGAGCCGTGGTCAAGAAAGCCCGCTATTTCATCACCTGCCACGAACTGCCCGACAAGACCATCCTCGATCTCGGACCCGCAGGTGTACGCAAGCTGCTCCTTCCCCGTCCGGCCCGCAAGACCGACGACCGTCAGCTGAGTTTCGATTTCCAGGATTAACCCCTAACCCGTCCGCCCATGACCGTCTTCCTCTACGACCATACCTTCGAAGGACTGCTCACCGCCCTGTTCGATGCCTACGCCCGCAAGACCTTTCCCGAAGCCCTGCTCACCGCCGGCGAGCCCCTTCCCCTGTTCTGCGACGAGGTACATACCGTCGTGACCGATCCCGAAAAGTCCGAACGCGTCTGGAAAGCTCTCCGCAAGAAACTCTCCGCCGCCGGGCTTGCTTCCGTCACCGGCTGCTGGCTCTCCGAACTGCCCGAAGCCCCCATGCTGCTGATGCGCTACCTCCGCAAGGTATTCGACTCTCCCCGGAACATCGAAACCCACTATGCCGATCCCGATGTCCTGGCCGTCTGGCAGCTCGGCCGCAAAGTCAGCGGCGAACGCATGCGCGTCCTCCAGTTCATGCGCTTCCAGAAAACCGCCGACGGCACCTACTTCGGCATCATGGAACCCCTCTACAACGTGCTCTCGCTTACGGTACGCCATTTCCGCGACCGCTTTGCCGACCAGCCCTGGATCATCTACGATGCCCGCCGACGCTTCGGCTACTATTACGACCGCACCGATGTCAGCGAGATCACCTTCAGCGATCCTGCCCAGCAACCCCTTACCGACGGGATCCTCCGCGAAGACCAGCTCGATGAAAAAGAAAAGCTCTTCCAGGATCTCTGGAAGAGCTATTTCAAAACGGTATGTATCAGGGAACGCCTGAACCCCGTCAAGCACCGCAAGGATATGCCGGTGCGTTATTGGAAATACCTGACCGAAAAACGCTAGAGGAACAGATCGTCCGGATAACTCACGTCCGTGAGATACAGTGCATGTCCCGGCACCGACGTACCGGCACTGCAGCGGTTCTTCTCCTCGATCACCCGGCGGAACCCGTCTACGGTCAGCTTGCCGCGGCCCACCTCCACCAGTGTTCCTACCACAGCCCGCACCATGTTGCGCAGGAAACGGTCAGCCCGGATGGTAAACACCCATTCCCCGTCCCCCGTCTGCTCCCAGCGGGCCAGCATGATCCGGCAGTTGTTCGTCTTCACGTCCGTATGCAACTTGCTGAAGCTCGTGAAGTCCGTATAGTCAAACAGCGTCTGTGCCGCCTCGTTCATCCGTTCGAAATCCAGCGGCTGGAAGATGCGCCACGAATACCCCCTGCGGAACGGATTCTTCCGCGTGTGGATATAATATTTGTACGTGCGCGAAGTCGCATCAAAGCGCGCGTGCGCCTCCGGTTTCACCCGCCGCACCCCGTACACCGCAATGTCCGGCGGCAGCAGCCGGTTCAGCTTGTCCGTCACCACCTCCCCGTCCAGTTCCGTGTCAAAGTCAAAGTGAGCCACCATCAGCCGCGCATGCACACCGGCATCCGTACGTCCGGCCCCCACCACTTCGATCTCCCGGCGCAGGAAGGTAGAAAGCGCCTTCATCAGCGTTTCCTGCACACTCGCTCCGTTCGGCTGGATCTGCCAGCCGTGGTAATTCGTTCCGTCGAACGACAAATAGATGAAATACCGGAACATACTCAACGCGCCGTTATGTGGAAACAACCCTGTTTCAGTTCATACTTCACATAGCAGCGGTCCGCCTTCCGCAAGTCACGCAGCACCTCCGACAACACCAGCTTCAGCGTGTCGGCACTCACGTCCTGCATCGGCCGTCCGTCCGGATCCTCCACCTTCTCAAACCGTTTCCAGCTGATATCGAAAGTCGTTCCGTAGAAATGACACGAGTTCATCGACGCATTCCCGTTGGTTCTCCGCAGACGCTTCACATCCTCCTTCGTACGGGTCACCGACGTCACGATCACCCGGTTCGGATTCAGCCCCTTGCAGGCCAGTGAATCCAGGAAGTTCGCCCCGATGGTGTCCAGCAGCTCACTCGCCTTCGGCACCAGATACGGAATAGAGTGCGTCAGCGAATCCATTCCGTACAGTTCACACGGACCGATCTCGTCCAGCCGGTCTCCCAGATTCCGGGCTTCTTCCCGCGAAGCAATCGGCCGGATACCAATTGCCTTGGCCGACTTCAGCTGCACGTCGTTCAGATCCCCGAACGAACGTCTGTAGCTCACCACTCCGCGGATATTGCGCGGCTCGTTCATTTTCATCGACATATCCTTTTTCTCGCCACAGCCCGCCAGCACACTTCCGGCAGTCAGGGCAAGCACACAACATACCTCCCAAAAACCTCTTTTCATGCTTATTCAGTTTGCTCGTCTAATTTTCATTTACTCATTTTCAGCAGGCAAAGATAGCGAGAACTTACGAAAAGATCAAATAAAACGGAACATGCTGTGACCTCCGGCTGAGAGCAGCAAGAATCAGTAAGCATTTTTCTCACCATGAACGGCATTCGCCACGGTCTTGTAGACAATATACAGGTCCAGGCCGAAACTCCAGTGTTCGATGTACCAGATATCCCCGCGGATACGTCCCTCCATGTCCTTCAGCTCCTTGGTCTCCCCGCGGTAGCCCGTCACCTGGCTCCAGCCCGTGATACCCGGCTTCACAAAGTGACGCACCATATACTTGTTGATCAGCTTCGAATACTCCTCCGTATGCTTCAGCATGTGCGGACGCGGTCCCACCACGCTCATATCACCCTTCAGCACGTTGATAAACTGCGGCAACTCGTCGATGCTCGTCTTGCGCATGATGTTCCCCCACTTCGTCTTCCGCGGGTCATCCTTCGTAGCCTGCACCTTGTCCGCATCCGCATTCACCTTCATGCTCCGGAACTTGTAGCAGTAGAACTCCTTATCGTTCAGTCCGTTCCGTTTCTGTTTGAAGAAGATCGGGCCCGGCATGGTAATCTTCGTGATGATGGTCACGATGATCAGGATCGGGATAAACAGCGTACACAGGAAACACAGCGAGAACACGATGTCGAAAGTCCGTTTCAGTATCTTGTTCCCCAGACGGCTCAGCGGATCCTGCCGCAGACTCAGGTACGGCACATTCCCCATCATGTTGAAATACATGCGGTTCTGCAGGTAGTTATGCACGTTCGGTACACTGTAGAAATGCACCAGGTTATTCTCGCAGTAATCAATGATCGGCATGATCACCTCCCGGTCCTTCGACGGCAGACAGCAGAACAGGAAATGCGTATTCCCATGCTTTTTCAGATAATCCGTCACCTCCTGCGGCTTGCCCAGATACGGACACTCCTGCGGGAAATGCCCGTTCGGTTCAAAATCGAAATACCCCAGCACACGGTATCCTGCCCAGCTTTGCGACGTCAGTTCCTGATACAGCTCCCGGTTGTTGTCCGTACTGCCCACCAGCACCACATACCGCAGGTTACCGCCCTTCGTACGGTACGCCTTGATCAGCATACGCAGGCCCAGCCGGAACACCGACACACAGACCAGCACCGCCAGCAGATACGCCAGAAACAGCTTCGACCAGGCATCCATATATCCTCCCAGTTGCAGGATTCCCCCGCCCAGGATTGCAAAGAACACCACATTCTTGGTCACACGGGTCAGCACCTCATACGCGAACACCTTCCGTCGGTAAAGAATTACCCCCGTATGCATCGCACACAGCAGGTAACACAACATCAGCGTTGCCACAATCTGGAACTCCGATGCCTGGAGTGTCTTCTCCCAGGCCGTATCCTGTGCCCAATGATAAAATCTGTGAAACAGTCCGCCTACGATACAGGTATCGCAGGCAATGACAAATGCGTTAACAAGCCGGTTATACGACTCTGCAATTCCTCTTTTCATGACCTAGTGCTTTTCAATATGTTTTTTACAAAAAATTTGGTTACTTCATTTTCCCTCTTCCCCGGGAACTTCATGCGTTTCAGCTCCCCATTACGCTCCTGATCTCACGCATCTGAGAAGCAATATATCCCGTGTCAGTAGCGTTTCAGCTCCAATTTAGCATAATCCGATTCCAATACCAGCGCCTTGCCGTCCGCCTTCACGATGCGGAACGTCGTTTCCATCGCTCCGATACCGAAAGGCTTCAGCTGCTCCAGCGTGGCATCCTTCTTGCTGTCACTCGTTGCGGCACGCACCTTAAACTCACTCATCACCGCCTCCCGGCCCTCGTCCGTATAGCCGAAGCGACCGATGAAATCCCCGTACCCCTGCGTACCCTGTCGTTCCGCAATTTCCACCACGTAGCGCGTAATCCCGTAGAAAATCCGTTCCGGCTCATGCACGGCTCCGTCCTCCTTCGTCGTGAAGCGTTCCAGTTTCCAGAACCCTTCCACGCTGCTGTCCACCGGCTGCTTGGCACATCCCGGCATCAGCAGACAGGCCAGTATCAGCCCCAGCACCAGCAATGCATACACCAGTGTCGCCTTCGTCTTTCCGCTTAATTGTATTATTTTCATAAACCCTTTTATTATTTTCAATCATTTCAACATTCATTTCCGGCTCCCGTCCGGCATTCCTCCGTCGGAGACCGGTCACCGTTTCCGGTGTCCTAGCGTTTCAGCAGTTCCCCCGTCTTGCGGATGCAGAACGTACCTCCCGCCGTATTTCCCGGCAGATAATTTCCGCGATCCAGTCCCAGAGCCGCCGAGAAACTCCATCCCGCCAGCCGCTTCGGACGGTATGTCACCTCCCAGAGCGAACCGAACTGCTTGCGCGGCTTGTCCAACGGTGCCGAATAAGTTCCCCAGTGACGGGCAAACGACACCAGCACCCTCCAGTTCCATTCCTCCGACGGATCTCCCGTCATTCCCAGGTGATTCGCCCGGACACGGTTACTCTTGAATTCATTTGTGCCGTCCGTATTATATGCCGGTCCCGGCAGGAACGGATGTCCCAGTCCCAGACCCGCATGCTGCCAGCCCAGATACTCCCCGTTCGTATAATAATTGTCGCCGCCGCTCATCTGCACATCATGAAACGAACCAGCGATGCCGTCATACAACAACGGACCCGTCTGATCCTTGGTATTCAGTCCTTCCCACAGCACCCGCGTCACCCAGCGGTTCTCCGGCAAAGTCACCTCCAGTCCCAGATGCCCGTCCTTCCAGCGGCCATACTGCCAGAACATCTGCGAGTGATCCTCGAAATAATGCTCCAGATACGCCCGGAACTTCCAGTCCTTCAGATAATACGACAAGGCAAAATTCCAGCTCCCGCAATGATTTCCCTGTACATTCTGCAGCGTACTGGCCTGCTTCGGGATCAGCACCTTCATGAAATCCTTCAGACCATTCGGCTTGTCCTTCACAAATGTCAGGATGCCGTCCTCATTCTTCCGGTACACCGTTCCGCCGAACTGTGCCGCCGTCAGCAGCCCGAATTCAAACTCCACCGGCAGCTTCTCCCGGTTGCCCAGGCGCAACATCAGCGACTTCGAGTGATACAGCACATTCTTCAGCACCGTCTTTCCCGGTGCCGCAAACTCCTCCTGCCAGCCATTGTCCGTAAACATACCGTAAGCGATATGCCCCTTCAGCGACAGCCAGTTGCCCGTGAATCCCAGCGGCAGATACTCCCGGATCTCCCCCCGCACCTGCGGCACGGGACGCGCGTTCATACCTTCCACCATCATGCCGCTGCTGAGCCGTTCATCCTTGTCCAGCGGAAAATTTCCCCGCTCCTTGCTTCCGATACTCAGCGTCAGCATCTTCCACGACACATCCGCATACGCCTGCTGCACCACGAACCTGGCCCGGTCCGGCACCGCCCCGTTGTTCAGCGTACCCGCCAGATCCAGTCCGGCTCCCACTCTCCAGTTCCGTTTCAGCGGCTGGTCATAAGTCACCCCCGCCCGGAGCCATCCGCTGCTCGGCCGTTCCGACGCCAGCCCGTAACGGTTGGACGTCATCCACATCGGCGCATACTCCCCGGCAGACACGTTCACATCCGCCTCCACCCGGTAGCCCAACGATGCTTCCGTTTGGGCAAATGAAGGCAAGGCCACTGCCAGAACCGGCAGCAGCGCCCACTTTTTTCCAAAAATCATTGATTAGTTTTTATAAGAAAGCGACAACTCGCTTATTTGGTTTCATTTATCATCATCCTACAGTCCTTCTATATCCTCTTCTCTCAGTCCCGTAGTCTTTGCTATCTGTTCATTGTTCATACCCAACGCCTTGAGATTCCGTGCAATAGCTATTTGTATTTCCGCACGACCTTCCGCACGACCTTCCGCACGACCTTCCGCACGACCTTCCGCACGACCTTCCGCACGGCCTTCCTCCAGTCCCTTTTTCCATCCGGCTTCACGTGCATCCTCTTCCACAATCCGGCTCACACGATATCGATCCAGCGCCTTATCATAAGCGATGCGGTCCTCCATCGAGAGATTAGCCACGGCAGCAAGTTCTTCCAGACGGCTGAAAACCTGTTCTTTCAACGCGTCAGGCATTCGGTTCCAGTGTTGCATATTCTTCAGTGTATAAATCAGTTTGTCATAAAGAGTTTCACACTCCTTGAGTTCCCTGGTGAAATAAGGAAACTGAAGGAAGATCTGCCGGAAGTGCGGATTAACCACCCTGCCGTTTTCCCGGTCGGCAATAACGGTATCCGTACGGAATTTTTCTTCCAGTCCCGGTTCCCGGAAGTTCATCAGGAAGATTCCGTACACGGTAGAAAGCCTGTATCTGGTGCCGTAGTTTTCCTGCATCGGCTCTTTCAGCAGAAAATCATCTTCCTCCGCATCATGCCCGTCCATTCTCAGTTCACGTTCCTTCTTTCTTTTTTCGCGCAAGTTCTCCACCTGCCTGCCAATGGCGCGACACATATAAAACAACGTCCTGTCCAGAAAGCTGCTGTGAAAGCGGTTCTGCATCTCCACGATGATATATTCTCCCGTGTCCGTCAGGCAGTACAGATCGTAGATAATACCCGCATCTGCCATGCTGTCGGAGTGATTCTCCTTGTCCAGGAAAATCAGATTCGTGATACGGTGCTCCCCCGAAAGCAACTCGTTAAGGAGCGTGATAAGCAATTCCTTGCTGGCAGGCTGTCCGAATATAATCTTGAATCCAATATCCGTAAACGGGTTCACAAAATGCCCGCACGTCAAATCCATACCGTCCATAATTTCTCCTTTCGGCTTTTTGATTTTACAAAGAAAGCGAAAAATCGCCAGAAAAACAAATCATAGGCAGATACCGCCCGTTCACCAGCGACAGCAGCTGTCCGCGCTGCTGCTTCCCGTCCGGATGCCGGCAGCCCACGTGCATCCATTGCGGCAGACCCTGATCATTTTCCTTTCCGAAATCAGCTGATCAAAAGCCCGCCCCTTCAGAAACTCCCGGCAGAACGCCTTGAATTCCCTCATCCGTCCGTTCAGCGGAATCAGATCGAACGCATAGCCATACCGGTGGGCAGAAGTCGCGCTTCCCCCTACCGCCCGGTTCAGTTCCCGGCAGCGGTACCCCGATGAAATCCGGATGGCGGGCGTTCCCCATCCCTGCTTCCGCGAACAGGCTTCCCATGCCTCCCGCAGCGGGTCCAGCAAACTCTCCACACTCTCCGTGATATGCGCCTCTATTTCCGGCGAAGGCGTGTTGTCAATCCCTCTTTCCCGGGCAACCTTTGAGTGGATGCACTCTTCCATGGTGAAATACTTCATAGCATTTATCTTTAAGATTCATGTCCTAAAGATAACAAGAAAAGATCAGATTTGCAACACTTTATAAAGAAAATCCGCTTAGTCCCTGCGGAAAATATCCCGCGTGTACACCTTGTCCTTCAGTTAGCGTCCAATTTTGACGTGTCGTATAGGGAAAGCCACCGAATGGCGTTTTCCTCTTAAATAAATCAAAATTTGGAGTTGTCTTTTAAAGTTTATTAGTATTAATTCCGATAGTCATAAGCAAAAGATTCTCGTAATCCCTTCGCCCCTAGATAATTTCGCGGAAGATTTTTTTCAAATAATCGAGTGCCGATATACCGTTCATCCTGTAGGTTGAGATCTGTGTATGGTATGCGGCTGATACGTTGGCCATCTGGCAGCTCCCTAAGAACAGTGAGTTTTTCCTTCCTCCTGCCAGTGGTCTGATAAATTGTTGTGCAATCGAGTTGTCAATGCTGTATCTGACCGCCTTTTTCATCAGTTCTCCCCGTGGGGGATGATTCTCAGAGGTCAGTGCATCTAGCTTGCTTCTTAACCTTCTGATTATCTCCATTGTTTTTATAGACTATCTGGATTGTATAATCTGTTCGAGTGAGAGTTTTCTTTTCTTATTGCTCTTCCAGTCTTCCAGCCTGTACAGTTCTCCGATACTGTCGATATGGACTCACCTTGTGGCATTACTTCCGCCTAATAACGGATGAACAGCCTTTCGAAATCACTACTGCTATATTTAATAGTTTTTGTTATAGCAGCAAAGGTCATGTTTTTTATTCTTTGAGGCAATACGTCAAAATTGGACGCTTACGAATTGGAGGATATTTCAGTATGTAAGGAATCCTTACATACTGCTGTTGACGGGAAAAATACCGTACTAATTTTTATAATCTTGATGTCATTATCCCCGTAGGATAGTGAAAAGCCTTCGAGGTATACAGTTCCGTCAGTGGCAAATAAAGTTCTGCAAGACTATCTGCTAAAAGACCATTCTAATTATGGTATAAGTATTTTATATACTTCGTCCACTTGGTCGGCAATGTGCTCCCAGTCGTATTCCGACATATCATATTCCGTGTGAGCGTATGGAGTATCGATGTTTTTCTGTAGTTTTTCGACCAAGGCATTAATATCACCAGTCTGGAAATAATTTTCGTAAGGCAATCCCACTTCCAGATTAGCCGGAATATTACTTATGATTACCTGAAGCTTGTAACTCATGGCTTCCAGCAGAGCGATAGGTAGTCCCTCGTGCGATGACGGAAGTACGAAGCAGCGGGTATGAGTCAGTAGCGAGTGCAGTTTCTGTCCTTTGACGAAACCCGTCAGAACCACCCTGTTTTCCCGAGCCATCGCTTTCAGTTTACGTGAGTAATCATCTTCGAAATCCGTATCTCCTGCCAGAACCAGCTTACAACCCTTTGCATCAATTTTTCGAGAACGCTTCTACCAGATGATGCAGGTTCTTCTCAGGAACAAAGCGGCACATACTCAATATATATTTTCCTTTTTCGATGCCCAATTCTTTAAAGTATTCGTCGTAATCACAGCAGTCTGGCTCTGGCACCCCATTGTATATCAGGCGACAATCTCTTCTTCCGTATTTCCGTACTAAGATGTCATTGATTACTTCCGATATCACGATTACTTCATTTGCAAACGTTGTGCCCATTCGCTCACCCAGTTTCAGCATCAGTTTGGCAGCCATTCCCCATTTGTCACGATCATAGTCCGGGCCGTGATGGGTGAATACTACTTTCATGCCCAGCAGCCGCGCCATCGGTGTCAGCAGTGCGGGACCGATAGCGTGAATATGCACTATGTCGGCTCCCTGTGCCTTTGCTTTCAGAATCGCTTTAAAAGTATGTACGATAGCCTCGAACGATTTCTTTTTCGGGGTATCTATATCCACCAACTTAACCCCTTTATATTCAGTAAGACAGTCTTTTACGTAACTTTTCCGGCGTATTACGGTTACATCATAACCTCTCTGCACCATGCGCGGAAATAGTTCCTCGCAGTGCGTTTCTACTCCGCCCATGATATTCGGGATACCACGGGTTCCGGTAACAACAATTTTCATAACGTGAAGTAGGATTATTTATTATGGAACTTTCTGTAAAATTCTATAAGTTTTGGATAATAGTTATCTAAGCTGAAATTAGTCTTGGCAAACTGAATTGCTTGATAACTGAATTCTGTATATTGTTTTTCTGATAATGAATTGGCAACAAGGATTTGTTCGATTAGATTTTCCGGATTGGCACTTTCAAACTGGAAGCCTGTTTTTTTATTTATTACAATTTCCGGTATGCCGCCGATTTTAGCTCCAATTACGGGAGTACCAACCGAGTAGGCTTCAATGATGGTCATTGGATTGTTTTCGTACCACTCTGATGGAACAATAACAAAGAAGGCATTTGTAACTAGGTCAATCAATTCTTGTCCTCGTTTGTATCCTAGAAATTCTATATTATCTAGCTTATGATGCTCCTTATAACTTTTCAGTTCTTTTTCCAAAGGGCCTGTGCCTACTACCTTTAGTTTACATTCCGATATTTCCTTGAATGCTTCCATTAGGTTTTTTCACTCCTTTTCATAAGATAACCTTCCAAAAAACAGAAAATACTTCTCTTTAGGATATTTTTTAGGAGTGGGCGATATTGAGGAAGAAAAGTTATATAGTGTAATATTAGGTATATTCTTTTTACAGCAGGCATATACTTTTCTTGAATGTTTTTTGCAAAATTGCTCACATAAATAAATCCGTCAATGTATTGGGCAGGATTGAAAAAACGATTTCTGAAGTATTGTTCTGCTGCCATTACAAAACTCATTAACTTGCTTCCCTTGGTACAAGTATGTGTAAAGCACTTATAGAAATGTTTTCCCTGACAGTCTTCGCAAATCTTTCCACTTCCATCTCTGAATGTATAAGCAGGGCATACTATGCGATAATCATGTACGGTAAAAAAGATAGGGATGTGATGCTTTTTTAGTACAGGGAAGATAGATGGGGTTATTTGCCCCCAAAGCAGATGAATATGAGCGATATCAGGCTTTTCGTCTAGTATCAGTTGCTCAATTTTACGTGCAGCTTCGAAGTGATAGAAATAATTTACCAGATTCTTTACTTGCCTAAGCGGTCCTTTTCTGGTTTCTTTCGACTCAGGGAAATACTTTTCCTGTGGTGAAGGATTATTATCTTTCCACTTCAGAGTGAAGTAAATTACTTCATGCCCGTTTTGCTTCAATAAATCACCGGTATTGAAACATACAGTTTCAGCTCCGCCTTTATTGAAGTTATATACGTCTATAAGGAGGATTTTCATTTGCTATTTTAAAGATAAGATTTTTCCTAAAGGAAGAAGTAATAGAACCAATAATCGTTTTATTGAAGAGTTGCAATCTTGTAAAATAGTTTTAATAGATTTTTACAAATTAAGCCATCCATACTTATTCCTACGTAAGCTTTTATTATTTCAATAGGATTACTAAGAATGTATTTTGAAAGATTATTTATATAATAAAGCCATAAGTAATAATTCGATATAGATCGTGGAATATTTTTTTCTTTTATGATAGAAGTTGGTGCATCATGATAATATATCAATGTAGCTTTGTTGATAACTCTAAGTTTATATTTTTTTGCGATTTCATGCCAAACAATTGCTTCAGGACAGAATCTCATTCTAGTATCATAAGTGGGGAAAGTATATTGTTTTATAATATTGGTTTTATAAAATTCTAACATATCTCCTTTTATGTTATATTTAAATCTTAAATCTGTGAATGTGGTGTCCATTGGTTCATAAGGAAGTTTACTGCCAACAAGATTGCCTGATTCATCTATGCATCGGGCAGATACTCCACAATATAACTCCTTGTTTTTGATAGCATTCCAAGTGTTGATATATAAATCTAAGGCGTCAGGAAGTATGGTGTCATCGCTATCTATGGTTAACCAAAATTCCCCTCTAGCATTTTGTATGGCAAAATTCATGGCTATATGTTTACCTTGGTTCTTTTTGCTTGAAGTATCTTATCGGAATTATATTCTCTTTGCACCATAATTCTCCCAGTTTTTCAGTATTGTCATTGGAGCCGTCATCCACTATAATCCATTCAAAATTTGATGAATTATTGCATTTCAATTGCTTCAATGATTCATATGTTCTTGGAATCGTACTTTTTCTGTTAAATGTAGGTGTGAATATTGTTACTTTATAGTGTTGTGTAGACTGTGATTTTTCGCTTTGAAATAACAGATTAGCCATAATTTTATGATATTTGATTGATGAATTGAGATTGTTATGAATATCTATATCACACTAATTTTGAGTAGATGTTTTTTGGAAATTGCTATCTTCGGATTTGTAAATTTGTTTTCCTTCGTTTAAGATTAGTCCTAAAACTCCCATCATAAACATTCCTCTGTTTTGGGTAAATGTGGAGTCTGCTAAACTTTCAATGAGGAAAAACAAAACAATCGAAATGCATAATTTATAATGAACGCTTAGGTCTGAAGACGGGAAGTAAAGTTTGGCTTCTTTCAAACGCTTTTTCCAAAATAGATAAAAAGAGGAATATGCCTATAAGTCCATATTGAGCCAGTACAGGTAAGAATGTATCTGCGGCAAACTCTGGCATTTCAGGGCCTAATCCCCAGATTTTTTCATATCCTAATTGGTAATATATGGGTGAATAATATGCAACAGAGGCATAGTTAGCATAAGATCCCATTCCACTACCCAGCAACGGGTATCGTTTTAAAATTTCAATCATTCCCATATAGAGTGCCGGGCGTGCTATCATATCTGTAGCATTTTCTTTACTTAGTCCTGCTCCATAAACATAGCCATATGTTTTTTCCCATGTGGTTACTAGTATTGCTCCTATTAGTATTGTTACGAAAAAAAAAAGTTTTTGATGCTTAATCCTTTTTTTATTTTAAACTTTTGAGATATAAAGAAGATAAAAAGATAAGATATATAGAAACCATAAAATTTACTTCGTGTAGATAATAAACCTACGGAAAGAAGTATGGTGGATATTACAATCTCTTTCGGGGTTTTGTTTGAACAAGTACAAATATAGAATAGAGGCAATGCTGATTGTAGATGCCATTTGAGCTTCAGCTCCAAAGAAATATCTTATTGAAGTGTTATTTAATCCTATAAATAGGCATATAATGCAAATTATTATACAAAACTGCTGTAGTTTCTTTTTAAATGTTTGATTGAGGTTTACTGGTAAATAATAGCATATGTAGAATAATAGAAAAGGTTTGGATATAATTACCAAATCAATGATAGCTGCCTTGTATATGTTTTGTCCCCAAATGCACGCATATAGAAAAAACAAAGTCAGTATGCCAAAGGTTTTCAGCATTTCCTTTCCTATCAGATTGAAGCTGAATGTATAGTACATATATATTATTAAAAATAATAGTGCGCATAATTCATCAGTGAAGGAAAATCCTAAATTAACTATAAAACCATAGGCTATCACACCGATAATGAGTGTTATTATAAATATTTTTTTAAAAAAATAAGGTAGTAATAATGGACTTTTCATGCTTGTTTAAGAATTATAGAAGGCAAGATATTCTTTTATCATTCTTTCACTTGAATAGATTTCATTATATGCAGAACTCATATCGGCAGGCATTTCTAAAGCTTTAGTTAGGACTTTTGCCAAGTCTTGAGCGTCATTACGTTTAAATACAAAAGTATTTTTTACTTTTATTTTGTAAAAAAGAATCCAAGGTCTGAAACAATGACATTTTTATTAAAGTAGTAAGCAAAAGAAAGAACACCACTCATTGTAATTGAGCGATAAGGATATACTACAATACGGGCTTTACTGAATAAGTCCCTTATTTCTTTGTTGTCTATGACTCTATTGATTGTTATAATGTCCTTATTGTTGAATTTTAGCCCTTTTCCTGCTATTACCAATGGAATGGAGGTTTCTCCTTTTATTAATTCGTATGCATCAATGAGTGTATCTACTCCTTTGTAATAATCTACGCCACCGAAAAACAAAATATAATCTTTTATTTTGTTCAATTCAGGAACTTTTAGTGACCCATTTATAATTTCATCATTTATTAACGATGGAAAATGTGCGAAATGGATATTCTTATCAGGGTATAGACTCTTCAGTTCGTTGTATTGGTCTTGTGAACATGTAATAAGGTTGGCAATGTGTTTGGTATTGTATTGGTAACTCCAATTCATATATTTTTGTAGAACTCGAAGTGTAAAGCTGGAGAGTTTTCTTTCATGCGGCCTTAAATCATGTACGCAAGTATAATAATACTTATAATTGAGTATTTCAATAACAGACCACATTCTGAAATCGCCTGTGATGAAGTGTATCTTTTTTATATCATACTCTTTTGTAATGCGTTTAATGGCGCATATTATATCTATGGGTATTATTTTATATATGCCATTCATAATTTTGTTATGCTGACATTCTATAATAGTTGTTCTTTCTTTCGCTTTTAAGGTAAGTTTGTTATTATAATTATACGATTCTTTTGCTGTTAAAAGAGCGTGAATATCAAGTTCTTCTGATTCTGAAAGTTTATTGATCAAACTTGCTGCAAAGTGAATCATTCCTAAAGAATGATCACTGGATACTAATAATATTTTATCTTTGGGTTGTTTGCTGGTCAAACTCATATTTTCGTGATATGATAAAAATATGACTTAATTGTTAGTAGTTCTCATTTTAGTGATCAAATTTTCCCATAGATCTACTATGTTATTGATGGAAAATTTTCTGCATGTCACGAGTGCCTGTTGGGCTAGTGCGTCAAGCTTTTTAGGATTTTCCATGAGTGAAAGGATTGCTTGTGCAAAAAGAGTTTCATCTCCATCAGGGGTTATGATACCGTTTTCTCCAGAAGTAATGATATCATGTAAGGAGAGAAATGTATCCATGACTATGGGAACTACTCCCTGTTGCTGGGATTCTATTAATGTCATTCCGAATCCTTCAACTGCTGATGTCATTAAGAATATTTGAGCTTTTTCATAATAAGGTAATGGTTGCTGATATCCTTCAAATGAAACACGTTGCAGGTTAAGCGCCTTTGCCAGTTGCTTATATCCTGACAAGTCAGGTCCTTCACCTACTATTTGTAGTTTCCAACCAGAGGACACTGGACTTTCTTCTACCATACGCCACGCACGCAATGCGCGTGTTATTTTTTTATCCGATTCAAACATTCGTCCAACAATAAGTACAATGTGTTCTTTTTTAGCGTATTTGTCAGGAGTTATATATTGGTCGAAGACAAGTGGGTTAGGTATAGAATCCAATTTACTGGCATTGTCGGTGTAATGGGAGAATTCTATAAATTGCTTTTGAAATGAAGGTGATAGAAATACATATTTATCTACATACGGTAGAGTGTCAATTACTGCTTTCACAGCCTGTCTGCGTTTGTATTTTTCGTAAAGCGGACGAAGGTTTCTTTTTATTTTTGCTTTTATGCCATTTCCATCTAAGATAGGAATGTAGAAAGCTGTATGATGTACCTTAATTATTTTCGAGTCCGTTTCTTTTTTCAGGCGGTCTATAAAACAGAGGGGCCACCATTGATTCATTACTATGTCTATTTTGTTATCACGGATGTATTGTACTGCGTAAGTATGTACTATTTCACGTTCGTTTTTTAGTTTATGAGCTTTTTCAGTTGAAAATTCCCCATAGTTTACTCCTTCTATTTTTATGGCTTTAATGCGAGGGTCAATAAAAGGAAATTGCTTTCGGGTATTCTCTTTGAAATATAGGATACTGACATTCCAGCCTCGTTTCACCATTTCATTGGCTAAACAAAGCGTTACAGTTTCACCTCCACCATATACAGGGTAGAGGCGTAAAAGGAACAGAGATATATTCATATTCTTTTAAATTTTATTTTCTTTAGGAAATGCTTCTATTAGATTTTTCTGGATTTCTGAAATTATTATAGGGTCAACATAAGCTAATTCTTTATGTTTATGGAAAAAATCAGGGATATCTGTTTTTGTAAGTATCTTGTCGTAATCTGCGAATCCATCATAAATAGGTATATTTACAGAGCTGAAATAATCATGGAATTTGAAGTCACCTACATTCATTTCCAGTCGGCGAATCCAGATAGCTGGCTTGTTATAGGCATGGGATATGATGATACCATGAAGAGATGTGGATAGAATATATTCACATTGGAGTATTTCATTGATGAAAGTTTTTGCATCTCTTGTGCGAATGTCTATAATTTTATAATTGTTTCCATATTTCTTGCTGAACATCTTAAAATCCATAAAGTGGGGAATTATTCCTACAGTGTAATTGATTTGAACATTGGATTTAGGAATGATAAGAGGTAAAAGAAGTGCTGGATCACCGATTGCAATTTTTGTCTTATCATAACAGTTGGGCAAGTTCCGAAGAGTGTATTTTCCTCTGACAGCACAAATAATCGGTCGTCCATGAATTCTAGACCATTCTCTGCCTAATCCGCTCCCCCAAATGATGGCATTGGTTTCTACATCATCTAAAATTGATCCCACTGCATACATAACTTTTTCCTTGTATGGAGGGAGCGGAGCGCTCCAATAGTATTTTTTTCTATATTTAATGCGTTCACGTAAAAACACCCATAATTCATTCCAGAAAGTTCGAGCCACTCCATATTGTACCTTGTGCCCTAACATCCATTCTACAATAAGGGGAGAAATGGCATCACCGATATTTTTACCGGTCCACCAGTATAATCTTTTAATCATGACGGATTAGTTTTAGCTTGAAAAATATTTTGTTTCTGATAAATTGCTTTTCTTCTTTTTCAAGACCTATTAAATAGGCTGTGATAGAAGATATAATTATATATATGGAAGATGAAATAATTACAGCAATAGTTGATTCTGTAAAAATATGCGAAAGCATATAGCCCATTATGCTACTGATAATTAATGTAGGAATAAGCTTGAAAATAACCTTATGGAGATAATTTATTGTATCAATGTTTACATACTTTTGGATAAAATAAAATCGAACCAAATAGGAGATAAATGAAACACATAATGATACATTAAAAACTGATTCTGGCAAGGCTCCTAGTTTAAGTACAATATAGGATGCGGGCAAGGTTGTCATCATTATACCGCCAATAATTGTTTGATAGGTTCTTATTTTTCCTGTAGCAGAAACGGTTGTGCTGAAAGGATTGGATAGAACTTCGATAAGCATGGTTATCAGTATGATGCGAATAAATGTAGAAGAATGTTCAGGAACTTCTTTTAGCCAAATATGAAGTATTGCATCTGTATTAAGAAATATAGGTAAAATGATAATCCATAGCAAAAGAAAAGAAAGTTTGGAGCTATAATAAATAAGTTGGTGCATATATGCAAAATTTCCTGTAGCATATGACTTAGTAATTTGAGGATTAATAGCTGATTGCAAATTGCTTGAAAACAGGCTGATCCCGTTTTGTACTTGTACGGCCAAGGCTCTGGCTGCATTGACTGTGGGAGAAAAGAATATGTTTAGAAGTATGTTTAATCCTTGTGTACAAAAAAGAGATGCGCAGTTTCCCCATATTGACCAACTAGCGAATGAAAGCATTTCCTTGAATAAAGAATGGTCCCAATACATTCGTCCGTGGGTTTCGACAAAGTTCTTTTTACAGTACAAACCGTATATTATCCTCAAAAGCAACTGGGTAAGTAGCATTAACACGGCATATAGTTTCAGCTTGTCTATTTCAAACAGAAGTAGGATATATACAGATAACAGTCTTAATGATACATCTAATATGGAAATATATGCAAAAGCATTCATCTTCTCGTGGGCGATGATTGCAGCATTATACGGTACACTGATAATCATGATTACTGCCGACAAGATAGACATTTGATATACCCACATGGCTGCATCAAGCCTTACTTCCGGTATATTCATTTTATGCCAAAAAAACCATAATCCTACAGTTTCGCCTAGTATTATGATTATTATGGCTATTAATAGATGGATAATAAGGCTGACGCTGAAAATCTTGCGCATACGTACCGTGTCGTTTCTTCCGGTTTCGAATGTAAGGAAGCGTTGAGTTGCTGTTGACATAGACGAATTGATTAATCCGAACATGGCGATAATACCTCCGATTACATTGTACAAACCATAGTCTTCTGCACCTAGTGTTTCTAAGATAACTCGGGAAGTATAGAATGTTATAGCCATTATCAGAAACATCCGGATGTAAAGAAAAGCGGTGTTTTTAGCTATGCGCTTGTTGTTTGCAGATAAATCTGTCACGGTAAAATAATTATTGTTTAATAATTTTATTTTGAGAATGTTTTAGTTGACTCCTTGTTTGCTGAGTTTTTTCTACAATGGCTTCAATAAACTTGTTTTCAATATTTCCATTAATTTCTGTCGGATATATTCTGCAAAACTACATGAAATGACAACAAGAATTGTGGACAAAAATAAGAATGTGAAAGAATTGATATATAGTAGTTCTTCAAATTTTCCGATGCCAAGGGCACAACAATGAATAATATAAACAGAAAACATATAGGGGGCAAATCGGGCAATGGAGCGAAAACGATATGTTTTCAAATTTTTTTGATGTAGAAGAATAAACTTACTGATGAAATAATGACAAGTGGGTTATTGTTGGTTGCAAACTTTGATAACAGTTTAGCTTGCCATGCTTCAATCGTGTAGTCTAAATATTTCCCGGCAGCCATTGCGATGGCTATATTCAGCAGTAGAGAAGTACAGAATATGAAAAGAGCATGCTTCTCAAAGTACTGAACCGGATATTTTCGCATATAGAATGCCAGTACGTAAATCACTACTAATATCAGAAATTCGCTTCCTATGCTTCCTGGAAATAAGAACTGCCCGGCATAATGTATTAAAACAAGAAAAACACATACTGTTTTCAGTTGTTCTTTACTTAGGCTTTCCATTCCTTTGTTCAGCACAGGTGCTAAAATCATCAAAATCATACATGCTGAAAAATACCAATGATAACCGCTCGACAAAGGAAATACAATACTTCGGTAAATTTTTACCGATAAATTAAAATTAAACATAGAATCGGCATAATCCGGTTCAAAATTATATTCAAGAGATCATTGAAATACTGTCAAGAATAAATCGTCAAGGAGTAAGAAAAGGGATGAAAAAGATATGCTAAACAGCTGAAAATTAACAGAAAAAGTATTGCATAATTCACTGATTTTTAGTAAATTAGAAGTACTTCACCACTTTTAATTATGACTAAAGAATCACTCCTTATGCAATACCAATCCGAGTGCAGAAACGCTCTCGAATCAGCTGTAAATATAAGCAAATCTTTTCAGAAAGTATTCATGGATGCAATGAAATTATTCATGGCTATACCTGACCGCATCAATTTCCTGCAAATGGGACGGTATGGATGTTTCTCGGAACAGACATACCGCAACAATTTTGAGAACGACGGCTTTGACTGGTTTTCCTTCAATGAAGCCATCATCAGGGAACACCTTAAAGGTGGTCGCAAGGCGATAGCCGTTGATCCGTCTTTCATTCCAAAATCAGGCAGCAAAACGCCGTGGATTGGCTATTTCTGGTCCGGTTGTGCCGGTGAATACAAACGTGGACTGGAAATAACCGGTATTGGAGTTATAGACGTTGACAACCATGAATGTATGACTTTGGGCTCTGTACAGACACCTGACAACGCAACGCTGGAAAGCTGTGAGAAGAATCTTGTTGACTGGTACAGCTCTTACCTTATCAGCATACAGGAACAGTTGAAACGTATTTCTGGCACGTCGTATGTGATGCGTTCTTTTCAAAGGCAACTTTCATCAAACCATTGTACGATAACGGTTTCCACGTAATAAGCCGTTTCAGGAATGATGCCGTATTGTTTTATCCCACCTTAGAAAATAGGACAGGAAAACGCGGACGTCCAAAATTACATGACGAGAAAATTGACTTTGAAAATCTGGACATCACAAGATGTACCGAGTACAAAGTGAACAAGGGTAAACTTTACGGACTGAAAGCATACTCCAAAGCACTCAAACGCTTTGTGAGCCTGGCTGTATGGTACCCCATGGATGGAAGAACGGACAAATGGCGGCTGTATTTCTCTACAAACGAAATACAGAACGCACAGGATGTCCTGGATTTTTACAGAACACGTTTCCAACTCGAATTCTGCTTTCGGGATGCCAAGCAACATGCCGGAATAACAAACCGTCAGTCTACAGACTTCAGGAAACTGGCATTCCACTTTAATGCATCACTTGCAGCTATAAACCTCGCCAAGGCTGCCTGTAAGAAGATGGGAATAAAATATTCCATATCATCATGCAAGTCAGTCATACACAATGCTTACATGCTTGAACGATTTATTTGCGTGTTTGGGATTGAACCAAACACGCAATTAATTGACAAACTTTTCAAAGAACTCATTTTATTTACTGCCAGAGCCGCTTAGGCTGGGTTAATTTTAACGAACTATTGATTTTACAAAAGATTAGCAAGATAGGAAAAAGAGGATAATAGTTGATTTTAACATTTAAAGGCCATCAGATGGGCTGTTTTGAACTGCTTTTTCATCAGAACAGTCGTTTTCACGCTGCAATTCGGCATATTCTTCGTCGGCAGCTTCCATACATCCGCGCAAATAATTGCAGAAGCTGGAGTACTGCTCTACCATATAGTGTTCTACCGCTTCGCTCGTAGCTTTCTCATCCTTATCCAGCAGTTTCAAAAGGCCGGGAATTTCCTTTCCGTCAGTCTTCCTGCGATAAACACCCAGCTTTCCCACTGAAAAAGTATAGAGTCGCTGCAAGCATAAATAACAGGACTTCAGTTCAAGTTCCTTGTCCATGTAGGACTCTAATTCTTCGTAAGTTTTCATCTTTATAAGTTGCAATAACAGGGTAACAACATACGGCGATCCATGCTTGAATCTGAAAAATGAAGCGTTTTCAGCAGATGAGAAATATATTTTATGGGAGAAAGCTTGTTAAAATCACAACTCTCAACCAAGGAATACATAAAACAAAAGTTTTTCGCACACTTCTCGCTGCCTATATTCTGGCTATTCTTCAAGTTTATCTTTATGTGGCGCATCATCTGCTCACAAAGATTATTGCTCAGCTCTGCATCTCCAAACTGCAGTATATTCTTCATTGCCTCCCATTCTCTTTGGATATACCTCAATGCCCTTTTTTTCGTCATTTCCCCGAGTTTACTGAAACCACCATTATTCAAATAGTGATTGAATTTCTTATCAATATCCTGCATGAGGCGGCTGCTCTTGCAGATGCGCTTCTGTAGGCGTTCCTCACCGCTGAGACCAAACTCTTTACATTCCGAGTCAACGGCAAATATCTTCTTTATCTTATTGATGAACCAGCTGACTAACGACCTGTTTTCTTTTAAAGATTCTACAAAAGGCCTGCGGATATGAGTCAGGCAGGCACAGCGCTTCTGAAGCGCATTTTCCTGTTTGTCATACATCTTATATGCCGCATAGCCATCTGCTGTGAAATATCCTTTAAACTTGTCCAGAAAAGGACGTATGACTTTCTGTCCTCTGCTCCCATCATCATAAATAAACCAGCTCAACTTCAACTTGTTGGCACGGATTCCCCATAGGTATTTGTCGCGATAGCACTTCCTGCCAACCTTATCTTCCGTTCCTACCAGGCAAGTTGTTTCATCTATCATCCAGTAATTGGTGTCATACAGCGCTTTGACCCAGACCTCCTCCATAGAATTCCTCAGATAAGCTATAGAACGATGTACTATATTCCCCAGAGTGCTGTCGTTAATGTGAACACCATAGTAAGCCAGCTTCTTGCAAAGGTTAGCCCACGTGGTATTAAAGCAATAATGCTCTGTCAGTATAAAGGACAGCATTTCCGCATCAAAGGGAACACCGGGTATCACCAGCCCGTCTATGACCAGTGAATCACGTTCGTCACCATGAAATCTGACGGTACCCACTTCTATAAAATACTCTTCAAAACAACCATTGACCATCTTTATCAGATGCTTGGTACGTATTTCAGTGACACCGTTCCGCTTCTTTAGCCGTTCTCCTTCCTGAGGCTTAAAATAATGATCTAACTTGATATAGTGAGGATTATCAGTATAGGGCTTGTGCTTACTTGTAGTCCAAACGAAGCCTTTTTGATTTTCTACGCTCTCTACGCGAAGTATCCAACATGGATGTGTCAACCCGATGACCGCTGGAATAGTTGTCAAGCAGGAACGAATCCTTTTCCTCATACCTTGTCTGCAGATTACGGTTCTGTAACAGACGAGCCTGCTCCGTGCTTTGACACCAACATTTCTGAGTATACCAGTCTTTCTGGGATTCATTTTTAGCCAATGATTCCTGAAGGCTTTCATTCTTCAAATGAAGATCTGCAAGACTCTTGCGGCAGGTTTCTGAAAGAACGTCCTTGGCTTCACGAAGCCGCTGAAGTTCCAGTTCCTTTTCCAAAAGGCTCTCGCGATGTTTTTCCTCCCTTTGTGACAACTCGTATCGAAACAGAGCATCCCGGTGTTCCATGTCACGTTTATAATTTTCTTCCAGCAATGCCAGCTTTCCATCATACTCCTGCCTAAGCTGAAGCTCTGCTGACCCCATGTTCACTAGCCGCCTTGTCAAGTTGGCATTGCATGGATTCTATCATCTTTTCTCTATCTGAAAGTTCATCTCTTAGCTGAGCATTCTGGATGAACAAAATTCTATTATTCATTTCCGTATTCATGCTTCTAAGTTACTAAATTTCAGCGGTTTATACAAGAAAATCAAACACTAAACATCTGATTTTCAGAACTTTTTTCAATCGATTTCCTTGATTCTGATTCGTAATCTGTTTATGGAAACTGACTCCGATATAGTGACGTAATCACTCCATGACAGACGATAGCAATTGCGCTCTTCATCAAAGACAGGAAGCAGGAATTTATCTTCATCCAAACGAATCTTAGTAAGTTCAAACCGCTTCAATCCACGATAAAGAATCTTCATAATGTTCCGTTTTTTGGAGATAAAGATAAATACTCCATTAAGGCGGGTTGGATCCAGACACATCTCTTCACGGACTATATCGGCCAAGCTGTCTATATCCTTACGCATATCCATCGGACCTGGATACAGGTAATACTTCTGTTCATCAGTAAAAGAAACCATATCAGCTGACCAGTTTATGTAATACATCAACCAAGGAATCAATAGCCGGTGCTTCAACACGAAGGTTAAGACCGTTGCTAAGCTGTACCTGAACAAAGCTGATCGAAATATGAGCTTGATCTGTTTCTATAGACTTCCCTGCTGTTTTCTCAATTTGAGAAGGTGCTGAATCGGTTTGTCCGACCTCAACTGGCACACAATGGCAGCCTATAGAATCTCTTTCGGCCTTACTCGCATTCCAGAATGATTTATCAATGTATCTGCGAAGCTTCGTATAATTGTAATCCTCATCCTCGCAGAATTTCTTCAAGGTGCGTCCGCCCATAGGTGCAATACTGTCTGTAAGCAGCCGCATAATCTGTCTGATCTGTCTTTATCATAATGCATGTTTTTATTGGTTCATGCACAAAAGTAAATCTTACTTTTTAATCAACCTTGGGGAGAAGTGGACGCTTACAGTATTGATTCCGATAGTCATTGGCAAAAGGCTCTCGTAATCCATTCGCCCCTTGACAATTTCACGGAAGAATTTTTTCAAATAGTCAGTACAACATTAATTTATAAATTTATAAAACAAACCTCTCCACTATTCTTCATTGCAAAATTAAAACACTTACGATCACACGTAATAGCCCCATAAAGATTTACGATACTATCCATATCGTATGGAGTACCACAAATCTTCTCATCACTATATGCATAATCAGCTCCCGGCGTTAGAGGATCATAATCAATGTACACCTCACAATTAGAATCATTCTTCAAAGTCTCCCAAATATTCTTACTGCTATTAGTTCCAGTACCGTATGAGTCATAAGCTACATGAGCAACAAAAGTCGCATGATAAGGACAGGTTTTAACACAACCGAACTTATTGTACGTACAGAATATTTTAGATTTTCCCATTCCGTATATTGCCTCCATAAAGCATTCTTTCGTATACTGGAACAGAACTAAATGACACCCGGAAAATGGAGCACTTACAATATCCTGTCTTCCATTAAAGACACAGGCATTAATACATCCTGGAACATAAGGAAGAAACAATACTGGATCAGAGTATCGTGAGCCAGGGAGAAGAAATTCTACAAATTTTATATTCCCTGAATTAATAGGAGAATAATTCAAAGGAAGACTCATATTTAGCCCTATAGCCTGGGGATTAAAACGCTGTCTATCCTGCAAACAATCAAGAATTTTATTTAGCAATAGACTCATCGAGAAATGTAACAATTATTCAGGTTTTTCATCACTCTTCACTGCCGGCATCTCAATCGGCTGGATAGCCTGTGTAAAGGCTTCGATGATGGTATTCACCCCCTTGGGAACAGGAAGCTGTCCGGCATGGACATTAACCGTATATTTGGCAGAGTTACTCTTCTCATAGTGTGTATCATGGGTGGAAGAGTCGCGTGAAGAATAGCTGGCAGATCCTTTGATGGAAACCGACAGAGGCCCCCACCCCAGCTTGCTTTCGAACGAGCCTTCGCCCCTGGATTCCGTTTCCTTGTTCTCAGATTCCGTTTCCGAGAAACTGGACTTCACCTCCATTTCAAAGGAAATGTCCACATTGTTTACTCCCAGGGAGTTGACCGGTATGATGGTCAGCAGGGGAAGATTGAACGAAGTGGTGAAGTTCCTGATTTCAGTGGTCGGCTTGCCATCCTTATCCGTAGTCGGTGTCAGCACACCTCGTTCCAGCGACATTTCAATCATTACCGGAGCGTAACTGGTATGCCTGACTGAACTGTCAGCATCTTTTCCGTATTTTTTCTTATACTCCTCTTTTTCCTTATCTGTCAGCGCACGCTCCACCCGGTTGAAACAGGTTTCAAGCAAAAACTTGGTCTGTGTGAGTGCCATGGCGGCATTGGCCTTGGCGGAAGCATTAAGCGGACCGCCGATCAGATCTTCCATAGGCAGGCCCGTAAACTGCTGGGCCATTGATAAAAGTTCTTTTTCCATCTGACTTGTGTTTTAAACGGTTAATGATTTATTTCTCCACGACTTTCCGAAGACCGGCTTCGTAATCGGCAATCAGAGTTTCAAGTTCCTGTGCATTGCCTCCGCCCTTGAGGGTGAACTCAATGCGGGTATTCACACTTTTATGAAAAAGATGGAATCTGCGGGGCTTTCCCATCATCAGCTCTCCGGATCTGAGGGAAAGGCTGCAATCCACTGAAAACGTTATTTTGTCCATCTGTACAGTCCGCGGAGTAACCAGCGTGGCCAGTGGCACCTGCACAGTCCGCCAGGCGGTCTGATCCTTGTCGTCCGTGTAAGGCACTTTGAACCGGACTTCCCGGGGGGTGTACAGATCGGTTCCGTTCTCCGTTTCCTTCGTAAAGGTTCCCGAAAGAACAGCGTCCAGTTCTGTCTGCCGGTCGCGCGCAACGGAGTTCACCGCCTCGCAAAGCTGCCGGATAAACGACTTGAAAGGAATCATCTCAAAAGTTTCCTATGGGTTTTCCGGCTTTTCATCCAGCTGCCGGGAAGCCTTCTGCTTCAGCTCTTCCAGCCGGGCACTGGCTTCGGCCACAATGGGACGGCTCTGAGGAGTCAGCGAAATGCGCGAATGACATTGGGAACATTCAAAAGCTTCTCCTTTCAGGAGCAGGGCCAGATCGAAATAAATAATATTCCGACAGCAAGGACATGGAATTGCATTAGGCATATTGTTAGTTTTTAAAGGTTTGTTTCTTCTGATTCTGTTTCCGTTTTCCGGAGAGGTACGGAAGCACGGATAGCTTTCTCGTAAAGCTCCATAACGGTAAGCAGTCCGCGCGAAAGGGGCTGCGAAGAGGTCTCCACAGACACTTCCAGTCCTTTCATGACCGGAGTCTTCCCGTCCCGGTCCGTTCCGTTCAGACGGCCGCGATACAGAGCTTTCTCACTCAGGATATCGGTCGGTCCGTTGGCCGGATAGCTGTCGGACGAAGTGATGTCGATGGAAAAGTTGATATGGGCCTTGGCTACGGACAGGGCGTTGATGGAAAGCAGGTTGATAAGAGGCATCTGGAAGGTCATGGACTTGCCTTCTGCTCCTTCCACCTGGATACTCATGGTGATCATCTCCGGTTCGTAAACCCCGTCCTTGTATTTGAAACAGTTCTTCAGCAGGAAGGTGGTCTGTCCGGACAGCATCATCATGTTGGCCTTGGAAAGGGCAACCAGCGGAGCGCTGATAATGCTCTCGATGTTCTGTTCGCTGTTCAGATGTTCCGTTTTCGCCATAATTTAGAAACTAATGGAAATGTTGACGAAGAAAAGCAACCAACGGGAAAACCCATTCAGATGTTAAATTCCAATACTCCGGATTATCAAAAAACCAGATACCATGACTAAATTCCGTCTGCGCTGTACGATCTTTCTTCATTGCAGCGATGTAACTGTAAATACAACCTTTCCGTCCCTGAGTCATATACATTTTATGCCTGCGATTCATCCGGCTGATTCCTTTCTCGTATCTCCGGTAACAATCAATCAGGCCTTTGTGTCTGGGATTGATCAAATGCAGAAGTAAAGACTCAAAATCACCATCTGCATGATTATTGGGCCACAAAAACAAATCAAATTCAATTCCAAGTGCTTCCTTTTGCTGAAGAAGCTCTCTTTTTCTGATCGCAAATCCACCGCCATTTTTCCTGGTATCTGCATCAAACAGGATCAGATTAGTACCTCCCATCGACGTATTTTCCACAAAAACAGGCTGTGTATTGGGCAACTGATCTTTTCCGTTAACCCCAACAACAAGATAATCTGTACCCAAGACAGCATGGGGAAAATAATGAGCAACCAATGTTTCTACAAAATTCTGTTCATTGGTCGTCCGTTTACTGCCCTTCTTTTGGGCTGCATTCACTCCACTTTCTATGAATATCTTGATCATCTTATCTCAATCTCTTCGTTTATCAAATGCCTGAATTGAGGATAGGTGCTCTTTATAGCAGTTAAACGATCTGATGTCTTACGCAACGTAAACACCCGCGATCTGGTCTGCATACTTTGAAAAGACTCTTCCTGTAACATCTGATTAAGCGCCTTCAGAGAATCGATGTTATGAGTAGTAGCAAACACCTGTACATTATATTTATCAGCTCCTCGCAATACCGACTTCCACAATACAGGCATAGACTTATAGTGAAGGCCGTTATCAATCTCGTCAACCAGCAGAATGCCGTCTCTGGCCTGAAACAGGTAAATAAACAGGGATATCAATTTGCGGATTCCATCACCCAGCACCTGAATGGGGATTCGCTTCTCCAGACCAACATCTACCATCAGATTGTTATTGGCTACAACAATATCTCTCAAAGAAGGTTCTATTTCCCGCAAGTCTTCAAAAAGTGCTTCCTCCTGTTTATTGCGAAGCAAATCTGAGAACAAGGCAACATTATTTGAATAAGGGTCTGATGAACTGATATAATGACATTTCAGTTCTTCCTGGTATGATTCCGCTCCCGGAGCATTGACTTCTGCCTTAGAAGTAGAATTACCCTTGATCTGCAGATCACTGTGATAAACCTGACGGTCGATCTCTGCATCAAGATTCAGCCTGAAATCCTTAGTGGCAGCATTTCCGGAAGAATCAGTAGGCAGGTTCATAATTTCTGACTCGCGCTCCTGATAGGATATGGTAAGTTCGCGCGTTTTCTCGGGACTCCCGTATCCTCCCGAAAGACGGATGGGAAATACAGGATTCAAACCATAAAAATTAAGTTTGAGCATCTCGTCAGCCAAAGAAGACATGTAATGACGAGGCCAGTTGACAGAAATGGACAACCGGGGATTAGTCGCTCCTGAAAACAAGAACAATGCGTCCAATACAGACGATTTTCCGCAATTATTATAGCCCAACAGCAGATTGACCTGACCCAGATCCGTAACATGAAATGCCTGAATACCACGAAAATTTTGTATATCAAATTTATTAATCATTGTCCGTATGCTGCAAAATAAGGGTTTGTTCAAGTTTGTTTGATTTATACAAAGAAACTAATTTCTTTCCTATTTTCTGGTATTCTCTTCTTCTTTAACATCCTTTTACATACAAGATTCTTTCCTGATTCCATCCGCTTCTTTACAAAAATTCAGTCTTTCTGCCAGCTTTGCCAACCTATATATAAACTTATAGGGGGAAAGTGCGGACAGAAATGGATCTATTTTTGTCCGCACTAACTATAAAAGTTTTATTTACCTCTGGCAAACCTGGCAGAACTGCCGGTCAGGGCCTGTCCTTTGGATGCCGTTCCCGATAGTCATCTTCCAGACTGTCAAGAAGTTGGATCAGCTGTTTCCGGAAGACCTCAGAGGAGCGGCGGAACTGCGGAAGGTAAATGCGGAAAATGTCGTAGTACTGGTTCAGATTCGTACTGACCCCTTTTTTACTTTCTCATACGTGCGGGCACTCATCGAGGCCCGGTCGCAGATCTCACGGATGGTTAATAACTTGCCGTCGACTTTCACACGGCGATGCAGCATCTCAATGTACCGCCCCAGGGCAGCATTGGGTTCATGATTTTGTGTCATTTTTTTAAATTTAAAAATTCGACACAAATATATGTTAATTCCCTTAATTTATCTATATTTTATTACCGCCATGCCGGTAAGCAAGATTTGGTGGTTTACACGCCTTTCACAACCTTTGTGGAAAACTTTAAAACATCAATGCCATGGAAGACATTACATTCAGCCTTTTCAAAGGTTATGCGGACACCTTGCCGGCGGAAGCAACACTCAGTGAAATCATCCGGATGATCCGACAGGATCCCACAGTAAAACTACACACCCTTAAACACCGTTACTACGCTTCGCAGGGAAATGCCGCTGCTGCCGATAAGGAGAAATCTTCCTGCCCCTGCTTTTCCGTAGCAGTCCGTTTTCAGGGCAGCAAGCGGAAGAGGCATATCTGCGGATGGACTTCCGTCGGGCTGGTGGACATCGACCACCTGGAAAAGGCTGCCCTGCCGGAACTGCTCAAGCGGATCGTTGCCGACCCGCATACCCTGCTCACCTATACCACAATCAGCGGAGCAGGCATCCGGATTCTCTACCGCATGGAGCACGATGAAAACACCCTGCAAAAGAGTGTCGCCTCTCCGCTTGACGAGGACGCATACCTGGCTTCGGAAGCGCAGTACCGAGCGACATTCCTGCTGGCAAATGACTATTATGCCCGACTGCTGGGAGTGGAATGTGACCTGAAATGCAAAAATTCAACCCGCCTGTGCGGGCTTGCCCACGATCCGGAACTTTTCTTCAATCCGGATGCTCTTCCCTTCCGGGCTGAGGTGATTCCCAAAATCCGGAAACGGATGCGCAACTACCGGCTGGAAAGGGCCGTTACCACTGCCCGGAAAGAACTGGAAGCGCAGGGGGTGACCTACGAACCGCATCAGCACAACGACTACATCATGCGGATGGGATATCTGCTCAACCGCTACGGGATAGACCAGGATCAGGCCACGGAATGGGCGCTGAATACCTTTACCGGTTACGACGGCGACATAGCAGGGATCTTCCGCTCCTGCTACCTGCAGACGGAAGAATTCGGTACACTGTCGCCCAGCACCGGAAAGGACAATGCACGGCAACCGCTGGCTGGCGTGGCGGAGATCGAGGATTTTCTCTGCGGTCAGGGTTCGTTCCGCCGGAATGTCATTACCGGCAAGTATGAGGTGGACTTCACCCGCGAAAACCGCGAAGAGGATTTCCGGGAAGTGGACGACCACATTGTGAACTCGCTCTGGGCACGCATGAGCAAAACAAACAGCCGCGTGCGGATCTCCGACCTGCGCAATGTGCTGGAGTCGGAATTCGTGGCGGACTACAATCCGTTTCAACTGTATTTTGACGGGCTGGATCCCTGGGACGGACAGACGGACTACATCGGCGAACTGGCTGATACACTCCATACGGTACAGGGTCCCGAGGACTGCCGGAAGTATCTGAAAAAATGGCTCGTGGGCTGCGTGGCGGCACTCTTCGACCGCTCGGTGGTGAACCACGAGATTCTGGTGCTGGCCGGTCCGCAGGCTACCTACAAGACAACCTGGCTGAACAACCTGCTGCCACCGGAACTGCGGAAGTATTTCTGCGTAAAGTCCGACTTTGCCCAGATGACCAAGGACGACCAGCTGCGCCTGACCGAGTTTGCCCTGATCTGCCTGGAGGAGATCGAGGAACTGCGGCCGGAGGCGCTGAGCCGCATCAAGGCGGTATCGACCACCCTGATCATCAACGAGCGGAGGGCGTACGGCCATTTCAAGGAATCGAAGCCGCACATCGCCAGCTTCTGCGGAACGACGAACAATGTCAACTTCCTGACCGACGTCTCAGGCGACCGCCGCTGGTTTCCCATGGAGATCACCGCCATTGATGATCCGTATACGCACCCCGTGAACTACAGGGGGGTATATGCCCAGGCTTACGCGCTCTGGAAAAGCCGTTTCCGCTACTGGCTGAGCAGCAGTGAGGTGACGGAGGTGAACCGCCGCAACGAGTATTTCCGGGCACCGGATCTGGAAGCGGACCAGATCCAGACGTATTTCCGCCGTCCCCTGCCCGGGGAAGCGGCTGTCTTCATCACCACGGCCCAGATCATCAGCCGCATCAGCGGGGGAATCCGCCAGCTGATGAGCCCCGCCAAGGTGAACCAGCTGATGAAGAAGCTGGGCTTCGAGGCGGTGCGCAGCGGCAACAAACGGGGCTATCTGGTGGTGGAACTGACACTGGATCAGGTGAACCAGAACCGCAGTGCCCTGGGGCATTACTTGCGGGAAGCGGAAGCCTGATATTCCGCAAGAGGATCAGGACAAGGCGCTGCGGAACTTCTGCCAGTAATCCTTACCGAGGAGTTCCCAGGCAGCCACGCCCGCAACAGCCAGGAAAACCAGTCCCAGCACGATCACCTTACGGCTGGTGCCGGAAGGTTCTCTCGGAACGACGGCAGGTTCCACCACGGCAAAGACGGGCTTTTCTTCCTGCACCTTGGCCCGGGCCACCTGCAGCTGCTGGGCTACCTGGCTGTAGACCTGATAGGCCAGCGACATATCGTTCTGAAGCCGTTCGCGCTCGGCCAGGGTACTCTGGAACACCACGTTGCTGTTGGCATCCACATATTTCGCATACCGCTGCTGGGCTTCGTAATATTCCGCCTGACGCTCCCGGTAAAGCTGTTCCAGGTAACGGCAGTCTTCCTTCGCCTTGCGGGTGCGGTAGGCTGTGATATACTGCTGAAGCTTGGAAACCACACTGTCGGCAACCGTGGCAGTGACCTTGGGATCCTGCAGGGTAACGGTCAGCGTAGTAATCGCTGTTTTCTTATCTACATCTGCCAGCACAGACTGACGAAGAGACTTTAATTTTCCGGCATCTTCTTCAGAAAGTTCAATGGAACCTCCGGCCAGGGAATCAGCAGGCAGCTCTTCCTTGTCACCGCCCAGCAAAGACTTGATGCCGCCGACTGCCATGCCGGGAGCACGCAGGATGTAGCTCCACCAGGGAACGGACTGTTCATCCAGATAGGCAACAAGGGTGGTATCCACCTTGCCGTCGGCCGTGCGGACACGGGCATCGAAGAGTTCCAGCAGGAAAGGGGTAGAGGCTACAATATCGGGGGCCAGTGTTGCATTCAGGGCATCGGGGCTGTCGCTGCCCACGCTTCCGCCCAGAAAGGAGGCGGCCATACTGGCCAGTCCTCCCCCGCTCTTGCCGCTGCCCATTTCGGGGGAAAGGGTCACGCTGACCGTATATTGCTTGGGAATACTCAGGGCAATGATCACGCCTGCCAGCAGTCCCACGGCGGCAGCCAGATATAACTTCCTGCGGATGGCAAATATGCGACGGATCAATGCCATCCAGTCAATTGTCACTTCGTCCTCCTCCCCGCCTTCGGGACGGGTGAAGAGGGGCTGCTGTTCCATCTTATCAGTTTTCTTTTCTTCCATAGGTATTACTTCTTGATCAGGTTCGTAATTGTGGCGAACATGGTAGCGAGGGAACCGAAGGAGCTGGCATAGCCCAGGATCTCACCCACATTGACCTTGCGGTCTTTCTTGCTCGGCACAATAATTTCACACCCCGGTTCGATCTTGTCGCTGTCGCGGCTGCCCACCTGGGTGACCTGACCGTTCATATAGATAATGAATTTCCTGGATTTCTTCGCATTGTCGGCATAGCCTCCTGCCTGGTCGAGGTAGTAGCTGACATTCTTGCCTTTCAGGTAGGCCACCGTGTTGGGAACCATTACGGCACCGTCGATCTTCACGGTGTTGTTCATCTTGGGCACACTGATGACATCGCCTTCACGCAACACCAGATCGTACTCGCCGCCGGGATTGGCCAGGGCTTTCTCCAGATCGAGTCCCACACTGAAAGTGTCTTCCACACGCACACCCAGCGAGTCCATCATGGCCTTGCCGAACTGGCGGTTCATGATCTCAAGGACATCGCGCATGCGCTTCTTTTCATCCTCATTCGCCACACGGGTCAGCTTCGCTCCGCGCAGGTAGGCCCTGGGAGTAGCACCTCCGGCCTTGCGCAACAGGTCGGACAGGCGTTCTTCGCGGCTGGTCATCGCATAGGTACCGCCAAACAGCACTTCGCCGGTGACCTGTACGTTCTGCTGGGCCTGATAGCCCGGGCTGCGGCGCACGAACACCTGATCGTAGGGCTGGAGCACAAATCCCTGCTGGCCGTCGATCACAAAGCCGTCCTTCAGGGCAAAGGTGAAGTTCTGGCCGATGCTGTCGGTGTAGCTGGTACTCCTGGGGTCCTTGATACGGCGGGAAACATCCACCCGTACGGTAGAGGCAGCCTCACGCAGACCTCCGGCACGGATAATCAGGTCTTCCAGCGTCATGTTGTCCGAGAAGGAATAGCTGTCCGGTCTGGCAACCTCGCCATAGATCATCACATCGCCGCGGTCTTCCAGGTCATGGATGCTGGGGATGTTCAGGATGTCATTCTTCTGCAAGGGGATATCGGGAGAAGTACCGTTCAGGATGCCTGCCACATCGACACTGACAATCTCAGTCGTCAGGTCGGGACGCTCGCGCTGGAGCACGGCACGCTTCATAAAGGCATCGCCGGTCAGTCCTCTGGCCTCGGTGATCAGGGCACGGACGGTGTTGAGTTCTCCGCTCAGCTGGTAAATGCCGGGACGATAGACCGCACCGCGGATTTCCAGTTTGTTGGTGAAGCGGTTCAGGATGGCTTCGGCCGTCACCACGTCGCCGTTGCGCATCTGGTAGGCACTGAAGTCCTTGTCCCTGACGGTATTGATTTCATATTCTTCCCCGTTCTGGCGAACCACACGGAGGGATTTCGTATAGGCTTCGGCATCGAATCCGCCGGCATACTGAATCAGGGTGGCCAGGGATTCCCTGGCTTTCATTTCGAAACGCATGGGGCGCTTCACGTTGCCGCTGAATCTGACCATCACTTCATAGGCAGGCACAATGATGACATCGCCTTCCTGCAGACGGATATCGTCCTGGATCTTGCCCTTCATGATGAAGTCGTACACATCGACATCGGCGATCTTCTGTCCGGAGCGGACTACCTGCACGCTGCGGAGACTTCCGATCTCGTTCACGCCGCCTGCCCGGTAAAGCGCATGGAAGACGGTGGAGAAGCTGCTCAGAGCATAGGTACCCGGCTGCATCACCTCACCCATCACATTGATCTGGATGGTACGGGTATTGCCCAGGGTAAGACGGATTTCCAGATTGCCCTCGGCACTGTCGAGACCGCTGTACGTCTTGCCCAGCACCTTCTTGAGGTAATCATTGGCCGCGCTCACGGTCATGCCGCTCAGGGAAACGGGGCCGATCTTCTCGATATTGATGGTTCCGTCGGGAGAAATCTGCTGACGGATGGTATTCTGGCTGGTACCCCAGATATCGATGATCACCTCATCGCCCGGGCCGAGCCGGTAGTTGGGCGGAGTAGCCAGATTGACACTGGGTTCAAAGGTAAGATTGCGGGTATTGAAAATGTTGCGTCCGAACACCTGGTCCTCGCGGGCAAGTTCGGCAGCATCAGGCTGCGGAGTTTCCAGCGCTGTGGAAGTGTCCTCCTTCACCGCCTCGCGCAGGCGGGCTTCATTCAGTTCTGTACCGCTCATCTGAGAGGCATTGACTCCCTGCTGTTGTTCGTACAGTTTCTTTACTCGTTCGGCCTGTTCGCGTGTGACGCCTCGCCGCGCCAGTTCAGTAGCCAGCTGACGCTGGTCCTTCCCTTCGGCCATCCCCTGTTTCACGTACTCCAGTACCTGCTGGTCGCTCATGGTCTGTGCACAGACAGAGGGAGCAGCAAGGAACAGACACAGAAACAGCGGAATTACCAGTGAATGTTTCTTCATATCTACTTCTTAAGTTTTTGTATAATGATTGTTTTTATTGACTTTCAGGGCTCTCCCAGCGCCTCGACGATCAGGCGGACCTGAGCGGGCGTAAAGCTGCGCACCTTCTGGCTGAAACCGGATGCATGAAGCGCATCGACCAGTGCAGGCTGCAGGGAAATCCAGTACATCAGTTTGCGGCGGGCAGCCCCTGCCGTGATGTTGGGAGCATAGCAACGGGCAAGTTCCCCGATGCCGTAAGAGCGAATCTGAAAAGTATCCATATCTTTGTTTCTGTTAATTAATTATAGGATAAAGATACTCATTTTCAGTGATATAAGCAAGTTTTTCCAAACTCTGTTCCGGCCTCTGTTCCAGTTTTTTTTCACCTCCTGACCGTGTGTCGCCACATCCCTGTCGGGCCTTATCGTGCATCATCGCCCGTCATTCGCCGACAAGCGTCCGTAAGGTGCAAACCGCTCTTCGGAAGGTGTTACCTTTGTCATACAGACAACGGGAAGGAAGGTTCCGGACAAACTCTCCGGATTATCCGGAAAATCCGGAGAAACCGACTGGTGGTTACCTCAGCATCGACTGGTCGATGCAGCTGAATCGACCGCACGATCCCCCGGCAATGACTGGTCAATATCCTGGCATCGACTGGTCGATGCAGGAATGGCCGGAACCCGAAAGTCCGGAGTCTGTAAGGAACTTATTTATTAACTCTTTATTTATCGTATTATGTTAAACTACAAGTATCGCCATGAGAAGCAACCCCATCGACAAGGGGGCTCCCAAGAAAGCTTATGCCACTTCACAGTACAGCGAAGTGATGAATATCAACCAGTTTGCCGAACATATTGCCAGCCACGGCAGCGTGTACAAGCGTTCCGACGTGGCGGCGATCCTGACCATGGCGGTGGACTGCCTGCGGGAACAGCTGCTGGAAGGCAAGAAGGTGGAACTGGGCGACCTGGGTTTCTTCTATGTCCGCATCAGCGGTGAAGGGGCTCCTTCGGCTGCCGAGTACAATCCGGCCATTTACGTCAAGAAGCTGAACGTGAAATGGCAGTGCGGCGCCCGCTTCAAGGATCTGCTGGGTGAAGCCGTCTTCAACCTGGTGGCTCCGCGCTCTGTCAGCCAGAAAGTGCTCAAGGCCCACAAGGCCGGTGAAACAACCGTGGATATCTCGCCGGAGGTGACGGAGGAAGAAACGGATGACCAGGGCGGCATGGGTGTCTGACCAGCGGAAATAACTGACGGGAACTGACGCGCGGCGGCAACCCTTTCCAGACAGGCGGTGAGCGGACTCTCTGAAAATGACTCCGGATCCGTCAGGCGCAAGTGACTTTCACCAGGGAAAGCAGGAAACCGTTCCGTCAGGCTCCTCAGTACTTCCGGCCCCAATTATATAAACCTTAATCTTAACTGCTTATGGAAAATACCAGCAAGAAAAAAACAATCTGGAGCCTGGTGCTCAAAGTGATCATCACCGTGGCAACCGCCGTCGCAGGTGCCTTCGGACTCAGTGCCTGCGGGGTGATCTAGCGGAAGAAACCGGAAAGGATTCCTGATTTGAAGGAGGGCTGCACAAGGCAGACCCTCCTTTCTTTTTCAGTCATGAAACACTTAACCAGCGGTTAAATTTCTTCGATCAGTTCGCACCAGGTGTAGCTGACTTTCAGCAAAGCGGCACTTCCGCTCACCTGAATGGCGATATAATGGCGTCCTCCGTAACGGACAAACTGTCCTTCCATACCGAACAGCGGTCCCTTGCGGACAACCCGCACCCGGACATTTTTCTTGTTCTTCAGTTTTTCGGGATCAATGAACCGCGTCCCCTGGATCTCGGGGTTGGTGGCCCGCATGAAATTCTGCATCTCCCGGTTGGAAATGATACAATAGTCGGCACTTTCCCGTCCGCGCCTCATGAAATACGTGGGAAAAGGAATGGACTGCTGCAAACGTCTGCACCATTCGCGATCGTAGTGGCTACATCGTATGAAAAGCAGATTATGGATGGCGGGAACAAGAATCCGTTCGCAACGTCCGCTTCCATCTTTTGCGTCCTGCAGCTCATAAGTCTGGGGGATATAATAAGGTATCTCTGAGTCACGAAGAAACTCGGCCACCTGCAATTCCTTGCAGTAGGTGGTCTGCAACGGGATCCATATCGGGTTTTCTTCGATCGTCTGTTTCATTTCTTTACCTGTCGTAATCTGGCTGAAATTTTTCCGCATGTATATTCTTCTCTCTCCACCAGGTCCTGCAGGAGCCCGGTATATCACATCTATTTGGTTGACAATAAAGAGAAATGAAATAAAACATGCTTCCGTCTAGGAGAGACCGGCCCTCCCACAGCTGCCAGGTTGTATCATTTCAGCGCAAAGATAAGTATTTTTCTCATTGATGATACACTTTTACGCCTGTTTTAACCAAATATTCCCGTATATTACAAAACAGGTGTTTACATTTCCATGACAAAAGCGGATATTACTTCCGGTTATAGGGTATAAAAAAAGGTGAATAGCGAAACCGGAAAGAATGTATTACCTTTGCAGCGGATTAAAAAAGAAGTACAAAACCTAAGAAGTATAAAAAACTATGTTCAGTAAAGAAAACAGAGCAAATACCATTCACGGTATTTTATTGATTGCCTTATTCTCATTCGCTGCGTTCTACATCGCCGAAATTCCTTTCGTGAAAAGTCTGTCATTCAGTCCGCTGATTGTGGGTATCATCCTGGGTATGCTGTATGCCAACAGCCTGCGCAACAAGCTTCCCGAAACCTGGGTGCCGGGAATCAAGTTCTGTACGAAGCAGATCCTGCGTGCCGGTATCGTACTCTACGGATTCCGCCTGACGCTGACACAGGTAGCTGCCGTGGGACTTCCGGCTGTGGTGATCGACACCATCATCGTGGCAGGAACCATCTTCCTGGGCGTATGGCTGGGCAAGCTGCTGAAAATGGATAAAGATACTTCGCTGATGACGGCTACGGGAAGCGCGATCTGCGGTGCTGCGGCAGTGCTGGGTGCCGAACCGGTCGTGAAATGTGAGGGCCACAAGACAGCCATCGCCGTATCAACGGTGGTGATCTTCGGAACGATCTCCATGTTCCTCTATCCCATCCTGTACCGTGCCGGTATGCTGGATGCACTGGGTGATACGGGAGTAGCAATCTATACGGGAAGTACCCTGCACGAAGTGGCTCACGTGGCCGGTGCGGGTAACGCAATGGACCCGACCGACACACTGGGTATTGCGGGTACGGCAACCATCACCAAGATGATCCGTGTCATGATGCTGGCTCCGGTGCTCGTGATCATGAGCTTCGCACTGGCCGGCCGCAAGAAGGCTGCAGCGGAGGGAGGCACAACTCAGAAGAGCAAGATCACCATTCCCTGGTTTGCCTTCGGATTCATCGGCATCATCTGTCTGAACTCACTGCTGCAATACCTCTTCGGAGTGGACAGCGTGAAGGAAATTCCGCTGAACGGTGCCATTGAATACATCGATACATTCATGCTGACCATGGCCATGACTGCCCTGGGCACGGACACCAGCATGGAGAAATTCAAACAGGCAGGTGCGAAACCTTTCCTGCTGGCCGGACTGCTTTACATCTGGCTGCTGGGCGGCGGTTACCTGCTGACCAAGTGGCTGGTTCCGATGATCGGATAAGCCAATGTATGGGATCTCTTTCAGACTTCAATATTATGGCTGGAAGAGATCTCTGCTCCTGTATCGCTTCCATCTCTGAAAAAGCGTTCCCCCAAATGGCATCCATACTTGTCCAACAGTTCAAAACGACCGTCCGGATGCTCGAAATCAATACTTAAATAGGAGTTTTTCCGTTTGAAATGTCCGGACTTGAAAATCACCCGGTGCTTCCGGGATGAATTGTTCTTTTTGGTCACCCGCTCATCATAAACCCATCCGTTACACTCAGCAATAGCCGTACCTGCTTTTTCAAGCAACGGCATCAGCTCTCCCGGAGACAGAGTGGCCAGCGGAAAACCATAAGAATTCATGATGTTTCCTGTTTTTTCCAAATTCCAGACCGGTTCCACCTCCGGATTCTTCTGCCGGCACTCACGAAACTCATATGCTTCCCAGAACGGCTGAAATGCAGACAGATTGTCTTTATACAAATTGCCGACAGACTGATGCTGCTTATAAAGTATCCAGGTTCCATTTTCTGCCGGGCGGAATATATTACCCTTTACTGCATCCCCGGAATCGTTCGCTGACAGACAAAGACTGACCAGCGGCTGATCCTTACTCCAGGACATTCCGGCAAAAACGGAATAGAGAGAGGGATGATCAGCAGTCTGCATCGCATAAGCGGATCCTTCTGTCCAATCCCCCAGCAAAGACTTGAAAGAGTAACAGAGCATCTGCAGATCACCATTGTCGGAATGCAAACAATATGAAAGGAATCGCTGGCGGATGTCCCGGGGGAACATAGATCTTTTTCACCCCTTTTCCCTTCAACAAAGTCAGAAGTTCCCAAAAGCCGAAAAAATTCAGACTTTCCGGCAAAGTATTCTCATCCGACAAAGGAAGTGCACTCCATTCATTCAGAAACAGTTCCATAACCTCACTTATGAATTCAACCTGATCAGCACTTTCTCCCAGGTGTCAAAGAAACCGTCGGGCCAGTCCGTCAGCCTGCCGTCTTCATTGATTTCAATTTCACAATACTGATGTCTGAATACCTGCTGTTTATCTTCATAAAAATAATAGGCATTCACCAGATCCGGATTAAGCCGGGGACCATCCAGTTCTTCTCTGCTGCAAACAGCCAGGCGTACCCCGTTCAGCAGATGGTCACTGTGTGTTTCCACCAGCAACTGGATGCCGTTGGCAGCTGCCAGAGACAGAAAACGCCCCATCGCTACCTGAGCGGCAGGATGCAGATGAGCCTCCGGATTTTCCAGCAGAATCAGCGATCCGGCAGGTGCCGTCAGGATGGCTGCCACAATCGGAAATACATACGAATTTCCAAAAGCCATATTCATTGGAGAAACCTCAACTTCTACTCCCGAACGATCCATCAGACCATATTTCAAAATAATAGAAGCAGGATCGGCATCAGCAGACAGGATTACGTGCTGCCCCATGATATCATTCATCCAGGCATTGATCTGACTGGCAATGTCCGGTCCTCCCTCCGGATGGGCCATCGCCGGAATAACCAGCGGCTCGTCAATGGAATCATAAAACAAGGTGGCTGCCCCGTCACCGTGAATGTCTCCCAAACGGCTCTCCAGACGGTTCCTTTTCGTCTTATGAATATGTCTTTTCCGCGGACTGACACGCTCGGCATGGAGATAGACCATTGAATCACTGAACAGGGAACAGTCGGCCAGATCACCCTTGTATTCCGGCTGGAAAGAAACAATCGCCCCCTGTTCCTCCTGCCCCGCTACCTGAAAAGTCCATTCTGTCTGCTTCTCATCCTCTATCCGAATCCAGAAAGAGGGATCTCCCTCGTCAGGATCGTGGCTGTACACACTGGCATAACTTTCCAGATCGGCCAGAACAACCCTGTCACTGAAACAAAGCTGGGAATCCTGCAGATAACGTAACTCGTAACTTTGCTTAAGCAGAAGCAAGGACTGAAGAACCGTGGATTTTCCGGCTGCATTCTTACCGGCTACCAATGTCAGATTCTTCAATGAAAGTTCCATATCATTGAAACATTTAAAATTATGCAGGGTCAGAAAGCGAATCATAATGGCTATGAGATTGAATATAACGTTCGATATCAAAAATATTATTGGAAAGTCTGGCAAAGGTATCGTCATGAAGAAAATCAGATAACATTTTCTCCTTGTCTTTCAATTCTTTTCCGGACAAATTGCCCGCTGACAACAGATAAAATGCCAGCACCAGGCGCAAGCTGCGCCGTCTTCGGGGAAAAAGCTGTGCCACCCGTTTCACAACGGATTCATACAGAAGTTCCAGGGCTTTACTCACAAGATCCTTCCCGGTCTTGAACAGAATGTCGTAAGCCAGACAGGTGGAATCCTGTTCTGTACAACCGTCCGGCTGTTTTCTGAAATGCATATAACTGACTGCCTGAGCCAACAGTTCCGCATCCAACGGACCGGCCGGAATCTGCAGTTCGTCCAGTTTTTCCATCCATTGATACTGAGCCTGCTTCATCAGCCGGACATAAGCCTGATTCAAACTGTAATGTCCGGAAAAAGCCAGCCATTGAAATACCCGATAACGGAGCAAAACCGGTGTCTTTTGGGCAAGAAAGCAAAGCTGAACGGGAACCGACAGGAGTTTACGACGGACAGAGGCCGTAAATTCCTCCTGACCGGAGAGCTGGTTTCCAAACATACGGAGGGTATAATCAACATTTCCTCTGCAAAACTCATACAAGGCCGTCAGGCGTTCAAATCCATCAATAACGGTCGCTCCCTCTTCTTCTGCATTCATGTAAATCAACGGAACAGGCAAGCCGTTAAGGACAGAAGTCACAAACAGTTCCCGCTGTTCTTTCTTCCACTTCGATTTCCGCCGTCCGTCAATGGTCACAAGCCTGATATCACCTGTTTCTATCCGGGAAAAGACCTCACTTAAAGGATAGGTCTCTGTCCGAATATAGGAAGAATTGAAAACCGGCATCTGCCGGTCAGCAAAATCCGAAACAATTTCAAGCTGCAAAATGTCCATGAATCATTGATCTTTTCATGCAAAAATAATATAAACCTGCTTTTCTTCCAATTTCTCCCAAAGAAAATTCGACTGTACATGATTTATCTTGTCATCCTCCACCGGCTCCAACAGCTTGTCAAACGGAAGTAACTGAACATTTTCAAAAAATACTCATACGCTGAAAGCCTCTGAGAATACCCCAAACAGGGTATTTCACCTTCGGGAAAGTGGAGCTAACTTTGCCGCAAAAATACTTCATGAATCTGGCTGCATTGATTTCGGGCGGAGTGGACAGTGCCGTAGCGGTCCACCTGCTCTGCGAACAGGGCTACAAGCCCGACCTGTTTTATATCCGGATCGGCATGGATACCGACGACGGACTGAGCTGCACGGCGGAAGAGGACATCGAACTGGCGACGGCAACGGCCCGCAAGTATGGCCTGAAGCTGGAGGTGGTGGATCTCCAGCAGGAGTACTGGGACCGGGTGGTGGCTTACACCATCAACAAGGTGAGACAGGGCTTCACGCCCAACCCGGACGTGATGTGCAACAAGCTGATCAAGTTCGGATGTTTCGAGGAAAAGGCGGGACATGCGTACGACCGGATTGCGACGGGGCACTATGCGTCGACCTGCGAACGCGAAGGGAAGGTGTGGCTGGCAACGGCCAAAGATCCGGTGAAGGATCAGACGGATTTTCTGGCTCAGATTGACTACCTGCAGGTATCCAGACTTCTGTTTCCGCTGGGGGGACTGATGAAGCAGGAGGTGCGCGAGACGGCTCTGGCGGCACGGCTGCCGAGTGCCCGCCGCAAGGACAGCCAGGGGATCTGTTTTCTGGGAAAAATCAACTACAACGACTTTATCCGGCGTTTCCTGGGCGAACGGCCGGGGGCAATCGTGGAACTGGAAAGCGGCCGGGAGATCGGTACGCACAAGGGATTCTGGTTTCACACCATCGGACAGCGGAAGGGACTGGGACTGAGCGGAGGGCCTTGGTTCGTGGTGGACAAGGACCCGGAGAAGAACCTGCTGTTCGTATCGCGGGGATATGACACGGTGCATCAGTACGGGCGGAAGTTCCGGCTGACGGACTTTCATTTCATTACGGAAAATCCCTGGCCGGAAGCCGGGGAACAGGAAATCTGCTTCAAGATCCGCCATACGGACCAGTTCCTGCCGGGGGTGATCCGACCGGCAGGAACCGGTTATGAGGTGGAGAGTCCGCACCTGATCCAGGGAATCGCACCGGGTCAGTTCGGTGTGATCTACGACCGGGAGGCACGGCTCTGCATCGGAAGCGGGGAAATCCGCCGGTGTCCCGGATAAAGTCACTTCAGCAGGATGCCGAATTCGGCTCCCGTAGCGTAATTGCCTTCCAGCACGCGCAGGGCTGTCAGCTTGAGATAGCGGCAGGACACGGGAGTCTTCAGCCGGAAGGAACGGTAGACCGGTGCCTGACGGATGTTGGGAATGAAGTCTTCGTATACCGGCGTCCAGTTTTTGCCGTCCTCGCTGGCCATGAGAGCAAGGCGGTCGATTACTCCCTCGCTGCTGTTGTCCTGACGGGGCGTATAAGAGAATCCTTTGACTTCCTGTGTTTCGCCCAGATCGATCACCAGACTCTGCGGACGGAAAGCAGCATCCTTGTCCTGAGAAGGGGAACGCCAGAAGGTCTGGTCGTCATCATCCACCAGGGCCCCGGCTGCGGCATAGGGCTGCCCGTCGGCGGTCAGGATGCGCCAGTTCCGCTTGCAGGCATCGAAGGTACGGACAGCTTCCTCACCTTTCCGTCCGTCCTTGTCGAAGGCTACGGCACGGACAGCTCCTTCCCGGGCAAAGGTAAACGGCCCGGTATAAAGCGGAGAGGAAACCGAGGGCACGGAACCGTCGGTCGTGTAGCGAAGCTGGTAGACCGGACGTTCCACCTGAAGAGACACTTCGCCCGCCTTGGTACGACTGATCACGGGAGCAACGGCTCCGTCGGGTTCCTTGTAGCATCCCACTTCACTGACAGCCAGGGCAACCGGTGCATAGAAGCGGATGCGCAGGGAGGAAGTCTCCACATAGTTTTTCAGACGGATCAGACGGCAGGCACCGATGCTGGTGGCTCCGGCAATTTCTTTCCAGGTTCCGCCGACCTTCATATCGACTTTCACCGAGTCAATGCGCTGGCCCAACTTGATGTTTTCGCGCAGTTTGATGATATTGAATGTTTCCGTACGGGGAAAATCAAGAACCAGTTCGGCAGAGGTTACCTTGTCGTCGGTAGCCCAGTAGGAATAGCGGTCTCCGTCGGTCAGAAGGGCGGTGCCGTAATGTGCCTCATCCCCACCCCGCACATTGGAAGCATGCAGCGTGGCTCCTCGGATCAGGTCATCGCGGAACGTAGCTTCCAGGTAACGTCCGAACTCTTCCAGGGCAAGCTTGTCGGGCTCATCCTGTTCCCCCAGCGGATTGATCGGGAGGTTCAGATCCCATCCCTGTCCGCGTCCGACACTGTTGATATAGATGTCGAACAGTTTCTGGGGAGTCTTGACGGTCAGGCTGTCGGAAGCGTGCCAGGTGAAGCGCCGGCGCAGGGAGAAGTCAGCTTCGGCAGGAATCCAGTACTGGCCGTTGCGGTTTCCTTCGTTGATGCGTTTGATGTGTTCGGGCGCACCGGAAGGGATCGGCCGTCCGTTCCATTTCTCACCGGGAGCAAACAGAGTAGCCCAGCAGGTCTCGCCGGCATATCCTTTCTCATTGCCCACCCAGCGCACGTCGGGTCCCGGATCGCCGAAGATCACGGCATTGGGCTGCAGTTCGCGGCAGAGGGCATAGATGTTTTCCCAGTCGTAGTAGTCGAGGAAGCCTCCGCGGTATTCATTGGCACCGCCATAATATCCGTCGCCACCCTCACCCGGAGCACCGTCGAACCAGATGATAAAGAGATCGCCGTACTGGGTGAGCAGTTCCCGGAGCTGTGCCTTGAACATATCCAGGTATTCGGGAGTGCCGAACTTGGCCGTATTGCGGTCCCAGGGAGAAAGGTAAACCCCGAACTTCAGCCCGTGCTTGCGGCAGGCTGCCTCCCACTCGCCTACCCAGTCGCCTTTTCCGTTGCGCCAGGGAGAACGGGAGATATTGTAGTCGGTCGTGCGGGAAGGCCACATACAGAAGCCTCCGTGGTGTTTCGCATTGATGAGGAATCCCTTCGATCCGGCTTTCTTGGCACGGAGCACGATCTCTTCGGCATTGAAGTTTACGGGATTGACGATCTCGGGAGACTCGTCGCCCCAGCCCCAGTCTTTATCAAGGTAATTGATCTGATTGAACTCAATCATGTTATACATCTCCATCTCATGCCACTGCAACTGGCCCTGTGAAGGAAGTGCCCCGTAGGGAGCAGGTGGAGGAACTGTCTGTCCGGAAGCGGTCAGAGCGGAAAGAGAAGCGCAGGCTGTCAGTACAGCCAGCAGGGAACGGGTTGGTTTCCACACATGTTTCATAAGTATTTTCTGTTAAGATGAACACAAAAGAACCGTCACCGGGACGATCCGGACACAAAGATAACCCATCCCGTTTTTTTTGCAAAGGAATCAGGTGGAAAAATAAAGGTACAAAAAACAGGAACAGCCGTATATGTGAGACTATCCCTGTTGGTTTATTCATGGCTATGCTTTCAATCAGAAAGAAAGTCCGTCATTCCATCCCGGATTCTGTGTCAGATTCGGGTTCAGCGAACGTTCATTGATAGGAACCGGATAGAGATAGTCGCGTTCCTCATTAAAGGCAGTACGCGAAATGTTATGGTGATAATCAACATATCCGCTTTCTCCTTCGGTCAGCACGATGTCAGATCCGATCTTGTACACCTGTGCATCCTTTTTATCAGGTTTGGTATCGCCGGTATAGAGAACGACATCCGTCACGCCGTCACCGGAAAGATCGTATTCACCTGCACCGGGGAAATACATACCGGTAATGGACTGATTCACGCAGGAGCCTGCTTTCCAGCGCACCAGGTCATCGAAACGGAATCCCTCCTGAGTGAGTTCAATGGCACGTTCCCGACGAATTTCGAGAATCACTCCCTGATTGCTTCCGGTCACGTTGGTATATCCATATTCAGCTGAAGAAAGGTAACTGTCCGGATTAGCGTTGGCAGCGGCCATATCCAGATGCGGCATTGCCACACGGTCACGGATCACATTAACGGTCTTGTCAAGATCAGCCTGTGTCAATGTTCCAAGTTCAGCCTTAGCTTCTGCATAGTTCAACAGGACTTCAGCATAGCGGAAAACCGGAAGGTCGCAAGTAGAACGGTCGTTACGGTCTACCTGTCCGCCAGAAGCAGTCGGATCCTGTACAAACTTGACAGGCTGGTAACCGGTTACGCTGACCGACAAGTCAGGAGCCAGAATTTCAGTCTGGCCGATACGGTGATACCCCGGAGTACGGACAGTCTGAGCCAGACGCGGATCGCGATCTTTCACTTCTTCGGTGAAAGGCATTTTCTCCCATCCTGCACGGTCGGTAAACGGTGTTCCGTCTTTCATCAGGTAGGCATTGATCAGTTTGCGGGGCAGTCCCGGACGTCCCTGTGTCGGAACCAGAGTATGTGCCGTAGCATTGTGGTAAAGACTCATACCATAATCGAATTTGATAGCCAGGATATACTCATCGGGATTGGCATCTTCTGCGGCAAACAACATCAGATAGTCTTCTTCGGGATTACCGGTGGAATACAGATGATACTTACCGCCATTGATCAGTTCCTCAGCAGCCTTCACAGCCTGTTCCAGATAGTAGGCGTAATCGTGTCCGTCCAGTGATACATTGTGGTATTTGCGATAGGTTCCTTCATACAGACAGAAGCGGGCCTTCAGAGCCAGGGCTGCCCAGCGGTTCACACGGAAAGGACTGCTGGTTTCTTCTTCTTTGGCAGGCAAGTTCTCAATGGCGTAATCAATGTCGGCCAGCATATTGGTCATCACCAGTTCACGGGAATCGCGTGCCTTATAGAGTTCCTCATCGGAAGAGAAGAGTTCCTTGTCATACCAGGGTACATCTCCGAAGCGTTTTACCTTGTCGAAATAGAAGTAGGCACGGAAGAAGCGGGCCAATGCGGAATACTTGACCGCAGCCTCTTCATCCTCACACTTATCAATGTTTCCCAGCAGGGTATTGACATTGCGCAGTGCAGTCCAGGTCCATCCTCCTCCACTGGCGGGAACGATGCGGTTGGATCCTCCCAGCAGTTCATCCGACAGCTCCTGCTGTACATATACATCACTCTGCTGGTCGTAGGGTGACTTGTCGAGAATCGTGTTGTAAAAGTTGTTGCTGAAAAGCTGGAGATCTGTTTCAGTCCTGAAATAGTTTTCTTCCGTGATATCGCTCAGCGGGGTCTTGTCAAGCCAGTCATTACAGGATGAAAGAGCAGCCATCAACGTAAAAGCCAATAAAATATTTTTTTTCATATTATGTTCTGTTAGTTTAAGTCATTAGAAAGTAACGTCAATACCGAACAGGAATGATTTCTGCCACGGATAATAAGCATTGTTATATGCATCGCTTCTGTCAATAGCCGCTTCGGGATCTACATATCTGGAATGTTTCTTCAGCGGCGACCAGTAACAGAGGTTTTCACCGGTAAAGTAAATGCGTACAGATTCGATTCTGGCTTTTCCGGTCCATGACTGAGGGAGTGTATAGCCGACTGTCAGGTTCTTGAAGCGCAGATAACGCAGGTTCTGCAAATAACGGTCGTTCACGTTGCTCAGCACCCCACCGCTGGCAGAGTAAGCCATCGCACGGGGGAAATAGGCATCCGTATTTTCAGCAGTCCATACATCGGCCAGGAAGTCCTTCTGCAGGAACGACAGATACGGATAAGAGTACGGGCCCCAGAAAGGCATTGACTGTCCGGCAGGATACCAGTAGTGATTGCCTGTTCCCTGGAAGAAGGCGGAAACATCAAAACCGTTCCACTGCGCACTGGCTGAAATACCGTAAGAGAAGGAAGGCAGAGAATTGCCGAGGATCTTCCGGTCGCCGGGGTTGTCGACATTGTTGCTTCCAATGCCTACCTTGCCGTCACCGTCGAGATCGACGAATTTCACGTCGCCGGCCTGCCATCCGCCGGTCTGTCCCTTGAGTACATAACTCAAGTCGACTTTTTCAGCGTATGCCTTTGCCTCTTCGTCGGTCTGGAACAGTCCGTCTGTCACATATCCCCAGATCTCACCGATTTCCATTCCTTCATAATAATCTTTGGCAAATGTCTTGTTCTCGTTGTCGTATTTCGTAATCACACTCTTGTAGTCACTCAGGTTAAGTCCGACACTGTATTCAAAAGGCTTGTTTCCCAGTGTCAGGCGGTCACGCCAGTTCAGGGTGATTTCATAACCTTTCGTACGCAAGTCGGCTGCATTCATATCGGGCAGGTCGGCACCATACACTCCGGGCAGATCCACACCATCGGTAAGCATGTCCTTCGTATCGCGGATATAACCGTCCACCGTCAGGTTCAGACGGTTACCCAGCATGGTCAGGTCGAATCCGAAGTCCCACTGCTGTGCAGTCTCCCAAGTCATTCCCGAAGCGATGGGTGCGCTCAGTGAAGAATACTTGGGCAGCACACTTCCTTCCCCGAAAGTATATCCCAGACTGGAGATGGAAATCAGGCGGGCAAAAGAATAATAAGAAGAGATGTTCTGATTGCCCAGACTACCGAAAGATCCTCTGACTTTCAGATTGTCTATCCACTGGCGTACAGGCTGGAAGAAAGATTCTTCGGAGATACGCCATCCGGCCGAAGCTGAAGGGAAGAATCCCCAGCGGCTTCCTGAAGCGAAACGGGAAGTTCCGTCATAACGTCCGCTCACCTCAAACAGGTAACGGCTCTTATAATCATAATTGATACGTCCGAAAATACCCAGCAGGGCATATTCATTCTGTCCTCCGCCTACTCCGGTGATCGTAGCACCTTCCGCATTCTGTCCCACCAGATCCAGGTCGTCGAGATCAGTAGAAACAAGGTTTTCACCGTATGCCGAAATATTCTTGTTCTTCCATGCTTCATAGTTCATACCGCCTACAACCGACAGGTGATGAGCCTGGTTGAAGGTGTCATCGTAGGTTCCGAAAATGTTGGTAGAGTAATACTGGTTCGTATTGACAGCCTCATCCAGACGATTAGCTCCGGCTCCGGTTGCATACGACAACAGTTCACCATCCGGATACTCCCGGTAATACATCACGTTTGAACGGCTGGTATTGCGCGACTGGTACTGGCGATAAGTAAAGTCTCCGGTGAAGCTCAGCTCCCTGATCGGAACATACACCAGACGGGTGGTATTGGTGAAGTCCGTACTGCGTTCCACATTGCGGTGTGAATTCTCACCCAGAAGGATATGGCGTCCGTTGGCCACCTTGTAGTTCAGATAAGGTGTACTGTAGAGCCAGGATCCGTCAGGATTCTTCTGCGGGAAACAAGCCAGTGCATGACGGGCACTGTAGGCCAGTGTATTTTCAACGTCACCGTCACCCAGATAGCTGTATTGTGAGCTGTAGAACGAAGTATTGTTCGACATGGTCAGCCATTCATTGATACGGAAATCGATTTTCGAACGCAGATTGTATTTCCGGTATATATCCGGATTCTCACGCAGGATACCTGTCTGTTTGTCGTAGGATCCCGAAACGAAATATTTTACATCATCCTTGCCTCCGCTGATGGACACATTGTGCTGCTGCATCGGACGGTTGTCACGATACAGGCTATGCCACCAGTCATAGTTTCCGTAGTAAACCCACTGGTTACGTCCGTTTCTCACGTCTTCCACCACCCAGGGACGATCCGGATGTTCAGTCTTGTCGTTCACACGGTTCCACAGTTCCTGCATATCCTGATCGGTATAATCCACATAAAGCGTACCCGAATTGGCTTGCCAGAACTGATTGATGGTATATACTGACCAGTAACCGGTTGTTTCATAATCAGTGGAAGTGGTAGGTGCCTGCCATCCGAAACGGCCGCTGTAACGTACAGTTGCCTTGCCGCCTTTGGCAGCTCCCGACTTGGTTGTCACAAGAATCACACCGAATGCAGCACGTGCACCGTAAATGGCAGCGGCAGATGCATCCTTGATAACGGAAATGGATTCCACATCATTGGGATTGACTCGGTCGATATCTCCCACGGCACCGTCAATCAGTACCAGCGGTTCCGATTCATGGATGGAAGTGATACCGCGCACATTGATGGAAGCGGAACTGCCCGGTACACCCGAAGAGGTTGTTACATTCAAGCCGGCTACTGTACCCTGCAACATACTGCTCAACGATTTTGTGACACGGTTTTCCAGTTCTTCACCACCTACGGAAGCAACAGCTCCGGTCAGATTCACCTTCTTCTGTTTACCATAACCGACAACCACTACCTCGTTCAGCAAGACCGCATCTTCGCTCAGACGTACGGTCACATTGGACTGTCCGGAAGCAACCGTCACCTTCTGCGGGACAAAACCCACATACGACACATTCAGAACTACCTTCCCTTCGGGCACTTGAAGTGTAAAGGCACCGTCAATATCAGTTATCGCACCAATGGTAGTGTTCTCAATGGTTACTGTCACCCCGATAAGAGGCTCCTCATTTGTATCGAACACTTTTCCCGATATGCTTCTGTCCTGTGCCGAAAGCACCATACTGCTTCCAGCCAACAGGAGTATCAGGAATAAAGCTACAGATTTCAATATATTCATCACTTTATTAATTTATGGATTGTTTATATTCATATCGCCTTGATTTCATTCGGGCTCAGAGACGAATACTCTTCGTATATACCTCTCCGAAACGATTGGTAAACTCTACCCGGATTTCCTTGCTTCCGTCGGCAGGCATGGCACGGAACAGATGGCCTGTCTTTTCTGCCGAGGCACGGTTCTTCAGTTCCGAAGCACGCTCTTCATCGGAATCAACGAACTGTTCCATTTCTCCCATCGGTTTTCCGTCCTGAAACCACACGACTTTGCAGGCACTGTCCCAGTCCCAGACATTGGCAACCACAAAACTGCTCTGGCTTTTGAACTCTCCTTTGTTATAGATGCGGAACTGATAAGAAAAGTCACGGCGGGTTCCCTTGTAATGCCACTTCAAATCATTTCCGTCAACATCCACCACCATATATCCGTTGGGCGCACCACACTGATTGACCCAGCCCGTCCACCAGCCGCCACAGGCCGCACCGATGTTGTGTTCATACAGCACAGGAGAAACTTCATTGTTCTGGAAGAAATGAGTGTGTCCGCTGAACACATGTACATTATAGTTTTTCAGAACCTCCTTCAGCTGGGCGGCGTTCCGGATGTTGCCATCGGGAGAAATACGGTTCCATGAAGGTGCATGCATGTTCAGGATTACCAGACTGCCTTCAGGCAAATAGCTCAAATCCTTCTTCAGCCAATCCAGCTGCTGCCCGGTCAGGCTGGTCAGATAAGATTTTCCACCTACATAGTTGATGTTCTTCATCGTGACAATATGTGCCTTGCCGATGTTGAAAGAATAGTCAGTGGGACCGAAATGACTTTCGTAGACCATTTCACCATATACCGGTGAAGCCAGTTCCATATTGTGAAGCCCCTGATACTGTCTGTCAAAATCGTGATTACCGATACACTGGAAGAATGTGGCTCCCGTATTTTTCAGCGAAGCTTTGTAATTATCAAACAAAGGCATGTTGTCCCATACCAGGTCGCCCAGTGTCATTCCGACAACTTCATGCGACTGCTTCAACGAGTCAATGACTTCCACCATATCGGGCACCGTTTCCTGGCACCAGCGCTTGAAATCGCGTTCATTGCGCACCTGAGGATCAGACACGGCTATGTAATGGAAACGATCGTCAGTTTCAGTCCGCTTCTCCAATACAAAATCATGTTTTCCACCGGCCAAAGCCAGGACACGCACCGGAACATAAAAGCCATCGGCCAGTCCGTCATTCTGAGGCAAGACATATCCTGCCGGAGTAGAAATGCTAACGAACTTGCTTCTGGTCGTATCTGAATGCAACGCCCACGTTCCCTGTGCATCCGTTGTTGTAAAACTAATACCGTCATTCACTACGACACCGGCTACTCCCCGACCATTTTTATCTATCACTTTCCCAGCAAAACGAAACTGAGAATCAACGGTTTTTGCCTGTACACAGGCTCCACACAGCATGAAGCCCAGAATAATCCATTTACCTTTCATGTTATCTTTATTAGATTTCACCTCTCATCCGTTATCGGGCTTCCCGACCGCTTACCATCTCTTTGGCTTCCAGCACCTGGTCAGTTGTCAGCAAATCCACACCCATAGCAATCATCTTCTGCAAATCAGCTGTTTTGTTCACAGTCCATACATTTACCTTCAATCCCAGACTTTGGGCTTCTTTCACCCATTCCGGATGCTTGTAAAACACCTTATAACTATAGTCTATTCCTGTCAGGCCTTTAGCCTTGATATCCTTCGGAGCACAGTCTCCATTCAGATAAGCCACTTCCGCATCCGGAGCCAGGCTGACAAGCTGTTCACATATATTCATGCTGAAAGAAATATATTCCACCTGCTTTTCCATTCCATATTTTTTTACCAGTCTGACACAGGCAGCGGCGATCTGATTTTCCTGAGATCGGGTCTTATGAGGTTTGATTTCCAGTACAAGACGAATCTCAGGAAGCTGCTTACCTGTCTTCAGATACTCTTCCAGCAAGGGAATACGTTCTCCGTTTTTCAATTTGATATCTTTCAGTTTTTCATACCTGGTCTCTCCGATCACCAGTCCTTCGACAACATCATCATGATTGACTACCACTACCCCGTCAGCAGTCAGCTGCACATCAAATTCGGAACCATACACTCCGGCTTCGGCGGCCTTCTGAAGGCCTGTAATCGAGTTCTGGGCAGAACCTTCTGTTTTCCAGAAGCCACGGTGAGCAATAACTTGAGTCTGTGCCTGTGCCGTCCATACAAAAAGCAGGCATAACCCTGTTAAAATAGATTGTTTAATTTTCATGTAACTTTTATTTTAGAATAACTCAAACAGAATCTTTATATAAAAAAGATTAAATATTTGATTTTTTAACGCTGCAAAAGTAGGACTATGGTATTACAGTCCAGTTACTTTTTCATAAAGAAGCTACATGATTCATATTGCATTTCCATTACTTATTCTGATACAAGCCGCATCCCTGAATATAACAAATCTCTATTCGACAACAGATTAACAACGGCAGGAAACAATCAGCAACAGCAAACAAGACAAACAGACAGAAAGAACAGGCATATATAAAAACGAGGCTGACTTCCGTAAATAAAGTCAGCCTCGTTACAGGTTTAATCATCAAGATCAGTCGCAGGCAGAGAAGCGCAGCTTGTAGCTGAACGGCATCTGCGGGATCTTGTATTTCAGCATGGTTTCCGGACCACAGCTGGCATTACCCAGACCGCGAACCAGTGCATCCAGGTGAAGGATGATGCACGGACGTTCCTGGAGTTCCCAGAGGTGGTTGGCCTTCATCAGGTCGGCATCCGTATAGCGCAGAGCGGAGAAGGATACACCGCCTTCGGTCTGGATGCTGACACCACGTCCCTGGCAGTTGGTCAGCTTCAGTTCACGCAAGCCTTCGCGGTTACCCATGGACTGGGGTTTCACGTAAGGTACAACCATGTCTTCCACAGTGGTGCGGTAGCGTCCTACCATGCAGCCTGCATGACGGTCGTTGTAGTTTTCCCACGGACCGTATGCATAATAGTCCACATTGTTCAGACCGGCATTGACGGAGCATACCAGACCGGTACGACGCAGGTCGGCAGTCTTCGGCGTGAGTTTCACATCCATATCCATCACGCCGCCCGGATAGAACACGTACGTGATCTCCGTGTCGCAGAGACTTCCCTTGCGGACAGTCTTCACAACCACATTACCGCTGGCTTCTTCCACAGCCTCACAGGTACCGGTGGGTTCCAGTCCGTTTTCGGTCTTCTCGAAGCGGTCGTTTTCAATCCAGCGGTGGTTATCAAAGATGAAACCTTCACCGCCATAGATGACATCCAGTCCGTTCAGGCGCAGGGCAGTCATCCGTCCGGTTGTAGTGTCAAAGGCTGCATCCACAAATCCGTTGCCGACGGTCAGGCTCTGACCTTCTTTCTTCACGGCCAGCTTGAGTACACGGGCATTGATGCGCAGTTCCGGCAGTCCGGCACGGCTGGTCAGTTCAAACTGCTTCTGGGCTACTTCATGACCGGCTCCGGCCCATACCGTTGCCTTGCGCTGGCGCACGGTCAGGTTGATCATCACTTCTTCACCGTTCTTCGATGCTTTCTTCAGGTCAGCTCCCGACAGCGGCAAAGTGAGTGAAACGGAATCATAGGGGGCTACATCGGCCAGCTGCATGCTGTCTGCTCCCACTACATAACCGTCTTTCACGGTTACCCAGCGCAGGTCGAAATCAGCCAGAGAAGTAAAGTTATACGTATTTTTCAGACTGACAGTCACTTCGTTTCCGTTCTTGTCATTATTCTCCAGACGGAACTTGATATACTGATAAACGGCTTTCACTTCCTTCAGCTTCGGAGTTTCCTCGCGGGTAGCGGGGATGATACCGTTGGAGCAGAAGTTGCCCTGGTGCGGGCCGGGGAAGTCGTATCCGGTGTGCAGACGTCCGGCATAGTTGCCCTGCTTGATTTCAACCGGTTCATAGATGGCCTGGTCTACCCAGTCCCAGATGGCACCACCGATGGTAGACGAACTGCTTTCGATGCTGTTCCAGTATTCAGTCAGGTTACCGATGGCATTACCCATGGCATGTGCATATTCGCAGATGAACATCGGCTTATCGAACGAATTGACATACTGATCCATCCAGCCCATGCTGGGATACATCTTCGAGTAGAGGTCACTGAAACGGTTACCGCCGAATTCCTTGCCGTCGCGGGTGCTTTCGTGGTGTACGGGACGGGGATCAAGGCGCTTGACTGCATCGTAGCAGGCCTGGAAGTTGTTACCGCCTCCACATTCATTGCCCAGACTCCAGAAGATCACACTCGGATGGTTGCGGTCACGCAGCACCATGCGGTCGATGCGGTCCACAAAGGCCGGAATCCATGACGGCATGTCACTGATGGACTGGTTGGCATGGTCTTCCAGATCGGCCTCATCCATGGTATAGAGTCCGTAATAGTCGAACATGGCATACATCTTCGACGCGTTGGGATAGTGTGAAGTACGGATGGTATTGATGTTATTGCGCTTCATCAGCAGCACATCCTGCAGCATGGATTCCACCGTTACGGCACGTCCGTAGAGCGGATGGCTGTCGTGGCGGTTCACACCCTTGAAGAAGACGCGCTTGCCGTTGATATATACCAGCGGACCGCGTACTTCGATGTCGCGGAAACCATATTTGGTAGAGAAGGCCATTTCGTCCTTGCCTCCAGCCCGCTGGATAACGCTCACCGTATAGAGGTTCGGTGTTTCTGCTGTCCACAGGCTGAGGTTCTTCACGCGGAAGTCAGTCTTAACCTTGCAGGTTGTTTCACGTTCAGAGAAACGCACGGTCTGTTCGGTTTCAGCCACTACCTTGCCCGACGGATCCGACAGACGGACAACAAGTTCCTTTTCGCCTTTCAGACGTCCCCGGTTGTCGAGCGTCAGTTCCACCTGCATTTCTCCCTGACGGTAATCAGCCGAAGCATCCAGACGAGAAGTAATGTAATGATCGCGTACGCTCACCAGCGGTGTGTTGTAGAGATAAACATCGCGGAAGATACCGCTCATACGGAACATGTCCTGACATTCCAGGTAAGAGCCGTCGCTCCAGCGGAACACCTGTACGGCCAGTTTGTTCTGTCCCGGACGGAGATAAGAAGTCAGGTCAAATTCAGCCACGTTGTTGGAACCCTGGGTATAGCCCACGTACTTTCCGTTCAGGTAAACCAGTGCGGCACTGTAGATACCGTTGAACTGAATGAAAGTGCGCTGTTTGTCCCAGCCTTCGGGCAGGTTGAAATAGCGGACGTAAGAGCCTACGGGATTGATGCCGTAGTTCTTTCCGCCGTCATTGAATCCCTTGCGGGCATCGATATAGGGCGGTGTGTTGGAGTGCGGATACTCCACATTGCAGTAGATGGGACGGTCATATCCCTGCATTTCCCAGTTGGAGGGAACAGGAATCGTAGCCCAGCTGCTGACATCATAGTCTTCTTTATAGAAATCCAGCGGACGTTCAGACGGCTGCGGCACGAAGTTGAAGTACCAGTCGCCGTTGAGCAGCATCATGGCCTTGCTCTGGTTGTACACCCACGGAGTGGCGTAAAACTCCTTGTCGGCCAGCATTTCCTGTTCGCTGAAATAAGGAATATAAGTGGCATGGCCCTTTTCCTTGTTTTCCTCGAAACGGGTTTCGTCTTCCCAATACACCTTCTCGCGTGCAGCACCGGAAGCAGAAGCCGGAGCAGCCACCTTGCTTGCCGTGATGCGGAAAAGGGTTTCCTTCGACGTTCCGGCCTTGGCTACATCCACCAGGGCGATGGTTCCGTCTTCGCGGCAGGAAGCTACCCACTGCGCCTTGTTTGAAGGAATCAGCTGCACATACTCGCCGACAGGCTTGATGAGCCACAGCTGCATTTCGTCAGATCCGTTCACTTCAGCCACCTGTGCCAGGGCATTGTCGGCAGCCCGTACGGCCCGGTTCTCAAAAGGATTAATCAGCCGGAAGCTGCCGGAAAGATCCGTGATGCTCCACTGCTGCTGTTTGTCCGATTCACTCACTGCGGCCAGTTTCACATTCGGGGCCGAACCTGAATAGCTCCAGGCCTTTCCCGGATACTTGACTGAGCAGACATTGTAGAGCTTCTTCTTGTCGAAGCGCACCTGTGCCTGCAGGCCCTGTACCGCCAGGAATACGAGGCAAGTCAGAATGACAAATAAACGTTGTTTCATAAGTTGTTATAGGTTTTTAAATTAAAGTCTGGGTAAAGATACGATTTTTCCGGGATATCCGGAGACTGTTACGGATAATTTCCGGATCAGTCTCCCCGGTAGTAGTACAGCAGGGTGTGGCGGGCAATGAAATCCGCATTCTCCTGTACCCAGCTGTCCGCTTCGCCGGACAGGGAAGCATCAGGCAACCAGCCGTTGGCAATGCAGCGGTGCAACAGGTCGGGCGGACACAGCATTTCCTCGGTGAGCAGGCGGAAAGCCTTCCTGCGCGCTTCTTCCGGACGATACAGCGGATTGTCCGGGTCGGCAATGCAGGCAGCCACGTCCTTGGCCAGCAGAATACCCTTCTCCCGATTCACCAGCAGGACAAAGTCGCGGTGGGCACGGAACTGAGGCAGGGTGTGATTGTCGTCATCAGGCCATTGGAGCACTCCGGTCAGAAAACCGCGCAGAGCCTCATAGTCCGGCAGATAAGCCACTTCCCGCCCCTGTATATGCGCCGTAAAGAGTTCGTAGTTGCGGCGGTTCTGTTCCTTCACCCGTTCGGGTACTTCCGATTCGGAAGTATAAAGTCCTTCCACTTCCTTCCAGCGTGAAGGATCTGCAGCCAGGCGGTCTGTCCATTCGTGCAGAAAGAGCGCCAGCGGTCCGGTCGGTACGATGAAACGGTCGCGCGGAGCAACATGGGCGATATAAGGCTGCATCGACGGCTCCGTCAGATAAGTATGTCCGAAAAGCCAGGTCAGCTTGCGATCAGCCTCTTCTTTCGTGGCAAAGGTATCCCAGAATCCGGCCAGTGCCTCATTCTCGGGAGCTTCCTCGTAGGCCCGCTCCACCAGCGGACGGAAAGCGGCTGCCTGACGGGTAATGTCCGGATGCAGGGGACTGACAAAGCCGTGGCTGAAAGTGGCTTTCTGCCAGGTGTTCCAGATGAGGAACGCCACGTCTTCCTCGTTCACCTCATCAGAGAGCCAGTCGGCCGACACCTTCCGGAACGGAAGCGGCTTCCCGTAAAGCGCAGTATGTTCCTTCGTGAAACATCTCCACAGTCCGAGTCCGGAAACGACATCTTCCACATAGGCTGCCACATACAGACACAGCTTGCGCCGGAAAGGTTCGGGCAGCTCCGTCAGTGTACAGGCCGCCAGCAGTTCGTTGGCCAGTGTCACATAATACGCATCCGAAGGACGGACAGCCGTATAGGGATGGATGGCCAGCCATTCTTTGGGGTAAAGGATTGATTTTTTCATGCGATATTTTAAAGAATTTGAGGTTACGGATCATAAAGGCAGTCCTGGATCAGTGTCTGGCCAGACACGTGATGAGCAGGGAACAGGCCGTCAGACAGACTCCGGCTCCTGCCACTCCGGCCCAGCCGAAGGCATGCCAGCATGTACCTGCCAGGAAAGTGCCCGCAGCACCGCCTACAAAGTAAGTGGTCATAAAGATGGTGTTCACCCGGCTGGATGCCTGGGGAGCCATCGACAGGGCACAGGTCTGGTTACTGATCTGTACGCACTGCATACCGATGTCAATGAGGATGATACCGGCAATGAATCCGGTATACGTATCCTGAAAGATATACATCACGGCCCATGCCGCAATCATCAGTCCGCAGCCGATGAAATTCAGGGGACGGACTCCCAGCCGGCGGACGGAGGCTCCCACAAAGGAAGCAGTCAGTGCCCCGGCCACTCCGCAGAGTCCCAGCATACCGATCACGTTGTTGCCGGCATAAAAGGGAGGTCCGCTCAGTTTGAAGGCCAGACAGGCCCAGAGCGCCAGGAAACTGCCGAAACAGAGTCCGGAACGTGCCGACACCATGCGGATCGTAGGCTGGCTGCGGAACAGATCCAGCAGAGACTTCATCAGGCCGCGATACGTCCCCCGGAAATTGGAAGGCATGTCGGGCAGGATGCGCAACACCACAAAGATGCAGACCAGCATCATCAGGGCAGCAATGTAATACATGGTGCGCCAGCCCCAGTATTCGCCGACAATTCCGCTGATCACACGAGATCCCAGAATACCGGCCAGCAGTCCGCTCACCAGCATCCCGACGTTACGGGCCTTGTTCTGCGGCAGCGAGAACTGCGAAACCATCGGTATGAAGATCTGCGGCATGACGGAACAGACACCCGTCACCAGCGAAGCCGCCAGTATGCAACGGATATCGGGCGCCACAGCCACAGCCAGCATGGAGCAGGCCAGCAGTGAAAAGTTAATCACAATGATGTTCCTCCGCTTGTAGAGGTCACCCAGCGGAATGATGAACAGCAGTCCCAGCGCGTAACCGATCTGCGTAACCATCGGAATGAGGTTAGCCGTAAACTCGGATACGTGCAAATCTTCGCCCATGCGGTTCAGCAGGGGCTGGTTGTAGTAGAGGTTGGCAACTGCCACCCCGGAAATGACCGCCAGCATCCACAGCAGGGATGCGGGGATTCCTTTGTTTTCTTCCAATCGTATTCTCATGCCCCAAAGGTACGTTTTTTACCACAAAATGCCCTTATCCGCACCTGAAAAAGTGAAAAACGTCTTACCTTTGCAAAAAACAAAGCCTAAAATTCGAACTCATAAACCAACCTTTTAACGACGATGAAAAAACTCGGATTATGCCTTGCCGTCCTCTTGCTGACGGCCCTTTGTGCCCAGGCTGCACGGGTGGACACCCTCTCCGTTGCGAGTCCCAAAATGAAACGGAACATTCCGGTAGTGGTCATCGTGCCCGAACAGGCACTGGCCGGAAACTCCTGTCCTACCCTCTATCTGCTGCACGGACACGGAGGCAATGCATTCACATGGCCGACCATCAAACCGGAGCTTCCCCAGATGGCCGACCGCGACGGTATTATCGTAGTATGTCCCGACGGAGAAGCAAGCTGGTACTGGGACAGTCCGCTACGTCCGGAAAGCCAGTTTGAAACCTTTGTAGCCAGGGAACTGACCGCCTGGATCGACTCCCGCTATCCCACCATCAAAGACCGCAAGGGACGGGCCATCACCGGACTCAGCATGGGCGGACACGGAAGTTTGTGGCTATCCTTCCGTCACAAAGATCTGTTCGGAGCAGCCGGAAGTACCAGCGGCGGTGTAGACATCCGTCCGTTCCCCCAAAGCTGGGGAATGAGCAACCACCTGGGTAAGGAAGCAGAAAACCAGAGCCGCTGGGATGCCCACACGGTCATGACCCAGCTGGACCGCATCCAGGATGGAGAGCTCTCCCTGATCATCGACTGCGGAACGGAAGATTTCTTTCTGGAAGTCAACCGGAAATTCCATCAGGAACTCCTCAGGCGAGGTATCCGTCACGATTTTATCATACGTCCGGGTGCCCATAACATAAACTACTGGAACAATTCGATCGATTATCAGTGGATTTTCTTCCGCAAATACTTTAAAGGCTACCGTGATCCTGCCGCATCGAAATAACCGCCCCGCGGAATTGTGCGGTCGTTGCAGCGAAATTATGCGGTCGTTGTGGCAGGATCGTGCAGTCATTGCAATGGAATTATGCGGTCGTTGCGGCGAAATTATGCGGTCATTGCAGCGGAACTGTGCGGTCGTTGCGGCAGGGTTTATACCACCATAATAATGGCATTGCTGAAATCCGGGAGATCTCTACGGAAAGAAAAACTAAAACATTCATTTTCTTGGTAAAAAACAAATTATTCATTTCCTTTGTAAGAACAACAATTAACAACGCATTGCCTTATGGAAAATTATATTCGTTTTGACTGGGCCATGAAGCGCCTGTTGCGCAACAAGGCCAATTATGCGGTATTGGAAGGACTGCTTACCACCCTGCTGGAGGAAAAAGTAACCATCCACAAATTGTTGGAAAGCGAAAGCAATCAGGAGGATGAATTCGACAAATATAACCGCGTGGACATGCTGGCCGAAAATTCACAAGGAGAGCTGGTACTCATCGAGGTTCAAAACAACAACGAGTATGCGTACTTCCAACGCATGCTGTTCGGTGCGTCCAAACTGGTAACGGAATACATCAACCGGGGTGAAGGATATGAGAAGGTGCGTAAAGTATACAGCGTGAATATTGTATATTTCTCCCTGGGACACGGCAAAGATTTCGTATATCACGGGAAGACAGAATTCATAGGCATTCACGAAGGAGACATACTGGAACTCAGTCCATTCCAGAAACAGACATTCAAGGTGGACAAGGTCAGTCAGCTCTATCCGGAATATTACATTCTGAAAGTAAATGACTTTAACCGGGTAGCCAGGACACCGCTGGAAGAATGGATTTACTATCTGAACACAGGCAATGTTCCGGAACATGCCACAGCTCCGGGACTGGATACGGTGAAAGAGCAGCTGAAACTGGACCGTATGAGCCGGGAAGAACTGAAAGCATACTATAAGCATCTGGACAATATCGTGATTCTGCGTGACAACATCATGACGGAACGTGCTGAAGGGCGTGCTGAAGGCAGAGCAGAGGGGCGTGCTGAAGGTCGCGCTGAAGGCAGAGCTGAAGGTCTGGCAGAAGGGCGTGCTGAAGAAAAGGCCGCTATTGCACGGAACCTGAAATCACTGGGATTGTCTCCGGAACAAATAGCAAAGGCTACCGGACTGACAGAAGCAGAAATCAATCAATTAACTACTGACCACCAGTAAGTGTAACAAACAGAAAGGCTGTTCCCCTGCCCTGCGGCAGTCGGGAACAGCCTTTTCCAAATATTCTGTCCACTCAGTCTCCTTTTGGAGGGAGACTCTTAAAATTCGATGACCAGTGACTGGCGAGCCGGTAAAACCAAATTACGTGTGAAATCCACTTGCTTGCCGCTGGCAATTTCCGTACCGGTTTTCCGTCCATTTGTCAAGGCATTGTAATGTTCGCTTGGCAATGTCTGTTCCTGGTCAGTACTGTTCAAAACGATCATTTCCGTCTTTCCTTCGTTTGTACGAGCATACAAGTATATTCCCTGCTGAGGGATATGATACTTTACGGTTTTGTATTCCAACATCTTTAGTTTAGTTTGGTTTAGCGGGGCAAATTTATATGTTTTCCAACATATTATACATTCCGTACAAACAGAAAATATTATTTTTATTCAGTTTTCATGATTTACATCAAGCCGGTGAAATCAGTATAGAAATGAGTTTATTCCGGATTCAATTCTTCCACTTTACCCATGAAAAGCATCAGTCCGGTACTCTTTTCCTGGATGAAGAAATAGAACGGCCGGTCAAAAGTGACAGCTGCCACAGGTTCCTCACCTCCTTCAGGCAAAGAAGTGTCAAGCCCTGCCCAGGTGACGGAAGCAGCTTCTATTCCCCGTTCGTCTACCCTGAGAACAGACTGCTGCTTGAAAACATTGAAATACAACGGATCGGGGGTCAGTCCACTGAAATCAGCCTCTCCACTGAATGCATCGTGAATCCCCATTTCCTGAAGCATTTCAATAAGTGAGGTATCATAAGCCAGTTCAAACTTCGGCAGTTTCAGATCCACCTGAGCCCCATAAAGCCGGGACGTCAGTTCTTTCCAGGCTCCGTCGGCCAATGCCCGGCCGGCCTGCGCCATATCTGTCCCGGCAGCCGGAAGAACCAGCAACATGGAATATGCTTCGTTACCATAAGGAAGACTGACAGCCGTAAATGATTCAGTTGCGGCATAACCGGCTCTCTGTCTGTCATGCATCATCGGCACGGCAACTTCCCTGAGATTCCCCCGGAAAGTCTCTGTCCGAGTCTGTGCAGGATCAAATTTATCAGTCCATGCTCCTTTGAAATAAAGTGCATGAAGCATCACCAGCTGCGCATCCGCCAACGGACAATCAATTTCCCGAATACATCCTTCTGTCTTTTCGCTGCACCAGTCGTAAAGCTGCTGCTGACTTTGGGTATTCTGAAAATCCAGTTGTCTGACATCTGCTCCCAATACCGACTGAGCCACATCCGTATAACCGGAATGAACGGTGAACTGATCGTCCATCCACAGAGAATAAGTCTGTGCCAGTGAGGTTGTGTTATCCAGTTCCGGAAGCCAGGTATTGAGTTTCGAAAAGAAATCATTCAATTCACCGGCACTGACACCGGAAGGACTCAAAACCGCATACAGTTCATCAGCCGTATGACTCTCAGCTCCGTTAGCCATCAGGTTGAGCAAGGCAGCCGTGCCGAGAGGAGACACCAGCATATTTTTTCCTGCCTCCTGCAGACTGGCCTGTCTGAGCAAAGCCAGCGAGAAGTCCAGTGTATGATCAGCCAACTGGGTTTCTGAACGCGTAAGAGGAATATCCTGCCGTTCTTTGGCTGCGGGAACATCCGTTTCGGAAGAAGACGGATCATCAGAGTTGCAGGCACTGAGTGCAAACAGCAACAAGGGTGTCAAGAAATACAACTTAGTCTTCATAATACTTCCTTTTAAGAAACATTCAAATTTACTCATAAACAGGCTGATATCCAATGCCGTGTATGTAAAAAAAAAAAAAAACGCAAAGAGAATTCAAAAGCCGTATGAAAGAGGCGAAATCTTACACGTTTCGAATCTCATGAAATCAAACCAGTCGTTTCTACAAAAAATCATAGAAGCTCCTTGACTACCAACATATTATTCCTGCATTCCTTCATAGGCTGCTTTCCGGAGGCTCCCTTCTTTTCCATCAGAATTGTATTCCCAATACATAACGCCTTTCAGCCCTTTCTGCTTGACAAAAGCACATTTGGCTGTAATGGAAGATGGATTCTCATACGAACAAACCAACTTTCCATCTTTATCAGCAAGGTAAGGGACTTTTGCAATCGAGTCCCAGCAGGTTTTGTAGTCTTGCTGCGCCATGATTGCATCGTAACTGATAAAATCAGACAATGGAGCAGCCGCATGTCCGTAGAAAGGAATACCCAATACCAGTTTTTCTACTGGAACTTCTTTCTGTATATGAGCCTCAACAGCCTCTTCACCGCATCCGTCTCCTACCAGTGGCGAACGGTAAAGAGCCGCATGATGATAAGGGGGACGGTTAATATCGTATACCATAACATTGACAAAATCTATATAAGGATCGATGGCTTTGAAGTCTATGTAATTGCCGTTATATACGGAAGCCAGTGTCAGGAGTTTGTCCGGACCGATTGCCTTTCGCAGGTCTCTCATCAGCAACGTGTAATTTTGGGTATCGTCAGGAGAAGATGATATTCCTGCCGCACTGCTGGTAGGATATTCCCAGTCGATGTCAATACCATCCAGCTGAAACTGCTCGATTGCCCGCCTGCAATCGTTGGCAAACGACAGGCGGTATTGTTCGTTTGCAGCCATTTCACTGAATCTGCCACTTTTCCCATCCGCCAACGGAAAGCAACACCTTCAGATGGGGAACTTTTTGCTTGAGAGCCGTAATTTCAGACAGACGTCCTTCATTATCTATCTTGAGTTTGCTGAATGTAGAATCTACATGAGCGAATGCATAGTTTATGTGTGTCACAAGATCAGGGTCCGGAAGAGTTGCTCCATGCGATGTGACATATGCCAAAACAATCTTTTCATTTTTTGTGGAACAAGATTCCATCATACTTGTCATAACAGAAAGGCAGAGAAGAGTTATCAGTTGAAATATACTTTTCATATGTATAAACAGATTAAGATAAGTCAGTATAAAAAGCGCAAGAAGGTATAAGAAAAATTATAGAAGAGGATCCTGCGGATGCAGGCATCCTCTTCTACACGTCAGAACCGTTACATGATTATTGTCTGCTCAGTTCCTTTACATTGTATCCCGTTATCCGGATCACAGGAGAATTTCCCCGGGTATCAACATCTTTCCAACGGACAGATACCTCTTTCTGCTCACCGGGAAGCAGGGCAAAATAGTTGTCTTCATAGAGAATGGGCAGAAACTGGTCACCATCCTTGTCACCAACCACATTGATGCGGGTCATCAGTGCAGGTGTGGATGTGGGATTGGTCAGAGTGACTGTCGCTGTCCAGTTGCCTTCTTTATCCTGAGCCATCTTTGCCTGACAGTCGAGTGTCACTTCAGGCAGTTGCTTCAGAGCCTGATAATTGATTCCTTTCCGACTGGCGTGATAGAAATTGTCGGACAGGATCTTTCCGTCCTCCAGCAGCCACAGCTTGATGAAATAAACTTCCGAAAGCGTTTCGGGGAATTCCAGCTTGATGCACTTCTCTGTCGTATCCTCACGGCTGTCCACGGTCGTTTCTTTCTCCCAGGCTACACTGGCATCCATGTTCAGAATCTGTACCCGGGCTGTAAGATGACTGTGAGTGCCGGCGCTGTAGTTCACCACTTCCACTTCATCGGTGGCCGGATTCCACTGAATATGCAGGGGTTCCGATGCTTTCTTGATGGCAAAGTAGGCTGCCGTCGGCTCCAGATAATAGTCGTAAGTCTGCCATACCATGGAAGGCCAGCAGGGATGACTCATCCACATCAGCAATCCCATGCGGTTCTTGCTCCGCGACTCAAACAGACTGCGGTGACCGTCGTAGTTCACCCACTGGGCCAGCTCCGTAAATTCCCGGGCACTCTGCGGCTTGCCATAACCTTCGGCTATGATTTCATTGAACGAAGCTGCTCCCTGTGCCCCCTGAAGAGTGTAGTCATGCATACCCCATTCATCCGACTGAGGCCAGATGCCTTCTTCAGAATAAGTCCGGCAGAAACCTTCGTAAGTCATCACGTTCGGCATACCGCGCTCACTGTGGAACTTGTCGTTTCCGGCAGGAAGTGTAAAATAGGTCTTGGCAGGAAGCATGCGGTAAGGACCGTGTCCGCTCACAACCTCATCGGCCGAACTCGGGATGTAGTGCAGCCCCGGATGTTCGTCACGCACGATGCTCCGCAAGGCCTTGTCGATGCGTTCCGGCGGGAAGCCTTCGTTCCGTCCGCAATAGATACCGATGGAAGCATGGCTGCGGATGCGGCGTACGTAATCCTCGGCATTGGTGATGAACAGGTCAGGATAATAAGGATCGGGCCCGTCAGCAGGATTGGCCAGCCAGAAGTCCTGCCAGATCATGATACCGTGACGGTCGCAAGCCTCATAGAGTTCTTCATCGCCGATCATGCCCACCCAGTTGCGCAGGATGTTCATGTTCATATCGGCATGATAAGCGACAGCTGCATCGTATTCACGTCCGCGGTAGTTCAGGTTCGACTCACTGAAACCCCAGTTGCCGCCGCGTCCGACGAAGCGCCGTCCGTTGATATACATATTCAGAATACCCTTGTCCTCATTGAAGGTCATCTGGCGGATACCGGTCTTGTAAGAAAGGCTGTCAGAAAGCTTTCCGTCGGTCTTGAACGTGAAAGCAGCATCATAGAGGTAAGGCTCACCATATCCGTTGGGCCACCACAGACGCGGATGTTCCATATTCAGCTGTCCGAAGCGTTCCGGAGTGAAAAGGATCTCTTTCTCTTCGCCGGCTTTCAGAGTAACCTCCTGGGCAAAACGGAGAGTACCGATACTTCCTTCCAGCACACCCTGAACTTCCTTGTCGCTATGGTTCTTCACGAAAGCATGAGCGGTAAGGCGCACGGAAGTAGTGTCCGGCAGAGGGAATACACTCTCTACCAGCGGATCACTGACGGTTACGTTACCGGTGCTTACAAGCTTCACATCGTTCCAGATACCGATATTTCTGCCGCGGACCGTAGGGATCCAGTCCCAGCCGATCGTTGCATGGAAGGTAGGATTGTCCGCTCCCAGGATTCCTCCGTTGAAGTCAGTGCTCTGCTTGTTCTTTTCCTTGACAGCTCCCAGGTGGCTGTTCTTCACGATCTCTACCGAAAGAACATTCTTTCCGGGAACAATCAGCTCCGTCACATCCAGTTTACCGCGGATGAACGCGCCTTCGATGTCGCCTGCTTTCCGGCCGTTCAGATAGACATGAGCCTTCCAGTTGATTCCGTCAAAGTTCAGGAACACCCGGTCTTTGATGAAACCTTCGGGAACCGTAAACTCGTTACGGTACCAGAAATTGGAATTGAAGAATGACTCTGATACATTCAGCTGGTTGGCCGAATAGTTCGGATCAGGCAGGGCACCGATGTTCTTGTAGCTGCTCAGCACGGTTCCCGGCACCGTAGCCGGAATCCATCCGTCGGTCTGGAAACCGGCAGAAGCGATTTCTTCTCCATTGCCCTTCACTTCCGAAGCACGCTGGACCTTCCAGTTGCCGCCCGACAGACGGATACTTTGTTGCCTTCGGCAGCCGGTTGCGGAACGGCACGGGCTGTCAGTCCGCCCTTACCCATCACTTCGATTTCACTGAGCATATATGAACCTTTCTCCTTCGGACGTTCCATGAGTACACGCACATAGCGGGCTTTTCCTTTGACAGCTATTTCATCCGTAGGACTGTCTCCACCCGGCAGCGGAGCGGCATCCTTCCAGCTGCGTGCATCATCCGAGGTCTGGATCTTTCCCTGAACGGCCTTGTTCACCCAGTGCAGGATCACCTTGTCGAAATCGGCCTTAGTGCCGAGATCCACGTAGATCCATTCCTGCGCATCGCCCGCACTCATCCAGATGCTGTTGAAACAGGAAGACGGTTTCAGTTCGACATATTCCCCGCCATTGAAGAAATTCATGTCGTGGATCGTCCAGTAGGCAGCTCCCGCCATCCGCATGACAACACGGTAATGACTGTACTCTCCGCTTTGCTTCATGGGAATCTCCAGTTCGATGATACGCACCGGAAGTGTTCCCTTTTCATCCTGCTTGTTCGGATCAGAATGCATGTTATATTTCGCAGCTTCGCCGGGCAGTCCTTTTCCGGCAATCTTTCCCAACTCGGTCCAGCTGGCCCCGTCGTCCGATCCCTGACAGATCAGTTCATAGCCCTTGCCGGCTTTTTTTCTGCATAATAGGTCACTGTCCCTTTCAGATAAACCCGGTCTGCCTTTTTCCTGTAATTCTCCAGATCAAACTGGAAATAAGTATCTTCACCGATTGCCACATTCCGTGAATAAGGACCTTCATCAATCATCCACTCCCGCTCCCGTTTCGGCTTCTCGCCGTCAGGAGTCAGCAGTCTCAGATACTGAGGAACTCCGTTATGTACAATCCCGTCGGTAACCAGCTGGGCAGTCAGGTTATAGTCGTAAGCAGACGACTGATAAGCCGCACGCATCAGAGCGATGTTGCGGTAAGTATCGTCCTTCACCAGTTCGGGCGAAAAGTCCTCCTGCGGACTGCCCGGATACTGTCCGATTCCCCTTGTATAATAGTCCGAGCGGCCCGTCACCTGTCCGTTACTGCCGGAACAGGCTGCAAGCAACGCTGCCGAGGCTGCAATGCCTCCCAGAAAGAAATGAAAATAATGCCTGCGTTTCATTCTAATTATTAAGGTAATGGTTAAAGATTAAATTTAAATTTCCCGTGCGAATTTACGATTATTTTGCCAACTCTCCTGCCCGATTCTGCGATAAATTCATCCGTGAGAAAAAAAGATCCTTTGATCTGCCCAAACAAAAAAGAGAAATAATTGACAGGAAAGACGTATCTTTACACCCAAATTGATTCAAACAACCCTCAAAAACAGGAAAATTATGAATGAAATGGAAAAAGAATACTACGACCGCTTCGAAATAAAACTTCAGGACGATCTGCTGCGACTTTGTACTTCTTATCAGCAGCTCGACGGTGTCCTCATTGCATCGGAAGACATTGACGGACACTGGAACGTGCTGGGTCCCCAATATCTGGCCGATGCCGTAGAACAGGTACGTGACTATCCCATCGTATCCGTAGCCTGGGCAGCCTATCTGGGAACCGGAGTGGCCTGGGGATGGGATGCAGACTGGGCCGCGGTCTCCAAGGCTCCCTACCAGCTCTTCTACGGAGAACAGGGATTCGACGATATGGACGAACACATCGTAAAAGATCTGCTGGGATTTCCGCTCGACAGTCAGGAAGCAGCCCTGCTGGAAAATTCCATCCGCCGCTGTGCCGAACATACGGTTGCTACCATCCGCCACGAACAGATAGAACCCCAGAGTGCAATGGCCTATCACATCTTCGCACGTGCCTGCAAGGTGATGTACCGCATCGGAGTAGCCATGCAGCTCAAACGCATGCATTACCAGCTGGAAAAGGTACAGTTGAACTGATTTTAATGCCTTTATCTTTTCTAAAGAAGGACTAACTTAACCAGGCTTTTAACGTAAATACCTCCACACTCACCCTGAAAGCAACCTGTGGCCAGCTGACTGCCACCCGTAAGCTGAAGTTGAAATAAAAAAACTTCAGCCTACGGGTGACGGCATCAGCCGAATATCGATTCCGGAACTTCTCCTGTCCAGCTCAAGGTTTTTTCTACCCCGAAAAGCTGCAGGATTACCGCTGCTGTATTGACTGTATTGTTGGGTTCTTCCATCATCTTTCCTTCAGCAATGCCGGGACCGGTTATTCCCCAGGGAACAATCATCTCTTCCACGCTCACTCCGCCGTGACCATAGTTGATGCCTCCATGATCTGTCAGGAAGAGGAAATGTGTATCATCAAACAGATCTTCTGCCTTCAGTTTATCAAGCAGGCGGCCGATTTCTTCATCGGCTTCTTCGATAGACCGGATGTATTCCGGAGACATCCACTTGTGGTTATGGCCGGCATGGTCAGTGTGAACCGTATAGAGGAAAACCAGGGTCGGTTCGTCCCGGTGTGTTTTAATGAACGAGAAAGCCCTCTCATAATAAGGAGCATAGGCATCGTTTTCCAGGAAACAGATATCGTCCAGATATTTCTGGTTATAAGGATAGATCAGGTTCGGCCAATTGTAATAAAAGGCCGTCTTTATGCCTTCCTTCTTATCCTTCAGCACTTTAAAAACAGAAGGATAATATCCGTCGCTATCTGTTTCTACAGCAGGAAGCTTGAATTTGTCAATCGTCCAGCTGTTATCAACGACCCCGTGCAGTTCCGGACCGCTTCCGGTGAGATGGCTCGTCCAGTTAGGCAAAGTGACCGACGGCATGACCACCCGTGTTTTCAGTGAAAGAACGCCCTGTGCAAGCAGATTATCCAGATGAGGAGTCCGTGCCTTCCGGAATCCTTCCACACAGATTCCATCCAGCGAAAGCAGGACAACCCGCCGGGCAGTTTTCTTTCTACGGCCCTCTATGTTCCGGATTGCTCCTGTCAGCGGTTCACCCGGAAAAGAAGCGACGCCGAGCGCCACAGCTCCCAACAGGCTATGTTTGAGAAAATCTCTTCTTGAACAATCATGTTTTTCTGGTTTCATAGTTTATGTTTTTATTTAAGTAAGACTTTAATATGTTAAGTTTTTTCTATTTTCAAAGATATCACATCCGACCCCGTCGGAACAGTTTTCAACAACTGGCGAAGATAGCGGTTGACAGCTTTAACAGAAATGGATTAAATTACCCCTAGCATGGACTATTCAACGAATATTTCGTTTTTTACCGGCAGGATAATCCATTCAGTCATCCAACTTCGGAAACAGCGGAAAGAGGACGTACAAATTTATTAACCGGTCTATAATCTGACAAAAAATTTTTTAACTGGTTTTACTTGCTTAATTTATATCTGGTTTATAATTTTGCTTGCGTTTAAACGCTGACTGTATGAAGGTTATCTATTGCTATCCGGAACAAGAAAGGACTATACATTTGAAATCAAATATACAACATAATCTAACCCCAAAATTTAATAACATTTTATGAATCATTTATTGAAATCCTGTGCTGTAAGTGCTGCTGCACTGGCCGTTGCCATGCTGACCGGCTGCACTTCCCTAAAGGAGAACCGCAAACCTTTGAAATCGGAAACAAGGAGTTCCTGCTCAACGGAAAACCTTTCCTGATCAAAGCGGCAGAAATCCACTACACCCGTATCCCGGCTGAATACTGGGAACACCGCATCGAGATGTGCAAGGCGCTGGGGATGAACACCATCTGTATCTATGCCTTCTGGAACATCCATGAACAGCGTCCGGGTGAATTCGACTTCGAAGGACAGAATGACGTGGCCCGCTTCTGCCGCCTGGCCCAGAAACACGGCATGTATATCATGCTGCGCCCCGGTCCGTATGTCTGCTCGGAATGGGAAATGGGCGGACTGCCCTGGTGGCTGCTCAAGAAGAAAGATATTGCCCTGCGTACCAGCGACCCGTATTTCCTGGAACGTACCAAGATCTTCATGAACGAACTGGGCAAGCAGCTGGCTGACCTGCAGGCTCCCCGCGGAGGAAACATCATCATGGTGCAGGTGGAAAACGAATACGGAGCTTATGCCGAAGACAAGGAATACATCGCTTCCATCCGTGACATCGTACGCGGAGCCGGATTCACCGATGTGCCCCTGTTCCAGTGTGACTGGGCATCTACCTTCCAGCGCAATGGCCTCGACGATCTGCTCTGGACCATCAACTTCGGTACGGGAGCAGATATCGACCAGCAGTTCAAGGCTCTTCGGGAAGCCCGGCCTGAAACTCCGCTCATGTGCAGCGAATACTGGAGCGGATGGTTTGACCACTGGGGACGCAAGCACGAAACCCGCCCGGCTGACGTGATGGTCAAAGGTATCAAGGACATGATGGACCGCAACATTTCCTTCTCACTCTACATGACTCACGGAGGAACAACCTTCGGCCACTGGGGAGGAGCCAACAGTCCGTCCTATTCGGCCATGTGCAGCTCTTATGACTACGACGCACCTATCAGCGAAGCCGGATGGGCTACTCCGAAATATTATCAGCTGCGTGATCTGCTTGTCCAGTATGCTGATTCAGGACAGGTGATTCCGGATGTACCTGCACCGATGCCGGTCATTGAAATCCCTGCCATGCAACTGAACGAAGTAGCTCCCCTGTTTGACAATCTGCCCAAGCCCCATACTTCGGAAGCCATCCAGCCGATGGAACAGTTCGATCAGGGATGGGGTACCATCCTCTACCGCACGACACTTCCAGCTGATGTCAAGGAAGGAACCGTTCTGCTGGTAGATGAACCACACGACTGGGCACAGGTATATCTGAACGGCCAGCTGCTGGGACGCCTGGATCGCCGCCGTGGTGAAAACATCCTGTCGCTGCCTGACGTGAAAGCCGGTACCCGCCTGGACATCCTGGTAGAAGCCATGGGACGCGTCAACTTCGACCGCGCTATCCATGACCGTAAAGGTATCACCGACAAAGTTCAGCTGCTGAACGAAGGATGCGAACCACAGACCCTCACCGGATGGCAGGTATACAGCTTCCCCACCGATGCCAAGTTTGCTGCCGACAAGCAGTTTGCCAAGGGAAGCAAGTTCGACGGTCCGGCCTACTATCGCACAATCTTTACACTCGACAAGACCGGAGATACCTTCCTCGACATGTCTACCTGGGGAAAAGGAATGGTATGGGTGAACGGTCATGCAATGGGACGATTCTGGAAGATCGGTCCGCAGCAGACTCTGTTCATGCCGGGATGCTGGCTGAAGAAGGGCAAGAACGAAATCGTGGTTCTCGACCTGCTCGGTCCGGAGGAAACCAAAATTGCGGGTCTGAAACAGCCGATTCTGGACGTTCTCCACAACGAAGAACCTGTCACTCACCGCAAGGAAGGTGAAACCCTCAACCTGAAGGGAGAAACACCCGTTGCTACCGGAGAACTGAAACCCGGAGGCGGATGGCAGACCATACAGTTCAACCGTCCGGTAGAGGGACGCTACTTCTGCCTGGAAGCCCTCAATGCACACGACGGCAAAGATCTTGCTGCCATCGCCGAACTCTATCTGACTGACGAAAACGGCAAAGACATCTCCCGCCAGAAATGGAGCATCACGTATGCAGACAGCGAAAGCTATCAATGGTCAAACAACACGGCCGACAAGATCTACGACCTTCAGGAATCGACAACCTGGTGTACGGACTACGGAACTAAATTCCCGCATTCCATCATCATCGACCTGAAAGACAATCACAAGATCACCGGTTTCCGCTGTCTTCCCAGCTCGGAAGAAGGAAATCCGGCAGCCATCAAAGGCTTCAAGGCTTATGTGAAAAAAGAACCGTTTAAACTGAAATAATCTCATACGCTGAACGTCGGTCAGTTCTACAGGCAAAGACACTTATGTCTCCTCTGTCTGACCGGAACTGGCCGACGTATTTTTCAAGAACCGGAAGATTCACCGGAATCAAGCAGACAATGAAGCCTGATCATACAGACGATGAAGCTGAATCGAGCGGACAATAAGGCCCAATTATACAGACGATTAAACGGTATCGGGCCATACTTTATGAACCTTATATGTAAATACTGAAGAAGCCATGAAAGCAAGACTTATCTATGCCTTTCTGGGACTGTCACTGGTCACTCTGCCGGCAACATCCCAGTCCACCCGGCGCTGGTCGCCACAGGAAGACGGCAGTATCACCTGGAACATCCGGAACGACCTTCCCCACTCCGACCACATTGAAATGAGCGGTAAATCCGTCTCTGTCGTATTGCGCTACGGTGTAGACCGCGAAGGCAACTTTACCCTGAACAAAGGAATGGTCTGGCCGCTGCTGCGCACCGTGCCGAACAATACCCATGCCAGCCTGATGCGCCGTTCTGCCTGGAATCCGCTGGATGCAGTCCTCGTGAACAGCCGCTCGCTTACGGAAGAAAAAGTGGAAAGCATCAGCCTCAACGGCATACTGACCGTGGAAAGCCGGTTCAACAAAGGCTACTACGGACAATGGAAACTGATCCGCGAATATTTCCCGTCTACCGACCAGCCCGCTCTCATTGAACAATATAGCCTGATCAATACCGGTAAAAACTCCCTGCAGGTGGAAATTCCCGAAGAACAGACACGCTCGAAAACCAATCCGGAAAACGGAGTTACCGGAGCCTATATCATGGAAGGAACAGTCTACGGAAGCGGCCCGCACCCAGTCCTGCCGGGCGATACGCTTTACTTTGCAGCTTCCCTGTCCGCCCATCGTGAAGGAGAACCCTCCATCCGGCTGCAACCGGAAACAGAAAAGGCCAAACGGATGGATTTCCTGAAGCAACTGGCAGACAATCTGATTCTGGAGACTCCCGATCCTGTCATCAACCGCATGTTTGCCTTCTCCAAGATCCGGGCCTGCGAAAGCATCTACGAAACCAAGGGCGGACCGATGCACGGACCTGGAGGCGAATCATACTATGCCGCCATCTGGGTCAATGACCAGGCAGAATACATCAACCCCTATTTCCCCTTCACAGGCTATGCTTACGGCAATGCCTCCGCTCTTAATTCTTTCAGACATTTTGCCCGCTTTATGAACGATGAGTGGAAGCCCATTCCCAGTTCCATCATTGCTGAAGGACTGGACATCTGGAACGGCGCAGGCGACCGCGGAGATGCAGCCATGATTGCCTACGGAGCCTCCCGATTTGCACTGGCCGGAGGAGACCGGCAGCAGGCAGAAACCCTTTGGCCGCTCATCCAGTGGTGTCTGGAATACTGTCACCGCAAGCTGACGCCGGAAGGTGTCGTAACCTCTGACGCAGACGAACTGGAAGGACGTTTCCCGGCCGGAAAAGCCAACCTCTGTACCTCTTCACTCTACTATGATGCCCTGATTTCTGCTGCCTTTCTGGCAAAGGATCTGGGAAAAGACAAAAAGACAGCAGCCACCTACCGGCAACAGGCTGCCGACTTGCGCAAATCCATTGAAAAATATTTCGGAGGAACCGTGGAAGGCTATGACACTTACCACTATTACGAAGGCAACGATATCCTGCGCTCCTGGATCTGCATTCCGCTGACCGTGGATATCAGCGAACGGAAAGAAGGAACCATCCAGGCTCTGTTCTCTCCGCGCCTCTGGACTGAAAACGGTCTGCTTACCCAGGCCGGTGACAGCACTTTCTGGGACCGTTCCACCCTGTATGCCCTGCGCGGTGTCTATGCCGTAGGCGAAACAGAAAAAGCAACCGAATACCTGAAACATTACTCATCCGTCCGTCTGCTGGGTGAACATGTTCCCTATGCCATCGAAGCATGGCCTGAAGGAGGTCAGCGCCATCTTTCCGCCGAAAGTGCTCTCTACGGCCGCATCATTACGGAAGGGCTCTTCGGCATCCGCCCCACCGGACTGAAAAGCTGCGATGTGACTCCCCGTCTTCCCCAAGAGTGGAATCAGGCTGCCCTCCGCCGCATACGGGCTTTCGGCAGCACGTTCGACATTACGGTTGAACGCATCCGGAACGGCAAACTGCGCGTAAACATTGACGGAAAGTCTTATACCATCCGGGAAGGGGAAACCATTCATGCCCGGCTGCAATAAAACCAAACATCATCCTTCATTCTAAACATCATCTGATTATGTGGAAACAAATATCTCTTGCAGTACTTCTGGCAGCAGGTCTCCTCGCCTGCCAGACAAAAGAACGCTACCAGTCCTTCACACCCGGACAGGTCTGGCTGGACAATAACAACGTACATATCAACGCCCACGGAGGAGGCATCCTTTACGACAACGGACGCTACTACTGGTTTGGCAAGCACAAGACCGAAGGAGAAGGAGGCAACGTGGCCAATGTCGGAGTGCATTGCTATTCCTCAACTGATCTCTACAACTGGAAAGACGAAGGTATCGCTCTGGCCGTAGCACCGGAAGGCAGCGGAAGTCCGATCGAAAAAGGATGTATCCTGGAACGCCCCAAGGTGATTCATAATGCCCGGACCGGCAAGTACGTCATGTGGTTTCACCTCGAACCCAAAGGAGCCGGTTACACCGGAGCCCAGAGCGGAGTGGCCGTCAGTGACAAGGTAACCGGCCCTTACCGTTTCCTGCATGCCGGACGCATCAATGCCGGTAAATGGCCCCAGGGTACACCGGAAAGTCTGAAGACAGCCCCCGTCCAGGCAGAAGCCCACTATTCCGGAGGAGACCTGCCAGCTCACCCGGATTCTCTGAACCTGATCAAACGAGATCTGGAAGGAGGACAGATGGCCCGCGACATGAACCTGTTTGTGGACGATGACGGCACGGCATATCATATCTATGCATCAGAAGAAAACAGTACCCTGCAGATTGCCCGGCTGAACAGCGACTATACGGATCACGACGGCACCTACATCCGCTGCTTCAAGGGACGGTTCATGGAAGCTCCGGCCATGTTCAAACACGAAGGACGCTACTACCTGATGATGTCGGGATGTACAGGATGGTCGCCCAATGCAGCCCGCTCTGCCGTAGCAGATTCCATTCTGGGTGAATGGACCGAACTGGGAAATCCCTGTGTGGATGCCGATTCAGCCCTCACCTATCATTCCCAGAGCACTTACATCCTGCCCGTAGCCGGAAAAGAAGGACAATTCATCTATCTGGGTGACCGCTGGACTCCGGAAAATGCCATCGACGGACGCTACATCTGGCTGCCGCTGGAATTTGAAGACGGACGTTTCATTATCCGGTGGAAAGACGAGTGGAAACTGGAAGACTAATCAAAAAGAATTTCGACGATGAAAATTTGCAACATACATTATTCTGTCATTCTGGGAATAGCAGCTCTTTTTTCTCTCCCGGGATGTCTCAGTCAGGGAAACAATCCCGACGATCTGTTTTTTCAGAACAAAAAAAAGATGCTGACAGCCCGGTGGAACAGTCCGTTCAGTCAGGCAGAAACAGCAAGCAAGCATGCACCCAAAGGCCCCTACCTGGGAAACGGAGATGTGGGACTGGTCAGTTATACTTCAGAAAACGGACAGACCCTGCAACTGTCAAAAGTAGACTTCATCACCGACAACTGGTCGGACTGGGCAGGAACGGGTCCCGCTGCCCTGCCGGTGGGAGGAGTCAGCATTTCAGTACAGTCAGAACCCGCCGAGGGCTTCTGTTATGAGATGAGACAACTTGATGCCGAGCTCTATATGCATACCGGAACCGCAGAACCGGTAGAAATGACAACGTGGATGACAATGGACGACAACTACGTGGTAACTGAACTGACTACGGCTTCGGAACATCCCATAGATGTCACAGTCATGACCTATGCCAACGGTGAAAACAAACTCTATGAAACCACTTCCGGAATCCGTGAGAAAGTGGGACAGGTATCCCGCCAGAGCCGGACGGAAGGAGATGTACGCTGGATAGCCCGTGCAGGTATCTCAACCCGCATCACAGGAACTGAGGCTTCCTGGGAAAAAACATCCTCCTCGCAAGTCACCGCCTCTTTTCAGATAAAGGCAGGACAGCCGGTTTGCATTGTAACTTATGTATCCGGCAGTCTGGAAGATGATGCCCGTCTGCTGGAAGCATACGACAAGCTTTCTTCAGTGAACGGCCCCCAACTCGCCCTTCTGAAAATTGAGAAAAAACAATGGTGGAAAGATATGTGGACACGTTCGTATGTAGAAACAAACGATTCCCTGCTGAACCGCCAGTACCTGTCATCCATCTACCTGATGGCTTCGGCCTGTAACCTGCACAGTCCGGTCTGCGGAGGCATGTACGGCGTCTGGAACATGAACGACTCCATGAACTATCATGGAGACATCCATCTGAACTACAACAGCCAGGCCGGCTTCTACAGCGTATTCTCGGCCAACCGCCCCGAACTGGCAATGCCGTATTACGACTTTCTGGAGAAACTGATCCCCGAAGGAAAGAGACGGGCACGCGAGGAAATGGGACTCGTCCATCCGTCTCTGAAAGATAAGTCCTGCCGTGGACTGCTGTTCTCCGTCAGTGCTTTGGGCAACGGCTATCTCTATGGAGAATACTGGCAGCAGACCATGGATGCTCCGTTCAATGTTCCCCTGTTCAGCTGGTATTACGAATATACGGGCGACCGGGAATTCCTGCGCAAGCGGGCTTATCCGTTTATCCGGGAGTGTGGTGATTTCTACGAAGACTATCTGGAAAAGGAAACTCTGGACAGCACCTACCGCTATAACATCCTCACCGGCGGACACGAAGGCTCGTGGGATCTGAATCCTCCCTCCGATCTGGCCTTTGTAGAACAGACCTTCAGGCTGTTGCTCCGCTACAGTGAAATACTGGGAGTAGATGAAAACCGTCGGGCTTTGTGGAAGGATATCGTCACCCACCTGCCTTCGTACAAGGTCATCATGCCTACGAAGACTCCCAACCAGGGTTTGCCCGTCTATGCCAAAAATGAGGCAGGATGGGACTTGCCGGCTCATGTCATCCAGCTCCATCCGGTTTACCCATGCGAACTGCTGAATCTTCATTCAGACAGTACCGCCCTTCAACTGGCACGTAATACTTTGTATTATTACGCAGTCGACCAGCAAGGATTTACCGAGACGATGAATGAACTGGGACTGAGTGCCTTTGTGATGGGTACCCGCATCGGCTTTGATCCTGATATTCTGATAGACAAGATGAAGACACTGATTCACCGTGCCGGAACCAACTTCCTGATTCTGGACGGACATCATTGTCTGGAAAAAACGACCATTGTGGAGACGATCAACTCGATGATGCTGCAATCGGTGGACGGTGTCCTGCACCTATTCCCTTGCTGGCCGGACAAACCCGCCTCCTTTACCCGTCTGAGAGCCAAAGGAGCATTTGTCGTTTCTGCCCAATATGACGGGAAACAGGTAACATCCCTCAAACTGACCAGTGAACGAGGAGAAACCTGCCGGATTGCTCTTCCGCAAAAGGATGCAGCAACAGCAGAAGTCAGACAGAATGGAGAAACCATAAAAACAATTCAAAAGAACGGTATTCTGTCGTTCACGACGGAAGCAGGAAAAGAATATGACATCCAATTCCTTCCAGACCATGAATAGGAAGTAGAACTGGAACATCCTGCAACTCATTATAAACCTATGAGAAAACTAAGACTAACTGCACCATATCCCAACATGGCGGAAATCAGAAAATAAACAACAGAAACTGAAATAAACCGATAAAAGAAATGCTGACTCCTCAACAGAGTCAGCATTTCTTTTATCGGTTTATCCCTTTTGTAAGGTCTGAAATCTATATTCCAGACCGGATCAGCTTATACCAGGAAGCCCAGCAAGATACCGGCAGCTACAGCCGAACCGATCACACCGGCTACGTTCGGACCCATGGCGTGCATCAGCAGGTAATTGCTCGGATCGTATTCCAGACCAACGACCTGGGAAATACGGGCTGAGTCGGGCACAGCAGATACGCCGGCATTACCGATCAGCGGATTGATCTTATTTTCTTTTTTCAGCACCAGATTGAAAATCTTCACGAAAATCACACCGGATGCAGTAGCGATGATGAATGATACCGCACCGAGGAAGAAGATGAAGATAGAGTCCTTGGTCAGGAATTCCGAAGCCTGAGTGGAAGCTCCTACGGTCAGACCGAGCAGAATAGTGATCGTGTCGATCAGCGGACCACGGGCTGTTTCAGCCAGACGGCGGGTCACACCACTTTCCTTCAACAGATTACCGAAGAACAGCATACCGAGCAGCGGCAAACCGGAAGGCACTAGGAAACAGGTAAGCAGCAAACCTACGATAGGGAACATCACCTTCTCCGTATGTGACACGGCACGCGGAGCCTTCATGCGGATAAGACGCTCTTTCTTGGTTGTGAGCAGACGCATGATAGGAGGCTGGATGACCGGTACCAGCGCCATGTATGAATAGGCTGATACGGCAATGGCTCCCATCAGGTTCGGTGCCAGCTTCGATGACAGGAAGATGGCAGTCGGTCCGTCGGCACCACCGATGATACCGATGGCAGCAGCCTGCATGGGGTCGAATCCGAAAGCAAGCGCCAGCATATAGGCACCGAAGATACCAAACTGGGCAGCCGCACCGATCAGCATCAGCTTCGGGTTGGAAATCAGAGCCGAGAAGTCAGTCATTGCCCCGATTCCCAGGAAGATGAGCGGCGGATACCATCCCGACGTCACACCCTGATACAAAATGTTAAGCACTGAGCCTTCCTCATAAATACCTACCTTGAGTCCGGCTTCCATATTAAACGGAATATTACCGATCAGCATACCGAATCCGATGGGGATCAGCAGCATCGGCTCAAATTCCTTCGCTACGGCCAGATAAATGAAGAATATACCGATCAGAATCATCACAAGGTGCCCCGTAGTGGCATTGTGGAAACCGGTATAGGTCCAGAAATCGGCCAGGTTATTCTGTAAGAAACTAAAAAACTCTCCCATAATTATTCAATGATTATAAGGTCAGTACCTTCAAGAATCGATTCGCCCTTGCTTACCTTGATAGAGGTAACCTTTCCGTCGCGGTCGGATTTGATGTCGTTTTCCATTTTCATGGCTTCCAGGATCATCAGGGTCTGTCCGCGCTTCACGGCATCACCTTCCTTCACTTTGACATCCAGAATCACACCCGGCAGCGGAGACTTGATGCTACCCTTGCTGGAAGGTGCGGCCGGACGGGAAACAGCGGGAGGAGGAGCAGCCGGAGTGGTGGAAGCCGTACGCATGACCGGCTTGATCTTCGGAGTGGCTTTCTTCTCCAGTTCCACCTTATAGGGAGTACCGTTCACTTCTACCTGTACCTGATTTTCTTCAATGTCTCCAACGGTTACCTTGTACAGGTTTCCGTTGATCTTATATCTGTATTCTTTCATGGTTCTTTTCTGTTTTAAGAGGATTATTTCTTATGGGGAGTTTCACGCAACGTATAAATCTTCGAGCTCCACGGTGAATAGCTTCGTTTCACCCGGCTGATGGTCAGAATGGTTTCTTCCACATCATGATCGGCTCCCTGGTGTTCATGCAAAGCCATGGAGATGGCAGCAATGACTTCTCCCGGAGCTTCACCGAGACCTTTTTCCTTGGCTTCCTGCTTGTCGGTAATATTGTGTACCTGCATGGCATTCCGCTTGCGCAGACGAATGGCCAGCTTGCCCACATACTTGAAGCAAACATAAAGCAGAATCAGACCGAGGAACACAACGCTCATGGCCGAGATTGCCATACCGATACCCACCGGGTCATGCTGCTCAAACTTATCCATCTTCGGATTACTTTCGATGGTCTGGTTATTCGTGCTCGGAGTAACATAGCGGTCCTCATGACCACCTTTCACTTCCCACTGGGCAGCTCCGTCGCTCACCCGGGCATACGACTGGTCAGCCTGCAAAGCTCCTGCCGGAACTACAATCTGATCGAGCAGCTTGCGTCCGGAGTCGTAAAGACCAATCCAGTTGGCCTCTGTCTTGCTCAACTCAAAGTTGGTATGGAACGTACCTCTGCGGGGAGCATTGTCCGCCCAGAAAAGCGTATGCTGACGCGGCTTGACAAGAGTCAGCACGTCTCCTTTCGGAATGAAATACGTAGCCGTATCACCCGGCTGACTGCTCACCCGGAGCAGACAGCCTGCCAGATCGGCACTGCTGTATGACTGGTTGAATATTTCAATCCATCCGCTGTGAACACCATAGTCATCCTGAAAATTGGAAACATTGTCCACCAGTACCTCGTTCAGCACCAGCTTGGTGTTCGTCTTCTTTTCCTGACAGGAAGTAAAGCCGACCAGCAGAAGCAGGGAAAGAAATATTCCGGTTCTATATCTGTTCATAATCATGCATTTTAAGGGTTACAAAGGAATATTGCCATGCTTCTTAGCCGGGTTGGACAGTTTCTTGGTCTGCAACTGCTGCAAGGCGCGGATGATGCGGAAACGTGTATTACGCGGTTCGATTACATCGTCGATATAGCCATACTTCGCAGCGTTGTAAGGGTTGGCAAACAGCTTGGTATATTCTGCTTCCTTTTCAGCCATGAAGGCTTTCGGATCGGGAGCTTCCTTGGCTTCCTTGGCATAGAGTACCTCAACAGCACCGGCACCACCCATTACGGCAATTTCGGCTGTCGGCCATGCATAGTTCATATCGCCACGCAACTGCTTACAGCTCATCACAATGTGAGAACCTCCATAAGACTTACGCAAGGTAATAGTCACCTTAGGCACAGTAGCCTCTCCGTAAGCGTACAGCAATTTTGCACCATGCAGGATAACGGCATTGTATTCCTGTCCTGTTCCCGGCAGGAATCCCGGCACATCTACCAGCGAAACGATAGGAATGTTGAAGGCATCGCAGAAACGGACAAAACGTGCCCCCTTGCGGGAAGCGTTGCAGTCGAGCACACCGGCCAGGAACTTAGGCTGGTTGGCCACGATACCTACTGACTGTCCGTTGAAGCGGGCGAAGCCGATGATGATATTCTTGGCAAAATCACGCTGCACTTCCAGGAACTCACCGTTATCAACAATCGCACCGATCACCTCATACATATCGTATGCCTTATTGGGGCTGTCCGGAATAATTTCATTCAGAGAATCCTCCAGACGGTCGATCGGATCAGTACAGTCCACATAAGGCGGTTCTTCCAGATTATTCTGAGGAATATAGCTCAACAGTTTACGGATCAGAGCCAGACCTTCTTCTTCCGTAGAAGCAGTGAAGTGAGTCACACCCGAACGGGTAGAATGCACGCTGGCACCTCCCAGATCTTCCTGTGAAACGTCTTCACCCGTTACGGTCTTCACCACCTTCGGTCCGGTCAGGAACATATAGGAAGTACCTTCCATCATCAGGGTAAAGTCTGTCAGAGCCGGAGAATAAACGGCACCTCCTGCACACGGTCCGAAAATACCGGAGATCTGCGGGATCACTCCCGAAGCCAGGATGTTACGCTGGAAGATCTCTGCATAACCAGCCAGGGCATTGATACCCTCCTGAATACGTGCACCACCAGAGTCGTTCAGTCCGATGCAGGGAGCTCCCATCTTCATGGCCATATCCATCACCTTACAGATCTTGAGTGACATGGTCTCGGAAAGAGAACCGGCAGAAACCGTGAAATCCTGTGCGAATACATATACCAGACGCCCTTCAATCGTACCGTAACCGGTTACAACACCGTCACCCAGGTAATGCTTCTTGTCCATACCGAAATTCGTGCAACGATGCTTGACAAACATATCCATTTCTTCGAAGCTGCCTTCATCCAGCAACATCGCGATACGTTCGCGGGCAGTGTACTTTCCTTTTGCGTGTTGTTTCTCAATCGCTTTTTCCCCGCCGCCCAGACGTGCCTGTGCGCGCAGTTCAATAAGCTCCTTTACTTTTTCAAGTTGATTGCTCATGGTATCAGGTATTAGATAATTAATGTAAATACAGAGACACAAAACAACGGGGAACGGATCACTGCGAATCCCGTTGTTTCGTGTCTCTGCGTATCATATTCAAACTCTTCATTATTTTTCACAAAGTTCGGTCAGTACTCCCATCGTTGACTTCGGATGCAGGAAAGCAATATTCAGACCTTCTGCGCCCTTGCGTGGTGCCTTGTCAATCAGACGGATGCCTTCACCCTCAGCCTGGGCCAGAGCCTGAGCCACACCGTCTTCAACGGCAAAAGCTACATGGTGTACCCCCATGCCCCTGTTTTCAATAAACTTAGCGATGGTACTATCCGGACCGGTCGGTTCCAGCAGCTCGATCTTAGTGTCTCCACATTTCAGAAAGGCAGTCTTTACTTTCTGATCTTCAACGGTTTCGATATTATAACATTTCAAACCGAGTACATTCTCATAATAAGGAAGGGCCTCTTCAATGCTTTTTACGGCAATGCCCAGATGTTCAATGTGAGAAATTTTCATAATTGCGTTTTTTTAAAGGTATTAAATCAAAGTCAATTTGCATCAACTGCACAAAGAAAACAATTTTGTGCTAAAACACGAAACTTTTTCGGATAAATATTATTAGAATCTGCTTTAAAAAATCCTTTTTCCGCAGCTCTTCTCACACATAAATTTTAATCAGCAGGCGATTCAGCCATTCCCATCTCACCCGGAACCATCTCCGGCTGCTGAGCTGTTTGCCACCAAAACGAAGAATAAAATCGCGGAAACCGTAGCGGCGGAACGGCAATCCGGCATCAATGAATTCAAAATGGGCATATCCTTGCTCACGTGCATAAAGCATGGCATTCCACACGGCCAGTACACCCGGATAGAGCCAGGCATAACTCTTGCGCATTCCTCCGGAGAAAAGCAGGTATGTACAGTCGCCCGAAAACAGACAGACCGATCCTCCGATCACCTTACCTTTATATTTGACTACGAAAATTTTGCCGAGCTCCCGTCGGGAAGGTTCCGAGATCAGGGACAGAAAGAAACGGATATCCGGAAAATAACGATGAACCTTGGGCAGGTAATACTGGCGAAGCATGGTAAACAGGGCACACACATCTTCCTCGCTCCGGGCTACTTCCATAACGGCTCCATGCTTCAGTCCATTGTGGATCTGCCGTTTCCGGGAAGCACTCATCCACTTGTCTATGAGTTCCTGATGAATGGAGTTGCGCACCCGCAACCACTTGACCGGGAAATAGCCGTTAGCCCGGAAGTAACGGTAACCGAACAGCGGTTCCTCCAGGTTCCGGAACTCTATGAGAAAAGAATCCTCTTCGTGACGCAAGGTCAGATAGGCCAGCATTTCCCGGAACACTTCTTCCCGCTTCATGCTGCCTCCGAAATAATCCCCTACTCCGTATACAAAGGTTTTCGACCATCCTCCCCACAGGGAAAACTGACGGCGAGTGATCGACAGGAGCTTACCCACGGGACTTTCTCCTTCAAAGGCTACAAGCATGACGGGCGTATAGCCGGGAGTCTGCTCCAGCACCCGGAACAGTTCGGTAGAATGGAAGAGGTTGTCGCCCGGCAAGGCAGGAATATCTTCCGAATGATAATATGTAGACAATCGGAGCGCCATGTATGCAAATTTAGGATTTTTTTTGAGCATTTGCATAAGAAAGGCTATATTTGTCACATCAAAAACAATTATTTATGGAAAATTTCAGCGATCTGATCAAAAAGCGGCGGAGTACCCGAAAATTCACGGAAGAGGAACTGACCCAGGAACAGGTGGTAAGTCTGCTGAAGGCAGGACTGATGGCTCCTTCATCGAAAAGAAGCAACTGCTGGCAGTTCATCGTGGTGGATGACAAGGAAACTCTGGAAAAACTTTCGCACTGCAAGGAATCGGGAGCAACCTTCGTGAGCGATGCAGCCCTGGCCATCGTTGTTACTGCCGATCCGATGGTAAGCGATGTCTGGATCGAAGATGCCTCCGTGGCCTCCATCCTGATCCAGCTGCAGGCCGAAGATCTGGGACTGGGAAGCTGCTGGGTTCAACTGCGTGAACGGTTTACAGCAGACGGCGTGCTCGCCAACGAATATGTGCATGAGGTACTCGACCTGCCTCTCCAGCTACAGGCTCTTTCCATCATTGCCATCGGTCACAAAGGAATGGAACGGAAACCGTTTGATGAAAGCCACCTGCAATGGGAAAAGATACACCTTAACAAATATGGAGGGAAATAACCATGTCGGCATCCAACCACAAAGACACCTATCAGGCCACTGGGGTATTCCTGGTACTGATGGGCATCCTTTATCTGCTTGACAAATGGATCGGCTTCAGCAGTCACGGACTGCCCTGGGTAATGCAGAAAGACACCATGCTGCTGTATGCCGCCGTCATCTTCCTCTGGTTCAAGAGCGACAAGTCGGTGGGAATCATTCTGGCCGGAATCTGGCTCATCCAGAACATCGGACTGGTCATTGCCCTGCTGGGACAAATGTCTGCCTACCTGCTTCCGCTGGCCCTGCTGCTTGTGGGAGTGATTCTTTATTTTATATCTTCACGCTGATTATGGACGAAACACATCTGTATAACCTGACATTCATCGGGGCAGGCAACGTGGCTACCCACCTGTCACAAGCCCTGTCGCAACACCACTGCTGCATCCGGCAGGTATTCAGCCGCACGGAAGAATCGGCCCGTGAACTGGCCGGACGGCTCCATGCTGCCTTCACCACCCGTCTGGACGAGATTGATGCCGGAAGCGATCTCTACATCGTTTCCATCAAGGACTCGGCTCTGAACGAAGTACTTCCTGCACTGACACGACGCAATCCGGATGCTCTCTTTGTGCATACGGCCGGAAGCGTTCCCATGAGTATCTGGAACGGACTGGCCCGGCGACACGGAGTGATCTATCCCATGCAAACCTTCAGCAAACAGCGGGATATAGACTTCACGACTACCCCGTTCTTCATCGAGGCCAACTCAGAAGAAGATACCCGTCTGCTGATGCAGCTGGCACAGCGCCTCAGCGAAAAGGTATATGAAGCTTCTTCCGAGCAGCGCAAATATCTCCACATTTCAGCCGTATTCGTCTGTAATTTTGCCAACCACATGTATGCAGTGTGTCATCACCTGCTCAGCGAACACGGGCTTCCGTTTGAATCCATGCTTCCACTCATCGAGGAAACAACCCGGAAAATACACTACCTGACGCCCGAAGAAGCACAGACCGGTCCGGCCCGACGGAACGACTGCAACATCATGGAAGATCATCTGCACATGCTGGAAAGTGAACCGGAACTGGCCGAAATCTACCGGAACATCAGCCGGAACATCCGGGCTTATGCCGAAAAAGCAAAAAAGTCAAACCCGTAACATCAATCTGTAATTTATGATAGACTACGATTTAACCCGAATCAAGGCACTCTTCTTCGACGTAGACGGAGTGCTGAGCGCCGAAACCATCCTGCTTCATCCCAACGGAGAGCCCATGCGTACCGTCAACATCAAAGACGGATATGCCCTGCAACTGGCCGTGAAATGCGGTCTGCATGTAGCCATCATCACCGGTGGAAAAACAGAAGCCGTACGCGAACGTTACAAAGGACTGGGTGTACAGGATATCTGTCTGGGAGCTGCCGTCAAGACCAAAGAATACCACGAACTGATGCAGAAATACGACCTGAAGCCCGAAGAGGTGCTTTACATGGGTGATGATATCCCCGATTATGAAGTGTTGCGCCTGGTGGGACTTCCCTGCTGTCCGGCAGACGCTGCTCCCGAAATCAAGGCCGTCTGCAAATACATCTCTCACCGTAACGGAGGTCATGGCTGCGGACGCGATGTCATCGAACAGGTGCTCAAGGCCCAGGGAAAATGGATGTCACACGAACAGGCTTTCGGCTGGTAATAAAGCCAGAAACAGAAATCTCACCCCTCAAAACTAAAAATTATGCTGGACAATCTGAAGAAATATCATATCAAACTGGCAAGCAACTCTCCGAGACGCCGGGAACTGCTTGCCGGACTGGGCATCGAATTTGAAACCAAAGTGCTGCCCGGTATCGACGAAAGTTACCCCGACACACTCAAGGGCGAGGAAATTTCTCTCTACATCGCAAGCAAGAAGGCAGATGCTTACCGCACTACCCTGCAACCGGACGAACTCATCATTACAGCCGATACCATTGTTTATCTGGACGGACTGGTACTGGGCAAACCACACGATGCAGCAGATGCCCGCCGGATGCTCACTTTGCTTTCCGGACGTACTCATCAGGTAATTACCGGTGTCTGCATCCTGACCGCAAGCCAACAGCGCAGCTTTGCCGTTACCACCGAAGTGACATTCGATACCCTGAGCGAAGAAGAAATCAGCTATTATGTGGAAAAATACCACCCCATGGACAAAGCCGGCTCCTACGGCATCCAGGAATGGATCGGCTTTATCGGAGTAACCGGACTTCAAGGTTCATACTATAACGTCATGGGACTTCCCGTACAACGCCTGTATCAGGAACTGAGAAAACTTTAAAAGACTTTCAAGGATTTAAAAGACGTTATTAAACATATTTTTCTTCTGAAAAGATTTGCAATTAACCGGAAAACCCGTACCTTTGCATCGTGTTTTCATAGTATTAGATTTAAGGTTAATAAAAAGGTTGGAGTACAGCGGTACTCCTTTTTTTATACCTGTACTCCAACCTCTCTTTTTTCCGCTCCTGCGGCCTGGTAAATCCACTCTTCGTTTCAAGCACATTCTGAGCTTCAATCTTTTTTCAGACCTTCAGGATTTTTCTGTCCGTCCAGCACTTCCCGAACGAAATAAACTCCGTCATAGTTCGCAGCAAATCCGTCATCCCACTTACCGTTATATTCCAGTTTCAACATCATTTGGAGAGGTTTGCCATTCTTCTGTCCGCCTGTCTTCCGGTCATAAATTTCTGTCAGAGTCCCTGTCTTGTCCACCAGCCAGTACTCCTTATCACTGTTTTCCGGACGGAACGAATGTACTTCATGGCCGATACGTACTTCTCCCGACAGATTATACAACACCTGTGTGGAGTCGGATACAGCGTCCATTGCGGTCAGACTGATACTGCTTTCATCAAACAAAGGAGCATCCTGACCAATCTCTACGAAAACAGCCCGGTCGGGATGAGAATCCTGCACCTCAAAATAGCGCATGCCACTATTCCCGACACCCCATCCGCTGCAAGTGGAAGGCACAGGCTCTTCCTTCATCTGCTTGTCTACTTCAGCTGCGTATGAACCGGCAGGAACCAGCTGATAACGCTTCACTCCTTCACGTCCGGATTTTACTTCCTTGAACTGACAGGACTGACTTGCATCCCATCCTTCCTCTTTCTGCAGAAGAGGAAGTACATCCTCGATGGAACGGTTTTTCAGTTCAAAGACCTGAATGACTTTCATGGGAGCTGTATCTCCGTTCCGGACAACTACGGCGCCCGGCAAGGAAAGATCTGCCATCACCCTGATATCCGGATTATGCTGTGCCCAGAAACTCAGACCAGCTCCTGTCACACGTTCCCATTCAAATCCTTCATACGCTTTTCTGGAAGGAACATCAGCTATTGTCGCACACAGACCAGCTGCCAAAAATAAAGCCAGATATTTCATGATTTATTTATTTTTTTTCTTTCAGGGCAAGACGGCTTCCGTCTGACAAAGTAGTCAGCACAGCTTCCTGTCCTTTTCCACGAAGATCGAATACCGGATTCTTATAACCATAGCCGGAAGCCGTACGATACTGACGCAACAGACTGTAGACTCCATTCCGGTTCATCTGAGCCACTCCGGCCTTTCCGAAGAAAAGAATCTCAATTTCCTCACCGCCATCGGCCACAAAGGCAGCTTTCACCAGATCTTCCACTCCACTGGTGGCATACAGCAATTGCCCCCGTCTGGAGACCAGCCATTCCGACTCTGCCTTTTCCACCAGATATGTATCATCATCCTCCACATTCCATACAGGTGTACCGTCCGGACGTGTTCTGCGGTCAAGCACCACATCCGTTTCCGGATAGAAAAACTCGACCTGCAAAGAATCGGATGCAAAAACCAGATAGCCGGCAACAGATGAATTCGGATCAGCCACAGAATGTACACGGGTACCCTCTTCGAATACACGTATTTTCTTCTGAAGCATTTTTGACCAGGTATATCCCATGGCCGCATCGCTGCCCCCGATCAGACCTTCACCTTCCTGCTGACGTACATATTGGATGCGGTACATCTCACCCTTTCCCAACGTCAGAGTATCTCCACTGAGGGAAACAACATCTAGTGTGTCGGCAAAATCAATCGTCTGTCCGTTACCGATACTTTTTCCTTCCAGTATCAGCCGGGCACCGTCAGTCAGTTTCCAGCGTTCATATTTCAAGGTTGCCATTCCGATGGAAGTTGCCTTGCCCCCTTCTTCCAGAGTCACTCCCTGTACAATCTGCTGATTGGCAGGCATCACTTCCACCCAGTTACCTTTCAGTTCATTCTCCGTTACAGTTCCTTTCCCCGCATTGCAGGATGCCAGAACCAGCGCAGATGCCAATGCGCCCCATAATACATGCTTCTCCATATTTGTATCACAAATTTAAGTGTTTATACTCACAAAGTTAATCACCCCAGGGAGAAGTCCAAAGGAAAAGCCTGTCCGTATGTTCTCATTTAGTGATTTTTAAAGTCACTTTTCTTTGTTTCACTCCAATAAATCTTTCATTTTTGCAATCATCCTCTCCAATGAAAAGATTTTTCTTATTCACGCAATGATTTAACCCACATACAATTGCAGACTCAGCTGTCACCTTTATCGACAGACACGACATAAGCCGGCCGATGTTTCTGTATCTGACTCATTATGCCCCAGCTGCCCTTGCAGGCTCCGGAAAAATATAAATGTATGAAAACACCTTCCACCGAAAGGCAGACGCAATGTCATCAAGTTACTTCCTGCCTGTCTTATCCGATTCCACACTCTGGAAAGGCACATAAGGAGAAAGGCTAAAGATCACATTTCCATAAGAGTCCGTACCCCGGTAACCGGAAACTTCCATTCTCAGTGTATATTTCGCATCTTTCCGGTAGTTCTTCACATCCAGATAATACAGATAATTCTTTCTTTTTCCGGTGGTACGGGTTTCATCAGCAAATCCCCGGTGCAGATCTTCAGCTATGACCTTGCCGTTTTCCAGTAGCTGCATACTCTTGATGTTCAGGCGGTCATTACCCTTGGTATAGAAAAGCCCCGCCATCGCACGGCCGTTGTCATACACCTTATCAGTGACATCAAATTCCCATGTCGTATAGTCAATGAAAGAAACCTTTTCCGGCGACCAGGTTGCGATGACATGACAGTCAGGACGGTAATAGTCAACTTTCAGGGCATCCAGTCTCTTATACTGCGTATTCATGCGGTTCTCAAAATCAGCAAAGTCCTTCTTACCCTCTGCCCAGGCAATTTCAGCCAGTCCCAGCAGTCGCGGAAAGTTCTGCAGATTAATGTCTTTCACCTCCTGCGGCACAGCCGGCCACATATTCGCCTGCACTCCCAGCAGACAGTCCAGTTCCCGGGAAGTCAGACCTTCAGCCGGATCGTATCCATAGACATCGCTCAACGTGATGGCATAAGGATAAGCCAGGTCCGACAGCAAGCCGTCATCCGGTGTACCCTGACGGATGTCAAAATACAGATGACTGGCAGGAGTGGCAATCGTCGGGAAACCATACTTTGCCGCATCCTTTACCGCAGAACTGCCAAGCCATGACATGATGTGAGCATTTTCAGGCAGATTGCCGGCATCAGCCAGAATATCATTCCATCCGATCGGCTTCTTGCCTTTGCCGGCAATGATGGCCGAAACTCTCGTCACGAAATAACTCTGAAGTTCCATGACATTCTTCATTCCTTTTTCCTTCATGAAGTTCTGAATATGCTCATTCTTTTCCCACAGGATATGACGGACTTCATCTCCTCCGAAGTGAATGTATTCAGAAGGAAATATGGCTGCAATTTCAGTAAACACATCATCAAGGAACTGATATACCTTCTCATTCGACGGATCCAGCGTGTTGGGAGTAAACTGATGTCCCCACACATGGTAAGTCTCGCAGAACGGCATCACATAATCCGGATAGAACGAATCATTGACAGCCAGTTCCGGATAATTAATAAGCACAGGCCAGCAATGTCCCGGCACGTCTATTTCCGGAACAATCTGCACATGGCGGGCAGCAGCATAAGCCACCAGATCCTTCAGTTCTTCCTGCGTATAGAATCCGCTTCTTCCTTCCGGCTGGCCAAACTGCACGGGATAGTGTGTAGCCTTCTCGGAAGTAAGCCGCGGATATTTCTTTATTTCCACCCGCCATCCCTGGTCGTCCGTCAGATGAAGATGCAAGGTATTCATCTTGTAAAGAGACATGATGTCAATATACTTCTTCAGCACATCAACCGAATAGAATGTACGGCTGACATCCTTCATATATCCTCTCCACTGGAAGCGAGGCTTGTCATTGATCTGAAGCGACGGCACGGTAATGTCACCTTCCAGTTTTTCTTTTCCTACCACTTCGGGAGGCATCAGCTGTGTCAGTGTCTGCGCTCCGTAGAAGAGTCCTGCCAGACCTTCCGACCTGACAACAATTCTTTTATCACTGACATCCAGCGTATATGCCTCCGACGAACGGTTTTTCTTCGACAGATCAAACACGATGCCATTCTTCCCTTTTACACTGGACACCTCCTTCAGCTGCAACTGAAAGGGAAACGAACGGCTGACAGACTGAATCCACAATTCTCCGATCTGTCTGGAAGCCGGAGTGACATAGACAACTGTCCGGGGAGTAAACACAAAAGCCGGTTTACCCGTTTCCTTCACCGACAAAGGTTTGGGAACCACACTTTGTATTCTGCGGCCTGCAGATTGAACAAAGTACACAGGCAAGCCCAGATAATCAATAAATACTTCATACGTTAAACAAGGTTTTATACAGATTAAAAATATATTTATCAGTTGGCATTTGCAGTTTTATCAGCCGTTTTTCCGGCTTTCCAACCCAGACATCCAGCCCAAAGCATTTTATTTCTTAAATTCATAGTCTTTTATTTAGATTTTTAACGGTTTAACATAACCATTTGAAAAGTCAACTTTTTACGAGATATTTAAGTCGTTTTACGAAACTTTGCTATCAAATAACTCTTGGGCAAAAGTAACCAAAATACTTGACAGGACAAAAAGATTGGCTACTTTCGATATCATTTCTCAATACTGACGTATTTCTGATTCTGACTATTCGGTTTATCTGGAATAGTCATTTGAAGTTTTATACCGATAAACGGAGCTATATATTTTCTTGCGTACCCATCTTCTATCGTTCACTCCAAGCATTTCAGCTATTTCAACTATACTTTTCGGTGATTTACAAAATTCAAACACCTTATCTTGGGGTGTCATGATATCCGACTTATTCTGTATTTCATCATGACCTGAGGTGAAATCATCATCACTTGGGGTGTGACTTGAAGTGTATGAATCTTTCACTTGGAGTGTAGATGTTTTCACTTCACCAGCCAGTGAGTGTTTAAACCATATTGTGAGATTCACGAATGGCGGAACAACTTTGATTTCCGGTGCAGGAAGTCCTTGCTCTCTACAACTTTCCATAATAAGCCCTATACCTCGTCCCCAAGCTTCCATCTTGCAGCCGAACTCCTTAACCTCGCCGTCAACAGTAACAAAGTACATCAAAGACAAGTTACCACTGGGCTTTTACCTAGAGAAAAATATAGCGTAACGAACTCTGTTTCCCATCGGTTCGCTACGCTTTCTAAATTTTACAATCTCTCTATATGTTTTATTACATGATTTACACCTTCAGGAATATCCTTTGACGATAAAGCAGGTACAGGAATCCCCAGCAAACGGCAATATAGGCCAGCGCCAGTATCAGCGGCTGGAATGATTCCGGGAAAAGTGATGCCAGTCCGCCGAAAAGGGACCGGCCCGTATAGTCAAAATCAATGAAGCGCTGAGCCAGATAGATCGTAATGGAGTTCATCCCGATGACCCGGAAAAACAAAGTCCACCGATGACAGTGCCGTACATCAATCAGATAATAGAACAAGGCAAACAGCAGCATGGATATACCACCGACCAGGCAGGCAAACGAACTTGTCCACAAGTTTTTATTGATCGGGAAAACCAGATCCCATATCCATCCGACAACGACCAGCATCACTCCGGCACAGGCCAGCAGAACGACCTTCCGCAGTTCAGGCAGTCCTTCCCGCTTGATCCATTCTCCCGTCAGCATACCCAAAGAGGCTGTTCCGACAGCAGGAATAATACCTAAAAGCCCTTCCGGATCATGAATTCCCAAATACAACTGTCCCGGCAAAAACATCCGGTCTACATAACCGACCAGACTCCCTTCCATGGAAAAAGGATCTCCATTGCCATCCGGCGCCGGAAAACAGGCCAGCAGCGCCCAGTAACCGATAAAAAGCAAGGCTACAACTCCCATACGGACACGTGTCCGCACATTCAGAAAAAGCAAGGCTGCAAACATCCAGGACAGGCCGATACGTCCCAGAACACTGGCATAACGCAAATGAGCAAAATCAAAATCCAGCAGTCCGTTGTAAATGCAACCCAGCAGTACCAGAACCAGTCCCCGGCGGATCACCTTACGGTAGATGGCTGCCGAACTCATCCCACACGCTTTCTGTTTTTCCAAAGAATAAGGAAAGGAAATACCTGCAATAAAAAGGAATAGAGGAAAAATCATATCCTCAAAAGCAACCCCATGCCAGGGCACATGCTCCATCTGCCTGGCTATTGCCTGAAAAAACGGAATCGGACAGCAGGTTGCCAATCCGGCAAACAGAGCTCCTCCGCCCATAATAAAAAACATGTCAAATCCCCGCAAGACATCCAACGATTGCAAACGTTGACTCTTTACTTCTTTTTTCATACGTATTATTCGGTTTCATTAGTGTCCCGTTAAAATGGGACGAGTTAAACAATTAATCAAAAAGCCCCGGAATCAGGGGATCATTTAGATCTTTGACATCATTGAAATTAGTCTTGTCGAACAGGTCACGCAAGTGGGTTTTGTCAGTCAATGATATGCTGAGAATTTGCAAAACTTCATAGGTTGAACGTTTCAACTTCATATCAGGTTGGACAATAGCCACAAGACAGTACGTGATAATAGCCACACTGATTTGTATGCGAACAGCGTTCTCTGTTGTGCCCCAGAATCTCTTTATCTTAAGATGCTGCTTTAGCCATTTGAAAAATAGCTCGACTAACCATCTTTTTTTATATAGATTCGCGACATCCAACGCAGAAAGATGCTTTGCATTCGTCAAGAAAGTGAACTCACGGTCATCCTCTTCATCGTAGTATCGAATGAATCTGAATGATTCAGGATACTTCTTTTCGGAAAGATATCCTGTTAGTTTTACTTCTGCATCAGTTAGTACATTCATTGGCATTCTTCGCTTCCATTTTACCATTTTGTACTTCAAGTTTGTCTTGGCTCTGACAACAAAGAAAGAGTCTGTAAGATGTATCCTATAGAGTTCTTTAAAGGAGTCATAAGCCCTGTCGAATATATAATAAGCATTTGGTTCATAATGGATTGAAGACATTGCTGTAGAATCATGCTTTGATGCTGTGGTCACAGTATAGAAAGCTGGAACTTGTGCTTCTACGTCATATAAGACATGTGCTTTGACTCCTCCTTTCTTACTTCTGAACTTTGCCCATGGAAAAGTTGCAAGACACAACGGAATAGTTGTCGAATCAAAAGCATACTTCTTTCCTGGTATATTCAAAATGCTGGTTTCTCGCTTTTTGCAAGCTTCCTTCATCATATAGAATGCAAAGTCTTCGAAAATCCTGTAATCACGGTTCTGGTTGGCTGTCGCAAGAGTTGTTTTGGCTATCGGTTCACGACCTAAACCAAGATGATATTGCTTGGCCCTATGCGCCTCGAAAGCAACGATTAAGTCTCGCAGGATTTCACGGTTACTCAGTTGTCCAAACATCATTGCAAGAAGCTGGTTCCAGCAAGTGAAGTGTTTCACGTATCTGTTGCCATCATACTTGCGTACGTAGTTGTTGAACTGAGTTCTATTCAGAAAAGCGGTTAATTGAGAGAATACGTATTTGTCTTGGAACATAGCAGCCATTTGTATTAGACTGCAAAGTCGCAAAATCAAGTCCGTTTCATTAAAAAAAACCGCGTAATTAACTATATTTCAATAATTTCAAAGAACTAATTATCCACTTTTACGGGACAGTAGTGATTCGGTTTATTACACTATATACAACCCCATTTCAAGATATACGCCACAAAAGTAGAAAATTTATCATAGGAAAAAAATTTTATCGCCGGATATTTAACGACCGCACGATACCTTCGCATTGACAGGTCAATGCAAAATAATCGACCGCACGATCAGGCCACAACGACCGCATAATTCAGCCACAACGACCGCACAATTCAGCCGCAACGACCGCACGATCAAGCTGCAACGAAAGTAAATTTATCTCTTTAGCTATTATTAACTACAAAGATTAGTTTATCAACTAAAAACTTTCGTTATTTGCAGAAAAAGAAAAAAATCATGAAAGGACTGACTGCAAAAGAAGAAGAAATCATGGGCTTTTTCTGGGAAAAAGGCCCGCTGTTTGTGAGAAATGCTCGCTTTCTATGACGATCCGAAACCGCATTTCAATACCCTGTCCACCATCGTACGCGGACTGGAAGAGAAAGGTTACCTCTCCCACAAAGCATATGGCAACACTTATCAGTACTATGCCACCGTGAGCCGTGATGATTTCAGCCGCCGTACGCTCCGGAGTGTCATCAGCAAATACTTCAACAATTCCTACCGGGATGCCGTTTCATCGCTGGTGAAAGAGGAGGACATCTCGCTGAAAGAGCTCAAGGAGCTGATACAGAAGGTAGAGGAGGGACGGTTATGAATCGGAAACAAATCAGAAAAACCAGATAACGATATGGGAAACTTTTTAGTCTACATACTGAAATCCGCCGCCTGCCTGGCCGTATTCTACCTGTTCTACAAGCTGCTGATGAGCCGCGACACATTCCACCGTTTCAACCGTTTTGCCCTGCTGGGACTGCTGGTGTTGTCTTCCCTGCTTCCACTGGTCGAAGCCAGTGTAAATAGTCCGGCAGCTGTACAGGAAACAATGCTCACACTGGAGCAGCTTCTCCTGCTGGCCGATATACAGCCGGAAGGCGAAAGCATGGCAGCTGCAACACCGTCTGCCACAGTCTTGTGGTTACGTGCGGCCCTGCTGGTCTATCTGACAGGTATCGTATTCTTCATCGTACGCAACCTCTGTTCACTGGCCAGGCTGGGCAGACTGATCCGTCAGGGCAAACGGGAAGCTCTGGACAGCTATCTCCCTGACCGGAAAGAGAAAAATGTACGGCTGGTGGTACACGATCACGACATTGCTCCTTTCAGCTGGATGCACTGGATCGTGATTGCCCGAAAGGATCTGGAAGAAAACGGACGCGAGATACTCATCCACGAACTGGCCCACATCCGCAACCGCCACTCATGGGATCTGCTGCTGGCCGACCTCTGCATCTTCGTACAGTGGTTCAATCCGGCTGCATGGCTGCTGAAACAGGAATTGCAGAATATCCATGAATATGAAGCCGACGAAACCGTTCTGCGCGAAGGCGTAAACGCCAGAAATTACCAGATGCTATTAATAAAAAAAGCTGTCGGCACAAGGCTCTACTCTATGGCCAACAGCTTTAATCACAGTTCACTGAAAAAACGTATCACTATGATGTTAAAAGAAAAATCCAATCCGTGGGCACGGGCCAAGTATCTCTATATACTTCCATTGGCCGCACTGGCTGTTACGGCCTTTGCCCGTCCTGAGGTCTCAGCCGTAGCTGATGAGATTTCAGCCGTCAAAGTAATTGCTCCGGCCGTACACGACAGCATACAGCCCAATGTACAGACAGCAGTCGCAGCACCCTCTTCGGCTCTGGACCAGATGCCTGAATTTCCAGGTGGCATGGAAGCGCTGAATACCTATCTCCGGAACAACATACGATATCCGCAGGAAGCCCAGAAAGCCGGAATACAGGGCCGGGTAATCATACAGTTCATCGTCAGCAAAGACGGCAGCATCACTGATGCAGAAGTGGTAGAAAGTGTGGATCCGCAACTTGATGCTGAAGGTTTGAGACTCATAAAAAACATGCCCCGATGGAAACCCGGCATGCGGAAAGAACAGGCTATCAGAGTGAAACAGACGCTACCGATCAGGTTTGCTTTCACGAAAACATCCGACAAACCCGAAAACAGCAATTCCATCTTCCTGAAAAATGGAAGCTACAATTCTTCCCTCAAGGATGTCATTCTCCTGGTCAATGGGCAGGAGGTCAGTCCGGAGATTTTCCGCGCCATCGATCCGCAGCGCATCCAGTCAGTTACCGTCCTGAAAGATCAGGCTTCTCTGGCCAAATACACGACCGACAAGAGCAAGACAGGAATCATTCAAGTCAAACTGAAAAAAGAAGAGCAGGCTTCGGACATAAATATCCCGACCATCCGGTTTGACTCCCAGACATCTAAGGCCCTGGTCATCATAGACGGAAAAGCTGCTGATGCAACAGCTGTACAAGCTCTCTCACCCAGCCAGATCAAATCCATCAAAGTGCTGAAAGGCCAGCAGGCTGTTGATCTTTTTGGAGAAGCGGCGAAAAACGGGGCAATCTGTGTTTCAACCCGATCTGCAGAATCCGAAACTGACAAATAAAACCTGACCATACATAAACTTATACACATGAAAACAAGAACAGCCACAACCGTATCCTTGACCGATAAACGGCAGACACCATGGCAAAACCTCAGACAGCTGATCCTATGCCTGCTGATCCTGCTTCCAGGAATACTGACAGCACAAACAATTGAAAATCCGACATTCAAGGCCCGCAACGGAAGTATCCGCAACATTACCCGGATCGAGCGTACCCCCGAATGTACAAAAGTCTACATCCACGCGATTTTCCGGCCACACTGGTGGATCAAGGAAGATGGAGAGAATTATCTGGAAGATACTGCCACCGGAATACGTTACAAGCAAACGGGAGCTGAAGGCATTGAACTGAAAAAGGAAACTTATCTTCCTGATTCGGGAGAAATGGACTTCGTACTGCTGTTCGAACCTCTGCCCCAGGAAACTCGGAAAATACATTTCATAGATCCCAATGGAAGAGAAGGAAATACTTTCGATATCTCACTGGTGGCTGATGCCTCTGAGCCCCGTTCTCTTCTGGAACCGGTAGAGGGAAACTGGTTTAGCGAAGATGCACAGAGCCGCTGGACTTACGGTATCTATGATTCCATCGTCATCCTGAACAACCGGCTGTACACTCCCGTGGAATGCAGAAAAAAGGGGAAACGCATCCTGATGACTGCCAGCGACCGCAAGGACGGAAACACCGTCACCCTGAAACTGACTGCCCGGAAAGACGGTTCCTGCCTCATTGCCCTTAACGACGGAGAGGAACAACGCTACGTACGCACCCGCAAAGAGCCGGCAATACCGGATGCAGACAACGGATATGGCACGGACTTTTTCCGCCGGGACAGCGTCTACCTGCAAGGCTATCTGAAAGGTTATGATCCGAGACTGGGATTCGACAGCGGTATTCTTTATCTGAGCAATGAAATTACCCGCAAGGACTATCCCACAGTAGTCCCCATCAATCCCGACGGAAGTTTTGAATGCAAATTTATCCTGTCATATCCCGTTTGCCAGAACCTGACCCTGAACAACCAGTGGATTCCATTCTATGCCGAACCGGGTGACACAGTCACGATGTATCTGGACTGGGAAGACATCATGGCACGAAGCCGGGCACGCGACAACAAATATCCGCTCATTCACACGGCTTATATGGGAAAGACAGCCGCATTGTCTTATCTGGCCGTCACCCTGAATGACCTGATCGATTATCCTTACGAGAAGCTGAATAAAGCCCAGAAGACACTGACACCGGCACAGTTTCAGAAACAACTGGAACCGTACACTGCCCGGTGGCAGCAGCAAGCCGATTCACTTTGCCGGCTTTATGCAACTTCACAAAAGCAGTTTCGCTGATCCGCAACCATACAGCCATCAAAGCAGGAGAGATTTATTTTGACTATCAGATGCCCCGGAGCTATTATGCCCGGCAAGACACGGCCAATCAGATATTGCAGGTGCAGCCGGATGCTTCCTATTACGACTTTCTGAAACAAATGCCTTTGGACGAAATGTCAGCACTGGCCTGTTCCCGGATAAGTGTTTTCATCAACCGTTTTGAATACATGGGCCCATTCGAAGCAGCCAATAATGCTTACAAGAGTCTGGCAGGTGAAGAAGACTTCAAAAAACTTCCGGATAATGAGAAACTGATCCGGATATATGCAAAGAAGTATGAGATACAGGACAGTATCATTCAGGCGTTGTGTAATGAACGCTCTCCCCTGCTCTGGCAGATAGCCCGTGTACGCGACCTGCGTGCCATCGTTGCACAACAGACCAGCCGGAAAGATGCAGAATGCCTCATCGGAAAGACACAGGCAATCATTACCCATCCCTATATGCAGACTGCAGTCAAGGATATGATTGACGAACTGCATCCGGCAGGACGGACAGCATCCTACCAGCTTCCTGCGGGGAAAGCTACCGATATTTTCCGCCGTATCATTGCTCCTCATGCCGGCAAAGTACTCTTCATTGACTTCTGGGGAATCTATTGTGGTCCCTGCCGGAGTGGCATACAGGCTACGACCGCCCTGCGCAGACAATACCGCAACCATCCCGATTTTCAGTTCGTCTATATAACCAGCGAAAAAGAATCTCCGGGAAAGGCCTACACGGACTATGTAGAGAAGAACCTGAAAGGAGAAGCCTGTTACCGGCTCACAGACACTGAATACAAATATATGCGCCAACTTTTCCAGTTCAACGGAATTCCGCACTATGTAATCGTAGAGAAAGACGGAAGTATCTCAACAGAAGATGTCGGTACCCACAATCTGAAAGAGTTCCTGCAAAAGCGCTTCGGCTCTGTTCCGGAAACTCAATCCACAGACGGACATTCCATACAATAAAACTGACTGAAAAATGAAAAGAAATCTCGCTATCCAGATCTTGTGTTCCCTTTTCCTGCTCATTGGAGCAGGAAACATTTGTCAAGCTCAAGAATTAGAAGGAAAATTCCGGATCCGTTGGCGTCTGAATAATATTCCTGACAGTGTAAGAGGGGTTATGTATGTCTTTAATCCAACAATGACTGCTAGCAAAGCAATAGCAGATTTTCCCTTGCAAAACGGAGAAATGATATACGAAGACACCATTTCACAACCAAAGCATTTAAAGTTTTTCGGTTGGGCAAAAGACTTTCCCAACTGGACTTTAGATTTGTGGGTAGACCGAGGAGGCTGGATTGATATTCAGGGAAAAGACAAATGGCTTCATCAATGGATGATCACTACGAATATTCCCCAACAAAAAGAAGCCTTATCGTATGCGGCCTGTACCGCAGACGAGACGGACGAATGCTTACAGATGGATGAAAAGTGCCAGGTGCACGACAGTCTTTTTTGGGACCGCTGGCATAAGCTCAATTACCGGAGTGTTAGAAAAACCTTCGAATATATGAAGACGGCGCCGGTCACGGAGGTATGGATTGACCAGTTTTTGGAAAAAGCCTGGAATACAACCTGGATTCCGGATTCATTGCGCAGTTTTCGTCCTGTTTTCCAGCAGTTGTATGCACGTATGCCGGCCGAATGGCAGGAAACGGAGAAAGGAAAACTCATTGAGTCATATGCCTTCCCTGCTCCGACAGTGGAAGAAGGAGACGATATGGCTGATGGTTTACTATATGACGCTGAAGGAGAATCCCATCATTTGTCTGAATTGCAAGGCCGATACATCTTGTTGGATTTCTGGAGTATCTACTGCGGCCCCTGCCGCATGTCTGAACCGGAAATGGAAGAGATTGTCCATCTATATGGCGATAAATTGGCCTTGGTAGGAATATCCAATGATGAAAAAATCTCCTGGAGCAAATTCCTGAAAGAACACAAGATGCCGGGTTATCAATGGAAGGAACCGAAAAATGGAGGACGAAGTCTGGCTTCGCGTTATAAAGCCGGAGGCATCCCGCATTTCGTATTGATTTCGCCGGAAGGTAAAATCCTAAAGATGTGGACAGGCTATCGGAAAGGTATACTCAAATCCAAACTAAAAAAGTTTATATCAGAAGATACCATACAATAACTTACATTCTGCCGGGGTTCTCTCCACCTTTTCTAAAATAAAACTTTACCAGGCACGGATTATCATCTTCCTCACGCAACAAAAGTTTTGAGTAGTCTTGTTCTGACAAAAAAGGGCGCAAACAAGTATAATCATCAAAATTTAATTTCGAAACAATGTAATCTTCCGTAAACAGAAGAGGAGTTATACTTAAATTTTCAGCCAACTTTTCAAAGACAAATGTACTACCGTCTTGTTTTCTATAAAACACATTAATATGCTTATTGACAGTACCTAAACCTTCTCAATCAAACGATATTTTTGCAACATTTCATCATTAATACCATCTTTGCCAAAATCCCAACAGTAAACAGGATACAGTCCTTTTTCAGTCAACTTATAGACTGTATTCTGATATGCCGTAGCAAAGTACACATTATCATGGTACTCATAAAAAGGATTCAAGCTACCCATATCCAAAATACGATTGTTCCTCCAAAAACCACTGACCGTATTTAGAGAGTCTTTTCCAACGACTGTAATTCCATCCTCATCTTCTCTCACGCACGACCAGAAAACCCATCTGTCCGGGCTAAGAGAAGCAACGGCATAATAATTAGGCTTGGCAGGTAACACATCCTACCTGATAAATTTTCCACATAAGTCATATATTCCCATATACCCGTTTGGACTCAACAAGCCTATAGTCTGTTGGTTTTTATCAACCATAAAATCACTTATCAACAAATGATCTCCCGGACCATCACCCCATCGGGATATTTGTCTGACAAACGCTCCTTTCTCATCAAACACATATAGCGCAGGACGCCTGCTATCAAAAACATACAGCAAACTGTCAACATGTACTATTTTCTCTACATCCACCAGCAAACAACTATCAGATGTCTCCAAAGGTATGATCTCTATTTTTTTGAGAACAAGTCTTCGAAAGAAACATCTGACGAATGTAAATCTACAGAGAGTGTCGGTATTTCATTTTTATCCCTGGATGTACATGCAAATAATAACATTATAAATATGCCTAATACTTTTTTCATACACTATTTTGTTAAACGTCATACATGGATGGTATAATTGCCGGTATTGCCAACAAGTCATTTCTACAGACTATTGATCCAAGCTGCTATATCCCGGAGAACTTCTGGTGAACAGGTTTCCTCAATCTTATAATAATCCATGGAGGAAGCAGGTTCACAATGCTGGAACAAATGATTCAATCCGGGATATACCTTGATAAGATTTTTGCTGTTCTTCCCGGAAAGACAGTTCCGGATAGCACTGATATTACTGTCTGAAAGAACCTGCATATCATTACTTCCGTTGACAGCCATAACCGGGATGGTAATTCTTTCCAGATCCGGCCGCGGATCATAATCCATAAAATATTCCAGCCATACATTCCCTGGCTGAGTGGCCATACTTTTCCGCAAAGTGCTTACATTCACATTGGAAGGAATTCCTTTCAGCTTGAAAAGAGCATTCTGCTGCTCAACCAGCAAACTATCTCCTTTGATTCCAGGTCCGGCCATGCTCACCAAAAAATCTGCTTTTCCTTCAGCTCCCAGCATAAAGGCTATCAGCCCTCCTTCACTATGTCCCAATATCCCGACCTGATTGAATTTTCCGCTGCTCTTTAACCATGAAAGTCCACAAGCTGCATCTTCCGCAAAGTCAGCCGAAGTATATCCGGCCTGATTCCCGGTCGACTGACCTACTCCTCTGTCATCATATCGCAAAGAAGCAATTCCCTGTTTAGCCAGGTAGTCAGCTATCACCCTAAAAGGTTTGTGGGCAAACACCTCTTCATCCCGATTCTGGGCACCACTTCCGGTAACCATGATTACCACAGGTACTTTTTTGTCCGGAGTATAATTGACCGGATAAGTCAGCGTACCGGCAAGAGAAACATGAGCTTTCTGATTGGTGAAAGTAACTTCCTCTGTCTTATACCCCAACGGACTTTCCGGTTCCTGAGGACGGTTGGGCTTTCCGGCATCTCCAGCCTTCAACTCCAACGGGAATGCCACACCGAACTGTCTGAAAGTACCGGTGATTACTCCATTGTTCAGTTTCCCGGTATATTCCATCAGAAGAGCCAGGACATCCAGACTGACGGAATCGGCTGACAGCAGATTCAGACGAACAGGAATACCCATAGCACTTTGTGCAGGGACATCCATGGTAGCAGCACCGCCTCCATCTTTCGACGGATCGAAATGAAAAACAATTTCCAGCTTCTGATTTCCCGCATTCAGCATTCCTTTCCAGGTTCCGCTAATCCCCTGAGCGTATGACATAGCCACAGTCATCACAGCCAGTCCAAGTAGAGCTACTCTCTTCATATGTGTCAGTATTGTTTTTACAGGTTTGATCTAAAGTTATCTGTTATAATACCCTGTTCCAACCCAAAGTTATCATACCAAAGGCTGGAACAGAGAGTTTCTTTCTGATTTACAGCGCTGCCTTCAGAATGGACAGGATATCCTGCTCATTCAGCGGAGCAAAGGTACCCGGTGCATCCAGTCCTTCATTAACGGCAACGTGATGGGCCATTTCTTCCAGACGGGAGTCATCAATACCGACTTCGCGCAAGGTCATCGGCATACCCAGACTCTTAAAGAACTGAGAAGTACATACGATAGTCTGTTCTGCGATCTCGGCCGGAGCCATGTCTGCTGACAGTCCGAACACATTCAGGCCAAACTTCACGAAACGTTCCTGTGTACGCTCATTAAGTACATGGCGCATCCAGTGCGGAGTGATAATGGCCAGTCCTTCTCCATGTGTAATGTCATAATAAGCCGAAAGAGCATGTTCAATACCATGCATCGGCCAGGGAGACCCTGCTGTTCCGAGAGCCAGCAAGCCGTTGCAGCCAAAGGTACAGGCATACATAATCTCCGCACGGGCTTCATAGTCATCGGGCTTCTCCAGCGCAACCGGTGCATATTTCATCAAAGTCTTGACAAGGGTTTCACAAAAACCGTCAGCTACAGAATTGGAAGCATGGGTGAAATACTGCTCCATCACATGATTGATGGCATCAGCCACTCCCGCTGCCGTATGTTTGGCATTGACCGTAAACGTATAAGTCGGATCAAGGAAAGAACATGCAGGAAACAGATGTGGATCGATGTAAGCAATCTTATCATTGGTTTCCGTACGCGAAATGACACCTCCGGCATCATATTCACTGCCCGTAGCAGCCAGAGTCAGGATATCAACAATCGGAAGGGCAGCCAAAGTAGGAGCCTTACCGGTAATCAGGTCCCAGGTTTCACCATCATACTTGGCTCCACCGGCAATGGCTTTCGAACAGTCAAGTACCGAACCTCCCCCAACGGAAAGAATGACATCGATCTGTTGTTCCTTACAAATCCGCACTCCCTCTACAACACTGGTAGAATATTTCGGATTCGGTTCAATCCCGCCCAGTTCAAAAATCTCAAAGTCTTTCAGCAATTCCCTGACACGGTCATACAGTCCGATACGCTTAATACTTCCACCCCCATAAGTCAGCAAGATACGACGTCCGAACGGACGCATCACTTCAGGAAGTCCCTCTACAACATCACGTCCGAAGATCAGTCGTGTCGGGGTCTGATAATCAAAATTTCTCATATTTCTTTTATTTATATCATTAATACTGTCGAATAATCCTTATCAGTGTCTATTCTTCTGCTAAATATTCAATTAAAAATCCGGATTCCTGTCTTCTTCAGTAATCTTCCTGATCATTCTGCATGGTACCCCAGCAGCAATCACATTCTCTGGAATATCTTTTGTAACAACACTGCCAGCTCCTATTATGGAATTTCGACCTATTGTGACACCACCCATAATATGAACGCCTGCACCTACCCACACATTATCACCTATTGTGATGGGCTTTGAATAACATCCGCCTGCCACTCTGTCTTCAGGATGTATTGCATGGTTACCTGCATATAATCCAACACGCGGACCGAACAAAACATTATTTCCTATGACGATACGATTGCAGTCCAATATAACACAGTCAAAATTTGCAAAGAAGTTATTCCCTATAAATATATTGGAACCAAACTCACATCTGAAATCGGGTTCAAAATTGACATTCTCACCCATCCCCCCTAATATATCTCTCAATATACTCTCACGAACCCTTTGTGCTTCACCATAGCTGCGGTTATAACGATTTGTCAACAATACAACATCATTTCTTTTCTTCATCAGTTCACTTGACAAATCATTATACATTTTCCCAGACAACATTCTTTGCCACAGTTTCTCATCTTCCATATTATGACCTATTTAGTTGCTATTTCGGATCAACGTAAAAACCTGAGGAGTAATTCTGATAAAATTGTATCTTTGCCTACAAGAATAAAAAAAGAATACAATGGAAACAAACGGTTATCGTCTCCTTCTTCCGGAAGGAACTCTTGATTATTTCACTATATCAGATGTAAAGGAAAGCAGTACGGAAATAGTAATTTATCTTGAAGAGAAGAATGAAGCTCCCCAAGAGTGCTCTGAGAGTAAAGTTGAGAGTAAGGGTTTTTATGATCCGATAGTTGTACAAGACTTTCCAATCCGCGGAAAGAAGGTATATCTAAACATCCGTCGTCGCAGATGGGTCTTAAAGGATGAGAACCGCTATGTAAGCCGTAACTGGAAACTGGTTGCTCAAGGCAGTCGTATGACGCAAGAATTTGCGACTTTTTAAAAGAGTTATATTGATACACTTCCCGTCAGCTGTAAGCTTTTGGGAACCCTGTTCGGTATCGACGGTGAGCTTCTTGAAAGGCAATACCGCAATCATCTGAGCGGATATTTGAAATGGGACCAGCTTCCGCACGCAGAAGAATGGATCCTGTTCGAGAAAAACATTGGAGCATACGTAGGGATAGACGAAGTGTGTCTCTCGCGCGGTGAATTATATACCATATTGATAAATAAGGAAAAAAGAGGAACTGCCGGAAGTATTATCGCTATCATAAAAGGTACTGATGTAAAGACCGTAACATCCATCCTTCTAAAACTTTCCAGACGCAGGCGCTTTCAGGTAAGGGAGATAACACTTGATATGGCTCCCAATATGGAGCAGACGGCACGTATATGCTTTCCTGCCGCACGTCGTGTTACAGACCGTTTCCATGTGCAGAAGCTTGCTTATGAAGCAGTTCAGAACATGCGAGTTAAAGCCCGCTGGGAAGCACTTGATGAAGAGTCTGTACAGATAGCATATGCAAAGGCATGTGGAAAGACATATCATGCTCCGGTATTTGAGAATGGAGATTCAAGGAAACACTTGCTGGCCAGAAGTATATACCTTCTGTATAAGAAAGAATCATTATGGACCGAATCACAACGTGTACGTGCCGGTATCCTGTTCAGAGAATATCCGGATATAAAGAAAGCGTACTATCTTTCCATGAGACTAGGATTGATTTATCACCAGTGCAGACATAAGGATGTAGCCTTGACAAGGCTTGCCAGGTGGTATGATGAAGTGGATAAATCAGGATTCCTTGCCTTTGGAAGAGTAGCAAGGTCAATACAGACACATTATCTTGAAATAATAAACTACTTCGAGAGACGTTCCACGAACGCAGTTCTGAATCCTTTAATGCTAAAATAAAGAACTTTCGCTCACAATTTAGGGGAGTGAAAGATAAGGCTTTCTTTTTGTTTAGGCTGTCGAAAATTTATGCGTAAGATGAGAATCCCTCAGATTTTGGATCAACGTAAAAATCTGAGGAGTAATTCTGATAAAATCGTATCTTTGCCTACAAGAATAAAAAAAAAGAATACAATGGAAACAAACGGTTATCATCTCCTTCTTCCGGAAGGAACTCTTGATTATTTCACTATATCAGATGTAAAGGAAAGCAGTACGGAAATAGTAATTTATCTTGAAGAGAAGAATGAAGCTCCCCAAGAGTACTCTGAGAGTAAAGTTGAGAGTAAGGGTTTTTATGATCCGATAGTTGTACAAGACTTTCCAATCCGCGGAAAGAAGGTATTTCTGAACATCCGTCGTCGCAGATGGGTTTTAAAGGATGAGAACCGCTATGTAAAATTAACTGGAAACTGGTTGCTCAAGGCGAACCGTATGACGCAAAATTTGCGACTTTTTTAAAAGAGTTATATTGATACACTTCCCGTCAGCTGTAAGCTTTTGGGAACCCTGTTCGGTATCGACGGTGAGCTTCTTGAAAGGCAATACCGCAATCATCTGAGCGGATATTTGAAATGGGACCAGCTTCCCTTACGCAGAAGAATGGATCCTGTTCGAGAAAAACATTGGAGCATACGTAGGATAGACGAAGTGTGTCTCTCGCGTGGTGAATTATATACCATATTGATAAATAAGGAGAAAAGAGGAACTGCCGGAAGTATTATCGCTATCATAAAAGGTACTGATGTAAAGACCGTAACATCCATCCTTCTAAAACTTTCCAGACGCAGGCGCTTTCAGGTAAGGGAGATAACACTTGATATGGCTCCCAATATGGAGCAGACGGCACGTATATGCTTTCCTGCCGCACGTCGTGTTACAGACCGTTTCCATGTGCAGAAGCTTGCTTATGAAGCAGTTCAGGACATGCGAGTTAAAGCCCGCTGGGAAGCACTTGATGAAGAGTCTGTACAGATAGCATATGCAAAGGCATGTGGAAAGACATATCATGCTCCGGTATTTGAGAATGGAGATTCAAGGAAACACTTGCTGGCCAGAAGTATATACCTTCTGTATAAGAAAGAATCATTATGGACCGAATCACAACGTGTACGTGCCGGTATCCTGTTCAGAGAATATCCGGATATAAAGAAAGCGTACTATCTTTCCATGAGACTAGGATTGATTTATCACCAGTGCAGACATAAGGATGTAGCCTTGACAAGGCTTGCCAGGTGGTATGATGAAGTGGATAAATCAGGATTCCTTGCCTTTGGAAGAGTAGCAAGGTCAATACAGACACATTATCTTGAAATAATAAACTACTTCGAGAGACGTTCCACGAACGCAGCTTCTAAATCCTTTAATGCTAAAATAAAGAACTTTCGCTCACAATTTAGGGGAGTGAAAGATAAGGCATTCTTTTTGTTTAGGCTGTCGAAAATTTATGCGTAAGATGAGAATCCCTCAGATTTTTACGTTGATCCCAGATTTTTACGTTGATCCGCAAGTAGCCGGAAAAACAGAAATATCCAGACACAAAAAAGGCTGTCTCCTTTTTGACGGAAACAGCCTCTTGTAGGGGTGACTAGTGGGACTCGAACCCACGACATTCAGAACCACAATCTGACGCTCTAACCAACTGAACTATAGTCACCATGTTGGTAAAAAAAAGAAACTTCGAAAAGAGGGGGTGACTAGTGGGACTCGAACCCACGACATTCAGAACCACAATCTGACGCTCTAACCAACTGAACTATAGTCACCATGTTGATTACCTTTTCAAAAGCGATTGCAAAGGTAGACATTTATTTTGAATCTGCAAACATTTCGTCTCTTTTTATTCAAAAAAAATATTCACGAATTCCTTTACCATGCTTTCCCTGCAGCTTACGGGCTCCTTCCAGATATGTCTTCATGCGCTGTTTCTCAGACATATGCATTTTGTTTTCATCCATTCCGGCCGGATATACCTGAAAATTCTTTTTCCCACTCAATACCGGACGGGAAGTCCAGACCAAAGCATAGGCACAATCGACCAGACGGGTTTTGCCTTCTACCCGACGAAGCAATAATTTTACAGCCATCCCTCCGTCTGTCTGAGAAGCACTCATATTAGAAACAAAGTTTCCCAATGAATAGGCTACCAGGTGACGTGTCGGAGAAAGAGAGTCCTCCCGGACTTCAACAGGCTGTATCACGTGTGGATGCGCTCCGATTACATGATCCACTCCCATCTTCAGCAGCCAATCGGCCAACGCACGTTCTTCCGAACGGGGAAGAGACTGATATTCCACTCCCCAGTGCATACAGGCAATCAATACATCAGGCTTCATCAGACGGGCTTTCAGAATATCCCGTCTCATCTGGTCGCGATCTATATAATTGACCACACTAGGCGTTACCGGACGTAAACCGTTTGTACCATACGTGTAATTCAGAAAGACTACGCGAAATCCTTTTCGCTCCACCAGCAACGGGTAAAAATCCAGCCGTTCCTGCCGGGTACGATAAGTCCCGACATGAGGTACCCGAAAAGAATCCAGCAGACAGATGGTACGCTCCAGTCCCATCTTCCCCCGATCCAGACAGTGATTGTTGGCTGTAAGCAACACATCTACCCCAGCCTGCCGAAGTGATTTCAAATAAGAATCAGGAGCACTGAATGCAGGATATCCCGTATAAGGTTTCCCTCCCAAAGGTACTTCCAGATTACCAATCACCAGATCTGCCTTTGCAAATTCCGGACTCACCCAACGGAAGCAGTCTGTATAATCATAACTTCCGTCCGGCATACGCGCAGCATCAAGCTGTGCCTGATGCTGCATCAGGTCACCTATAAAAAGTAAAGACAGAGAGTCAGCCCCCTTAGCAAAAACTCCCGCTGCCGACAGCCAGATGACCATCGGCAACAGGAGTTTGTATATTCGGAATCTGTTCACCTTCCAATTATTGGTAAATAGCCTTCTTTCCGGCCAGCAAGGTATTCTTCATCAACGACACAATCGTCATCGGTCCTACTCCTCCGGGTACAGGCGTAATGAATGAACACTTCGGGGCCACTTCATCAAAGCGGACATCTCCAGTCAGCTTGAAACCGGACTTGCGGGTTGCATCCGGAACACGGGTCGTACCGACATCAATCACAACGGCTCCCTCCTTTACCATATCAGCCGTAACAAAGTTGGGCTGGCCCATGGCAGCTATCAGAATATCAGCTTCCCGGCATTCCTCCACCAGATTACGGCTCCGGCTATGACATACGGTCACTGTTGCATCTCCCGGATATGCCTTTTGCATCATCAGCACAGCCATCGGCTTGCCCACAATGTTACTACGCCCCAGCACAACACATTTCTTTCCCTGTGTATCAATATGATAACGTTTCAATAATTCCAGAATTCCATTGGGAGTTGCTGATACATAACAGGGCAGACCGATTGACAGACGTCCGACATTGATCGGATGGAAACCATCCACATCTTTGCGGTAATCAATCGTTTCAATCACTTTCTGTTCTGAAATATGTTTCGGCAAGGGAAGCTGTACAATAAATCCGTCCACATCGGGATCTTCATTCAGTTTACGTACCTTCGCCAGAAGTTCATCTTCCGTTACATCGGCCTCAAAACGAATCAGACTCGACTTGAACCCGCATACTTCACAAGCCTTTACCTTGGCTGCCACGTAAGTCTCGCTACCGCCGTCATGACCAACCAGTATAGCAGCCAGATGAGGACGCTTGCCGCCCTTAGCCACTATTTCAGCCACTTCGGCTGCTATTTCCTGCTTCACCTGCTCAGAAATAGCCTTTCCGTCAATCAGTGTCATATTCTATATCTGTTTTATTATTCAATAACGATTCAGACAAAGATAGGCAAAATCGAGCAAACCGCTTGCTTTTTTCCCTGTTTTTATGGGCGTTATTTCCCGAAATACACATTTATTAATATACGACAAGCCGAGATAACCAAAAAACTATTAACTTTGTACCCGTAAATAAATTATGCGGACATCTAAATTCAACATACTATATATCATTGGGTTCTGCCTGATGGCTTGTTTATTCCCAATCCATTTGTTGGCTGAGAACGGCAAAACTTTTACCGTTGTCATTGACGCCGGACACGGGGGGAATGACCCTGGAGCAATTGGCCGGAAAGGACGGGAAAAGAATATCAATCTCAATGTAGCCCTGAAACTGGGACGGATGATACAGGACAACTGTAGTGATACACGGGTGGTCTATACACGCAAAAACGATGTTTTTGTCCCCCTGCACCGCCGTGCCGAAATAGCCAACAACGCCAAAGCAGACTTGTTTATTTCCATCCATACCAACTCCGTGGCTTCCAGAAAAAGTCAGGTATTCGGAGCAGAAACCTACACATTAGGTTTGCACCGTACAGAAGAAAATCTGGAAGTAGCCAAGAAAGAAAACTCGGTGATCCTGATTGAGGACGACTACAAGCAGCAATATGCAGGATTTAATCCCAATTCGTCAGAAAGCTACATTATCTTTGAGTTTCTTCAGGACAAGAATATGAAACAAAGTGTCAACTTCGCTCAGCTCATCCAGAAGCAGTTCCGGGCCAGCAAACGGGTTGACAAAGGAGTACATCAGGCCGGATTTCTGGTATTGAGGGCAACTTCTATGCCCAGCGTACTCGTTGAACTGGGATATATTTCCAACCCGACAGAAGAAGCATACCTGCTGTCATCCAACGGAACATCCACTCTGGCAAAAAGTATCTACCAGGCATTCCTGCGATACAAACAGGAACAGGGATTCAATGCCGGAAAGCCTCTCAGCCAGTCTTTCCCGGCTGAAGATGAGCCTGCAACAGAATCAGCGTCAGATGTTCTCACTGCGGACCTGACAGAAGAGTCTCTCCCTCCTGTTGAGACAGTCGAAAGTGCCGCTGCTCCTGTTGAGATTTCTACCCCGGCAACCAAAGCCTCCAGCCGGAACAACCGCACAGAAAAGCCTGTATTCAAAATACAGATTCTGACTTCCGACCGCGTTCTTCCAGCCAGAAGCCGACAATTCAAAGGACTTTCACCCGTAAACCATTATAAGGAAAACGGTATCGTTAAATATACATACGGAGAAGACACGGACTACAACCATATCCTCCGACTGAAACGGACCAAGGTGGACGCCAAGTTCAAGGATGCATTTATCATTGCTTTCAAGAACGGAAAAAAAATGAATATTAATCAAGCAATTAAAGAGTTTAAACAAAACAGATAATCAAGACATGAAGAAAGAAGTAAAAATAGGTTTAGCCGGAATAGCCTCGCTGCTTATCCTCTTTTTCGGAATCAACTACCTGAAAGGTGTTAATATGTTCAAGCCGGAAAGCTATTATTATGTGGAATTCACCAACATCAACGGACTGGCTACTTCAAGCCCGGTATTTGCCAACGGCTTGAAAGTAGGACTTGTGCGTGACATACAATACAACTACCAGAAGCCCGGCCACGTTGTTGTGGGTATTGAAATGGATCAGGCAATGCGCATTCCGAAAGGGAGCCGTGCAGAACTGGTAACTGAAATGCTGGGAACCGTCAAAATGAATATGCTGCTCAACCACGAAGGTCAGGAATACTACAATCCGGGAGACACGCTGGTGGGAGAAGCCAATGAAGGAATCATGGGAGCTGCAGAAAAGGATCTGCTCCCCAAACTGACACAAATGATGCCTAAGATGGACTCTATCCTGAGTTCACTGAACACGTTGCTGGCAGATCCGGCTTTAGCCAAAACCCTGCATAACGCAGAACGGCTGACTGCTTCTCTGAACGCAACCAGCCGCCAGCTACACACTCTGATGAGCAACGATATTCCACAGCTAACCGGAAACGTTACGGCAATCACTGAAGACCTGAAGGTGATCAGCGGCAATCTGAAGAATGTAGACTACGCAGCAACCTTTACAAAAATCGATTCAACCCTGCAAAATGTACGCCTGTTGACCGACAAGCTGAACCGCAAGGACAATTCACTCGGATTGTTACTGAATGATCCTGAACTGTACAACAATCTGAACGCAACTTCAGCCAACGCGGCCAGTCTGCTTAAGGATTTGCAGGAACATCCCAAACGCTACGTACACTTCTCTCTTTTTGGCAAGAAAGACAAGTAAGAAATACACTATATAGAATTTATCTAAATAATAAAGAATCGGCTTATCTTCTATTATAACCATTATAAAAAACTGATAATAAGAAGATAAGCCAATTTTATCAGACTTCTTCCCTAAAAAGAAACAAAAGGATAACCATTTGAGAAACAATAAGTTTCAAAAAAGCAATAGCCAACTCACAAAAAGAGTCTTTAACACATTTGTAACATTTTAAAAACCAAACATTTATAATACATTCAGAAAAAGCAAGCAAAAAGGGATTTGTTTTTCTGAAATTTCATTCCGAAATTTGCAAACGTAGAAATTTCGCTTTATTAAATAATAACGCACGTATGATTGAAAATAATCAAGCAATTGTGTTGTGGAACCGTTGTCTGAACTTCATTAAAGACAACATCAACAATGCAAGAGCTTTTGAGACCTGGTTTGAGCCTATCGTACCTTTGAAATACGAGAATAAGGCATTGACGATTGGCGTCCCCAGTCCTTTCTTCTATGAATATCTGGAAGAAAAGTATGTGGGATTGCTGCGTGCCGCCATCTATAAAGAAATAGGTGAAGGTACGGAGTTGATGTATTCTATTCTTACCGACAAGACAAACCACATAACCGTCAATATGGAAGGGACAAAGCGTTCATCTGCTTTGCCTCCTCAAGCGCCTGTACACAATGCCAACAAGGCGCCCAACCCATTGCAAGCTGCGGCTCCTCAAGATCTGGATCCGCATCTGAACCCGAATTACAATTTTGAAAACTTCATCAAAGGTACCAGCAACGAATTCTCAAGAACCGTGGCTGAAACTGTTGCCCAGAATCCGGCGCGTACTTTCAACCCACTCTTCCTGTATGGTCCGTCTGGTGTGGGAAAAACACACCTGATCAATGCGATTGGTACCCGTATCAAGGAACTTTATCCTGAGAAACGTGTGTTGTATGTTTCAGCACATCTGTTCCAGGTACAGTATACTGACTCAGTACGAACAAATCATTTCAATGATTTTATCAGTTTCTATCAGACGATTGACGTCCTGATCATTGATGATATTCAGGAATTTGCGGGTGTTACCAAAACGCAGAACACATTCTTCCACATATTCAACCATCTGCATCAGAACGGCAAGCAACTGATATTGACTTCCGACCGTGCTCCCGTTATGCTGCAAGGCATGGAAGACCGACTGCTGACACGTTTCAAATGGGGATTGGTGGCTGAACTGGAAAAACCGGATATCGAACTGCGCAAGAACATTCTGCGCAACAAGATTCGCCGGGATGGACTGACCATTCCAGAATCAGTGATCTGCTATATTGCGGAAAACGTCAACGAAAGCGTGCGTGAACTGGAAGGTATTGTCAACTCACTGCTGGCACAATCTATCTTGTTAAAACGAGAAATCAACCTGGATTTGGCTCAACGTATTGTCCGTAAAGCTGTACGCTGCGCTGAAGTTAAGGCTATAACCATCGATGATATCATCGAAAAGGTTTGTGCTCACTACAAGATTGACACCTCAGCTATCCATACAAAAACCCGTAAACGCGAAGTTGTACAAGTACGTCAGGTTGCCATGTATCTGGCAAAGAAACATACAGAAACATCTTCTTCCAAAATCGGTCAGCTGATTGGAAACAAGGATCATGCAACCGTATTGCATGCCTGCAAGACTGTAAAAGATCAGTTGGAAGTGGATAAAGAATTTAAAGCAGAAATTGAAGAAATAGAAGTTGGATTAAAACTGAAATAAAAGAAGAAGCGGACCGGACAAAAGTTAAAACAGATTGTCCGGTCCGCTTTCTTTGTATCTGATTCCAATGAAATCTTATTTATCAAACCCCTGACGCTTGAGTGTACGCTTCAGTCCTTCAGACATAAATTCATTATCCGATTTCTTATAACGGATATTCGTGAAGATCTGAGCCAGCGTTTCCGTATGATTGATTTCCACAAAATGTTTGTTTTCCGGCAATGATTCCTTCATCGCATAGATGGCATCAATTGCTTCCGGAGTGTAATCGTGATATTCTTCTTCATGTATAATTCCGCTTAACGGCAAGCGGTCCGGCTGAGCAGGGCATTCATCCGGATATCCTACCGTAATCGTGGCCACAGGCACGACCAGTTCCGGCAAATGAAGAATATCTATAATCTGATCCGGATTATATACAGTTGTTCCCAAATAACAGATACCGAGACCACGATCTTCCGCCAGCGTACAGAAGTTCTGAACAGCCAGCAAGGTATCAGAAGCGGCATTAATAAAAGAAATCAAATTGTCATATCCCGGTTCTGCCTTGCGCTGACGGCACCATTTGCTGAAACGGTTGAAATCTGCACAAAATGTCAAAACCACCGGTGCAGAAGTCACCATAGGCTGATTAAAATGAGCCGGTGCAAGAAGAGCCTTACGCTCTGCATCCCGGGTTATCACTACACTGTAAAGCTGCATATTTCCCATCGTAGAAGCCCGGAATGCTTCTTCCAGCAACCCGTTCAACAGCTCTGCAGGAATATCCTGCTGCTTGTACTTACGAATCGTACGTCTGTTTCTGATTGAATCCATATTATCTTGTTTTATTTTACAAATATAAGAAAATTCTATTAGAGACATATACTCTTCTCACCCTTTTCAATCCCCTCCAGACAAAGGTTTTCCATGCTGTAATACCCTCCAGGCAAGGAAACAAGCTCTATATCACCTCTGAGAAAGAAGTTTCCTTTTTGGAAAATTTTCAGCTATTCCTATTTTAGTTATTTTACTAATATCAATAGTTCGTTAAAAATTAACCCAGCCTAAGCGGCTCTGGCAGTAAATAAAATGAGTTCTTTGAAAAGTTTGTCAATTAATTGCGTGTTTGGTTCAATCCCAAACACGCAAATAAATCGTTCAAGCATGTAAGCATTGTGTATGACTGACTTGCATGATGATATGGAATATTTTATTCCCATCTTCTTACAGGCAGCCTTGGCGAGGTTTATAGCTGCAAGTGATGCATTAAAGTGGAATGCCAGTTTCCTGAAGTCTGTAGACTGACAGTTTGTTATTCCGGCATGTTGCTTGGCATCCCGAAAGCAGAATTCGAGTTGGAAACGTGTTCTGTAAAAATCCAGGACATCCTGTGCGTTCTGTATTTCGTTTGTAGAGAAATACAGCCGCCATTTGTCCGTTCTTCCATCCATGGGGTACCATACAGCCAGGCTCACAAAGCGTTTGAGTGCTTTGGAGTATGCTTTCAGTCCGTAAAGTTTACCCTTGTTCACTTTGTACTCGGTACATCTTGTGATGTCCAGATTTTCAAAGTCAATTTTCTCGTCATGTAATTTTGGACGTCCGCGTTTTCCTGTCCTATTTTCTAAGGTGGGATAAAACAATACGGCATCATTCCTGAAACGGCTTATTACGTGGAAACCGTTATCGTACAATGGTTTGATGAAAGTTGCCTTTGAAAAGAACGCATCACATACGACGTGCCAGAAATACGTTTCAACTGTTCCTGTATGCTGATAAGGTAAGAGCTGTACCAGTCAACAAGATTCTTCTCACAGCTTTCCAGCGTTGCGTTGTCAGGTGTCTGTACAGAGCCCAAAGTCATACATTCATGGTTGTCAACGTCTATAACTCCAATACCGGTTATTTCCAGTCCACGTTTGTATTCACCGGCACAACCGGACCAGAAATAGCCAATCCACGGCGTTTTGCTGCCTGATTTTGGAATGAAAGACGGATCAACGGCTATCGCCTTGCGACCACCTTTAAGGTGTTCCCTGATGATGGCTTCATTGAAGGAAAACCAGTCAAAGCCGTCGTTCTCAAAATTGTTGCGGTATGTCTGTTCCGAGAAACATCCATACCGTCCCATTTGCAGGAAATTGATGCGGTCAGGTATAGCCATGAATAATTTCATTGCATCCATGAATACTTTCTGAAAAGATTTGCTTATATTTACAGCTGATTCGAGAGCGTTTCTGCACTCGGATTGGTATTGCATAAGGAGTGATTCTTTAGTCATAATTAAAAGTGGTGAAGTACTTCTAATTTACTAAAAAATCAGTGAATTATGCAATACTTTTTCTGTTAATTTTCAGCTGTTTAGCATATCTTTTTCATCCCTTTTCTTACTCCTTGACGATTTATTCTTGACAGTATTTCAATGATCTCTTGAATATAATTTTGAACCGGATTATGCCGATTCTATGTTTAATTTTAATTTATCGGTAAAAATTTACCGAAGTATTGTAATATACAAATTATTAGTTTTTCATTTTGGAAAACTTCACTGGTTGTTAATAACTTCTTAATGTTTTATTTGGCAAATCAAAAAAACATCTCTAGCTTTGCAACCGTTATGATTTAAGAGGAGCAAAATTTCTACAGGCAAGACCTTTTTAAATTGATAACAAACTCATTCATATACAAAAGTGGAAAAGAAAACGTACAGCTACGATGAAGCCTATAACGCCTCATTGCAGTATTTTAAAGGCGATGAACTTGCCGCACGTGTCTGGGTAAATAAATATGCTGTGAAAGACTCGTTCGGCAATATCTACGAAAAGTCCCCGGAAGACATGCATTGGCGAATTGCCAATGAAGTAGCCCGTATTGAGGCAAAGTATCCGAACGCACTCAGCGCGCAGGAACTTTTTGACCTGCTCGACCATTTCAAGTACATCGTTCCGCAAGGAAGCCCGATGACCGGTATCGGTAACGACTATCAGGTCGCATCACTGTCCAACTGTTTCGTTATCGGTCTGGAAGGAGCTGCAGACTCATACGGTGCCATTATCCGTATTGATGAAGAACAGGTACAGCTGATGAAACGGCGTGGAGGTGTCGGACATGATTTGTCACACATCCGACCGAAAGGTTCACCGGTAAAGAACTCTGCATTGACTTCTACCGGACTGGTTCCGTTCATGGAACGTTATTCCAATTCTACCCGTGAAGTAGCACAGGATGGCCGCCGCGGCGCCCTGATGCTGAGTGTATCCATCAAGCATCCTGACTCAGAAGCATTCATTGATGCCAAGATGACGGAAGGCAAAGTGACCGGAGCTAATGTTTCCGTGAAACTGGATGACGAATTCATGCAAGCTGCCGTAGAAGGCCGGATGTACACCCAACAATTCCCGATTGATTCAGATCATCCGATGGTATCCAAGCAGATCAATGCTTCTGCCTTGTGGAAAAAGATTGTGCACAATGCATGGAAATCGGCAGAACCGGGAGTTCTGTTCTGGGATACAATCATCCGTGAATCTGTTCCTGATTGCTACGCAGATTTGGGATTCCGTACGGTTTCTACCAACCCCTGCGGTGAAATCCCCTTGTGTCCTTACGACTCCTGCCGTCTGCTGGCCATCAACCTGTATTCATATGTAGTCAATCCGTTTACTCCTGAAGCCCGATTCGACTTTGATCTGTTCAAAAAACATGTTGCCCTTGCCCAACGGATCATGGATGACATTATCGACCTGGAACTGGAAAAGATTGAACGGATCATGGAAAAAATCGAAGCAGATCCTGAAAGTGAAGAAGTCAAAGGCGCAGAACGTCACCTGTGGGAAAAGATATACCGCAAATCCGGACTGGGAAGACGTACAGGTGTAGGTATTACAGCCGAAGGTGATATGCTGGCAGCTATGGGACTGCGCTATGGTACAGAAGAAGCAACTGAATTCTCAGAACAGGTACATAAGACTGTTGCACTTGAAGCTTACCGCTCATCTGTAAACATGGCCAAGGAACGTGGTGCATTCGAAATTTACGATGCAGAACGCGAAAAGAACAATCCGTTCATCAACCGTATCAAGGATGCAGATCCTGCTTTGTATGAAGATATGGTACGCTACGGACGACGCAACATTGCCTGTCTGACTATTGCTCCCACCGGAACCACCAGTCTGATGACTCAAACAACTTCAGGTATCGAACCTGTTTTCATGCCGGTATACATGCGTCGCCGTAAAGTCAACCCAAATGATGCCAATGTACGTGTAGACTTTGTAGACGAAACAGGAGATACATTTGAAGAATATGTAGTGTTCCATCACAAGTTCCTGACCTGGATGGAAGTCAATGGATACGATCCAAACAAGCATTATACACAAGAAGAGATTGATGATCTGGTTGCAAAATCTCCTTATTATAAAGCTACATCAAACGATGTAGACTGGCTGATGAAAGTCAAAATGCAGGGACGCATCCAGAAATGGGTAGACCATTCCATCAGCGTCACCATCAACCTGCCGAACAGTGTTGATGAAGAACTGGTGAACCGCCTCTACGTAGAAGCATGGCGATCCGGCTGCAAAGGATGTACAGTTTACCGTGACGGTTCACGTGCAGGTGTACTGATCTCTACTAAAAAAGACAAAAAGAAAGAAGAGGAAGAATGCCACTGCAAACCGCCTCAGGTTGTAGAAGTGCGCCCGAAAGTGCTCGAAGCCGATGTGGTGCGCTTCCAGAACAACAAAGAGAAATGGGTTGCTTTTGTGGGACTGCTCGACGGGCATCCTTACGAAATCTTCACCGGCCTGCAGGACGATGAGGAAGGTATCGTTCTGCCTAAATCTGTAACCAGCGGTCGCATCATCAAGAATTACGATGAAGACGGAGTGAAGCGTTATGACTTCCAGTTCGAAAACAAGCGCGGCTACAAGATGACCGTAGAAGGCTTGTCGGAGAAGTTCAACAAAGAATACTGGAACTACGCCAAGCTGATCTCCGGTGTATTGCGCTGGCGTATGCCGATCGAACAGGTCATCAAACTTGTAGGCTCACTCCAGTTGGACAGCGAAAACATCAATACCTGGAAGAATGGTGTAGAACGCGCCCTGAAAAAATATGTACAGGACGGAACTGAAGCGAAGGGAGTGAAATGTCCTAACTGCGGTCATGAAACCCTGGTTTACCAGGAAGGCTGTCTGATCTGCAAGACTTGCGGATCTTCCCGCTGCGGATAAACAACAGACCTGAGAAATATAACCAATCGGGGCGCAAAGGCGTATTGCTTCCGGTATTATTCCGGGAAAAATAATGCATCTTTGCGCCCTCTATTTTTTATCTGATAAACTGCGTATGAAAACTCAAGACATGTACATCCATTTGAATGGACTGAAACTATATGCTTATCACGGTGTCCTTCCACAGGAAAACCGCGTAGGCGCTGAATATACCCTCAACCTTCGTCTGAAAACAGACTTCTCACATGCTGCAGAAAATGACTGTCTGGAGGGAACTGTCAACTATGCTGAAGTATTCAAGGCTGTCAAGGAAGAAATGAATATTCCTTCTCTGCTTCTGGAACACGTTATCCGGCGTATCGCCTCCCGTTTACTGAACGATTTCCCTGCTGTCAGTGAGGTACGTATCACCCTTGACAAACAAAATCCACCGATGGGAGCAGATTGTAAGGAAGTGGGTGTGGAAGCTACTTTCTGCCGGTAATCCTGCTATTTATTTTCCGGTTTCCAAAGAAAAAGCTATATTTGTTCCACGATCATTTATCCCTAATCTAACTGCCATGAAAGAAATTAAACTAGAAATTCATGTCCGTTCCCTGAACTACGGGGAACTGAATGAAACAGACCGTCGCCTGACGGATGCCGCCCGGGAAGCAACCAGCAGAAGTTACTCCCCCTACTCCCATTTTGCAGTAGGAGCTGCCGCATTGCTGGAAAACGGAACAATCGTTACCGGAAGTAATCAGGAAAATGCAGCCTATCCTTCCGGCACCTGTGCAGAAAGAACCACAGTATTCTATGCCAATTCACAATATCCCGACCAACCCATACTTACCCTGGCTATTGCAGCACGCAATGAAGCTGGCTTTCTGGAACAGCCCATTTCTCCCTGCGGAGCCTGCCGGCAAGTCTTGCTGGAAACGGAACAACGCTATGGCAAGCCCATGCGAATCCTGTTGTGCGGCCGCACAGGAGTCTACGAGCTACAGGGGAGTCAAAGATCTGCTCCCTCTGTCGTTCGGCCAAATGCAACTGAATGGTGAAGAATAATCATAAAAGACATGCCGGCTATGGTTATCACCAGCCGGCATGTTCTTTCTTATGTTCGTAAGCATCGGCCTGCCGGACATGCTCACCGTTGTAGTTCCACACAATTTCATCGGTATATTCCTTACCATCAGACACGATAACAGCTCTAAGTACATTTCGTCCTTCGGCAAGCGTTACCTGATCAAAAATGTAATGCACATCGGTATATCCCTTACGAACGCCATCCAGTTCCCGGCCATTCAGGAAAACGCGGGGTGTCCCAAGATTGGAATAGACAGTCACAGAAGTTTCCCGGCGTTCACGTTCCGTATTACGGCGTTGCGTCAGATAAAGCACCGGCTCCTTACTCCAGTTTGCCTTATACCAATAGAAAGCATCCTTGCGTATTTTACGATCAAAAGTTATCAACCCTTTCATGTTCCGCGCATCTACACCTCCACGCTTCCATTGAGGAACTGCAAAGTCAAACATATTCCATAAATAAGAAGCAAGAATATAAGGATGCTGAGAAATTACTCCCCACTGATACTCATGTGTCTTTGTCTGGAAAGTTTCCGGATAAAAATCACTGCCCCAGTTCAAGGCATCTCCCAGCAATTCTGTCTGATGCTCAATGTTCGCATCAGCCCCATATTCTGTCAGCATCAGACGCTGCCAGGGATATTCTTTTTTTTCCATTTTTTCAATCCAGGGTTTGATATCCTGTATCTTTTTCTCATACCATCCGAAATAACGGTTCATTCCCTGTATATCGGTATTCCCGTTAACCGGATGTTCTGCATGGCCATAACCATTGACAGCCACCGTATAACGATCAGGATCTTCCAGTTTGCAGAGATCGTGAACAGACTGAGTAAGAGCAGACCGTATAACCATGCGGATGATACACCTCGTTATGAATTCCCCACACATAAATAGAAGGATGATTGAAACTCTGACGTATCAGCTCGCGCATTTGCTGATGAACATTATCCCACTCCTGCCCTGTCACACGGTTCACAAAAGGAATCTCAGCCCAGATAATAAGTCCCAACGTATCACAACGTGAATAGATATAATCCGACTGCTGGTAATGAGCAAAACGCACGGTCGTTGCCCCAACTTCCATAATCTGCTCCAGATCAAAATCATGTTCCCTGTTAGTCAGTGCACTGCCCATCCCCCACCAGTCCTGATGACGGGTAACTCCATACATCGGATATTTTTTACCATTCAGGAAGAAACCTTTTCCAGCCACAGCCTCATATTTACGCAAGCCGAGTGGCTGTATCACTTCATCAATTACCTGTCCGTCCTGTTTCAGACGAGAGACGACCTTATATAAATAAGGATCTTCACGCCCCTGCCAAAGATGAGGATGACTGATTTTAAAATCAGAAACATAGCTTTGTACTCCCTGAGGAGTCAGCTCAAAAGACTGCCGATGAACTTTAACCAACTTGCCCTCACGGGTATAAATCGCATTTTCCAGTTCAAGAGCAGCCGGAGCCAATGTTGCATTATCAAGTTTCACCCTGACAGAAACATCAGCAGACTGTTTCGATACATTCTTTTGAGTTATGTATACACCCGGAGAGGCACAGTCGTTTACTACAATATTGCAGGGTTCAGTCACTATCAGCCATACGGGACGGTAAATTCCACCATAGACGCCAAAAAGAGCATGATTGACCGGAATCACATCCGGACGTGCTGCATTATCGGCCTTGACAACAATTTCATTCTCTTCTCCCAGCCTGACTTGCGAACCAATTTCGCAGACAAATGCAGAATAAGCTCCTTTATGTGTTCCAACCAGATAACCGTTGACATAAACTTCGGCACATGCTCCTACACCCTCAAAGCGTAGAAAAAGACGCTTTCCCTCCAGTGATTCAGGAAAAACATAGTGCTTCCGATAATAAGCTACCCCAGCATAAAAGTTGTTGGTTTTCTTCTGCATATCATCCGCATTCCAGGTATGAGGCACATTCACCTGTTCCCAATCTGCATTCCATCTGGCAGCAGTCTGCATCGCATCGGTTGGAAAAGGCCCTTTCTTAAACTCCCATCCGTTATTGAATGGAGTTACCTCACGGGCCTCCGCCTTAAAAATACTTCCCAACAAACAAGCCAGCAAAATACTCGCCAGAGAGAAATTTCTCAGTGCAGACCTGACTGGCACCGAGAAGAAATGAAAATCTTTTGCCATAGTGTTATATTTTCAGCTAAAATCCATGTTCCCTTTTAACTAGTAAAAATAGCATTAATATTGATTATATTAGCACTTTCAGACAAAAAAACTTTTCCTAAAGCTTAAAACATATAATCAGACTGCAAAAAGGAACTTTCTTTACCCAAACAACTGACAGCCTTTATTTTCACCTGATATTTGCCCTTTTTCTTACTTCCGTAATAACGAACATGTTCCATATATGGCAAGTCAAAACCTTGATAATATCCCTTTGCAAGGAAACGAATTTTTTTCTGGTTTCCATCAGGGTCTGTTATTATCATCATATAATGCTTCGTTAATACATCGGGAGAAGCAGAATTAAAACAAATATCTACAACTCCATCATCACAGACAAAACAATTAATATGAGAACCTTTTTTTAAAATAAGGAGATTTTGCATTAGCTCTCATTTGCGTTTCTGTATATGTGAAATTTCTCCTGTACAAATCCTACAAAACTATATTATACCCAAATTGACGTGACAGATCATAATTCATTCGTCTTAGATTTATGTTTCCAGTCCTTGAATTAAGATCCATAATCCATCCTTGGTTTACTTCATCTCTACCATCTATATCCGCTTGTTTAAAAATGCCGATCAATTGAGGATTCTCATATTCATTAGGAAGATCTTTATCCAACATATTTTTTATTCTTCAATGTATTCCAGTCAAGATCAAAATACGATGTACTACCTGTATTGATTATTGTAAAATCCTTTTGAATTACTGATAAATCATCAAATAACGGATAATGACTATGTCCGCAAAGATATACGACTTGAGGATAGGCTGACAAAATCTGATAAAACTCTTTCGCCTGAGGAGACTCCCATTGGCCGCCAAAGAAGTTGTCAACCTTAAAAGGCATATGACTTATCACAATTATAGGATTAGTTTTATTTTCATGATAAGCAATTTCAAGATGATGTCTTAAATATTCCAGCCTATCTTCAGTGTATCCGCCATTACCATCCGAACAGGATACCCCGATAAAGTGTATGCCGTTTACGACATAATGACTGTTTAGAGGAAGCTCTACATTATCTTTATACAAATTTTCTGCATTGCTGCTATAAAATTCATGATTCCCCATCGGGTATATTAATAAAGGCATCCCAGTACGCTCTTTGCCATATACATCATCCAGCAACATATTATATGTATTATATGCATTGCCGCCTGAAGGAGAATTAACCATATCCCCGTTCATTATGATCATATCTACAGACATCTTCTTAAAATAATTCAGAGCTCTATGTACATGTTTAGGACCATTCATTACAACCCCAAAATGACCGACTGATAAATTTTCATCATTCTCCGGAAATTGTGCATCAGAAATAATGCCAATATTTAGCAGTTCACGATTGATCCTGATTCTCTTTACAACAGTATCAACAGATAAAGATGCAAAGGTTGAAGAAGTAATCAATAATAAACATATTAAAGAAAAATACAGTCTACACATAAACACTACAATTATAAAGTTACTACTATCATACGTATCACTCCATGAATTATAAACTAACTCTGTTTTTTATTGACACAAATAACGATACCGGCAGCACTATCTGTTGAGGATTTTATCTTTAACTTCAATACACATCCGTTGTTTGCTGTAACGTTAGCAGGAATTTCAAGCTTTAAGTTCAGAATTCCCTCGTCTGATAAAACACGATCTGAAGAAGAATATATAACTTTACCATCAGCCTCAAGAACCAATCCGGTAACTTCTATATCTCCTTTACCTTTCAGGCATTCCAATGAAACACCATTCAACCCAACAAGCATACGGGCTGGTATATTAAACAATAAATCTTTGGATGAATTTCTGACTAAACTCCAAGTACCGATCATAGCAGGACGGTTCAAAAGCAAATCTGCAGAAGAAATATCCTGAGACAAGCCTATCATTTTACGAGAAAAATCTATAAGATCAAAATCTGAATTCCACTTCTTATAAACACGATTCTCTTCAACCCATTTACGTTCCCATGAAGATAAATCTGCCGATTTACCGCTATCACGACCTTTATAATATTCTTTCCACCGGCCAAGATAATAGCTACCGACCAGACCACTCCAAATCCTTGCCGAATAATCGTCCACGGGAGGTCCCCAAATCGTAACAATACGACGGGCATTTGTTTCATACTGGTTGCTTTGAGATGCAGTCTTACCGGAAGCGGAAGCAAAAGATAACCAACGGTCCAGACGAAGAGTTGGATGCTGAGATAAGATACGATCAATACCCAACATTAATGCTTCAAACCGGCTCTGGAGAAAATGTGCCTGAAGCGTATCTCCCAACAAATATTCCTGATCAATCTGTCTGGTCAGTATTTCTGCCTTACCCCCAAGATAATGGGCCGTCATTTCACAAAGATCCGTGAGATAATAAGGACTGTCCTTCAGCTCTCCGGATGCTGACAGAAATGCTTCCAGCCCCCGGAAATAGTCCTCATTCATATAGATGGATCCGTTCTTCACCGTTCCCGGACGGAACTGCCAGTTGAAACGGGGATGATCCGTAAACGTTCCATATACAGACTTCAGGAGATAATCCCAGGCTTTCATCAGCTGAGCCGGAGCCTTGCCGTAACGGTTGATGCTGTACTGCTTCAACCAGTCACGTACATCCATACAGTGGTCACTCCAGCCCGCATCAGTTACCAGTTCATAAAGCACTTCATTATTCTCAATTCCTTCAGGAGCCAGTCCGTGGGCTACCAGATTTCCCCGGTTGGAGGAAGAAAGTGCTTCCAGATGACCGTTGGCATAGAAATCAAGAACACCCGTCATTCCCGTCTTTCCTCCCATATTGGGAATCACACTAGTAGACCCACTGTTTGTTGTAGAATCCCTTGTAATATTCCCAGTTCACTTCCGAATGCCAGAAATGCCTGTTGTAATCAACGGCCAGGTCCAGAAGTAGCATCTTATCATCGGGAACCCGGGACACAAGGGCACCCAGAGTCTCGTAGTCCCAGATATGACGCTGGTAGCCGAACATCCAGCCCTGCATGACCCACACGGCATCCTTATTGGCACGCTTTATGGAACTATAAACCTTCTCACCATAAGAAGCTGCCATTTCATAGCGGGCAGGATTTCCCTTCTCCGGGAAAGGTATGTCCATCTCATTGAAACTGTCTACCAGATAATAGTCACATTTACCGAACTCTTTCTCCCATTCCTTGATGAACGCCTCAGAAATCTTTGCGAACAAAGGCTCTGTGGGAGAAATCATCCAATTATGGAACGCACCTCCCCAATGGGTTTCAACAATATGAAGATCCGGATAGATCCGCTTGAATGCTTCCGGTATGAAACCGGGGAAGCCCGGACAAATCGGCTTCATACCCAAAGCACGCATCCGGTCGAGGATCTTATGCTGAAGAGCCAGCTGACCGGCATGCCAGTCCGGATTCAAAGGGCCGTCTATCCCGCTCACATTACCCATACGCATCCAGGGCAGGTGTGCCGGACCGACAAAATAACTGTTTATCTCCTCTTCCGTCAGTCCCATCTTTTGCCAGACACGGGCAAGAATGGCTTCATAACCAACCAGGGCCAGCGGCATATTGATGCCATGAAGAGCCATCCAGTCGATTTCCTGTTCCCAGCGTGCCCAATCCCAATAAGGCATCGTGTAGCCATAAGTACAGACATTAAAATAATAATGATTCCGGAAAGGGGACTCTACCCTGACGGAAGAAGCAGCAGGCAATTCTTCCGGAAGACGGATATTATTGCCGCTCCAGGTATACATGCCCAGACGGTGAGTCTTGACATAATCATAGAATCCCCGGCAAAGAGATACATTGTCCGAGCCTTTCAAATGCAAAACTCCATCCTTTACGGAATATTCATAATACATGTTTCCGGCTCCTTTCCTCAATTCCAGCTTCACCGGAACAGAAGACTGCTTACTTACACGCTGGAGCACACGAAAAGCCTCATCAGTCTTTCGGGCTGTAGCCGTAAATATATTGATAAGACAAAACAAAACAAGCCATCTATTCATACATATCAGCATTAAAAAAGCAGCCGGGAAATTAAATATCCAGGCTGCTTTAGATCAAAATCCTATTTATTTGTTAAATTCAACAATTTCTATAGTCCAATCCTTTTTATTTCCATTTGCAGCCTGAACTACATAACGATTTAACTTACTCCAATCTGCAGGTACACCTAATTGAGAAGAATCTCCAACAGGGCTCATACGAGCTGCAGTAGAAATAGAAACCGCTACAACCAGGTTAGAGGTTGACAGATTGCCCAGTTCTCCTGCGGGAAATTCACTTGGGACTGAAACTTTTATCTTTACACTGCCAGATTCACTATCAATATCTGCATCAAAAGTCAAATCAACTTCTTTCACCAGATATTCACCGGAAGCTGGTGACTTTTCATCTGTCATATACCGATAACGCACTGCGCTGACAGAAGTAATTTCTGCATCTTCATACTCTGGCAGATCTTCAAGACCACCTTTTAAACATGACGAAAACAGTAAAGCCGAAAAAACTAAAGTCAAACAATATAATATCTTTTTCATAAATAAAAATTTAATTACCATCCTTCATTTTGTTTATCAATAATTCCCGCTGCTGTACGCGTGTCAATTTGTCCTTGCGGTATAGGGAACAAATAGCGTTTTGTTGTAAACTTACGGTTCCAGCTATTAAGCAATGTCAACTGACCAATGCAGGCAGATTTTCTATCACTTGATATTGAAATCTTATAAACAGGGGCATTCAGATCTTTAATGACATCTCCAGCATTACGTCCATAATTACTGTAAGAACCATATTTACCCCATCTCAAATAACTGAAATAGATATCAGCCTCTTCATAAGCCATTTCAACACGTCTTTCACGAATATAGTCTTTCCAGGCTTCTTCAAGTGTGGATGCCTGAGAAGCAGGAAGGCCTCCATGCTTAACACGTGTTGCATTCAATGCTGTAACGGCATTGGCTACATCCCCTTTCAGCAAATATGCTTCTGCAAGATTCATATACATTTCACCCAAACGAGCTATCACATAATGGAAATTAATCTTGTTAGAAACATAAACTCTCGGATCAACCAATACGGTATACTTACGCCAGTAATAACCAGTCGTTGTCGTATACCAGCCACCATCTTCCTTTGAACGTATACCCTGAGATGCACTACCTCCCATATTTGTCTCTATATATTCTTTCTGCCATTCCGTCTTGTCACGAACAATTGTAGCATCCATTCGTTTATCACGGTTAGAATACATCAGATCACTGATATCGCGTGTACATCCATCTTTAACTTTCAGATTATACGTAAACAGCGGATAATCTTCACGGCCTGTTATAAGGTCTACGGCTGTAGGTATATGTCTTTTTTCACCGTCAAATCGAGTAAAAGTTTCTATTGAACCCTCGCTCAATCCTGAAGTACTGAGAAAATCTACGTTGTCAAGTATCTGAGAAGATTCATACCACGACTTTGCTTCCCCTGTTTTTTCATCAATGACCAGATACTGATCAACAAGATCCTGAGTCGGCCAATATGATCCCCATCCGTCAAATGTTTTCTTTTCATCAAAAGTAGTAGTTCCATCGGCACTACCCTTTTGAAGTTCATCAATAGGAAGATTAGGCATAACATTTATCATCTCATTAAAACTTCCCACTGTAGCATCTTTATCCAGATAATAACGTCCCATAATTATTTCAGAATCCTCTGGAGACTCATCATTAAACATTCCTCCATAATTCTCAGTCAGAGTATATTTTCCTGAATTAATGACATCATTGGCAGAAGAAATAGCCAAATCCAAATACTGCTCGTTTTTTGTATAAGCATAAGCTTGCAAAGCAGCACGGCTTCTCAAGGCTAAAGCTACATATTTATTGGCACGTCCACTTTCAGAAGTTTCCGGCAATCCCTCAACAGCTTTATTCAAATCATCCAGAACCAGTTCATAACTCTTATCGACACTCTCAGTCAATGGAGTCTGAAAAGCTTCCGTATCATCCACAGAAAGAACTCGTGTAATAGGCACAAAGCGTCCCATCTTTCGGGTCATATCGAAATATAATACTCCTCTCAAGAAATGACCTTCAGCTATCAACTGCTTTTTCTGCTCTTCAGATAAATTGGAGCTTGCAACTTTCTCCAGAATCATATTACAGCTACGTTGCTCACCAAAACGTCCAAAACCATAATCTGAATACGCATCAATACCTGTTTCAGTAGCTACAGTATTTATAGAGTTACCAACCTGATCACAATATGCACCATTAGGAGTCAATACTTCCCAGGCAGCAGAATTTCCGGAAAAATTTGCTATGGTGTTATTATATGTCTGTATAACAAAAGCCTCAGCCGTTTCATAGCTTCCCCATACCAAATCTTCACTATAGCTTTCGAATGGCTTTGTATCCATTACATCACATGATGACAATACTCCAGAAAAAGCAATGCCCATGCAAAAAAGGCCTGTATATATATTGTTTTTCATTATATTACGCTTTAAAATCCTAAATTCAAACTAACTGCAAAAATTCTCTCATTGGGATATCCGTAATGCTCAACAGATGCATTTTCCGGGTCAAGACCATATTTTGTCGCCTCAGATATAGTAAATAAGTTCTGACCGGAAATGGCCAATGATGCTTTCGACAACCAATTTACATCCTTCAACAACGAGTGTTTAAAGTCATATCCAAATGAAAAATCTTTCATACGAAGGTAAGCACCGTTTATCAGCCAGAAACTACTTGAAACATAATTATTGTTTCCATTAAGACCTGCGCTTGACATCAAACGGGGATATTTTGCATCCGTATTATCCGGTGTCCAGAAGTCGGTATGATAATCATAAATAACAGGTAATTCACCTGCTTGACCACCATTCATCTGAGCTGTACCGGTCAAATACATATCAAATCTGGTAGCTCCCTGGAACAAAGCTGATAGGAAGAATCCTTCGTACTGTAATTTAATATTAATACCATAGTTACCTCTCGGGAAACTGCTTTTTCCAGTACGTACCATATCTGAGTCGTCAATCTTACCATCACCATTGAAGTCCGAATATTTCAAGTCTCCAGCAGTCAGATCATAAGAGCCTAAACGCTTGACGCTGTTATAAACATCCTGTGCATCTTTATAGAAACCTAAACATTCATATAAGTTTCCATAATATCCGGTTTGCTGAGTAGCACGTTTGTAGGGATTCATCAAATCACTTACTGATTCAGACGGATTGTTTGCCCACAACTGATCAAACTTAGTAAAGTTAGCAGAGATGTCATAAGAGAATTTACCAATATTATCTCTCCAGCCCAAAGTAAAGTCAAAACCGGCTCTTCTATGTTCACCATTTGTTGAAACTCTCGGCAAGGACATACCCAGCGGTGCTGTATAACCTACATCAATTTGATTAGGAGCATATAAGAATCCTTTTGTCTTGTAATAGAAATAGTCGATAGAACCATATAATCTATTTTTTAAAGAAGAGAAATCAATACCCATATCAAACTGATCTGTTGTAAACCATGATATATCAGAGGAAGGAATATCTCCTTCTGAAAAACCAGGTACATAAGCACCATTTAAGACCCAGGCCTGATTGTTCAAGTTGTAAGAACTCATATATTCAAATCGTCCAATATGAAAAACATCAGTATCACTTCCCCAGTTATCCAGACCAACCTGTCCATAAGATGCACGCAACTTCAACTGGTTGAAAACATCTTTCTCAACCAAATCTTCCATGAAAGCTTCGTCAGCAATGCTCCATCCTACCGAACCAGAGTAAAAAGTTCCCCAGCGGCGGTTTTTCGGGAAATTATCAGAACCGTCATAACGGATACTTCCTTCAACAAAGTATTTATTATTGTAATTATACTTTATTTGTCCGATAAAGCCTGCACGCCCGTTTTCACCTTCACTACCACCGTTTTTCTGTGAACTTTCCGGACCCGGATTAATCTGATCTATCGGGAAATCATAGTTTTCACGTTGAACCCAGTATGTACTTGCAAAGCCATAAGTTGCTTCATAACCTCCTAACAACGAGATAGAATGTTTACCGAATGTCTTGTCATAGTTAGCAAAGAACTGAAGTGTATATGTATGTCCATAGTTCGTTGAATTATAGAATAATGGTTTTGCACTATATATCGGCTCTTCTGAATCATAATTATATTTTGCAGAATCTTTTCTCCACTTTTTATTAGCTACCATTGCATATCTGTAGTTTCCTGCAGCACGCAATTTCAATCCGTCAACCCAGGGTACAGCCCATTCAAATTGCAAATTACCATTAATCAGTTTTCTGTCTTCATTATTATATCCTGCATCATCTGCAATTTCTGCAACAGGGTTATCATTTACATTATAGGGTAAGCCATACTTATTGACACCAGGGATCAGAGGTGATTTATTTTGAATATGACTGAAAACATAATAAGGACCATCGCTGGTGGAAGTATACGGATGCGTTGTTTTCTTGATATATCCATCCAGAGTCGTAGTTACTTTCAGACCGATAGTCTTTATTAAAGAACTCTGACTGAGGCGGAAATTGGTACGCTGCATATTATAACTGTTGTTTTCATACAATGATCCCTGATTTATATGACCAAGACTCATATAATAGTTATTAATATCTGTACCGCCAGTCATTGTTACCTGATGTTTGGACTGCGGAGCAAATTCGCGCAAAACCAGGTCTCTCCAGTTCGTATTATTATTCTGAATAGGATCCGATCCGTCTTTCATCTTTTGAATGCGGTCTTCACTAAACGCATCAGGAAGCCCGTCATTGCGTTTGGCGATATTGGCATATTCAGCACGAGTCCATGAATCCAAAGGTTCAGCCCAGTTGGCCGGTTGCGCTATACTATAGTTGAATGAATAATCAATACGTGGTTTGCCTTCCTTACCCTTTTTGGTCGTAACCTGAATAATACCATCTGCTGCACGCGAACCATACACTGCAGTTGCCGACGCATCCTTCAAAACAGACAAAGCTTCAATATCATCAGGAGACAAGAGTACAAAGTCATCATAATTTCTGATAACACCATCAATAACGACCAGAGGAGTTCCTCCACCACGAATACTGATAGTAGGTGTCTTGTCAATACCACCACCTGCACCCTGAACAATCAGACCGGCAGCTCTACCAGCCATACCCTGGGTAATATTGGAAACAGGCAAATCTCCTATTTCTTCAGTCTTAACAGAAGAAACAGATGCGACCATCGCTCTTTTGGTTGTAGAACCATATCCGACAACAACGACTTCATCAAGAATTTCAGAATCTTCCTTCAGAACTACCGCGATATCAGTTTTACCTTTAAATGAGACATTTTGAGTTTTATAACCAATATAGGAAATCTCCAGAATCGAAACATCTGAATTGACATCCAATGCAAACTTACCATCCAGATCCGTAATTGTTCCTACGGTTGTACCCTTGACTCTGATATTCGCTCCGATAATAGGCATTCCCTGCTCATCACTTACAATACCTGTAATTTTCTTTGTAACAGACTGCTGGGCAACATCTGCTTTATCAGAATGGATAACAACCTGCTTATCACCCTTTATTGTATAAGCTATACCAGCCTGACTACAAATTGTATTCAGTACCTCATCAATCGGCTGGTCTTTCACATTGATATTAACTTTCTTAGACAGTCCAGACAAATTATTGTCATAAAAGAAACGATACTCTGACTGCTTCTCAATCTGATGAATCACAGATTTAACAGAACTGCCGTTTACGTTTAGCGTTATTTGTGAGTAAGAATTAAGGCTTGCAGCAAGCATAATGCTCAATAAGCAAGACTTTGATAAATAATGCTTGAAATTACTTACATTTTTCATGCTTTTTGAATGTGTTTTCATTAGTTATACGTAATTTTACAAGCAAAATCAGTTTATATAAAAGAAAAGAAACCGCCAAGTAATCCAATCTTTTATTTATCTGATTTTACTAAATCTCTTTACTTACGATGAGGATGTGTCAGAACGGATACATCCTCATTCTTTTTAAGGTCCTTCCTGTGCTTTCATTTCTCAATAAGATTAATAATTTAAATCATTTTTGTTTATCTAGTATTATTGAATCATTTACTACCTCATAAACTACCGGAGAAGTCAGGCTAATAATCTCCAGCACATTTATAAGACTATTATTTTTAATGACTCCCGAAAAATTATATTCTTTAATTTCGTCAGAATCAAACTTTATTTCCATATTGTACATACGGCTCAGCTCCTTTGCTATTTCTTCCAGGGTTGCTCCATTAAAAGCAAATTCACCTTTTGTCCAGCTATTGGAGTATTTTGCATTTTCAACTTCAATCACACTCAGTCCATTACTGCTTTTGCCAAAACAGGCTTGTTGATTGGGCAACAGAATAGCCTCTTGTCCGGGAGTGGAAATTTTCACCTTTCCTTCCAGCAAATCCTTCCAGCAAAGTTGTAGTTATTTCATCTTCGTTCGGATAAGACTGTACATTAAAGGCAGTACCTAGAGCCTCAACATCCATAAGTCCGGTACTTACCAGAAAACGGTGTTCCTTATCCTTGGCAACCTCAAAATACGCTTCACCTGTCAATCTTATCTTACGTTCTTTTACACCGTAAGTATTATCATATTCCAGCTTTGAATCTGAATTCAGCCATACTTTTGTACCATCCGGCAATACCAGATTACTCCGCTGTCCTTTATCTGCATAAACTACAAAGTTTTTCACATCACTTTCGGAGGAATAAAAATAATAAGCAGAAAATACAGAAACGACCATTGTAGCCAATATCGCAGCTGCATACTTCATTACATTCATCCATACAATCTTTCTACCTGCAGCCGATTGATTTTCTATTTCATGCTGACAAATATTCTGTTTTATATTCATCAACATCTTATATTGCAATTCGGCAGAGACACCGGTATCCGGTGTTTCTTTCCATCGCTTTTCATAGAACGCAGAAATAGTACTGCGAGCATCACCATCATGCTGTATCCAATCAAGCAATGCCTTTTCTTCTTCAGGAGTTGTCAGCCCCTGCATATATTTTTCCAACAATTCAATATAGTCCATTTTATCCTCCTTCTGTATTGTATATCCTTTAAAGCTTCAAATCACTTACAAGCTATTAAAAGAAAATAAGTATTTAACGTTAATTAATAATTAAAAAGCATGCTCAACCAAGCATGCTTAAGTAAACTTCCAATTTTAGGGTATCCCCTTTTAGACGGGCGCCAGTCGGCACCCGTCTAAAAAAGAATCCACAAATTTAACGATTATTATTTGCATATTGTCATGGGAAGAAGGTTTTCGTAATCCGTTCTTCCCTTTTTTAATTCTCTGAGCAGCCTGCAGAAGTAATCCCTGAAGGAGACTCCTGCCTGTTTGCAGGTTTCTATAAAGGTATTATAGATTGCGGAGTTCTGTATTCCTTTCACGCTTCCGAAGAACAGGCTGTTCTTTCTTTGGACAGTGATTGGTCTTATCGCTCTTTCTGCTGCCATATTGTCTATGGAGTATTCTCCGTCATTTCTGTAGGCAAAGATCTGATTCCAGAAGTTCTTCAGATAGTTAAGAGCCTTGCTCATAAGTTCGCTTCGGTTCTCATCCGGATTTGCAAGCAGATCATAAAGTTCTGTCCTTATCTTCTCGATGACCTCAGTTGTTTCCTTACTGTTCCTTCTGGGGTAAATCTCGTCTGCAGTAAGTTTTTCCCGGCGATAAGTATCTTCCATGCCGTATAGCTTTGCTATCTGCTCAAGGAAGATTCTTGCCTGCGGGCTTCCCTGGTCGAAGGCATACTTGAACTTTACCCTTGCATGAGCCAGACAGCAGAGATGATCTATATCCATAAGTTCGTTGTCAAGATACATATATACGTTATAACCGTCACTCTGCAGTGATTTGATTTTTGCATCACCAAGGAACTCCTTCAACACATTTCTGTTCCTGCCTCCATGTTTCTGTACACCTTCATCATCCGTTGTATCCTCGTAGAAGAAGATGACTATACGCGCTTTTCTGTTTACCAGACACCACATATAGGTCTTTCGTTTCTTATTGTATGCGTGATAGCGGAGCCATGTCTCGTCCACATTCACGTTGGCACCGTCCTGAAGGGCAATTTTCTTGAGGGCAGGTATCAGCTTATTGAGCTGCACGGCACCTTTGTCGGCCCAGTTCAGCAGGTTCTGCACAGAGGTGTTCCAGTCCATATCCGACAGACGGTTCTTCGCCTCCCTGTATGCCGGTGTTGACATCTGGAAGCGGTTAAACATCAGATACGAGAGCATGTTTGCCGTAATGCTTGTACCCGGTACTATCTCGTCATAAAGGCTTGCCCGGACGTCATCCTTCATAGGAAGGAACATGCTTTCAATCCTGCCGTCGGCATGCTTCACCTTAAGTACCTCAAAGTGATGTTCCTCAATATGGCTCACAATGTTTCTTATTTTACGGTAGCTTGACGATATTACAACAGAACCCTCAGGAAGCATTGTATAATCAGACCTGTGTATAATCGGTGTACCTACACAAGTCTTATTGTATGTCATTCCTTTCCTGTATGGTCTTTCCTTGGAAAGGGAAGCCTTCGGAGTATCCTGCGTGTCGCATGATGCGGAAGAGTCCGGCTGTGGGACCTCGCTTGGTGGAGCAGTAGGAGTACCGTCAAAATCATCCTTGTCATCATGCTTCCCTTTTACGACCCTTTTACGGTCAATACCTTTGAGACTTTTGGAAGAGGCATAGGTCTGGGTATTCATAATGGAAAGACGTTCTAAAAGGGCATTATACTTTTTCTCAAGTTTTTTATACTCCTTATCGCGGAGCTTGTATTCAAGGACAACCTTGTCAGCCTTGCTGTTTGCCTTAAGCAGGGCATTTGTAAGGGAGTCTATTTTCTTATTGGACTCCTTCAGGTCTTTTCCTATTTCATCAAGCCGTGCTATCATTTCGTCAAGCTGCTTGCTCTTGCTCTGATTCTCCTCAAACAGGAACAGGGCGAACCTCTTTATCTGCTCATTATCCATACCTTCAAGGGGTGTATGCTCCTTTTCGGGTCTGTCCATCATCTCTTCAAGATGCTTGCGTCTGAGTGTATTTTCTATAAGTTCTTCCAGTTCCATGTTCTCTAATATTTTATGTAAAGATACTCATTTTCAATGAGATATACAAATGTTTAGAGAACTTTTATCGCTGATTGTCAGAGTTTTATCTTTAAATTCTTATACTTGTTATTACCGGAGTTTCAAGTATCGTGACCAGGTCTTTCCAGTCTATCTTATACACTGCCACATCGTCCTTGCGCTCTATTTTCATGAACTTATAACCCTTAATGAAGGACTTCTCATGAAGATAGTAGGCATTGCGCTCATAGTGTATCATACGAACCTTGCGCTGGTCTTTAGACATGAACATGTAAACATCGCCGTTCAACGGATCACGGTGGTATCGACCGCGGATTATCTCGCATATACGCTGAGCCTTGCATCTCATATCGTGAAGTTCAGGAAGGTAGTAGAAGTTGTGAAGACCGTTAATGCTCAGCATAAGCCCTCCAGTTTCTCTACCAGTGTTTTCAGCCCCTGATAGTCTAAGCCTTTCTTCTGAATGCACAAGCCCTCACGTGTTCTTATCGTCACCATGATGCTTCCTTTATGGGGAGATATACGCTTGGGATTGTCTTTAGTAAAACCCTGTTCTTCATTGACTGTCCGGATTAATTCTTCCGGAATACCTTCCACTTCTACAGGTACAACTTTCTTCTGGGTCTTCTTGAACCAGTCATAGAATGCCGTGTATGGAATGTTGTTACTAATGCAGAATGAGTTGATGGAAACTCCTTTGGGTTCGCCCTCGGTCTTGTAGAGGAACCACAGTCTTTCAAAATCTTTTTCGCTAAACATAATCTTTCAAGTTTTAAGTTTAGCACGAAGGTATGCGAAAGAGCCATGCTAGTCAATACGCCTATTTTGGAAGCTTACCATGCTTAATTACTTTGAATGATAAATAGTAAGATTAAAAGTCCTAATCCTTCATCTGAAAGAAGTTTCCGCTTCAAAAAAACGAGTAGCTCTATACAATTGAGTTTCAACGGTTCTTTCTGAAATAGACAGGCGCAAAGCTATTTCTTTGTTTGACAACCTCTCAAACCGGCTTAATTTAAAGATCTCCCGACGTGCAGGAGGCAATTCCTCTACAAGACTGCGACAAAGTTCTTCTGTAAAATGATAATCCAATGTCTGTATGGTACTCATATCGAGAACATCCTCCTCTTCCTGCAGTTGCCTGAGTGATTGTTCAGACAACAGTTTCTGCTCAGTTTCCTTATAGACCATGTTTCGGGCTATCGTGAAGAGATAGGCATTAAAATTCTGCTCCGGATTTATTTCGTGACGCTTTTCCCATATTTTCAAGAATACATTCTGAGTTATATCCTGAGCTATTTTAGGCGAGTACAACAACGAATTTGCAAAATTGTAGACATGGGCATTGTATTTCCAATATATAAATTCGAAAGCCTTTTCATCATCATTTGACAAGCGAAGCAATATATTTTTAGGTACCATATTATCCATGTTACAACACTTTAAGCAGCCATTTCATTTTTTATTTAGCTTTATCTATGAGTTCAATATAAATGCATCTTTCCTGCAAATAAAATCTCATAAGACTTCATAAAATCCGATTTTTGAAAAATAATCCTATTATAAGAGTTACATAGTAAAAAAATATATAAAACACAACGGAAGCAAAGATATAAAATTAATTAATTTGTTCAAGACAACATTTCTGTAAAATTTTACAGGAACTAAAAATTTAATCTCTTTCAATTCCAGGAGCATTAATCGCTTTTTCCAATAAACCACTAAACCTTCATACCCATATACCAACCGATTACAAAAAAGTTGAAGCTGATCGAATATACATTATTAAAAAAGCAAAGCCCCCTCAAAGTCATTTTTGAGAGGGCTTTATAATAAAAACAGATTACTTACTGCATCAAACTCCGATCTGCGATTTCAGGAGAATGTCACCCCACCAGATATTTTGCATACTTTCCTGTCAGCCTGCGAAGCAAATTGACCAGTCCCCATGAAGCCCCAAAGGCTATCAGGGCAGCAACCGGAATCTGAACCGCTACCGGTATATGACACATACGGGCCAGCAGGACACAGGGGCCGGTGAAAAAGTAATGAATCATATACACCCCGAAACCGCATACCGTCAGATTGGCAAGTGCCTGCCGCAAACGTTCATTCCGCACATTCACCTTCTTGGCTATCAGGAAGCAGGGCACTGTCATCATAACCACATTGGGAGAACAATAATAGAAAAACATCTCAAGCTGTTCTTCGGTATATTCCGGTAATGATGTGATGTGACGGAATCCCAGAAAAGTAATCAGGAAACCTATTACAAAAGAAGGAATTCCCCAGCCAAGGGTCCTGGCCAGACTAAAGTCATGGTGACGGAGATAATGGCCCAACAAAAGATAACCATTAAAACCGGCAAAGTTATAAAGCATATAAAATTCATTCCAAGAACAGGATCCCCACAGATAAGGATTCACAAATTCCCGGTAGTAAGGAACAAACAGTGTCACTCCCCAGGCTGCCAGGAACCACAGCTTTGCCTTTTCGGAGGCTTTCTCCACCCACGCAGAGAAGACAGGCATATAAAGATACATTCCGATCAACAGATAAATGTACCACATGTGAACATCCAGCAACGAAAAGTTCAACGGTATATGGGATATATAGTCCATCGATACCGACAGAGACTGACGGGCAGCTTCCTCTCCGGAGTATGGGAAGAAATCCAGAATCAGTTCGGGCCTGCATCCCAGCAGACCGGTGATCCAGGGAAACAGATTATAGATGACTGACAGATCAGAAACGGCCAGAATACCCGGCTGATACGTTTTCTGTAGAAAGCTCCCGTATCACCTTTGACCGGCAACAGCAAAGCTCCCGTAATCATTACAAAAAGCGGAACACACGGACGAAGAACAGATCCGTAAGCAGCTCCCCAGAACTTGATCTCACTGATATTGGCAGGCGGTTCGCCCGGATAAAAATTGAATGGATCGGTCGAATGACAGCATACAACCGTAAACATAGCCAGCAGGCGGACAACATCCAGCCACATAATTTGCTTCTTAGCAACAGAATTCAAAGTATTCCCCATAGTAGTATAATTTTAGAAAAAAGGAAATTCCGGATCACTCTGCAGATTCAGGCTGTATGCCGACCGGAATTTCCTCTTTTAATTCTTATTTGTCTCCGTACATGCGCGCACGCATTTCCTTGATATGATCTGAGGTAATGTATTCATCATACTCCATCATCTTGTCAATGATACCGTTCGGAGTCAGTTCGATGATACGGTTTGCCACAGTTTCAATGAACTCATGGTCATGCGAAGCAAAAAGCACATTTCCCTTGTACGTCTTCAGGTTATTATTGAACGCCTGAATAGATTCCAGGTCCAGATGGTTGGTCGGTGTATCCAGAATCAGACAGTTGGCATTGCGCAACTGCATGCGGGCAATCATACAACGCATCTTTTCACCTCCCGACAACACGCTTACTTTCTTCATCACCTCTTCACCGGAGAACAGCATACGGCCGAGGAAGCCCTTCATCTCGACTTCATTGCCCTGACCATACTGGCTCAGCCAGTCTACCAGATTCAAGTCACAGTTGAAATAATCCGTATTGTCCAGCGGCAGATAAGCTGTAGTAATCGTCACACCCCAGTTGTAATGTCCTGCCTGTGCCTTGCGATGACCGTTGATGATTTCAAACAAAGCTGTCATGGCACGCGGGTCACGGCTCAGGAACACGATCTTGTCTCCCTTTTCAACATTGAAGTTCACATCGTTGAAGAGCACTGTTCCTTCTTCTGTTTCGGCACGCAGTCCCGATACTTCCAGAATCTGGTTACCCGGTTCACGGTCCATGGTGAAGATGATACCCGGATATTTGCGTGAAGAAGGTTTGATTTCGTCCACATTCAGTTTTTCCAGCATCTTCTTGCGGCTGGTAGTCTGCTTGGACTTAGCCACATTGGCTGAGAAACGGCGGATAAACTCTTCCAGTTCCTTCCGTTTTTCTTCGGCCTTGGCCTTCTGGTTCTGCTGCTGGCGCAGAGCAAGCTGACTGGATTCATACCAGAAGCTATAGTTACCGGCAAAGAGGTTCACCTTGCCAAAGTCAATATCTACGGTATGGGTACAAACCGAGTCGAGGAAGTGACGGTCGTGACTTACCACCAGCACGGTATGTTCAAAATTAGAAAGGTATTCCTCAAGCCAGGTCACAGTATCCATATCCAGGTCATTGGTCGGCTCGTCGAGCAACAGATTGTCCGGATTTCCAAACAAGGCCTGTGCCAGCATCACACGCACCTTTTCCTTACCGCTGAGGTCTCCCATCAGCATGCCGTGCTTGTCTTCCTTGATGCCCAGTCCGCTCAGCAGAATGGCTGCATCGCTTTCGGCATTCCAGCCTTCCAGCTCAGCAAATTTCTCTTCCAGCTCTGCAGCTTTGATACCGTCTTCATCCGTAAAATCTTCCTTCGCATAAAGCGCATCACGCTGTTTCATGATATCCCAGAGAACCGTGTGTCCCATCAGCACGGTGTCAAGCACCGTATGGGCATCAAACTTAAAGTGGTCCTGACTCAACACGGACAAACGCTCGCCCGGTCCCAGGGTTACGCTTCCCTTGGTAGGATCCAGTTCACCTGAAATAACTTTCAGAAACGTAGACTTACCGGCACCATTGGCACCGATCACTCCATAAATATTTCCGTTGGTGAACTTCATGTTCACATCGTTGTACAACACTCTTTTACCAAACTGAACGGCTACATTCGAAACTGTAATCATTATCTATATACCTTATATTAATATTATCTCTGATTAACAACGTCTGCAAAGATAATACAAAAAAAACGAGATACACCTCAAAAGCCGGCATTCATGCCTGGAAAAGAAGCCTGAACACAGGCTGACAAGACGACAAAGCATGAAAATAATGTCAGTGTGACAAATATTTCGTATTTTTGCAGCCGTTTTCCATATTAACTCCTATCAGGCACGAAATTTGTAGGAGAAAGAATAAACATTTATCAGCTAATAAAAACATAATTAAGATATGAGTACACAAGAAAACCATAACGTGGAAGAAGAAATGGCAAAACAGGAAGAAACTGTGACCGAAAACGCGGAACAGCAAGCTGCTGCGGAAGCTGCAGAAGAACAGCAGGAGGTTGCAGATCCGGTGATGCAGGAACTGGAAGCTGCCAAAGCAACCATTGAAGAACAGAAAGACAAGTATCTTCGTCTGTCTGCTGAATTTGACAACTACCGTAAACGTACCTTGAAAGAAAAGGCTGAACTGATCAAGAACGGTGGTGAAAAGGCCATCAGTGCCATCCTGCCTATTCTGGACGATCTGGAAAGAGCTTTGCAGAACATGCAAAAGGCTGACGACGTAAAAGCTATGTATGAAGGCATCGACCTGATCTATCAGAAATTCCTGAAAGGACTCTCACAGGAAGGTCTGCAAAAGATGGAACCCGTAGGTGAAGCTTTCGATACGGACTATCACGAAGCCGTTGCCCTGGTACCCGCTCCGAGCGAAGACCAGAAAGGAAAGGTACTTGATTGTGTACAGACCGGTTACAAACTGAATGACAAAGTGATCCGTCACGCAAAAGTAGTAGTAGCACAATAAGAAGATCATGGCAAAGAGAGATTACTACGAAGTGCTTGGGGTAGAAAAGTCTGCCTCAGCCGATGAGATCAAGAAAGCATACCGAAAGAAAGCCATCCAATATCACCCGGACAAGAATCCGGGCGATAAGGAAGCGGAAGAGAAGTTCAAGGAAGCAGCCGAAGCTTATGAAGTGCTGAGCAATCCGGACAAGCGTGCCCGTTACGATCAGTTCGGACATGCGGGAGTGGACGGAGCAGCCGGAGCCGGCGGATTTGGAGGATTCGGAGGACAGGGCATGTCTATGGACGATATCTTCTCCATGTTCGGCGACATCTTCGGAGGCCACAGCGGATTCGGAGGCTTTGGAGGCGGCGGTGGCCAGCCCCGTCAGCGCAAGTTCCGCGGCTCCGACCTGCGGGTAAAGGTAAAACTGAACCTGAAGGAAATCTCTACCGGTGTAGAAAAGAAATTCAAACTCAAGAAATACGTGCAGTGCAGTCACTGCCACGGAACAGGAGCTGAAGGCGACGGAGGCGTAGAAACCTGTCCGACCTGTCACGGTACGGGAAGCGTAACCCGCACCCAGCAAAGTATCTTCGGCATGATGCAGACTCAGACCGTATGTCCCCAGTGTGGCGGCGAAGGTAAAATCATCAAGAACAAATGTTCTGCCTGCGGCGGCGAAGGTATCGTATATGGTGAAGAAGTCGTAACGGTAAAGATTCCGGCAGGTGTGGCTGAAGGCATGCAGGTGACTATCAACGGCAAGGGTAATGCCGGTAAGCACAACGGTGTGGCAGGCGATCTGCTGGTACTCATCGAAGAGGAAAAGCATCCGGAACTGGTGCGCGACGAGAGCGACCTGATCTACAACCTGCTGCTGAGCGTTCCGACCGCAGCCCTTGGAGGAACAGTGGAAATCCCGACCATCGACGGAAAAGCGAAAATCAAGATCGAACCGGGTACACAGCCGGGCAAAGTGCTTCGTCTGCGCGGCAAAGGACTTCCTTCCATCAACAGCTACGGCTATACAACCGGAACGGGCGACTTGCTGGTTCATATCAGCATTTACATTCCCGAAACTCTGACCAAAGAAGAAAGACAGGCTTTGGAAAAATGGCAGGAATCTGAAAGTTTCAAGCCTAACATGAGCCTGAAAGAAAAAATATTCAAGAAGTTCAGAAGTCTGTTCGACTAAACAGGCTTTCCGGACTGTTGCGGCTGAAGATAATTCCGTATGCCTCTGGCACGGCAATAATCTTCAGCCGTTTTTGTATATATAGCCTCCGGAAACGACCGCACGATTCAGCCCAAACAACCGCACGATTCAGCCCAAACAACCGCACAATTCGGCCCAAACGACCGCACGATCAGGCCGCAACGACCGCACGATTCAGCCTGATCGAACGTATAATGCAAGAGACGTGATTAATACATCTTATCGAAAAAGAAAAGACATTACACACAAGAAGCCTGTTTTCGTCATGCATTACTCCAGTTACTAAGTCTTCAAAGATAAACACCTATAATTCAATCAGTTATCACCAAAACAAAAAAACATAACAGAATTAGTTTAAATCCTGAGCTTTTATTATTTTTGTCATATATTTAAATTCATTTTTATTATTTAATGAGGTCATAATATAGCCTTTAAGTCAGACATAAACATATATGCATCATTACTAAATACACTGATTCCATAGTTTTAAAACAAAACGGATTTAGTTGTAAACTTTCAACAGCTTTCTAACTATTAACCTTTAAATATACATTTATGAAAAAAATCTTATTTATCAGCACATTATTATTTCTGATCGGATGCCAGAATGTATCTGAGCAACATCCGATAAGGAATGTAGACCTAAAAGGAGAAGTCGTACTTTCTGACAGCATGCTGGGAATTTCAAGCCCCGTCTACATTCAAGTTGTAGATACAATGTGGGTAACGGTCAATCTTCAGGGAGATACGCTGGTTGATGTATGGGGAGCTTCATCCAGAAAACGGTTGAATTCGTTTATCGCGAAAGGAGATGGTCCTCTGGAGTTCAGAAGAATTGATTCATTCAGAGCCGATGAGAAAACACAATCCCTCTATATGTATGACATCTATAAAAGGCGTTTGTTTAAAGTTGCATATTCGGATCTGCTGCAACCGAAACCAGCCGTACAGGAAGTCTTTTCCTGGAATCTGGAAGACAATACCCCCTTCTCTCTGATGGGAACAGTTCGAGCCGACAATTATTTTATTGCTACCAATATAACTGATACGGCATCATATGTAGTAAAAGAGCCGGACGGAAACATAAAAGCCATTGGAAAGTTCCCGGATAAAAATCATGTGGATCCAGCCATGACGAATATGTGCAATGCCACTTTATATGATCTGACAATGACTGTAGCTCCAGATAATCAGAAAATAGCTGTCAGCTGCCATTTGGCGGACATGCTGCAAATTATCAAAGTAGACAAAGGACGTTTTCCCATCCAGACGGAAATCAATGCCTATCCGAATGATATATACCTGATGCCTACAGGAGATGGCGAAATGCAAGGTCTGGTCACCGCCAAGACAAAACGCTATTATATCGGCATAGCAGCCACTGATGACTACATTTATGCCATCTGGCATGGTGATGTCCTGCCTGAAGGAAACAAAGGCTATTTGAACAGTTCTCTTGTCCGTGTGTTTAATTGGGAAGGTAAAGAATGTTACCAGCTCCATCTGGACAGAAGCATTTTCTACTTAACTGTAACTCCGGACAATAAAACGCTTATGGCTCTTACCGACAAAGGCGAAGGTATATCTGTACTCAAGTATGAAATGGATTTACCTTAATCTTATTATTTTTATCTCCTTAGGTCTTATAACCTCATGTGGAAATAAAAAAACATCATGGTATATTATACAACGAATGAAGTAAAGGTACATCTAAATCATAAATTTACCTTTCCAGACAAGTACCTTTACTCCATTCCCTTCTGCATAAATACATACGCATAAAACATGAAAAGCTACATTAAGAGGAAATTTATAAGTATAGTATTACTTGTAGCCATCACTATTATTATTAAATTTTTTTATTGATGTTATAAAAGTTCAAGGTGCTTCTATGCAACCTATTATAGGTGATGGCTGACTGCATTCCCCTCTACAAATATTGTAATTATATTAATAAATACAAAAAAAACATTTTTATAAAAACTTCTACTAACTTTGCAAATAAATTACAAATTCAAATAAAAGAAAAACCTTATTTTCAATTTAGGACTTATGAAAAAACGAAATTTTATTTCCAAAATGCTTATTGGATCAGCCTTAGCCGCTGGCTATTATTATTTTTGTCCATCTATACAATCAGTGGAAATGTCTGATTTGACAATGGCCAACATAGAAGCATTAGCTAATAAAGAATCTTTAGATCCAGGACACTACGATGTAGAAACACAAATTACAGACCATTTCTACAATGGTTCATCATACAAACAAAGTAAAGTTGTAAATTGTTATGAGGGGGGAAACTATGCGTGTTCTCCCGGCCATTATTATAGATTTAAAAAAGAAGATGGGAGCTGGTCTTCATGGACTCCTGCATAAAACATGTTCACTTATGATAAGAAATTCAGGTATCTTTCTGTCTTTCCTGTTTTTGGCTTCTTGCTCTTTTTCAGGCAAGACAGAAAAGCAATCTTCATTTGAACCGGGCATGGTTCTCTCGTATGATAAAGCCTTGCCGCTGAGCCAGAAGTACTCAGATCTTTTTTCCCGGGTTGAAACCATTCCACTGGACACAACCGGCAACTTCCTTGTATCTGATATCCGCCAGTTCCGCTATACACTTGATCATTTCTTTGTGCTGAGCAGAGATGAAATTCTGATCTTTGACCGGCAGGGAAAAGGAACCGCCCGCATCAACCGCTATGGACAGGGCAGAGAAGAATACCTTTCCCTTTTGGGATTTGACGTCTGCGAAAAGGACAGCACAGTATGTCTGCTGACCTATCCTTCCAAGCTGATGCATTTTTCACTTGACGGAAGGTTGCTCCGGGAACATAAGATAGGAGTCCGGGGATTTGAGATCGCCCTGTTGCCGGATCATTCCTGGAGTATCTTTACGAATAATCTCCGTCAGCCGGAAAGCGACACGATCACATTGCTTGATATTTATGACGAAACAAACGGTACAAGCAGACACCTTATCGACGGATATACCAATCTCGGGAACCAGCTGCTTCCTTCTTTCCAGCAGAACCGCGTCTTTACGCATTCACGGAACGGCCGGGAAGTATTGTTCGCCCATCCGCTGTCAAACCATATCTGGTCTATAACCTCGCAGGATTCTGTACGCATCAAATATACGCTGGATTTCGGCGAAAAGAACCCACCGGAAGACGCTCCCGAAATGATTCATCCGGATGAAAGCCCGGCCGATGCCGTCATGAAATACTGGCCTGTCTACGGATTCAACAGTTGTTGGGAAAACAACCGCTACCTCTATATCCGGGCTTTCGTGGACAAACAGTTGAAAGATATCCTTTTCGACAAGCAGTCCCGACAACTTTATGCCGGATGGATGACGGACGATCTGATCTACTGTCAGATCAGACCGGTTGAAGCCACTGACGAACTCCTTGTCGGATATATTACGGCAGACGACCTGATCAGTCTGGAAGACTATCTGAATTCACGACCAGAGGAAAAGCAACCCGAACAGGTGCCCCGACTGATTGAACGGGCACAAGAAGAAGGAAATCCAATAGTCTGCCTGTATCATATGAAACAAAAAATCCATCCCTGAGAATGAAGTGATGAACAACTCCGGGATTCCTTTAAAAAGGCCGAGACGTTTTTTGAAAACGCTTCGGCCTTTGATATAAAACGTTTCGGCGTGTAAAAAAAAGAATTCGGCGTTTTTTCAATATCCTTTCTCACAAATTCCTCCATAAGGCCGGGTTAAATAATGTTATTATCATTCGTTTTATTATGCTATTCGGACAAAGTGCCTTATTTTTGTTCACATCATTAACCTAAAAAATATCATTACGACATGAAAAAATATCCGAAAATCGGAATTCGGCCGACCATTGACGGCCGTCAGGGAGGAGTTCGTGAAAGCCTCGAAGAAAAAACCATGAGTCTGGCAAAAGCTGTTGCCGAATTAATCACCAGCAATCTTAAAAACGGAGACGGAAGTCCTGTGGAATGTGTCATCGCAGACGGTACTATCGGACGTGTGGCTGAAAGTGCTGCCTGTGCTGAAAAGTTTGAACGCGAAGGCGTAGGCGCCACTATTACCGTTACATCCTGCTGGTGCTATGGCGCAGAAACCATGGATATGAATCCGTATTATCCCAAAGCAGTATGGGGATTCAACGGAACAGAACGTCCCGGAGCTGTTTATCTGGCAGCCGTACTGGCCGGACATGCTCAGAAGGGCTTGCCCGCTTTCGGTATTTACGGACGTGACGTACAGGATCTGGACGACAATACGATTCCGGCTGACGTAGCAGAAAAGATTCTCCGCTTTGCACGTGCCGCACAGGCTGTGGCTACCATGAGAGGCAAGTCATACCTGTCTATGGGTAGTGTGTCCATGGGTATCGCAGGATCTATCGTCAATCCGGACTTCTTCCAGGAATATCTGGGCATGCGCAATGAATCAGTTGACCTGACTGAAATCATCCGCCGTATGACTGAAGGTATCTATGACAAGGAAGAATTTGAAAAAGCCATGGCTTGGACCGAAAAACATTGCAAATGCAATGAAGGCAAGGACTTCAATACTCCGGCAAAAGCCAAGAACCGTGCAGAAAAGGATGCTGACTGGGAATTCATCGTGAAGATGACCATCATCATGCGCGACCTGATGCAGGGCAACCCCAAACTCAAGGAAATGGGCTTCAAGGAAGAGGCTTTGGGACACAACGCCATCGCTGCCGGTTTCCAGGGACAGCGCCAGTGGACCGACTTCTATCCGAACGGCGACTACTCGGAAGCTTTGCTGAACACTTCATTCGACTGGAACGGTCTGCGTGAAGCTTACGTTGTGGCCACCGAAAACGATGCTTGCAACGGTGTGGCTATGCTCTTCGGTCATTTGCTGACCAACCGCGCACAGATCTTCTCTGACGTCCGTACTTACTGGAGCCCGGAAGCTGTGAAACGTGTAACCGGCAAAGAACTTACCGGAATGGCTGCCAACGGTATTATTCACCTGATCAACTCAGGAGCAACGACTCTCGACGGAACCGGACAGCAGCAGGATGCCAACGGAAACCCGACCATGAAGCCTTACTGGGAAATCAGCGAAGAAGAAATGAACAAGTGTCTGGAAGCCACTACCTGGTATCCGGCTAACCGTGATTATTTCCGCGGCGGAGGTTTCTCATCCAACTTCCTTTCAAAAGGTGGCATGCCTGTTACCATGAGCCGACTGAATCTGGTGAAAGGACTTGGTCCTGTGCTGCAGATCGCAGAAGGATGGACAGTAGAAATCGATCCGGAAATCCACAAGCTGCTTGACGAACGTACCGACCGTACATGGCCGACTACCTGGTTCGTACCCCGCCTGTGCGACAAACCGGCTTTCAAGGATGTATACTCTGTCATGAACAACTGGGGAGCTAACCACGGAGCTATCAGCTACGGACACATCGGTCAGGATCTGATCACGCTTGCTTCCATCCTGAGAATCCCGGTATGCATGCACAATGTGGATGAAGACAAGATCTTCCGTCCCGCTGCATGGAATGCCTTCGGTATGGACAAGGAAGGAGCAGACTACCGTGCATGTACAACCTATGGTCCGATTTACAAATAAACCTTTAATCATTCTAAGATCATGATTCATCGCTTTATACTCAACGAAGTATCTTATTTCGGACCGGGTGCCCGCAAGATGCTTCCACAGGAAATCAAGAGACTGGGACTCCACAAGGCGCTGGTGGCAACCGATAAAGAACTGATCCACTTCGGCGTGGCACAGAAAGTGCTCGACGTACTGGAGGAAGCAGGCGTTCCTTACGAGCTGTTCAGTGAAATCAAGCCGAATCCTACCGTAAGCAATGTGAAAGCCGGCGTAAAGGCATTCAGCGAATCGGGTGCGGATTTTATTCTGGCCATTGGCGGAGGTTCGTCAATCGATACGGCCAAAGCCATCGGTATCATCACCAACAATCCTTCATTCAGTGATGTAGTTTCCCTGGAAGGCGTGGCTGATACCCAGCGTAAGTCTGTTCCCATCATTGCACTTCCGACAACAGCAGGAACCGCAGCCGAAGTGACCATCAACTATGTGATCACCGACGAGGAGAAACAGAAGAAAATGGTTTGTGTGGATCCGAACGACATCCCGGCCATCGCAATCGTGGATGCCGAACTGATGTACACACTGCCCAAAAGCCTGACAGCCGCTACCGGTATGGACGCTCTGACACACGCCATCGAAGGTCTGATTACCAAAGGTGCCTGGGAAATGAGTGACATGTTTGAAATCAAGGCTATCGAAATGATTAACCGTTATCTGGAAACAGCCGTCAAGGAACCGACCAATCCGGAAGCCCGCAACGGTATGGCTGTCGCGCAGTATATCGCAGGTATGGCCTTCTCGAATGTAGGTCTGGGAGTCGTACATGGCATGGCTCACCCGCTTGGAGCAATCTTTGATATTCCTCACGGAGTTGCCAACGCACTGCTGCTGCCGACCATCATGGAATTCAATGCACCGGCTGCCCTCGACAAATATGTACAGATCGCCAAAGCCATGGACGTATATGTTCCCGGCATGGGCCGCGAAGAAGCTGCCGACGCAGCCGTACAGGCCGTGAAGGATCTGTCTGTCCGTGTAGGTATTCCCCAGCATCTGTCGGAACTGGGCATCCAGGAAAAAGATCTGGACCGGCTGGCCGACGCTGCCTTTGCAGATGTCTGCACCCCCGGTAACCCGCGCGAAGTAAACAAAGAAATCATTCTTAATCTCTATCAGAAAGTATTATGATCACAAACGAACATATCCAAGAATTCCTGGCTCAGGCCCACCGCGTGGGAGATGCCAGACTGACCATCTGCAGCAGCGGAAACCTTTCCTGGAGAATCGGCGAAGAAGCTCTGGTTTCAGGTACCGGTTCATGGGTTCCCTCTTTGCAGGCAGAAAAAGTATCCATCTGCAACATTGCGACCGGTGAAGTGAAGAATGGCGTGAAACCGTCTATGGAAAGCGGTTTCCACCTGGGCATTCTCCGCGAACGTCCCGATGTGAATGTAGTGCTGCACTTCCAGTCAGAATATGCCACTGCCGTAGCATGTATGAACAAGAAGCCGACCAACTTTAACGTAACGGCTGAAGTTCCCTGCCACGTAGGACGCGAAATCCCTGTCATTCCTTACTACAGACCGGGATCTCCCGAACTGGCTCATGCCGTAGTAGAAGCCATGAAGGATCACAATTCAATCCTCCTGACCAATCACGGACAGGTGGTATGCGGAAGCAACTTCGATCAGGTATTCGAAAGAGCCATGTTCTTCGAAATGGCCTGCCGCATCATTGTGCAGTCGCATGGAGACTATTCTGTACTCACACCACAGGAAATTGAAGACCTGGATATCTACGTACTGGGAAAGAAGACCAAATAATACCTGACTGAACAAAAACGGAGGATGCGCCAGAAAGGAAACAAGACTGACACATCCTCCGGATTGTTTTTATAACCGACCAAAACCATTATCCTATCATGAACAACACTTATCTGGCCATCGATTTCGGTGGAGGAAGCGGACGCGTCATTGCCGGACAAATTACCGGCGGACAACTGCATCTGGACGAGATCTACCGTTTCTCCAACCGACAGATCAAGATGGGGAACCATATCTATTGGGACTTTCTGTCCTTATTCGAAGAAATGAAAAACGGCATCCGCCTTGCCGTACAAAAAGGCTATCATGTCACCAGTATCGGTATTGACACCTGGGGAGTGGATTTCGGACTGCTGGACCGTGCAGGAAATCTGCTGGGAAATCCCCGCTGCTACCGTGACCCGTATACAGAAGGGGCTCCGGAAGAAGTATTCAAAACCTTGTCACCATCCGAACATTACCGGGAAAGCGGCATTCAGGTGATGCCCATCAATTCCCTCTTTCAGCTCTATGCCATGAAAAAGGAATGTCCGGACCTGCTGGAATGTGCAGACAAACTGCTTTTTACTCCCGACCTGTTCAGCTACTTCCTTACCGGTACCGCCAACAATGAATATTGCATCGCCTCTACTTCCGAACTGATTCTTGCCAAAGAACGTTCCTGGAACTGGGAACTGATCAAACGGATGGGCTTCCCGTCACACCTGTTCGGAGAGATTGTCATGCCGGGAACTTCACGGGGAAACATTCTTCCTTCCATTGCAGCAGAAACAGGACTGCCAGCCGATACTCAAGTAATTGCCGTCGGTTCGCATGACACAGCCAGCGCTGTCTTTGCCGTTCCTTTCCCGGAAGGAAAAGCCTCCCGATGTGCATTCCTCAGTTCAGGAACCTGGTCTTTGCTGGGTGTGGAACTGGATGAACCGATCCTGAGCGAAGAAGCACGCCAGGCAGGATTTACCAACGAAGGCTGCACCGGAGGAAAAATCAAGTTCCTTCAGAACATTACAGGACTCTGGATTCTGCAACGTCTGATGCAGCAGTGGAAAGAGGCAGGAGCTGACACCAGCTACGGTCCTTTGCTGCAGCAAGCTTCCGAAAGCCAGATATCCGGCATAATCGATGTAGACAATCCTGTATTTACCAATCCGGCTGACATGGAAAAAGCCATCGCCGAATATTGCCTCAGCCACCATCAGGAAGTTCCTGTAACGAAAGGTGACTATGTGATGTGTGTACTGAAATCACTGGCTGCCCGTTACAAAAAAGGAATCGAACAGCTGAACAGCCTCCTTCCGGAGCCGATCCAACAGTTACACATCATCGGCGGCGGATGCCAGAATCAGTTGCTGAACCGACTGACAGAGGAAGCTCTGGGCATTCCGGTCATTGCCGGACCCGTAGAAGCAACTGCCATCGGAAACATTCTGATGCAGGCTCAGGCATGCGGAGCCATTAAAAACAAAAACGAAGTTCATATATCCTGAAATCTAAAACGCATGCCATGAAAAAAAACAATCAACCGATATTGAAAGAAGGAAACATCAGCTACGTGTTTCCCTTTATTCTGATCACAACCTGTTTCGCGCTTTGGGGATTTGCCAATGATATCACGAATCCGATGGTCAAGGCTTTCTCCAAAATATTCCGCATGAGCGTAACAGAAGGCTCACTGGTACAGGTAGCTTTCTACGGAGGCTATTTTGCCATGGCCTTCCCTGCTGCCATGTTCATCCGCAAATATTCCTATAAAGCCGGGGTTATGCTCGGACTGGGCTTATATGCCTTCGGAGCCTTTCTTTTCTTTCCGGCCATGAAGATGGGAAACTATTATCCTTTCCTCATCGCCTACTTCATCCTGACCTGCGGACTTTCGTTCCTGGAAACCAGCTGTAATCCTTACATCCTCTCCATGGGAACCGAAGAAACAGCTACCCGCAGACTGAACCTGGCTCAGGCATTCAATCCGATCGGCTCCCTGCTGGGTATGTTTGTAGCCATGAACTTCATTCAGAACCGGCTCCATCCGATGGATACCGCTGAACGGGCCCAACTGTCACTCAGTGAGTTTGAAGCAATCCGGGATGCAGACCTGCAGACACTGACAGCCCCCTACCTCATCATAGGTGTTGTCATCGTAGTGATGCTGATCGTCATCCGGATTTCCAAAATGCCGCTCAACAAGGATCAGTCGCACAAGATTGACTTTGTCCCGACTCTGAAACGCATCTTCCATCGCAAGCATTACCGCGAAGGAGTTATCACCCAGTTCTTCTATGTCGGCGCACAGATTATGTGCTGGACTTTCATCATTCAGTATGGAACTCACTTATTTACCTCAATGGGAATGGAAGAACAGGACGCAGAGGTACTCTCCCAGCAGTATAACATCATTGCCATGGGACTGTTCTGCGTAAGCCGTTTCATCTGTACCTTCCTGCTGAAGTATCTGAATCCCGGTCTGTTGCTGAAAACACTGGCCATTGCCGCCTGCGTATTCACAGTGGGAGTAATCACGCTGCAAAACATCTGGGGTATGTACTGTCTGGTAGGCGTTTCTGCCAGCATGTCACTGATGTTCCCCACCATCTACGGTATCGCTCTCCAGGGTCTTGGCGATGATGCCAAGTTTGGTGCAGCCGGACTGATTATGGCCATTCTCGGCGGCTCCGTACTTCCGCCGTTACAGGCTTCCATCATCGATATGGGCAGCTTCTGTGGATTCCCGGCCGTCAATCTGTCTTTCATTCTTCCCTTCATCTGCTTCGTAGCCGTCACCATCTACGGACACAGAACCAATATCCGGGAGAAAAAGCATTGATGACCTCATAAAAAATCATCAGGGAAAGCGAAAATATTCCGTCTTTCCCTGATGATCAGAAAATAGCAAGAAAAGTAAATTTCTCATTAAAAGAGTCAACAACTGATTCAGGAACTCCAAATATTCCATATCTTTGGAGAAATAAAGAAAAATGCCATGAAACAGTTTCTTTCATTCTTGTTGACACTCTCCTTTCTTCCGGTTCTCTGTCAGGCACAAACCGAAACGTCCCTGCCCGATAAGCAGATCATGGAATCACCAAACATACAGCCACTGCCGGATACCTTGAAATCGGACAGTGCGAAATTCAGTATTCCCTCCCCTGTTCCCCAGAGCAGCATTTACCGGCCTTTCAGCATGTACGGACTGAGTCCGCTGGATTACGGCTATGCAAGCTGGGAACTTCACCAGGGATTCAATGCTTCCATCGGACTGCACGTAACTTTCAGCCCCAGCAAATACGCCCCTTCCGGAGCTGGCTTCGGACAAGATGCCGCCTTTATGTATGCGCTCCCTCTCACCAAACGTTTCAGTGTGGCCGGAGGAGTTTATGCCAGCAACATGAACTGGGGATTCATCAACTACCGGCAGGTAGGTATTGCCGCCGTTGCAGCCTTTCAGGTCAACGACCGGATCAGTCTCTACGCTTACGGCAACAAGTCGCTGATGCCCGACCGTTCCTTCCCGTATTACCCCCTGCCTAACTTCGCACCCGACCGGCTGGGAGGCATGGTCAACTTCAAACTGGGCGAAAGCAGTTCGATCAGTATCGGTGTGGAAGGCCGGAGATATCCCAACGGAGCAGCGGCCTGGTGGTAGAATGATTGTATTCAGCAGAAGCAAAGAATGCTTCTGCTGACTTTATCAGTAAGTTTTATTGTTCAACGAAACGGAACTGCTTGAAATAAACTTTCTGTTCGCTGCCTGAAACATTGGTAAAACGGATCTTCAGCACTTTCATGCCGCTGACTTCCGCACTCAGCAAAGTACGGCCAGGCACAGGACGCAAGTCAACTGTCTTCCAGTTTACTCCATCAGCACTGATCTCCAGACGGAAGTTCTTTTCAGCTCCTTGTGTACCCAGATCCACCAGCAAGCTTTCCAGCGTACGGACATAATCCATAGCTACCGTAACTTCACCTCCGGCCTGCCAGATAATCACCTCGTTTGACGGAGAGACATTTCCTCCCTTACCTTTCTGACGCATCGGAAGCAGAGCCAGCTGCTTGACATTGCTGCTTAATGTATAAGGCATATATACCGCACGTGAATCCAATGTCGTACCGGCAGCCTTATTATAACGCTGAGTAGAAGTTTCAAACAGACTGTTAAAGGTGGGTAGCAGGTATTTGCTTCCGCTCTTCACTCCCGGCTGATAAGGATTCTGGTTATAAGTAGCATCCACTTCATACATCAGGGTTTGCAGAGCCTGGGCATGATCATGTACAGCAACAAACTCCTGTCCTCCCTGTTTCTGCAGACGAACCATCTTCAGCACTTCACGTCCGTATTCTCCGATCAGTTTAAACTGCATCAGCCACGGCTTGATTTCCTCAATCAGTTCCCGGCTTTCTTTGGAAGCAAGCAACCGGTCGGCTGCCACAATGATCTTGTCACATTCTTCAGCCACCTGCTTATATGCAGCCTCATCCATTTCTCCATTCTTTTCATAAGCAGCAAGCAGAGACTTCAGTGCCGGCTGCAAGGCTACAGACTCATCCCGACGGAAACCGTGTCCATTTTCTCCAAGGTCGGAGTTATGGGCTGCAAAGGTTTCCAGATAAGCAGCATGATTCGGCATCAGATCACGGATAGCACGTTTCCAGGAAGCATTGCTGTCATATTTCTCCAGGTTCCAGGCATAATCAGCCACACTTGTACAATGCAATCTTCGAAGCTTCAGCACGTTCCATCGGATTGGAAACAAAGGCAGACATATCATCCTTGATGTCCAGACCGTTTCCATAAACCGGTCCCATCAGCAAATGATCACGTACATAGTCGGACACCGGGAAGTTCCACCAGATATAAGCCTTACGTTTCAGCAAAGGATTGATGAAATCCATTGATTCCTTATCGATGCAGGCAATGACCCGGTTACCGGTCCACATGATCTGAATACCTTTGTTGAGTTTATCACCCAACGTAGTCAGATATCCGCCTTTTACGTCCGACCACGACTTGTTATATTCCGTAGGACACATGACCAGCGGTTCCACATCGCCTTTCACCTTCACGAAATGATCATCCAGATAATTCAGCAACTCAGCCTGCTTTTCAGCCTTGGTTCCTTCGCCGGAAATGTCATCGAAGAACACCGCAAAGGCACGTACCCCCAACTGATACATACTTTCAAACTTCTTCAACAGCAGGTCACGGTCTTCTTCATTCCATTTGATGTCCTGTCCCGGATGAATAGCCCAGTAAAATATTACACCATTTTCATTGGCCTTGTCCACCAGTTCCTTCAGCTGGGAAGCCTCCTTTGCAGGATAAGGCTTGCGCCAGTTCGGAGTGCTGTGATAAGGATCATCCTTCGGGCCATACAAATAGACATTCATCTTGTTGCGTCCGTAGAATTCCAGCTGACGGAGACGGGCTTCATGACTCCAGGGAGTACCATAAAAGCCTTCTACAACTCCACGATAAGGCACATCGGGATAGTCGGTCACTTCTGCCAAAGGCAACTTGCCCAATGTCATCAGCTGTGCCAGCGTCTGCACACCATAATAGGCACCACGCTCATCGGCACCGACAATAACGATACGGTCTTTCTCAATACCTAAATAATATCCTTCTGCCTGTTTGGGAACCCGGCGGACATATTTCTTGACAGATTTATTCCCCTTCACTCCTACATAAACAGGGAATCCATCCTTTCCTTCCCCTTTCGGGAACAAAGTATTCAACAGATGAAAAGCAGGAGTTTCACGAAAAGCAGTCTCAGCCTGAAGACTATATTGCACGGGAACCATCACCGAATCCTGACCGGCCTGATATTCCTGAGGAGTCGGCTGCAAATGAAATTCCTGTGCATAAACACTTCCCAGGGACAGAGTACCCATCAGTCCTAATACTAAAAAAGTTTTTCTCATGATTCTATTGATTATTTTTCAAGATTAACGTATTCTTTCATTTTGCAAATGTAGCGAATCTCATACAATCAGCAATGAAATGAAAAAAAAAATCCGAAAAAACAAGTTTTTAAGGTTTTGGAAACATTACATATTTACGCTTTACTGGTCGAAATATCATAAAAAAAGTTCTTTTTCTCTTTTTATATTTCATTTCATCCTCTATATAAACTAAGGTATATCCCATAAAACTCTAAAAATAAGCCATTGGTAAAAAAAAGGTATAATCCTGAACATAAATATCTGATTAAAAGATATTTGTAAAACATTAAACGAATAAAAAATGTAAATTTATAAGATAATTCTTGCCAGATCAATGAGTAAACCTATCTTTGCGGACACTACTTTTTATAAACCGGCTGTAACAGAAGGAGATTACCGATCTGAAAACTCTCATTTGCTACAGCAAAAATACAATCATAAAAACTATGCTTAAAACTATTCGACCAGTAAGCATGTTACTACTACTGGCAGGATTACCCACCAGTCTGACACATGCCGGTATCACACATCGTGATGCTGTGGAGCAAATCCAACAAAACAATCCATGTACGGGTATTGTAAAAGATGCTTCCGGTGAAACCATCATCGGTGCTTCGGTTGTGGTCAAAGGAACAACCAATGGAACGATCACAGACCTGAACGGAGAATTCAGCCTTTCCAACATTACTCCTGGAACGACCATCCAGATCTCCTACATTGGATACAAAGACATTGAAATGGTCTGGAATGGCTCCCCTCTGAATGTAATACTACAGGAAGACACAAAAGTTTTGGACGAAGTTGTTGTGGTAGGATTCGGTACCCAAAAGAAGATTAACCTGACAGGAGCCGTTTCTATAGTTGACACTAAGGTCCTGGAATCCCGTCCTGTATCTCAGGTCGGACAGGCTCTGCAAGGAACCGTCCCCGGATTAAACCTTTCTGCTTCTGATCTTGGAGGCCAGTTGGGACAATCCATGAGCGTAAATATCCGCGGTACAGGAACCATTGGTACAGGGTCCAGCGCCAGCCCTCTGGTCCTGATTGACGGTATTGAAGGTAATATGAATAATCTGAACCCGGATGATATTGAAAACATTTCGGTTCTGAAAGATGCCGCTTCATCATCCATTTACGGATCACGTGCAGCCTTCGGTGTAATTCTGATTACGACAAAGAAAGGTAAAGCCGGAAAAATGCAAGTTAATTATAACAATAACTTCCGATATTCAGGTCCGACTAACCTTCCGGAACTGCTAGACTCTTACAGCTTTGCCAATTATTTCAATGAGATGTCCGTTAATCAGGGAAATCAGATCATTTTCACTGAGGAAACGATGCAACGCATCCAAGATTACATGGCCGGAAAAATCACGGACACAACTGTTCCCAACGGAACGAACTGGCATTTCCACGAAAAAGCCAATGACAATGTGGACTGGTATAAAGTGCATTTCAAATGGGCATGGAGCAATGAACACAACATCAGTCTGAATGGAGGAACAGAGAAACTGCAATATTATGTATCAGGAAACTATCTGAACCAAAACGGTAATTTGCGTTATAGTAATGACAACCTGAAACGTTATAACTTTACAGCTAAAGTCAACACGCAAATCAACAAATATATTGATTTCAACATCAATACAAAGTTTATTCGCTTTGATCTGGACAATCCTTTGTACTCCGATATGGGAGGACTGCTTTATCATGACATTGCCCGCATGTGGCCTATGATGCCATTCAAAGATCCTAAAGGCCACTACATGCGCAATGGAAAACTTGCCCAATTGACAGAAGGCGGTCATGCAAAAACTCACAATGATAATATTTACCTGCAAGGACAATTGGTTCTCCATCCACTGAAAAACTGGAATATCTACGTGGAAGGAGGTATGAGAATCATCAATGAAAACCAGCAGACCAACCTGAATGCTATTTATGAGTACAACATAGACAATCAACCGGTAGCAATGGCCTTTGCCGGTGATTATTCCCCCGGAGCAACCTTTGCACGCAGTTCGTTTTCAAATACAAACTTCTATACCACATCCATTTATACAGATTATACTCTGGATTTAAACAAACATAATCTGAAATTCATGGCCGGTATGAACACAGAAGAAAACAAATACCGTGATTTATCGGTACAACGTGATAACGTGATCACCTCTTCCATTCCAGAAATCAGTGCATCTGTAGGCGAAGACAAGATAAACAATGCTTATGTATACGACTAGGCTACTGCCGGTTTCTTCGGACGAATCAATTACAATTATGACGACCGGTATCTGGCTGAATTCAACATCCGTTATGATGGATCTTCACGATTCCTACGTGATCAACGCTGGAATGTATTCCCCTCGTTTTCTTTTTTAGGATGGAATGCAGCACGCGAATCATTCTTCCAGCCCATCAGTCATATCATCAATATCCTCAAGCCTCGCGTTTCATGGGGTATGCTGGGAAATCAGAACACAAGTTCATACTATCCGTTCTACCTTTCACAAAGTGTGACAGCCAACGGAGGCGGATGGCTGATGAATGGTGTCCGTCCTACCGTAGCCGGTGCTCCGGGAGTTGTCAGCAGTACGTTAACCTGGGAAAAGGTTTACAATACCAACTTCGGACTTGACTTTGGATTCTTTAACAACCGGCTGACCGGATATTTCGAATACTATATCCGGCAGACCAGAGATATGGTAGGTCCTCCCGCTGAAATCGGAGCGGCATTAGGTATCAGTTTACCGAACACCAACAATGCAACACTTGACAACCGAGGATGGGATTTGCAGATCAACTGGCAAGACCGTATCGGAAAAGTCAACTACAACGTAGGTTTCAACCTGTCTGATAACCGGGTTAAAGTGACCAAATATCCGAATGAATCCATGTCATTGAATACTTACTACAACGGCATGGTATTTAGGAGAAATCTGGGGATATGAAACGGCCGGAATAGCCAAATCAGATGAAGAAATGAACAACTGGCTGAGTACTCACGACCAAAGCAAATTAGGTTCTGAATGGGGAGCCGGAGATATCATGTACAAGGATCTGAATGGCGATGGTGTCATCGACAACGGAAACAACACTTTGGGATATCACGGAGACCTCAAAGTAATCGGAAACAGCAATCCCCGGTTCCGCTTCGGCTTAACCTTAGGAGCCAACTGGAAAGGATTCGACGTTCAAATGTTCTTCCAGGGTGTCATGAAACGTGATTTGTGGGTAAGCGGTCCTTTGTTCTGGGGTGGAGACGGTGGCGAATGGCAGTCTACAGGCTTGAAACAGCACCTGGATTATTTCCGTCCGGAAAACACAAGTTCCGTATTCGGTCCCAATGTAGATTCCTATTATCCGAAAGCTTATATCGGAGACAAAGGAAACAAGAACAAATATACCCAGACCCGCTATTTGCAAAATGCTGCATATATGCGTATGAAAAACCTGCAGATCGGTTACACTTTCCCTCAAGAGTGGACGAACAAACTACATGTTGACAGACTGCGCGTATTTTTCAGCGGAGAAAACCTGTTTACCCTTACAGGCATTGCCGGTATGTTTGACCCCGAAGCAACAGCAGCCAACGGATGGTCAAGCGGAAAAACCTATCCTTTGTCTCAAACATTCTCTTTCGGTCTTAATCTTACCCTTTAAACCAACGAACGTATGAAAAAACAACTGTATATTCTGGCAATTGGATTTATAGCCTTAGCCAGCAGCTCCTGTAACGACTTCTTAGACAGAGAACCACTGGACTCTGTGCCGACATCCCAATATCTGTTCAACGAAAATGACTTGTCTGCCTACACAGCCAACATGTATGGAATATTCCCTGTACATGCCGGATATGGCCTGGGTACATTCGATGACGACAACGACAGTGACAATCAGGCCGGATCATCTCCCAATGATCTGTTTGTGAAAGGTCAAACCCGCGTGGCACAAAACGGAGGAGACTGGGACTTCGGCAATATCCGTACAGCCAACTATTTCATAAACACAGTCCGTCCCCGTCTGGAAAACGGAGAGATTGAAAATTCTGCAAACAACAATCACTATCTGGGTGAAATGTACTTCTTCCGGGCTTATATCTATGCCGAAAAATTGATCTCCCTGGGCGATTTTCCCATTATCAAGGAAATGATTGCAGACAATTATGATGCCGTACGGGAAGCCAGCAAAAGACGTCCCCGAAACGAAGTTGCCCGCTTTATCATTTCAGATCTGGACTCAGCCTACCATTACATGAGTGCCACTCCTCCCATGACTAACCGGTTGACCAAAGACTGTGCTGCGTTACTTAAAAGTCGTATTGCTTTATTTGAAGGTACCTGGGAAAAGTATCATAAAGGAACCAACCGAGTTCCGGGAGGACCGGGATGGCCAGGAGCAGACAAAGATTACCTGAAAGATTTCACAATCAATATTGAAGAAGAAATCAACTATTTCCTGACACAAGCTAAAGAGGCCGCGCAAATTGTAGCAGACAACCATGCACTGGATGCCAGCTATTCAAAGTTATTCAACAGCCAGAGTCTGAGCAGTTCCACAGAAGCTCTGTTATGGAAACAATATGACGGAACCATGACACCGGCTGTCAATCACTTTGTTGTCGGATATATCCAGCGCAACGGAGGCGGAAACTCCGGATTTACCCGGAGTATGGTAGAATCATTCCTGATGCAGGATGGTACCCCCATCTATGCTTCCAGCGACTATCAGGGTGACAAGACTTACGAAAATGTTGCTCATGGAAGAGATCCCAGACTGCTGGATAATGTTCTTATTCCGGGTGATCTGCTGACTACCTCTGCCACAATGACCGAAGCTAAAATCGATAAAGCAGGTTATTACTATCGGGCTCCGATTACCGAAATTTCCGAAAACAGATGTCCAACGGGCTATTCCATCAAAAAAGGATTAACAACAGATCCGGAACAGGGACCTACTCTTCCTGCTACAACAGCCAGTGTCGTATTCCGGGCAGCAGAAGCTTACCTGAATTATATGGAAGCAGACTGTGAACTGAACAATGGAAACCTGGACGCCAACAGCATGAAATACTGGGAAGCTCTCCGAACCCGCGGAGGCATTGCCCCCAATACAATCCAGCATACCATTGATCTGACAGACGTAACAAAAGAAAACGATCTGGCACGTTACTCAGGAGAAAATCTGGTAAGTTCCACCTTATATAATATAAGACGCGAACGGCGCATTGAACTGGCTGCAGAAGGATTGCGCTTTGAAGACCTGAAACGATGGAGATCTCTTGATATGATGCAAAACTATCACGTACAAGGATTCAATCTGTGGGATGAAAACTACAAGCGCTATGCTACTCCCGACGCCGGACTCAATGGAAGTAATTTTGATGCACCCCTCAACGTCATTGCACTGAAAGAAAGCGGAGCTGAAGATTCAAATGTGTCAGCCAAAGCTGACGGGGTTTACATGATGCCTTACCGAGTTCTGACCAACAACATCGCATTCAACGGATACAATTGGAACCCCAATAAGTATTTGGACCCGATAGCCTTCGATCATTTCCGTCTGACAACAGCAGAAGAAGGTTCATCTGACTATACAACCTCTGCAATTTACCAGAATCCGGGCTGGAAAATTGAAACAAACAGTTTACCGGAAGGGGATTAAACCTATATAGTCATGACACGAGCTGGAGAGCAATCCCAAACTTTTGGGAACGTTCTCCAGCTTTTTCTATAAATATTCTTATAAGTCATATACAAAAAATATCAATAATATTCATTTTTTACTTTTTAAAGAACTATCTTTGAATACTCAATTTTTACCTTATGAAAATATGAAAGAAAAAAGCATCTTTTCCAGAATCAAACAGACTTGTATCCTTCTGGCTTTGTTAACCACAACCATATGCCAGGCTCAAAATGTCTCTAATCTGCCCGTTCCGGCTCCGCATCAGCTGAAATGGCATGAAGCCGAATTGGGAGTAGTCTTCCATTATGACCTGCACGTTTTCGACGGACAGATTTACGGACAAGGGAACAACCGGATCAATCCCGTTGAAGATTACAACATCTTTAACCCCACCCAACTGAACACAGATCAGTGGATCGAAGCTGCCAAAGCTGCCGGTGCCAAATTTGCTATACTTACAGCAACTCATGAAACCGGATTCGGTCTCTGGCAGAGTGATGTAAACCCCTACTGCCTGAAAGCCGTCAAATGGCGTGATGGAAAAGGCGATATCGTCCGCGATTTTGTCAACTCCTGCCGCAAATATGGTATACAGCCGGGTATTTATAGTGGCATCCGATGGAACTCTCTGTTAGGTATCCATAATTTCAAGGCGGAAGGAGAAGGCGAATTTGCCCGCAACCGCCAGATATGGTACAGACACCTGTGCGAAAAAATGGTTACTGAACTCTGTACCCGTTATGGAGAGCTTTTCATGATCTGGTTTGACGGAGGTGCAGACGATCCCCAAGGCATGGGTCCGGACGTAGAACCCATCGTTAACAAATATCAGCCCAACTGTCTCTTCTATCATAATGTCAGCCGGGCAGATCTCCGTTGGGGAGGCTCTGAAAGCGGAACAGTGGGTTATCCGTGCTGGTCCACTTTCCCTTATCCATACAGTCACAGCAATGCAACCGACGGTGTTCAGGATCACAACAAGCTGCTCGCTCATGGCGATCCGGAAGGCAAATACTGGGTACCTGCCATGGCCGACACTCCGCTGAGAGGATATAACGGCCGTCACGAATGGTTCTGGGAACCGGGAGATGACGACAAGGCTGTTTATCCGTTGAGCAACCTGATGGATATGTACGAAAAATCAGTAGGAAGAAATGCTACACTGATTGTCGGTCTGACTCCCAATCCGGAAGGCTTGATTCCCCAGCAGGATGTCAAACGTCTGCAAGAATGGGGACAGGAAATCAACAGACGCTTCAAAAAACCTCTGGCCCAAACCAGCGGAAGCAAGAAAGCACTGACCCTGAAAACCGGGAAAGGTACACAAGCCAACTATTACATCATTCAGGAAGACATTACTCAGGGAGAACGAATCCGCGCTTACCGGGTAGAAGCACGCCTGAACGGAAAATGGTCTGCTATTGCCCGGGGAACCTCTGTCGGCCATAAGCGAATTGAATCTTTCCCCGCCGTTGAAGCTGACGCGTTCCGCCTCGTCATAGAAAAAAGCGAGGGTAATCCTTGCATTACCAATTTCAGTATTTATCATGTAGAACCTTAACCAACTGAGCACATGAATAAAATTTTATTAGGGACATTCGGACTACTTCCGCTGTCCGCTTCCCTGTATGCACAATCAGCCGAAAACCAGCCAGACAAACGTCCCAACATCATATTCTTTCTGGTCGATGATATGGGATGGCAGGATACTTCCCTGCCTTTCTGGACAGAGAAGACACCCTATAACCAGCTTTATGAAACTCCCAACATGGAACGTCTGGCCCGTCAGGGAATGATGTTTACCCAGGCCTATGCCTCCAGCATCAGTTCGCCGACACGATGCAGCCTGATGACCGGTGCCAATGCAGCCCGCCATCGAGTAACCAACTGGACATTACAGAAAAACCGCTCGACCGATGCTGAAAGTGAAACGCTGCAATTGCCGGAATGGAACTGGAACGGAATTGCACAAACCGGCGGAACCAGTCATACGTTCGTGGCCAAATCTTTCGTTCAGTTACTGAAAGAAAGCGGCTATCATACCATTCATTGCGGGAAAGCACACTGGGGGGCCATTGACACCCCGGGGGAAAATCCCTGTCACTTCGGATTTGAGACAAACATTGCCGGACACGCCGCGGGAGGACTGGCCACTTACCTGAGCGAACTGAACTACGGACACGACGCACAGGGAAACCCCACTTCCCTGATGTCTGTACCCGGACTGGAGAAATACTGGCAAACAGGAACCTTCGTCACAGAGGCCCTGACTCAGGAAGCTTTGAAGGCACTGGACAAAGCCAAACAATACAATCAGCCGTTCTATCTGTATATGTCCCACTATGCCATCCATATTCCGATTGATAAGGACACCAGATATTTCGAAAAGTACAAGCAAAAAGGAATGTCGGATAAAGAAGCTGCCTACGCTTCCCTGATTGAAGGAATGGACAAAAGTCTGGGAGATATCATGGACTGGCTTGAAAAAAACGGAGAGGCCGACAACACCATTATTCTGTTTATGGGGGACAACGGAGGCTATGCAACCGGAAGTCATTGGCGCGATAAACCGCTTTACACCCAAAATGCTCCTCTCAACTGCGGTAAAGGATCGGCTTACGAAGGCGGAATCCGTGAGCCGATGATTGTCAGCTGGCCGGGAGTTACCCAGCCCTCTTCCCGGTGCGACCGCTATCTGCTGGCTGAGGACTATTTCCCGACAATTCTCGAAATGGCCGGCATCACAGACTGGAAAGTCCCGCAAACAATAGACGGAGTAAGTTTTGTCCCTCTGCTCAAACAGACCGGAGACCCGTCGGAAGGACGGAGCCTTTACTGGAACTGCCCCAACCTGTGGGGAGAAGCAGGACCCGGAATCGGAGCAACCTGCAGCATCCGTCAGGGCAAATGGAAACTCATCTATTTCTACGAAACCGGACAAAAAGAGCTGTATGATATTCCGGCTGATATCAGCGAACAGCACAACCTGGCAGCCAGCCATCCTGAGGTCGTGAAACGCCTGTCAAAAGATCTGGGCAATTTTCTGCGCAGTTCCGGCGGACAACGCCCTTCTTTCAAAGCTACCGGGAAGCCCTGTCCCTGGCCGGACGAGATATGATTTTGCCTGTTTTCATGTACAAAATCCGCCAGTTCTCGCTATCTTTGCGACCATAACCTAAAAAGGAATGGATTTATGAACTATCAGGAAACTCTTAACTATCTCTATAACAGCGCTCCTCTTTTTCAACATATAGGAAAGGCTGCCTACAAGGAAGGACTGTCCAATACGTATGCTCTGGATGATCATTTCCGTCACCCTCATCAGAAGTTTCGTACGATCCACATAGCAGGAACCAACGGTAAAGGTTCCTGCTCACATACCCTGGCAGCTATCCTTCAGTCGGCCGGTTACCGGACCGGACTCTACACGTCTCCACATCTGGTAGACTTCCGTGAACGGATCCGAATCAACGGAACGCCTGTTCCCCAGGAGTTTGTAGTTGATTTCGTCAAAAAGCACCGGCGTTTCTTCGAACCGCTTCACCCTTCTTTCTTCGAACTGGCCACTTCCATGGCCTTTCATTATTTTGCAGAAGAGCAGGTAGATGTAGCAGTTGTGGAGGTCGGACTGGGAGGCAGACTGGATTGCACCAATATCATCCATCCGGACTTGTGCCTGATCACGAACATCAGCTTTGATCATGTGCAGTTTTTGGGAAATACCCTGGCACAGATTGCCTCAGAGAAAGCAGGTATCATCAAAGATTACGTACCGGTAGTCATCGGAGAAACGACCCCTGAAACCCGTCCGGTATTCGAAGAAAAAGCATGGAAAGCTCATGCTCCCCTGATCTTTGCAGAAGAAGAACAGCTGCTGAAAGATGCCCGTCAGAATGCAGACGGTACCCGGACTTATCAAACCAGTGATTATCCCGACCTGCAGGGTGAGCTGGGAGGATATTACCAGTTAAAAAACACCAATACACTTTTATCTGCCATCCGCCAATTAAAGCAAGCCGGATATTCAATCAGTGAAGCCAACGTACGTGAAGGATTCGCTCATGTATGCAGCCTTACGGGACTGATGGGCCGCTGGCAGAAACTGGGTTCCAACCCCACCATTGTCTGTGATACAGGACATAACACCGGAGGTATCCGCTATATCGTGGAGCAACTCCGTAACCAGACTTATGATACCCTTCACATCGTTATCGGAATGGTTAACGACAAAGACATCAGCGGAGTACTCGCCATGCTTCCCAAAGAAGCCCGCTACTACTTCACTCAAGCCAGTGTACAGCGTGCACTTCCGGCCGACAAGGTGAAAGAACTGGCCGCATCCCATGGCCTGAAAGGAGAAAGTTATCCGGATGTAGCCACAGCACTGAAAGCTGCCCAAAGTGAAGCTACGGAAAAAGACTTCATCTTTGTAGGCGGAAGCAGTTTCATTGTGGCCGATTTATTATCTTTAAATAAATAACGCAATTTCTTTTCAAACAAAATGTTTGGGTATTTTGAATAAAATCTTTTTATTTGCATAGAAATTTCATTGTACAAATTAAACATTTTAATATATGAATGACACATTTTACAAAGAAGACAATTTAAGCGGCCTCAAAAGGGCTGACTTTCAGAAGACAATTGACGGTAAACAAACCGATCTGTTTATACTCTCCAACGATAAAGGTGCTGAAGTAGCCATCACCAATTACGGAGGAGCCATTGCCGCATTGATGGTTCCCGACCGAAACGGAAAACTGGCCAATGTAGTACAGGGACACGATTCCATTGAAGGAGTCATCAACAGCCCGGAACCTTTCCTCAGCACACTGATCGGACGTTACGGTAACCGTATTGCCAAAGGAAAGTTCCAACTTGGCAACAAAGAATACAAGCTGACCATCAACAACGGACCCAACTCCCTGCACGGAGGACCTACCGGTTTTCACGCACGCGTATGGGATGCAGAACAGACCAGCAAGCAAAGCCTGACTCTTCGCTATCTTTCACGCGACGGAGAAGAAGGATTCCCCGGAAATCTGGATGTAACGGTTGTATATACATTCACCAACCAGAATGAACTGGTAATTACTTATTCAGCCATTACCGACCAACGGACTATCGTCAATCTTACACACCACGCATTTTTCAATCTGGCAGGACTTGCCAATCCCACTCCGAGCGTGGAAAACAACATCGTCACTATCAACGCAGACTTTTATATCCCCATGGATGAAGTTTCCATCCCAACCGGCGAAATCGCCAAAGTGGAAGGAACTCCTATGGACTTCCGCACACCGCACACAGTGGGAAGCCGCATCAATGAACCGTTCCAACAGCTGGTTTACGGAGCCGGTTATGACCATTGCTACGTGCTGAACAAGAAGGAACCCGGTACACTGACCTTCGCAGCCAAATGTGTGGAACCGGAAAGCGGACGCAGTCTGGAAGTATATACCACTGAACCGGGCGTACAAGTCTATACACACAACTGGGCCAACGGTTTCAGCGGCTGGCACGGAGCAACCTTCCCCAAACGGAGTGCTATCTGCTTTGAAGCACAACATTTCCCGGATTCTCCCAATAAGGGACATTTCCCGCCGGTTATCCTGAACCCGGGCGACACCTATCATCAGGTCACTATTTACAAATTTGGCGTAGAAGAATAATCGAAACTAACCTTTAATAACAACTTATAATTATTTAAAAGAATGAATCAACAAAAACAAAACGGTAATCTCATTGCAATTGTTGCCATGTGCTTCCTCTTTGCAATGATTTCCTTCGTAACCAATCTGGCCGCTCCTTTCGGTACCATTTGGAAAAACCAATATGCAGGAGCAAACACCCTGGGTATGATGGGAAACATGATGAACTTCCTGGCCTATCTGTTCATGGGTATTCCTGCCGGAAACATGCTGGTCAAGATCGGTTATAAGAAAACTTCACTAACTGCCATGGCTGTCGGTTTCGTAGGCTTGCTGGTACAGTATCTGTCCAGTACTTTCGGCGCAGAAACCGAAGTATTCGCACTGGGAGAATATTCCATCAAGATGAACTTTATCATCTATTTGCTGGGTGCTTTCATCTGCGGTTTCAGTGTATGTATGCTGAACACGGTAGTAAACCCGATGCTGAACCTTCTGGGAGGCGGTGGTAACAAAGGTAACCAGCTGATCCAGCTGGGTGGTGCTGTCAACTCACTTTCTGCTACACTGACACCGCTCTTCGTAGGTGTATTGATCGGAACCGTAACTCCGAAAACTGCCATGACAGACGTTGTGCCCCTGCTCTTCATCGCCATGGGTGTATTCGCTGTAACCTTTATCATCATTTCATTTGTAAGCATTCCGGAACCTCACCTGAGAAAAGGTAAAGTAGAAAAGGTTAAATTCTCACACAGCCCCTGGAGCTTCCGTCACACCGTATTGGGCGTTATCGGTATCTTCATTTATGTAGGTATTGAAATCGGTATCCCGGGTACCCTGAACTTCTACCTGGCTGACTCAAGCGACAAGGGAGCCGGTATCCTGGCCAATGGTGCAGCCATCGGTGGTGCCATCACCGCAATCTACTGGCTGCTGATGCTGGTAGGCCGTCTGACCAGTAGTGTGATCAGCGGTAAAGTTTCTACCCGTACTCAGCTGATTGCCGTTTCTACAACAGCTATTCTTTTCACACTGATCGCTATCTTCACTCCGAAGAATGTGGGTATCAACGTACCGACCATGGTATACGATCCGGTTGCAAAGACAACGGAAATCCTGACCAATGCCGGCATGCCTGCCAATGAAATCAGCGCATTTATCGCCAACCCGTCTGAAGAAAGCCTTTCCGCACAGGCAGAACTGCTGAGTGCTTCTCACATGACACCGGCTGACGTGATGCGTTCTCTGGAAACTCCGAAAGTTCCTATCAGTGCGCTGTTCCTCGTACTTTGCGGTCTCTGCACATCTATCATGTGGGGAGGTATCTTCAACCTTGCCGTTGAAGGTCTTGGCAAATACACCGCACAGGCATCAGGTATCTTTATGATGATGGTTGTGGGTGGCGGTATCTTCCCGTTGCTCCAGCAGGTCATCTCCGATGCAGTCGGCTATATGGCCAGCTACTGGCTGATCATCTTCATGCTGGCTTACCTGCTGTTCTACGGACTGGTAGGCTGCAAAAATGTCAACAAGGATATCCCCGTTGAATGATCCTAAAAACGAACCAATTGAAAATTAACCCTTAAATACATTATCATTATGGACATTGAATTTGTAAGAAGCCGCTTCATTAAGCATTTCGACGGTACAACAGGCTCAGTATATGCATCTCCGGGACGTATTAACTTGATTGGTGAACACACCGACTACAACGGTGGATTCGTATTCCCCGGCGCAGTAGATAAAGGTATGATTGCAGAAATCAAACCTAACGGAAAAGACAAAGTTTGCGCTTACTCTATCGACCTGAAAGACTATGTAGAATTCGGTCTGAACGAAGAAGACGCTCCGAAAGCAAGCTGGGCACGCTACATCTTCGGCGTATGCCGTGAAATGATCAAGCGTGGTGTAGACGTAAAAGGATTCAATACAGCTTTCGCCGGTGACGTTCCTCTGGGTGCAGGTATGTCATCTTCTGCAGCGCTGGAATCTACTTACGCATTCGCTTTGAATGATTTGTTCGGCGACAACAAGATCGACAAATTCGAACTGGCAAAGGTGGGACAGGCTACTGAACACAACTACTGTGGTGTTAACTGCGGTATCATGGACCAGTTTGCTTCTGTTTTCGGCAAGGAAGGCAGCCTGATCCGTCTGGATTGCCGTTCACTGGAATACCAGTACTTCCCGTTCAAACCCGAAGGATACCGTCTGGTATTGGTTGACTCTGTTGTTAAACACGAACTGGCTTCTTCAGCATACAACAAACGTCGTCAGAGCTGCGAAAATGTAGTAGCTGCCATCAAGAAGACACATCCGGAAGTAGAATTCCTGCGCGACTGCAACATGGAAATGCTGAATGCTGTCAAAGGTGAAGTAAGCGAAGAAGACTACATGCGTGCTGAATACGTGATCGAAGAAATCCAGCGTGTACTTGACGTATGCGATGCACTGGAAAAAGGTGATTATGAAACCGTAGGTCAGAAGATGTATGAAACTCACCACGGCATGAGCAAGCTTTACGAAGTAAGCTGCGAAGAACTGGATTTCCTGAACGATATCGCATTCGACTGCGGCGTAACCGGCTCACGCGTTATGGGAGGCGGCTTCGGCGGATGTACCATCAACCTGGTAAAGAATGAACTGTATGAAACATTCATCACAACTGCCAAAGAACGCTTCAAAGAAAAATTCGGACGCAGCCCGAAAGTTTACGATGTAGTGATCAGCGACGGTTCACGCAAACTCTGCTAATTACTTTTCACTCCTTTCCCGCATCCCGCTCCGGGATGCGGTCACACGGATTGACTCAGGCCATCATAAAGCCCGCGTTAATCCGTGTTTCTTTTTCCATAATCTGAAAACTTCCTTTGCGCATTTGTGCAGAAAGATGTACATTTGCGGGAAAGATGACTAAACCTTTTGAAGAATGAAAATAACGATCGTTTCGGGAGCACGCCCGAACTTCATGAAGATAGCTCCGATCTGCCGTGCGATTCAGAACGCCGGAGCGAACGGAAAGAACATTTCTTACCGTCTCGTTTATGCTGGACCGGAAGATGATCCAAGTCTGGAAGAATCTCTGTTCTTCGATCTGGGTATGGAAAAACCCGATGCATATCTGGGAGTCAGCGGACAGGATTATTCCCAGATTGCTGCAGCCGTCATGCTTGCCTTCGAAAAGGAACTGGACAATCATCCGGCGCAAGTAGTACTGGTAGTGGATGATCTGACAGCCGCCATGAGTTGTGCCATCGTTGCCAAGAAACGCGGTCTGAAAGTGGCTCATCTTATTGCAGGCACCCGTTCCTTCGACATGAACATGCCACGCGAAGTGAACCGTACCATTGTAGATGCCATTTCCGACTATCTGTTCACAGCCGGCATGGTAGCCAACCGGAATCTGAATCAGGAAGGAATGATCCCCGAATACATTCATCATGTAGGAAATATTCTGATTGATACACTGCGTTACAACCGTCCCCGGCTGGCTCAGCCGGCATGGTTCGACTGTCTTGGCATCCGAAAAAAGAATTATCTGTTGCTGACACTCAACCGGCATGACCTGCTGAACCGCCGCAGCAATCTAGAGAAACTGCTCCGCACCCTGCTCGACAAGGCAGAAGGACTTCCCGTCATCGCCCCTCTGCACGGATATGCAGAAACTGCTGTCAAAGCTCTCGGCCTGAATGCTCCGAACCTTCATATTCTGCCGCCGCAGAGTTACCTGCATTTCGGTTTCCTGGTAGATCAGGCCAAAGGGATCATAACCGACTCGGGAAACATTGCAGAAGAAGCCACCTTCCTGGATGTCCCCTGCATCACACTGAACAGCTATGCGGAACACCCTGAAACCTGGCGCACCGGAACCAATGAACTGGTCGGTGAAGATCCGTCAGCTCTTGCTGCAACACTGGATCACCTGATGCACGGTGAGTGGAAGCACACTATCCTGCCCGACCGCTGGGACGGACGTACTGCCGAGCGCATCGTACAGACTTTACTGAAAGATGCCTGATCACTGAAAGGCAATTTATAAAAACAGATCCGGCTGATGTCCCTGCCATTTCAAGCAGAAAAGGCATCAGCCGGATGCTTTTTTACAGAAAATATCGTATTGTTCGATGTTGTTTCAACGAGCGGTCGATTCGCCTCAAACGAGCGGTCGATTCAGCCTCAACGAGCGGTCGATTCAGCCCCAACGAGCGGTCGATTCAGCCCCATCGAACGGTCTGTTCCAAAAGGGGATCAAGCCTTGCCTCCTTTACGTTCCAGTTCACGAAGACTTTCCATCTTTTTCGTTTCCAGGAACTCATAAATTCCGCAAAGATGTTCTTTCACACGCTGGTTACCGAACTCATATACTTTCGTAACCAGCCCGTCCAGGAAGTCACGGTCGTGTGACACGACAATCAGCGTTCCGTCGAAATCCATCAATGCCTGCTTCAGAATATCCTTTGTCTTCATGTCCAGATGGTTGGTCGGCTCATCCAGAATCAGCAGATTGACTGGTTCCAGCAAAAGCTTGATCATCGCCAGCCGGGTACGTTCTCCACCGGAAAGCACCTTGACTTTCTTCATGGATTCTTCCGGTCCTCCGAACATGAAAGCTCCCAGCAGATCGCGGATCTTGTTGCGGATTTCTCCCTTCGCCACATCATCGATGGTCTGGAATACAGTCAGATTCTCGTCAAGAAGGGAAGCCTGGTTCTGGGCAAAATAACCGATCTGTACATTATGTCCCAGTGTCAGCGTGCCTTCGTGCTCTATCTCATTCATGATACATTTCACCAGAGTAGACTTACCCTCTCCGTTTTTACCCACAAAAGCAACCTTATCTCCCCGTTCAATCGTCAGATTGGCATTCCGGAACACGACGTGGTCGCCATATGACTTTCCGACTCCTTCCATAATAACCGGATAACTTCCGCTGCGCGGAGACGGAGGAAACTTCAGACGCAGGGCTGAAGTGTCTTCTTCATCCACTTCAATCAGTTCCAGCTTTTCAAGCATCTTCACGCGGCTCTGCACCTGGAGGTCTTGCTGTAAGTACCTTTGAAACGTTCGATATAGTCTTTGGTTTCCTGAATCATCTTTTGCTGTTCTTCATACTGCTTCATCTGCTGTTCACGGCGTTCCTTGCGAAGCACCAGATACTGGGAGTAGTTCACCTTGTAATCATAGATACGTCCCATCGTAACTTCAATGGTACGGGTCGTGATGTTATCCACAAATTTCCGGTCGTGACTGATTACCACAACGGCCTTTGCACTGCTGATCAGAAAATCTTCCAGCCACTGGATAGACTCAATATCCAGATGGTTGGTAGGCTCATCAAGCAAAAGTACGTCCGGATTCTGCAGCAACAGCTTGGCCAGTTCAATACGCATACGCCATCCACCGCTGAAATCACTCGTAGGACGGTCGAAATCTTCACGCTGGAATCCCAGTCCGAGCAACGCCTTCTCCACGTCTTCTTCGAAATGAGTCATGTCGATGGCATAGAACTTTTCACTCATGGCTGCCACCTTTTCGATCAGTTCCATATACGAATCACTCTCGTAATCGGTACGTGTAGCCAGTTCACCATTCATCCGTTCGATCTCAGCTTCCATTTCACGCAAATGAGCAAATGCCTGCGAAGCTTCCTCAAACACGGTACGCCCGTCTTCCGTCATCAAATGCTGCGGAAGGTAAGCAACCACACAATCTTTCGGAGCGGTCACTTTTCCCCGGGTAGGCTGGCGGACGCCTGCCAATATCTTTAATAAAGTGGATTTTCCTGCGCCGTTTTTTCCCATCAAGGCAATACGGTCTTTCTCATTTATCTGAAAAGATATGTCACTAAACAAGGTGGTACCGCCAAACTCAACGGTCAATCCATCTACTGAAATCATATAATATGTGGTATTTAATTCTAAAACGGCTACAAAGATACATCAAATAAACGATTTAACCTTGATTCAGGCACAAAACAAACGCAGGGAAGCGCAAGCCCCGAAAGACTTTGCACTTCCCTGCGTCAGATCCGTTTCCGGAGCAGATATCCGGGATTATCCGGCCATCAGCAGAATCAGCAGCTGAGCTGTCAGAATACGAAGGAACATAGCCAGCGGATATACTGTAGAATAACCTACTGCCGGAGCATCGTTACCGGCCGTCTGGTTGGCATAAGCCAGTGCAGGAGGGTCCGTGTTACTACCGGCAATCAATCCCATCAGGGTGAAATAATTCAGTTTATAATACCAGCGGGCTACCATACCCATCACCAGCAACGGAATAAACGTGATCAGGAAACCGATACCTACATAAAGCAGTCCGTCACCTTCAACCACCGTCTGCACAAAGTTTCCTCCGGCTTTCAGTCCGACACTGGCAAGGAACAATACAATACCGATCTCACGCAGCATCAGGTTGGCACTCATTGTGGTATAGGTAACCAGCTTCACCTTGTAACCGAAACGGCCGATCAGAATAGAAATAATCAGCGGACCGCCTGCCAGACCCAGTTTCACCGGAGTAGGCATTCCCGGAATGGCAATAGGCAGACTGCCGAATATGATACCGCAGAGAATACCTACGAAAATAGTCACGATGTTCGGATGGTCCAGACGCTTCAACTGGTTTCCCAGCAAATGAGCCACACGCTCAATCGCATCCTGAGGACCGACTACCATCACGCGGTCACCGACCTGCAACGTCAACTGACGGGACGCAAACAAGTCCATACCGGAACGGTTGACACGGGTTACATTCACTCCGTACATACTGCTGAAATGCAGTTCTCCCAAAGTTTTTCCGTTGATGTTAGGCTGTGTCACCAGAATACGGCGCGAAACCATCGTCTTATCCTGCTGTTTCAGATCCTCCCAGTCCATGTCAACTTGCGGACCGATAAAGGCTGCAATGGCCTCAGAGTCATCTTCTGCACAGACAATGTACATCTTATCGCCCACATGCAGAGTGGTATTTGCATTCGGAATGTGTATTTCACCATCCTGAATAATCCGCGAGCAGACAAAGTCGCGTGCCAGGAACTTCTGTACCTGCGAAAGATTCTTGCCCACCAGAGCTTCATTCTGTACCTCCAGGGAAACGATAAAAGGTTTCAGATGCGGATTGGCTTCCTCACCGCGCTGAATGTCCGCAGCTTCTTTCCCCATATCTACCCGGCAGATATAGCGGATGACAATCATGGAAAGGATGATACCGATAACTCCCAGCGGATAGGCACAGGCATACCCCATTGCAATTTCAGGACCGGAATAATCCAGCTGAGACAAAGCCTCGTTGGCCGCACCAAGTCCCGGAGTATTGGTCACAGCTCCGCAAAGCACACCGACCATCATCGGAATTTCCACACGCCCCTGCAGGGCATAATACATAATCAATGCTATCGCAATGTTCAGTGCAACAATTCCGACAGCAATCAGATTCATCGAGATACCTCCCTTCTTGAAAGAAGAGAAGAAAGACGGACCCACCTGCAAACCGATACAGAACACAAAGAGAATCAATCCGAAGTCCTGAATGAATGATAAGATGGAAGCATTTCCGGTAAATCCGAAATGCCCGGCCAGAATCCCGACGAACAAGACAAAGGTAACTCCCAGCGAAATGCCGAAGACCTTAATTTTCCCCAATAAGACGCCGGCAGCAATCACAAAAGAATATAATGCCACGATATGAGCAATCGAATCAGGATTTGTCAATAAATCTTGTAGCCAATTCATAATATTAAACTTTTTCTTAAACGCGGCAAATGTAACCAATTAAAGACAACCAGTCAAGAATTAAAGCCATAATATTTATTTTTGCCATACAGACTTTACAATTTATAAGTACATCCGGACAGTTTTTCCTATAAAAGTTTAACTGAACTGCATTTTTACCGCAAAAAAAGAAAACCTAAAAAGAAATTTGTATATTTGCCTATGCATGCCAATTATACAGCATGCAGTCACACTTAATCTAAATATCATAAAACACTGATTCACTATGGCAGATAGTAAAGAAAAACTCTTTTCAGATTTTCCACCCGTAAGTACCCAAGAATGGATGGATAAAATTACAGTCGACCTCAAGGGTGCCGACTTTGAAAAGAAACTGGTATGGAAAACCAACGAAGGTTTTAAAGTAAAACCATTTTATCGCCAGGAAGATCTGGAAGGTTTGAAAACAACAGAAGGACTACCCGGAGAATTCCCTTACATCCGCGGAAACCGCAAAGACGACAATACATGGTTTATCCGGCAGAACATCCGGGTTGAATCGGCTGAAGAAGCCAATGCCAAAGCACTCGACATTCTGAATAAAGGAGTAGATTCACTGGGCTTTTCAATCAGGAAAAAGGATCTGTCACCCGAATTCATACGCACTCTGTTAAAAGACATCTGCTGCGAATGTGTAGAACTGAACTTCTCTACTTGCCAGGGGCATACTGTACAGCTGGCAGAAATGCTGACTGATTATTTCCGTGAAAAAGGATATGATCCGACCAAGCTTCAAGGCTCCGTCAACTATGACCCAATGGAGAAAATGATGCAGAAAGGAAAGGATCTGAGCAAGTTTATCGACAATGCCAGACGGCTGGTTGAAATATTTGCCCCCTATCCAAAATTCCGTTGCCTGGCCGTCAATTCGCTTTTGCTGAACAATGCAGGTGCCTACATTTATCAGGAACTGGGATATGCCCTGGCATGGGGTAATGAATACCTGAGCCAGCTGACAGAAGCAGGAGTACCCGCAGCACTGGCTGCAAAGAAAATCAAATTCAACTTTGGTATCAGCTCCAACTACTTCATGGAAATTGCCAAATTCCGTGCAGCACGTATGCTCTGGGCCAATATAGTCAAGGAATACAAACCGGTTTGTCCACGTACAGACTGCCAGAACACCGGAACAGACGGCACTTGCTATTGCGCCTGCAAGATGGCTGCACATGCCGAAACCTCCAGTTTCAACCTGACAATCTTCGATGCACATGTGAATCTGCTGCGTACCCAGACAGAGGCCATGAGTGCTTCTCTGGCAGGAGTTGACTCAATCACCGTCACTCCGTTTGACAAGGCTTACGAAACACCGAATGATTTCTCCGAACGTATTGCACGCAACCAGCAGCTCCTGCTGAAGGAAGAAGCTCACTTCAACCGTATCGTCGATCCGGCTGCAGGTTCTTACTATATCGAAAACCTTACGGCTTCCATCGCACAACAGGCCTGGGAACTTTTCCTGAAGGTAGAAGACGAAGGCGGCATGCTCAAGGCTGTCGAAAGCGGAAGCGTACAGGAAGCGATCAACGCAAGCAACAAGGCCCGCCACGATTCCGTTTCAAAACGCAAAGAAATTCTACTGGGTACCAACCAATATCCTAACTTCAATGAAAAAGCAGGCGAAAAGGCACCATTGGCACAGACTTGCTGCTGCGGAGGCGGAAAGGATCATGCACACCATGAATGTGAAAAGCCGTTTGCAACCATTCAAACCGACCGTGCAGCCAGCGAATTCGAAGCACTCCGTCTGCAAACAGAACACTCCGGCAAACGTCCGAAAGCTTTCATGCTGACCATCGGTAATCTGGCCATGCGTCAAGCACGTGCCCAATTCTCATGCAACTTCCTGGCTTGTGCCGGTTATGAAGTAATCGACAATCTGGGATTCGCTACCGTAGAAGAAGGTGTAGAAGCTGCCATGAAAGCAAAAGCCGACATCGTAGTGATCTGTTCCAGCGATGACGAATATGCAGAATATGCTATTCCTGCTTTCCAGGCAGTCAACGGACGTGCTATGTTCATCGTTGCAGGTGCTCCTGCTTGTATGGACGACCTGAAAGCCGCCGGCATTGAAAACTTCATTCATGTGCGCTGCAACGTGCTGGAAACCTTGAAAGAATATAATACCAAACTAGGAATCAATTAAATGCTATGAAACCGAACTTTAAAAACATCGATATATATGCCGGCTTCCATCCGCAAAATGGCATGGAATGGCAGAAAGCCAACGGCATCACTGCCAACTGGAAAACTCCGGAACAGATTCAAGTAAAGCCTGTCTATACGAAAGAAGACCTGGAAGGAATGGAACACCTGAACTATGTGGCTGGTATTCCTCCCTATCTGCGCGGTCCGTATTCCATGATGTACACCTTCCGCCCGTGGACCATCCGTCAGTATGCCGGATTCTCTACCGCTGAAGAGTCCAATGCTTTTTACCGCCGTAACCTGGCTTCCGGACAGAAAGGTCTGTCTGTAGCCTTCGACCTTCCGACACACCGCGGTTACGACCCGGATCATCCGCGTGTAGTAGGCGATGTCGGTAAGGCAGGAGTATCTATCTGTTCACTGGAAAACATGAAGGTGCTCTTCGACGGAATTCCCTTGAACAAGATGTCTGTGTCCATGACAATGAACGGTGCCGTACTTCCTGTCATGGCATTCTATATCAATGCCGGTTTGGAACAGGGCGCCAAGCTGGAAGAGATGGCCGGTACGATCCAAAACGATATCCTGAAGGAATTCATGGTGCGTAACACTTATATTTATCCGCCTGCATTCTCCATGAAGATCATTTCCGACATCTTTGAATATACTTCTCAGAAGATGCCGAAATTCAATTCGATCTCAATCTCAGGTTATCACATGCAGGAAGCTGGTGCCACAGCAGATATTGAATTGGCCTATACACTGGCTGACGGACTGGAATATCTGCGGGCCGGAGTAGCTGCAGGTATAGACATCGATGCATTCGCTCCGTCTCTCATTCTTCTGGGCTATCGGCATGAATCATTTTATGGAAATTGCCAAAATGCGTGCAGCACGTATGCTGTGGGCTAAAATTGTCAAGCAGTTCAACCCGAAGAATCCGAAATCACTGGCATTGCGTACCCATTCCCAGACTTCGGGCTGGTCATTGACGGAGCAAGATCCGTTCAACAATGTAGGTCGTACTTGTATTGAAGCTATGGCTGCAGCATTGGGACACACCCAGTCACTGCACACCAACGCACTGGACGAGGCAATTGCATTGCCCACCGACTTCTCGGCACGTATCGCACGTAATACTCAGATTTATATTCAGGAAGAAACACAGATCTGCAAGAACGTGGACCCGTGGGGTGGTTCCTACTATGTAGAATCACTAACTAACGAACTGGCTCACAAGGCTTGGGAACATATTCAGGAAATTGAAAACTTGGGCGGTATGGCGAAAGCTATCGAAACCGGTATACCCAAGATGCGTATTGAAGAAGCTGCGGCACGTACTCAGGCCCGTATCGACTCCGGTGCCCAGACAATTGTAGGCACTAACAAATATCGTTTGGAAAAAGAGGATCCTATCGATATCCTTGAAGTAGACAATACAGCTGTACGTCAGGAACAGATTGAAAACCTGCGCCGTCTGAAAGAAGGCCGCAACCAGGCAGAAGTAGACAAGGCTTTGGCAGCCATCACCGAATGTGTACGCACCGGCAAAGGAAACCTGCTGGAACTGGCTGTGGAAGCAGCACGCGTACGGGCTACACTGGGAGAAATCTCCGATGCATGTGAAAAGATTGTAGGACGTTATAAAGCAGTAATCAGAACAATATCAGGCGTGTACTCATCAGAAAGTAAGAAGGATGCAGATTTCGCACGTGCTTGCGAACTGACCGAAGAATTTGCAAAGAAAGAAGGACGTCGCCCGCGTATTATGATCGCCAAGATGGGACAGGACGGTCACGACCGTGGCGCCAAAGTTGTAGCAACCGGATTATGCAGACTGTGGTTTCGACGTAGATATGGGTCCCTTGTTCCAACTCCTGCCGAAGCTGCTCGTGACGCAGTGGAAAACGACGTACATGTAGTAGGTGTTTCTTCTCTGGCCGCAGGTCACAAGACACTGATCCCGCAGATCATCGACGAACTGAAGAAACTGGGACGCGAAGACATCCTGGTATTTGCAGGAGGTGTCATTCCGGCTCAAGACTACGACTTCCTTTATAAAACAGGAGTTGTAGCCATCTTCGGACCGGGTACTTCTGTTGCCAAGTCAGCTTGCCAGATCATGGAACTGTTGCTGGATACAGAAGAATAATCCTCTGAAACATATAAAGAATCCGACAGACGGACTGCCCTGACAAACAAGCAGGCAGTATCGTCTGTCGGATTCTTTTTGATAAGATCTTCAGCCAGTTTTCTTTCCGAAAGATCTAATCCCGGATTTGACCGTCGCCGCTGATCAGGTATTTGTAGGTGGTCAGTTCAGGCAAAGCCATCGGACCACGAGCATGCAGCTTCTGGGTGGAAATACCGATTTCGGCTCCAAATCCGAATTGTCCTCCATCAGTGAAGGAAGTAGGAAGATTCGTATAGACGCAGGCAGCATCCACTTCCCGGGAAAAAATCCGGCATACTTCCGGCTCTTCTGCTACCACACTCTCACTGTGATGGGAAGAATAGCAGGCTATATGTTCCAATGCTTCTTCCAGACCACTGACTACACGAACGGATATTTTATAGTCCAGGTATTCCCGCCCCCAACTTTCTTCATTGGCGTGCTCCAGCCGTTCATACTTTCCTTTTAAAACACCGTAAGTCTCATCATCAGCATAGATCTCTACCTGACAGACCGCCAGTGGGGACACCAGTTCCGGCAGGTCAGCCAAACGGCTCCGGTCTATCAGCAGACAGTCCAAAGCATTGCAAACACTCACCCGACGGGTCTTGGCATTGCATACAATGGCTTTTCCTTTCTCCAGACTCCCCGACGAATGAAAATAACAATGGCAAATTCCGGCCCCTGTTTCAATCACAGGCACAAGAGCATGACTCCGCACATACTGAATCAGGTTCCGGCTTCCCCGGGGAATGATCAGATCAATGTCGCCCACCGCACGCAGCATCTCCTGTGTCTGTTCATGTCCGGGAGGTAACAGAGTCACACAGGCTTCCGGGAAATTCTCCTCTTTCAGCACGGTGCGAATCACATCCCTTAATGCACTATTGGACACGTCTGCATCGCTTCCGCCCTTCAAGACGCAGGCATTCCTGCTTTTCAGACAAAGCGAAAAAACATCCAGTGTCACATTCGGACGCGCTTCATAAATTACCCCGATTACTCCGAAAGGTACCGACACCTTACGAATATGCATCCCATTCGGCTGCGTCCATTCTTTCAGAACCACATCACAAGGAGATGCCAGGTCCGCTACCTTCCGGATATCCGCGGCCATCCCCTGAATACGCTCCTGGCTCAACCGGAGACGGTCGTATTTGGGGTCAGCCGGATCCATTCTGGACAGATCAGCAGCATTGGCCTGCAAGATTGTTTCCATATGCTTTTCCACAGCATCAGCCAGATTCATCAGTACCCGGTCAATCTGTTCTTCAGACACACGGTTTAACGCATGTGAAGCTTTGCGTGCTTCCTTCAACTGCTCTTTTAAAGTCTGCTCCATCATTCTGTCCTCCACTCAATGTAAAGATTATTATAATGAACAAAGGGACGTTCGCCCTGTAATCCCATGCGGGACTGTACCTCCTCTGCACTACAGCTGATTTTACCCAAAGCAAATGCCGAGCCGTCAGGAGCAAGTATCTGCACAATATCATCTTTTTCAAATTGTCCTTCTACTGCTACGACTCCTACCGGTAGCAAACTGGCTGCCTGTGAAGACAAAAGTGCCCGGTAAGCTCCTTCATTGATCTGAATCTTTCCCTTGGCAAAACCTTCGCTGTGAGCAATCCATTTCTTCACTCCGGAAACAGGATGACTTCCAGGCAGGAAACGAGTATAAGGCACTTCATTACGATCCAGCAGAATATCTGTCAGAATATGTTCCCGCTTACCATTGGCTATAATCACCGTGATACCTTCAGACGCTACCTTCTGGGCCATACGAAACTTGGTGATCATGCCTCCGCGTCCCAAAGAAGAACGGGAAGTCTGTACAATGGAATCCGTATCCAGCCGGGCATCCGGGACAACCTCCCGCAACAATGCAGATGTCGGTAAAGCGGGATCTCCATCATATACCCCGTCCACATTGGAAAGAATCAGCAGTACATCTACCCCCATCATGGTGGCAACCAATCCGGAAAGTTCATCATTGTCCGTAAACATCAGTTCCGTCACCGATACTGTATCATTCTCATTGACAACAGGAACAATTCCATGTTCCAGCATCACCTCCATACACTGTTTCTGATTCAGATAATGCCGGCGGGTAGAGAAACTCTCTTTCATGGTCAATACCTGTCCGCACCGAAGTCCATACCCTCCGAAAAATTCATCATACCGGTTCATCAGTTTGATCTGTCCAACCGCGGAAAAGAGTTGCCGGGCCGACACCGCATCCAGACCGGTACATTCTTTCATTTCTCCTTTTCCGGCAGCCACAGCTCCCGAACTGATCAGGATTACTTCCTTGTCCATTCTCCGTAACTCTGCTATCTGGTCAACCAGTGCTGACATACGTGTCAGATCCAGCCTTCCGTCCGGACGGGTCAGTACATTACTCCCTACCTTGATTGCTATCCGACTATATGTTTCCATACCCAATTCGTTTAAGATTCACAAATGTAATTTATTTACCATAAAATAAAAACAAATCAATTACTTTTTAGCCAATAAACAAACATACTGAAATTTTATTATCGTTTTATACAACTTTTCAACTGTAAGAGAGTTTATATGGAAACTTGAACCTTACACCAGTCTGTCACTGTCTTTTTAACAATCAAAAAAAAGCAGTCTTATTCCATAAGTTCTTTGTATATTTGTTCCCTGACCAAACATTCCTTCCCTGGATGGGATATAAATCTATCAAGAGACTACCATGAAAAAAAACATTATATACCTTCTGACTCTCCTGCTGCTCTGTTGTTTCCGGCAGAACATACATGCTGAATATTTCAGAAATCTGAACTTAGGAAACGGACTTTCCCAGTTTTCCGTCATGTCCATCTGCCAGGACAGTCTGGGACGCATGTGGTTTGGTACCCATGAAGGTATCAACATCTACGACGGACATCACATCCGATACTATAAAGGATGGGTGGAAAGCGGCCCCGGAGAAAAGCTCTGGCTAGGAAATTCCATTGACTATATCCACTGTGGCAACGACGGAAATATCTATTTCATTGCTGACCGTAATCTTTTTACTTATGACATCCGCTGCGAACGTTTCAGCCAGCTTACCACTGGGAACCAGACTTCTGCACTCACCACTACGGATACAGCGATCTGGTATACCCGACATGATACCCTGTTTGTGTGGGATACTCAAAAAAAACAAAGTCTGTATGTCCGCAATCTTCCAGCCAGCGACATCACAGCCTTGACCATCACCCGCAATGGGAATATCTACATAGGGACTGACAACGGGATTTACATAGCCCAAAATGCAACAGATCCCAATATGAAACATCAGCTTCAGAACAAAGGAGTACATACCATTTTCGAAAGCAGTAGCCGGGAAATCTGGATCGGTACTTACATGGACGGGCTTTACCGCATCATCAACGGCAAACTTACCAATGTTCCTTATTCACCTCACGACGGGAAAGGTACCAGCGATCGGCAAATCCGACAATTCACAGAAGACAGCCAGCATAATATATGGTTTGGAACGTTTTCCGGCCTGGAAAAATACAATCCCCAGACAGGTCTCTATACCAAAATACAGATACCTCAGCATGTAGGCGGGCTCAGCCATCCCTCACTTTTCGCTCTCTATACCGACAGACAGGGAATCATCTGGCTCGGAAGCTATTACGGCGGAGTCAGTTATTTCAATCCGGGCAAGGAAGAATACCTCCACTATAACTACCAGAGCCATGCCCAGCCAGGAATCTATTACTCTTACATTGGTGAAATGGTTCAGGACAACGAACGTAATCTCTGGATCAGTACCGACGGAGGAGGAATCAGCCAGATCGGCCCCGGATGGAATCTTCTCAAGCAGTTTACAGCCGGCAAGGCAGACGGTCTGCCTCATAATAACATCAAAAGCATTGTCTACGACCCGCGCAGAAACAACCTTTACATCGGAACTTATCTGGGAGGACTCTCCCGATACGATATCCGTCAACACACTTTCCATAATTACCGGAACCGGGCTGATAATCCGGGAGACATCATCTATCACCTGGAAATATGGAATGACAAACTCTATCTCACCACCCGTAAAGGACTGTTCTGTCTCGATCCGGATACAGATACGTTCCAGTTCCTTTCCAATACCAGTTCTTTCTGCGAATACTTCGATATCTCTCCCCAAGGTACACTCTATATCATGGGCTGGAACTATGTTGACATATTTTCACTCACTGACAATACACTGACCCGACGGATATCCATGACTCCTTATGACTGTTACGGCAATCTCAGTCACATTCTGGCAACCGATCAGGGAGCATATATCAGCACACTGGGATCAGGTATTTATTTTTACAATGCAAAAAGCCATGAGGTTACTCACTATACCCATGCCAACAGTCAGCTTCCCAGTGACTACTGCTATAACATAGCCCGCGTTGACGAACATTCGATTGCTATCAGCACCGATAAAGGAATTACGCTTTTTACTCCTGAAAAACGGCAGGCATCCACGATTGTACTCCCCGCAGAAATACCTCTCATCTATGGAGGAGGCTTATATGTATCCCCCCAACATGAAATCTATATCGGAGGTCCCAAGGGAATCACAATGGTTCCGGCAGAAAGTTTCCGAAGCAATGCGGCCCACAATTCACCTCTGTATTTCTCACGTCTGTGGATCAACAACCGGCTGGTTACTCCCTTGTCGGCAGACAATATACTTGACCAGACCCTTCCTTTTACCCATAAGCTGAAGCTCAAACATAACCAGAATAACTGTATCATCGAGTTTACCTACTCCGACCACAAAGAACAGTCACGCCGGCAAACCTTTGAATACAAGCTTGAAGGCTTTGACGACAAATGGATTTCCACTTCTGCCAACGAGATCCATTACACCAATCTCGACCCCGGAAACTACACCCTCAAAGTCAGACCTCAGCAAGGATCAGAAGAACAAACCATCTCTTTACAGATATATATCTCCACCCCATGGTATTCCACCATCTGGGCCTGGATGCTCTACCTCATCACTATTGGTGCAGGCAGCTTCTGGTTTGTCCGTAACAAGCTGGCCAAACGGGCACTGGCTCTTTCTCTGGAAAAAGAACGTTTTGAAAAACAGCATATCGAAGAAGTCAACCGGGCTAAGCTCGTCTTCTTTACGAATGTCAGTCATGAGTTCCGTACTCCCCTTACCCTTATCATCAGTCATCTGGATGCTTTGCTTCAGGAACAGCTCCCGGTACAATTATACAACAAGCTGCTGAAGATCAAACAAAACACCCAATACATGACTAACCTTATAACGGAACTCCTTGACTTCCGTAAATTCACCCAGAATCATGTGATTCTGCATCTGGCATCCCAGGACATCTGCCTGATGCTTGAAGAAATTTATCTCACCTTTACCGACTATGCCCAACAGCGCAAGATAGATTATACCTTTGAATCTGAGCCGAAAAATATCCTGTGCTGGATAGACCGGACTCAAATGGAAAAGGTATTCTTCAACCTTCTTTCCAATGCTTTCAAATATACTCCTGACGGAGGAAGCATCCGCCTGAAAGCCTGTATCCAGAGAAATCAGCTGATCATACAGACGACAGACAGCGGAACCGGTATCCCTGAAAACGAGAAACAAAGAATCTTTGAACGCTTCTTCCAGGGAGAAGACCAAAAAGGACAAGAAAAATATCCCGGAACAGGCATCGGACTGGCCCTGACAAAAAACATTGTCGAAGCACATCATGGAACAATCACGGTAAGCAGTATCCTTCACCAGGGAAGTACCTTTACCGTTACACTTCCGCTGGAGAAAGAAGTCTTCAACGAAGATACACGCGTGCAGTTCTGCGAGAATACACCGCCCAAAGAAGAAAAGGCGTACTTTCCTCCCTGTCAGGAGCCGGCACTTCCACCTATTCCCCAACCTCAGGAAAACCCACTCCTGCAGAATGAACCGGAAAACGAGACAGCTGATTCCGGTGAAAAGAAAAAATACACCCTGTTACTGGTAGAAGACAATCCAGACCTGTTGCAGACTCTGAAAAACATCTTCGATCCTTTCTACCGGGTGATCACGGCAACCAACGGAAAGGAAGGACTCTCGGCCACCTTTGAACATAAACCGGACATCATTATCAGTGACATCATGATGCCTGAAATGAACGGTACGGAAATGTGTCTGAAGATCAAAAGCAACATTGATCTTTGCCATATTCCCGTGATCCTGCTCACCGCTTTGAACAGTACGGAACAAAACATCGAAGGATTGAACCGGGGAGCTGATGACTATATTACCAAGCCTTTTGACACTCAGATTCTGCTGGCACGCACCAACAATCTCGTACGCAACCGGTTACTCATCCAGCACCAACTGAAGAAACAGCCCATCTCGGAAGTTGACCTGGCCAGCATCAACCCGCTCGATCAGCAATTCCTCCAGAAGGTGGATGAAGTTATAGAACAGCATATCGATGATGTTGAATTTGACATTCCCAAACTCTGTCAGGAAGTAGGTATGGGACGTTCCCTGCTCTACTCGAAATTCAAGGCACTCACCGGTATGACTCCCAATAATTTCCTGCTGAATTATCGTTTGAAATATGCAGCAACCCTGCTACAAAAATATCCGACCCTCCCTATTGCAGAAGTCAGCGACCGGAGTGGATTCAGCTCACCACTCTATTTCAGCCGCTGCTTCAAGAATCAATACGGAGAAACTCCCCAGAACTACAGACGGAAACAGTCGGAAGACAGTTGAATCATTCTGGATGCTCCAGGAAGCATACCGTCCTGTGAGAAGTCACATTGCCAGGTAAAAGGCCGTGAAGAAGTCCGTCCTTTCCAGATATCCAGCGTAAGCAATTGCTGACTCTGGGCCGGATCAGCCGCATGCACCACCAGGCGGCCTTCCTTCGTTTCCCGCAATTGCAAAATGCAGGGACGGTCGGCTCTGACTGACAAGTCACGGCTTTCAAAGGTTCCCGGAGCATAAAACACCAGATGCCACATTTTCAGTTTCCGGTTTCTGACTACCTGCAAGTCCGGAGTATTCTTCAGAATCCGGATGGAAGCATCTTTGCAATATGCCTCCATTTCGCCGGCTGTCTGCAGATCCGGAACTACCAGATATGCATAAGTACCCGCTGCCGGTTTCTGACCATGCCGGATGCCAACCGTCACCACCTGTTTGCCAACCTGCTCCCGTGAAGCCGTGTGATTGATATCATACCAATTACCTGTCTGCATTTTATCCTGACAGAAGACTGTTCCACCTTCCGGGAATATATATCCGACTCCATTATGCAACACCCATTTCAGTGAACCGCCGACACTGTCTTCCGGATTCATCTGACAAACTTTCTTTCCGTTCCTGATCCATACCGGCTGTCCTTTCTCCAGACACTGGTTTACCGTAGTCACCACTTCTGCCTCAGCACCTGATGCGATCCCTGCTCCCAGACATACCACTTCATTCTCATAAAAGAACCAGGCCTTATGTGCCCGGGTCAATACCCCCGCATAATTGTCCTCATAGGCATAGGCGGTCGCCCCATACAGAGAGTCCGACACTCCACCGGCAAACTCAGAAGTACCTTTTGTCTGCCAGTCACTCTTCGCCATTGGAATCTCTTTTAACTGCGGAGCCGTTACGCCGGGAATCCGCCTCCAGTCCCATACCGGGAATATCTCCTGATACTCATCTCCTTCACGGACAATATTGGTACATCCGTCCGACAGGAAATAAGTCCGCAGATTTTCCCCGTTACCATACTCACACCGCATGGTCCGGGTAGAAACCATCCGCACATCAAACGTATAGGACGGACGCACATGCAACGTGTAATCGCCAACCGGATAATGAGTATGAAACGGAGTAACACCCATATTCGCAGACAACTTGCCTTCCAGGCGTCCGACGATTTCCCGATATTCATCTGCATGAGCCGGATCCAGTTCCATCATCCGGCGGGCAAAAAGAGCGGTGGATGATTTGTCCGTCACTCCCGGACGACTCACTCCACGTCCCAGCACATCAAACAGCATGAAACGGCCACGAATAGTCGGATAATAAGTTTCACGCATGAATTTGCCCAGCAAAGCGACCTTCCCCTCCGGCAATTCATAATCTGTTCCCTTCGTATACATGGCAATCTGAGTAATCCCCTTCAGAATTTCATCTCCATATCCCCCAATGTACAACTGAGGGCCATGCTGAAAATAACTGTTATCATGCTGGAATCCCTCCTGCGTCGTATACACCAGCGTACTGTAAGCATTCTCAATCGCTTTCTTCAGATCTGTGGAATCCTCCGACAAACAACTCCGGTAAATCCAGTGCAAAGCGATATCCGTACGGTTGGCTCCCGTCCATTTGGCAGGATCTCCTCCGTCTGTTTTCATCCGTTCCAGTAATTTCCGTTCCAGTTCCTCCGGCAACTTCTTAGCTCCCGAACGCATCTGAATCAGCAAAATTCCCATACACTGAGGTTCAGCTATCTGATTATACCACCAGTTATGACACCAGGGATTCCGTTCATGCCAGAACTCCAGTCCGGCCTGAATCTTGTCAAACAAACGGTCATCAGCATAATACGGATTCTCCGGATTTGTATAGGCAAAGACAAAATCACTCACATGCTGCAGGTGAACCTGCGGAGGCTAGTCCGTACGCTGGATACTTCCATAATCAACATCTGTAAAGGCTCCCTCCCGATAAAAGGACAAAGCCTCATCAATGGAAGGGTTCTTGCTGAAATCCTGCCTGATCTTCTGCATCAGGATCTCAAAATCACTTCCGGAGGTTACCTCCGCCGAAAGGCTCATGCTTCCCAAGAAGCAACCACAGACCAGAAGCAGTTTTCTGACTTTATTCATTATATAAACATTCAAATGACTCATTTCAATCTCTTTTTCTGACTGTAAATTACTTCTTCACCGGCATCATCTTCATACGGATATATCCCTTGCCGGACTTGCCCTTGAGCACAATGCCGATACGGCTGTAAGCCGGTGAATTCACTTCCACCGTATCACTCGTAAATGAAACAGGAGCCGATGACTCAATCCACACCTGCATCTTTTCATTTCCGGAAGAGAGTTCCAGACAATTTCCGGATACAACTTTCCACTGGGCCCGTGTGGTCAGTGCCGTTTCAAAGCTGACAGGTTTCGCACATTCAAAAACATCTTCGACGACAAAACTTCCACCTTCCCGGCGGTCATACGCGAAAGTACGCTCCAGTCTGTCCAGTCCTTCAACTGAAGAATAAGCTGATTTCATATCCAGACGGCAGACATCCGTCGAATCACTCAGCCGGCGCTCCAGCACTTTTCCTTCCGCTTTCCGTCCTGTATCCTGCCATTTGCCATCCACCACCGGAACCGGATGACCGTATGAATTCTTGATCGGATAACGATAAGCATTCTCACTGAAGAAGTCGCCCGGATAAGAGAACGGGCCGCCCATATCTCCTGCCATAGTCTGATCTCCCTGCACGACAACAAACGAACCGACATCATTGTGATTATGACTGTCATCATTGTGACCGGCCTTGAAAGAAACTCCCAGGCGGCAGGAACTTCCCGCCACCGGACGTGCAATGACAATTCCTGCCATTTCATAACAGGCATGCAACGGATCCGACTCTTCTTCCAGCACCCGGTTCATTTCGGGAGTCATTTCCACAGGCCATGCCTGATGAGGAAACATACTGATGAAATGCAGAGACAGATTGTCCATCGGCGGAATGGAACAGGTTTCTTCTCCCGTTTCCAGCCCCAATGCCCGGTTACAGTAATCCGTCACAAAAGTATCAGGTGAAATCCCGATCCGGCAATCCGAGTAAGCCGGGCAAACCCGATTCTGAATCTGTATCTTTTCTCCGTAACGGGCCAGACGGACGAACTTCGGCAAACGGAAGAAATCAATCTGTCCCTGAGTAGCCCGGCACACCTCTTCACGTAAAGTGATAAATGCTCCAAAGCCATAATTATAATAACCGACTCCTTCCCGGCAGTATCCGTCATCAGCATATCCTTCCATCCCATACGACTGGTATTTCTCGGCAGCTGCCACGAAATAAGCCCGCTCTTCCTTATCAGGAAGCAAAGCCAGTGCTTTGCTCCGGTCACCCCGGCCAGGCAGACAGAGTTCCAGTTGTTCTTCACCGTAAACCAATAAAACGGCTTTGTCTCTTCCAGACATCGGCGAATGGGACGGAATACTTTCTCACGGAAAGCGCAATTCACCAGAGCACGTGTCTCTATCGGCAACCGGTCATCCAGCAGACGCACACACTGCGCAAACGTATTGCCAGCCGTAGCCACCACCAGATCTACATAATAATCCGTACCGTTATAATTGCGCAGATCGCGGTCATGGGCCGGAATTGACCATGGCTTCTGGCGGCACAGTTCCTCCATTCCCCTGATAATGGCCGGCAGGAAACGCTTTTTGTTCTCCATACACTCTGCCAGTACGAGCCGCCAGAGATACTGATAACGGGCATTCATCATGTTTTCGCCCGGCAGACGGATTTCTGTCTTGTTCAGGTGCAGATAAAGTGAATCCACAAAAGGGGGCATTCCTTTCTCCAGACTTTCGGAAGCCAGCTTCAGAATATTCTGCCCTTCGGGAGTCTGCAACAATTGGTTCCAATGCTCCCTGTTTTTATAGGTCAGTCCCAGTCCCTGCGGCTTGTCGGGCAACATGGCAGCAATTTCACGTACCCGTTCAGAAGAAATATTTTTTTCCGTTCCTCCCCCGGCTGCCATCCGATAGATTTCCGTTCCGGCCAGCAGGAAGGCTCCCGGCCCGTAAGGTTCAGTCATCTGACGCGCCACTTTACGGGGATCCGCTCCCACAGGCTGTACATATCCCAGTCGTCCATCTTCTTCGACTGCCGAAAGCAGAGCCTTCCATCCCTTTTCAACCGCAGGCAAAAAACGCTCACGCGAAAGCAGACCCTCATTGACACCGTACGCCAGTCCGTAGACATAGAATCCGGTTCCGCTCGTCTCAGGAGAAGGATACGACTCCGGATCCAACAGACTGGCCGACCAGAAACCATCCGCACACTGCAAGCCGACCAGCCGCTCACACATCTCTACAAAAAGGTTCTCATAAAACGGACGCGACTTATGTCCGCGCGGCAGTTCACGAAGGATCTCCACCAGTCCGCCAATCACCCATCCGTTTCCGCGTCCCCAGAACACCTTCCGGCCATTGGCCTCTTTCTGTCCGATGTAACGATGGTCGCGGTAAAACAGATGTTCCTCCCGGTCAAACAGATGATCATACGTAGCCCGATATTCCCGGTCCATAAAACGAAGATATTTCTTGTCGCCCGTTATGGAATACAGACGGGCATACACCGGAGGAGCCATAAACAACGCATCACACCAGGTCCAGCGTTCCAGCGTAGAAGCATCCCCATAGTCGAGTGCAAACGAACCCTTCGACGGATGACTGATCACCCAGTCAATACGCGCCTGAGAAGGGATCAGCATTTCCTGGCGGCCATACTTGCGATAAAGGTCCAGATACATCTGGGCCACACAGACATCATCGGCATGGTACATCCGCTGATCCACCTGCCAGTAGTTTCGTGCCCCCAGCTTCCTGAGCCATTCATAGTACATTCCATCCCCGTTCTCGGTCTCAGCTATTGCTGCCCAGCGGGACAAACCCAAATAAAAAGTTGCATTCACCCAGTTCAATTGTCCGTGAACCACTTCCCGGCTATGTGCAATCTGCCAGTCGGCCACCCGTCTCATGGACTGGCGTACATCCGATTTGACAAAGATACATTGTGCCTGCACCCCCAAAGCCAGGAAAAGCATCCATAGAATAAGCAGTTTCCGTTGATTCATATATTACATCTGTTAGGTTAATAAATGATATTCTTTCAGGCTGTAAATTTAGCTTCTTCCCCTGAAGTTTAACCTTTAAAATTGTCCGATATAACTGGACATTCTGTACATCTTTCCTTTTATTCCATTAGAGAAAACAAGTGTTATCCCTAGAGAAAACTGTTGTTCTCTCAGCACGAAACAAAAGTTTTCTTCTGGTGAAACTTTTGTTTCCACTAGGTGGAACAAAAAATTCCACTAGGTGGAACTCTCTTCACCGACCGTATTCTGAGCCCGCATCGTATAGAGAATTTTTCGTCTTTCTGCTTTCTGTTTCTAAAAAAAGACGGCACCCGGAGTCCCCTCCCGATGCCGTCTGACCAGTTGATTCAGTTTCTCATAGCAATTCTGATTCACATCAGTAACGAGTCAGAATACCTTTTTTATTCCCCCAAATTCTCAAAGGTATTCTTCCGATCTATGTAATCAACTTCACCTGAATTCTGATAATAAACCTCTGCCAGTTTCAGATATTTGGAATATAGTGCTTTCACTATTCCCACTTCATCTCCTTCTGTAACAGGCATCCGTACCTTGTGAGGCGTATTGACGAATTCCAGTTCCCAATCCCCAAGTTCTGAATAGAAAGCATTTGCCCTGAAAGCTTCGCGTCCGTAAACCATCGGCAGGTTGTCTTCCGTATAAGACGTTCCGTTCTTCAGACAACCGGCAAGCATGGCATAAAACTTCTGCCAGCGTTTCAGATAATATTTGCCGATCAGTCCTCCCCATTCTCTCCACGAGTAATCAAAAATGAGAGGATCTCCATCTGCCCCCCAAATAGTCACCAGAGCCGTTGCGTTTCTTTCAAACTGATTCTTTTCTTCTTCCGTATCTCCCCAGGAATGGGCATCGGCAAGCCAACGGTCAAAATTAAATTCCGGGCGAGTCCGCAACAGAGTGTCCACATCCGTCAGCAGTTCCAGGAATCGCCGGCTGTGTAATTCAAATCCCTTTTCGTCTCCCTCTTCAAAGGCCTTGGCCGCCTCCTTGTGAATGGCCTGTCCCAGATTTGTCATAATCTGACGCTGGAGATCCATGATATCAAACCGATAAGCCTCTGAAGTCTTCAAGACACCTGCATCTTTCAGCATAAAAGCCTGTGCCTCGATCAGCAGCCAGGGAGAATACGGAATCCCCAGTCCGGCATTAGGACCGGACTTCTTGACATGCAAGGCCGGGCGGGCAGCAATGATGGAACTGAGTTCCGTTCCGTTGGTTCCCGGACGATAAGGACCTTCCAGCAAAAGCAACAAAGCCTTATGAGTGTTTTCCCACTTGCTGCCGTATCTGCGCAAGGCATATTCCTTCAGCCATCCGTCGAGTTCAACCTTTCCTTTCTGTAAAGGCATCTCGAAAGCCAGTTCATAATACAACGGATTCTGCTCAATGCCTTCCATAAACAATCCGCTGCCGCAAACATTCGGAGAAAGACTGACCGCCGCTTCATACTGATTACCGGCCAGCAGAGGCAAATCCCCGTGCATATTGATCCGTCCGCCGAAATTATGAAGATTACCGGCTACGACAGGATATCCCCAGCAGGCATTGCGCTGCGTACATTTACTGCCATTCAGATCCAGTATCAGCAAATGTTCTTCAGGCACCGCCTTCACGATCGGTTCTCTCAGACTCCAGGCCTGCATAGCCCACAAGGAATGAGGATCAAACTCCTGGAAAAGAGTATGAATGGAACGTCCGACAGCCGACAGATATTCCGGCATATCTACAGGAGGACGGCTTTCATGGAAAGGATCTGCCGCATAGACTCCATGCGCACCAAACAATTTCTTTTCTTCTTCAAGGAAATCTCTTCCTATCACCTGAAAAAGAGAATCCGTAGGATCAAGTTGTGCTGCTCCCTTAAATCCACACCAGGAAGGTTGCGGCTGTATCTTGGCTTCAGGATACTTTTCCTTCAGTTCACGGGGAACATACCCGGAGAATCCCTGCTGGATCGGTTTCATTCCCAGTTCCAGCTCCCGTCTGATGATCTGTTGTCCCAGAACCACATGCTTATCAATCCATGATTTGGGCAAAGGACCTCCATAACTTTGCAAATTCTGCATCCATTGCCATGCTGCATGCGAAGGTGCGGCAAGAAAAGAACGGGCTTCCTCATCCGTAAACCGATGTTTGAGAAGTGTATTGTACCACACTGCTTCCAGGCCTACAACTGACAAAGGCATATTGATAGAATTCATTGCCATATAATCAATCTCCCTTTGCCATCTGTCCCAGTTCCACCAGGCAGCAGAATAGCTCAGTGTGCAATAATTCATGTAAACCCGATACTTCCCGTGAATCGTATTACGGACTGTTTCCGAAGGCAAAGGCAGCTTCTCCGGTAAATCCAGATGATCGCCCAGCCAGGAGATATGTACCTTGCAGACATACTTCAAATATTGATTGAAAGCAGTAGCCAATGCCACCGGATTGTTTCCCCGCAGCACAACCTTTCCGTCTTTTGACGAGATCTCATAGACATCCTCTCCTTCCTGCGCACTGATCAGTTCCAGAACAAACTGGTCACCATAACCGGGCGTTACCCGTTCGATCAGAGCATAGGCAGCTTCCACCGGAGAAACCGGCTTCGCAAATCCTGTGACGGCTATGAACAATCCCAGAAGCAATATCCACTTTATTTTCTTCATAAATCTTTTTTGAAGTAGTCTTTATAAACCAAACTTACTCTATCTCCAAAGGATAATATGGAATATCAACTTCGCATCCTGTTCCGGTTATGTGAAGTTTTCCGGGAACAAAAGTATCTCCATTTAACCATATTCATTATCAAAATCTTCCTCAATACATAGACATATTTTCCTTGTTACTGACCAAATAGGTTAAAACAGAGCAAAATACAAGTCCAATGGACAATCCTGTCACCTTTCACGTACAATATTGCAGTCTGCTTAAAAAGAAAGGAAGTACCTTGCACACTCAAATAATTAACAGTAGAAAAATGAAACGAGAACTGATTCTTCTGACCTTATTGAGCCTGCTCCTTTTCCCAGGGATTCATGCCTCTGGTTCCAAGTCTTCTTCTCCTGCTCTGGAAGTAAATATAGACTGGGCAAAGTTTATGAGCGAGCAGGATATGATCTGGGAAGTACTTCCCCAAGCATGGTATGAAGCTCCGTTCATGGGGAATGGAACTTTGGGACTTATGGTCTGGTATGAACCCAAGCTGAATGCCATCCGGCTGGAAACCGGAAACAGTCTGGTCCATGATCATCGTCCGGAAAAGGGATTGTTTGGCAATCCACGCCTTCTGACAGGACACTTCCTGCTTCAGCCTCAGGGGAAAATAACTGGAGGAACCATACGGCTTGACTTATGGAATGCGGAAATGAGAGCTGAGATACAGACAACTGAAGGAAGTTTTCAGCTGGAAGCTATGGTGAATGCCGCCGATCCTGTTATTCAAACAAGATGGAAATTACAGAAAGAAGAAAACATTTCCATAAAATGGATACCGGCCTCAGCCAATAGTCCACGCTACCAGTACGGACTAACTCCTGCCGGAAGCTGGATGAAAATGCCTGAAAATTACACCGAAAATCCTCCGGCAAAAGTAAAGCTTTCCCCCAAAGGAGGAATAAGCCTGCAAACCTTACCCGCCGGAGGAGAAACTGCCATATACTGGCAAACAGACAAATCTTCGGAATGGCATGAGCTATGGATCAATGTAGCACATTCCTATCCGGAAAGGAATGCATGCAAAGTAGCCGAAGAAACAGTCATTCGTGCACAACAACAAGGATGGAATTCACTCAGGACAACACATCAGCAATGGTGGCATAACTTCTATCCGGCCAGTTTCTTCTCTGTTGACGACGGCATTAAAGAAAGTTTCTACTGGATTCAACTGTACAAACTTGCTTCAGCCACACGTGCCGACGGGGCATTAATTGACAATACAGGTCCCTGGCTGACCGTCACTCCCTGGCCTAATGCGTGGTGGAACTTAAATGTCCAACTGACTTACTGGCCTTTAAATACGTCCAATCATCTGGATCTCGCCCGATCACTCGAAAATGCGATCTATGGCAACATAGAAAACTTGCGTACAAATATTCTGGAACCTTACCGTTATAACTCATTAGGCATCGGAAGAACTTCCGATCTGGAATGTGCATCCGAAACCGTAGGAATCCCAGGAAAAGATCCAACGGCTGAAATCGGACTGTTGACCTGGACATGCCACAATCTATGGCTGATTTACCGTCACAAAATGGATGATCAGCTATTGAAAGAGCATCTGTTTCCTATTCTGAAAGGATCGGTCAATTATTACCTGCATTTCCTTTATAAAGGGAAGGATGGCCGGCTGCATCTGCCGGTTACTTACTCTCCGGAGTATGGATCAGCAGAAGACTGCAATTTTGATCTGGCACTCTTAAAATGGGGATGTCAGACTCTGACTGAGATCTGTAAGCGATTAGGTATCAAAGACTGTCAGGAAAAAGAATGGAGGGACGTTCTAAAGAATCTAACTTCATTTCCCTGTAACCAAGACGGGCTGATGATCGGACGAAATGTTCCATACAGTTCATCTCATCGTCATTTCTCCCACCTCATGTCTGCATATCCGCTGCATCTGCTCAATCCGGAAAATCCGGAAGAGCGAGCACTTATCGAACGCTCACTGACTCACTGGCTGAGTAAACCGGAAGGACTCCGCGGGTACTCTTTTACAGCAGCATCCTCTCTTTATTCTACGTTAGGACAAGGAGATAAAGCCCTGGAGCACTTAACTGATCTCTTTGACAAACTGCTCGGAGTGAATACACTCTATCAGGAGTCAGGCCCTGTCATCGAAACGCCCTTATCCGGAGCTCAGTCGGTCCACGACATGTTGTTACAAAGCTGGGGAAACAAAATACGTGTCTTTCCCGCTGTCCCCTCTTTGTGGAACAACCTGAATTTCCACAACTGGCGTACAGAAGGAGCTTTTTTGATCAGTGCACGCAGAACAAATGGAAAAACGGAATTCATCCGGATTTTGAGTGAAGCTGGAGAACCTTGTACCATCGTTACAGACATACAGAAACCGATCTTTGAAGGTAAACGAAATTTCCAAACTCAGCAAACAGCCCCGAATACCTATGTCATAGACCTGAAAAAAGGAGAAGAAGTATTTATCAGAAACTCCGATACTCCAACAACCTTCACGATTAGTCCACAGACAGGAGATTCTCATCTTTCAAGAGTCTATAATCCTTTCGGGAAAAAAGCACTGCACTGATCTTCCGTTTTTTACAAATAATATGATGGAATCGTACAATTATACAAAAGAAAGTACAAATGGAAAAAATCATAGGTTTTTCCGTACAATAGCATCAGTTCCCTCACAGGGAAATGCACTAATATTGCGACTGAAAAGAATTGTCATTTTAATAGATAAACCAAAACCATGAAGAAACTGAAAAACAAAATCCTTATCGGATGTGCATGCATGTTGGCATCAAGCTTTACAGGTTGTGCTCCTCAAAAACAAGATCAGAAAGAATCTTCCTGGCCTCAGGCCGCACTTCAAAATGCAACACGTCAGCTGACTCTTTCACTGGACAGCACAGGACGTGACGGAAATGTTCGCACTCCCGTCACTCTCACTCCGTCCGGCAAGGTTTATTACTGTTCTCCCGAAGACTGGCGGAGCGGATTTTATGCCGGCAGTCTGTGGTATCTGTATGAACTGACGGCAGACACAGCCCTGTTGAACCCTGCCATCCGTCACACCGAAACTCTGGAAAGCGCCAAAAACCTGACTTGGCATCATGATATCGGATTTATCATCAACTGCAGTTTCGGAAATGCCCTCCGTCTGACAGGCGACCGCCGCTATGCGGAAGTCATGACCCAGGCTGCACGTTCTCTCTGCACCCGTTTCCGTCCCGCAGCAGGAGTGATCCAAAGCTGGGATGTCAACGGCAACAGCTGGCAGGCCAAACGGGGATGGAAATGTCCCGTCATCATAGACAACATGATGAATCTGGAACTTCTTTTCGAAGCAACCAAACTGACAGGCGACTCCACCTTCTGCCGTGTAGCCCTCTCGCACGCTGACCGCACCCTGAAGGAACAGTTCCGGCCCGATGGAAGTTGTTTCCATGTAGTTGACTATGACCCTCAGGATGGCACCGTACGCAGCCGTCAGACCGCTCAAGGATATGCTGACAGTTCTGCCTGGTCACGCGGACAGGCATGGGCCATCTACGGATATACCGTCTGCTACCGTGAGACCGGCCGGCAGATCTATCTGGACCAGGCACTCAAGACATTCAATTTCATGAAAAACCATCCTCATATGCCCGCTGACCGCGTTCCTTACTGGGACATGGACGCTCCCGGTATTCCGAATGAACCCCGCGACGCATCTTCAGCGGCAGTGATTGCCTCGGCTCTCTACGAGATCAGCACCTTCGATGTTCCGCAGGCTGAAGAATACCGGACATACGCCGACAGCATCATGTCATCGCTTACTTCGCCGGACTATACGGCTGCTCCGGGCACTAACGGACTGTTTCTGCTGATGCACAGCGTAGGAAGCATCCCCCACAACAGCGAAATCGACGTGCCGCTCAACTATGCGGACTATTACTACATGGAAGCGCTCAAGCGCCGCAATAATATAGACAAGGCATCTAATAAATAATTCCTTAATGAAAAAAACTATGAAGAAAAATCAGACACTGACCAGCCGGATCCGTACATTCCTGCTGGTTCTGCTGGCCTGCACCATGACAGGAAACGTGCAAGCTCGTAAGACAAACGACTCTTCCCCCTCCCCCCGTCAGCAGTGGGCCGACCTCTGTTACCGCATCGCCCGGCCTGTGCTGGAAAATATGAGCAAGGGAGAGCTCCAGAAGAACATGCAGCTGGAGCTGAGCCCCACCTGGGACGGACGCGACAGGCGGGTGGCCTACATGGAGACCTTCGGCCGCCTGATGGCAGGCATCTCCCCCTGGCTCTCGCTGCCCGACGACGACACCCCCGAAGGACGCCGCCGCAGCCAGCTCCGCCAGTGGGCGCTGAAGGCATACCGCAACGCCGTCGATCCCGCAAGCCCCGACTGCCTGCTCTGGAAAGGCCCCACGCAGATTCTGGTAGATGCAGCCTATCTGGCCGAAAGCTTCCTGCGGGCTCCCGAAGCCACCTGGAAGCAGCTCGACAAGGAAACGCAACAGCGCTACATCCAGCGCTTCAAGGAACTGAGAGTGATCCGTCCGGCCTACAACAACTGGCTGCTCTTCCGCGCCATGACCGAAGCCTTCCTGATGAGCATCGGCGAAGAAGCCGACCAGTATGCCCTGACCGTTGCCGTCAACAAGATCAACGAATGGTATCTCAGCGACGGATGGTACTCCGACGGACCGGAGATGGCCCTCGACTATTACAACTCCTACGTCATCCATCCCATGTACATCGAAGTGCTCGAAACCTGCAAGGCTTGCGGCTTCTGGACCCCCGTCACCCCGCAGCTGGCCGTCAGACGCATGCAGCGCTTCAACGTGTTCCTCGAACGCCTGATCTCCCCCGAAGGTACCTACCCCGCTTTCGGACGCTCCGTGGTCTACCGCATGGGAGCCTTCCAGACCCTGGCCATGGCCGCCTGGAAATACGGACTCCCCGAAGGAATCAGCAACGGACAGGTGCGCAGCGCGCTGACCACCGTCATGAAAAACATGTTTGCCGTGGAAGGAAACTTCAACTCTTCGGGCTTCCTGCAGCTGGGCTTTGCCGGACACCAGCCCGGCCTGGCCAACTACTACACGAACAACGGAAGCCTGTATATGACCTCGCTCGTGTTCATGCCCTTGGGACTGCCGGCCGACCATCCTTTCTGGACAGATCCCGCCGAGCCGTGGACCTCGCAGAAGGCATGGAGCGGACAGCCCTTCCCCATCGACGGACACCACTCGCTGCGGACAGAATAAAGACAACCCTTAAAAAAACAAACAATATCTGATCTTATGGTAAACTTTTCACTTGAAGGTAAGACAGCTCTGATCACCGGAGCTTCTTACGGCATAGGATTCGCCATCGCCACAGCTTTCGCCGAGGCAGGCGCAACCATCGTTTTCAATGACATCCGGCAGGAACTGGTCGACAAGGGACTGGCTGCCTACCGCGAAAAAGGAATCCGGGCCCACGGATACGTGTGCGACGTGACAGACGAGGAAGCGGTGAAGGCTTTCATCGCCCGCGTGGAACAGGAAGTAGGAACCATCGACATTCTGGTCAACAATGCCGGAATCATCAAACGCATCCCCATGTGCGAAATGTCGGCCGCAGAATTCCGACTGGTGATCGACGTCGACCTGAACGCCCCGTTCATCGTCTCCAAGGCAGTCATCCCCGGCATGATCCGCAAGGGACACGGAAAAATCATCAACATCTGCTCCATGATGAGCGAACTGGGACGTGAAACCGTCTCTGCCTATGCGGCTGCCAAGGGCGGACTCAAAATGCTCACACGCAACATCGCTTCGGAATACGGCGAATACAACATCCAGTGCAACGGCATCGGGCCGGGCTACATCGCCACTCCCCAGACCGCACCGCTCCGTGAACGTCAGGCCGACGGATCGCGCCATCCCTTCGATGCATTCATCGTGGCCAAGACTCCGGCTGCCCGCTGGGGAACTCCGGAAGATCTGATGGGACCGGCCGTGTTCCTGGCTTCCGAAGCATCCGACTTCGTCAACGGACACGTGCTGTATGTCGACGGAGGCATTCTGGCTTATATCGGAAAACAACCCAAATAACTCCGGTTTCCATGAACATGCACATCAGTCTTCCTTCCGTCATCCGGCGGAAAAGCGCATACCGGCAGGGCTTCTGGCTCTGCTGGCGGCCGGATGCGTCCCGGATTCCGGAACACAGGTCACGGTAGAAAATCCGCTTCCGTCCGACCGCGTAAACGAAATCGTGGAGATTCCTCTTTCCGCTCTCGGGCAGGAAGTGGAACAGGAGAACGGCAGCACGCTGGTCGTAACGGACGGCCGGGGAAAGCTGGTCCCGTCGCAGATCACGTTCGACGGGAAGCTGATCTTCCCGGCCAGCGTGAAAGCTGGTTCCAGTGCCCGGTATCAGATCCAGAAAGGAAATCCCGACACCCTCTCTGTCATAGCCTGCGGACGGCATTATCCGGAGCGCATGGACGATATCGCCTGGGAAAACGACAAGGCGGCCTACCGGGCATACGGTCCGGCGCTGGAAGCAAGCGGCGAACGGGCATGGGGATATGATGTCTTTACCAAATCGGTCAGTGAACCGGTTGTGGAGATGCGCTATGCACGCGAACTCGATCCGCAGGCACGCGCACAGATCAGTGCCTGGCGGAAAGAAGGCAGAAAAGAACAGGCCGACAGTCTGGCACAGGCCATTTCCTATCACGTTGACCACGGAAACGGAATGGACTGCTACAACGTCGGGCCGACATTGGGTGGAGGTACGGCAGCCCTGATGACCGCCGACTCCATGCTGATCTATCCCCGCTGCTACAAGGAGTATGAGATACTGGACAACGGCCCCCTGCGGTTCACCGTACGGCTGAAATATGCTCCTTTCACTGCCGGAAACGACACTTCCGTCGTGGAAACCCGCCTGATCAGTCTGGACTGCGGTTCTCACCTGAACCGTACGGAAGTCAGCTACGGCGGACTCCGGCAGAGCCTGCCCGTCGCATCCGGCATCGTCATCCACCCGCAGAATCCGGACGGCTACGTCTGCCAGCCGGACAAAGGATACGTGGCCTACGCCGACTCAACCGACAATCCGCACGGGAACAACGGTATCATCTATCTGGGAATGGTCTTCCCCCAGCCTTTGTCTCACGCCGCCCCCCCAATGGTTCACCCCCGATGAAAGGAAACAGCACGGCGGGGCCCTGGGACATGTTCTCGGCATCGGAACGTATCAGCCGGACTCCACGTGGACTTATTACTGGGGAAGCGGATGGAGCAAAGCAGGCATCGGATCCATGGAACAGTGGAACGCCTGTCTGGAAGACTTCGCAAAGAAACTGCAGGCTCCTCTCCGGATAACCGTAGAATAACCGCCGGAAGGCAGAAAGCAAACTGCCGGAAAAAACAGAAGGATATACCTTAACAAACCGATCTATCAGAAAAATATGGAACAAGTATTCAATTATATCATCGGCCTGGGAGCCGCGGTCATGATGCCGGTCATTTTCACCATTCTGGGAATATGCGTCCGGATTCCTTTCGGAAAAGCGCTCAAAAGCGGTCTGCTCGTAGGAGTGGGATTCATCGGACTGTCTGTAGTGACTGCCCTGCTGACATCCAGCCTGGGAGAACCGCTGAAACGGGTAACGGAAATCTACGGACTCAATCTGGGCATCTTCGATATGGGATGGCCCGCTGCCGCTGCCGTAGCCTACAACACATCAGTGGGAGCTTTCATCATTCCCGTTTGCCTAGGGGTAAATATCCTCATGCTTCTGACACGTACGACACGCACCGTCAACATTGATCTCTGGAACTACTGGCATTTTGCCTTCATCGGTGCCGTAGTCTATTTTGCTTCGGACAATATCTGGTGGGGGTTCTTTGCAGCCATCATCTGCTACATCATCACACTGGTCATGGCGGATCTCACCTCCCGGAAGTTCCAGCAATACTACGACAACCTGGAAGGAATATCTATTCCCCAGCCTTTCTGCCAGGGCTTCGTCCCTTTTGCAATTGTAGTCAACAACCTGTTTGACCGGATTCCCGGAATCAACCGGCTGAACATCGATGCGGAAGGAATGAAGCGCAAATTCGGTATTCTGGGCGAGCCCCTGTTCCTGGGAGTTGTGGTGGGTTGTGCCATCGGAGCACTGGCGTGTCAGAACAGCCGGGATCTGATCAACGGCATTCCTTCCATTTTAGGATTAGGTATCAAAATGGGAGCAGTCATGGAGCTGATTCCCCGGATCATCTCGCTCTTCATCGAAGGACTCCGCCCCATTTCCGATGCTACCCGCGAACTGGTTGCCCGCCGCTTCAAAAACAGTGCGGGACTGAACATCGGTATGAGCCCGGCTCTTGTCATCGGACATCCCACCACCCTGGTCGTTTCCTTATTGCTGATTCCGGCCACTCTGTTCCTGTCAGTCATCCTTCCCGGAAATCAGTTTCTGCCGCTTGCCTCACTTGCAGGTATGTTCTATCTGTTTCCGGCCGTACTCCCCATAACCAGAGGAAATGTTCTGAAAACTTTCCTGGTAGGACTGACCGCGATCCTTTTCGGCCTCTATTTCGTTACAGACCTAACTCCATTCTTTACCCAGGCAGCCCAGGATGTATATCTCCGCACTCAGGACAGTGCCGTTCTGATTCCGGAAGGATTTCAGGGAGGAGCACTTGATTTTGCTTCGAGCCTGTTCTCCTGGGTGATCTTCCATCTGGTCTATCATTTCAAGATAGCCGGAGCAATCGTTCTGGTACTGATAACACTGGCCATGGCCATTTATAACCGCCGCCAGATTATCCGGCAGACGGCCCAGGAAACTAGCCGGCAGAACCCGTAAGGAACCAGGCCGGAAACAAAAAGCTTAGTAAAAACAACTTATTATAACACTAAACAGATGAAAAGACTCGTATTTCTCATGGCACTGGGATTGACAACCCTCACTTCCTATGCACAGATCAATGTACACATGCAAACGGCATGTAACCCACAAGACGTAAAAACCTACGATACAGAACGCCTTCGCAGCAGTTTCCTGATGGAAAAGTCATGTCGTCCAATGAAATCAACCTGACCTATTCCATGTACGACCGTTTTATTTTCGGCGGAGCCATGCCGGTCAGCAAGGAACTCTCACTCGATACTTTTAACGCTCTCAAAGCTCCCTACTTTCTTTACAACCGGGAACTCGGTGTCATTAATGTAGGAGGAGAAGGTATTGTCACCGTTGACGGAAAAGAATATACCTTGAATTTCAAAGAAGCCCTGTATGTGGGACGAGGAAACAAGAAAGTAACCTTCCGCAGCAAAGATGCATCACAGCCGGCCAAGTTCTATCTGAACTCCGCGACTGCCCACCATGCTTACAAAACCCAGCTTGTCACCATTGACGGAAGAAAAGGATCGATCAAAGCCAATTCCTTTGCTGCCGGAAAGATGGAAGAAAGCAATGATCGCGTGATCAATCAGCTGATTGTAGGCAATGTACTTGAAGAAGGCCCCTGCCAGTTGCAGATGGGACTCACAGAACTGAAACCCGGAAGCGTATGGAACACAATGCCTGCTCACACGCACAGCCGCCGCATCGAAGCTTACTTCTACTTTAATGTTCCCCAGGGAAACATGATCTGCCATCTGATGGGAGAGCCCCAGCAACAACGCCTGATCTGGATGAACAACGAACAGGCAGTCATGTCACCAGAATGGTCAATCCATGCAGCTGCAGGAACCAGCAACTATATGTTCATCTGGGGAATGGCCGGAGAAAACCTGGATTACAACGATATGGATAAAATTCCATACACTGAAATGAGATAAAATCCGCCCCCCCAGCATACAAGCTGGCGAAAACCCGGAACAAGCAGAAAATACCAGACTGAAAAAATCCCAATACACAAGGAGAGTACCAGACTGGTAGAATAAAGAATACAAGACAAAAAGGAAACAATCATGGCAAAGATCATCACTATGGGCGAAATTATGCTTCGCCTTTCAACTCCGGGAAACTCCCGGTTCATACAAACGGACTGTTTCGATGCAGTTTATGGAGGAGGAGAAGCCAATGTAGCCGTCAGTTGCACCAACTACGGACATCAGGCTTCATTCATCACCAGGCTTCCGGCACACGAAATCGGTCAGGCCGCAATCAATGCCTTAAGACGATACGGAGTGGACACTTCATACATCGCACGGGGAGGAGAACGCATCGGCATCTATTACCTGGAAACCGGTTCCGCCATGCGCCCCAGCAAAGTCATCTATGACCGTGCCCACTCGGCCATGGCAGAAGCCGTCCCCGAAGACTTTGATTTCGACGCAATCATGCAGGGAGCCGACTGGTTCCACTGGAGCGGCATCACACCCGCCCTCTCAGCCGGTGCAGCCCAACTCGTACAGGCCGCCTGTGAAGCAGCCCGCCGGCACCACGTTACCGTGTCGGCAGATTTGAACTACCGCCGGAAACTCTGGACTCCCGAACAGGCCCAGGAAACAATGCGTCCCTTAATGAAATACGTAGATGTCTGCATCGGAAACGAAGAAGATGCAGAACTTTGCCTGGGTTTCCATCCCGAAGCAGATGTCCGCGCCGGAAAAACCGATGCGGAAGGCTACAAGGAAACCTTCCGGGCCATGGCCAGTGAATTCGGATTCCGCTATGTAGCTTCCACGCTCAGAGAATCCTACTCCGCTTCCCACAACGGATGGAAGGCACTGATCTACGACAGCCGGGAAACCAACCCGGAATGCCAGTTCCATCAGTCCCGCCATTATGACATTGCTCCCATCGTGGACCGCGTAGGAGGCGGAGACGCTTTTGCCGCCGGCATTATCCACGGACTACTGACAGCCACTCCGGCACAGGCCGTCGAATTCGCAGCTGCCGCCTCTGCCCTGAAACACACCGTCGAAGGCGATTTCAACCTGGTATCTGCGGCTGAAGTGGAAGCTCTGGCCGGAGGAGACGGAAGCGGACGCGTACAACGGTAACCTCTCCGGCTGAATCCGGAAATTCAGGACCGGAACACTGTCTGAAGCATATTAAGAAACCATTTGAATATTGAAATATGGCAAGATTTGATAAAATAGCCGTCATGGAAAAGATCGGCTCCACGGGCATGGTTCCCGTTTTCTATCACCCCGACACAGAAACCGTCATGCAGGTTGTCAAAGCCTGCTATGCCGGCGGAGTGCGCGCGTTCGAATTCACCAACCGCGGCGATTTCGCCCACGAAATATTTGCAGCCGTCGTACGCCGTGCCGCCACTGAATGCCCCGAAATGGCCATCGGTGCCGGATCCATAGTAGATGCTCCCACTGCCGCCCTCTACATGCAGTCAGGAGCCTGCTTCATTGTCGGTCCCCTGTTCAACCCCGAAGTGGCCAGAGTCTGCAACCGGCGCCTTGTTCCTTACACCCCCGGCTGCGGCAGCGTGACCGAAGTAGGCTATGCCCAGGAAGCCGGATGCGACCTCTGCAAGATCTTCCCCGGAGATGTCCTGAGCCCGGGAATGGTCAAGGGACTGCTTGCTCCCCTTCCCTGGAGCAAACTGATGGTAACAGGAGGCGTCGAACCCACAGAAGAGAATCTGACAGTCTGGTTCCACGCCGGAGCCTACTGCGTAGGAATGGGCTCCAAACTCTTCCCCGCACACACCATCGGACAGGCAGACTGGAACTCCATTACCGGGAACTGCCGGGATGCACTGGAGATCATCAGGAAAGCCAGAAAGCAATAACGGTTCCCCCGCTTCCGGTAAAACCGCCGCAACAGCTGCCCCCATACGCAGAATGAAACCCTCCGGCAGCTGAAGCCGGAGAAACGACCGGACACCCCGAAGCAGCAGAACCGCCCGGCCCGATGCCTCAGGAACCGGCAGCCCCCAACGGACAGCACAGAAAGAATCCCTTTATCCGGAGACTGAACAAGACGGCTCAGCTCCCGGATAAAGGGATTTTCCATTTTCAGACAAAGTAGAAAGTAGCTGGAATCAGGCAGGCAGGGCAAAACAGCCGCAGACCCCCAGCCCGACAGCTCATCGGGGATAATCCGGCCCGTACAGCATAACCGAACGGCGCACCACAGGCCGTCCGTCGCGCACAAAGCCTTCGCCCCGTTCAGAAAGATGATCCGCCATAGCCCGGCGCATTTCCTGCAACACAGAAGCATACTTCCCGTCAGTCAGCGCACACCAGTAATTGTCCGCGTCGTAACACGCAGCATGCTCCAGATAGATATAGCGCCGCCAGTTCCCGGTCTCTCCCCGAGCAGGCCCCTGCAACGGCCGCCCGTCCATGTCAGCCGGAACGTCGGCTCCGGCCGCAGCCAGCATCGTCGGCAGCACATCCCGCAGCTCCACAGGCACATCCACCCGCGGCAGCATGCCCTCCGTTCCAGCCGGCCATTTCACCAGGAACGGAATGTGCGACGACCCTTCATAAGGATACGTCTTCCGCCAGTGATGATGATCCCCCAGCATATCCCCGTGGTCAGCCACGAAGATGATCAGACTCCGGTCGTACATCCCCTTCTCCTTCAGCGCCCGGATGATCTTCCCTATCTCTTCATCCACAAAAGTCACGCTGGCATAATAATGCCGCCGCGAACGGCGCGCATACTCCTCTCCGAAGTTTCCGAAAGGCGCATCCGGAGCCACCCTTGCAGGATCAGCCGGAGCCGCATACTTCCCGCACCAGTCGCCCACAGCCGGAGCCAGAATCTCCCTGCCGGCATACAGCTGCAGGAAGCGGGCAGGCGGATCATACGGACTGTGCGGACGCGCAAAGGAAACCTTCAGGAAAAGAGGCTGTCCCGATTCCGCATCATAATTCCGGATCAGTTCACAGGCCGTCCCGCCCGTCCAGTGGGTAGGATGCAGACGCTCGTCAAGGACATAACTCCCCGCCCCGTGATCATTCCAGCCGATCCCCGTACTGTCAGGATCCAGCCCCGGAGCATGCAGCCAGAACCACTGCCGATAATCACTCACAAAGCCCACATCTTCCCCCCCGTCCGCTCTCGTCGAGCAGCGTCGCATGAAAGCCGTGGCGTTCCCGCTGCGGATGCCAGTGCATCTTTCCGATGCCGAACGTATAATACCCCACCTCACGCAGCATGCGCGGCATCTCATAGCGGTAACGCGGCGCCACCTCCCCATAACCCAGCATGCCGTGATGCCAGGGAGAAAGCCCCGTGAGCAGCCCCGCCCGTGCCGGTGTACTGCTGGGACACGAAGTATAGGCATGCGTGAACAGCGTCCCCTCGGCCGCCAGGCTGTCCAGTGCAGGAGTGATCACCCTTCCCCCGCTCGTACACCCCATGGCATCCCAGCGCTGCTGGTCGGTCATGATCAGAATCACATGAGGCTTCACCCGGGCAGCAGCCGGCATTCCGGCAGCCCATCCGGCCACACCCAGCGCCAGAACAGGCAACATCTTATTTCCCTTCATGCCACTCATCCCCCTTACCGGCACGGATCATCCTCAGCAGCTTCTGCAGCTCAAAGAGCTTTTCCGGCTGCCGGGGTGCAAGATTCTCCTGCTCGTATGCCTCCTTCATGTGATAAAGCTGCGGACGGCTGTCATTGCCCGTCTCGATCTCCGGCCCCCATGTGATCATCTTCGGTCCGTCATTCGGCTCGATGTATTTCCACTCGCCGGCACGCACGGACAACACATGATTAGCCGCCTGCTCCACAATCCAGGGACGGTCTGTCGCATCCGTACCCAGCAGGTTCTCCAGCCGGTTCCAGCTGTCAGGAGCACTTCCCTCCGGCATCCGGGCATCGATCAGTGCTCCGAGCGATGCCATCCAGTCAATCTGCGACATCAGCACATCCGAAGTAACGCCTGTCTTCCTGATCCCCTCAGGCCAGCGCACAATGACGGGAACCGCCGTCCCGCCCTCAAAGGCGCTGTATTTGTATCCCCTCCACGGACCGGCCGGCCGGTGTCCGCCGAGCAGTTCTTCCGCACGATCGTCATATCCGTCGTCCACCACCGGCCCGTTGTCGCTCGAGAGGATCACCAGCGTGTTCTCCGTCAGGCCCAGACGGTCGAGCTCCTCCATGATGCGTCCCACGCTCCAGTCGAACTGCACGATGGCGTCACCGCGCAGCCCCATGCTGCTCTGTCCCCGGAAACGCGAATGCGGGAAACGGGGGACATGCACATCGTTCGTAGCAAAGTACATGAAGAAAGGTCGGTCTTTGTTTTCCTGCATAAAGCGGACGGCATGGGCAGTGATCGAATCAGCAATGTTCTCATCCTTCCAGAGTGCCCTGCCTCCTCCCTTCATGTAGCCAATCCGGCTGATGCCGTTCACGATCGACATGTCATGCCCGTGACTGGGCCGGAGGTTGTAGAGCAGTTCGGGATTGTCGCGCCCGGTGGGCTCACCGGGAAAATTCTTTTCATAACTCACCTCGATAGGAGCCGAAGGATCATAGTTGGCTACTTGGCCGTTCTCTATAAACACACAGGGTACCCGGTCAGCTGTGGCTGCCATGATGTAATGATAATCAAATCCCAGGTCACCCAAAGCTGACGGCAGGGGAGCATTCCAGTCTTGGGAGGCAGTCTTATCGCCTAAGCCCAAATGCCATTTTCCGATCGCAGCCGTAGCATAACCGGCATGATGAAACATATCGGCCATCGTATATTGTCCGGGACGGATGATCATACCTGCATTTCCTGCAGCAATATCCGTATCCGGACGACGCCAGGCGTATTCTCCCGTCAGCAGCGAATAGCGCGAGGGCGTACTGGTTGCAGCTACGGAATGGGCGTTTGTAAAGCGGATACCTTCTGCTGCCAGACGGTCTACATGAGGGGTTTTTACATTCTTGGCGCCATAACACTGCAGGTCACCATATCCCAGATCGTCCGCATAGATCACAATCACATTCGGCAGACCGCGCCCGGCTGGAACCTGTCCGTCCCGGGATGATCCGGCTCCGCCTGCCCAGCTGCACAAGGCCGGAAACAGAAGGGGAAGCGTAAAATATTGTCTTTTCATGGTATTATAAATAATTTATAAATCGTTTTTAATACAAAATAAATCAGCAATCTTTTGAAATGCCTACCGGCTTTAAAGTTACTATAAAATGATGAGTTATACATTATTTTACTGCTCAAATATTAACTCTTACTTTTTTTTGCAACTTGATAATCTTCATAAAAAACAACAGGAGTATCGGTTTTTACCAATTTCCGATACTCCTGTTGTTTTCTTATGACAAATTCGTCTTATATAAAGAACTTCAATACAAATATAGCTGACAAAATATACATACCAATACTTAATTTACGGAAGTTTCCGCAACAAACATTCAGCAATACATAACTGATCAAGCCCAAAACGATACCATCTGATATGCTGTAAGCCAACGGCATAAAGACAATGCAGATAAAAGCTGGTATAGCTTCAGAATAATCCGTGAAATCTACTTTCTTTACAGAAGACATCATCATCAATCCCACCAGAATCAAGACTGGAGCCGTTGCTGCCCCAGGAACTGCCAGGAAAAACGGAGCCAAGAACAAAGCTAACAAAAAACAAACTGCGGTTACAAAAGAAGTCAATCCACTACGACCTCCTTCGCCTACCCCAGAAGCACTTTCCACAAAAGTAGTAATAGTACTTGTTCCCAGCATTGCTCCCACAGTTGTACCAATAGCATCAACTAAAAAGGCTTGTTTTAAACGGGGAATACGGCCGTCCTTATCCACCATTCCTGCTTTAGTAGTTACCCCAACCAGTGTACCTATCGTATCAAACATATCTACAAATAAAAACGTGAACACAACGATCACCATTTCTTTGGTAAAAATATGTTCCCACTGAAACTGAAAGAATATCGGCTCAATTGAAGGCGGTGCACTGACAATACCGTCCAACTTGGTTAGTCCCATCGGAATACCGATTAAAGTTGTTAACAATATTCCAAAGAGCAAAGCTCCCCGCACACGTCGGATCAACAGCACAGAAGTTATCAGCAAACCAATCATTCCCAGCAAAGCAGACCCTGAGGTTATATCTCCCAAACTGATTAAAGTTGCATCATTATTTACAATAATACCTGCATTCTGCAAGCCTAGGAACGCGATAAACAAACCAATGCCTGCTCCTATTGCATTTTTTAATGTTACAGGAAGTGCATCTACTATTTTCTCACGAAGATTAGTTACTGTCAATAGAATAAAAATGATCCCCTCCAACAATACAGCTGTCAAAGCAAACTGCCAGGTGTATCCTAAAGTAAGACATACCGTATAGGCAAAAAAAGCATTCAGTCCCATACCTGGAGCCAGTCCGAAAGGCAACTTAGCATAAAAAGCCATCAATAATGTTGCAAAAGCAGAAGCAATCACTGTTGTAGTGAACAATGCTCCCTTGTCCATTCCAGTTGCACTCAATATATTCGGATTAACGGCCAGGATGTAGGCCATAGTCAAAAAGGTCGTAATACCTGCCAGCACCTCCGTACGGACACGAGTTACATTCCGATCAAAACCAAATAATTTTTCCAGCATATTCTACCTAACATTTAAAAAGACCATTTCAAGGCTAGAGTCGGATTCCAGTGCCATCCGTCCATCAATGCAAAGTTGGAAGTAATTTCCCATTCCGTTCCAACACTCAAATTAAAATTATCATTTACATGCTTAAACTTATTCAGATTAACCCAGAACTGAGGTTCGCTCATGAAAATATACTCATGCATATCACCTTTTGCATCAGTATGTTTCTCCCGCCAGAAATCAGCAAAACCGCTGAATGTATACTTACCTCCACAAAAATGCAGATACCAGGTAGCTGTCAACTGAAAATTGTTTGGTGATTCATTCTTGGCTATATACTTATACATCGGTGCAAAAGTAAAACCTTTAGTGAAATCAGAATTATTCCATGTATAAGTCGCACCAACCAAATAAGCGTTATTGATATAGTTCAAACCACCATTATATTCCACATGGGCAGAAAACGGATTGTCCCAGAATTTCAGTTCACGGGAAATTTCCCAATAAGCAGAAGCTACTCCCTTATTGGCATAATCCATATCTACAAAGAAATAAGTACTACCCCATTTATCAGCCTTAAACATTTCAACTGTAGTTGTAAACTTAGGACGATCTTCCAACGATTCATAAATGGCGTGTCCGAAATCATAATGTAACTGAACATTTTGTGCCATACCATAACCGGCAAACAGGCAGCAAAGGAAAAGAAATAATGCAATTTTCTTCATTACGTGATGAATTGTTTTTAACGGGTTTTAAAATTAAGCCGCAAAACTACAAAAATCCGCTAAAAAAATTGCATCCCTTCTGTAAATTCTCCCTTTCTGCTTGTCTTCAATTATTCAAACAGACATACAAATTCAAATAGGAAGCCAAGATCAACCAAATAAAATAAGGTAGAAAACAAATAGCTGCCCAACGGTCTTTCTTCCGAACCAAATCAAGAAAAGCATATACTAACCCGTCAAGCAACAAAATAACCAGTAGTCCCCACCAGGGAGAGGTCAAGTAAAAGAAAACAATACTCCAGCTAAAATTGAAAGCCAATTGTATCCACCACAACCCTATAGCCCGTTGCAGATTCTTTCCCAGTATACGCCCCAAGGCTATTCCCATCACAACATAAAGAATCGTCCATACAACAGGAAAAACAAGAGCCGGAGGAGTCAGCACAGACTTTTCCAATGTCGGATACCAATCTGCCAGAGCCGTTTTCTGAAAAAGGCTCGCAGAAAATCCTGTTACCAGACTAATAGCAACAGGCCAAATATATTGAAGCCACTTTTTCATAGATACAAATATGTCATTCTTGTATGGAAATAACAAGTTATAAGCTTTTACAATCTTCTGTTTTTCTCATCACCTTACAAATATGGTTATTTTTTTCATGAAATGCCCGAATTTCAGAAGTTATTTTTATCTTTGAAGCCATAACTAAAAGACACACATTTGCATGAAGAAAATCCTCGCTACCCTGGCAGCATGTCTGATTGTACTGGGCATGCATGCACAAATCTCCCAAGAGGCCTATAAAACATGGCATCAAAACAAATATTCCATGTTCATTCATTTTGGCCTTTATTCTGAATTGGGGGGCGTGTGGGAAGGAAAACCTGTCACACGCGGATACAGTGAACAAATCCAGTCATTTGCCGGAATTTTCAGCGACTGGTACGGAAATACTGCCTTGCATTTCAATCCCACAGCTTTCAATGCCGACTCCATTGTAGCTTTGGCAAAAGAGGCTGGAATGAAATCCATCGTCATTACAACCAAACATCACGATGGATTCTGTATGTTCCATACGGCAACAACTGATTTCAATTCATACGATGCAACTCCCGCTAAACGGGACTTTGTCAAGGAACTGGCTGATGCCTGCCAGCGGGGAGGAGTTCGCCTGGGATTATATTACTCCATCATTGACTGGCATTATCCTTACGGCCATCCGATTTCCAGCCACAACTGTGATTTCGTTACACCGGAACATCATGAATTCTCCAAACAACAGGTAACCGAACTGTTAACAAACTATGGTTCCATTTCCGAACTTTGGTTCGACATGGGTTCCAATACTCCCGAACAAAGCCAAGAACTTTACCAGCTGGTTCACAAGCTGCAACCCGACTGTATGGTCAGCGGTCGAGTCGGTAACGACCAGTATGACTTTGCTGTCATGGCCGACAATGCCTATCCGGAAGGTGCCTTACAATGCCCCTGGCAAAGTGCCGCATCCATGTTTGATGAAACGTGGAGTTACCGTTCGTGGCAAAAACGCGGAGATGTACATGAAAAAGCCATGGAAAAACTACGCAGTTTGATTAATGTTGTTTCCCACGGAGGCAATTTCCTGTTAAATATAGGTCCGAAAGGTGACGGCTCTGTCGTTCCGTTCGAAAAAGAAGTTCTCTGTGAAATCGGTGCCTGGCTCAAAGAAAACGGAGATGCCATCTACGGCACAGAAGCGTCCCCTTTCCGTGAACAGTTTGAATGGGGTACCATCACCCGAAAAGGGAAACGCCTGAATCTGATCCTTTCTGGAACTTACCCGGCTGACGGACACATCCGTCTGAATATTCCGGAAAGAACTTTGGAAAAAGGAGACGGAAAACTGGCAACCTACATTCAGCGTGGAAATGAAATCGACATTACTCTCCCGGCATCAGCTTACAACGGAGAGACGATCCATGTTCTGACTCTTGATTTTGACCAGCCGGTAGAACCACGGCCAACCAATATCATTACCGGTATTACGACTCTTACTGCTGCCAATGCAACTCCCAACTACAGCTATTCCTGCTTTGATTACTACAGCAACTACCGAAGCACCGTAAGCTACAGCTGGAACATTCAACAGAATCTTCTGAAGCAAATGGATCTGATCTATACAGAACAAGAAGTAGGAAAAACCATTGATCTGACTGTTGATGGAACAACTTATTCTGTCAAACTCGACAAAGGTAACACCCGCTCACTCCAGACTGGAGGAGTCACCTGGGGCAAACGTTATCTTTGCGGACCAGGAAGCGGACTTGTTTGACGCACCTTCTGTTCTGAAGACAGACCTTCAGAATCCACCAGCCAGAGGACAGCAATGGAAGGAAACAACTCAGGAACAGGATGAATTTCCAGCGAATATTCTGGAAACCTATTTCGTCATGCAGGAAATAGAATCTTCCCATGCTCAAAAATATCTGATCGAAATAGGCGCTGGAAATGGTGTAGAAGTCTATCTTAACGGTCGTTCCATTTTGAAACATCTGAACCCATACCGTTGTACATTCCGCACCGAACAGATCCTTCTTCCGCTGGAAAAAGGAAAGAACCAGATTGTCTTGAGACTCTACAACCGTTTTGAAAAAAAGACTGGTTATCTGCTTCGTCCGGCAAAGGAACAGAAAGTATACCGCCAGGAGTTCAATCTTCCAGAAGCTGTCAGCGGTAAATCTCATACTCTGACTGTCAGACAACAGGGATTACCCTCACAGCACACAGATACAGAATTGTCTAACTTACGGATCCGTCCCCGGAAGATCGCTCTCTAAACCCGGTCTTCTGATAACAGCAGACGGAAGATTCCTACTCCTTAATATACAGGAAATGGAACCTTCCGTCTGTTCGTTTTTTACGTTTATACCGGCGTCCGTCACTTATCTTCTTCCCAGGCGTTGTACATGAATCGAAGCGACCACTACAATAACTAATATTCCCAATAAAAACAGATCAAAGCATACTGACGCTACCCCAGCCCATGCTTTTTCCAATTGCATGGCACGGCAAAGCAGAAGCAATGATAAGAACATCAGCCCGATCAGCAAAGTCAGAACCCTTGCATAGCGGCATTTCATGAAATTCTGCATCTGTTCCGTTTCAGGATGCATCACGACCGGCAAGTTAATGAACCGGGGATAACGGGAAGCCCACAAACACAGTAAGGTTATCAATAACCCGAATCCTCCCAAAACCAAATAAGAAAAAGAATCTCCCCAGGCATCAGCATGAAGCCCCGCATCAAAATGAACAGGGACAGGCCGGTCTGAATCCCCAAAGAAAGCTATCGACAACAATGCGATCAGCAAGATTAAAAATATTCCGCCCACTTCCATCATCCGGTCTATCCCTTTCACAACAACTGACTTTTCTGATGAACTGCGTTGCAGAAAATGTAACTTAAATCGTATAAAACTCATCACGTAATCCTTTCTTAAATCTGTTTTAAACACCTTTTGAATCCGTTTTATCTTCCGCTTTCCGGGATTTCTTCATTCGCCCGCTTTTCTTCAATGCCTCTGCCAGGATCCACTGAATCTGCCCGTTCGTCGAACGGAATTCATCGGCGGCCCATGCTTCTATGGCATCCATCATCTCCGAATCAATGCGAAGCACAAAACTTTTCGTCGGTTCTTTCTTTGCCATATCAATGATTCAATGTTCCCGAATTGATAACAGGCTGGGCAGGTTCATCTGCACACAATACAACCAGCAGATTGCTGACCATCGCTGCTTTCTTCTCTTCATCCAGTTCCACAATCTCATCTGTATCCAGCCGGTCCAAGGCCATTTTTACCATAGAAACAGCACCTTCAACAATCTTCTCACGGGCACTGATAATGGCACTGGCCTGCTGACGGCGAAGCATGACTGCTGCAATTTCCGGAGCATAAGCCAGATAATTGATACGTGCTTCCATCACCTCCATGCCGGCCATAGCCAACCGTTCATTCAGTTTCTGTACCAACTGTTCATTCACTTCCTCTCCTCCGTTACGCAAGGTGAGTTCATTCTCCCCTCCTTCATTATTATCATATGCATATAAACCAGCCACCTGGCGCAAAGCCGCATCACTCTGTACCCGCACAAAGTCTTCAAAAGCCTTCATTCGTCCGGCTACAGAAGCACCGGCCTCATTCGATTTGCTGGCCATGGTTTGTGAATCAATTTCAAACAAAGCCTTATAAGTATCCTTCAACCGCCAGACCAGAACCAGACCGATCAGAATAGGATTACCCACCTTATCGTTCACTTTAATAGGTTCCACGTTCAGATTACGGGCCCGAAGTGATACCTTCTTGGCCTCCAGAAAAGGATTCACCCAATAGAACCCTGTACGGCGGAATGTTCCTTTATATTCTCCGAAGAAAACCATCACACGGGCTTCATTGGGTTCCAGCTGCTTGACTCCTGCCCATATAAAAAAGGTAAGAACCAGTCCGACTACTCCCAGAATATAGGCCATTGCCCCTAAAACATCACCCAAAAAGAAGGAAGCGACAGACAAGGCTGTTAAGATCAAGTTCAAAAACAAAAAGGCAAATCCATTACCCACAAATCCCTTAAATTCAAATTCCTGTGTTTTCATAAAAAGAAATATTTGATATTATTTTGATATCACAAATATAGTCGTTTCTTCAATATGGAATACACCATTTCCCTATGTTTTTCAACATAAGCGTGCCAAAGGTTCTTCACAAATCTCCTTTTATTTCCCTATAATCATTTTTTTTGATTTACATCAACAAAACAACACAAAAATAGACATTTATGCTATAAAACATATTTCGTAACTAAAAAAGCCCTATCTTTGCAGCGTAATCAAAAGGAAACAAGTTCTAGAACTTAACTAAACAGAGAATAATTATAAGGTTAGATTAAAGGTTAGATTAAAAAGTTTCCCAAAGGCTTACCGCGAGGTACGCCGGAGGATTTAGAAAAAAGTTTTCAGGTATTAATTAAAAAAAGAAAGGGTAACAACATGAAAAAATTAAAAAACATTTTCAACAAGATCTCTAAGGCTGATCCCATGATCTGGGGTTATGTAATGCTGAACGAACGTTCTGGCAAATAAGAGAGATCACCCATGCTGACTTGCAAAAGTCAGCTTACATGTAACGAACTGACAGAGCACAAAAGCTTTTGTATATAGATCCTACGACACGAATCCACGAATTATGCCTCCATAAAGAGGCTGATTCGTGGATTCTGTTGTTTTTTCACTATCTTTGTCGGGAAAGAAAATTAGCACATGACACGTACTCCGATCGATACAGACAATCCTGAATTCCAGAACGCATTGCGTCTGATTCAGTATACCCGCCAGTCCGTTTTTCTCACAGGAAAAGCCGGAACAGGAAAGTCTACCTTTCTGAAGCACGTATGTCAAGTCACCAAAAAGAAATATGTAGTTCTGGCTCCTACCGGAATTGCAGCCATCAATGCAGGAGGAAGTACCCTCCACAGTTTCTTCAAACTGCCGTTCCATCCCTTACTGCCCGATGATCCGAATTTCAGTCTGAAAGGAGGAAAACTGCATAGTTTTCTGAAATATTCGGCCGACCATCGCAAGTTGCTTAACAACATTGAACTCGTCATTATTGATGAGATTTCCATGGTACGGGCCGATATCATTGATTTCATTGATAAGGTTCTGCGGGTTTACTCCCATAATATGCGTGAACCCTTTGGCGGCAAACAACTGCTGCTTGTCGGCGATGCATTCCAGCTGGAACCGGTCGTAAAAAGCGATGAACGTGAGATTATCAACCGCTTTTATCCCAACCCTTACTTCTTTTCGGCACGGGTATTCCAAGAAATGGAACTGGTAGCCATCGAACTGACGAAAGTGTACAGACAGACGGATCGTGTATTCGTCAGTGTACTCGACCATATCCGGACCAATACTGCCGGTGCAGCCGATCTCCAGCTATTGAACACCCGGTTCAATGCTCCCGTAAAGAACAGTGAAAACGACATGTATATCACCCTCGCCACACGCCGCGATACGGTGGACTATATCAATGAGCAGAAACTCGCTTCCCTGCCGGGCGATCCGGTCACACTCACCGGAGAAATCCATGGAGAGTTTCCCGAAAGCAGCCTTCCCACCCTGATGGAACTGACCGTCAAACCGGGAGCACAGATCATTTTCATCAAGAACGATCCGGAACGGCGGTGGGTAAACGGTACCATCGGAACCATCTCAGGCATGGACAGTGAAGGAACGATCTATGTGATCACGGAAAGCGGACAGGAAGTCGACGTCCATCAGGAAAGCTGGAGCAACATACGCTATCACTACAACGAACAGGAAAAGAAAATCGAAGAAGAAGAACTGGGCACCTTCACGCAATATCCCATCCGGCTGGCATGGGCCATCACTGTCCACAAAAGCCAGGGACTTACGTTCAGCCGGGTCATTATCGATTTCACCGGAGGAGTCTTCGCAGGCGGACAAGCTTATGTGGCGCTCAGCCGGTGTACCTCCCTGGAAGGCATCTGCCTGAAACGGGAAATCACCCGGGGAGACATATTCGTACGTCCCGAAATCGTTTCCTTCGCCCAGCGCTTCAATAACCAGGCTGTCATCGAACGGGCACTGAAACAGGCACAGGCCGACGAACTGTATGCCGCTTCGGTCAAGGCTTTCAATCTGGGTGACTTCACCTCTTTTCTCGACCGCTTCTTCAAGGCCATTCACAGCCGTTATGATATTGAGAAACCACTCATCCAGCGATTCATCCGCCGGAAACTCAACCTCATCAATACGCTGAAAGAAGAAAACCGAAGGCTGAAAGAGGCCATGAATGCCCAGAAAAAGAATCTGGAAAAATATGCCCATGAATATTACCTGATGGGAAACGAGTGCATCACCAAGGCACACGACGTACGCGCTGCCCTGGCCAATTACGATAAAGCTCTTGAACTCTATCCCGAATATACCGATGCCTGGGTACGCAAGGGAGTCACCCTCTTCGATGATGACCGGATCAGCGAAGCCGAAGAATGCCTCAACCAGGCTGTTGCCCTGCGCCCCTCAGAATTCAAGCCGGTCTACAACCGCGGCAAGCTTCGCCTGCACACCGGTGACACCGAAGGAGCCCTGCGCGATCTTGACAAGGCAACTTCTCTCAAACCCCGCCATGCCGGAGCACACGAATGTTTCGCTGATGCCCTGATGGCTGCCGGAAAAGAGAGTGAAGCCGCCCTGCATTACCGCCTGGCAGAAGAACTGAGAAAAAACAAGAACAACTAAAAAACTGTATAGCCATGATACTCAAATTCTATGACAAAAACAACAACCCCGATGATATCCAGCGCGTTGTAGACATTCTCAACGACGGAGGAATCATCATCTATCCCACCGATACAATGTATGCCATCGGATGCCACGCCCTGAAAGAACGGCCAATTGAACGCATCTGCAAACTGAAAAAAATAGACCCGCGCAAACATAACCTGTCCATTATTTGTTATGACCTAAGCAACATCAGCGAATATGCACGCGTCAACAACGCCACATTCAAACTGATGAAGCGCTGCCTTCCCGGCCCGTTCACCTTCATTCTGAATGCCGACAGCCGGTTGCCGAAAATCTTCCGCAACCGCAAGGAAGTAGGAATCCGGGTACCCGACAACAACATTATCCGTGAGATATGCCGCAGTCTGGACGCACCGATCCTTACAACTACCCTGCCGCGTGAAGAACATGAAGATATTGAATATGTGACCGATCCGGAACTGATTGACGAAAAGTTCGGAGAAGAAGTAGATCTGGTTATCGACGGAGGTATTGGAGGAATCGAACCGTCCACAGTGATTGACTGCTGTGACGACGAGCCCGAAATCATCCGTCAGGGGAAAGGAATACTGGAAGAATAAAATCATTAATCCAATAAAAATAAACCATTATGCTGTTAACATTACTTGATGCTGCAACCAAAGCATCTTCCATGGTCGATATTCCCAAGATTATCGACAAACTGGTTGAATGGGGAATCAACGTAGGAAAAGACCTCATCGGTGCCATTCTTATTTACATCATCGGACGCTTCATCATCCGGCAGATCAGCCGGCTGGTAGCCAAAATTCTTGAAAAGCGCAAGCTGGAAATCAGTGTACAGACTTTCCTGAAAAGCTTGCTGAGCATTCTGCTTAACCTGATTCTGGCCTTTGCCATCGTAAGTCGTCTGGGTGTTGAAACCACCAGCTTCGCTGCTATCCTGGCCTCTGCCGGTGTGGCAATCGGTATGGCTCTGTCCGGCAACCTCTCCAACTTTGCAGGAGGACTGATCATTCTGGTGTTCAAACCCTTTAAGGTTGGTGACTATATTGACGGACAAGGCGCCAGCGGTACGGTAAAAGAAATCCAGATTTTCCACACCATTCTTTCCACCGTGGACAACCGGATCATTTATGTGCCCAACGGTTCCCTGAGCAGCAATGCCATTACTAATTACAGCAAGCAGGAAACCCGACGTGCCGAATGGGTATTCGGTGTGGAATACGGAGAAGATTACGAACGCGTCAAAGCCGTACTGGAACGCATCATTGCAGCCGACGAACGTATCCTGCAGACTCCGGCCCCGTTCATCGGTCTCGGATCTCTGTCTGCCAGCAGCGTTGACATCAAGGTACGTGTATGGACCAAGACTGCCGACTACTGGGATGTCATGTTCGATATGAACCGCATTGTCTACGCCACCTTCAACAAGGAAGGTATCGGCTTCCCATTCCCACAGCTCACTGTTCATCAGGCGCAAGACTAAATTCATCCGTCGGATCTTTCCGGTCCGATTCACTCTTCAAGAGGCTGTCTCAAAATAAATTGCAAAAGTAAAACTCTTATAGATTATAAGTAAGCCTATCTCTGCTTTTTATTTTAAGACAGCCTCTTCAATACAAGAGCCATATCACTTTATTGCTCCAATAACAAAAAAATCTACCTCAAAGTATAATTTGTTCAGATTTTATTTATATTTTAGAATTCCTGTAACAACCTAAAGAGATGTAGAGTATGATGGGAAAAGAATTTACTGTCAATTTAATCTATATATCAAGGATTTGTCTTTTGGCTTGCCTATTCCTTTTATCCAGTTGTCGGCAAGAGACATCTCTTGATGTTTTGCAATGTGAAGTGTTGTCTTCAATAGAACAATATCCGGATTCTTCTTATTTCAAGGAAATATCCTGTATGTATTATCAAAATAACAGACTATATCTTTTCGACAAAAGCCGGGGTGATGTAGCCGTTAATGATTTCTCAGAAAATTTGTTTTATACCATAGGTAAGATTGGGCAAGGTCCTACTGAGGTAGCTGCTCCTGCTGGATTTTCAGTACTCCCCGACGGTAATGTGGCCTTATTGGATGGAGGTAGTCTGAGTCTGAAAATTTATAATAAGTCTGGTTTTGTTACATCTTATGATGTTCCATCCGGAAGTGATAACCGCTTTTTTACCGAAGGGAACCAAACTTATCTGACGCTGGCAACTGACACATCCTGCTATGTAAAGGCCTCTTCATCCTGGAAACGTGGTACAATTGAAGGGCTTGAACTGCATGGAAGTTCATTGCATATAACAGATGATTCGGGCATGAACATCATCCGTAACAGACGTCATCTGGTGAAAGGAGAAGGGTGTTTATATGCAGTATCTTCAAGTTACCCTGTTGTTGAAAGGTATGAATTGGGCAGTGAAAAATTATTGGAGACATTTGATCTGTCTGGAATTGATTGTATCGGTACGATTTGGTCCTTCATTGTCAGAAACACATCATCCCCTAAAAGCTTTTACGTTTTCTTGCAAGATGTATATTATGCAAATGGAAAGCTTTACATATTATATGCGGATTGGGAGAACCAATACTCAGTCAATCATATTCTGGTACTGGAAACAAAAGGTGGATTAACTCCAGTTTATATTTATAAGTTACCAGGAACCATCTATGATTCTTTTGCCGTAAATGATAATTTAATTTATGCCATGAATCATGAAAAGAATGAGATACAAACAATTAAGCCTCTTATTTCTCATTAGCGGAATAATTACAAGCTGAATCTGAAAATTTTGAGTACTTTAGGAGCCGGATTATTCAAAACAATTCCGAGACTGAGACGTATGCATAAATTATATGCCTTTCTATTACTGGTGTTCATGCTTTCCCTGTCCGCCTTTTCCCAAGAACAGAAAATCGACCGGGAGATTAGCGGAAAAGTCGTCATGGAACTGGGAGACGACAAACAGGAAAGCGTGGAATATGCCAATATTTCATTGCTGTCATTGCCCGATTCCACTTTCCTTGCCGGTACAACCAGCGACAAAGAAGGGAAATTCTCCCTGCGCCTGCACTGCGATCTGTCTCAGAAATACCTGCTGAAAACCTCGTTTACGGGATGCCTTCCTGTCTGGCAGGAAATATCAGGAACAGCCTATACCATCCAGGCCGGTACAATCCGGCTGAAGGAAGACGTAAAAACACTGAATGAGGTGGTAGTGACAGCCCTCGTACAGCCCGTAGAACAGAAAAAAGATACGACCATATTCAATGCCGAAGCATACAAACTTCCCGAAGGAGCCTATCTGGAAGCACTGATCCGACGCATCCCCGGTTTAAGTTACGACCCGAAAACCAAGTCAATTGAATACAAAGGTGAAAAGATCAGTGAAATAACCGTCAACGGAAAAGAGTTTTTCAAGGGCAACACCCGTGTGCCTCTGGAGAACCTGCCCGCCAGTTTCGTCAGCCGTCTCAAGGTGTATGACAAGGCGACAGAGGAAGAAGAGATGACCGGAGTAAAAGGCAGCCAGAAAAATTATGTACTGGACCTTCAGACCAAAAAGGCCGTCAATGGCACGCTGATGGCAGGTCTGGAAGGAGGATACGGCAGCAAGAATAAATACGATGCCAGGGCACAAATATTCCAGTTCAAGGAAAACGGCGAGAACATCGGGCTGGTAGGCCGTTTCGGGAACCGCAACTTTACCTCAGTATACGACGGAAACAGAGCCGGAAATGTCGGTGGAAACATCTCCAGAAAAATAGGAGATGATATCCAGGTTTCAGCCAACATCGGCTACAATCATTCAAAGACCGGAGACCGGTCCACTTCACGCAATGAGCTGTATATGACTTCCCAGAACCAGTACGGAATTTCCGAACGGACACTGGAAAACCTTCAAAACGGTTTCTCTTCTTCCCTGAACCTGATGTGGAATCTCAACAAGCAGACCATGCTCCGTGTAGCAGGAGGCGGAAATATGAACTGGTCGGAAAACACGTCAGACACCCATTCAGCCAAATTCAGCGAAAATCCCAACCTCGATCTGCTGCATCCGTTCCAGGGATTTGAACAGACCAGCCGCGACATCCGGATGAATGAAACCTGGCAAAAAAACTCCAATAAGTTGCAGAACAAGGCATATAACCTCTACGCCAGCATGATCCACCAGTTCAGCGAAGAAGGAAACAGCCTGGGAATCTCTTACTCACTGTATCGGAACAGACAGGACAACGATGCTTACAAAACCTTCAGCACAACGTTCTATCAGTTGCAGGATATCAGCGGACGGGACTCCACAGACCTGCAACATCAATACCAGGACTCCCCCGGACAATCAGGCAACCATGAAATCAGAGCGGATTATACCTGGCGGATCACGAAAAAGAACAACCTGCAGTTCTCATACGCATGGGGACTCCAGAATGAAAAGGAAATGCAGAGTACCTACGATTTATCCGGTAATGTACCTTTTCTGATTGACAGTCTGAGCAACCACCGCAACAGCCGCACGATCAAGCATGCTTTCTCCCTGAACTACTCTCATGACGGAGAAAACTGGAAAGCATACGGCGGACTGACCGGAACATTGCAGCGGAGAAGCCTGAACCAGGATGACGGAAAACAGATCATAGACACCACAGGATATTCTTTCGAGTGGATGCCCACCTTCTTTGTCCAATACAACAAGAATGATTACGACCTGAGCATCCGCTACAACGGAAGTACCCGGCAGCCGTCCCTGTATGACCTGATGGCTCCCACTGTGTATTACTCGGCTGTGTACATCAGCAGAAGCAATCCCAATCTGAAAGCAACCTACCAGCATTATCTGAACCTCTCGTTCAGCAATTATACGAAAGGAATTTCCGCTTACGTTACATGCAGTCAGGAACTGAACGGAATTACCCAGGCCACCCTGTACAATCCTCAGACGGGAGGTCAGGAAACCTACCCTGTCAACATCAACGGAAACTGGAACGTGATGGGCAACTCCAACTATGAACGGCGGATCGGCAACTTCAAGCTGGCAGGCCGGGCGGGAGGCAACTACAGTCATAATGTGGGACTGATCAACGAGGACGGCGGTAAAGAACTGAAAAAAAGCGTAACACATACTTCCGGCATCAATGCCTTCGTCGGGGTATCCTATCTGCCCTCGTGGGGAAACATTGACCTCAACGGCACATGGGACTTCCAGCATTTCAGGAACTCTCTGAACACCCTGCAGGGAAGCAATACCTATACTCGTGACTATACCATCAATTCGCTGGTCTCAGCCCAGCTTCCGCTTCATTTCCAACTGGATTCCGATTTCACCTACCTGATCCGCAGCGGAAGCTATGTGGACAGCAAAGAACAGAACGAAGCATTATGGAACCTGACCCTGACATGGAAGTTTGCCAAGGAACGGCGTGCAGAACTATCCGCAACCTGGACCGACATCCTGAACCAGCGCAAAAGCCTGCAACGCTCGGCAAGCTCCAGCGGCTTCTATGAAAGTTATGCCGAACAGTTGCGCAGTTATTTCCTGATCTCACTCAGATACAAGTTTAACCGGATGAACTGACAGGAACAGACAAACGCTTAATAAAAAGACGAACAGCGGGTGCATCGCTAAAAAAGATGCACCCGCTGTCTGTATATCACGCCCTTTCCGGCAGTTCTTACTTGCGGTCAGCCTTCAGACGATCAGCCATAGCCTTGGCCAGTTCCTTAGCCTGAGCATAGTTGTCCTGCTTCATGGCCTGCTTCATTTCCACCGGATTGCCTACCAGTTCAAACTTCAGCTTCTCGGCAAACTCGCCCAGTTTCTTCACGGCAGCGCTTGCCCAGGTATATGAACCGAAGTAACCCATCACACGATTCTTCATTTCACGGGCAGCCACCTTGCTGAGCAGTGACTCCATTTCCGGATACAGGTGCATGTTGTAAGTAGTACATCCCACAATCAGACCTTTGTATTTGAAGATATCAGCCAGGATATAAGAATGGTGCGTATGAGAAACATTGTGCAGCACGATGTTGCGGATGCCCTGTGCGCTCAGTTCTTCAGCAATGGCTTCAGCCAGTTCTTCCGTATTGCCGTACATGGTACCATAAGCAATCACCACACCTTCTTCGCCTTCGTAACGGCTCAGCTTGTCATACATTTCCACTACCTGAGGAATCTTTTCTTCCCACACCGGTCCGTGAGTCGGACAGATGGTCCGGATGTCCAGTCCGCTGCATTTCTGCAAAGCCTTCTGTACCGGATTGCCGAACTTGCCCACGATATTTGCATAGTAACGGCGCATTTCGTTCCAGTAGATATCCGTATTGATGTTGCGGTCGATGCAGCCACCATTCAGCGCACCGAAGCAACCGAAGGCATCACCCGAGAACAGGATTTTCTCTGTTTCATCGTATGTCACCATCGTTTCCGGCCAGTGAACCATCGGAACCAGATAGAAGCGCAGGTTGTGATGGCCCAGTTTCAGGAAGTCTCCGTCACCGACTACATAACGTTCGCCCGTCACACCATAGTAACCTTCCACCATATCGAAAGTCTTCTTGTTACCCACCAGTACGATTTCCGGATAATATTGTTTAATCAGCGCAATGGCTCCCGAATGATCCGGTTCCATGTGATTGATGATCAGATAATCGATCTTGCGGTCACCGATCACGCTGCGAATCTTCTTCAGATACTGTTCAAAGAAAGCCACATCTACCGTGTCCACCAGCGCTACCATGTCATCATCTGCAATCAGATAAGAATTGTATGATACGCCGTACGGCAACGGCCACAGATTTTCGAACAACGCTTTTGTGCGGTCGTTCACACCTACATAATGTACTTTACCTTTAATTTCCATCTTTCTGTTTCTTTTATATATTGTTGTTGTTAACTAACTGTTTTTATGCCCATCCGCTTTCCGGTATGCCTTTCCCTGCCAGGCATCGCGTTCCTTCATGCGCTTCTTGACACGGTCGGTGAACTCATGGTTCTTCAGTCCCCAGTCAGGCGCAATCAGCAATTCCCTGGGCGACTGCGAAACGAAACGCTCCAGAATCAGATCCGGCCGGAGATGCTCTACATAATCGATAACCAGATCAATGTATTCATCAGCCGAAAACAGGTGAAATTCCTCCGGATGCAAGGCATACTCATGCGCCATGCGCGTTCCGCGAATGAGCTGAAGCTGGTGCATCTTCAGCGTTGTGAGCGGCAGTTCCGACAGACGTTCCGCCTGCTTTATGAGATCTTCCCGGCTCTCTCCCGGTAATCCCAGGATCACGTGTCCGCCCGTACGGATGCCCCTTGCAGCCGTTCTGCGCACCGTATCCTCCGTACATGCAAAGGAATGCCCGCGGTTGATCCGCTCCAGAGTCCGGTCGTCCGCACTCTCGATGCCATATTCCACCAGCAGGAACGTCCTGCGGTTCACTTCCTCCAGATAATCCAGCAAGCTGTCGGGCATACAGTCGGGACGCGTCCCGATCACCAGTCCCACGACTCCTTCCACCGCCAGCGCCTCCTCATACATGCGCTTCAGCAGTTCCAGTTCGCCATAAGTATTGGTATATGCCTGAAAGTAGGCCAGGTATTTCATCTGCGGATATTTGCGTACGAAGAAACGCTTTCCCTCTTCCAGCTGCATCGTAACGCTCCGGTCATCCCTGCAATAAGCCGGGTTGAAAGTCTGATTGTTGCAATACGTACACCCTCCAAAACCCTTCGTTCCGTCACGGTTGGGGCAGGTGAAACCGGCATTGACCGAAATCTTCTGTACCTTGAACGGGAACTCTCCGGCCAGGAAACCGGCAAAATCGTTATATCGCATGCTATTGTCCATCTTCTGTCAGATTTTCAAGCACAAAGATACGTTTTTTCACGGAATCGGCAAAAAAGTAAGTTTACTTAAAATTCCACGTATCACAATCCATGGTGGAAATATTGATCTGCCTCAACCGACCGTATATTTCAACTTAACCGACTAAGGAAAGATCCGGCTTCGACGAAACAAAACATTGGTTTCAACGAAACGAAACAAGTGTTCTGACGAGTGGAAATAATTGTTCCACTGAGAGAAACTTTTTGTTCCACCTGGTGGAAACAAAAGTTTCATATAGAGAAAACAAAAGTTTCACCTAGTCGAAACAGAAGTTTTGTCAGCATAAAACAAAAGTTTCGTGCAGAGAAAACAACTGTTTCCTTTGCACGAAACTCTCTTATCATCCGCAACCTGCGAAGGTAGCAGGCTGCCGGTTCAATCAAAACACCTGGATCTCGTCGAAATTTCCATTATCCGAAAGTAAATTAGAGAACTCTAATCATAATCATATTCCAGGCTGAAATCATCAACCCACATGGTTGCTCCCGGTCCCCCCGTAAAGTAATCTCCATACTTACTTGCCGAGCAGACGAGCAAAATATACTTCGGAACACGGCTCGTGGAACGATAATCCAGTTCGATTTCAAACTCACGATATCCGGACACCGTCTCTCCGCAATTCATTTCTCCATAAGCAATGATATTCGGATCATTCTTATCGAAGTACTTTGAATTCTTCGGATTTGTCCGGATCTCCACAGGTTCACTCCAGTCGCCTAATGCAATCCAGACGATACAGGTGTCCGGTTTTCCCATCAAATCTGCATGGGCGTTATCTGTATAAGCAATGTTCGCTGTCGTATATTTGAAATGTCCCTTCAATTTTGTCGGACGGGCAGTGAACTCACGTCCAAATCCCAGAATACCATTGGTTCCATCCGTAGCCCGGTATTCCCCGACAAACAAGTTACCGGCAGCAAACTTACCGATTGATCCGATACCTACAAATTTTGATCCCAGTACAGCGGCCAGGCTTCCGGACACAGCACCACTCCAGACATCTGTAGTCGACTTTGTAATGTTATCCTCAGCCGAAAGTGTGGTACTACCCCAGTTTCCGGTATCCCAGAATGAGTTATCACCTTCCTTCCATGGACAGATCACTTTACCGTTCTGATACCAGTCTTCAAATCCTCCATTAGGTAAAGTTGCTTCCTCTCCGGTCGTAAAACTTTGCTCTGCGCCCATTTCATCTCCTGAATAAGCGCGGCAGACATACTTCGTGTTAGGCGACAAATGAGTAAGACGTGCAACAAAACTTCCTTTGTCATGTGTAACTTCCGATGAGCTGACGCGTATCCATTCTTCCGCACCTTCCTCTTTATACTCACAGCCGTTGTCCTGTCCCTCAAGTCCGAATCCATTGACCCAGGCCACTTTGGTCCATGCATCAACCGATGACACTCCCACCTTGACATCCGACAGATTCACATACAAAGTCCATTCTTCATCCACAAAGTCGCTGTATTTCACCTGAACCTTTGCGTAAGCAAAATTCTTTGTTTTTTCCCATTGAAGTTCAGGAACTCCATTCACACCATTGTAAGTTGCTCCTGAAGGTCCCAGTTTCAAATCAGTTACTGAAATCACATCCAGTCCTTTATCTTTCGGAAGGTTGACAGAAGCTTCCCGGATATCCGGATAAAAATAAGCCTGCCCAATCTGTCCTTCTACTGAAAAAATCCGCTCGATCGTCTGATTGGCTATGATAGTCCAGGGATAATCCTGATACAAAGACAAAGTAATCTGAAGCGGAGTTGTCAGATCCACTACTGTATCCGAAGGAATGGAAGCCTTTCCTCCCTCCGTAACTTCCAGACTCTGGATATGTACCTTACGGATATTTACTGTCTCATCCAATTCCACCGTTGCCGTACGGTCATCATTGGAAAGCAACGTTGTTCCCACTTGCCCTTCTACGGTCAGTCCGGTCAGATATAACTTCACTGTCGGATAGGGAAAATCATTCTCGATACATGCCGAAAGCAAAAAGACAGCCAGGCATGCCCAATATCCCAATATTCTTGAAATTCTCTTCATACTCATCAGATACAGACAGTTATACCAATATTAATGTTAAACAGATTGATCTTGAAGTTTGCACCACTGTTCGTACGCTTGCCCTCTTCTCCGTTGCTTTTCTTCTGCTTCTCCCAGTTGTAGGTAAAACCGGCAACACCGAAAGAAACTTCAGCTCCCACATTCGGCATGATAAAAATAGCAATACCGGGATTGATACCTACCCGAAGTTGATTGATTGTTGAATCCGTATATTTCAATGTTTCATCCTTACCCCGGGAAAAACGGGCAGATCCGGTACTATATCCCAAAGTCGTTTCATTAAACAAACCGAACAGTCCCTTCGGATCCAAACCGACATAAGAGCGATGAAAGAAATTAAACGAATAAGAGTCATCCGTATAACGAATGTCCTTCAATGAAATATCCATATCCTCAATATTCAATGCCAGATTATCAATACCGCCTGAAATACGTGAATAACCAAACTTCAGACCCACGACCACATTATCAGCTACTGCATATCCGACAAAAGGATTCACAGACAGCGTGCGAAGATCCAGATCAATATCCTTGAGCAAGGAGAACAACAGACGGCTGTTGTCACTTTCAAAATTAAATACCGAAACCGTAACACCACCAATCCATTTGTGCTTGGGGACAAAACGGTAATTAATGATACCACGGTCATACCGCCCTACTGGCTTCGTACGGATAATGCGCGAAGAGTCAACCGGCATTTGTGCTTCCGGAATCGGAACATAAACCGTATCGTGGACAACGACCAGCTTATAACGGATCGCAGAGTCTCCCCGGACCACAGTCAGGGAATCCGCCTCCTGAGCATGAGTATGCAGACAACTCAGACACGCAAACAAAAAGAAACAACTATATAAAAATTTCATCATGTTTACAAATAAAATGCAATTCCCAAACCTATTGAGAAAATATTAATCTTAAAATTGGCAGAAGTAGACGACTGTTCTCCCGTCTCTACCTGATTGGTGACCTGTCTTTTCTTTCCAAAATTGACTCCCAGTACACCGACACTGACTTCCACAGCCGTATAGTTATTAATGAAAGCCACCAGACCGGGAGCGACTCCAAATCCCAAGTCCGTAGACTTGGAATATGTACCCGTCAGTGCCTCTCCTTCTCCGTTGGCCACCTTTGACTGACTTCCTCCAACTTCCAGCTGTGTCTCACTGAACAGAGCAAACCGTTTACTGTCTCCCAGCGGTATGTAATTCCGGAAAATCGCCATGGCCGAATAAGAATGCTTCAACTGATAAATGTTATTGATGTCAAACTGGTTTTCATCATCCAGATTCAATTGAGTGTCATCCATTCTTACCAGGGTACGTCCGTATTTAAAACGACCTCCCAATGCCATATTATCCTTCAATGCATACGCAAACATCGGGCTGACTTTAAAGGAATAGCCATCCGCATTTATTTTCTCTACAATCAGAAAATCGTAGTTGTTTTCCGTGTGTTCCGAATACGAAACAGAACTTCCGACTATCCATTGTCCTTTAGGAACAAAGACTTTAGGCGGAAGTTTCTTTTGCGAACTTTGCGCGTGCACCCCCAAGGCGCAACACGCAAAGCATAATAGGTATATTAATTTTCTCACTTACTCACTTACTAGAAGTTTATTCATAAATCAGTTCCATGTCGTCAAGCCACATTTTGCTACCATCACCTCCTTGAAAATAATCACCATATTTACTTGCAGAAGCAACAATAATAATAGATGTCGGCTTTCGTTGATTACCTCCAAAGTTATCGTAATCCAAATTTATTGTCAGTTCCTTCATATTCCCGCCGTCATTATAGGCTTCTTCAAATGTTTTTTCTCCGTATGCAATAATACCATCACCGGAATAAGTTCCTTTTTCAGTACTGAATAAACTGGAAGCATTCTTAGTTCGAACAACGAATGGCCAAGTTCCACCGTTTGCCTCTTGTCCTGCCCAATCACCTATCGCTACATAAATAATACCTTGATCTGTCGCTCCGTTAGCGATATAATCTCCTCCATTATCAACTGTTGCCGGTTCATAGCGGACATATACCTTCAAAGCCTTCGGACGACTTGTACAAGGGCGTCCCCATCCCAAAATTCCATCTGTTCCTTCTGTATCAAGATATTTTCCGGCAAATAAATTACCAGCTGCAAACTTTCCAATTATACCAAATCCTACAAATTGAGAACTTAGCAATAAAGACTGATTTCCTGAATGTTTGACAGAAGTATCAGGAGTTGTTACATTTTTATTCATAGTAGAAGAGCCATGATTACCCGTATCCCACCACGTAGACTGTCCAGTTCCATGAATTAAGATTATAGAAGAAGAGTCAGACACAGCCTCAAAGCTTGCATTCTCCGGCTGGAAAGTCGTTTCTGTAGTAAATTCACAGGTAACAGTTGATGCTTGCGTTCCATCCATTGCCTGATATTCATAGGTTGTACCCGGAGTCAATCCTGTAATCTCTTTGCTAAAAGTTGATCCTGTCAAGTCCGCATCTACGGTAGTCCATGAAGAACCAGCCCCCTTCACACGATACTGGAATTTCGGTGTAGAAGCCAACGTACCGGTTACCTTTCCATGAAGAGTAGCTTTGGATGTCCAGATTTCATAAGGAATTGCTTCAGTGGTTGCAACAGTAGCATTCGAAACAACAATGTTCCATGTAACCATCCGCTGCTTGCCATTCTTATCTGTTGCTGTCAAAGTAGTCGTTACCTGTCCTTCCTGTGCCGTCATCTTGGCTATCAGTTCTTCAGAGAACTGGATTTTCCAGGTTCCGCCTGTTTCCATAATCGCATTGGGAGTATGTAAAGAAATTCCGCTAGCTTCTACACTGGCATCCTTTCCTCCCAGATTCATCAGATCCATACTATTAGCCGGAACTCCAAACTCTGTAAATCTATCATTTTGCAGCAAAGCTCCCTTCAAAGGAGACGAGGTAGATACAATCAAATAATAAGTTCCCTTTGTATTTGTAGCCAGATACATCGGTTGTTCCAAATCATATTCAATATTATCTGCATCCTTACAAACGATAACCGGGCGCTGTTTTATCCCAATAGTAGTAGTTTCTTCTGATAATGGGGTTTCATCAACACTCAAAGTCAACCATGCACCACCTGTAGTCTCTTGTCCTGTGGCTGTGTATTTACAAGTCATATTATATAAGGTAGCAGGCTGTGCATCTGTCAACTCTGTAGTCTGTTCATACGTGCCACCCGTCAGTTTAGTTGCCGTAAACTTACATGTCAACTTTCGGTTATCGGCAGGTAGGCTGAAATAACCTTTTGCATCGGCATTGGCAGATGAATAAACCAGTTCACCGGTAGCAGAAGTAACAGTAACCTTACAATCTCCTTCGAAAGCCTCTTTCAAAGATTCATCCCATGTAAAAGCCAATACAAGGTATTGGCAACACCACATTTCACTTCAACCGGACTCTGCTGGCCTTTGGTTATTGTAAACTCTTCATTTCCTTCAAAGAAGCGTTGATCGAATGAGGCAGCCACAGAATCACCAGCAGTAACACGAACTGAATAAGTTCCGCTCATCAAAGGAATACTGGAAGGTACATTATCTGTTCCTTCATATTTCCGTACCAGACTGGTTTCATTATAAATACGGACTTTGCAAGCCTGTTTCAGTTGAGTCTGCTCTTCATTGCTCAACGTACGGGATGCAACAGTTATCTTGTCAGACATACCTACAGACAACTGTAACGTACCTTGTTCCCCGGCAATATCTATGTCCTCTTTACAGGCTCCCATACAAAATGACATACAAGTGAGAGCTACAGCTATATGATATTTAATAATTCTCATTTTACTACACTTTTAATTTTTAATGTTTCTGTAACTTCCAAACCTTGCTGATCTACAACTCGTATTATGAAATTATGATTTGCCGCTCCATAAATACCTAACAAAGAAGTAAATTGAGTAATATCAAAAGGTATTTTCTCTTTTCCTATCACATCAGTCCCTGTAGGAAATCCTAATCCTTTCAAACCAGCCTCTAAATCTCCGGGTTCTGCCAAATCAAAATTTTTAGCCAAATTTACTCCAACTAAAACATCCTCAGTCAATGTTTCAGAATCAATAGTTACATAGACATGAGCCATTTTATTAGGAGCTAATAATGTTACACTCAATGATACACTTTGCCCTTTAGTAACAGTCAACACATCTTTGCTGATATCAAAAGGGTTTTCATTAAAATCAGTTCCCACAATAGTCGGCATATTCTGCTCAGAGCCACTTTCATCTCCGCCATCACCATCTCCGTCACCAGGTTCTTCTCCTCCGTCTGTCGGGAAATCATCTATGCCCGGTTCTTCTCCCGGATTAACTCCTACTGTTTCATCAGAAGAGGTCATGGAAGAGTCTATATTAATAGCAATATTTAAATTTCCCCCGCCATTACTATTTGTGCCATCATCCACAGAATTAAGTACGTACTTAATGATATTATACTGTCCTGCTTGTACATTTTCCACACGTTTTACTTCCGTCACAGATTCTCCATCAATTGTTCCTTTCAATGTAATATCCATTGAACCAGCAGAAGCCGGAGCAATCAAATAAGCCTTACGGGTCTCAGAAGAAGGTATATCCAATGAATATTCTTTAATCATATCCTGAGTTTTTTCTTTAATTGTCACCGTTGTTACCACATCTTCTCCCATTAGTTTACGGAGTTCCTCATCATACTCAACTGAGATCATCACATTGGCCAGTCTGCAAGTCAATGCAGAAACTTCTGTCAATTCATTTTCCTTAATTGTAAACTGCTCAGTTGAACCTGTATAGAAAGGAACATCAAAACCATTGGTAGCTGCCTCTGCAGAAGAAGCCACAACAAAGTATAGGTACCAACCGGTAAAGAAATAATTTCCGGCATCTCGCTGTAAGTGTATTGTTCCACCTGCTCTCCCTGACTGTTCTTGATGGTCAGCAGAAAGTTACTTACATCAACTCCAGCACGAGATTGAGGATATACTGTATCAACTTTCAAATCCACCTCCATCTTCATGGAAGCCAGACTCAACTGCCCTGTCACATCTGTTGCTCCTGTTTCCATTTTCTCACTATGGCACGCACTAAATGTAAAGAGTACGACCATCAGCGTAAAACAGATTAAAAATATATTCTTCATATTATAGGCTTTATTTTTATTCGTAATTAAAAACAATATCATCAATTCTTAATACACTTCCAATATGAGACGTCTGATCCCTTCCTGCCATTTCCATTGTTACTCCAGTATTATATGAAGGGTTATCTTTGGTTGAAGACTTAAATATCATATAAATTGATGAAACTTTTTTATCATTCGTTGTATACACAAATGGTAATGTAATTACTCTTCCACTAGACTCTGCAACTCCATCTGTAATTTCATTAACAGCCAATATAGTGCCATCTTCAGCTTTCAATTCAACTTTCATATAAAAATTCTCTGAATCAACAGGAGCATATTGGTACCAAAATGAAATAGAACTAGGTCTACTCATAAAAGCATGCCCTTCAGAAAAATGATTACCACCATCATCAGCTGTACCAATCCAAATTTCACCTGCATGAGGTGTAACCTTACCACCATCAGGTATAGCCCAAGCACCAGTTGCCACAGTTGCTACTTGAATTGATTTATCCCCTTCTATTTTATTTGAGGAAGACCACGAAACAGTCGGAAAAACTTTATAATCAAAATTCCAATTAGTACACTCAGAAAGCATTGTTTTTTTACTATTTACAGCCCACCAAATATCACTATCATCGGTATTCCACGGTAAGTACCACTCCCGTTCCTTTGTACCTGTCCAAGTTACTGTAAACTTATAAATTTCATTATGCCATTCTTCAAATCCCGCATTTCCGACTTGCGCCTTTGCTTCTGTTGTAATAGGTAATTCTCCTGAATAAGTTACTACTTCTCCACCACGTTTATATGCAGCACGCAATGTATAAGACACACCATTAGTATCTGTAGCCCCTTCTCCCATACCTGTCAGAAGGAACAAACCTTTTTCACTATCGTACGACTGATTAGGCCACACTTTCCATACCTCACCATCTTTGTATTGAATTTCTACAGTGGAAGAAGAAATAGTACGAGATGCACGAGATTTTGCAGATGCTTCTACTTTTACATAAGCTTTAGTAGCCCACACATCTACATCACCGTTCTTCAAAGACAAAGTAAGTTCAGGATCTTCTACTTTAAATGTCTTTTCAATAGTCTTTGAGCCATATTGTGCTTTAAATTTCACATCGCTTTCTGTATCAATCAAAGGATCCGGATAAGTTAAGGTAACAGATATGTGTAGTACCTTCACTGGAGATTGAGACATTTTCTGATGTAAACAGCTGAAAAGCACCTAAATTATAATAATAGAACTTCACTTTCGAAGCATCGCCTTCCAAATTCATTGTAAAGCTCATCGTATTACTTCCATAAGGTACAGATTCAGGCAATGTTACTGCGAAACCATTGTTACGGCTCGTTACGTTCAACTCCAAAGGAGTTTCTGTTGTTTTTCCATATACATCGGTAGCAGTCAGTGTAAAGGAGTGTTCTTCGTTTCCGTCTCCGGTGCAATATAAATAAGGTACTACATTCTGAAACTCAACCGTAGCAATCTTATCGTGAGTACTTCCCAAACCTTTCATTACGAGACCAAGTTCAGTCAGCTTCTGCTGACCTTCGGCACTTAGCGCCATGAGATCAACCTTTTCCGGCCATCCTTGTGCTTTCAATGCTGCGGATGAGGTAACCAATTCACAACTGGCCAAACCAGAAGGCGCATTCAGATAAGCCTGCAAAGTACCTTCTACGCTTCCACCTTCCACGACTTCCATAGCCCCACCCGAGGTAAATCCATGAGCAACGATAGTGGGAGCCGGTGCATTCAGTGCAGCATCCGAAATATTAAATTCAACATTTTGTGTACTCTCCGGATCATCATTGAAGATAATATTCAAAGTGGAAGTTCCGGCATCCACATCCATGGTAAGACGATATTCATGCTTTACTTCCGCTGCCAGCGTCTTAACCTTCAAAGCCACTGAACCGGAAACGCCCGGACGAGTAACATTCAGATAAACATCCAGATTCCCGGGAGTAAAATAGGCTGCACGGGTTTCGTCAGCTGTATAATCAATTTTATTTCCACGAGAAGAAGAAACATAAGCACTGTGAGAAGTGAAATAACTCTTGAATGCATCTGTATAAGAGATACTGAGTCTGGCTTTATTAATTGTACAGTCAATAGTCACATCAGTAGTTTCGCCTTCAGCAACATTGGCAGTCGTACTTCCGGCATAGCTCAATCCGTCAAAGCCCTCAGTTGTTGCATCTCCATAAGAAGCAGAAACTGTATAAGTTCCTACCGGAACGACTGTAGCCTCTGCATCGTAATCACTGAATTTATCCCATTTACTAACCAATTCTCCATTCTCCTTGGCTATGGATAAACTAAAGTCTCCGACATCTGGAATTCCATCACCCTCTGCACGTGAAGTGGCAGAAACCACTTCATTATCAGCTGCCACCCTGACAGCAAGATAACCGCCGCCTGAGGGAGTACGTTCGTCACTTCGGCATGCAGACAATCCCAATGCAACCAAAGCCAGCAACATTAAATAATTTTTGTTCATTCTTATTGTTTTCATTTATATCTCTCTAATTAATTGGTCTCAACTACCACTGTAAAATACCAATTCCACAGCATCTGAATCTGGCTGCAAAGTAACGGCTTTTCACACACCCTCACAAGGTCAATTTATTTTATTTTTGGTCTATTCTTTATCTTTGCCTTTTCAAGAAAGACATAACACACCGATTTTCTCTGTTTTATGTTATTTTATAGCATTACTTTATAGCCGATATTTCAAATTGGCTAACTTTGCAAATGAAATATTTTCAAACAAAAAGAGACATGGAAAAAGAATTGCCTAAAATAGATTTACCTGAACCCTGGCTGATCGGTACGGATATCAGCAAGGAACTGCTCAGCCTCTACACCAATTACCCGGTGAGACTGAAATGTGAAATCTTTGTGCTCTGCATGGACGGAGAAGTGGATGCCTCAGTGAACCTGAACCGTATTGAGGTACGCCCCAACGACATCATTACGCTTACTCCGGGAAGTATCTTCCAGATCTATCGTGTGGACGGGAATCTGAAAATCTATTTTCTGGGCTTTTCTTCCAAATACATTGAGGAAAGCAATCAGACCAGAGCAATGCTGGATTCCATTTATCTGACTTTGGGGCATCCTGTCCTCTCGCTGAAACCGGAGGGAGCAAGTGTTATGCAGGATTACCTGAAACTGCTGATCCGGATGTATGAGACTTTTCCCGAGAAGATGCGAACGGAAATGGCTCCCAATCTGTATGCGGATATACATAAAGGTGTATCCATATTATATAAGAATAAGAATACGGACAAGAGTCCTGTTTCAAAGAGTGAACAAATCTGCCGGAACTTCGGACAGCTGGTCATGCAACATTATAACCAGACAAGAAATGTAGCTTGGTATGCCGAGAAACTGGGTATCACGCATGCTCACCTTTGCACGACTGTGAAGCAAGTTACCGGAAAGACATGTGTGGACATCATTTCATCCATGGTAATCATGGATGCCAAATCGCAGCTGAAATCTACTAATCTGTCCATACAGGACATATCAGATTCACTGAACTTTGCAAATATGTCGTTCTTCGGAAAGTATTTCAAGCGGAACGTGGGTATGAGCCCACTGGAATATCGCAATAATGGATAAACTAAACAGACTAACAGATTAAAGTATGAAAAAAACGTATGTAACAACGGCTGGAACCTTCCTGCTGGGACTGACGCTGAACTCCTGTATCCAGGAAGAGGCTCCCAATGCAGAAGCTGACATCACGGCCTGCTCTCTCTTGCCTGTGGACCTGCCTCTGGCAAGCAATACCATTGAAGTTGGACTGCCTTACAGCGATGAGTTGAATGCCTATCCCATAGAAATAAAGGTGAAGGAAGGTACTGACCTTTCCAGCCTCGCACCGACTTTTGAAATGACTCCGGGGGCAACCATCAGTCCGGAAAGCGGGAGCATTCATGACTTCTCTTCCCCAGTGAGATATACCGTGACTTCGGAAGACAGACAATGGCACCGCACTTACAGTGTGTCGGTCACGGAACAGACTTCGACCAACATACCGACGGTATATCATTTTGAAAATGTCAAGACTTCGGGCAATTATTATGTATTCTATGAACAGCAGGGAGAGCATTCGCTTACCTGGGCAAGCGGAAACGGAGGATATGCTCTGGCGGTCAGCCAGGCTGCGGCTAAAGATTATCCGACTACACAGGATGATAACGGATGGAACGGGAAATGCCTGAAACTGGTTACGCGGAGTACAGGAAGCCTGGGAAGCCTTGTGGGCATGCCGATCGCAGCCGGAAACTTGTTTATCGGGCAGTTTGACCTGACAAACGCTCTGACTGCTCCGCTCAAGGCAACCAAGTTCGGAATACCTTTCTATAGCAAACCGATCCGCCTGACAGGATATTATAAGTATAAGGCGGGCGAACAGTTCTTTGCCAATGGCGCATATACGGATCAAAAAGATGTTTTTGACATCTATGCGTTCTTCTTTGACAACAGCAACGGAACAAGCATGCTCGACGGAAGTTTGCCGTCCAACGGATATACTCATCCGGATATGGTAGCTGTGGCACGCATCAAGGATGTTCACGAAACAGATGAATGGACCAGCTTCAGCCTCAACTTTGATTATGATTCCTTCGGAAAGGGAGTAGATGCACAGAAACTGGCCGAAGGGAAATACAGTCTGGGCATTGTCATGTCTTCCAGCAAAGACGGGGCTTCTTTTGAAGGTGCACCGGGAAGTACGCTGCTTATTGACGAGATGGAACTGATTTTTGAATAAACGGACGGATCACTCAAGATCCATAAAACAGAATCTGACAAGAATATGAAAAGATATTTACTTGCACTGACAGCTGCCATAATTACTGCCGGAAGCTGTCTTTATGCCCAAAAGAACGAGAATCAGACGTTGCTGAATGCAGCCCTGCACGGATGGGAATACGAAGTCCGGGCAGGTATCAGTATCGGAGGAAGTTCTCCCCTGCCTTTGCCAGCTGAAATCAGAAGTATTGATTCGTATAATCCCATGCTTGCCATCATGCTGGAGGGAAATGCGATCAAATGGTTCGGGGCAGAAAAGAAATGGGGACTGACCACCGGACTGAGACTGGAAAATAAAAACATGACGACACGGGCTACGGTGAAAAACTACGGAATGGAGATCATCGGCAGCGACGGGAACCGGTTGAAAGGAAACTGGACCGGCGGTGTACGGACCAAATTAAGAAGTTCACTGGTAACCATTCCTTTACTGGCCACCCACAAATTCGGCGAAAGATGGAGTGTCAAGCTGGGCCCTTATTTCTCGTATCTGATGGACGGGGATTTTTCCGGTGAAGTATATGAAGGCTATCTTCGGGAAGGAAACCCTACGGGACAGAAGATTGTATTCACGGACGGTGCTATTGCAACATATGATTTCCATAATGATATGAATCATTTTCAATGGGGTGTACAGGCTGGTGCTGACTGGAAAGCATTCAAGCATCTGAAAGTTTTCGCCGACCTGACATGGGGACTGAATGATATTTTCCAGAAAGATTTCCAGACAATCTCATTCGCCATGTATCCCATTTATCTGAATTTCGGATTCGGATATGCTTTCTGAGCAGAAAGATCCGACACGTAAGAATACAAAAAAGACCGCAGCCTCTCCTCAAACGGAAACGGCTGCGGTCTTTTCTTATTGTTTTATTGAGCGGCCTGCATCTTGATACCAATCTGAATGGTTTCTGTTGAACCAATAATCTGCGGCATCGCAACCAGAGCCGGCTTCAAGAATACATCAACCATTCCGGCCATCTCACCAGCCTGAGCTTTCAACATAGAAAGAATCTGTTCCACTGCTGTTTCATCTTCAAAGAGCGGTGCTACGATCTTCAGAATCGGGAGCAGAGTTTCTATATCCAGATAAGCTTTCAGCACACCTTCTTCACCTTTGTCCAAAGTAATCAGAATTCCTTCGGAAAGCATCGGAGTAACAGCAGCCATCAGCTGTGAAAGAACATCCGTCATACCGGCACGGCTCTTACCGGAAGCTGTTGCTGCAATTTGTGCCGGATTCAGGAACAAACGGATCTTATTGGGTTCAGGCACAGTATAAGTAGCCAGATTCAAAGGTGAAGTCTTCCACTCTGTTGCATTCAGCGAATCCTTGTATTCAGCCTGAACATTTCCGTCAGAAAGAAAAGTTACCTTATTTAATACTCCACAAAGCATTTTAGGAATGGTGTTTCCTTCAATTTGAGTCATACTAATAGCCAAAGAAATCAATGACTGAATTTCATAAGGAGATCCATTAAAATCAAATGGATCTGCATCCCATTTCACATGGATTGGCTGCATCGGATCACCACTGAACAGATTTCCCGGAGGAAGCAATTGCCAGGAAGTATTGGTCCAGGTAGTTTCAACAAAAGTCACATTCAAGGCCAGATTCAAAGAAGCATCGGTAGCTGATCCCTGATATTTCAAAGTATATCCTCCCCGGTTTTCTTCTCCGGCAAAGGTTACCGTATCGTTTTTAATTGTCAGGTCTACATCAATGGTAGTACTTACTTCGCCCGGAATGACACCTGCCGTAGCCAGACCGGAAGCATTATCACTCAACGGAGAAGTTGTCTGAGCACCTGATAAAGTCAACGTTGCCTTGGTAATGTCATTTGCATCCGGTGTAAAGACAACCTGCTTGCCCAGCATAGGAGCACCGCTATATGTAAGAGTCAGCCCGCTGGCATCCGCATAAGTTTTAGTCTGTGTGATCGGAGATACGACAGATGAATCATCATCGTTGCTGCAGGAAGTCAGCACACCTCCGGCCAAAGCAATAGAGAATAAGCCAATAAATAATGTTTTTTTCATGATGAAATAATGTTTAATAATTAATGAATAGTTATTCCTTTTCAAATCGGGTGCAAAGTAAGAGGGAAATAAATACACCTACAAGGTCTATCCTTGCGACTTTTGTTCTATTTTTCACATCATATGAAAAACAGACAAAACATTACGGACATTTTTTGATCTTTTTTTCTTATTTTAGAAAATTATTCCAAATACACTTTTTCACGGTGCCTGTTCCCCTTCGAGCTTTTTAAAAAACGTCGAATTCTTTTCCTTCGAACGCCGAAACGTTTTATTGCATTCGTCGAAGTCTTTTTTTTAAAAGCCCGAGGCGGGCAAACATCCACCGACATTTGCCCGCCTCCTTATTATATAACAGCTTCTTTCGTTCTTATTCTTCTTCCGGCAGTACCACGACTCCCAGTTTCTTGCGGCCGTCCATCTTCACAGTCAGCGGACGGTCAAAATGTACCCAGCGCAGGAACTTCGTTTCCTCCACAGCCGGCATGGAGTTCAGCAATTCCTGATTGTAAATACCTTCATTCATATAGGCATTAATTGTGAAATAACCGACTCCGAAAGAAGTCAGATTCTGGAAGAAGTGAGTTCCCTGACTAGGATCCACACGATAATTAGTCAGTCCGGCTTCCACAATGACACGGGCCGCTGAGATATGCGGCCATTTGACCGGTACCCCCAGCCACGTATCGCTGCTGCCCCACCGGCCGGGCCCTACCAGCACATAATGCTTCCCTTCATCCAGGAAACGGCGGTTCAGCTTCTCTATATCATAAGCAATCAACTGGTTATTGGAAGCCGAATAGCCTTCCGTCTTCACGTAGATCACATCGCTGATATCTTCCATAATACCATGTCCCAGGGCATTTTCACTCTTCAGCAGCAACTGGTCATCAGGTATCTGGGTAAGATCTTCATCAAGTCCGGCCTTCACATCGACCATCGGACGAATCTGAAGCAGATAGAAGACACCGCTCTTGGTACGCGCATCGAAGTTAACAGCAAACTCAATCTCTACAGGACGCCTCATTTCTGCCTGTCCGTATTGCTGGGCAAGCTGAAGAATGCGTGCCAGAGGAAAGACATCATGCTGAAGGATATTGGCAAAAGTAATCAGCTTACGGCCGCCCGGATAGATTCCGTCACGGATCACCATATCATACGGATCGTAGGTGGAAGCAATATAATCGAGGGCACCGTCATTTTCGGCATCCTTTACGGTAAGCTTCAGGAGATTAAATCCGTCATCAAGCGAGAAGTTATGTCCGTTGTTCTTCAAGTCAAGCGCATAGAAACGGGTCTGCGTTTCGCGCAGGGCTATTTCCATTTCACTGGTCTGAAGCACCTTGTCCGGATGATACGGACAGACACGCAAAGTCAGTCCGCCGTCAACGATATACTTGCCGAGTCCCAGTGCCAGACTGACGGTACCTTCTTCAGCCGTTTCGTCATTGATCGGATAATAGTTGATGGAACGGGCCACTCCCGATATGGCCGGATAATAACGGTCGCCATACTGGGTTCCGACTACCTCCTGCAAAATAACGGCCATCTTTTCCTGGTCGATGACGTTACTGGTGGCCTGCATGTAAGCCTTGCTGTCACGATAATAAACCGAAGCATACACACCTTTTATCGCATCACTCAGCATACGGAGCATTTCATATTTGTCTTCCAGATAAGGAATCATATAGGTGGAATAGATACCGGCAAACGGCTGGTAATGCGAATCCTCAAGAAGACTGGACGAACGGATGGCTATCGGAGCTTTCACTACATCGAAGAAAGCAAAGAAGTCTTCCACCAGACGGTCGGACAGTTTGGCTTTCAGAAAGGCTCTCAGAATGGTATCATCATCGGCATCACTCAAAGCCAGCTGATAAAGAAGATTCGTATCCATGAACTCATCAAAGATATCGGTACACAGCACCACGGTCTTGGGAATAACTACTGAAGCATTCTCAAACTCCGAAAATTCAGGATGACGCTTCACCATGTTGTCGATGAAAGCCAGACCACGTCCCTTTCCTCCCAGCGATCCGTCACCAATGCGTGCAAAGTGAGAATAGCGGTCGAAACGGTCGCGCTGGAACACAGCCACCACTCCCTGGTTTTTCATCTTGCGGTATTTCACGATGGCTTCGAAAATAATCTTCCGGTGAGCGTCGATATCCTGCAGACCTTCCCAACGAATCTGCTTCAGGAATTCGGCCACAGGGAAAATAGCCCGGGAATAAAGCCAGCGGGATACATGGTTGCGTATAATATGGTATTGCAGGGACTCTGCCGGAACAGAGAATATAACATTCTGCAATTCCTTCAGATTATGAACGCGGGCTACTTCCTCCATCGTACGCGGATTAATGAAAATAAAATCGCCGAAACCGAAATTCCGCGAAACAGCATCCCGCAAATCGATATTCATTTTCTTGGAATTCTTATCGATGAAAGAAGCTTCAAGCCGGGAAGCATAGGCACGGTTGCTCTCCTCTGCCGACTGAAGAATCAGCGGCATGTAAGGATCACTCTTGCGAATCTCTCCCAGCAGTTTAATGCCGGCCAGCGGATCAACGGCCCCTTCACGGGGGAAACGGGCATCGGAAATAATTCCCAGAATATTGTTCTTGAATCTTTCATAGAGGTCCATTGCTTCTTCATACGAACGGGCAAGTACAATCTTGGGACGGCCGCGCATTCGCAACGTCCGCTGATGTTCGTTCAGAGCTTCCGTGGCAAACTCCTGACTCTGGGTGAGGACAAACTTATAAAGATTCGGCAGGACAGAAGAATAGAAACGGATGGAATCTTCCACCAGCAGGATCATCTGAACGCCAACTTCATTGATATCATGCTCCAAATTCATCTTATCCTCGATCAGCTTGATGATGGACAAGAGCAGATCCGTATTTCCCAGCCAGCAAAATACATATTCAAATATACTCAGATCTTCATGTTCCATACGCGCCCGAATGCCGTGGGAAAAAGGAGTCAGAACGACCAGCGGAATATGCGGATATTTCTCCTTGATCTGACGTCCGATATCAAACGTATCGCTGTTGTCGGATCCGGGCATACAGATTACCAGATCAAACATTGTATTTCCCAGTTGTCTCCAGGTATCTTCTTCCGTAGAAACCTGCGTGAAACGCGGCGGATAACGCAGGCTGAGGTTCATATATTCAATAAAGATCTTTTCGTCTATCCGACCGTCATCCTCCAGCATAAATGCATCGTACGGATTGGCAACCAACAAGACATTAAAGATACGTTTCGTCATCAGATTGGCGAATTGGGTATCTTTGAAGCGGTTCAATTTTAATTTTGTGAGCATATAGCAGGATTTAAGCTTATTCTATGCAAAGAACGGAAATTCCCCGTGAGTTTTGCAATACCGAAATGAGAGACTATACATTTTATCATTATTTAGCACAAAAACCGGCCGAAACATTTTGCCATGCGACGAAGCATAACTTTGCAGATACAAAAGATTTCATTTTGTTAAACCTTATAACATTACGACGTATGAACATCAGTCAAATCATGGCTTCCCTGGAAGCCAAACATCCAGGTGAATCGGAATATTTGCAAGCCGTAAAGGAAGTTCTGCTCTCCATCGAGCCTGTTTACAACCAGCATCCGGAATTCGAAAAGGCAAAAATCATTGAACGCCTGGTAGAACCGGACCGTATCTTTACATTCCGTGTGACATGGGTAGACGACAAAGGTGAAGTACAAACAAATCTAGGTTATCGCGTACAATTCAACAACGCCATAGGCCCTTATAAAGGAGGTATCCGTTTCCACGCTTCCGTCAATCTTTCGATCCTGAAATTCCTCGGATTTGAACAGACTTTCAAGAATGCACTGACCACTCTGCCGATGGGCGGCGGAAAAGGCGGTTCAGACTTCTCTCCACGTGGAAAGAGCAATGCGGAAATCATGCGCTTCTGCCAGGCATTCATGCTGGAACTTTGGCGTCATGTAGGTCCTGATATGGATGTTCCTGCCGGTGACATCGGCGTTGGAGGCCGTGAAGTTGGTTATATGTTCGGAATGTATAAGAAGCTGACCCGCGAATTCACCGGAACCTTCACAGGTAAGGGACTGGAATTCGGAGGCTCTCTGATCCGCCCGGAAGCTACGGGATTCGGAGGACTCTATTTCGTGAAACATATGCTTGACGAAAAGGGTATTGACATCAAAGGCAAGACGGTGGCAATCTCCGGTTTCGGTAACGTAGCATGGGGAGCTGCAACGAAAGCAACCCAGCTGGGAGCCAAAGTGGTTACTATTTCAGGACCTGACGGATACATTTATGATCCGGATGGTATCAGCGGTGAAAAGATTGACTATATGCTGGAACTGCGTGCTTCGGGCAACGATATCGTAGCTCCGTATGCAGAAAAGTTCCCGGGTGCTACTTTTGTTGCCGGAAAACGTCCTTGGGAAGTTAAAGTAGATATCGCTCTTCCGTGTGCAACTCAAAATGAATTGAACGGAGAAGACGCTGCTCAGCTGATCCAGAACAAAGTATTGTGCGTAGGCGAAATTTCCAACATGGGATGTACGCCGGAAGCTATCGACGCATTCATCGAACACAAGATGATGTATGCACCGGGCAAGGCAGTCAATGCAGGTGGTGTAGCAACCTCCGGACTGGAAATGAGTCAGAACGCCATGCATCTGAGCTGGACGGCAGAAGAAGTTGATCAGAAATTACATCAGATCATGCATAATATCCACGAGCAATGCGTTAAATACGGTACAGAGCCTGACGGCTACATCAACTATGTAAAAGGTGCAAATATCGCAGGCTTCATGAAAGTTGCTCATGCAATGATGGCTCAGGGTATTGTATAATCCTTTCTATTTAATATAGTTTAGAAGATTCTCGTTTAGTTGTATTTGTATTAATCATAGACGTTGCCTGGCTGTGAGAGCCCGGCAACGTTTTTTTTAGCCTGAAAGGTATCTTTGAATAAGGCTTTGCGTTTTTAAAGAAAAAACGCCTTATGACATGCCCTAGAAGTTACTTTCCCATAAAACCCTCCTGCCTTTTCTGCCTGTTTCTGCTTTCATTGGTTTTCGGATGCTCCAGTGATGAAAGTTTCACTCCGTCGCCATCCATTCTCATTTCGGGCAACCAATACTCCGGCTTCCTGGAATCACGAACCTCCGCCGCAACACTTCCTGCAGGCAGCAGGCTTTCCCTGTTCAGCACCGGAGGGATGGAAGCCGACAACGTTCTCATGACTTACAACGGTACATTCTGGGAAGGAGAGCTGCCCGACGTCTGGAATGAAAATGGAAATGCAGCCGAACTTACCGTTTATACACCTTATATCGACACGGATCCTCAACTTTTTTATGACGGAAAAGGACAGCTGCAAGATATCCTGTACGACCGGCAAAGTTGCCGGAAAGGTGACCGGATCAACCTGACGTTTAAACATCTTTTTGCCTGTATCACCTTTCATGTAGCAGCAGGAATCAACCAAACCCTGCAAAGCATTACGTTCCGTCCCTCAGTTCTCATAACCGGTCTGAACCATCGGACGGGAGCATTGAGTATGGAAACAACAGAAAATCCGCAGTCGGTCACACTGGACAAAGCCGACGACGGAAACTATTCACTGATCATTCCCCCCTCAGAACATCTGAAAATAGACATCTGCATACAAACAACTGATGGAAAAAGCTACGAAACATTCATGCCCGAAAGCCATTTCGTCGCAGGTACGTCGTATTCCTGTCGCATTCTTTCGAATGCTGACACACAAGGGATTCATACGGCTGCAGATTTCATCGCCTTTACCCATCTCATCAACGGAGAAGCTTACGAAGGACGTAGTCTGGATGAATTCCGGACCGAAGAAAACGGAAGAAACATCTACAGGCTGTGTGCAGACATCGAATTTACTCCGGAAGAATGCAGTCAGCTGATGGAAATTGGAATCGCATATCGCAATACACAAAAACAATCATCATTTGAAGATATCTTTGACGGACAAGGATATTGCTTATCCAATCTGACTTTAACTACTCCGGAAGAACGAAACCGGTTTGGAGTATTCGGAAGCATCGGAGAAAACGGTATCGTTAGAAACCTGCATATACAGAACTCCTCCATTCACATTTGCGAAAAAACAGGCATAGGCTTCATTGCTGGAGAAAACTGGGGAACAATCACCAATTGCAGCGTTAAAAATGTATCTATCACAGAAACAGCCAATGCAGAAGGAAAAGAAGTTGGAGGCATTGCATCCAATAATTTAGGATATATCGCCAATTGTACCACGGAAGATTTTTACACAGAAGCCTCTGTGGCACACATTGGAGGACTTATTGGAGTAAACCAGGGATTTCTTCTCAACAGTTACAGTGCCAATTGTGATCTGGGAAGCAAAACGCAGGGCATGCTCTGTCACTCATGCAATTCAGGCAATATTTACAATTGTTACTGCATAGGTTTAAAAACCACATGCTATGCATTCTGCTATCAGACAATAAACAAATGTACCATCGAATATTGCTACTACCCCGAAGGCACAACAAGAATCGGGAAAAAGGGATCTGGCACTATTATGAACATAACGTATTATTTCACAGACCAGACATCCTATAAAATAACCAATCTTCTCAATAACTGGATCACCGGACAAGGAGCATCTCTCTTTCCTAATTTGGAATTCCAATCCTGGCAATCCAATGATTCTCCTCCTGCCATTCTGGTTCTATAAGCTGAATTTCCGGGACAGGCCGCCGACCATTGCCGTTCTTGCAGCCTGGAAACATACAGAGATTACTGATCCATCTCTCAAACCCTCGAACGGATCAGGTCCGAACATGAGATAAAGTTTATCGAACATTCTTCAGCTTTTTATCGACTTCCATAAGGAAGTCGATAAATTTCCTAATGAAAGTTGATTGATTTCCATCAGGCAATCAATCAACTTTCTCATGTCAGCCGATCAGAATATCCTTAGTTTTCAAGCGAAATATACGCAAAATTGCTTTGTACAATTGGGACAAAACAACACCGGTCCAAGATATCCGGCAAGAAAACGACAGCCCGGCGGAGGGCCCGGTTCTGCTTCCAATTTTCACTGGCAGAAGTTTAGAACGTTTTTAATCTGAAGGTTTTATTCGTTTATTCAATGATTTATTGTATTTTTGCCAAAAATCATAGCATTCATACAATATGGACAAAAACAAAAAACTGATTATAGTTATTATCATTCTGGCGGTAATTGCTGGTGGAGTTTCGTTCTTTGCTGTACATGAAGCACAGAAAAATAAGGAAATGAGCGAGTTGTTTGCTGTAGAAAAAGAGGAAATGGAGAATGAATACAGCACCTTTGCCACCCAATATGACGAGCTGCAGATTCAGATCAACAATGACTCTTTGCGGGAAAAACTGGAAAGTGAAAAACTGAAGACCCAACGTCTGCTGGAAGAATTACGTCAGGTCAAGAGCAGCAATGCCGCTGAAATCATGCGTCTGAAGAAGGAATTGAAAACAGTACGTGCCGTATTGCGTACTTATGTCATACAGATCGACTCTCTGAACCGCTTGAATGCAGAACTGACCAAAGAAAATCAGGAAGTCAAGAATAAATATTCGGCAGCAACAGCACAGATCAGCACACTTTCAAAGGAAAAGAAAAGTCTGAACGAAAAAGTCTCGCTTGCAGCACAGCTGGATGCTACCAATATTATCGTCAATCCGATGAACAAACGGGGTAAGACTGCCAGAAAAGTGAAAGACGTCAAAAAGATCTCCATCCAGTTTACAATCGTAAAGAATATTACGGCTGAAACAGGAAACAAGACATTGTATATCCGGATCGCCAAACCGGACAATGATATTCTGACCAAGAGCGAAGCCAATACTTTTGCTTATGAAGACAGAAACATCGGCTACTCCATCAAAAAATACATCGAATACACCGGAGAAGAACAAACCGTTACGGTATACTGGAATGTGGAAGAATTCCTTCCCTCTGGAAATTACAGAGTATACATCTTTGCCGACGGAAATATGATCGGTCAAGGTTCATTCAGCATGAAATAAGATTTCGCATGAAAAGAACTGCTTTTTACCGTCTGATCTATGGAACGGTTATCTCCCTGGCATTAATGGCATGTGGAGAAGACCGCTCAGGAGAATATTATGCATTGATTGCCAGCAAAACATGGATTTACGAAACCATGCAGCAGAATTATCTCTTTTATGAAGATATTCCTGCTGAAGAGAGCCTCGACTTTTTCCAGACTCCGGAGAACTTCCTGAAAAATGCAGCCTCCAGCAGGGATCAGAAAAACGGTACGTTGTTTTCTCACATTGACTCGGTGAATGTCTCCCGCGCCTTAAGCAGCAGCCCTACATTCGGATATGAAGCAGCCCTGATACGGACAGGAAGCGGAGACTACGCCATACGGGTGCTTTACACCCAGCCGGGATCTCCTGCTGAAGAAGCCGGATTAAAGAGGAGACTGGATCATTGCAGCCAACAACAAAAAGATAGGAAGCGGAGATTACAGCAAATATGTATCTGCACCGACTCAATCATATACCTTCACTTTAGGCAACTATAACGGAGAAGGATTCGACACACTGGGAGTTACTGAAATTCCGGCTCCCCGGTATATTGAAGAAACCAACCTGATGAAGACCAGCTTTATCACGGCCGGAAACCGGACTGCTGCCTATATTCTTTACAACAGTTTCGGCGCAGATGATACCGAAACATTGCAGAATATGTTCGTTGAGATAGCTGCCCGCCAGCCCAATGACATCATTCTTGATTTGCGTTACAATCCGGGCGGATATGTCAGCACATCTCAATTGCTGAGTACCTTGCTTGCTCCCCAGAATGCCATGGGACAGACTTTTCTGAACATGACTTACAATGACAAAATTGCGAAAACGGAAAGTTATCTTTTCGAACCTTCGCTCATCCCCGGAGGAACACCTCTCGCCTACGAGAATCTATACATCATAACTTCAAACAATACGGCTTCGGCCTCTGAAATAGTCATAAACTGTCTGCGTCCTTATCTGAAAGAAAGACTTTTGCAGGTTGGTACAGCAACTTTCGGCAAGAATGTGGCACAAAGTTTATTTACCGATGAACAAAGTCCGCAACTGGAGCTGTGGCTGACAACTGCGTATCTCAGCAATGCCGAAGGATTCCAGGATTATTTTGACAACGGACTGCAGCCGGACTATGAACTCGCCGAGAACTATGCAGGAGAACTTGGAGAGCTGGGTACGGCAGAAGACATGTTGCTGGCACCTGTATTCACAAGAATGGCAACAGGAAGCTTCCCTGCCGGAGAAGATACAGCCACAGAGACAACACGTTCCAATCCGAATGTAGAGGTAACCCATTGTTCGATCAGTAAAAAGCCGAAACTGGCAAAGAATAATTTCCATTAAATTTTGGTTGCATTGACACTCTTTTCAACAAAATGCTTGGGAAGTTTGTTAGAATGTCATACATTTGCACTGTTGCATAAGCAACCAAGAACACAAAGACCCAATTGGCCATGAAACGAATCTTAAGCCTCATCGTTTTTACTGGCATAGCTATCGAAAGCTATGCACAGCAAGTATTGACTCTCGACAGCTGCAGAACGCTGACCCTTGCCAACAACAAGGAATTACGCATCTCACAGGAAAAGATCAATGCAGCCCGCTACCAGAAGAAAGCGGCATTCACCAATTTTCTGCCCAAGATTGATGTCATGGGAGCGTATATGCGTACGCAGAAAGAAATCTCTCTGTTAAGTGACGAACAGAAACAGACAATCAGCAACATAGGAACAGCTACCGGAGCACAGCTGCAAGAGGCCTTGCAGCAACTGGGGGCTTCAAACCCGATGCTGGGATCTCTGCTCCAGCCTCTTGCCGGAATGATCCCCGGACTCAGTGCCGGACTTAATGGCATAGGACAAGGTATCGTGGATGCTTTTCGAACGGATACCCGAAACATGACATTAGGAACCGCCACACTGACGCAGCCGCTGTTCATGGGAGGAAAGATCATCGCCTACAACAAGATCACCAAATATGCAGAACAGCTGGCCCAATCACAACATGCCACAGGCATGCAGGATCTGATTCTAAACACAGATCAGGCTTATTGGCAGGTCATTTCTCTGGTCAATAAGAAAAAACTGGCTGAGAGTTACGTTGAACTGGTCCGCAAGCTGGATTCAGATGTAGAAAAGATGGTGGCAGAAGGAGTTGCAACCCAGGCGGACGGACTGAGTGTCAAAGTAAAAGTCAATGAAGCAGAAATGACTCTGACACAGGTGGAAAACGGCCTGAGTCTTTCCAAAATGGTGCTTTGCCAGTTATGCGGTCTGCCTTTAGACAGTGAAATAAGACTGGCAGATGAACAAATGGAGAACCTCAGCCTGCCCAACGTATATACGGAGAGCAATGTGAATACGGCCCTGGCCAACCGGAAAGAATTGCGCAGCCTGGAACTGGCTTCACAGATCTATCGGCAAAAGGTCAATGTAGTCAGAGCAGACTTTCTTCCGTCTGTTGCATTCACCGCCAATTATCTGGTCACCAATCCTTCATTAATAAACGGATTTGAAAACAAGTTCCGCGGAATGTGGGCTGCCGGAGTTGTTGTCAAGATTCCGGTATTCCACTGGGGAGAAGGTATCTATAAGGTAAGAGCAGCCAAAGCCGAAGCCAACATTGCCCGCTATCAGCTGGAAGACGTCAGAGAGAAAGTCGAGCTTCAGGTTACTCAAAGTTCATACAAAGTAAACGAAGCGTCCAAGCGTCTGATAATGGCCGAGAAAAACATGGATAAAGCCAATGAGAACCTGCGTTACGCCAATCTCGGCTTCAAGGAAGGAGTAATTTCCACCAGTAACGTACTGGAAGCACAAACAGCTTGGCTGTCAGCTCAATCAGGAAAGATTGATGCTCAGATCGATTTAAAAATGAGTGAAGTATATTTAAACAAATCAATGGGAACTTTAAAATAACAAACAGATATGGCTGAAAAAACTCAACGCAACAATGTTTTGCTGGCTTTCATTACTTTAGTGGCCGTAGTTGCCGTAGTCAGCGCAATAGGCTTCTTTACTTTAGGAACTGAACCGGAAGTCATCCAGGGCCAGGCAGAAGCGACTGAATACCGGGTATCCAGTAAAGTACCGGGCCGGATCTTAAAATATTTCGTATCGGAAGGCGACCAGGTGAAAGCCGGTGACACGCTGGCTATTCTGGAAGCTCCGGACGTCATGGCTAAACTTTCGCAGGCACAGGCTGCGGAACAGGCAGCGCAGGCACTTAACGAAAAAGCAATCAGAGGCACACGTGCCGAACAGTTGCAGGCTGCCTTTGAAATGTGGCAAAAGGCCAAAGCTGGTCTGGAGATTGCTGAAAAATCCTACAACCGCGTCAACCGTCTGTTTGAACAGGGAGTCATGACTGCCCAGAAACGCGATGAAGCCAAGGCACAATACGATGCCATGGCGGCAACCGAACGTGCAGCTCATGCTCAATACACAATGGCCAAGAATGGAGCACAACGGGAAGATAAAGCCATGGCGGCAGCACAGGTGGAACGCGCCAAAGGAGCCGTTGCCGAAGTGGCTTCCTATATTGCCGAAACTTATCTGCTGGCTTCTGCTGATGGAGAAGTAACCGAAGTGTTTCCCAAAGAAGGAGAACTGGTGGGAACCGGAGCTCCGATTATGAATATAGCCCGCCTGAACGAAATGTGGGTTACATTTAATGTCCGTGAAGATTTCCTGAAGCAATTCTCCGTCGGAGGTGAAATCAAGGCTTATATCCCTGCCCTGGAAAAAAAGAAGCAACCTTTAAGGTTACTTATATGAAAGATCTGGGAACGTATGCTGCCTGGAAGGCAACCAAGACAACCGGACAGTATGATCTGAAAACATTCGAAGTGAAAGCCAAGCCCGTACAAGCTGTTGAAAACCTGAGACCTGGCATGTCAGCAATCTGCACGATCAATAAATAAACAGGAAATTATGTGTCTGCTCAATATTGCCAAACGAGAAGTTCTGCGCATCGCCGTCCGGCCGCTGTATCTGTTTTGCATGATTATTGCGCCGGTATTCTGTTATCTGTTCTTCACCACCCTGATGGCGAACGGACTGCCGACAGACCTGCCTGCCGGTGTTGTGGATCTGGACAATACTTCTACCACGCGAAATATTATCCGGAATCTGGATGCCTTTCAGCAGACACATATCGTAGCACACTATCCCAGTGTCATGGAAGCCCGAAAAGCTATCCAGCGGGGTGAAATTTATTCTTTTTATTATATTCCCGAAGGAACTACAGAAGCAACCCTGGCCAGCCGGCAGCCTAAAGTTTCCTTTTATGTCAATTATTCCTATCTGATTGCCGGCTCGTTGCTTTACAAGGATCAGCGGACCATTTCCGAACTGGCAGCCGGAGCTGTCGGACGGGAAACCTTGTATGCAAAGGGAGCTACGGAAGACCAGGCCATGGCCTTTCTGCAACCGATTGTCATAGATACTCACGCGCTGAATAATCCATGGCTTAACTATTCGGTTTATCTCTGCAACACGCTGTTTCCGGGTATTTTAATGTTACTTATATTCCTGACCACCATTTATACCCTGGGAGAAGAAGTGAAAAACGGAACAGGCAGAGAACTGATGCATTTAGCTGATAATTCGATCACCAAAGTACTGATCGGGAAGCTGCTTCCACATACCCTTGTTTTCTTTGTCATTGCAGTATTCTATAATGTATATCTATATGGATATTTACATTATCCCTGCCACAGCGGAATCTTTCCGATGTTATTGGCCGGACTTTTACTGGTACTCTCCTCACAGGCCTTCGGTGTATTCCTTTTCGGTCTGTTCGGATCTTTCCGTCTGGCCTTGAGTGCCGCCTCTTTATGGGGAGTCATTTCGTTCTCCATTTCCGGATTTACATTTCCCGTTATGGCCATGCATCCGACCCTGCAGGCATTGTGTGTCCTGTTCCCTCTGCGGCATTATTACCTGCTTTATGTCAATTTTGCTTTGAACGGCTATCCGCTGATCTACGCATGGCAGGCAGTAGCAGCCTTACTTGTATTCCTGCTCCTTCCTTTCCTGATATTAAAGAAACTGCGGACTATTCTGCTGCAATATGTTTATGTCCCCTAATAACACGATAACCTCATGAAAGAACGTTCATTCTCAGATATTATCCGAAACGGCCTGGCTGGATTATTCCACATCTTTGCCAAAGAACTGAAAGCCACGGTACGCGATGAAGGAGTACTCATCTTTTTCCTGCTGGTACCTCTAGCCTATCCGCTGGTGTATGCTTTCATTTATACCAACGAAGTGGTACGTGAAGTTCCTGCCGCAGTTGTGGATGACAACAACTCTACACTTAGCCGGAAATATTTACGGTTAATGGATGCAAGTGCCGATGTGCAGATCCAGTCTTATTGCGCAGACATGGAAGAAGCTAAAAGTCTGATGAAAGAAAAAAAGGTATATGGTGTTATCCATATTCCAGAGAGTTTCAGCCGGGACATATCTCAAGGTCGTCAGACTCAGGTCAATATTTATTGTGATATGAGTGGTATGCTTTATTACAAAGCCATTCTGCTATCAGCGACCAATGCCTCTTTAACGGTCAATGAACAAATAAAAATCCAACGGATGGGAAATACAACCCAGCGGCAGGATGAGGTCAGCACAGCTCCCATTGAATATGAAGATATCTCTCTATTCAATCCACAGGACGGGTTTGCCAGCTTTCTGATTCCGGCCGTACTGATGCTGATTCTGCAACAGACTTTGCTGTTGGGAATCGGTATGTCTGCCGGAACGGCCCGGGAAACCAACTGCTTCAAAGATCTGGTACCGATCGGACGCCATTATGAAGGAACATTACGTATTGTATTTGGCAAGTCTATGGCCTATTTACTGATATACATTGCGATCTCAGCATATGTTTTATGTGCTGTACCGCAAATGTTCAGTCTGGTACAAATTGCCCAGCCTTCGACTTTGATGGCTTTCATCTTCCCTTATCTGCTGGCCTGCATTTTCTTTGCCATGACCTGCTCGATTTTCATCCATCACCGGGAAGCCTGTATGCTGGTCTATGTTTTCACGTCTATTCCGTTGCTGTTTATTTCGGGTATTTCCTGGCCGGGAGCAGCAGTTCCATCATTCTGGAAAGTATTTTCCTGGCTGTTTCCCTCAACCTTCGGAATCAATGGATTCGTACAAATCAACAATATGGGAGCGACCTTGCAGGAAGTCTTGCCGGAGTATCGGGCCTTATGGATACAAGCCGGAGTTTATTTTCTGACAACCTGTCTGGTTTACCGCCGGCAAGTCATGCTCAGCCGCCGGCATGCCCTGGAACGTCTCCAGAAGTTAAGAAGCGGAAACGTCAGCCGTCGTTTCATCTTGCCTGTAATGATCACCATGATCTGTATCAGTATTCAGGCTGCTGTTCCGGGTCCTGCCCAAAACGGCAAGACCGATTATCGCATTACGGTCAAAAAGTCAAACGGTGATCCGCAGCTCGGAGTCTTTTTGAGAATCATGGGACGCACTCAGGAATATACTGGAAATGCTCAGGGAATCATTTCTTTTCAGGAAGAAAGCAGTAACAATATCTTCCGTACGGCAAATCTTTTTTTCACCGATGATAAAAAGACTCCGGTACTGAGCTTCCGGCTGAACGAAGCAGCTCAAGATACCATTATCTATCTGGACAGTCCGGAAGACCGCAGACTGTTCAAACAAAGCGGACAATTGTATCCGATTGAAGGATATGTACTGGACAACCTGGGAAAACCCATTACAGGTGCGGTAGTCAGCATTCAGGGTACTGGAAGAAAAGCCCTGACCGATGAAATCGGACTGTTCCGTCTCGATGCGGATTTCAGTCATCCCATAACGATACGTGCTGACGGTATGGAGAACCTGTCTCTTTCTATACAGCCTTTCTTACAGAATACTTCCGAACCTTATCCGATTCGTCTGCAACCTAAAGGCTCAAACCGCATTTACACAAGCGTAGAAGAAATGCCGGAATATCCCGGAGGCATGAAAGCTTTTCAGGAATATCTGGACCGGAAAATAACCTATCCGGAAGTTCTCAAGAAAAACAAGACGGAAGGTATTGTCATCATTCAGTTTGTCGTGGAAAAAGACGGAAGTATCTCAACTCCTCACGTAGTCCGTCCGCTGGAAGCAACACTGGATACCCTGGCGCTGAAAGCAATTCAGGAAATGCCCCGGTGGACTGCCGGCAAAGATCATGGTACAACGGTTAGATGCCGCTATTCTCTGCCTGTATCATTCAAGGTTCCGGAAGAGAAAGTTGTTGCAACTCCGTCTTCACGGCGTAGACGGCCGGACACGGCTGACAAACCTCAACCGATACGCCCCGTGTTCAAATTAGGATGGTTAAAGCCTCAGCCCCTGTTTATTCCTCCCCGGCCTGCCGTTATCCCGGAAAAGCTCCCTTTGAAATAAGGCAACAACATGTAATTTACCCGCATTTAAAGACATAACATGTCGTTGCTCTCATTTTATTGTCGTATCTTTGTCCGAGTATAACTGATAAAACCAAACAAAACCATGAAACGATTTTTCACCTTGCTGTTGTTGGCCATCTTTGTCACAGGCATACAGGCACAACAAAAAGTAACATTGCGGGACATCGCTCAGGGAACTTACCGGGCACAGGGTATCAGCGGACTGAAACCCATGCTGGACGGCGAGCATTACACCCAGATCAGCAGCGATCACAAACGAATTGTCAAATACTCGTTCAAGACCGGAGAAGAAGTCGGAACCCTTTTCGATGTGACCACGGCACGCGACTGCGACCTGAAGTCCTTCGATGATTATATTCTTTCTCCCGACGAAAAACTGATTCTGATCCAGACAGAAACCAAACCTATTTACCGCCATTCCTTCACTGCGGTATATTATATCTACAATGTCAAGAACAACAAGATGGAACCGCTTTCCAACAATGGTCCTCAGCAAGTTCCTCTTTTCTCTCCGGACGGTAACCAGATTGCCTTTGTACGCAACAACAACATCTATCTGGTGAAACTGCTTTTCGGCAACAGTGAATCACAAGTCACCAAAGACGGAGAATACAATCATGTACTGAATGGTATTCCAGACTGGGTGTACGAAGAAGAATTCAGCTTCAACCGGGCTTTCGACTTTAGCGCAGACAGCAAAATGATTGCTTACGTACGCTTTGATGAAAGTGCCGTTCCTATGTTCTCTTTCCCCTGGTATAAGGGACTCGCACCGGAAAAGACTTCCTATGCCACTTATCCGGGAGCATACGAATATAAATATCCGAAAGCCGGCGAAGTAAACTCCAAAGTCAGCGTACATACTTATGATATCAAGAGTCACGTTACCCGCAAAATGGATTTGCAGATAGACAGCGACGGCTATATTCCCCGCATCAAGTTTACATCTGATCCGGAAAAACTGGCAATCATGACTTTGAACCGCCATCAGAACCGTCTGGATCTGTACATGGCCAATCCACGCAGCGGCCTTTGCAAGGTAGCGATCCGTGATGAAGCAGAGCAGTATATCAAAGAAAGTGCTTATTCAAACATTAAATTCTATCCGGAACACATCGTCATGATGAGCGAGAAAGACGGATACAACCATCTTTATCTGTACACCATTGCCGGAAATCTTGTAAAACAGATCACAAAAGGACAATTTGAGGTTACCTCTTTCCTGGGATGGGATCAGAAAGCCAATGTCTTTTATTATGCCAGCAACGAAGGGAGCCCGCTCCGTACCGCAATCTATAAAATAGACGGAAAAGGCAAAAAGACTAAATTGTCTACCCGTACCGGAAGCAACAGTGCAATCTTCAGCACGAACCAGAAGTATTACATCAATACGTTCTCCAATATCAGCACACCGACACTGATTACCTTAAATGACAATCGGGGTAAAGAACTGACAACTTTGCTGGATAACAGCAAGCTGAAAGCACAGACAGCCCAGCTGAATATGCCGCAGAAGGAATTCTTTACCTTCCGTACAAGCAGTGGCGTGGAATTGAACGGATGGATGATGAAACCTGCCAACTTTAATGCCAACAAGAAATATCCGGTCATCCTGCATCAATACAGCGGACCGGGTTCTCAGCAGGTTATTGACCGCTGGGGAATCGGAAGCTTCGGCGACGGAGGCTTGTTTGAAGCTTATATGTGCGATAAAGGATACATCATGGTTTGTGTAGACGGCCGTGGAACCGGAGGAAGAGGAGCTGCTTTCGAAAAATGTACTTACCTGCAACTGGGTGTCAAAGAAGCCGAAGATCAGGTGGAAACTGCACGCTATCTGGGTACACTACCCTACATTGACGGTAAACGAATCGGAATCTGGGGATGGAGCTTCGGAGGATATAATACACTTATGTCAATGAGTGACGGAAGCGGCGCCTTCAAGGCCGGAGTAGCTATCGCAGCACCCAGCGACTGGCGCTTCTACGATACTGTATATACAGAACGTTTCATGCGCACTCCGAAAGAAAATGCTGAAGGCTACGACGCCGGATCTGCCATCAAACGTGCTCCGCAACTGAAAGGAAGCCTGTTGCTGATCCATGGTACAGCCGATGACAATGTACATTATCAGAACTGTGCTGAATACAGTGAGGCGCTGGTACAGGCAGGTATCCAGTTTGACATGCAGGTGTACACGAACCGTAATCATGGTATCTTCGGCGGAAAAACCCGAGAACACCTGATGAACCGGGTAGCCAACTTCTTCATCCAGAATCTTTAAACCTCTTTATTCTGAAAGGCATGGAACACGTTAAGAAACCGGAATGGCTGAAGATCAGCATTGGTACCAACGAACGGTATACAGAAACCAAGAAAGTTGTAGACACCCATAAACTGCATACAATCTGCAGCAGCGGACGTTGCCCGAATCTTGGAGAATGCTGGGGAAAAGGAACCGCCACATTTATGATTGGTGGAGAAATCTGCACCCGGTCCTGCAAGTTCTGTAACACCCGGACTGGAAAACCTCTGCCACTGGATCCGCAGGAACCAGAAAGAGTGGCTGATTCCATCCGGCTTATGAAACTGAATCATGCCGTAGTTACTTCCGTAGACCGGGATGACCTGGAAGATCTGGGTGCTTCCCATTGGGCACGTACTATTGCCGCCATCAAACAAACCAATCCGGACACAACACTGGAAGCACTGATCCCCGACTTTCAGGGAAGAGCGGAACTGATCAGACTGGTTACAGATGCCCGGCCGAATATTCTTTCGCACAACATGGAAACTGTGCGAAGAATCAGCCCGCTGGTACGAAGTGCAGCCCGTTATGATACAAGCCTGGAAGTAATCCGACAGATTGCCGAAAGTGGCATCACTGCCAAATCAGGAATTATGGTCGGACTTGGAGAAACGGTTGAGGAAGTAGAAGAAACCATGGATGATCTGCTGGCAAACGGTTGCAAGATCCTGACTATCGGCCAATATCTGCAACCCAGCCGAAACCATTATCCGGTGGCGGAATATGTCACTCCGGAACAGTTCCAGGCCTATAAAGAAACAGGACTCTCTAAAGGATTTGAAGTTGTGGAAAGCGGTCCTCTGGTCCGTTCTTCCTATCATGCAGAGAAACATTTCCTGAAGATCAACAAATAGTGTCTGCAAAATCGGACACTTCTGACAACAGATTCGGATAATCCGGAAAGCAGCCTTCCAACTGCAAAATTTCCAGATTATCCGAATTGTTTTTATCACTTTTCATAAACAAACAAGCTTTTCCTGTTGTTACATTCATAAAAGGAAAAACGAATGGAATTTTTATTGAAGCATAAAGACAAAATCGTATCTTTTGGCCTGTTGCCAACCATCATAACGCTGATCGGTCTGCATTTTTTCCCTACAACAGAAATGCTGGGAGTCGGACTGGTTATCAGTATTACAGCTCTTCTATACGATATTTTTCACCTGAAAGGATTGAATTTCTTTTTGCTTCAAGGAACCATCGGTATCGGCTTATGCTTCTTCTTAAGAGTATTTTATGGCTATCAGTACGTTCCTCTGAATGGAATAACTCCTGCATTGGAATTCATGCTACTGATCTTTGCCTTCATTCACGTCATTGCCCCCGATATCTATTTTTTCTTGCTCAAGAAACTACGGCTGACTTCCCGGTTCTCTTACATACTGGAAGCCAGAATCATATTCGCGCTGTCTGCCATCCATCTGATTATTCTGCAAATCATGATCTTCCATCATGCACCACTCAGCGAAAACTGGAGATTCTTTATGGGAAATGTAATTCCTGTATCTATTTATATTCTCTGCCTGATTGCAAATATTACCGGTATCCGGATGGCTGCCAAATACGATATACTGAAAATTGTCATTCGCATCGCACCTTTATGCTGTGACAAACTGCTTTTGGTACGCTGTGAAGACAATAAATGGGACCTGCCAGTGATCCGTACTTACAACGGAGCTTTAAGAAAGGCTGATTCGTTTGCAGAACAATTAGTGGAAGACTTTCTGCATTACAAAAAAAGAATCCCCCTGATGATGGTCCAGTCGTACACGGCACCTCATCCCAATCCCGACTGTTTTCCATTAAAGACACAGCTGTATATCCTGCCGGTAGAGAATATTTCCGGCGTCACGGTTCCCGGAGGAGAATATATTCCGATTGATAAAATAATGGAAGAAAGTTTTCCCAAGGCAGAAGGCCTCTACAAAGAACTGCTTCAGATCTGGATGGTCAGCGACGTCTGGAAAGAAATGGGCACCCCACCGATGATAAAGAAAAAACTACGCTGATCCGATTCCGGTAAACCATTTTTTCTGCATTACCGGAATCCAAACTTCTGCTCTCCCTTATTTGTATAACAAAAAGATACAAGGAATCTTGCTCAGATCAGGCAAAGCTGTACCCTTCCATTCCTTGACCGTACGCGTCTTGATATACTCTCCCTCACAAGTTATATTGGCTGCGATACACAATTTGGTCTGTAGTCGGCAAGCCTTCAGAATATCATCCAGCATCTTATGATTCCGGTAAGGAGTTTCAATGAAAAGCTGCGTCTGATGTTCCGAATAAATCCGCCCTTCAAGTTCTTTCAGCCGCTTGGAACGTTCATTCGGTTCAATTGGCAGATAACCGTGAAAAGCAAAACTCTGTCCGTTGAATCCCGAAGCCATTACGGAAAGAATGATGGAAGAAGGCCCTACCAGCGGAACAACCTTCAGATTCCTGCGCTGGGCAATAGCCACAACATCTGCTCCCGGGTCAGCTACGGCCGGACAACCAGCCTCTGAAATCACGCCCATGGAATGACCTTCCGCCAAAGGATTCAGATATCCCGAAATATCTTCCGGTGAAGTATGCTTGTTCAGCGGATAAAAAGAAAGAGTATCAATGTCAATTTCCCGATCTACCTTTTTCAGAAAACGACGTGCCGAACGGACATCTTCCACAATAAAATGCTTGATTTCACGAATGATACCGGCATTATAAGCCGGCAAGACTTTGTCAATGGCCGTATCGCCCAGTGTCACGGGCAACAAATATAAGGCTGTTTCCATAAAGAATTCTTTAGACTATGTTTAATCAGGGATTAAAATCCATTTCCTGCAACAAGGTGTGGCAGTCTTTCCGCTGAAGCAACTGCTGCACAGTTACCTCCTTATGCTGCGACATATAAGCATCCACCAGCTGTACTCCCATCCATGTTCCCAGGAACGGAGGAACTTTCTTTCCGCCAAAAATCACACTCGGATCAGGATGTGTATAAGCACGGATCAGCATAGGATCAGTAGAAGACAAATGATTCCGTTCCTTCATCCATTTCCAGATACTGGAAATATTCTTCTGACACCATTCCGTTTCTTTTGCCGTATAGTTCAGCAACTTTCCGCTTTCCGTATCATAATTCAGAATCTTATCCATCACCCAGGCCACTTTGCCATGGTAAATCATGATATCAAACAATGTGCGATTACCTTCTTCCCAGGGAAAGGGATATTGGCTGTAAAGATAGGACATCAGACAATCGGGCACAATACAATCAGGATTCATCGCCCGAAGCTGATAATTGTAATAATAGCGTTTGTAAAGGGGATAATCCGCTCCCATATACTTGTCGATGCTGAAGCCCAGCAGACTGTCGCCTACCACCACCGACTGATTTAAAGCCGAAACTTGCGAATATACCTGAGGAATCACGAGATCAGGCAGTTCTTTCTTCAACTTCCGAAAGCCTTCGGTCAGTCCCTTCTCGATATCCTTCATATCCTTGAACTTCACAAGTGTGGCATCTTCCATGATCCGTTGCAGGATGGAATCAGAATAATATGCACACAACCGCTCGTTGATATCCGTATCTTTTGCTCTTCCGATGTCAAGCACTCTTTCAATCAGCAGCTTGGTGGCCTGCGGACATTCGGTACTCATTTTCTGCAAGGCCGAGAAACTGTTCAAGGCAAAAGCTTCATACTGCAGGCGGTCGTAACGGATCACCTTGATATCCACATCAGACAAAGCATCGTCTTTCTGCCCGCCGGAATGGCAGGCAGAAAGTGTCAGAATGCTTATCAATATGAATATCCATCTACGCATGAAACGCTGATTATCCGTAGATGATGTTACCGTTTTCGTCTTTGTATTCATCCAGTCCCTTTTCATAAGTTGCCATGGCACGCAAGCTCATACCAACGCTGGAGAAACCTCCGTCGTGGAACAGGTTCTGCATGGTCACCTTACGGGTCAGGTCAGAGAACATCACGACACAGTAGTCTGCACATTCGTCAGCAGAAGCATTACCCAGCGGAGACATACGGTTGGCAAAGTCAAACAGCTTGTCCATACCCTTCACTCCTGAACCGGCAGTGGTCATGGTCGGTGACTGAGAAATCGTATTGATACGAACATGATGTTCACGTCCGTAAATATATCCGAAGCTACGTGCAATAGATTCCAGCAAAGCCTTTGCATCAGCCATATCGTTATAACCATAGAATGTACGCTGTGCAGCAACATAGCTCAAAGCAACGATAGAACCGTATTCATTGATTGCATCCAGCTTCTTGGCTGACTGGATCATTTTATGGAATGAAACAGCAGAAATATCCAAAGTTTTGCTCAACATGTCATAATCCAGGTTGTCATAAGTACGTTTCTTACGAACGTTCGGAGACATACCGATTGAGTGCAGAACGAAGTCAATCTTTCCTCCCAGCACTTCCATTGAACGCTTAAATACATTTTCCAGATCTTCCACAGAAGTAGCATCAGCCGGAATCACTTCGCAGTTCAGCTTCTCTGCCAATGCAGAAACCTCACCCATACGTACTGCCACAGGGGTATTGGACAATGTAATCATGGCACCTTCTTCAACAGCTTTTTCGGCCACTTTCCAGGCAATTGACTGTTCGTTCAATGCGCCAAAAACAATACCTCTTTTACCTTTTAGCAAATTATAACTCATACTTATTTTAATTATATATTCGCCACAAAGATACAAACAAATCCTTAAACACAGGCTTTTTCTTCCATGAAATATTTTGAACTCCATCAAAATGAGAGAGTAAAAAAAGACTTCGGCGTTTACATGAAAACGTCGAAGTCTTTTCATGCAAACGCCGAATTCTTTTTTAAAAAGCCCGAGGCCTTTTTATCCCAGGAATGAGATCAGCACACCGGCAGCCACGGCTGATCCGATGACACCCGAAATGTTGCTTGCCATACAATACTGGAGCACATGGTTCTTCGGGTCGTATTTCAAGGCAATCTCATTAGCCACGCGGCTGGCCATCGGCACAGCGCTCAAGCCTGTTGCACCGATCAGCGGATTGATCTTCTTCTTTGTAAAGAGATTGAATATCTTGACAAACAGGATACCGCCGGAAATAGACAGTGCAAATGCCAGGAAACCGCCGATCACGATACCGATGGTTGTCCAGTTCAGGAAAACCGAACATCAGCATACCGATCAAAGGCACGGCACTCGGTACGAACAGAGCGACAATGGTAGTCACGACAATCGGGAACAGAATCTTCAGCACCCGCAGATTCTTGATCTCAGTTGTTGAAGGATATTTCTTTTCCTGCTCCTTCATATTGATGGAAAGTTCCTTCTTGGTACACCAGAGACGGACAACCAGCGGAATGATAACAGGCACCAACGCCATGTACGAATAGGCTGCAATGGCAATAGGACCCAGCAAATGAGGAGCCAGCTTAATGGTAGTAAAGATAGCCGTAGGTCCATCGGCACCACCGATAATACCCAATGCGCCTGCTTCTTTCGGAGTAAAGCCCATCAACACTGCACAAAGCAATACGGTAAAGATACCCAGCTGCGCAGCCGCACCGAATATGGAGAGACGCAAGTTACGGAGCATCGGTCCGAAGTCCGTCAGCGCACCCACACCCATAAAGATGACAGGCGGCAGAAATCCGGTCTTTATCAGCATATAGTAGATGAAGTTCATCAGTCCGAGGTCGTGTGCAATCTCGTGCAACGGCATCTCCCAAATATTCTTCATCACCCCGCCTACCATGACCATTCCGTTTTCATCTGCCTGAATCACACCCATATCACCACCGGGAAAGTTGGCAATGAGCACACCGAAAGCGATGGGCACCAGCAACAGTGGTTCGTAGTGCTTCTTGATACCTAAATAAAGCAGGATGAAAGCGATGGCATACATTACAAGGAACGACGGATCGGCAATGATATTGCTGAAGGCCGTCATATCATAGAGTTTCGCAAATATATCTTCCATTATCCTATCTTCATTAATACATCATCTTCAGAAACAGAGTCACCCGAATTGACACAGATGGCAACAACTGTTCCATCAAAGTCTGCACGGATGGCATTGTATGTCTTCATAGCTTCGATATAGCAGAGGAGGTCGCCGCTCTTCACCTTGTCACCCACTTTCAACGGGGTTTCCTGTGCATTCTTGTCAAGAAGAACTTGCCTTCGAGCGGAGCCGGAACGTCCTGACCTTCTCCTACGGGAGGAGCAGTCACTTTCTCGGTAGCCGAAGCGGGCAGGTCGATGTCGCCGTAAGCCACCGTCACGCGATAAGCCTGTCCGTCCACCTGCACGGTAAGCGTCTTGGGTTTGGCATCGTCCAGCGGAGACTTGTCACGTTCGGCACGGCGTTTCTCCACATCCTCCAGGAAGTCCTGCTTGGCCTTGCCACTCTTGTAAGCCTCGTATTGAGCCGGGTGCATGGCGTATTCGAAGAGCTCTTCATCGTCCTCGCCAAGTTCCCACTTGTTCTCCTTCATCAGCTTGCGGTACTTGTCGAGAGCATCGGGATAGTTGTCCTGCGGATTGCCGTTGAAGAACTTACGTCCTTCGCGTTCCGCCTTCTCAATGAGTTCGGGAGCCAGTTCGCCCGGCAGCTTGCCTGCCTTACCCAACAGCATGTCCCAAATATCATCGGCTATCATACCCCAACGCTCTTTTCCTTTCTCCATGGCCATGACGTTCATCATGGAAAGGTTCTTGACGTACTGGCTGAACGGAGTCACCAACGGTGGGATAACCTACGCGCGGCCATACGTATGCCACTTCGTTGAAGAGTTTGATAAGCAGTTCGTCCTGCTTCATGAAGGGCAGGTTGCGTTTTGCCTTGTATTTGTTGATGGATTCCAGATTGGATTCCAAGTCTGCCATCAGACTGCCCATCATGCCACCCGGCAGTCCGGGACCAATCAGCAGGGAGTTCATCAGGCGGTTGCGCGGGCTGATGTACAAGCCAAGGAAGTCGTCCATAAACTCCTGGATAAGTGCACGTACTTTCATGTACGCTTCCATATTGACTTCGGGAACCTGGAAACCGGCATCCTTCAGCATGGCCTGCACACTGAGCAGGTCGGCATGTCCCGTACCCCAGGAAAGCGGCTCCATACCCACGTCGATATAGTCGCAACCCGCTTCGCACACTTCAAGAATACTTGCCATATTGAAACCGGGACCCGCATGACTATGATACTGGATAGGAATATCGGGATGCGCCGCCTTGATATTGGCCACAATCTTGCCCAGGAACACCGGACGTCCGATTCCGGCCATATCCTTGATGCAGATTTCATCGGCACCTGCCTCAATCAGCTGCTTGGCCATCTCCGTATAATATTCAACAGTATGGATCGGTGAATAAGTGATGCAGAGACGAGCATTGGGAAATCATTCCGGCATCGTGTGCATAGCCAATAGAAGGGATGATATTGCGGGTATCGTTCAGACCGCAGAAGGTACGCGTGATATCCGTACCCTGCGCTTTCTTGACTTTATAGAACAGTTTACGGACGTCGGCCGGAACCGGGCTCATACGCAGACCGTTCAGTGCACGGTCAAGCATGTGCGTCTGAATTCCTGCTTCGTGAAAAGGTTTGGTCCACTCACGCACCGCACGGTTCGGATTTTCCCCGAATAAAAGATTAACTTGTTCAAAACCACCCCCGTTTGTTTCTACACGGGCAAAACAGCCCATTTCAATAATGGCAGGAGCAACTTTTACCAGCTGGTCTACACGGGGCACATATTTTCCGGCACTCTGCCACATGTCACGAAAGACCAGGCTAAACTTTACTTCTTTTTCCATTGTAGTAAGTAATGTGTTTTTCTAATTTTCAGAATTGTTATAATTTCTCGATCTTGATAACCTGGCCCTTGCCTGCTGTAAGAATATTCACAGCCGACTTGATGGCATCCATTGCTCCAGCATCCGTAGAAGGACCGCTGGCAGCAGGTTTCTTTTTCACTTCTTCTTCAGGGGCAATGTAGCCATACCGACCACCATCAGCATCAATCCTGTTCCAATGTTTTCCATGTTATTATATGCTATAATTCAGTTCAAAACTAAAAAATCGCCCAAAATTAAAGAATTCGAACAATATTTTGTTATAATTCGCGTTAAAAAAGAAATATTTCATCACAGAAAGAGTTCTGCCGGAACTTTCCGTTTCTTCTCTGCCACAGACGGGTCGGCCGGATAGCCCAGAGGAATCAAAGCTACAGGTTCAAGGTTTTCAGGCAACTGCATCACTTCCCGACAACGGGGAACATCAAAGTTACAAACCCAGCAGGTGCCGAGTCCCTGTTCCGCTGCTGCCAGACAAAGATGTTCGACGGCTATGCCCAGATCGATGTCAGCATGATCTTTTCCATCCGGTTTCCGGTGCCATGATTCCTCATGGTTGGCACAAGCCACAATGATACACGGAGCTGTCTGTATCCATTCGCGGGGATAGGCTGTTTTCAGAGCTGCCAGACGTTCCGGATCGGTAACAACGGCAAATCGCCAGGGTTGATAATTGACAGCAGAAGGAGCCATACGGACACATTCAAATATATAATCCAACTTTTCCGGCTCAACCAACCGGTCTGTGTAATTGCGTACGGAATAACGTGCGCGGGTTAATTCAAGGAAATTCATACGTAAAAGTTTTAGATTCGCCTGCAAAAGTAACAAAGTTTGTTATACCTTTGCGGTCACAAAAACAGAATTTTATGAAGAAGCTTGTGATATTCGATCTGGATGGTACGCTGCTGAATACCATCGCCGACCTGGCTGCCGCCACCAACCACGCCCTGCAACATTACGGCTATCCTACCCACGACACCGATGCTTACCGCTATTTCGTAGGCAACGGCATCAACAAACTGTTCGAACGTGCCCTGCCCGAAACAGAACGGACAGAAGCCAATGTCCTGAAGATCCGTTCGCAGTTTATACCTTATTATAATATACACAATGCAGACCTCAGCCGGCCTTATCCGGGAATTGAGCAGGTGCTGCACACCTTACAGGCAAACCAGATTCTGATCGGAGTGGCTTCCAACAAATACCAGGCAGCTACCAGCAAACTGATTGCACAATATTTCCCGGACATCCAGTTCGTTGAAGTGCTGGGCCAGCGGGAAGGAGTTCCAGCCAAACCGGATCCGCAGGCCGTACTGGAAATTATGGAAAAAGCCGATGTGTCCCGGGAAGACGTAGCCTACATCGGTGATTCCTGCGTGGACATGGAAACCGGAAAGAATGCCGGAGTAACAACCATTGGAGCAAGCTGGGGATTCCGTCCGCGTACCGAACTGGAAGCATACAACCCCGACTTCATCGCTGACGAAGCCTGTGACATTCTCCGTTTTCTGGGAATACCTGAGGAATAAATGCATTGCAACAGGTTGAATTTAACAATTTATTACGCAGTATTTCATTCAAATTCCATTTACTAGACAAAGAATGAAGTTTAATGATAAATAACGTGACGTATGAAAACCTGTTCTAAACTAACTCAATGGATCGTCGGGCTAACCGCATGCTGCTGTGCTTTCGGCTTTCAGTCATGCAAAGAAGACAATTACTCGTATTATGTATTACCATATCCCAATGCACTGGTAACGGTCAAGCCTCAGCAAGACAATTCCTTCTACCTGCAACTGGATGACAGCACCACGTTGCTTCCTACCAATCTGGCCACTTCCCCATTCGGAGAAAAGGAAGTGCGGGCACTGGTCAACTATGTTGAGACCGACGAGGCACACGGCAATTACAGCAAGGCCGTACACATCAACTGGATAGACAGTATCCTGACCAAACCAATCGCTCCCCTGCTGGGTTCAGACAACGATGCCGTTTATGGAACCGACCCGGTAGAAATAGTCAACGACTGGGTTACTTTGGCAGAAGACGGCTATTTAACCCTCCGTTTCCGCACTCTGAGAAGCGACATGGGAAAGGCACACTTTGTCAATCTGCTCCACGTTCCGGAAACTGACAATCCGTATGTCGTAGAATTCCGTCATAACGCCTATGGCGATGTATACGGCAGAGAAGCAGATGCTTTGGTAGCCTTCAGCCTGGACCGCCTGCCGGACACCGAAGGAAAGACCGTGAAACTGACATTAAAATGGAACTCTTTCAGCGGGGAAAAATCAGCAGAATTTGATTATTGCACACGCAAGTCGGTATCGGCTTCTTCCAGTTCTGCTGCAGCAGTAAGAAGCAGTATTCCCTTAAAATAAATTCAAGAGATTTTCCGGATTTGTCCGGGAAGTAAACTCCGTTGTTTCAAGAAGGCTGTTTCCGCTCAGGTGGAAGCAGCCTTCTTCGCAAACGTACAGGCACACCGCCCTCACAACTTCCGCAAAGGAATCCGGGAATCTTTGGAGAGTGTTTTCACAACGTCCGTTTAACGGGCCGGAAACGACCGCACGATCCGGCTCAATCGACCGCTCGATCAGGCCGCAACGACCGCACGATTCGGGCTCAACGAACGCACGATGCAGCCTGTTGAAAATCAAGGCTGTTCGCAACGACCTGTCAAATAATTGCTGACACGTGATAGGCTAACCCAAGAAGTTCTGAAAGTTTCGCCTGGATGTTCTGTATAGTATTCAACAACCTTGCTTCTTGCTATGATTCTCATAACTGATTGAGTTTGTATATATATAGGATCAACGTAAAAACCTGAGGAGTAATTCTGATAAAATTGTATCTTTGCCTACAAGAATAAAAAAAGAATACAATGGAAACAAACGGTTATCGTCTCCTTCTTCCGGAAGGAACTCTTGATTATTTCACTATATCAGATGTAAAGGAAAGCAGTACGGAAATAGTAATTTATCTTGAAGAGAAGAATGAAGCTCCCAAGAGTACTCTGAGAGTAAAGTTGAGAGTAAGGGTTTTTATGATCCGATAGTTGTACAAGACTTTCCAATCCGCGGAAAGAAGGTATATCTAAACATCCGTCGTCGCAGATGGGTCTTAAAGGATGAGAACCGCTATGTAAGCCGTAACTGGAAACTGGTTGCTCAAGGCAGTCGTATGACGCAAGAATTTGCGACTTTTTTAAAAGAGTTATATTGATACACTTCCCGTCAGCTGTAAGCTTTTGGGAACCCCGTTCGGTATCGACGGTGAGCTTCTTGAAAGGCAATACCGCAATCATCTGAGCGGATATTTGAAATGGGACCAGCTTCCGCACGCAGAAGAATGGATCCTGTTCGAGAAAAACATTGGAGCATACGTAGGGATAGACGAAGTGTGTCTCTCGCGTGGTGAATTATATACCATATTGATAAATAAGGAGAAAAGAGGAACTGCCGGAAGTATTATCGCTATCATAAAAGGTACTGATGTAAAGACCGTAACATCCATCCTTCTAAAACTTTCCAGACGCAGGCGCTTTCAGGTAAGGGAGATAACACTTGATATGGCTCCCAATATGGAGCAGACGGCACGTATATGCTTTCCTGCCGCACGTCGTGTTACAGACCGTTTCCATGTGCAGAAGCTTGCTTATGAAGCAGTTCAGGACATGCGAGTTAAAGCCCGCTGGGAAGCACTTGATGAAGAGTCTGTACAGATAGCATATGCAAAGGCATGTGGAAAGACATATCATGCTCTGGTATTTGAGAATGGAGATTCAAGGAAACAGTTGCTGGCCAGAAGTATATACCTTCTGTATAAGAAAGAATCATTATGGACCGAATCACAACGTGTACGTGCCGGTATCCTGTTCAGAGAATATCCGGATATAAAGAAAGCGTACTATCTTTCCATGAGACTAGGATTGATTTATCACCAGTGCAGACATAAGGATGTAGCCTTGACAAGGCTTGCCAGGTGGTATGATGAAGTGGATAAATCAGGATTCCTTGCCTTTGGAAGAGTAGCAAGGTCAATACAGACACATTATCTTGAAATAATAAACTACTTCGAGAGACGTTCCACGAACGCAGCTTCTGAATCCTTTAATGCTAAAATAAAGAACTTTCGCTCACAATTTAGGGGAGTGAAAGATAAGGCATTCTTTTTGTTTAGGCTGTCGAAAATTTATGCGTAAGATGAGAATCCCTCAGATTTTTACGTTGATCCCCGAATTTCAATATACAGGATGGTGTATAAAAACAAAAAAGGCATCTAAGAAATTATATTCTTAAATGCCTTACAGTAGCGGGACCCGGGATTGAACCGGGGACCTCATGATTATGAATCATGCGCTCTAACCAGCTGAGCTATCCCGCCATCATTTAAAAAGAACCGCCAGGCGTGGAAGCCACCCAACGGCCTAATCGTTTTCTTGTAGCGGGACCCGGGATTGAACCGGGGACCTCATGATTATGAATCATGCGCTCTAACCAGCTGAGCTATCCCGCCATCATTTCTCGATTGCGGGTGCAAAGGTAAATCATATTTTTGAATTACGCAATACCTTCGCTAAAAAAATGCAAACTTTTTCCTCTCTTTCCTCTTCCCGCAAGATCTTCGGGTAAAAATTACAGGGCTTTACAAAAAAACAGATATTATCCTATGCAGTATACAAAAAATTACTTTAATTTGTCGCCGTTATCTTTAAACTCAAAATAAGAAAAACCGACCATGAAAAAGAAAATACGCATTGAATACCCACTAAATCCCTCTTCCGGGAGCATTATATGGGCAACAATCAGTACTCCTTCCGGCTTACAGCGATGGTTTGCCGACAAAGTTTCCAACGTAGGCAAACTCTTCACTTTCCAATGGGGAAAAACAGAAACCCGAAAAGCAGAAGTCATCAATTTCAGAACAGAATCATTCATCCGCTTTCACTGGGCCGACGAAGATACCAAAACATTCTTTGAACTTAAAATGAATTACAACGAACTGACCTCCGACTATTTGCTGGAAGTTACCGACTTTGCAGATCCGGGAGAAGAAGAGGATGTCAGAAGCCTTTGGGATTCCCAAATCGAAGTCCTGAGAAGAGTTTGCGGACTATAAATCTAAAAATATTCAAAACATAGTCTTTCTGTCCGCTTTTTATGCTATTTTTGCACTTTGATAATAGTAAACAAGCATGCTACGCATAAAAAAGCTCGACATATTTGTTCTCAAGAGCTTTCTGCTGCTCTTCGCCGGAACATTCTTTATCTGCCTGTTCATCTTCATGATGCAGTTCCTCTGGAGATACGTTGACGAACTGGTGGGGAAAGGACTGGAAATAAAAGTCCTGGCCCAGTTCTTCTTTCTCTCGGCACTGACACTGATTCCATTATCACTTCCTCTGGCTATCCTGCTGGCTGCCCTGATGACATTCGGAAACTTCGGCGAGCGTTATGAGCTGCTTTCCATGAAAGCCGCCGGTATTCCGTTGCTGCGCATCATGCAACCGGTCATTCTCTTTTGCGTACTGCTCGGACTGACTTCCTTTTTCTTTCAGAACGTAGTCGGCCCCAAGGCACAAAAGGAACTGTGGACGCTCATCGTTTCCATGAAACAGAAGTCGCCCGAAGTGGACATTCCTGAAGGGGTTTTCTACAGCGACATCGAAGGCTACAACATTTACGTGAAGCACAAAGACCGCAAAACCGGAATGCTGAAAGACGTGCTCATCTACAACTTCTCTGACGGATTCGAAAATGCACATATCATCTGGGCTGCCGAAGGAAAGCTGGAACTGACCGCCGACAAGCAACACCTGTATCTGCACCTCTACAATGGTGAACAGTTTGAAAACCTGAAGTCGCAAGCCGGATTATCCAGAAATGTTCCTTACCGGAGAGAGACATTCCGGGAAAAGCATACACTCATCCAATTCGACACACAATTCAACATGGTTGACGGAAACTTCCTGAACCGGCGTTCGGATATCAAGAACATGAACGAAATTACGCATGCTATTGACTCTCTGACTGCCTATGCGGACAGTCTGGGACGTTCCATGCACAGCGACATCATGCAGTCAACCTACAAAGCGCCCATATTAAGCAAGTCGGACTCCGTCAAAATTCAGGAAGAAAAACTCTCAGTCATCAATATAGACAGCGTTTTCAACACACTGACTTCTGCCGAAAAGCTCAAAACTCTTTCTACTTGTGAGAACCGGCTTTCGTCCCTTTCATCCGACTGGAGCATGAAAAGTTATCTGACCAAGGAAACAGATGCCAATATCCGCGGGCACCGCTCTGACTGGCATAAGAAGATAACTCTTTCACTGGCCTGCATCATTTTCTTCTTTATCGGAGCTCCGCTGGGTGCCATTATCCGAAAAGGAGGACTGGGTATGCCTGTGGTTCTGTCCGTGCTGATCTTTATCCTGTATTACATCATCGACTCAGGAGCAACACGTGTAGCCAAAAGTGGTGAAATGAACATTATATTAGGAACCTGGATGAGTACCCTCGTTCTGGCTCCGCTGGGAGGATTCCTGACCTACAAGTCAAACAAGGACTCCGTCGTATTCAACATTGATGTTTACATTGCTTTCTTCCGGAAACTGCTCGGCATCCGTCAGAGCCGGCACATCTTCAAGAAGGAAGTTATTATTCATACTCCCGACTATGCAGACGTCGTAAACCGTCTGGAAGCCATCAGCGGACAATGCCAGGATTATGCCAATAAGCATAAGTTGCTGGGACCTCCTAATTACTTCCAGATCTTCACCAACAACGAACACGACGATGCAATCCGGGAAATCAGCCTGCAAATGGAAAATCTGATCGAGGAACTTTCAAACAGCAAGGACAACATCCTGCTGAACATGCTGAACAAATATCCTTACTTGTCGGTTAAAGCTCATAAGAGCCTGTTCGACAACCGCTGGCTGAATCTGATTTTCGGAATCATCGTTCCGGCCGGACTGCTGGTATGGCTCAACATCTGGCGGTATCGGGTGAGACTGGACAAAGATCTGAAAGTGATACTCAAGACGAACGAAGAATTGGAAAACCATATACGAACTAATCTTTTATAACCCTATAAACAAGCATTATGGAGAAAATAAAACTGAATACAATTGAAGAAGCAATTGAAGATTTCCGCAAGGGCGAATTTGTCATTGTAGTGGATGACGAAGACCGCGAAAACGAAGGCGATCTGGTAATTGCCGCCGAAAAGGTAACTCCCGAGAAAAATCAACTTCATGCTGAAACATGCCAGAGGCGTGCTGTGTGCCCCGATTACCATTTCCCGTTGTGAAGAACTTGATCTTCCACATCAGGTAAACAACAATACATCTGTATTGGGAACTCCCTTTACCGTAACCGTCGACAAACTGGAAGGATGCAGCACCGGAGTTTCTGCTGCTGACCGTGCCGCTACCATCCGTGCACTGGCTGACCCGACTTCTACTCCCGAAACTTTCGGACGTCCGGGACATATCAATCCTCTGTATGCGCAGGACAAAGGCGTATTGCGCCGTGCCGGACATACAGAAGCAAGTGTAGATATGGCTCGTCTGGCCGGACTTTATCCCGCAGCAGCACTGATGGAAGTCATGAACGAAGACGGAACCATGGCCCGTCTGCCGGAACTGAAGAAAATGGCTGATGAATATGGCTTCAAACTGATCTCTATCGCTGACTTGATTGCTTACCGGTTGAAACAGGAATCACTGGTAGAAAAAGGTGTGGAAGTAGATATGCCGACTTCTCACGGTCACTTCCGTCTGATCCCGTTCCGCCAGAAAAGCAACGGCCTGGAACATGTAGCCCTGATCAAAGGTGAATTCAAGGAAGACGAACCGGTACTTGTACGTGTACACTCTTCCTGTGCAACCGGAGACATCTTCGGCTCTATGCGCTGTGACTGCGGCGACCAGCTTCACAAAGCAATGGAACGCATCGAAAAAGAAGGCAAAGGTGCTATCGTTTACCTGAACCAGGAAGGACGCGGCATCGGACTGATGGAAAAGATGAAAGCCTACAAACTGCAGGAAGAAGGTATGGACACTGTTGACGCCAACCTTTGTCTGGGACATCAGGTGGATGAAAGAGATTATGGTGTAGGTGCACAGATTCTCCGCGAAATCGGTATCCACAAGATGCGTCTGCTGACCAACAATCCGGTGAAACGTGTCGGTCTGGAAGCTTACGGACTGGAAATCGTAGAAAACGTTCCTATCGAAGTAACTCCCAATCCTTATAACGAACGTTACCTGCATACCAAAAAGGAACGTATGGGACACACCCTGCATTTCAATAAATAATTAAACTGCAAACCATGGAAACAAACGAAATAACCAAAACATTTACACGCTCGGTCGCACAGGCCAGCCTGTTCCGGAGCGTGTATGTATGGATGACTCTTGCACTGGTCATCACCGGATTCACCGCTCTGTATGTAGCCAAATCCTACACATTGCTGAATCTTATGCTGCAAAACCAGATGGCTTTCTGGGGAGTGCTGATTGCTGAGTTCGGTCTGGTATTCTACATGTCGGCCCGCATCAACCGCATCTCCTTTACGACAGCAACCATCCTGTTCATTGTCTACTCTATCCTGAACGGAGTCACAATGTCCATGCTGTTCCTCATTTACACCATGAGTTCAATAGCCACGACATTCTTTGTCACCGCAGGAACGTTCGGAGCAATGGCTTTGTTCGGCTATGCCACCAAGAAAGATCTCACACGCATCGGCAACTTGTGCATCATGGGAGTGATCGGACTCATAATCGCCTCACTCGTCAACATGTTCCTGCACAATTCCATGATGGATCTGATCATTTCTTACGTAGGCGTGCTGCTGTTCGTAGGACTGACAGCCTATGATTCACAGAAGATCAAGCAAATGCTGAGCGGAGAAGATATCGAAGTAAACGAGACAACCCAGAAGATCGCACTGATGGGAGCCTTGACTCTTTATCTGGACTTCATTAACCTGTTCCTCTATCTGCTGCGGATCCTGGGTGACCGTAAATGATACGGACACTTTAAATACAAAACAACTCTAACTTAAATAAAACTAACATGAATCAACTTTCAGATCGTTTGAACAGCCTGTCTCCATCGGCGACACTGGCTATGTCACAAAAAAGCAGTGAGCTCAAGGCTCAAGGCGTTGACGTTATCAACCTGAGTGTGGGAGAACCGGATTTCGATACTCCTGACCACATCAAAGAAGCTGCCAAAAAGGCAATTGACGAGAACTATTCACGCTATTCTCCCGTTGCCGGATATCCGGCTCTGCGGAACGCAATCGTTGAAAAACTGAAAAAGGAAAACGGTCTGGAATATACAGCCGCTCAGATCAGCTGTGCCAATGGTGCCAAGCAATCTGTCTGCAACACGATTCTGGCTTTGGTGAACAAAGGTGATGAAGTAATCGTTCCGGCTCCTTACTGGGTAAGCTATCCGGAAATGGTGAAGCTGGCTGAAGGTACTCCTGTTATCGTACGCGCCGGCATCGAGCAGGACTTTAAAATAACTCCGGCACAGCTCGAAGCGGCCATCACTCCGAAAACCCGTGTCCTGATCCTCTGCTCTCCGTCAAACCCGACCGGATCTGTATATTCACAGGAAGAACTGGCCGGACTGGCTGCAGTTCTGGCTAAACATGAACGTGTCATCGTTGTTGCCGACGAAATTTATGAACACATCAACTACATCGGCAAGCACCAGAGCATCGCTCAGTTCGCTGAAATCAAAGACCGCGTTGTCATCGTCAACGGTGTATCCAAAGCTTATGCCATGACCGGATGGCGTATCGGTTTCATCGCCGCTCCGGAATGGATCGTGAAAGGAGTCAACAAGCTGCAGGGACAATACACTTCAGGACCTTGCTCCGTATCTCAGAAAGCTGCTGAAGCTGCTTATACCGGCACACAGGATCCCGTAGAAGAAATGCGCAAGGCATTCGAACGCCGCCGCGACCTGATTGTCAAGCTGGCTAAAGAAATCCCGGGATTCGAAGTAAATCACCCGCAAGGTGCCTTCTACCTCTTCCCGAAATGTGATTCTTTCTTCGGCAAGAAGGACGGCGACCGCGTTATCAACAACGCTGATGACCTGGCTATGTACCTGCTGGAAGTAGGTCATGTGGCTTGCGTGGGCGGAACTTCTTTCGGAGCTCCCGAATGTATCCGTATGAGCTATGCAACTTCCGATGAGAACATCGTGGAAGCCATGAAGCGAATCAAGGAAACACTGGCACGCCTGAAATAAGACGAAACATACCATTGAAAGTCTGAAGGGCTTAAAAACCCTTCGGGCTTTTTTTAAAACGCTTCGGCGTTTGACCTAAAACGTTTCGACGTTCAATGTCAAACGCCGAAGCGTTTTTTTTATGCCTTAAAATGAACATTCAGAAAAGACTGGTTGTTCTTTCCAGAAAGGGATTTTATGAAAAGAACACTTATACTGGCCGACAATCAGGATATCACACGACGGGGGATGCAGGCACTGGCCGTTACAGAATGCGCCTCTCTCTTCGGCACCGTCACGGAGGCAGACAGCCGGAGCGAGCTGACCCGAGCCCTGCTTGCAGATCCGGAAGCAGTAGCCGTAATCGACTATACCCTGTCTGATTGCACGGAAAGTCAGCTGACAGCCTTGAAAGAACGCTTTCCACGTGCTCCCTTTATTCTGTTCTGTGATTCACTGAATCAGGAACTGACCCGCCGGCTGGTGTTCAGTCAGGCTCTCTTCTGCATGCTGCCGAAAGATTCCTCCCTGAAAGAAATCCGGGAATGCCTCACCGAAGCAACGGAAGGGCGTCCTTATCTCACCGGGAAAGTGGCCGCCTGGCTGAAACAATCCGGGAAGACAACAGACGCTGTCTCTCCGCTTACCACGACAGAAAAAGAAATACTCCGGGCCATGGCATTGGGAAAAAGCACCAAGGATATTGCCTCAGAACGCTTCCTGAGTATATATACCGTCATGACTCACCGCAAAAATATTTTCCGGAAACTGGGTGTCAACAACGCCCACGAAGCCATCCGTCATGCACTCCGCTCGGGCCTTGTCGACGTTGTGGAATATTACATCTGAACTCCGTTTTCCTTATCAAAGAGGATAGTCCTCAAAAGCATACAGCACAGTCGAAAGATAGCGCTCGCCGGTGTCAGGAAGCAATACAACGATATTCTTGCCTGCATATTCCGGCTGCCGGGCCAGCTGCAGGGCTGCAAAGACAGCCGCTCCCGACGAAATACCAGTCAGCAAGCCTTCCTGCAAAGAAAGTTCACGTCCTGTCCGGATAGCATCATCGTCTGCCACACGAATCACTTTATCAACGACACTGGCATCGTATGTCTTCGGAACAAAACCGGCTCCAATCCCCTGAATCTTATGCAGGCCCGGTTTGTCACCTGACAGAACCGCAGAAGAATCCGGTTCCACACCAATGATTTCCACAGCCGGATTATGAACTTTCAGTCCTCTTCCTGTTCCGCTCAAAGTTCCGCCCGTCCCCACTCCGGCGACGAACACATCCACCTGTCCGTCCATATCGGCCCAGATTTCCTCGGCCGTCGTACGAACATGTGCTTCCGGATTGGCAGGATTTTCAAACTGCTGAAGGATCACAGCACCCGGAGTAGTGTCACGCAATTCGTTGGCTTTTTCAATGGCTCCGCTCATTCCTTTTTCTCCAGAAGTCAGAACCAGCTGCGCTCCCATAGCTTTCAGCAGATTCTGCCGTTCCAGACTCATGGTTTCAGGCATGGTAAGTATGGTCTTATACCCTTTCACCCCAGCTACCCAGGCCAGTCCTACTCCAGTGTTTCCACTGGTAGGCTCAATGATAACAGCTCCGGGCTTCAGGATTCCCCTGCGCTCTGCGTCTTCGATCATAGCCAGTGCAACACGATCTTTGACACTTCCTCCCGGATTAAAATATTCCAGTTTGGCGATGATTCTCGCTTTGCTTTGATGCAAACGGGCCAGCTTCTGCAATTCCAGCAGAGGAGTATGCCCGATCAGTTCGGTCAGTTGTTGACGTATCTTTGCCATAACAAAACATTTAATTACCACAAAAGTAGGAGAAAAAGCGAAATATCACAATACCCTTTTTAGGGTAAAAAAACAGAGCCGCCTCAGAAGAAGCAGCTCTGTATAAATTGTCATAAAAACGACTTTCGATTATCCCAGGTGAATAGCTTCAGAAGGACAAACATCTGCACAAGTTCCACATTCTGTGCAAGCGTCAGGATTGATAGAATATTTATCACCTTCTGAGATTGCGCCTACCGGGCATTCATCGATACAAGTACCGCATGCGATACAGTCGTCACTAATTACGTAAGCCATTGTTGTAAAAGTTAAGTTATTTTATTAGTACTAATTGATGTCACAAAGGTAACGTTTTTAGTGTTTATTGCAACATCCACATTACAAAATCTAAATAATTTGTACCTAGTCTAAATTGTTTTACTTCGTTAGTGACTGATACATTGCCTGTTGGATACGAGGACGTATATTCAGTTTCATCAGAGCATTCCGCCCGTAAGGATTCGGATAAATCCGGTTGCTCAGGAAAACGAACACCAGTTCATTATCCGGATCTACCCAGGCACAAGTACCTGTAAATCCCGTATGACCAAAGACAGAGGCCGGAATTCCGGCTGCACATGGTCCATTCTCCGGATGCTCCGTATCCGGCTTGTCAAAGCCCAGTCCCCGGCGACTGTTTTTCGACTTCAAGGTAATGAAAAGATCACACGTTGCCCGTGAAAGATAACGGCGGTCCCCGCACACTCCTCTGTCGAGCAGCATCTGCCAGATGACCGCTACGTCATGAGCCGTGGAAAACAGTCCGGCATTTCCTGAAACTCCGCCCAGCAAGGCTGCAATTTCATCGTGTGCATAACCACGCAACGGACCGCCTCTCAAAAAGTCCTGCTGAACCGTAGGAACGATTTCCGATGGACGGAAGTGTTTCAGCGGATGATAAGTGGTACGAGTCAGTCCCATCGGCTTGTAGAAAGTACTGTCCAGATATGCATCAAGCGGCATTCCAGCCAAACGCTCCACAATTTCTTTCAACAAGACAAAATTAAGGCAACTATACCGATACGACTTTCCTTTCAACGGCATTTCAGCAATCTTATCCAGCATCACCTGACGGAATTCCTCCTTTATATATAAGTTTTCGGCCACCTGTACCGGATATTCCGGTGAAGAAGTGCGCGAAGCCCACTGAGGATTCAACTTAAAATCAGTACAAGCATATAAATTGGAAGCCACCTGTATGGTATGCGTAGCATCCGGACGTTTAGTAAACAGCCCTCCCTTGCAGCTTTTCGTATCAATTACCTCCTCATAGAAAGGCCAGTAAGCAGGCAAGCCTGATTCATGGAAAAGCAAATCCTGAATAGTAATTCGGGACTTGTTTGTTCCCTGCAGGAACGGAAAGTATTGTGAAGCCTTGTCTGTCAGTCCGAATTTTCCCTCATCATATAATTTCATAACGGCCAGCAACGTGGCAGAAGCCTTGCTGAGTGAGGCCAGATCATAAAGATCATTCTCGCGGACAGGCTGTTTCCCTTCGTAGGTATGAGAACCGAAACATTTGTTGTAAACCGGATAACCATACCGCATAATCAGCACATGACATCCCGGATAGGCACCAGCCTTGATTCCTTCTTCTGCAATCGTATCGATTTGAGACAAGATCTCCGAACTCATGTTAAAATCCTCCGGCTTATAGTCACGCGGATGATTCGGATCTAAAGTCACACCGGTTCCTGCCGCAAACAAATTCCCCAACGGAACAGACAGCCGTCCGTCAACCAAAGCTTTTCCCAACAGTACATCCGCAACATAATGCTGCAAGGATTCACTGTCTGAATGAGCCAGCACCACAGAAGCTGCTGAAGCTACCGCCTTTTCCAGCGGAAGCAGAACATCCCCATCCTGAAAACAAACCAGCACCACCGGCTTATCGGCAGCCAGCGGCTCCAGCAAAGAGGCATATTGGGCAACATTCTTTTCGTGTACGGCAACGATAACCTGCTGGGCCGGACGAAGCACTCTTTCCAGGGAACGCAAGGAATCCAAATCTGCCCGAACCCAATTGACAGGAATTACTTCACGCAATCTTTTATAAAAAGGATATGCCTGGGCCAGGCTTGGAGAAAGACTGAGCAACACGGTTCCCGACAGGGACAAGTCCAGTGGGAGCATGTCTTCTTCATTCTTCAGTACGGTCACCGAAGCATTGTTCAAATGACGGATCAAACGCCTTGTCGAAGCTGTTTCAATACGTTTCCGTACATCCGACGGAACAGGAGCCGGACGACGAGACAATCCTAAAGCATATTTATAAGTAAGTACCTTGCGGCAATGTTCATCAATATCCGCTTCAGTCAGCTTTCCGGCTTTCACGGCATTCAGCACGGCATCCAGTTCACGCTTCAGATTACGTGGCGCCAGCAGCAAGTCATTTCCAGCCTGTAAAGCCTGGGCGCATACACCTTCGTTCCCGGAAATACCTTTCATTTCCAGCGCATCCGTAAACACCAGTCCGGAGAAAGCCAGATCCTTCTTCAATAAATCCCGAACGAGAGCCGGAGAAATGGATGCAGGCTTCCGCCCGATCTGAGGCACTTGCAAATGTCCAACCATAACTCCTCCGATTCCAGCCTGAACAGCCTGACGGAAAGGATAAAGTTCAATGCTGTCCAGACGGGCACGATCAAAGTTCAACACAGGAAGCTTCTTGTGAGAATCTGTATCCGTATCACCGTGTCCGGGAAAATGTTTGCAGACTGCCAGCACTCCCCCGTCTTCCAATCCCTTGGAATAGGCAATAACCTTGTGGGCCACATTCTCAGGTACACTTCCGAAAGAACGGGTATTGATCACCGGATTATCCGGATTATTGTCAATATCTGCAACCGGAGCAAAATTCACATGAACGCCTATCAGTTTCAGCTGGCGGGCAACTTCACGGCCATATTCATACAACAGCGAATCGTGCTGGATACATCCTAAAAAACGATTACGCGGAAACTGAGGAGTTTCTTTCAACCGCATGGCCAATCCCCATTCTCCATCGAACGTGATGAGCAATGGAATATCCGCCAATTCCTGGGCCATGTTGGTCAGTTGCACCTGACGTTCCAGTTCACCGCCGGAAAACAAAAAGCCCTCCGACTCCGTATTCACGCACTGCCGCTGTAATATTGGCTTTATTCTTTGCTGTCTGGATCGGAGCTACCGTATGAATAAACAGCTGTCCGATCTTCTGCTTCAAAGTCATTTTGCCCATCAATGATTCAACCCACCTCCTGCATGCAGCTGTATCTTCCACCTGCTGCAAGACATGAGGGGTCTGAGCCAACATCTGCCCGACAAAGAGCAAACATAATCCGAGCCAAGCTATCCGTTTCACCATAGGCTATTTATCTTTTTGCATTTGAACAACCATTTTTCCAACAAAGGCAGCGTGTTTTCCCATCTGCTGAACAGGAACTTCCACCCCATCCAGATTCTTATAAAAGACAGGCTCTTCAAAGAAAGAATGAGAATGTCCGCCTATCACAAGATCAATGTTGCGCGTATTCTCAATCAGTTCTACATCAGAATAAGGTTCACCTTTCCATCCCAGATGAGACAGACAGATCACCAGATCACACTGTTCCTGCTCTTTCAGCAAATCAGCAATGCGCTGTCCTTCCGAAACCGGATCTTCAAACCGAACCTGTCCATAATTCTCATGAGCCACCAAACCGTCAAGTTTTGCTCCCAGTCCAAACACACCGATACGTAAGCCATTCCGTTCCAAAACGACATATTCCTTGACCAGTCCCTCCAATACAGTTCCCTTTACATCATAATTGGCACATACGACAGGAAATTCAGCCATCTTAAAAAGACGTGCCATATTTTCAAGTCCAAAGTCAAATTCATGATTACCGATGGCACAGGCATCATACTTCATGTGATTCATCAGACGGATTTCAACCTCTCCCTTAAACAAATTATAAAACGGAGTTCCCTGCGAGAAGTCACCTGCATCAAACAACAGCAAGTCTTTGTGTTTCTTACGTTCTTGCTGCAAGAAAGCTGCACGACGGGCCATTCCGGCCTTGCCAGCCAGCAAAGTATCAGCAAACGTGTCAGAGAAAGGCTCCACACGACTATGCATATCGTTGGTGTGATAAATATACAGTGACTTAACATTTTGGGCGGCCAGTACGCCTGTCAAAAAAACAACCAGCCCGAAAGTCCATATTCTTTTCATTTTCATACTCATCTTTATTAATACCAACATGTTTATCTGACAATGATACGGTTTTCCGTTTCAGCCTGGATCACACGTCCTTCCTTCTCGCACTTTGCCACATAGTCAAGCAACAGATTCCGCAACAAATGCTTCTTCGACACTTGCTTCGACTTGGCATCACGGAAAGCCTCCAGCTTATCATTGCCTTCAGCCAGATAATCGATCGTTGCAATCGTATATTCCTTATCTTTCTCAATTTGACGTCCGCCCACCTTTGCCTCTTCAAGTTTTCCGTCGGAAGTGATAACCAGCTGTGCGCCACTTATCCCTTCTCCATGGACAGATGCAATCTGAGAAAACAGGGTTTCCAACGTTGCGCCATCCATTGTCACCACGCACAAAGCATTTTCAAACGGAGCTATCTCGTAAATTGTCCCATAAGTAATATTCCCTTCAGGCAAAGCATTACGGATTCCACCCATATTCATGACGGCAACATCTGCCGGCTGACCGGTGAGCTGCTTTGCCCCGTCACGAAGCACATCAGCAATCAAATTGGACAAAGGTGATTCGGGACGATACGCTGTTAAAGTTGCAGCAGCGTATCCGATGACGGGTGACATAATGTTGTCTACTTTTTCTTTATAGTGTTCTACCAACTTTTCAGCTTCCTTATCCGGATACTCATCATACACCGCAGTAATCGGAACGCGTCCTCCTTCTACACGAACCAGAGAATAATTGGACTGACATCCTGCCAGCAACAACAAGCCGGCTCCCATTACAGCTTTCAAGCCATATTTTCTAATCCATTCGTTCATATTTCAGCAAATCTTTATCAGACAAAGGTAGGTAAAATTGATGAAAAATGGAAAGTCTTCAATTATTTCCTGGAAATCATCAAAAAATAAGATTGAAAAACTTGCCTATTTTACAAAAAATCACTTACTTTGCACCGCTTTCGCGCAATCGCTGTCAAGAAGAGTTACTTGATATGTTGCGTTGTAACGATCAAACAATTTAATTAAAAAGAAAAATGGATTTAATTAAAATTGCAGAAGAAGCATTTGCTACCGGAAAACAGCACCCGAGCTTCAAGGCAGGTGACACTGTTACAGTAGCATATCGTATTGTCGAGGGTAACAAGGAACGTGTACAGCTGTACCGTGGTGTTGTTATCAAAATCTCAGGACATGGTGAAAAGAAACGTTTCACTGTACGTAAAATGTCAGGAACTGTAGGCGTAGAACGTATTTTCCCGATTGAATCACCGGCTATCGACAGCATCACAGTTAACAAAGTGGGTAAAGTTCGCCGTGCTAAATTGTATTACCTGCGTGCTCTTACCGGTAAGAAAGCTAGAATTCAGGAAAAACGTGTTAACGCATAATTCCCCGAAAACTATTACTCCTTACACACATACAAAAAGCGGTAACTTACACAAGTTGCCGCTTTTTTATTGCCCCGAACAGCCATAAGGGATGTTAAATAACATTTATTCCTTAAACAACTGAGCCGTTTTCCTTGTTTATAGAATAAAATCAAAGAAGAAACATCCCCATACAATAGTTTTAATAAGTTAGTTAGCAACACAAGCTGCCTTCGGAAAAGAAGAGCAGCTTTTTCTTTTTCAAAAGAAAAACGGGGATATATGCCACACGGCACATATCCCCGTCCATTTAAACATCAGACGAATTAATTGTCTCTAACTTCCCAACCCAATGCACTGGCACCCAAAACGGCTGCATCAGCATCTTTCAACTGGGAAAGCAACAACTTGGTTTTTCCTTCGTAGATCTTCAGTACATTTTCTTCCATCGCTTTCTGAACCGGCTTCATGATATAATCACCAGATTTTGCCAATCCACCAAAGAGGATAATCGCTTCCGGGCTGGAGAAAGCAATGAAGTTTGCCAAAGCTGTACCAAGGATAGTTCCTGTATATTCGAAAATATCCTGAGCCAGTTTGTCACCCTTAACAGCTGCATCATAAACATCTTTCGACACAATTTCTTCTGCCGGAATGTTTCTCAGCAAACTAGGATCTGTACGCTGTACCAAAAACTCACGAGCAGTACGTGCCACACCCGTAGCTGAGCAATAAGTTTCCAAACAGCCCTTACGACCGCAACCACACTGCACGTCCGTCACGGATTCACGATCACATGACCCAATTCTCCGGCAAAGCCATCGTGACCGTAAACCAGTTGTCCATTTATTACGATACCACTACCAACACCTGTACCAAGAGTAATCATAATAAAGTCTTTCATGCCGCGAGCTGCACCATAAGTCATTTCACCGATAGCTGCAGCATTAGCATCGTTTGTTAACGCCGTCGGAATGCCTAACTTTTCTTCAAACATGGCAGCCAAGGGAATCACCCCTTTCCAAGGAAGATTCGGAGCAAATTCAATGGTACCGTTATAGTAGTTACCATTAGGAGCGCCTACACCCATACCTTTAATTCTCTCTGCACCCCAACCTGCTGCAGTCAGCGGAAGAAGTTTTTGCACTGACAGCATCAACATACTCGTCGATTTTATCATACTGCTGTGTCTTTACTGAATCAGAAACTAACACATTACCACGAGAATCGACAATACCAAAACTGTATTTTCCGCCACCGATATCCATTCCTACCACATAAGGTTTTTCCATGTTTATAGTCATGACATTACATTTTTTAGGGTTAATTCTATCACGCAAATGTATAGAATACCACTAAACAGAGCAAATTTTTTTTCATTTATTTATCGAATATCTGTAACTTTTTCTAACTTCGCAATGTCTAACAAACACAAGCAAAAGAAACATGATACATTTGAAAGACATCAACAAGACCTATCACAACGGAGCACCGCTCCATGTATTGAAGGGAATTAATCTCGACATCGAGAAAGGAGAATTTGTCTCCATTATGGGAGCTTCGGGCTCAGGTAAATCTACACTGCTCAACATCCTTGGCATTTTGGACAATTATGATTCAGGAGAATATTACCTGAATGATGTCCTGATCCGGAATCTGAGCGAAACCAAAGCTGCTGAATACCGGAACCGAATGATCGGATTCATTTTTCAGTCGTTCAATCTTATTCCGTTTAAGAATGCCATGGAAAATGTAGCTCTTCCTTTATTCTATCAAGGGGTAAACCGGAAAAAGAGGAATCAGCTGGCACTGGAATATCTGGATAAACTGGGACTCAAAGAGTGGGCTCATCACATGCCTAACGAACTTTCCGGCGGACAGAAACAGCGGGTGGCCATTGCCCGGGCACTAATATCAAAGCCTCAGATCATCCTGGCTGATGAACCGACCGGAGCCTTGGACAGTAAAACCTCCGTAGAAGTCATGCGGATACTGAAAGAGCTCCATGATAAAGAAGGACTGACAATCATTATTGTTACGCATGAAAGCGGAGTCGCCAATCAAACCAATAAGATTATCCACATTAAAGACGGGGTCATCGAACGGATTGAAGATAACATTGATCACAATGCTTCACCTTTCGGAAAGAACGGATTTATGAAATAGCATGTGTTATGATTGATCTGATACAAGAAATATATGGAACCATCCAACGCAACAAACTGCGTACGGTTCTTACCGGATTCTCTGTCGCATGGGGAATCTTTATGTTAATAGTTTTGCTGGGAGCAGGAAACGGACTGATCAATGCTTTTGAAGGACAGACACGGGACATGAAAATGAATTCTATGAAAATCTATCCCGGATATACTTCCAAGCCTTATAACGGATTAAATGAAGGAAGAAGTATTTCACTGGATGATACAGACAGAGAACTGACTGCTACTGCATTCTCTAAGAATATTATCACGACAGGAGCTACCATCAGCAAAGGAAGCGTTTATCTCAACTTCGAAAAAGAAAATGTAAGCATATCACTTGATGGGGTTTTCCCCAGTTATCCGGAACTGGAAGCAATCAAAATCAAGAAAGGACGCTTCATCAACGAACGCGATATGAAAGAACGCCGCAAAGTGATTGTATTGCATGAGAAAACAGCCAAACAACTTTTTCCCAAAAGCCAACCTTTAGGAAAGTACCTCAACGCACAAGGTGTTTCTTATCAGGTCGTAGGGATCTATACAGACCAAAACAGTTTCTCTCCGTCGGCTTTGATTCCTTTTACTACCTTGCAGGTTGTGTATAATAAAGGTGACAGTATTGACAACATCACATTTACAACCCGGGGACTTACCAGTGAAGCCGAGAACGAACTGTTTGAGAAAGATTACCGTCAGGTTATGGGAAGCAAAAAAATGTTTGCGGCAGATGATGACGGTGCTATATGGATATGGAACCGCTTTACCCAATATCTCCAGCAACAGGCAGCCAATCAGACCTTGCACATTGCGATTTGGGTAATCGGAATCTTTACGTTGCTGAGCGGCATTGTGGGAGTCAGCAACATCATGCTGATTACCGTGCGCGAACGTACTCACGAATTCGGCATACGAAAAGCACTGGGAGCAAAACCTTCCTCCATTCTATGGCTGATTATATCTGAAAGCGTTGTCATCACAACATTCTTCGGATACATCGGCATGGTAGCCGGAATTGCCGTTACCGAGTACATGAACAAAGTGGCCGGAACGCAAACCATGGATGCAGGCTTGTTTAGCGTGACAGTCTTTGAAAATCCGACAGTGGATATTCACATCGCTATCCAGGCCACCCTGACACTTATTATTGCCGGAACTCTGGCCGGTCTTTTCCCTGCAAGAAAAGCTGTCCGCATCCGGCCTATTGAAGCACTTAGAGCAGACTGATTATGAAACAATTTGATCTAGATACGTGGGAAGAAATACTTGTCACGATCACACGAAACAAGACACGAAGCCTTTTAACCGCATTCGGTATATTCTGGGGAATCTTCATGCTGATTTCTCTGCTGGGCGGTGCGAAAGGTATGCAGGAAACATTGTCACTCCAGTTTAAAGGATTTGCCACAAATTCCGGATTCATGGGTACGAACCAGACAAGCAAGGCTTACCGGGGATTTCAGCAAGGACGTTACTGGGATCTGGAAAACAAAGATGTAGAACGGATCCTGCGCAATGTGGAAGGAGCAGACGTCGTTACTCCGACACTTGCACGCTGGGGAGTGAACATTGTCTACAACGAACAAAAGATCTCCGGAACCCTGAAAGGACTCTATCCTATTTACAGCCAAATAGAAGAACCCCTGATCACGCAAGGGCGCTACCTGAACGATATGGATGTAAGAGATAACCGGAAAGTTTGCATCATCGGCAAACAGATCTATGAATCCTTATTTCCGGGAGGAGAAAACCCCTGCGGAAAATACATCGAAATCAACGGTATCTATTATCAGGTGATCGGCGTAAACATGGGAACAGGAAATGTTTCTATCCAGGGAAATACGGAAACTTCTGTTATCATTCCATTCAGCACCATGCAGAACAATTATAATTTCGGTCAGAAAGTCCAGATGATTGCCTATATTGCACGGAAAGGATATGCCATCAGCGAAGTGGAAAAGGATATCGCCAGGATTGTGAAACAGGCACATCTGATCCATCCGGACGATGACCAGGCACTCGTACAGCTGAATGCCGAAGTTCTTTTTGGCATGATGGACAACCTTTTCTCAGGCATACGCATCCTGGGATGGATGGTCGGTTTGGGAACCTTGCTTGCAGGGGCGATCGGAGTCAGCAACATCATGATGGTTACAGTGAAAGAACGTACCACAGAAATCGGTATCCGGCGGGCAATCGGTGCACGGCCCAACGATATTCTCCAGCAGATTCTTTCAGAAAGTATTGTACTGACAAGCCTTGCAGGAATGAGCGGAATTACCTTTGCGGTCTTTCTTCTGAACATCGTAGAAAGTGCCACATCGACTCCGACAGCACCAATCCATTTTCAAATCAGCTTCTGGCAGGCAATCGGAGCTTGCATTTTGCTGATCATACTTGGACTTCTGGCCGGACTGGCACCGGCATACCGGGCCATGGCCGTAAAACCAATTGAAGCAATCAGAGACGAATAAACCAATATAAAAACGACAAACAAGTGAATATTAACCCATTTATTAACAAAACAAACACCTTTTCTTATGAAAAAGTACATTAAAATAGCTCTGCTGGTAATTCTGGCATTGATTTTCATCGGAACCTTTGTATTCCTTTATCAAAAATCCCAACCCAAAGAAACTATTTATGACGTATTGACTGCTGAAAAAGATACGTTAGTGCAAACCACTGTAGCAACCGGAAAGATTGAACCACGCGATGAAGTCCTGATCAAACCTCAGATCTCGGGTATCATTGACGAGGTATATAAGGAAGCCGGACAAAAAATCAAGAAAGGAGAAGTGATTGCTAAAGTCAAAGTAATCCCGGAACTTGGTTCACTGAACGCCGCTGAAAGCCGGGTAAGACTGGCTGAGATGAACGGACGACAGGCCGAAACCGACTTGCAGCGCATGGAGAAACTGTATAAAAGCAAACTGGTCAGCAGTGAAGAATACGAAAAAACTCTTCTGACAACCCAGCAGGCCCGTGAAGAACTTCAGGCAGCTAAAGATAATCTGGAAATCGTAAAAGAAGGTATCACTAAAAACAGTGCTTCATTCAGTAGTACCCTTATCCGATCTACTATTGACGGATTGATTTTGGACGTACCTATCAAAGTGGGTAACTCCGTTATCATGAGCAATACCTTCAATGACGGAACCACCATCGCTACCGTGGCAGACATGGGTGATCTGATCTTCCGCGGAAACGTAGATGAAACGGAAGTGGGACGCATTCACGAAGGAATTCCTGTAAAAATCACTTTAGGAGCTTTACAGAATATGCAGTTTGATGCCACACTGGAATATATTTCTCCGAAAAGCACGGAAAACAACGGAGCCAATCAGTTTGAAATCAAAGCAGCCATCCAGGTGCCGGACAGCGTAACGATCCGTTCAGGCTACAGTGCCAATGCCGAAATGGAACTGCAGCGTGCCGACAATGTAGTTGCCATTGCTGAAAGTGCCATTGAATTCGAAAATGATTCAGCCTTTGTCTATGTCCTGACCGACAGCGTACCGGTCCAGAAGTTCGAACGCCGTTCAGTGACTACCGGAATCAGCAACGGTATCAAGATCGAAATCAAGAAAGGATTGAATGCAGGTGAACAAGTACGCGGACTGAAGAAAGGAGAATAAGCCATGATAACAACCAAACAAAAATATCTCGCAACATTAACTTTTTGTGCCTGCACACTCTCTGTCCAGGCACAGGAGGCCTGGAGCCTGAAACAATGTATCGACTATGCCATCGAACATAACCTGACCATCAAGCAACAGGAAGCAAGCCGTGACCAGAGTGAAGTGGAATTGAATACAGCCAAATGGAGCAGACTGCCCGATTTGAACGGAAGTGCTTCCCACTCTTTCAACTTCGGCCGAAGCCTGCAGGCTGATAATACTTACCAGAGTATCAATACACAGAACACTGGTCTGAACCTGACAACCAGTGTCCCGTTGTTTACCGGTATGCAGATTCCTCACAGCATTTCACTGGCCAAACTGAATCTGAAAGCAGCCATCGAGGATCTGAACAAAGCCAAAGAAGATATCAGCATTCAGGTAGCATCTGCCTATCTGCAAGTTCTGTTCAATGAAGAACTGGCTAAGGTGGCCCACCAGCAAGTCAGCTTAAGTCAGGAGATGCTGAAGCAAAAAGAAGCCTATTACCAGAACGGCAAAGCTTCAGAAGCAGAATGGCGTGAAGCGCAGTCGCGTGTGGCACAAGACCAACTGTCTGCCGTTCAGGCCGACAACAATTACCAACTGGCCCTACTCGACCTCAGTCAGTTGCTGGAACTGCCTTCTCCGGATGACTTCCACATCGTTTCACCTGAAGTAGACGAACAAGCCCTGACTGCTTCGCTCACCTCACCGACTGAAATCTATTCACAGGCGGTACTTTCAAAACCTTCAATCCTTGCTGCACAATATCGTCTGGAAGGAGCACGGCACAACATTCGTATTGCCCAAAGCCGATATTATCCGCAATTAAACTTCGGTGCCGGTCTGAGTACGAACTATTATAATGTCTCCGGACGGGAAAACGGAAACTTCGGTGCACAGCTGAGAGACAACTTCAGCCAGTATATAGGTCTTTCTCTGAGCATTCCTATCTTCAACCGGTTCAGTACCCGCAATCAGGTAAGAAGCGCACGCATCCAGCAAAGCAATCTGAACTGGCAGCTGGAAGAAAGTAAAAAGACACTCTACAAAGAAATCCAGCAAGCTTACTACAATGCTCTGGGTGCTGAAAGCAAATTGCAGAGCAGCCGTACGGCCGATGAAGCAGCCGAAGCCTCCTTTCTCCTGATGAAAGAAAAATATGCCAACGGGAAAGCTAATGCTACTGAATATAACGAAGCAAGAACAAACTGGATGAAGGCCGTATCCGATCGCATTCAGGCCAAATACGACTTTATCTTCCGGACCAAAATCCTGGATTTCTACAAAGGTGTTCCTCTCACCTTATAAAGCATAATATATGACCCTTCGATGCCCCGTAATCGTATATACGTTGGAGCCTCATCGTACTACTCGATGACCCGCAAACGTATATACGTTGCGGCCTCATCGTGCTACTCAGTGACTCGTAATTGTATATACGTTGCAGCACCATCGTATATTCCCTAAGATTCAAACCATTTCCCGAAGGCTTCCAGCTTTTTCAAAAACGTTTCGACGTTTAAGAAAAAAGTATTCGGCATTTTCTTTTAAACATCGAAGCGTTTTTTTAAACATTCAATTACTCATCATTACAACCGGCGGGCTCCTTCGTTCTTCCGTCTGTTTTCGTTCGATTCTTTCCGATAAGAATGCCCCTGTTCTTTTCGTCCCGGACGATATTCCGGACGTTTGTCTGATTCGTGACGCCCCGGACGAGTGACCGGTTTTTCAGGGCGAGGCGATGGAGAAGGCTTGACAGAAGGCTTCATTACGGGACGTCCCGGACGGCCTGGACGAACGGGAAGAGGTTTGGGAGGTGCAGGACGATGAATAACATCCGGACGGGGAACCTTTTGGGGATGCGGATGCAGTCCCGGACGGAAATCATGTTTGCGGAAATCATCCCGGCAACGATAAAAGCCGGTATATACAGGATGATGATAGCGACCCGTAAAATGACGGCGATAATAGCTGGCTCCTCCAAAATGACAACGGGCATGAGCACCCCGATAAGTTAAATAATGAACCGGACGGGAAAAATAAAAATAATCATAATCCGTATATACCTTATATATTCTAAGGTAGCATACGTTATTCAAGGCGTAAACGGGACGGAAAAAATATTCAATTCCCATAAAACGCACATACTCCGGACTGGAAAGGATCCAGCGTAAATCATCGTTCCGCTCATCCAGAAAACGGTAATACGCATCAAGTGCAGCAGCATCCGCCCGGGCCATTCCGGAAAGATAGGGAGTAACATTGCTGAGGAAATCAAAATTAACCTCAAACAAATCATTATACTGATTCTGATTCAGATGCAACTCAAAGGCCATACGATCAGTCAGGAAACGGGCATTTACCCGGATATCTCCCAAGCCGGAGGCCGAAACAGGAAGCAGCATACAGGAAAAGACTGCCAGCAACCAAAACTTTTTCAAATACTGTTTCATACGCTTTTTCTTTTTTGATTACATTGCAAATTTAGCAAGGGAAAAAACTTCTTACAACAGATAATCCCCATGTTTGGATAGGAAGTCTCCTATTTTCATGGGGCATTTCCCTATTGGCACATAACAGCTTGTCCCGCCTACCGGCATTTCATCAGTAACAGGATTCCTCCGTTCGCCCCTTTATCAGGCCAGACGGATTCCTGTATCTTCCAAAACAATCAGACGTTTCTTATACAAATCTCCGACAGCTTTCTTGAATGTCTTCTTGCTGACACCGAAAGTCTCATAAATCACGTCGGCATCAGTTTTGTCATTCAAACTGATATGTCCGCCTTTTTCCTTGATATATTGAAGCAATGTTTCAGAGAAGTCATCCACTTTTTTGGCTCCGTAAGGCTGTAGCTCAAGGTCAATCTTGCCGTCTTCACGCACCTGCTTGATATACGCTTTCAGCTTCATTCCCAGCTTGACCGGCTGGAAAATCTCATTCTGATAAAGCATACCGCTGAAACGATTGTCAACAATGACTTTAAATCCAAGATCTGTCTTTTGCCAGACCAGTACATCAACCTCCTCACCCCGGCGATACACGGGCTTTTCATCCGACAAATAACGTTCCACCTTGGCAGATGCCACAATGCGGAAACTTTCTTCATCCAAATGTACATGCACGATGTACCGGTTTCCCTTCAGCATCTTCATCTTCTGCTCACGGAAAGGAACAAACAAATCTTTCATCAGTCCCCAGTTCAGAAAGGCTCCGAACTGATTGACCCAGGCAACTTCCAGAGAGGCAAACTCACCCACCTGCACATAAGGATGCAATGTCGTTGCTACCAGACGTTCTTCCATATCCAGATAAATAAAAACGTTCAGAACATCTCCCGGCTTGCATCCGGCAGGAACATAACGTTTGGGGAGAAGAATTTCTCCGTCTTCATCTCCATTCAAGTAAACTCCGAAATCGACTTCCTTAACAACTTCCAGTTGATTATATCTTCCTAACGCTATATGACCCATAATCCTTTTATTTGGGGATAAAGGTACGGATTTATCTTCATATAAACGTGATTTCAGTATACGAATCTTGCTTTTCTGCTCTTTTCTTTATCCATCTCCGCCCCAACAAAGAAATACCGCACAAGAATATCTGAAATAAACTCTATCTTTGCAGAAGAAACCTGATTCTATAAAAACAAAAGAAAATGAAAAAACTATTGATCATCTGCCTGGCCGGAATATCCGGAATACTGACTACCGCATGCCAGGAAAAGAAAACAGACAAAATTACCGTAAACTGGGCAACCTTCAACATTCGCTATGACAACCCGGCTGACAGCCTGAACAACTGGAAATACAGAAAAGACACCGTCGCAGCTTTTATCAAAGCGAACCAGCTGGACATTGTAGGCATGCAAGAGGTTTTACACAACCAGCTGGAAGATCTCAAACAGCGTTTACCCGAATATGCAGAAGTGGGAGTTGGACGTGAGGACGGAAAAACACAGGGAGAATATGCTCCGCTATTCTATCGGAAAGACCGGTTTGAAGCATTGGACAGCAATACGTTCTGGCTTTCACAATATCCCGACAGCGTAGGTTTCATCGGATGGGACGGTGCATGTACCCGCATTGCAACCTGGGCAAAACTGAAAGACCGGAAAACCGGAAAGATCTTCATGGCAGTCAACACCCACTTTGATCACATCGGAGTAGAAGCACGCAAAAACAGCGCTTTGCTGATCATTCAGAAGATCAAGGAAATCGTAGGCGACCAACCTGCCGTATTAACAGGCGATTTCAATGTTTCTGACCAATGGGATGCCTACACGACGATCACAACTAATTCTTTCGTTCTGAAAGATGCCTATAAAATCGCAGATAAACAAGAGGGAGTTAACTATACTTTCCATGATTTCGGACGCGAACCGACCGACAAACGCGAAAAAATAGACTTCATTTTCGTAACACCTCTGATAAAAGTAAAAGATACATCCATACCTCAGGAATCTCAAGGTGAAACCGGCTTCCTGTCCGACCACAACCCTCAATTGGCCACACTGGAATTCTAAATTTATTTCCACGAACCAGAATCTTTTTTCATCCGTCTTCCGCTTCCCTGCAATCATCCATTCAGAAAACGGAAGACGGCTGATTTTTATATCCTATCCGGAGTATAAAAACTCATTTGATCTCTCCCTGAAAAATCTGACACCGGTAAAGAGCCGGCGAAATACCATAGCACCGTTTAAAGAATTTTCCGAAAGCAGACTGGTCACTGAAAAAAGCTGGTCTGACACACTTTGTATACTATAATCCGGATTACGCAAAGCCAGCTTGGCTTCTTCAAGCAGAAGTTCATCAATAATCATACGGGCCGTTTTCCCATATAAACGCTTCGTGAACGCCGTAAGTGTATTGGCCGAAATCCCCAACTGCTCACGTACCACTTTACCTCATGATGTTCCCGACAATGTACATGAGCCAAATGAAGAAAATGACCTCCCGAATCTCCCCACTTATAAAGCTCCGCAGGCTGAAGCACAGAGCGGCATTGACGGAATACCACATTCCAAAATTCACATAAAAAAGCGCACATCAGACTTTGGACAAGCTCTCTCCGAAACACATCAATCCGTTCCGTCATTGATGAAAACAAAGCAGAAACCAGTGATTCCATTCTGACAGCATCTTCGGAAGAAAATAAAATAAAAGGACTTTGTGCAAAAGCCATCATCCGCTCAGATATACGGGTCCTGAGCTTGGACGTTACTTCATGGAAAAATCCAGTCTCTGCGGCCATCAAATAGACTTCCACCTCTCCTTTCAATTCAATATTTTCCCAACGGTTAGGAAGCACGAAATCAATATAAACCGGAGCAAGCAAGCCTATCCGATTACCATTCAATGTAAGATGCAGCTCCCCACGCATAATAAACAATGCAGCATGATCATGGCGTCCGTCCGGTAATCCATAATTCAGCAAGCCTCCGTCACCTTCCAGCCTGACCATCACCAGCTCATTTCCACAATTCACCATGTCTCCCCTGCATTCATCAGTCTCCTTGTCCCGAATCCAGTCAGATACAAAATCCTTTAAGTTTCTCATACTCCCTTATTTATTCATCCTTTCAGGTTATACCCGATAAAAATCCCATGCACCAGATTCTTTAAGAATCATTCTCTAAAGATGACGTAAAAGTAAGAGGAAGAACTTATAAACCGAAGTTTTTTTTCACTTATTAAAAATTATAAAGCAAAAAGTCGTAAAGCGTGAATTCAAACCAATCGCTGGTGAAATCGAACCAAAAGAAGAACTTGCATTGCCGATAACTTTGCGTCATAAAACTTTAAACGAATTAAGTTAAAAATGAAAAGATTGTTTTTACAAGCAAGTGCATGGATCCTTTGTATCCTGCTTGCAACTGCCTGCAAGAATGCCCCTCAAAACATGAATGGAGGAAGCTACAAAACGATGGAAGTAACACGAGGCACACGCACACTGAACCAAAATTATACCGCGGTCATCAACGGACGGCAAAGTGTGGAAATACGCCCTCAAGTAAGTGGAACCATTACGCAAATCTGTATTGACGAAGGTGCCAAAGTGAAAAAAGGCCAGACTCTGGTGATTATTGACCAGGTACCTTATGAAGCAGCCTTGCAAACAGCCGTTGCAAATGTCAAGAATGCAGAGGCCGCAGTTGCAACGGCCCGGCTCACGGCAGAAAGCAAAGAAGAATTATTCAAAGAACATGTTGTTTCTGATTTTGATCTGCAAACGGCACGAAACAGTCTCTTTCAGGCTGAAGCAACTCTGGCACAAGCCAAAGCCGACGAAATTAATGCCAGAAACAATCTGTCATATACAGAGGTTAAAAGTCCTGTCGATGGTGTATCCGGCATGCTGCCTTACCGAGTCGGAGCTCTTGTCGATGCTTCGATCTCTACTCCGCTGACTACGGTTTCCGACGACGAAGAAATGTATGTGTACTTTTCGATGACAGAAAGCCAGATCCTTTCCCTGATACGTGCAAACAAGACACTGGAAGAAGCTCTCAAGCAAATGCCGGAAGTTGAACTTCAGTTAAGTGACGGTCTGACATATAATCACAAAGGAAAAATTGATGCCATCAGCGGAACCATTGATGCTAATACCGGAGCCGTAAGCCTGCGAGCAACGTTCCCCAATCCGGAACACATGCTTCGGAATGGAGGAAGCGGTACCATCATTTTTCCTTATGTAAAAGAAAATGCACTGATTGTTCCACAGGAAGCTACTTACGAAATACAAGATAAGATTTTGTCTATAAGGTTGTAGACGGAAAAGCCACTTCAGCTCAGGTAGAAGTGTTCCCGGTCAACAACGGAAAGGAATATATCATTGAAAAAGGCCTGAAAGAAGGTGATATCATTATCGCAGAAGGTGCCGGACTGGTACAGGAAGGAACAGTCATCACTCCGTCTGGTTCCAATGACCAACCGGCTCAATAATCATTGAAAAGGAGGATTTATCATGAAACTCAGAACATTTATCGACCGTCCCATTCTGGCATGCGTCATTTCAGTCCTGATTTTGATGCTGGGACTTATCAGTCTCTTCAATTTGCCAATGGAACAATATCCTGACATTGCACCGCCTACCGTAATGGTTTCTACCAGTTATACGGGTGCCAATGCAGAAACCGTACAAAAAAGTGTTATCGTTCCTCTAGAAGAAGCCATCAACGGTGTGGAAAACATGACTTACATGACTTCTACATCCACCAACAACGGCTCTGGAAGCATCACTGTTTATTTTAAACAGGGAACAGATCCCGACATGGCTACCATCAATACCAAAAACCGTGTTTCCGAAGCTGAAGGACTGTTACCTGCCGAAGTAACCAAAGTTGGTGTCACCGTTGAAAAACGACAGAACAGTACACTAAAAATATTGACTCTATACAGTCCCGATAACAGTTATGACCAGACTTTCATCAACAACTATTTCAAGATCAATATCGAACCTCGCCTGTCCCGTATTACAGGTGTAGGAAATGTCAATGTGATGGGTGGAGATTATGCCATGCGTATCTGGCTGAATCCACGGGTTATGGCACAATATTCACTGGTACCCGATGATGTCATCAGTGCGTTGGGTGACCAGAACGTAGAAGCTGCAACCGGAACATTAGGAGAAGACTCGGAGAATACTTACCAGTATACTTTAAAATACCGCGGCCGTTACGAGACATCTGAAGAGTTCGGCAACATCGTTATCAAATCACTTGCCAACGGAGAAGTCCTCAGACTAAAAGATATCGCCAAGGTTGAGCTCGGAGCTCAAAGCTATGCTTACAACAGCGAAATCAACGGACATCCGGGAGCAACGTGTATGATTTCACAAACAGCCGGTTCAAATGCCAACGAAATCATTCAGGAAATTGATAAACTGACAGAGGAAATTTCCAAGGAACTGCCCAAAGGCCTGGTTCTGTCCGACCTGATGAGTACAAAAGACTTCCTGGATGCCTCTATCCATGAAGTTGTAAAAACTTTGATCGAAGCCATTCTGCTGGTTATCCTGGTTGTTTACGTTTTCCTTCAAAGCGTACGGTCAACCATCATTCCGGCAGTATCCATTATTGTTTCACTGATCGGAACATTTGCTTTCCTTTATCTGGCCGGATTCAGCCTCAACCTGCTGACACTCTTCGCACTGGTTCTGGTTATCGGTACGGTAGTCGATGATGCAATCGTCGTAGTCGAGGCCGTACAGGCGAAATTCGATGAAGGCGAACGCTCGCCTTACAAGGCAACCACAGGCGCCATGGACGGAATTGCTGCCGCCATCGTTACCACTTCTCTGGTATTCATGGCCGTATTTATTCCATCTTCTTTCATGGGAGGAACCAGCGGTACATTCTACATGCAGTTCGGTCTGACCATGGCTGTTGCAGTAGGTATATCAGCCATCAATGCCCTGACATTAAGTCCGGCCTTGTGTGCGCTTATCATGACGCCTCACATTGACACGACCACGGAACAGAAATTAAGTTTCTCTACCCGTTTTCACCATGCTTTCGAAGCATCGTTCAACCGGCTTATCCTGCGTTACAAAAATGGAGTAAAATGGTTTTTCCGTCGCAAATGGGTTGTCGGAACGGCTTTGGTAGCCAGCATGGCCTTACTGGCGGTATTGATGAAGACAACCAAGACCGGTCTGGTTCCTGATGAAGATATGGGATGTATCTTCATGAACGTCACGACTCCTCCCGGAAGCAGTCTTTCACAGACCATCAAGGCGATGTCTGAAGTAGAAAACAGCATCAAGGATATTCCACAAATCATGAGCTACTCCAACGTGAGTGGTTACAGTATGATGGGAGGACAGGCTCCTTCCGGCGGTATGCTGATTATCCGTTTAAAGCCCTGGGAGGAACGTCCGGAGAAAAAAGACGAAATTAATGCTGTCATTGCTGAAATCTACAAACGTACGGCTAATATCAAATCGGCAAAGCTCTTTGTCTTTGCCCAGCCGACCATCATGGGTTATGGTATGGGAAGCGGTTTTGAACTTTATGTACAGGACCGTGCCGGAGGTGACATCAATACACTTCAGAAATACACAACCGATTTCATCGCTGCCCTGAACCAGCGTCCTGAAATTCAGATGGCGTATACTTCATTTGACACCAAATTCCCTCAATACACCGTCGAAGTGGATGCTGCCCGATGTCAGCGCGCAGGGATTACAACGACTGATGTTCTCAGTGTCTTATCCGGTTTTATCGGAGGTAACTATTCGTCAAACTTGAACCGTTTCTCCAAGCTTTACAGAGTCATGGTACAGGCAGATAAAGTCTATCGCCTTGACAAGGATGCCCTGAACAACATGTTTGTACGAACCTCATCCGGAGAAATGGCCCCCATCGGGCAGTTTGTCACACTGACCAAGGTATACGGAACCGAAACACTGACCCGGTTCAATTTGTACAACTCCATTCAGGTAAATGGTCTTCCTGCCGACGGATACAGTACCGGAGAAGCCATTGCTGCCATTGAAGAAGTAGCCAAACAGACACTCCCCGTTGGATACGGATATGAGTTTGGAGGTATTACACGTGAAGAAGCCGGAAGCGGAAGCAATACGATCATTATCTTTGCTATCTGTATCATCTTTGTCTTCCTTATTCTTTGCGCACTCTACGAAAGCATTTTCGTACCGCTGGCTGTCATGCTCAGCGTACCTTTCGGATTGATGGGAAGTTTCCTCTTTGCCAAGATGTGGGGACTGGAAAACAATATTTACATGCAGACCGGTCTGATCATGCTGATCGGATTGCTGGCTAAAACAGCCATTTTGCTGACCGAATACGCATCAGCCCGTCGCCGTCAGGGCATGACCATCGCCCAGGCCGCTGTCTCGGCAGCCGGTGTCCGCCTGCGTCCGATCCTGATGACGGCTCTTACCATGATCATCGGATTGCTTCCGCTGGTATTTGCTTCCGGTGCAGGATCAAACGGAAACATCTCACTCGGAGTAGGAACAGTTGGCGGTATGATTGTGGGTACACTTGCTTTGCTTTTCGTTGTTCCGACCTTGTTTATCGTGTTCCAGACTTTACAGGAAAAACTAATGCCGGCACGCAAAAGAGACAAGGATTAATCAGAAAACAATTTCAAATTAAAAAAAGATGAAAAGACTATTTATAGCTGCCCTTTCTTTAATGGCAACCGGTTGCGGCATATATAACCGATACGAACGGCCTGATTCCGTCCAGGTGGAAGCAGACAGTCTCTATCGCACGGAAGATGCCCCCGATACAACATCCTCCCTTGCTTCACTCAAATGGGAGGAACTGTTTACGGATCCTTATTTGCAGTCACTCATCCGCCGCGGTCTGGAAGCAAATACGGACTTACAAACTGCTGTTCTGCGCGTGGAAGAAGCTCAAGCTACTCTCCGTTCGTCCAGACTGGCCTACCTTCCTTCAGTACAGCTTGACCCGCAGGGTACGCTCTCCAGCTACGACGGAAGCAAAACACAAAAGACATATTCTCTAGGTGGTTCTGCATCATGGGAAATCGACCTGTTCGGCAAACTGACAAATGCCAAACGTCAGTCACGGGCCGCTCTCCTGGAAAGTGAAGCCTACCGACAGGCCATGCAGACTCAGGTCATAGCTACCGTAGCAGAAAGCTATTATTCACTGCTAATGCTTGACGAGCAGATCAGAATAACCGAACAGACGGTTGAAAGCTGGCGGGAATATGTTCAATCCCTGCAAGCCCTGATGAAAGCAGGAGAAGCCGACCGGGCAACATTAAGCCAGGCTGAAGCTTCACGCCTGAGCGCCGAAGCCTCTCTCCTCTCTCTTCAGCAACAGGTGTCTGAACAGGAAAACGCCCTGTGCAGTTTTATTGGAGAAGCTTCCAGAAATATTGAACGCGGCACTCTGGACGAGCAACAGTTTCCACAGGAAATGTCAGTAGGTTTACCTGTTGAATTGCTATCCCGGCGTCCGGATGTCCGTCAGGCTGAAGCTTCCCTGATGCAAGCTTTCTATGCGACCAATTCCGCCCGTTCAGCTTTCTATCCCAGCATAACCCTGAGCGGAAGCGCCGGATGGACCAACAGTGGAGGTGCTGCCATTGCAAATCCCGGCGCCTGGTTGCTGCAAGCCGTTGGATCTCTGGTTCAGCCGCTCTTCAACCGCGGACAAAACATTGCCAACCTGAAGATCGCCAAGGCCCAGCAACAGGAAGCCTTACTGAATTTCAAACAATCTTTGCTCGATGCAGGACAGGAAGTCAACAATGCGCTGACCCAATGGCAGACAGCCAGAGAACGCATCCGGCTGGAGAATGAACAAGTAAAACATCTGGAGACAACTGTCTCTGATACCCACCTGCTGATGAAATATGGTACCATCAATTATTTGCAGGTACTAACCGCACGTCAGTCCCTTCTTTCAGCCCAGCTGAATCTGGCCTCCGACCGATATAATGAAATACAAGGTGTTATAAATCTTTATCACGCTCTGGGAGGAGGATGCTGACAGTATCCTCACTTCATCTATTCATGCAGAAAAATCCGTATGCCTCGCGACGAAGCGTACGGATTTCTTTTTTCAGGGAGGTCAAACCTGTCAATTAATTGCTAACTTTGTCCCATCATTATCAAGCATTGAAACATCATGAACTATCTTTCCAAATGGCGCCGAAAATGGCATCAGTTCCTGCACGACGAAGACCTGAAACAACGAATCTATTCCATCGTATTCGAATCTGATACCCCGAAAGGGAAACTTTTTGACATCATTCTGATCGGAAGCATTACGCTCAGCGTACTGCTCGTCATTCTGGAAAGCATGCACATATTTCCCCATTCGGCTTATCTGGCTCTGCGGATCACGGAATATATCCTCACGTTTTTCTTCACCGTAGAATATCTGGCACGCATTTATTGCCTGAAGCAGCCCCGCAAGTACATTTTCAGTTTCTTCGGCATCGTCGACCTGCTGGCCACACTTCCCGTCTACCTGAGCTTTTTCCTTCACGGCTCCCACTATTTGCGGGTGATCCGTGCGTTCCGGCTCATCCGGGTGTTCCGTATCTTCAAGCTCTTTACATTCATCAACGAAGGCAATCTTCTTCTGCGCTCCCTGTGGATCAGTGCTCCCAAGATTTCCATCTTTTTCTTTTTCGTGCTCATTCTTGTCACCTCCATGGGAACGGTCATGTATATGATTGAAGGAAATGTGCCCGACTCGCAGTTCAATAACATTCCCAACAGCATCTACTGGGCCATTGTCACGATGACCACAGTAGGCTATGGGGACATCACTCCCGTTACCCCGACCGGCCGTTTCCTCTCGGCCGTCATCATGCTCATCGGTTACACCATCATTGCCGTACCTACCGGAATCGTTTCGGCTACCATGGTAAGCGAACATAAAAAACAGGAGAAACGCCGCTGCCCTCGCTGTCACCGTGACGGACATGAGTTTGAAGCCCTCTATTGCAAATACTGCGGTGCCAGACTGAAACAGGAAAAGCCTGAAACGCCCGAAAAGGAACGTCGTGCAGACGAACGTTTCTGATTCTGAAAAAAGGCCTCGGGCTTTTAAAAAAACGTTTCGACGTTTTCATAAAAAGATTTCGGCGTTTTAAGGAAAAGAATTCGACGTTTTTCTTCAAAGACGGGCTCCGCATAATCACCTGAATTACAACACATCATTAAAGGCATAGTCAAGAATCGTCCAGTGCAGTTCCTGACTGACTTTACTTTTCGGGAATTTATTTTCAGACTTTGCTGGCCGGAACTGTTGAAAAGACATACCTGACAAAAAGAACAATTTCACTTTTTTTCTCATCCGGGCATAGTGGATTTATCCCGAAACGCCGTCATAATAAAATAAACACCCGCTAAAATCACTGAAGGATGAACAAAGCAAACATAGACATCGATACTACTTTCAAATACTACTACCGACCCTTATGCCTGTATGCCATTCATTATGTCCGGAACATGGAACTGGCAGAAGACATCGTACAGGACAGCTTTTCCGCTTTATGGGAAAAGCTCAACGAACAGGAGCATCCGATTGAAAACCTCAAAGCATACCTATATACCATGGTACGCAACCGCAGTCTGGACTATCTGAAAAAGGAACAACTTTTCGACATGTCCCTTTCTCCTGCCGATCTAGAAGAAACACTTACTGATGAAGAGGCAGAAAATCGCTCACTTATGGAAGCACGGATGTGGACAGCCATTGATGCTCTGCCTGAACGATGCCGGGAAGTTTTTCTGCTGAACAAACGTGATGGCATGAAATACAAGGAAATTGCCGAACTCTTCGGCATCTCCGTCCATACGGTAGACAACCACATCACCAAGGCACTCCGGCTGATCCGGGAGGGTGCGAAAAAAATCTATACCTTTCTGTTTAACTAATATTCACGAGGAAGCCATAGGGACATTTCACCAATTCTTCCTCTTAGCGATGTAACTTCAAACTACAGATGTATGAAAGAATTAGAAAACAAATGCCTCCGGTTTGTCCTGCATTACTATCAGAAAGATAAACTGGATACACCGAAAGCCTTGAAAGCATTCAAAGAGAAAAACCGGATCTCTGTACACAAACACTCCTCTTTCCGTAATTTCCTGTTTACATCAGGAGCTGCTGCCATAATCCTGCTGGCAGTGGCTCTGCATACAGTGCTCCGTCCGGATTCCGAACGAACCGTGATTACCGCACATGCCCAACGGGTGAACTATCTGCTTCCGGACAGTTCTCTCCTGACCTTGTACCCTTATTCTTCGGTCAGCTTCTGCAAGCAAACCTATCAGAACGACCGGCGTGAAATTCAGATGAAAGGAAAAGTTGCATTTACTGTCAGACACGATGAAACCCGCCCCTTCCGTGTACTGGGCCGGCTTACACAAACAGTCGTGCTGGGAACGCAGTTCACAGTCGACGAAAGCCGGCAGGACACCGCTTCCGTGCAAGTAACAACAGGTAAAGTCCGGCTCATTTCGCTACAGGGAACGGAAAGTGTTATCCTGACCAAAGGCATGACTGCACAAATCGTCAAAGGGGAAACGAAGCCCCGGGTGATCTCTCAAAAGCAGAAAATCCGGAAAGGCAGCTTCCAGTTTGAAAATACACCGCTGTCTCAGGTCCTTGAACAACTGTCCCGATATTATCAGGTACGCCTCACGACACAGGCATCCGACAGACGACTGACAGCCCGATTTGAAGAACGCAGTCTGGATGAAATCATTGAGATCATTGAAAAGGTGTTGAAGGTCAAAATCAGAAAGGAGAAACCATGAGAGTGCTTTTCAGTATGCTGATCGTCTGCATCTGGCTGAGTGCAGCCGCTCAGTCCGGACAGACAGAAATGAGTAAAGCCATCGGTCAGATACAGCAATTGTATGGAATGAATTTCGTATACGATGCCTCTCTGACTGCTGTCAGACCGAAACAAAAACCCCTGCCTGACAAAACGCTGGCTGAAAATCTCAGGCGAGTGTTCGGAGGAACGGGTATCCAATGGGAAATACAGGACAAGTATGTTCTGCTGTTGCGTCCCAATCTGTACACCTTTTCCGGCTACATCCGCCTGGAAAACGGAGAGTCGCTGATCAATGCAACCGTATTCGATGCCGGAACCCAAACGGGAACTCTCAGCAATGAACACGGTTTCTTCAGCATGACGCTCCCCGAAGGGAATCATGTCATCCGCTTTTCGTATACCGGTTGTCAGGAAGTGAACAAAGCAATCAGCCTGCAGGCCGACCACACGGAAACCGTTTATCTGAAAGAAAACATCACTTCATTGGGAGAAGTAGAAATCAGGGCCGACCTGAATTCACCTCTCCGCACGACACAAACCGGCAAGATATCACTGACTCCCGAACGGCTGAATCCCGGATTTTCACTGTTGAGTTCACCCGATCTCGTAAAGACTCTTCAGTCGCTTCCCGGCATCTCGTCCGGAACAGAACTGCTTTCCGGATTATACGTTCACGGAGGCAGGAATGATGAAAATCTGTTTCTGCTTGACGGAACTCCCGTTTATCAGATCAATCACCTGGGAGGGCTGTTCTCTGCATTCAATACGGATATCGTCAAGAATGTGGACTTTTACAAAAGCGGATTCCCGGCCCGTTACGGAGGACGGACCTCTTCCGTCATCGACGTGCGTACCAGAGACGGAAACATGAAAGAACATCACGGCACTTTTTCTATCGGACTCCTTGACGGAAGAATCCAGTGGGAAGGTCCGATCGTAAAAGACAAGACTTCCTTCAACATTGCTATGCGAAGAAGCTGGGCAGACCTGATTACTGCCCCGGCCTTCCTCCTCCAGAACCGTCTCAATCCGAATGACAAACAGAATATGCGTTATGCCTTCCATGATATCAACGGCAAACTGACCCACCGCTTTTCCGACAGAAGCCGGATCTCGCTGAGTCTGTATTCGGGCAACGATCTGCTGAAAGGAAAGAGCAATCAGAAATTCCAGATCTTCTCGGACGAAACGCTTCAGGAACTTTATCAGGCTAATTTCAAGCTGAGATGGGGAAACCTGAACACGGCACTGGCATGGAACTATCAGTTCAATCCGAAATTATCGGGCAACTTTGCAGCCGTCTATACGCATAATTCTTCCATGTACGACTATCTGGAAGACGACCGTTACCTGAAGGACAAGCAGCTACAGTCCCATACACGAATGGAGCGCTACAACCATTCAACCATTCACGATGCAGGCTATTCCGTCGAATTTGACTACCGCCCGAACGGAAAACACCACATCCGTTTCGGAAGCAATTACCTGTATCATCTGTTCCGTCCGCAAAGCCAGGCTTCAAAGAACCTGAGCGGAAACCAGGAAGAGGCAGACAGCATCTGGAGCAGAAGCCGGAATATTCATAGAGGACACGAACTGTCTGTGTATGCGGAAGACGACGTGACTCTAAGCCGTAAGCTGAGGGTCAATGCCGGACTTCGGTACACACTCTATCAGACAAACGGATCGGCCTTTCACTCTCTGGAGCCTCGTTTCGCTCTCAGCTATCAGTGGACTAAAGATCTGACCCTGAAATTGTCCTATACCGAAATGAGTCAGTTCGCCCATCAGCTTTCAAGCACTTATCTGAACCTGCCCACCGACTGCTGGGTTCCTTCTACTTCCCGCATACGGCCGATGCATTCCCGGCAACTGGCAGGAGGTCTGTACGCCCGGCTGCTTCCGCAACTCAGTCTGAGCCTGGAAGGTTACTACCGTTTCACGGAACGTCTGCTGGAATACGACACGGGAAACAATCTGATGCTTCCTGCCGACAAGTGGGAAAATCTGGTCCGGACCGGAAACGGAAAGAGTTATGGCCTGGAAGCCCGCCTGACTTTCGCCAATACACAGAATGCGCTGGAGGCCAATTACACCTTGTCGTGGACAAAAGAAAAATTCAAGGACTTCTATCCGGACTGGTATCCCGGGAAGTTTGACAACCGGCACAAGCTGAACCTTGCGTTCAGTCACAAGTTCAATCAGAGAATTGACTGTTATGCTGCATGGACTTACCACAGTGGAGACCGCGCAACGGTGCCCACCCAGTACGTTCAGGGACCTTCCCTGCCGGGCATCCCTGACTCCGGTTATGCGGAACTGATTTATGAAAGGCCGAACAACATCACGCTGCCTGCCTACCACCGGCTGGATTTTGGAATCAACTTCCGGCGCACGACCAAACGGGGATTCGAACGCATCTGGAATATCAGTATTTATAATGTCTATTGCCGGATCAATCCATTTTACACCAAGGTGGAGCAAACAGCAGACGGAAGTTTCAGAGGAAAAAGCTTCGGAATCTTTCCGATCCTGCCTTCTTTCAGTTATACACTTAAATTTTAAACACATGAGATTGAATAAATACCTGTCGGGAGCTGCCATCCTGAGCCTGATTTCCTCCTGTACTTATTATATCCCGCTGGACAACGTAAACGAACCTTCCAAACTGGTATTGTACTGTTATCCGGGAAACGGAGAAAACACAGTTGTCCGGCTCTCGCGCAGCCTCCCGGTCGGAAGCAAAAATATTCCGGAATTCTCAGCAGAAAGAGCTGAAGTACATTTCTTTCTGAACGGAGAGGAGCAGCCTCTTCAGTGGACGGACGACTCACTACCCGGAATCCCGGCACAGAGTTTCTACCGGCCGGGCAGACTGAACGACAAGGATCTTGTCAGAATCACGGCAGCGGCAGATGAGATGAAAGCTGTCACATCGTCAACCGTCGTTCCGGCTCCGTTCCTCGCCGACTCCATCCGGATGGAACGGGAACCGTCGGATCCCGGCAAGCTTCTGTTCCGGATTCATTTCACAGACCGGCAGGACACAGACAATTACTATGCAGTAAGAGTGGAATGCAGACAGACGAACTACCTTAACGGAGATTATAAAGAATGGATTTATGCTGTAAACTTTGATCTGGACAAAGAGCCGCTGCTGAATACGAACTCCGGTCTGGACGACATTCTGATGAGAGAAGAAAATTATTATCAGGACCTTTATTTCTGGGACGACAACCAAATCCGCGGAAAGAGTTATACCCTCCGGCTAAGGGCTAATTATCTGCCCGATTCTGAAGATACCTATGACACACCGGAAGGAGAAGTGCATACCATCTATAAATACCAGTATCGGATCAGTCTTTACAGTTTGTCGGAAGAATTCTACAAGTATCTGAAATCCATGAATGACCAACACAACAACGAACTGGGCAAAACCGAACTGGCACCGATTCGTGCCACCTATACCAACGTCACAAACGGTATCGGTCTGGTAGGGGGATGCCGGTTCACGCAGACCGGTTGGCTCGACAATCTTCCGGCAGAATAAGATATCTTTCAGCCCGCCCCACTCTGCATGGCAGGCTGAAAGATTTTTATTTGCCCGCCGGATGAGGATAATTCACGACTTCTCCGTATCTTTACCTGCAGAACCAAACCATCAAAGAAGTTCATTGATATGATTAACGAATACCAATTAAGAATTCTGCCCGAACAGGCAGCCAGCGAACAAAGTATCAAACAATATGTCAGCCGTGAAAAGGGAATAGACATCCGTACCATTCAGGCCGTACGCATCCTGAAGCGAAGCATCGATGCACGCCAGCGGACCATTTACGTCAATCTGAAAGTACTGGTATTCATCAACGAAATGCCGGAAGATGACGAATTTGTGCATACCGAATATCCCAATGTGGAAGGAAAACCGCAAGTCATCGTAGTAGGTGCCGGACCGGGAGGACTGTTTGCAGCCCTGCGTCTGATCGAACTCGGACTGCGCCCTGTCGTTGTGGAACGCGGAAAGAACGTACGCGACCGCAAGGCCGACCTGGCACGCATCAGCCGGGAACACAAAGTTGATGCGGAATCCAATTACAGTTTTGGTGAAGGGGGCGCCGGAGCTTACTCCGACGGAAAACTCTACACCCGCAGCAAGAAAAGAGGAAGTGTGGACAAGATTCTGAATGTATTCTGCCAGCACGGGGCCAGCACTTCCATCCTGATCGACGCACATCCGCACATCGGAACGGACAAACTCCCGCGGGTCATTGAGAACATGCGGAACACAATACTGGAATGTGGCGGAGAAGTCCACTTCCAGACACGGATGGATGCCCTGCTCATCGAAAACAACAAAGTGACAGGAATCGAGACAAATACCGGAAAGACATTCCGGGGACCTGTAATCCTGGCCACGGGACACTCTGCACGCGATGTTTACCGGTGGCTTTATGCGAACGGGGTTCCTGTTGAAGCCAAAGGACTTGCCGTCGGAGTCCGCCTGGAACATCCTTCCATGCTGATTGACCAAATCCAATATCACAATAAAAACGGACGTGGAAAATACCTGCCTGCTGCCGAATACAGCTTCGTCCAGCAGGTGGAAGGACGCGGCGTTTACAGTTTCTGTATGTGTCCCGGAGGTTTCGTCGTCCCCGCAGCCAGCGGACCGCATCAGCTGGTTGTCAACGGAATGAGTCCGAGCAACCGCGGAACGAAGTGGAGCAACTCGGGCATGGTGGTGGAAATCCGTCCGGAAGATCTCACCGATCCAGCTCTCCAGCCGCAGGCTCTTGAGCTGATCGCCGGTTCAGCAGAAGCAGAAACCGAACGGCTGATCCGGGAAAGCAAGGCAAGCAACGGCAATGACATCCATCCGCTGGCTGTAATGCACTTTCAGGAAAAGCTGGAAATGCTTTGCTGGCAACAGGGAAACATGCGGCAGACAGCCCCCGCACAGCGTATGGCAGACTTTACCCGGCAGAAGCTGAGTTATGACCTGCCCAAGAGTTCCTACAGTCCCGGACTGGTATCTTCTCCTCTGCACTTCTGGTTGCCTCCTTTCATCAGCGGACGCCTCAGCAAAGGATTCCAGCTGTTCGGTAAAAGTTCAAGGGGCTTCCTCACCAACGAAGCTGTCATGATTGCCGTCGAGACACGTACTTCTGCTCCGGTGCGCGTGACACGTGATGGAAACACACTGCAACACATTACCGTAGAAGGACTCTTCCCCTGTGGAGAAGGAGCCGGTTATGCCGGAGGAATTGTTTCTGCCGGAATCGACGGTGAACGGTGTGCCGAAGCTGTGGCAGCCTATCTGGAAGCTCATCCCCAGGCATGATCAAATCTGCCGCCAGACAAACAAGAATCCCTATAAAAACAAGAAGGTGTCAGAACGCAAATCCTGACACCTTCTGTCTGTTTTAAGGCATTCCGTCCCGCGAAAGGGACGGAAACATTTTACTTCTTCTGTTCTTTCAGCTTCTCTTCAATCGGATCCTGATACTGCTTCTGCAACTTCACCAGTTCCTGTTTCAGCTCTTCCGTAATCTTTTCATATCCCGGTTTGCCGAAAAGATTATGCATTTCAGTCGGATCTTCCTTCAGATCATACAACTCCCATTCATCAATGTCATTGTAGAAATGAATCAGTTTGTAACGGTCTGTACGCACTCCATAATGGCGTTTCACCATGTGTTCTGCCGGATATTCATAGAAATGATAGTACAGCGACTTGCGCCAGTCTGCCGGTTTCTCGCCTTTCAGCAGCGGCAACAGAGATACTCCCTGAATATCTTCCGGAATCGGAGCACCAGCCAGATCCAGGAAAGTCGGAGCATAGTCGATGTTCTGTACCAGCTGAGGAATATCTCCCCGAGTCTGGAAATCTTTCGGCAGATGCATGATCAATGGTGTATGCATGGATTCTTCATACATGAACCGTTTGTCGAACCATCCGTGTTCGCCCATATAGAATCCCTGGTCAGAAGTATAAACGACCAGCGTATTGTCCATCAGACCTTTTTCCTCCAGATAGTCAAGTACACGACCTACATTGTCATCCAGAGTCTTTACAACCTTCGCATAATCGCGCATATAACGCTGGAACTTCCATTCGGCCAGTTCCTTTCCCTGCGGATTCTTTTTATAGAACTCTTCGATGATAGGTTCATAGAAAGCATCATACTGCTTGCGTTCTTCCGGATCCAGGCGTCCGATGAAGCTTTCGTACGTGCTCTTCAGCGGAGTTTCCTTGTCCTTGCGGTACATCTTGGTATCATAAATGATATCCATGTCTTTCCAGACACTCATCTCCTGTGCGGCAGCAGCAGGACGTCCTTCGTAGTCATCATAGAAGTTTTCCGGCATGGGGAACGTCTTGTCTTCATACAAAGACAGGTATTTCAGCTCAGGCAGCCAGTTGCGATGGATTGCCTTGTGATGAATGAACAGGCAGAAAGGCTTTTCCTTATCCCGTTGATTCTCCATCCAGTCAATACTCATATCCGTGATCAGGTTGGTCAGATAACCTTTTTTCTCAATGGTATCATTTTCCATGGTGATGAATCTCGGATTGTAGTAATCGCCCTGTCCCGGAAGAATTTCCCAATAATCGAATCCCGTAGGCAAGCTTTCCAGATGCCATTTTCCGATAATCGCCGTCTGATATCCTGCTTTCTGAAGCAGCTTCGGCATGGTCTGCTGGGATCCGTCGAATACACAGGTTGTATTGTCTGTAAATCCGTTGGCATGGCTGTGTTTGCCGGTCAGCATACAGGCACGGCTCGGTCCGCTCAGGGAATTGGCAACAAAACTGTTGACGAAACGCACGCCATCATTAGCGATCCGGTCCAGATTCGGAGTCTCAACATACCGTGTGTCGTAACAACTCATCATCTGAGCTGTATGGTCATCAGTCATGATGTAAACAATGTTGTATTGTTTCCCGACTTCTTTCTGCTGAGAGGCACAGCCGGACAGTACGGGCAGCAGGGCTGCAACGCCCGCTACCGAACCAATGAAAGGGTGACAAGTAAATGGTCTCATAAATTAAAATTTTCTTCGTACTAAAACTAACAGGTATACGACAGGGTTATTTGGTTATTTCGTTATAAACCTTCAGGTTCGTCACACGTCCCTTGAATGATCCGGCCTTCTCAAGCGGGAAAACAAGTGTACGTACATAATTCATGGAGTCTTTTCCGCCATTGAAATAACGTTTCTGGATATCCATCTTTTCAATCAGCTGATCGTTGATGAACAAGGAAGTGGAAACATTGTCCCCCTGTACTTTTACATGAACTTTCTCACCAGGATACGGACGGTAGTTGAATGTGTTCAGATAACCGTCACGGGCAAAGCCGAACAGACCGCTGACAGGATCTGCCAGATAGAACACGGCGTTCGGAGAACGGAAGAGTTCTGTTCCGCAAGATTCATCCGCAGCTTCCAGATCAAATGATACGGTATATCCGTAACCAACTTCAGGGTAAGGCAGAGTTTCTCCCGCACGTACTTCATCTTTCTGATAAACCAGTCCCGGTTTCTTGCCGATCTTTCCCATCTGATTTACACCCGGAGCTTCGCTGAGGAGCTGGCGGTTCGCATCGAATTCAGCATAAGGAACTGTCACTTTCGCATCCCATGTCTTGACAGCCAGTGTCTGCAAAGCCGGGAAAAGACGATGATGAATGTCTTTTACTGAGATACCGTTTCCTACATGATCGTTCCAGACAGCAAACATACCACCCAGAATAGCCGGATCCTTTTCTTCGAATACAGCTTTACCAACATGAGCCGGAGTCCAGTTTTCGTACAGATATTTGGTATTCAGATAGTCATAATAATATCCTGCAGCAGGCACAATGTAAATCAGTCCGTCAGGGATGCTGATCAGCTTATATCCCTGTTTCACCATTTCCTTCGGTTCGGCATATCCGTTATACCATGCGCTCATGATGACATTTTCCGATTTCACCGGAGTTTCACCGTTGGCATGTGTCAGAGCTCCCCATACGCAAGCCTGCTTGCCGAAGCTTTCCACATAACGGATGTAACGGTCAGTAAATGCACGGAATTTTTCTACGACATCTTTTTTCTTATTGGAATATTCATCGGTACCGATGTGTACACGCGGGCCGCGGAACACAGGTTCTTCACCTTCCAGGTATTCTTTAAACAAGGCATCCATGAAAGTATAAGTCTCCGGATTGAACAGATCAAGATGATCCATACCATATTCCTTGCTTCCGAGTTCCGGTTTGTAATGGCTGAAAGCCAGTGTATGAGCCGGAGCATCAATTTCCGGAATGATTTCTACGCAACGTGCAGCAGCATCCAGCTGGAAATCCACGAACTCACGTTTGGTGTAATAACCATCGCGGGCAGTCAGACCGGGGAAGGTTTCACATTCCAGACGGAAAGCAGCATACGTCTTGCTCCAGTCGTGACCGAAGAACTGCTTGAAGCCGTTATCGTTCAAATGTACCTGCAGTACATTCATCTTGTAATAGGACATCATCTTCACCAGATCGCGCATGTAAGCCATCGGAATGAACTTGCGTCCGCAGTCCATCATAAATCCGCGAACAGAATAATCCGGCCAGTCGCGCACGGTTCCATGGGGTAAAGCATGATTGTCGGACTGTTCTCCGATCTGAAGCAAGGTACGTGTAGCCCAGTAAACACCGGTTGTTTCAGGAGCTGAAACAGTTACATACTTCGCAACGGCAATAGCATATCCTTCTTTTCCCAGTTTCTTATCTTTCTTCAGTGTCAGATAGAAATCACCGGCCTGCGGTTTTCCGGCCTTGACCTGAAGTGCGTTTCCGAACATTTCTTTCCAGTCAGCAGCAAAGGCTTCCGCAATACTTTGCAACGCAACGTTGCCATAAACGATGCAGGTCTTTTCCGAAGGGACGAACGCTCCGTCCTTGCCCTGCCATTCTTTCAGTTCAGGAATAACAAAAGGTTTTGCATTCTGAGCGGCTACGCCCACACAAGTCAAACACAGCAGACACAGTCCCAGGATTGCTTTTTTCAAAAAGTTTAAATGATTCATGTTTCAAAGTTTTAAAGTCAATAATGTTGCAAAAATACGTTTTTTTTTAATATAAGAAAAGGCGTCTCGTCAAAAAAGCCTATTTTTGCAAGGTCATCCCAAAAACAACGTTTGATTTATGAAAACATCTTTTTTTAAAAGCTGCACAGCAGCAGCCCTGCTCTTTCTTGCTTTTTCGGCATGTTCGCAGCAGGAAACAACTCTCGGCAACCTGCATGTGATTCCCCTGCCGCAGGAAATTACGGAACAGGTCACGGCAAATCCCTTTGTGATCCGTACTTCTACCACCATCTGTTATCCGGAAGGTAATGAAAAGATGAAGCGCAACGCTGAATTCCTGGCTTCCTATATTAAAGAGGTGGCAGGTACACAGGTGAAAGTTTCTTCAGAAACGGCCGCAAGCAACTGCATCATGCTGGAAACCGACACAACCCTTACAAATAAGGAAGGCTATGAAATGGACATCAACGCCGACCGCGTGATCATCAAAGGCGGTTCGGAAGCTGCCGTTTTCTACGGCATTCAGACCCTTCACAAAGCACTTCCCATCACCAATGGTCAAACGTTGGCTTCACTGCCTGCCGGCACCATCAACGACTGGCCGGAGTTCAGCTACCGCGGATTCCTGGTGGATGTGGGCAGACACTTCTTCTCTGTCGACTACCTGAAGGAAGTCATCGACATGCTGGCCCTGCACAACATCAATTATTTCCACTGGCATCTGACCGAAGACCAGGGCTGGAGAATCGAAATCAAGAAATATCCCAAACTGACCGAAATCGGCTCTCACCGCAAGGAAACCATTGTGGCTCCGGGTTCAGATCAGTTCGACAATACTCCTGTCAGCGGATATTACACCCAGGAAGAAGCCAAAGAAATCGTCAGATATGCAGCCGAACGCTATATCACCGTCATCCCCGAAATAGATATGCCGGGACACATGCTGGCTACCCTCGCTTCGTATCCGGAGCTGGGCTGTACCGGAGGTCCGTATGAAGTGGCAACTCAGTTCGGAGTCTTCACCGACGTTCTGTGCGGCGGGAATGAAAAGTCCTTGCAGTTCGCCAGGGATGTGCTCAATGAAATCATGGATATCTTCCCTTCGCCCTATATTCACATCGGAGGAGACGAATGTCCGAAAGAACGCTGGGAAGCCTGTCCCAAATGCCAGGCGCAGATCCGCAAGCTGGGACTGAAGGATACACCGGAGCACTCCAAGGAAAACCAGCTGCAAGCCTGGTTCATGGGCGAAGTGGAAAAGAGCATCGTCGCACGCGGACGGAAAATGCTTGCCTGGGACGAGATTCTGGAAGGAAATCCTGCCAAGAGCACAACCGTCATGGCATGGACAAGTCCTAACGTCCGCATCAAGTCAGCCCGGCTGGGACATAACACCATCGTCTGCCCCATCACTCACCTTTATTTCAGCAACCCGGGATACAACCGCCTGAAAGGGGTAAGCAGTGTGGCACGCGTGTATAATTTCGAACCGGTTGCCGACGAGCTGACTCCCGAAGAAAAGGCACGCATCATCGGAGTACAGGGCTGTATCTGGACTGAATGGACCAAGGACAGCGTGAAAATGGAATGGCAGATGATGCCGCGCATTGCCGCCCTGAGCGAGCTGCAATGGAGCAATCCGAAACAGAAGAACCTCGATAATTTCCTGGGACGCCTGCGTCATCAGCTGGATCTCTACGTACTGTATGGCTACCACTATAAACAGGATATCGACAATGTGACCATCGATATCAATGCCGGTGAAAACGGACAGGCCCTCGTGACACTGAGTACCTTCGACAATGCTCCGGTATTCTACACCACCGATGGCAGCGAACCGACAGCCTCATCGGCAGCCTATACGGAACCTTTCCCCGTACAGGGAAGCCAGACCATCAAGGCAAAGGCAATCCGGAACGGACGTGAAAGTGAAACCACCGAAGAAACCCTGAACTACAGCCTCACCACGATGCGCCCCATCACACTGGCTTCGGAAGCTGACAAAGGCTATACCTTCAAGGGAGCTACGTTGTTGAACGACGGTTTGAAGGGAGACGGAAACTACCGCTCCGGCCGCTACATGGGATTCTATTCCAACAACGTGGATGCAACCATCGATCTGCAGAGTGAACAGGAGATTTCCGAAGCTTTCATTGACACGTACCTTGTGCCGGGCGACTACATCTTCGGACTGACCGGTATGGAAGTTTATGTGTCCAACGACGGCAAATCTTTCAGTAAAGTAGCATCCAGACAGATCCCTGTGCTGGAAAAAGGCAGCAAGAATAATGTTCCCTGCCACAACACGCTTGCTTTCGACAAGACCAAAGCCCGCTACGTGCGCATCGTCGGCAAATGCACGCCTACCCTTCCGGCATGGCATTCCGGAGCCGGCAAAAAGGCTTTCCTCTTTGTAGATGAAATCGGTGTAAATTAACCGGATATACATAGCCGAAAAACGTTTCGGCGTTTACATGAAAATCCTTCGGCGTTTAAACTAAAACGTCGAAGGATTTTTTTTAAAGCCCGGCGGCTTCTGACAATGGTCCGGAAGGCTACGGGCGACAAGCAGGAACCGTGCGGTCACAGCCAAAACATTATGCGGACATTGAGGCTCAATCATGCAGTCGTTGCAGCTCAATCATGCAGTCGTTGCGGCTCAATCGTGCAGTCGTTGCGGCTCAATCGTGCGGTCGTTACGGCCCAATCGTGCAGTCGTTGCAGCGCATTGTTAGTCAAATACTTGCAAAGTATTCTTTCCTCATCTTCCCGACAAACAGTTTCATGTCCACCGGAAGAAGCATACATAAACCCGCAGCGAATTATTGCACATTCAAAAAAGTTTCCTACCTTTGCGAAGTCTTGTTCTGTAAACCTCCTTTCCTGAGGTTTCAGATGAAAAGGGAATCGGGTGAAAGTCCCGGACAGTCCCGCTGCTGTAAGCTCCATAAAAAGGGTTGCCCATCTATCCTTTAGCCACTGCCCCCGAAGCAACCGGAGGGTGGGAAGGCCGGGCCAACTGGAGTAAGTCAGAAGACCTGCAAGACAAAAGCCATGTTTGTACCCTCGAGGAAAGGGTGACAAATACATGCACATCAATAAAAACTGTAAATTTTATGCCCATGAAGTATCTGGTACGCAGACTTGTTCTGTGCCCTATCGTTGCAGCCTCCGGTGTGCTGACTGCCGTCGTCCACGCACAAGATCCGGTCAACGACAGCATTTCCCGACGTGTTTATGACATTCCGGAAGTGACAGTCAAAGCCCGGCGTACGCCCCCTTCCGTAAAAGCCGCCTCTCCCTTACAGGTGATGAACAAGGCAGAAATGGAACGCATGGGCATCAGTGAAGTGGCAGATGCCGTCCGCCATTTCTCCGGAGTCAGCGTAAAGGACTATGGAGGCATCGGCGGTCTGAAAACCATTTCCGTACGCAGTCTGGGTGCCCAGCATACAGGAGTGATCTACGACGGTGTCAGCGTCAGCGACTGCCAGTCGGGACAAATCGACATTTCCCGCTTTTCACTGACCAACATCTCCCAGCTGACCCTGACCATCGGCCAGAGTGACGACATCTATCAGTCGGCCCGTGCCTTCGCTTCGGCAGGAGTGCTCCACATTCAGACCGACCGGCCGGACTTCTCGGAACAGAACTGGCATATCAATACCACACTGAAAGCCGGTTCATTCGGGCTGGCCAATCCTTCGGTGCTTTACAGCCAGCAACTCTCGCAGCGCACTTCGTTTTCCCTCTATGGTGACTACCTGCGGGCAGACGGAAATTATCCTTTCAAATTATGGAACGGTAATCAGTTGATCGACAGCAAACGAAACAACAGTGATATCCAGACATATCGGGCCGAAGCAACCCTATACACCTCTTTCACTCCGAAACAGGACCTGCAAGTAAAGGCTTATCTCTTTGACTCGGAACGCGGTTTGCCCGGTGGAGTCATCTACGACAACCCCTATGCGGCCGAACGGCTTTCCGACAAGAACTATTTCGGACAGTTCCGTTATGAGAACCGTTTCAGCGAAAAGTTCAAGCTGCAGGCACTGGGCAAGTTCAACTACAGCTGGAACCGTGACTACAACGACGAGGCATCGGGCATCACCGACGACCGTTACCGGCAGACAGAAAGCTACTTGTCGGCTACGCTCTGGACCGAACCTCTGAAAGGACTTTCCTTCTCACTGGCACAGGATTTTGCCTACAATTACCTGCATACAACCCTCGACAAGTGCCAGTTTCCGGAACGCTTCACCTATCTGACAGCCTTTGCCGCACGTTACGAGCACAACCGCTTTTCGGTCACGGCCTCGCTGCTCAACACTTATATTACGGAAAAAGTACGCATCGGTATCGCTGCAGACGACCGGAAACGGCTTTCACCAGCCTTCAGTGTGTCCTGGAAACCTTTCCTGGAAGCCGGTCTGCGTATCCGCGCATCGTATAAGGACATTTTCCGCACTCCGACTTTCAATGACCTCTATTATCTGGAAATCGGCAACACCAGTCTGCGCCCGGAAACCACACGCCAGGGAAACCTGGGAGTTACCTGGAGCCGTTCAAATCTGGGCTTTCTCGACTTCATCAGTCTTTCGGCCGATACCTATTATAATAAGGTGAAAGATAAAATCGTAGCCGTCCCGACCATGTTTGTCTGGAAAATGTCGAACGTAGGAAAGGTGGAAACCATCGGAGTGGACGTCAACCTGTCCGCAGAATGCCGTCTCAACCAGCAGATGAAGCTCTACCTCACGGGCAACTATAACTTCATGCAGGCCGAAGACGTGACCGACCGCAGCTCAAAAACCTGGAGAAACCAGATAGTCTATACTCCCCGGCATTCGGGAAGCGGAAGTCTTACTCTGGAAACGCCCTGGCTTAACATGACGTACAATCTCACCGCTTCGTCCGAACGGTACACGCTGGCACAGAACCTGCCGAAGTACCGCATTGATGCATATACGGACCACGGAATCTCACTTTCGCGCAGCTTCCGCTGGAACCGTCATCACCTTCGTATACAGGCCGACGCGCTGAACCTGGGCAACAAGAACTACGAAATCATCCGTTTCTATCCCATGCCCGGAAGAAACTACCGAATTACCATCAATTACTATTTATAAAAACAACAAGACTTATGAAAAAGAACTGGATTTATTTCTTATGCATGGCATTGCCGTTGGGCCTTGGTCTGACAGCTTGTGACAACAACGATGATCCCGATGGTCCCGGCACCGACCCGATACCTACCCAAACCCTGGGCGCTTACGTCATCAATACCGGTAACTGGGGAGCCAACAATGGTTCGCTTCAGTGGTACGATACACAGGCCGGAACAATCAGCGGTGACATCTATGAGGCTCAGAACGGAAAAGGAATCGGTGACATTGAAGACCTTTGCGTATATGGTTCCAAACTGTATGCCATCGGAAGTACTTCTTCAAAAATCGACATTCTCGACCGCAACGGAAAACTCCTGAAAAGCCTTCCGATGACCAATGAAGAAGGAAAGCCCATCGAACCGCGCCGCGCCGTTGGTGCTGAAGGATGCGTATTCTTCACTGCATACGACGGAACGGTTTCCAAACTGGATACACTGACACAGACCGTAACTGCCAAGGTGGAAGTAGGCGCTTATCCGGAAGCTCTGGCTTATACCGACGGAAAACTCTACATCAACCTTTCCGGATACGGAAAAGGAAATCAGGTAGCTGTAGTCAACACTGCTACGATGACCAAAACCAAGGATATTGAAGTAAAACTGAACCCGTCTTACCAGTGTCTGAGAGGTGACGACGGAGCAATCTATGTAGTATCCTTCGGTAACTACGCCGGCAAACCGGGTCTGGCTGAAAACGACTACATCTATCAGACTCTTCAGCGCATTGATCCGGCAACCGATCAGGTGGAAGATCTCTGTAAGGCTACTTACATTGCCAACAAGGGTAACAAGATGTATATCCTGTATTCAGAATATTATCTGCCGGAAACACGCGGCTGCTTCGTTTACGATCTGGAAACCAAAGAAGAGAAAACATTTGTTGACATCAGCGACATTCCTTCACCGAACGGTATTGCTGTTGACCCTGTAACCGAAGACGTTTACATCATCAACCAGCCATACGGCGCTCTGTGTGAGCTGTACATCTATGGAAGCGACGGTACATTCAAGAAAAAAGTTGAAACAGGAATCTATACAACCAACGTACGCTTCGTAACTGAATAATCTTTCTTCAATGAAAAAGATCTTACTATCTGCCTACATAGTAACATGGGTCTTGCTTCTCTCTGCCTGCGGCGGAGGAAGCAAGACTTCTTCCTTACAAGCCGAAGGTGACACCATCCGGATGAAATATTCGTCCCTGCTGCAGATCGTGAAACATGCTGACTATACGGTTGTCACGATCCGTAACCCCTGGGACACCCTGAAAGTGCTGCATACTTACCTGCTTGCTGACCGCGAAAAACCGCTTCCGGAACACCTGCCCGAAGGAACCGTCGTACGTACTCCCCTGCAGAAGTCGGTCATCTATTCGTCTGTACACTGCAGCCTGTGGTCTGAACTCGACGAGCTGAAAGGCATTGGCGGAGTATGCGGTCTGGAATACATCAAACTTCCCCAAATCCAGGAAGGCTGCCGGAACGGAAGCATTGTCAACGTCGGCAACAGCATGAATCCCGATATCGAGCGCATCATCGACCTCCGGCCGGATGCCATCCTGCTTTCTCCTTTCGAAAACAGCGGCGGTTACGGAAGAGTCGGCAAACTGAATATTCCCATTATCGAATGTGCCGACTACATGGAAACCTCTGCCCTGGGACGCGCGGAATGGATGCGCCTCTACGGATTATTACTTGGAAAGGAAGCACAGGCTGACTCTCTGTTTGCCGGCATCGAGAAGGAATATCTGACCCTCACGCAACAGGTAAAATCGCAGAACCTCAAACGGCCGACGGTGATCAGCGAAATGAAAAACAGCTCTGCATGGTACATTCCGGGAGGAAACAGCACTATGGGCCGCCTCTATCAGGACGCCGGAGCCGACTATGTCTTTGCTTACCTGTCCAACAGCGGATCTGTACCTCTGGCTTTCGAAACGGTATTCGACCGGGGAGGAAATGCCGACATCTGGCTGATCAAATACAATCAGCCTCAGGACAAGACCTACAGCGAACTGGAAAGAGACTATGCTCCCTACGCACGCTTCAAGGCATTTCAGGACAGAAAAGTATACGGCTGCAACACCAACCATGTTCCTTTTTATGAAGAATCCCCGTTCCATCCGGAGCTGCTTCTGAAAGATCTGATAAAAATTTTCCATCCGGAGCTGCTCCCTGACTATGATTTCAAATATTTCAGTAATTTAGCGGAGTGAAACAAAAAGGATTTATTTATGGAGGAATACTGGCCGTTATCATCCTTCTGCTGATGGCCGGCAACTTATTCCTGGGTGCAGTAAGCATTCCGGCTTCTGCTGTATGCGACATATTGATGGGAAATGAAGTGGAGAAAGCCAGCTGGAGCTTCATTGTATGGGAATCACGTTTTCCCCAGTGTATTACGGCCCTGCTCTGCGGGGCGGCTTTGTCTGTGTCCGGACTGATGCTGCAAACCGTCTTCAGTAACCCGCTGGCCGATCCGTCAATACTGGGCATCAGTTCCGGGGCCAGCCTGGGAGTAGCACTGGTCATGCTGGCCGGTGGAGGAACGATTGTAACCGGAGCCTTTACCCTGTCCGGATTCCTTTCCGTCATCGTAGGAGCCTTTGCAGGTGCCTCCGTGGTCATGGGACTGATCCTGTTTCTTTCAACGCTGATCCGGAACAGTGTCATGCTGCTCATCGCCGGTATCATGATCGGCTATATCACCTCATCCGCTATCTCATTGCTTAATTTTTTCGCTACGGCTGAAGGAGTACATTCCTACATGATCTGGGGACTGGGAAACTTCGGCGGGGTATCATTGCAACAGCTTCCGGTATTTTCAGCCGTTACTTTGCTGGGACTGTTTACGGCCGTTCTGCTTATCAAACCTCTCAACGCCCTGCTGCTGGGACCGCGGTATGCCGAGAATCTGGGTGTAAACATCCGGCGCATCCGTAACCTGCTGCTGATTGCCACCGGACTTCTGACTGCAGTCACGACTTCTTTCTGCGGACCGGTTGCCTTTATCGGACTGGCAGTTCCTCATATCGCCCGTCTGATGCTGGGTACTTCCAACCACAATTCGCTGCTGCCTGTCACTCTGCTCACAGGAAGCGCCATGGCCTTGCTCTGCAATCTGATCTGCGTCCTGCCGGGAGAAGCCGGTATCATTCCCCTGAATGCCGTGACTCCGATTCTCGGGGCACCGGTCATTATTTATGTTATCATCAACCAACGCAAGCTCTTCTCATGAACCACTCCACACCCATCATTGAAGGATGCGACCTCAGCATCGGATACCGAAGCGGAAAACAGGTGAAAACCGTACACCGGCATCTGAACTTTTCACTCCACCGGGGCGAACTGACCTGCCTACTCGGAGCTAACGGAGCGGGCAAATCAACTTTGCTGCGCACACTGGCCGCCACACAAATGCCCCTGGAAGGTTCCCTCAAACTGCTGGGACGTCCCATCGCATCCTATTCCGAACGGGAACGTTCGCGCACCATCGGAGTGGTACTGACCGACAAGACTCAAGCCGGCGGGCTGACCGTCTATGAGCTGGTAGCCCTCGGAAGACAGCCTCACACGGGCTTTTTCGGACGACTGCACGCCCGCGATCACGAAGTAATCCGACATGCACTGCAAGCCGTAGGAATTACCCACAAGGCACAGACCTACACCTCCGAACTGTCGGACGGAGAACGTCAGAAGGCCATGATTGCCAAGGCCCTGGTTCAGGAATGTCCGCTGATCCTGCTGGACGAACCGACAGCATTCCTTGACGTCACCAGCCGGATAGAAACCATGAACCTGCTCCATCGCCTGGCCGTAGAAGAACAAAAGGCGATTCTCCTGTCCACACACGACATCGAACAGGCACTGATACTGGCCGACCGCCTGTGGCTGCTGACTCGTGAAGGCGGTCTGGAATGCGGAGTCACGGAAGATCTGATTCTTCATAACCGGATGGATTCCCTGTTCCCTCAAAATAAAAATATCCGCTTCGACCTCATGCACGGAGGTTATTCTCCCATCGTGAGCGGACAAAAGTCCGTCTGCCTGCAGGCGGATGACGAAATGTTGCGTCACTGGGCCCAGAATGCACTGAACCGAAACAACTGTTTCTGCCTTTCCGAGCCGTCAGACGACTATCCGACTGTCCGCATCACTTCCCCCGAAAACATTCTTCTCACCACATCCCAGGGAACGCACACCTGTACATCTTTCGACGAATTGCTGCAAAATATTTAAAATTTTGCTACTTTTGCAGAAAACAGGTGCATTATGATAGAAGTCATACAGCTAAAAGGAACGGAGCCCCGACTTTACAAACACGTCGCTCCGCTGATAATGGATCCGAAAGTTATCCATTACAATCAGGGATATCCCTTCAAGACAAGTCCCAACTATATCTGGTTTCTGGCCTTTTCTTCCCCCCGGAAGATTTCGGGATTTTTTCCTGTGGAACACCGGGGCGGACAATGGATCATCAATAATTACTACGTCGCTCCGACCGGCAAAGAGCAGGAAACATTCCAGGCCCTGCTGGAAGCTGTCAAGACCTTTGCCGCCGGCCAGCAGGAAGTGACCGCTATCGTACAGACACCCCATAAAGACTATTTCACGGCATATGCTTTCAAACCCGTAAAGGAATGGAAAGCTTACCTAAAAATGAGATTGAATGAACAGACAGAACACCAAGAAGAATGTATATGAGCTGACTCAGGAAAGATTACGGATGATCTTCAATGAGTTTGACAACATCTATGTTTCCTTTTCGGGAGGAAAGGACAGCGGCATCTTGCTGGAGCTGTGCATTGACTACATCCGCAAGAATAACCTGAACCGGAAAATAGGCGTCTTTCACATGGATTATGAAATCCAGTACCGGATGACCATTGACTATGTAGACCGGATTCTGGAAGCCAACAAGGATATTCTGGAAGTATACCGGGTCTGTGTGCCTTTCAAAGTACGCACGTGTACCTCCATGTACCAGCAATACTGGCGTCCCTGGGAGAAAGAGAAAGAAGACATGTGGGTGCGTCAGATGCCCAAAGGCGTCATGACTCAGGAAGATTTTCCGTTCTACAACGAGAACATGTGGGATTATAACTTCCAGATTGAGTTTGCCAAATGGCTTCACCAGAAAAAGAATGCCATTCGTACCTGCTGTCTGGTCGGCATCCGTACCCAGGAAAGTTATCATCGCTGGCGGACCATTTACAAGACTTCCAAGCTCCTGCTGTATCATAATTACCGCTGGAGTACGAAAATAGATAATGACGTATATAACCTGTATCCCATCTATGACTGGAAAACGACGGACGTATGGACTGCCAACGGAAAATTCGGATGGGACTACAACAAACTCTACGACCTGTACTACCAGGCCGGAGTCTGTCTGGAGAAACAACGTGTAGCAAGCCCGTTCATCAGTGAAGCAACCGAAAGCCTTTACCTCTATAAAGCTATCGATCCCGACACATGGGGCCGCATGATCGGACGCGTGAACGGCGTAAACTTCACCGCCATATACGGAAACTCGTATGCCATGGGACGGCAGTCGCCCAAACTTCCGCCGGGACATACCTGGAAGTCATTCATGGAATTTCTGCTCTCCACCCTGCCGGAAGAAAGCCGGAGAAACTATCTGGGAAAACTGGAGACCAGCATCAAATTCTGGAGAACCAAGGGAGGCTGCCTGAGCGAAGAGACCATCCAGCGCCTTCAGGACCTGAACATCCCGATTGAAGTCCGCAACACGACAAACTACAAGACGGACAAAAGACCGGTCATGATGGAATACCTGGATGATATCAATATCTCGGAATTCCGGGAAATCCCGACTTACAAGCGTATGTGTATCTGCATCCTTCGCAATGACCATGCGTGCAAGTACATGGGATTCGCCCTGACCAAAGAGGAAAAGAAAATGAAAGATTACATTCTGAAACAATACCAAAACATATGGACGTAAAAGAAGAAAAGAAAAGCCCTGTATATAATGTGATCGCTGTCCCCGTGGAAAAAGTGACAGCCAATGATTATAACCCGAATGTCGTAGCCCCGCCGGAAATGAAACTGCTGGAACTTTCCATCTGGGAAGACGGTTTTACCATGCCCTGCGTGTGCTATTACGACAAGGAGAATGACAAATATATCATCGTAGACGGATTCCACCGCTATACAGTGCTGAAAACATCCAGACGGATCTTCGAACGTGAAAAAGGAATGCTGCCTGTTGTTGTCATCGACAAGGATCTGTCGAACCGCATCAGTTCCACCATCCGTCACAACCGTGCCCGAGGTACACACGATATCGGACTGATGACACACATCGTAGGAGAACTTACCAATGCCGGAATGTCCGACCAATGGATCATGCGGAACATCGGCATGGACCGGGACGAACTGCTCCGCCTGAAACAGATATCCGGCCTTGCCGCACTGTTCACTAACTCTGACTTTTCGATCCCCGATCCGGAAACTACCATTCCTTCCATCGACGAATAAGAATCTGACCACTAATAATTGCATATGACATTTACAGCCGAAAATATCCTGCTGGTAGGATCTGTGCTGATCTTCTCCAGCATTCTCATCAGCAAGACGGGATACCGTTTCGGAATCCCGACCTTGCTTCTCTTTCTTCTGGTCGGTATGCTCTTCGGAAGCGACGGACTGGGACTTCAATTCAACAGCGCCTCTGATGCCCAGTTCATCGGTATGATGGCACTGAGCATTATTCTTTTTACCGGAGGTATGGACACCCGCTTCCAGGAGATCAGGCCCGTGCTCCGTCAAGGTATTCTGCTTTCTACCGCAGGTGTGCTGATTACCACCGTACTTACCGGCCTGTTTATTTATTACATCACAGCCTGGTATACCGGAAGCCCGACGCTGCCCATGCTGACTTCCCTGCTGCTGGCAGCCACCATGTCGTCAACCGACTCTGCCTCCGTGTTCAATCTTCTGCGCTCACAGAACATGAATCTGAAGCAGAACCTCCGGCCCATGCTCGAGCTGGAAAGCGGAAGCAACGACCCGATGGCCTATATGCTGACCATCGCCCTGATTCAGGTGATCAGCAGCGGAAGCGAACTCCACATCGGACTGATAGCCAAGGATCTACTCGTGCAGTTCTTTGTGGGAGGCGTTGTGGGATATGCCTTCGGACGCTTCGCCGTGTGGCTTATCAACCGGATCAACCTCAGCAACAGTTCGCTTTATCCGATCCTGCTGCTGAGCCTGGTTTTTGCCACCTTCACCATTACCGACTTGCTGAAAGGAAACGGCTATCTGGCTGTCTATATCACCGGTATTCTGGTCGGCAACTCAAGACTTGCTTTCCGCAAGGAAATCAATACCTTCATGGACGGACTTACCTGGCTGTTCCAGATCATCATGTTCCTCACACTGGGGCTGCTTGTCAACCCGCACGAAATGCTGGACATCGTGGTCATCGGCCTGCTGATCGGACTCTTCATGATCATTGTAGCCCGTCCCGTCAGTGTCTTTGCCTGTCTCCTTCCTTTCCGGAACCTGAGCGGACGGGCACGCCTGTTCGTCTCGTGGGTAGGACTGCGCGGTGCGGTTCCCATCATTTTTGCCACTTACCCGGTATTGGCACACGTGGAAGGCTCGCACTTGCTGTTCAACATCGTGTTTTTCATCACCCTGCTTTCGCTGATCGTACAGGGAATGACCATCGCCAAGGTAGCCAGACTGCTGCATCTGGACCTGCCTCAGGAAAAGGAAGGCAATGAATTTGGTGTTGAACTTCCGGACGAAATCGACACCCGTCTGCAGGATCTGACCCTGACTCCTGACATGCTGGCCGGCGGCAACCGCCTTGCCGACATGAATATCCCCAAGGGAACCCTTGTCATGCTGATCAAGCGCGGCAATGAATTTCTCATTCCGAACGGACAGATGGAACTGCATCCCGGCGACAAGCTGCTGGTGATGCTGGAAAACAAAAAACCAGCAGAAACCTGACTTCGCCTGCGGCGGGATTTTTGTAGGCAGTGAGATTCCTGCTCTTCCAAAGTTTCGGGAACTCCTGAAAAAGCCCGCCAGCTTTTTTAAAAACGTTTCGGGCTTTTCAGGAAAAGAATTCGGGCTTTGAAGCAAAACGTTTCGGCGTTTTCAAGGCACCGGAAAGTTTCCCGTGCATTCTCTTCCAGATATTACAAATTATCTCTTTGCAACGCTTTGTATAAAAAATTTTTTCGTAATTTTGAAGCTCAAAACAAAATGTATAACTAACCTTATTATTATTCACTCAATGGGCATGCTATTACCATTGAAAAAACAAAAAACAACATGAGTCAAGAAAAAACGAACTTCATGATTCCTTTGTCATTCATCGGAATCATGTTCTTTGCGATTGGATTCGCATTGGGCATCAACTCCTTGCTGGTTCCCGTATTGCAAGGATCACTGGGTATTTCTAACGCCGCTTCTTACCTGATCATTGCAGCTACCTTCATTCCGTTCCTGGTATTCGGTTATCCGGCCGGACTGACCATCAAGGCAATCGGTTACAAGAAGACAATGTCACTGTCATTCTTCATCTTCGCCGCTGCCTTCTACCTGTTTATCCTTTCTGCCAACGAAAAGAGTTTCTCTCTCTTCCTGCTGGCTTCTTTCGTGAGCGGTGCTGCCAACGCTTATCTGCAGGCTTCCGTTAATCCGTACATCACCATCCTCGGTCCCCTGGAAAGTGCTGCAAAACGTATCAGTATCATGGGTATCTGCAACAAGATGGCATGGCCTATCCCTTCTATCTTCATCGTATGGCTGCTGGGCAAGGATGTAAACCTGATCAGCATCGACGACCTGGAAAAACCGTTCCTTATCATCATTGCAGCCTTCATCGTTCTGGGTATCATGGCTTTCTTCGCTCCCCTGCCTGAAGTGAAAGCTGCCGGTGAAGACGAAAGCGAAGATTCTGCAGATGCTTGTCCTTATGCTGCCGGAAAGACTTCAGTCTTCCAGTTCCCCCACCTGCTGCTGGGCTGTCTGGCTCTGTTCCTTTATGTAGGTGTTGAAACAGTTCACTGGGAACCCTGGTTGACTATGCCAACTCACTGGGTCTGGAAGGTGCAGCCAACTATGCATGGATCGCTCCGATCGGTATCGTAATCGGTTATATCTGCGGTATCATCTTCATCCCGAAATACATCAGTCAGGCAACAGCCTTGAAGGTTTGCTCATGGCTGGCTATCATCGGTTCACTGCTGGTAGTACTTACTCCTTCTGACATCTCGATCTACTTCATTTCATTCATGGCACTGGGATGCTCTCTGATGTGGCCTGCTTTGTGGCCGCTGGCTATGGCTGATCTGGGTAAATTCACGAAAGCCGGTTCTTCACTGCTGATCATGGCTATGTTCGGTGGAGCAGTGATCCCGACCCTCTACGGCTGGTTGAAAGATATCACCGGTCCGCAGCAGGCTTACTGGCTGTGTCTCCCCTGCTTCCTCTTCATCCTGTACTACGGTATGGCAGGTTATAAGATCCGCACCAAATAAGAACGGTAATTTCCGTTCAGAAACGGCATAAAAATAACAGGCAGACGAAAGATCACCGGAAGGGTGCTTTTGTCTGCCTGCTTTTATTTCAGACACACTTTTTGCTGAATCATTCGTGGCCTTTCTCCTTGCGAAGACGGTTCATCTCAACCAAATAAGCAACAATCAGGCCTAGTCCGCCACCCAGCAGCAGGCAGGAACCATAGATCACACTGATTGAATTCTGAATCTTGCCTGACCATTCATCAGAAACAATGTACGATTGAAAAAACATCAGGGTAAGAATGAATCCGACCAGCAGTCCCAGTCCAAGTCCCAACATCAGGCATCCTCCACGCAAAGCCCAGTTACCGGAAGAGGAGAACTGAGGCAACAGATTTCCCTTGAACTCTTCGGGGCGCCACCCGGAACTCAGTTTCTCGATCAGCATGATACGTTCCTGACGGCGTACATACAGTTCAAACAATTTATAAATCACTCCAAAAACAATTGCCACATTGGCAACAACCATTAATTCTTCCATAATTCCTTCTATTTAATGTGAATAATTTTGTTTCTTTGTCCCTTTAGACGCAGGGACCAGAGAAAGGTTACAGGCATTTCTGCTTTTTCACTGGATTCCGGAAATTTTCTCGCATTCTCCTATATTAAGGAAAGACTACGAAGAATTTTTTTCGTACGAAACCTGTAACCTTTATTTAACCTTTGCGTCTAAAGGGCATAATGAAAAACGACGAACTACATATTATTACATCTATTCTGGCCGGAAATACAGAACGCTTTTCGTATTTCCTCGACACCTACGGACAGCAGATCTTTACGCTGATTGTCCGGATGGTGGGATCGCCGGAAGACGCTGAAGAACTGACGCAGGACACTTTCATGAAGGCATTCCGCCACCTGTCGGACTTCAACGGCAAAAGTTCGTTTTCTACCTGGCTCTACCGGATTGCCTACAACACAGCCCTGTCTTCATTACGGAAACAGCCGAACGAAGTCTTGTCCGTTGACGACCGGTTATGGAACAACCTGACAGAAAACGAAATTGACCGTGCTCTGGATGAAGAAGACGAGGAACGGATCGAACAACTTCAGCGGGCACTCGAGAAACTGACACCCGATGAGCGGGCATTGGTGACCTTATTTTATGAAGAAGACAGACCTATTGCCGAAATCTGTCACATACTGAACCAGACCGAAGGCAATATCAAGGTCAAACTGTACCGGATACGCAAAAAACTATATATACTGATTAAACAGGAGGAAGAAACAAGATGAAAAAAGAAGACAGCAAAGCACTCAGAAAAGCAATCGGCCGGCAGCCGGAATTCAAATTGCCCAGCAACTTCACCTATCGCATGATGCAGCAAGTGGAGCAGGAAGCCTTTCTGCGCAAAAAGCGAAACGAAAAAAGAATTTTCATCCTGTGGGCCGCTACTCTGATTCTGATGGGAGGAAGCGCACTGGCCTATCTCATCTTCACCTACATGAAAAATCTTTCCGGAATAGAAGAAACATTGAAAAATATACCGGAAGACAGTTCCTTGCTTCAGACATTCCCGGTTCTCCTGACGGTATTCATGCTGCTGGCAGTCCTCAACTACCGGCTGAACACCCTAAGATACCGCAAATTCATGGAGAAAGAAAAGTAGCGTTCCGAAAAGCATCCTGTCTGAAAAATAACAGAGCCATGCCTGCGTCACACAGACATGACTCTCGGAAAGAAAGAGAGTTTTTATTACTGGAAAAACAGTATATGCTCGTAAGAATAAGTTAAGCCATTTCGTCTATCCTGTACATCAGGCTGACCTCATTGAAAAATTCATCGGCTACTTCCGACAGGTTTTCCACAGCCTCTTCTTCAGTTTCGCCATAAGCGCAACACTGGTGATAATCCAACAGATAAGCGTAAAATTCTCCGTCCGGTGTACATTCCACTACATAATTCGCTTCATTCATAATGAGTCCTCCTTTATTTTTTTAAGACACTGCGAAGTTAACCGGAACTTGTTACAATCCTGCAACCCGATAGTTACGTTTCTGTGAAACTCCTCCCGACAAAAAAAGTACCCGGATCATCCGTCCGGGAAGCCATTTTCCCTTTCGGATAATCCGGGTATTATCGTGCAGCTCTCCCTCCGCTACCGGAAGGAAAACCATCCATCATCAAGCCTGACGGTAAGAAGCCAGTTCTTCAGCCTGGAACTTACGGATAAAGTTGAAATGTTTTTCCACTTCAGATTCCGCATAATTAACATATACGTTCAAGGACTTGCCGAACATTTCAGGAGCCTTCGTTGCATCCTGCAGAAGCAGATGGCTCATCACGCAGACAGCAGCCATTTCATACAAGCGGCGTGATACCAGATCAAGCAGTTCCTGGTTCTGAGCTTCCTTCACGGCATTGGTGCAGGCTTCCAGCTTACGGGTCATATCCTTGATACGGTTCATATATCCTTCAAATTCCGGTGCACAAGGAATCAGTTCATATTCATGCAAAGTAGCTGCATACGAACCGTTCGTTACATAACGGATGGCAGCAACCGTCTGCAACTGAGTAGTTCCTTCATAGATACTGGTGATACGTGCATCACGATAAATACGCTGACAAGCATATTCCATCATGAAACCGGAACCTCCGTGTACCTGAATACAGTCGTACGCATTCTGGTTAGCATACTCAGAGTTCATACCTTTTGCCAGCGGAGTAAAGCTGTCAGCAAGTTTTGCATAACGTTTCTGTTCCTGACGTTCTTCCGGAGTCAGCTTGCGTTCGCGGGCGATATCATCCAATGCTTTATAAATATCAACATAACGGGAAGTCTGATACAACAGCGCACGGCCGGCATCCAGCTTCGCCTTGATGGTAGCCAGCATATCGTAAACTGCCGGGAACTCAATAATGGCTTTACCGAATTGCTTACGGTCTTTAGCGTATGCCAAAGCCTCATCGTATGCAGCCTGACTCAGTCCGACAGACTGTGCGGCGATACCCAGGCGCGCACCATTCATCAAGGCCATGACATATTTAATCAGACCGAGCTTGCGTTCACCGCAAAGTTCAGCTTTTGCATTCTTGTAAACCAGTTCACAAGTCGGAGAACCATGGATACCCAGCTTGTTCTCAATACGACGAACGTCTACACCACCATCGTTCTTGTCATAAATGAACATTGACAAGCCGCGGCCGTCGTGTGTACCTGCTTCAGAACGTGCCAGAACCAAATGAAGGTTTGCGTCACCGTTTGTAATGAAACGTTTCACACCATTCAGGCGCCAGCAATTGTTTGCTTCATCGTAAGTAGCCTTCAACATCACACTCTGAAGGTCAGAACCCGCATCCGGTTCAGTCAAGTCCATTGACATGGTTTCACCGGCGCAAATACGCGGAATGAAACGGCTGTGCTGATCTTCATTACCGAATTCATAAAGAGTTTCAATACAGTCCTGCAATGACCATATGTTGCCGAAACCGGCGTCAGCCTGCGCCACGATCTCAGCGCACATGGTATACGGAGTGATCGGGAAATTCAAACCGCCAAAACGGCGCGGCATGGTCATACCGTTCAGTCCGGCCTTCACCATTGCATCCAGGTTAGCCTTTGTTCCTGATGCATATTCTACACGACCGTTTGCACAGTGCGGACCTTCTTCGTCTACTCCTTCAGCATTGGCTGCAATTACTTCTCCGGTAATTTCACCTGTAATTTCCAATACTTTGTCATATGAGTCGATGGCATCCGCAAAATCCTGCGGAGCATAGTCATACTCGTCTTTATCTTTATAGCTGCGTTCTTTCAATTCGCAGATACGTTCCATCAACGGGTTATTCAGATGGAAACGCAGTTCCGGATGTTCTGTATAAAAGTTTGCCATTACTTACTGTTCTTTTTGTAGTACTTAATCATTTTCGGAATAACCTCTTCCACCGTTCCGTTGATCACATAATCAGCGATGGTATTGATCGGAGCGTTTGGATCATTGTTGACAGAAATGATAATTCCTGCATCCTGCATACCGGCGATATGCTGAATCTGTCCAGAGATACCGCAGGCAATATACAGCTTCGGATGAACAGTCACGCCGGTCTGCCCGATCTGGCGGTCGTGATCGCAGAAACCGGCATCAACGGCTGCACGGCTGGCACCAACTTCTGCATGAAGTTCCTTAGCCAGTTCGAACAGCATATCAAAGCCTTCCTTGCTTCCCATACCATAACCTCCGGCAATCACAATCGGAGCTCCTTTCAGATTATGTTTGGCTTTTTCTACGTGACGGTCGATCACCTTCACTACATAATCCGTTTCCGGAACATACTTCGCAACATCGTGACGGATCACCTCGCCCTGATAATTGGCGTCCACAATTTCTTTCTTCATCACGCCTTCACGAACAGTCGCCATTTGCGGACGGTGTTCCGGATTGACGATTGTAGCCACAATGTTTCCGCCGAAAGCCGGACGGATCTGATACAACAGGTTTTCGTATGTAACGCCATTCTTTTTGTCTTCATGGTCACCGATTTCCAGCTGCGTGCAGTCGGCGGTCAGACCGCTGGTCAATGCCGAAGAAACGCGCGGTCCCAGATCACGGCCGATAACGGTAGCTCCCATCAGGCAGATCTGCGGCTTCTCCTGCTTGAACAGGTTGACAAGAATGGAAGTATGAGGCAAAGACGTATAAGGAAACAAGCCCGGAGCGTCGAACACATGCACACGGTCAACTCCGTATGGCAAAACTTGTTTTTCTACATCTGCAAGATCGCTGCCGGCACAAATGGTTTCCAGCTGACATCCCAGCTGAGTGGCTAACTTACGACCTTTAGTTAAAAGTTCGAGACTGACATCGGCAACATGTTTGCCTTCCATCTCACAATATACAAATACATTATTCATAGTCTTATCCGATAGTATGGTTAGCCAACAATTCAACAATCAAGTTCTCTACATCTGCATCGCTGCCGGTAATCGTTTTACTTTCTTTTGCCTGGAAGATGATGTTTTCAATCTTCTTCACCTTTGTCGGTGAACCGGACAGACCACATTGCTTGGTGTCACCATTGACATCAGCTACACTCCATTCCGTAATATTCAGATAAGGACGACTTTCATATAAAGACGCATAAGGCATAACGCCGCCATCTTTTGTGATCGCAGCTTTTTCCTGAGCTCCCAATGCACGTTTGTATTTCTGTACCAGTTTGGCATTGCGCGGACGACAGGGAGCAGCGCTTCCGTTTACAGTCAAGACGATCGGCAGCGGACCTTCTACGGTTTCCACACCACCGTCAATATGACGTTTCACACGGATACGTCCGTCTTTTACCTCCTGGATTTCTTCAACATAAGTAACCTGAGGCAATCCCAGTTTTTCTGCAACCTGAGGACCAACCTGCGCTGTATCACCGTCAATTGCCTGACGGCCGCCTACAATAATATCATATTCACCGATCTTACGGATAGCCGTAGCCAGTGCATATGAAGTAGCCAGCGTATCTGCACCGGCAAAAGCACGGTCAGTAAGCAAATAACCATTATCAGCTCCTCTGTATAAACCTTCACGAATAATTTCAGCGGCACGGCCCGGACCCATGGTCAGAATAGTAACGGTAGAACCGGGATGTGTGTCTTTCAGTCTGAGTGCCTGTTCCAGGGCGTTCAAGTCTTCCGGATTAAAAATCGCCGGAAGTGCCGCACGGTTAATTGTACCGTCAGCATTCATGGCATCTTTTCCCACACAACGTGTATCGGGAACTTGTTTAGCCAATACTACAATTTTCAAACTCATTAGATTATCTTTTTGGTATTAGTAATTTATTGTCGGCAAATTTAATGAAACCATTTGTTCTGCAAAACGATATAATAAAAAAAAGTTTAAGAAAGGAAGGCCCCGTCAATCCCCTGACAAAGAAGAAACAGCCTGATACAAATCCTCAAAAGAAGCTATCGGATTGTCCGTAAAAAGGTAACGGACATTACAGGCTGTATCGGAAACATAAACCAAGGAACTCCTTCTTCCGAAAACAAAGAATATACTTTTCGGTCTGATTGTGCAGAATAAGGCAGAGTCAGAGCATTACTTTTCCAATATGCCAGTATTTCTTTTTCTGGTTCTTCCCGACTGATACAGGCAATTCGGACACGAGGATTTCCAGCATAAACCTCATACAATTGCTGAACAACCGGAAGTTCACGCTGACAATCCGAACAGGAAGTATGGAAAAACACCAGTACCGAAACCTTTCCCCTCAAAGAATCCCGGTCAAGTATTGTTCCGTCATTCATCTCTACCATAAATTCCGGTAAAGCATCTCCCGGCTGTATATACTGAATATGCTCACCTACTTCTTCCCGTATACAGGAAACACAACCTATCAGAAATACTAGTACTACTGTTACAAGCAACCTCATTATATCAATTCTTTAAGAATGCGCAAATATACATATTGTACTCCTGGCCGAACAGATTCTTCCTCCAGAAACTTCTGCTTTACCCGATACCTGCGTAATGTTTTCCGAATATATGATTCCACCACGACTGAAGGTTCATCTACATATTCCAACACCTGCACGGAGCCATCCGGCTGAATATTCACCTTCGCTTTCACATTCAGTAAACTCTTGCCTTGAGCAGAAGTTCCACGACGATCATAATCAATCCACAAAATCATTGTAGCTTTAGGGACAGATTCTGCCACAGATTCGTTCACTTCTTTCTTACCAGCCTTTTCATCTTCTTTCGCACGTTCGGAAATACAGGCACTCACCAGCAACAAGACAGAAACCAAATATAAAAAACATTTTCGCATAATCGGTTAACAACTAAAAATCGAATATCCAAAGATACAAAATTTTATTAACTTTGCCCAAACAAGTAATATTTATGGAACAAATCAATCAAAGTATCGCTCAGTTTTTACTTCACATCGGTATAGACAAAGAAAATATTAACTGGAGCCTGCAGATACTCCTTATTATATGTATAGCCCTGCTGTCTTACATTACAACCAAGTTATTCCGGTACATCATCATCCCTGCTGTACAAAAAATCACCTCCCGGACCAAAGCCAGGTGGGACGATTACCTGTTCAACGAGAAGATGATGATCAGCTTCTGCCGCCTGATTCCTCCTTTGGTTTGGTATATATTGCTTCCTCTTGTATTCAGCAAGTTGCCCCTTCTGCTGGAATTCCTGCAAAAAGCATGCGAAATCTATCTGGTTGTCTGCATGCTACTGCTGATCAGCGCCTTTCTTAACTCCCTTTATGAGATCTCCAATGAGCACGAGACCCTTCGCAACCGTCCGTTGAAAGGGATCTACCAGATGATTAAATTAATTGCATTCGGCATTGGATTTATTGTAATTATCAGTATCATCACCGACAGCAATGCAACAAGTATCCTTGCCGGATTAGGAGCTTCAGCGGCTGTTTTAATGTTGATCTTCAAAGACAGTTTGCTGGGACTGGTTGCAGGAGTACAATTATCAGCAAACGATATGCTACGTCCCGGCGACTGGATTACCATGCCCAAATACGGAGCAGACGGAGATGTTATCGAAGTTTCACTTACAACGGTCAAGGTGCGTAACTTTGACAAGACAATTACTACCATTCCACCCTATGTACTGGTCAGTGACTCCTTTCAGAACTGGCGAGGAATGCGGGATACTGGCGGAAGACGTATCAAACGTTCCATCAATATTGACCTGAATACCATTCGTTTCTGTACTGAAGAAGAAAAGAAACGACTCGTGGAAAAAGGATGGATCAAAGATAATACAGAAACAGAAGAGCTGACAAACCTCAGTGCTTTCACCAGTTATCTTCAGGAATACCTTGTTCATCATCCTCACACCCACAAAGAGCTGATGATCATGGTCCGGCAGCTACAGCCGACTTCCGAAGGTCTTCCTCTAGAAATCTATTGCTTTACGGATACGACAGTATGGATGGAATATGAGAATATCCAGAACGGAATATTCAATCACCTGCTGGCAGTCCTTCCTCAATTCGGATTAAGAGCTTTCCAACGGCCAGCAGGTAAAGATATTAATAATTCAGTTATACCACCATTGCAGCGATAAACTGAATGAACAAAATCAAAAATACCATAGCGATCGGATAAACGGTCGCATAAGCCACTCCGGGAATATTGCTGTCAGTCATGGAATCCACGGCTGCAAGTCCCGGTGTACTGGTCATACCGCCAGTAATGGTTCCGAGCATATCCAGCAGACTGATCTTAAAGACATACCGTCCGACCAGCGCTGCTATGAGCATCGGCACTAAAGTAATCAAAGCTCCGACCCCAAACAGCAGGAACCCGCTTTCACGGAAAGTCGAAACCAGATTAGCACCGGCCGAAGTTCCTACTTCTGCCAGGAAAAGCAAGAGTCCCAACTGACGAAGCAACTGATTGGCAGGCCCCGACATAGACCACAAGATTGGTCCCGTCTTACCGATAGCACTCAAGAACAATGCCATCATCAACACTCCCCCGGTCAGTCCTGGAGAAAAAGAGAAACCGGAGCCAAAGGAGAGATTTAACTTGCCAAACAACACACCCAGAACGATACCCATAGCTATCGGGAAGAAATCCGTATCAGATAATTGTTTGGCATCATTCCCCAGCAAACGGGCAACAGCCTGAATTCCTTCTTTCTCTCCAACAACCATCAGCTTGTCACCAAACTTGAGAGCCAGATCCGGAGACGGAGACAGATCAATACCGCTTCGGCGAATCCGGGTTACCGTACAACCGAAGTTTCGCTGAAAGTTCAGATCTCCCAGCTGCTTGTTGATCATATCTTTCTTTGTCAATAACAATGATTCGATTGCCTGTGTATTTTCAAGTGGCAATTCTCCCTCTTCGCGTTCTCCCAGCATCAAAGCCAGACTTGCCAACGCATCCTCACTGCCTACAGCCTGAATGCAGTCTCCTTGCTTCAATTCTGTATGAGCCTTCGGGATCACGATATCCTCTCCACGTTTCAAACGGGAAATAACCGCTCCCGTCATAGCCCGTATATTCAACTGAGCCAGCGTCTTTCCGATCACCGTTTCGTTAGTTACCCGAAACAGACATGTCTTTAATTCCGGGAACTGCCCACGCCGTTCTTTCTCCAGCCGGTGAGCCTCTTGTTCCAGATCGACCCGCAACAGTTTAGGGAGAAGCTTCACAAACAGAATAACCCCAATAACTCCAAAAGGATAAGCAATACCATAAGCAATGGATGCCAATGGTGACTGAGTGCTGTCGATGGCAACAGCCAATCCCGGTGTACTGGTCAAAGCACCTGCGATAAGTCCGACCAGACTAGGCGTATCAATGCCAAAGGCATACTTCAGTCCCAGACCGGTAAGACAGGCTGATGCAACAATCAGAATAGTTATCAGGATCAATGTTTTTCCTTTACTTCGGAAAGAATCAAAGAACCCCGGCCCCGCCTGGATGCCTATGGTAAAAATAAAAAGCACCAGTCCGAAGTTTCCCAGCGCTTTCGGAATAGAAACGCCCCAATGGCCAAAAGCCAAGGCGATAAAGATCACTGCGGACACGTCTAACGACAAGCCCATCACTTTCACACGCCCCAGCATAAAGCCTAAGGCCACAATCAAAAATACAGAAAAATAAGGTGACTGTAATAAGTCAATAAACATAAGTATAACGGGTTACAGGTTTTGCGGTCAAAGATAGAAAAATTTCTTTAATCTGCAAAGACCTGCCTTCCTGCCCCGATACTAATGTGATACCGACTGAATATATTCATACAGTTTTCTGTAAAAGGCATGACGGGTCAGCGTTGACACATCTCCCAAGATGATCAGTTTCATGCGGGCACGGGTAATGGCAACATTCATACGACGTAAGTCACTGAGAAAGCCAATCTGCCCGTCTTCGTTGGCACGCACCAGACTGATCAGGATTACATCCCTTTCCTGACCCTGAAAACCATCAACCGTATTGACTGTAATCAAGGTACGGTAAGGCTTGAAAAAAGGATCCCGTTTAAGCAACTGTCGCAGATACTGCACCTGTGCTTTGTAAGGAGATATCAATCCCACATCAATGCGTTCCTCCAGAAAACGTTCTCTTCCGATCTTGGTAATATATGTTTTCAGCTGACTTACGGAAAGTTCAGCTTCTGCCTTATTGATACGTCCGTAATTCTCTCCCACAAACTCCTCGTTACAGTCCATATCTTCCGTATCAATCCACTCTATCGGTGTATCAAAATCAAGAATACTGCGGTATTTCACTTCGGGAGCCGACTGCACCATCCCTCCATAAAACCAGTCAGAAGAAAAGCGCATGATCTCTTCATTCATGCGATATTGCAACTTCAGCAAAGCTACGGTTTCCGGCTTGTTCTTCACAATTGTCTGCATCAGAGTTTCACCCAGTCCCGCCCGTAATGCCTGCGGACATTTGACTGTCGGAGGAAGCTGACAATGATCACCAGCCAGAATCACCCGATCCACTTTACGGATCGGAATCCAGCAGGCTGCTTCCAATGCCTGCGCCGCCTCATCGATGAACAAAGTCCCGAACTTCTGCCCTTCCAGCAACCGGTTGGCACTGCTTACCAGCGTACAGGCAATCACCCTCGCTTCAGCAAACAAAGAAGCATTGATACGTATTTCAAGTTCCGTAGCCCGGTCTTTCAGTGAATTGATCTTCTGCCGGATACTTTCCCGGTCCGAAGCTTTCCGCATCCGGGCATAAAGTTCACGAACAGCCTTGCGGATGCTCCACAATTGCGGATAGTCCGGATGAGACTCAAAACGACGTTCGTATGTAAATGAAAGCATTTTATCGTTTACCCGACTCGGATTTCCGATACGCAACACACTGACTCCCCGGTCTACCAGCTTCTCGCTGATCCAGTCGACAGCCATGTTGCTTTGTGCGCACACCAGCACCTGATTCTCCCGATGAAGTGTTTCGTACACTGCTTCCACCAGTGTAGTTGTCTTACCTGTACCCGGAGGACCATGTACAATCGCTACATCCTTGGCATGAAGCACTTTGTTGACCGCTTCTTCCTGTGTCCGGTTCAGCCAGGGAAAACGGACAGGCTGAAATGAAAAAGGACGACACAGGCTGCCGGCCATGAAAGATATCACGTAACTCTGCAAGGCGATTATTACGCGCACTGATCACTCCCTTCAGTGCTTCAAACATCAGCCGATAGCTGGTTTCATCAAAATACAGCTGTACTCCCAACACCTCCTGAGCCTGTAAAGCCAACAGGGCATCTGCATTGGGAAGGACTACTACCATCCGGTCTGCTTCCACATAACTGACCGTAGCAGTAAAGGAAAGATAATGTAACTTTCCAAAAGTATCTTGCGTAAAGAAACAAACAGGCCGCCCATATTCAAACAAATGTTCAATCTCCCGGTCCTCAGTGCGTTCAACTTCTACAACCAGCTGGTTCAAGGCATTATAATAACTCCGTCCCAGATGAAGCGGATACCAGCACATGCCCCGTTTGACCTTCCGGCCTATTCCCATCAGTTCGGTCTGCTGACGAAACTGTTCCTTTTCATATTCATATTCCATCTGCAACAACTCATACTGACGTTGCAAGGAAAGTATCGGCGAATCTGTCATCAATGCGTTTTTTATGTTCCTTTTCTCCTGCAAAGGTACAAGTTATTTGAAAAAAGAATTGATTAATTCCCGGATTCTTCTTAATTTTGTTTGCAACGAGAACAATAACCAGACAGATGGAGGCTATCATGAAAAAGCAAGCTGACTATATCAAACGCATTGAGATCAAAAGACTTTGGGGACGAAAAAATATTTCATGGGACTTGCGTCCCGATGTAAATATCCTGAGCGGAATCAACGGAATCGGGAAAAGTACCATCCTGAACAATTCTGTAAGAAGCCTGAACGCCCTTGAAGGAGGTGCATTAACCAATGGAGCACAGCCTGGAGTGTCTTTCATCTTCTCGCCCGAAGATGCCACTTTCATTCACTTTGACGTCATCCGCAGTTTCGACCGACCGCTTATCAATTCAGGACTGCTGGAAAAAATAGGCAATCAGAATGTCAAAACGGAACTGGACTGGCAGCTTTATCAGCTTCAGCGACGCTATCTCGACTACCAGGTCAATATCGGCAACCGAATTATTGAACTGTTGACGAGCGGCGTACCGGAAGACCAGTTGAAAGCTACCGAAGTGTCACGCCCCAAGACACGCTTTCAGGATCTGATAGACAACCTCTTTCAGGAAACCGGAAAGAAAATCATCCGAAAAAGCAACGAAATTCAGTTTGAGCAGGATGGAGATATCCTCACTCCTTATCAACTTTCATCCGGAGAGAAACAAATGCTCGTCATCCTGCTGACCGTGCTCGTACAGGACAACCAGCATTGTACTCTTTTTATGGATGAACCGGAAATTTCCCTGCACGTGGAATGGCAACAGCGGCTGATCAGCCTGATCCGATGCCTGAATCCCAATGTACAGATCATTCTGACCACTCATTCTCCGGCCCTCATCATGAACGGATGGCTGGATGCCGTCACCGAGGTCAGTGATATAACGACTCTTTAAATGATAAGATTATGGGAAAAAGACTTACTGAAAACCTTTCTTCCCTCTACATAGAGGCAGCCAACAGCCTGCGTCCGAAGAAAGCAAGAAGAAAGATCGTAGCTTATGTGGAAAGCTACGATGACATCTCCTTCTGGCGTGCCTTACTGGCCGACTATGAAGACAATACCCGATACTTTGAAGTCATGCTTCCCTCACAGGATTCGCTGGCAAAAGGCAAGAAGACCGTATTGATGAACCATCTGGGAAAACAGCTCGGTGAAAATATGATTGCCTGTGTGGACAGTGACTATGACTATCTGTTGCAGGGACGGACACAGACATCACGTTATATGATTGAGAGTCCGTATGTACTTCAGACCTATGCTTATGCCATCGAGAACTATCATTGCTATGCAGAAGGCCTGCACGAAGTCTGTGTAACCGCTACCTTGAATGATCACCGCCTGATTGATTTTCCGGCATTCATGAAATTATATTCCCAGATTGCTTACCCATTATTTATATGGTCTGTGTGGTTCTACCGCCGGCATATCCTGTCAGAGTTCTCCCTGCTTGACTTCTGCTCATACGTCAAGCTGGATCAGGTAAGCACACGCCACCCGGAACGCAGTCTGGAAAATATGGCCAAAAAAGTAGAGCGCAAGCTCAGGGAACTGGAAAGAAAACATTCCAATGCCCTCCACGAAATTGAATCCTTAAAAGCGGAACTGCTCAATTTGGGCGTAACCCCGGACAATACCTATATGTTCATCCAGGGACATCACATTCTGGACAACGTGGTCATGAGACTACTGATTCCGGTCTGTACCGTGCTACGCAGGGAACGTGAACAGCAGATTCACGATCTGGCCCTGCATAACATTCAATTACAGAACGAACTGACGAACTATCAGCGCAGTCAGGTGGCCGTCGAAGTAGTCATTCATAAAAACCTATATTACAAAAATTCTCCTCTCTATAAAAAGATACAGCGCGATGTGGAGAGATTCCTGAAAATCATCAAGTGATCATCCCGGAATACGAGAGAGAATTTTCGGAAACTTCCAGGCAAAAAGCAGCGTACAGCAGACAGCAGCCGTGGCATCAGATATCGCTTCGGCTGCATAAATTCCATTCACACCCCAGAAGCGTGGCAACAACAAAGCCAGAGGTATCAGAAGGATCACCTTGCGAAGCAGGGCAATGAAAATGGAAATCCGCGCCTGCCCCAAAGCAACAAACATATTCTGACAGGCACGCTGCAAACCGAAGATCGTCATCCCGGCAAGAAAAACCGGCATTACACAACGTACCGTACCGATCAGAACTTCATCATCGGTAAAGGCTGAAGCTACAACCGACGGGAAACAGATCATCAGCAGCATCAGTACAAAATTGAAAGAGAACATGGTGATCAGTGAAATCCGGAAGCAGGATCTCACCCGATCCTTATAGCCGTGACCGTAATTGTAACTGGCCACCGGAACAAATCCCTGTGCAAAACCCACCAAAGGAACACTGGCAAACTGCATCGCACTCTGAAGAATAGCCAGGGCACTGACATGAATATCACCAAAATGTTTCAGACTACCGTTCAGCACAAACCCAACAAGGCTTTCCGTACTCGCCATGATAAAAGGCGAAACGCCCAGGGCCAGCATAGACAGAACGATCCCTTTGTCCAGTTTCATATAACGGCATTCCAGCGGAAGCGAGGCCTGTCGGGAAAACAAAAAGCGCAACACCCATCCGGCACTGCATGCCTGAGACAGAATTGTAGCCAGTGCTGCTCCCTTTACTCCCATGTCCAGCCCGAAGATAAAGACCGGATCGAGCACAATATTCATGGCTGCCCCGATCATGACAGAAGTCATGGCTATACCTGGCCTGCCCTGTGTATTGATAAAAGCATTCAGCCCCACTGAAAGCTCGACAAACAAGGTGCCCAGCAAATAGACGGACAGATAATCCTCCGCATATCCCAGAGTATGCTCCGAAGCTCCCGTCAGCAAGAGCACGGGTTCCATAAACAGATACGCCAGTGAAGAAGTCACAACCGTAAAAAGCAAAAGCAGGACAAATCCATTCCCTAATATCTTTCCGGCCCGTTCCCGGTTTCCCTGCCCCAAAGCAATGGCAGCAAGCGGTGCACCTCCGGCACCGACTATGGCCGAAAACGAAGATATCAGAATCACAATGGACATGGTGACTCCTACCCCTGCCAGTGCATCCGTGCCGATTCCGGGGATATGGCCGATATAGACACGGTCGACAATGGCATAAAGTAAATTCACAAACTGCGCCGCTACGGCCGGCAAAGCCATCCGGAAAATCAGACGCAGCATGGGATCTGTCCCTAACCGCTCTTCGTAGGAATGATTCATAACCAACGCTCCTCCGGATTTATTTCAAGGTTTCTACCGGAAGTTCCTCGTTTTTCCGGTAGCCGGAACTGGTAAAAATCGCAACAAGCTGTCCTTCATCGTCCGTAATCCGTACCTCGATGAAAGGTACCCGGGCGTGACTGAAAGTCTCCGTCGCTTCAGCATACACGTACCCTTCATGCGCCGAACGCAGAAATGTAATGTTTGCATTCAGCGAAAGCGTCAGTTTCAGATGACTGTTCGCCACCGCAGCAAAAGCCAGGTCAGCCAGTGTAAACAGGGCACCTCCCTGACAGACACCTCCTGCATTCAGGTGTTTCACCGTAACAAGCATCCGCGCCCGGGCATATCCCGGAGACACTTCCAGCAGCTCCACGCCGGCATTGGCTGCAAAATGATCCTTTGCCAGCAATTCCTTCAATGTTTTCATAAGCCTCAACGAATGGTTACCATGGTTGCTCCGAAGCCATATTCACGGAACGAAGCATCCTGACTCGGATAATTTTTATACTTGCGTTTCAGTTCATCCAGAATCGCACGGCGCAACACTCCGTCTCCCTTACCGTGAATAAAGACAATCTTCTGTCCCTTTCTGGTACGATACTCTTCCAGCGTCTTGCGGAAGACATCCAGCTGATAATTCAACATTTCCGCATTACCCATTCCTGTCGTATCATCCAGCAGTTCATGAATGTGCAGATCGACTTCCACAATATCATTCTTCACCTTCGGACCTTTCTTCTGAAGTTTGGCAGGAACCTCGTCCCCCTTTTTTCCCAACAGGGCATCCTTGATATCCTCGGCAGAAACAAACACCTGGCGGGCTGTTTCGTCATCACGTACAATGTCATAGATCAGGGCCGGTTCCGGGAAGAAGTCATTCTTCTCGAATGTATGAAGTTTGTAGAACTTCACCGTGTCAATACGCAATTCCTGGCAGACTACATTTTTCATCAGGAAAGTACGGTCATCCTTATAAGCCATCAGTTGTACAGCCACGTGCTCCAGGCCGTTCAGTGCACTCCGGTCGAACTCTTCCAGATGCAGTTTCATATTCGGCTTCACGGTTCCCCGGCTTCTCAGCGTCCAGCTCTTGCCTTCGGCCGAAAGATACAGATAGTCTACAAAATAATTGCTGTCGTTCACCAGGTATGCATCAAAAGCCGTTGACGAGATTTCCCTGATATCCTGAGGCACATAAGCCAGGAATACATTCAGGACATCGTTCCCCCGGATCTCAGGAGCCCGGTAAGTAATGGGCTTTTCTTCTTCCGGCTCTTCCTCTTCCACTGCCGGAGCAGCAGGCTTTGCAACAGACTTCAACGGAATATTATAGTCGTCGGTCTGTATCACCACACACTCCTTGATCAGCATCGGAATTTCAAATCCGTCTTCACCTTCCACCAGTGCAATGTCCTTACCCTGAAATCCTCTCACAATGCCGCCTCCCACTTCACTCAGGAAACGGACTTTATCTCCTATTTTCATATTCGTTACATTTTTTACTTTCGCAAAAGTAGAAATTTTTATCCATACTATCACGAAAAAAACGTCCCGGTCTTTTCATCAAAAGGCCGAAACATTTTTTTAAAAGCTGGAAGCCTTTTCCGGCTATGCCTGTTCCAGCTCCGACGAATATGAACAACCCCAATTAATTCTGACGAACTTCCTTGACAGCTTCAATCAAACGGAGGAAATCAGCAGGATAAACATCTCCGATATTACCGATACGGAAAGTATCTGCCTGAGAAATCTTTCCCGGATAGATCACAAAGCCTTTTGCTTTCAGCTGCTGATAGAAATCCTTGAAATCAAAGTCTGCAGAAGGATAATAGAAGGAAGTGATCACCGGCGACTGTTCTTCATCCGGAAGCAAAGTCTTATAACCCAAAGCACGCATGCCTTCTACCAGGGTACGGTGGTTTTCGCAATAACGGGCATAACGGGCTTCAATACCTCCTTCGGCCTCCAGTTCCTTCAATGCCTGCATAAAAGCACGAACCACATGAGTAGGAGAAGTGAAACGCCATTTGCCATGACCTTTTTTCCATCGTTTCCCACTGGTCATACAAGTCGAGCGACAAAGAACGTGCCACTCCCTTGCACTGTTCCAGCAACGAACGGCGGGCAATGATGAAACCGAATCCCGGCACACCCTGAATACACTTGTTGGCACTGCTGATCATAAAATCAATTCCCAGCTTCGCCATGTCAATGGGTACTCCGCCAAAACTGCTCATGGCATCAACGATGAACACTTTACCATGTCGTTTGACCACTTCGGCAACTTCCTCCAGCGGATTCAGGACACCGGTCGTCGTTTCACAATGAACCACAGAAACATGTGTCACTTCCGGATGTTCATTCAGATACTGATCAATCTGCTTCGGATCTACCTGCTGCGTTTCTTCAAACTTCATTACGGAGCAGTTGATCCGATAATAATCAGCGATTACTCCCATACGCTTGCCATAAGCACCGTTGGCTGCAACCAGCAGATGATCTTCCGGGCGAACCACTGTTCCCAGTACAGATTCCACACAGAAGCTTCCGCTTCCCTGCATCAATACCGCAGTATATTCCTCAGGACGGCTTGAAGCCAGCTTCACCAGTTCCTTACGGATTACTTCAACAATGCCCAGATTATAATCTTCATCCCAGGTACACCAGTCGCTCATCATAGCTTCTTTTACAGTTTCACTGGTAGTCAAAGGTCCGGGGGTCAACAACAAATAAGGTCTCATATCTTGATTCGTTTTTAAAGTTCAATTATTTCATTTCATTCTCCATACGTGCATTGATGCTCTCGATCAAGGCAGGCAGCTCACAGATGCTGTCCACTACATAATGTGCACCGGCAGCATACATCCGGTTTCTGACTGCAGCCATGCGTTTCTTCAGTTCGGCTTCAGGAAGTTGCTTGACTTCATCTTCTGTCAGTCCCATTTCGTTACTTCCCAGAATTACTCCGACACTCCATACTCCGGCATTCACACCTTCCTTGATATCAGAAATCGTATCACCGTATTTCACAACAGACAAGCGTGAAGGTACAGCCAGATCACACATATTTTTATAAATCATATACGGATAGGGACGGCCGGCCGGAAGTCCGTCGGACGTAACACAATTGTCCGTACGGTAACCTTTTTCTGCTGCAGCAGGTACCACTACATCCATCATCTCACGGGTATATCCGGTGGTTGAACCGATCTTGATTCCCATCTTGCGCAATACGTCAATCGTTTCGATCACGTCTGAAATCGGAGCCGTATACTCTCTCAGCGTAGCAAACAGCAGACGCTGGAACTCAGCATAACGTCCTTTTACATCTTCCTCTCCATACACTCTTCCATACTTCTGACGGAATGCTTCTCCAATCCGCTCCATGTCAAACAGCGCACGGATATGATCAATCTTTGTCAACCCCATCGGACGGCGGGCTTCTTCCGGAGTCACCTCAATTCCGATCGCACGAAAACTCTCAATAAAAGCCGATACAGGTGCAAAACATCCATAATCAATGGCTGTACCAGCCCAGTCCATAATCACACATTCAATTTTTTTCATATTGTCGTAGTCGTTAAATATACATTATTTTCTTCCATTACAACCTGCTCACCGATCTGGGGCTTTCCCTGGTCAGGACTCTGGGGAGGAACCGGTTTCCGGTTTTTCTTCCAGATCATATATACCAGCGATCCCATGAATGCAATGCAGCAGGTGATTCCAACCCAGACGCTCATCTGATTGTAGAAAACAGCCCAATTGATATGGGAAGCAAAGTATTCTTTAAAGAACAGAAGGGCCAGAGTTCCGAGATATCCCACAAAGTCAATGGTGATGATAAAGAATCCTACATTGCTCCGAATCTTGAAACATGCAATGAAGCGTTCGAAAAAGATTGTCTGAAAACTGAGATAAGCAATGTCCAGACAAAGGCTTTGCAAGAAGAGCCATATATGTACCGGGATGGCCAGTTCCTCAAAGTTGGCGGCGATGAAGGCCAGCGTACCCATACCTGCCGTTGAAAGAACCAGCAAGATACACAGTACTTTCAGATGGTCGTATGTCGTTGCCAGCAGAGCGAACGCTGCCAGCATAACCAGTGTGGCAATTGAATCGATCTGTGCAAAGGCCCAGGAAGAAACCTGACTGACATCAATGATACAGACGATGAAATCTTCCTTGATGTCCCGCTGAACCGTCAGCAGCAGATTGGCAGCAAACAGCATGATCAGCAACGGCATGAAACGCCGGAAGAGTTCCCATCGCTGACGGCCGTCAAGCGTAACGCGAACAGAGCGGGAAGCGATATCCGCAGCACTGGGACTGGGGAAGCGGGTCATCATCCACCCCGTAAGACACAGCAGCGGGAAAGCCAGTGCACCGATAAGGGCCGGCATCCAGAACTCACTGACATGAAGCGTGTTCAGGGCATATAATCCGAGCGATTTGGCCAGACCGGAACTCAATGCCATGCTCACTCCCATGATACTGGCCAGAATATCAGTTGTCCGACGGCCTTCCAGGAAACTGAAGATCACTCCCCACATGCATCCCAGCGAAAGCCCGTTGAAGAACAAGGCAATGATATTGTAAGGTACAGGAAGAAGCCCGAACGCCAGCAAGGAAGCTTCTGACAAGGCAGCCGAGCCGATGATAAACTTCAGACGTCCTTCCGGTTTCAATTCAGAGATATATTTAATTCCCAACAGCTTGGCAACAACATATCCCAGCAACTGAACCATGCTGACCGCAATCTTATAATCCATACCGGCAACCTGCAGTCCGTCGAACACAGCCGCCGTGAAAGGTTTTCTCAATGCATACACCAGCGAATACGAAAGAAGTGCCGTACCTCCTGCCCAGAGTACAAACAACCAGTCTGGAACAGGAGCCTTTTTCTTTTCGGAACCGGGTAAAGTTATTGATGTTTTTTCTATGGTTTTCATATCTTCTTTTTTCAAATCCGATGCAAAAGTAAAGCACCTAAATCACTGAAAAAATGAATATTCCATGATTCATAACCCTGTAACAATTCAGAAATATTCATGCAACAGGATTCTCACAGAAACAACACACAACCTTATCAGAAACGAAACAGGATTGTAATATTCGCTTCCCCAATATAGGGTTCTGAACGCATCTTCGGGCTGCCGGAATATAAAAAAGAACCGGATTCACATAAAAAAACAAGGATCACTGACGGAAAAACATTAACTTTACTCCCCCAAATCTATTATACCTCACATTGCATGGATGAACTGAAACAAATATATGAACGCATCACCCTTCTGCGACAAAAAGGAATCAAGATGAAAGAAATTGCCGGACAGACCGGCTTTTCACCCAGTGTGCTGTCTGCCCTTTACAGCACTGTGCTCCCTGCGTTCTTCCAGAATCAGAAAAAAGGAATGAACAACGAAGAAGCACTGGATCAGGCTCTCGTTTGGGTAAACAATATATCCAAAAAGAAACTGCTGGGTTCACTTCCCAGCCTGAAGGCTTCCCTGTTCGCCATGCAAGTGACTCCCAAAGTTCCGACAGGAGAAAACGACAACCCTTTCCTGGCAGAACTGGAAGCCAATATGCGGGAAACCCTTTCGTGGATTGCCAATTATAGCGGTATCTACATCAGTTACAGTCTTTCTTCCACCAGTCAGGCCATGAAGGTCGAGCCCTATCTCATCGCTCCGGCAGAAAAAGGAAACTACGTGGAAGTGATCCACAACAACGTCTACGGAACAACTCATCATGGGGCTGCCCTGATGAACGGAACCAATCATCTATATTTGGCATTCAACGAACACAAGACGCCCCAGCTGGCCCTTTTCCATATCAGTCTGAAGCTTCCGATGTATGACCGTCCTCCATTCCTCCGGGGGGTCTACACCAGCTTTGACTATAACTATAACCCCATTGCACGACGTATCCTGTTTGTAAAAGTATCCGAAAGCGTTGCCCGGGATGAATTCATGAAGCTGAAAGGACAGCTGAAAACCTATGACCAGCTTGACGAAAAGGAGAAACGTTATTATCAATACACCTGCCAGCCGGAGGACATCATCCGGATCTGCAACATCCCTTCTCCCACTATGACCGAAGAAGATCTGGACATGGAAAAGAAACTGCTGACGATTTCAAAATAGACGGCCGGCACAACTATTCGCAGTTTTCTTTCCGGATTTGCACAAATGTGCGTAATTTTGCAAAGAATGAATCATAGCGAATATGGAAGAAACAAAACATATCAAAATCAGCGATTACAATTACCCGCTGCCCGATGAACGCATCGCCAAATTCCCGTTGCCCGTACGTGACCAGTCCAAACTCCTTGTGTACCGTCACGGTGAGGTAAGCGAAACCTGTTTCACTTCTCTTCCCGATTACCTGGAAGCCGGAGAACTGATGATCTTCAACAACACGAAAGTCATTCAGGCGCGTCTGCATTTCCGCAAGGAAACCGGTGCCCTGATTGAAATATTCTGTCTGGAACCCATACAGCCCAACGATTATGTGCTGAACTTCCAGCAGACCAGCCACGCCGCCTGGCTCTGCATGATCGGCAACCTGAAAAAATGGAAGGAAGGATCACTTCATAAGGAAATGAACGTGAAGGGACATGCGATTACCCTGACTGCCACACGCGGGGAATGCCGCGGCACCAGTCACTGGGTGGATTTCACCTGGGATAACCCGGAAATCACCTTTGCCGATATTCTGGAAGTGTTCGGCGAACTGCCCATTCCTCCCTATCTGAACCGGGAAACGCAGGAAAGCGACAAGGAAACCTATCAGACTGTTTACTCAAAGATCAAAGGATCCGTAGCGGCTCCTACTGCCGGCCTACACTTCACCGAGCGCGTGCTTCAGGCTCTGCGTGACAAAGGTGTCGACCTGGAAGAGGTGACACTCCATGTCGGAGCAGGAACTTTCAAGCCTGTGAAGAGCGAAGAAATTGAAGGTCACGAAATGCACACCGAATATATTTCCGTCAACCGGCAGACTATTGAGAAACTGATCGCACACGGAGGAAAAGCCATCGCTGTCGGCACCACTTCAGTCCGTACACTGGAAAGCCTGTACTACATCGGTGTGACAATAGCCTCTCATCCTGATGCCGGACAGGAGGAACTGCACGTCCGGCAATGGCAGCCTTACGAAACTCATCCTACGATGACGACCGTGGAATCGCTTCAGCAGATCCTTGACTACATGAAACGTCACGAGCTGGAAGCCCTGCACACCAGTACACAGATCATCATCGCTCCGGGCTATACCTACCACATCGTACAGAAAATGGTCACCAACTTCCATCAGCCGCAAAGCACCCTGCTATTGCTGGTGTCAGCCTTTGTCAAAGGTGACTGGCGGACCATCTACGATTACGCTCTCGCCCACGACTTCCGTTTCCTCAGCTACGGTGATTCTTCCCTGCTGATCCCCTGACAGCAGGAAAGAAAAAAAGTTGTCTTACGTTCCCCAAAAAATTGTGCGGTCGTTGATCCCCAAACGTGCGGTCGTTGATCCCCAAACGTGCAGTCGTTGAAGCCCAATCGTGCGGTCGTTTGAGCCCGATCGTCCAGTCGTTGCGAAAAGGGAAAAGCACCGGAAATAATGATAAAAAAAGTCCGGAACCCTGGGATCATTCCCGGTTCCGGACTTTCTGTTTGGATACGGTAAGTAAATTACCAGATATTTACACGCTTTTCAGGAGCGATGTACATCGGATCTTTATCTGTAATTCCAAATGCATCATACCATGCCTGGATGTGAGGCAGAGCGCCGTTTACACGCCATTCTCCCAAAGAGTGAGGATCAGACTTCGTATACTGACGGATAGCTTCTTCGCGGATGTTTCCGGCCCACAGAGCTGCGTATGCCAGGAAGAAACGCTGATCGGCTGTGAAGCCGTCTACAACTCCCAGCGGAGCATCCTTTGTTGCATTGCGGTAAGCCAGATAAGCCACGTTCAGTCCTCCATGGTCTGCAAGGTTCTCACCCAATGTCAGCTGGCCATTGCCATGCAGTCCCGGAAGCACTTCAATGTTGTTGAAGAAATCTACCATTACCTGAGCACGTTCGTTGAAGCGTTCAGCATCGCCTGCGGCCCACCAGTCACACAGGTTACCGTTCTTGTCGAACTGGCGTCCCTGATCATCGAATCCGTGAGTCATCTCATGACCGATTACTACGCCGATAGCACCATAGTTGAATGCATCATCAGCATTCATGTCGAAGAACGGATACTGAAGAATACCAGCTGGGAAGCAGATTTCGTTGGTTGAAGGATTATAATATGCATTGACTGTCTGCGGAGTCATCAGCCATTCGTCCTTGTCCACCGGCTTTCCGACACGGCTGTACATGTCTCTCACTGCCCATTCAGAAGCACGGCAGACATTAGCCCAGTAAGAATCTTTCTTGATTTCCAGGCTGGAGTAGTCTTTCCATTTGTCGGGATAACCCACTTTTACATGGAAAGCAGCCAGCTTTTCAGCGGCAACGGCCTTGGTGCTGTCGCTCATCCATTCCTGTGCCTGGATGCGTTCGCCCAGTGCAGTCTGCAGGTTCTTCACGAGGTTCACCATGCGTTCCTTGGCTGCTGCAGGGAAATATTTTTCCACATACATCTGTCCTACAACTTCACCCAGCATACCGTTTACAGCATTAACGGCACGTTTCCAGCGAGGCTGGTTCACCTGACGGCCGGACAATACCTTGCCGTAGAAATCGAAGCGGGCAGCCACGAAGTCATCGCTCAGACAGCTGGCAGCAGCGTCGATCAGGTTATATTGCAGATAAGAAATATGTTTTTCCAGCGGCAGGGTGCTGATCAGTTTGTCCACTGTCTGCAACGGTTCAATCTGTTCCACGTTCAGTTCTTCCACGCCCTGTACGCCCAAACCTTTCAGGTAAGCATCCCAGTCAATTCCGGAGAACTGCTTCTTCAGGTCAGCATAAGTCATCTTGTGATAATTAGCTTCCGGATCACGGCGCTGAACAGCGCTGAAAGAAGCCTTTGCAATGGTTGTTTCGATTTCCAGTACATCGTTCATCTTCTGCTCAGCCTCAGCATCTGTGAAACCTGCCAGCTTGAACAACTTGGTGATGTAGAGTTTATACTGTTCGCGGATGTTGGCAGTCACGCTGTCTGTATCCAGGTAATATTCCTTTTCGCCAAGGTTGATACCTCCCTGACTGATCTGGAAAATATTCAGAGCACTGTTCTTCGGGTCTGCATATACATAGCTGCTGAAATAGGTACCAATGCCGTCGTATGCCATTTCGGCGATCATCGGAACAATCTGCTTGCGGTCGCTGATGGCTGCAATTTTGTCCAGCTGTGCCTTGATGGGAGCTACTCCGTCGCTGTTCAGTTTCACACTGTCCATAGCCAGTGTATAAAGATCACCGATCTTCTGTCCCTGAGAGCCCGGCTCATTTGTCTGCGATGCAAAGCTTTCAATCAGTTCGCGAAGCTGCTTCTGATTGGTTTCGGCCAGCATATCAAACGATCCGTAGCGGGAATATTCGGCAGTCAGAGGATGACTGTCATCCATCCGCCACAAGCATAACGGAAGAAATCCGTACCTGCGGCAACTGTCGTGTCAAGGTTTGCCAAATCAATACCGGAAGTATTCTTCACTTCCTTTTGGCTGGTACAACCGGTCATTGCGGCAAAAGCCATTGCTGCAACGGCCACATAATGTTTAGTTTTCATAAGCTTTTATATCTGTTAAAAGTTACTTGAGTTCTTCCAGTTCCAGCGAAAGACGCTCCCATTCTTCTTCTTCGGAAGCGACCTGCTGCTTCAGCTGACGGTGCTGGTCATACAGTTGCATGTCGGAAGCTCCTTCAGGTGTTGCCATCTTGTTTTCCAGTTCCTGAATCTGCTGTTCCAGCTTGCTGATGCGCTCTTCACATTCGGCAACCTGCTTCTCCAGCTTACGGGCCTTGCGGGCCTGTTCCTTCTGAGCCTCATACGAAAGCTTACTTTCGCTGACCGGTTCGGGCGCAGCCTTGCGGGTTTCACTCGTGGGCGACTGCGACAACTGCAGTTCATTCAGGTTTTCCATCTGTTTCTTTTGCAGGAAGTCATAGATTCCTCCAATGTGTTCCTTCACCACACCTCCGCCGAATTCGTAGACCTTGGTTACCAGTCCGTCCAGGAACTCACGGTCGTGGGACACGACGATCACCGTTCCGTCGAATTCCCGGATGGCTTCCTTCAGCACGTCCTTGGAACGCATATCCAGGTGGTTGGTAGGTTCGTCGAGTATCAGGAAGTTCACCGGTTCCAGCAACAGCTTGATCATGGCCAGACGGCTCCGCTCTCCTCCCGAAAGTACCTTGACTTTCTTGTCGGAGGCTTCTCCGCCAAACATGAATGCTCCCAGAATGTCACGGATCTTCAGACGGATGTCTCCCTTGGCTACCCGGTCAATGGTATCAAATACGGTCAGTTCGCCGTCAAGAAGCTGTGCCTGGTTCTGGGCAAAATAACCGATCTGCACATTGTGTCCGATCACCAGCTTGCCATCGTATGGAATCTGATCCATGATACACTTCACCAGGGTGGATTTTCCTTCTCCGTTCTTGCCGACAAAGGCTACTTTCTCTCCCCGGCTGATGGTCAGGGTTACGTCGTGAAAGACTACATGATCGCCATAGGCTTTTCGGACTCCTTCGCAGATAACGGGGTAATTACCCGACCGGGTGGCCGGAGCAAACTTCAGATGCAGGCTGGAAGTATCTTCCTCATCCACTTCGATGGGAACAATCTTCTCCAGCTGCTTGATGCGGCTCTGTACCTGCACTGCCTTCGTAGCCTTATAACGGAAACGTTCGATAAAGTCTTCCGTATCCTTGATTTCCTTCTGCTGGTTTTCGTAAGCACGGAGCTGCTGCTCGCGGCGTTCCTTGCGGAGCACCACAAACTCATCGTAGGAAACCTTGTAGTCGTAAATCCGTCCGCAGGAGATCTCAATGGTACGGTTAGTTACATTGTTGATGAAAGCACGGTCGTGGCTCACCAGTACAACGGCACCCGGACTGACACGCAGGAAGTTTTCAAGCCACTGGATACTCTCGATATCCAGGTGGTTGGTCGGCTCGTCGAGCAGAAGTACGTCAGGACGACGCAACAGCAGCTTGGCAAGTTCGATACGCATACGCCAGCCTCCGCTGAACTCGGAAGTGGGACGGTCAAAGTCTTTCCGGTTAAATCCCAGTCCCACCAGGGTACGTTCTATTTCGGCTTTGTAATTTGTTCCCCCCATCATCAGGAAACGTTCGTTCTCATGGGTGAAACGGTCAATCAGTTCATGGTAGCTTTCCGAATCGTAATCCGTACGGTCTGCCAGTTCCTGATTCATTCTGGCCAGACGATCCTGCATCTCGAATATGTGTTCGAAAGCCATTTCCGCTTCCGCCATCACGGTACGCGTATCACTGAGTACCATCACCTGCGGCAAATAGCCGATGGTAATACCGCGCTGTACGGCGACAGTTCCTTCTGTGGGCCTTTGCAGTCCCGCAAGGATTTTCAGCATGGTAGATTTTCCGGCTCCGTTCTTTCCTACCAGAGCAATACGGTCTTTTTTATTGATCACGAACGACACATCCTGAAACAGAGGTGTCACGCCAAATTCGACTTTCAGTCCTTCTATTGAAATCATACGTATATACTTGCGCTACAGAATGTCGGCAAAGGTAAGAATAAAATTGCTAAAAGCAAAAACGCAGGCCGGAAACCTCCTGTTTCCAGCCTGCGTCTATAGCGTTTTTCCCTTATATAATAAGGTCTGTTATTCTGCTTCGGTATAGCGTTCAATAGTCTGTGCGCGGTCAGGACCTACTGATACGATCTTGATCGGAGTTTCCAGCTGTTCTTCGAGGAAAGCAATGTATGCATTGAATTCTTCGGGGAACTCATCTTCACTGGTCATCTTGGTCATGTCAGTCTTCCATCCGGGAAGTTCCACATACACCGGTTCTACACCTTCTGTGATGTCATACGGGAAGTAATCGATCTCTTCTCCGTTTACCTTATAAGCCACACAAGCCTTTACGGTATCGAAGCCGTCGAGTACGTCACTCTTCATCAGGATCAGCTGAGTAACACCGTTCACCATAATGGCATAACGCAAAGCAACCAGATCCACCCATCCGCAACGGCGTTCACGTCCGGTTACAGCTCCGTATTCATGACCCAGATCACGGATAGTCTTACCTGTTTCGTCAAACAGTTCGGTCGGGAACGGTCCGGAACCTACACGAGTACAGTAAGCTTTCATGATACCGTATACCTCTCCGATCTTGTTCGGGCCCAGTCCCAGTCCGGTGCAGGCTCCTGCACAGATGGTATTGGAAGAAGTCACGAACGGATACGAACCGAAGTCAACATCCAGCATCGTACCCTGTGCACCTTCGCAAAGTACGCTCTTGCCTTCCTTCAGCAGTCTGTTCACTTCGTGTTCACTGTCTACCAGCGGGAACTGGCGCAGGTATTCGATACCTTCCATCCACTGTTTTTCCAGTTCAGTGATATCGTAAGAATAGTTCAGACTCTTCAGTATCTTTTCGTGACGGGCTTTGGCCGCAGCATATTTTTCTTCAAAATTATTCAGGATATCTCCCACACGCAAACCGTTACGGCTTACCTTGTCTGTATAAGTAGGACCGATTCCCTTACCGGTAGTTCCTACCTTTGCATCGCCTTTGGCTGCTTCATATGCAGCATCCAGAATACGGTGAGTCGGCATAATCAGATGAGCCTTCTTGGAAATGTGCAGGCGTTCCTTCAGCGGATGTCCGCTTGCTTCCAGCGCTTCAGCCTCAGCTTTGAACAGTGCCGGATCCAGAACAACTCCGTTACCGATAATATTTACCTTGTCGCCCTGGAATATACCTGAAGGAATGGAACGAAGCACATACTTCTGTCCTTCAAATTCAAGAGTGTGACCAGCATTCGGGCCGCCCTGAAAACGAGCAACAACATCATAGCGGGGGGTCAATACGTCAACGACCTTACCCTTACCTTCATCTCCCCACTGCAAACCTAACAAAACATCTACTTTCATGCTTTTCAGTTTTATAAATTTATTTATGTTTCTTACGCTTGAGTCCCATACACTTGCTGCAGAGTCCATATATATATAAGGAATAATGCGAAGGATAGAATCCCTTCGTACGATACTGGGCAATGGCTAACTTCAGATTTTCATCCTCAAACTCGGAAACCTTGCCGCAGGAAGTGCAAATCATGTGATGATGGGTCTCGTTATTGTATGAACGCTCATACTGCGAAGTATTGCCAAACTGATGCTTAATCACCAGACCTGCATCAATCAGCAGGACAATCGTATTATAGAGTGTGGCCCGACTGACACGGAACTTTTCCTTTTCGGCCATGTAACAATAAAGCTCATCAATATCAAAATGGCCCTTGATGGAATAGATTGTTTCGAGTATAGCATACCGCTCGGGCGTCTTCCGATGTCCGTTCTTCTGAAGATACTCTGTGAGGATCTGCCTAACCTTATCTTTTATATTCTCTTCCATCCGTTCATGCGTTCAGTCGTCAAAGATAACTCTTTTTAAGTAATCCAAGAAAATTACCGGCAATATTCTGCCTCATTTTTTATTTCTTCAGCAATAGCACTCACTCCGGGGCGCTGTGACTTCGACAGAACAGCCAGCGGTTTTCCCAGTTTCTTCATATTTTCACGCGACTGGCTTCCAAACTTGCACAATGCCAGAGCAGCAGCTTTCCGTATTTGCAGCGAATCGCTTTCCAGAGCTGTAAATGCCTGATCCATAAACTCGGCTTCTGCCCGGTCGTTCAGCGTCATGCCGTTCATCAGCAGCCGGGCCATCAGCAGGAAGCCGCAAAGCTGGAAGTATTCGCGCTCATCGGCTATCCAGCAGAACACCACTTCCGCTGCATAGGGAAGGTGTTGAAACAAATTCATCACCGTATATTGTGCCAGTTCCGAATTGTGTATATCTTCCATCCAGATCTCTGCAATCTCCCGATAGAAGGTATCGACCGGTTGCAGCAGCCCGGCCATAATCTTACACTCCCGGATGTTTTCCTTCCAGAGTGCCTGAGCCAATTCGTGACTGGGTTCGTAGCCTGCTGCGATTTCTCTGATACGCGGGTACTCTATTCCAAAATTCAATTTGTAGTCAAGTCCTTTTTCGCGCATGCTTTGAGAGACAACTCCGTTCATATACAAACGGAATTTAGCTTTGATATCTTTCAGAGTTTCGTGTAGTTGATCTGTCATTTCCTTGATTCTTTATAGTTGCCGTAAGTGTCATTCCGTCTCAGTCTTCCGTTACATTCGCATAATCCCGGCTGTAACGAAGCATCTGGGCAGCATATCCTTCCGTATAGTCTACTTTCACATCAGTCCAACGGCCTTCCGCATCGTAACAAGGTGTATACACCGGATTGATGAATCCTTTGTAGGGAGCCAGATGCAATTGCCGGTAACGTTCCAGCACCTCTGCATGCAAGGCAGGATCAATCCGTACGGCATAGGTTTCCACCAACTGGCGGGCAGCCTCATAATCGCCTTCACTCTTGATGCGCTGTACTTCGGCCAACAGGCGGCCGAACAGACTCCGCAACTGCTCATAGTCGTTGATGCGGACAAATGTCTTGCCGTCGCGGACCACAAGTTCCACAACTTTTTGTTCCGTTCCCTGTTCCAATGCCCACCGGGCAATCAGCTGACGGTTACGCATGTGAGCTTCCTCGACATTGCATCCCGGCTCGATACGCACCAGCTGGGTCATCAATCCGTTCATCATGTAAGCATAATATTCCGCCTTATACGCTTCCGCATCAGGCACCAGTTCCAGTTCCACCATACGGGGATCCGGAATATAATACAGTCCGAACAGGTCGGCACGCGCTTCCTCTATCGTTGAGCCGTATGCTTTCAACGCATCCGGATCAACACCCGGCAGCAAGCGTCCGGAACCGTGTCCCAGACATTCATGCAGATCGGTATGTAAATCACCGGTGATGTCTGCATATTTATCCAGCAATCCGATCTCGACAGGGCTGTATACAAACTCGTCGCGGAAACCGTTTCCACGGGCCGCCTGGTTATAGGCCGATGTCAGGTTGCCGATAGTTACCGATTTGGATCCGTGCACGCTGCGTATCCAGTTGGAGTTAGGCAAATTGATACCGATAGCCGTACTGGGGTACAAGTCACCGCCAAGCATGGCTACCGTAATCACTTTGGCCGAAACACCTTTCACCTTTTCCTTGCGGAACTGAGGTGCCACCGGAGAATGATCTTCAAACCACTGGGCATTCTCACTGATGAGTTCCGTACGGCGAGTTGCTTCCAAATCCTTGAAGTTAACAATAGATTCCCAGCTGGCCTTGATACCCAGCGGATCACCATAGCTCTCGATGAACCCGTTAACAAAGTCCACCTGGGAATCCGTATCTTTTAACCAGACAATGGAATAGGCATCAAACGTCTTCAGATCGCCCGTGCGGTAGAACTCCGTCAGCAGGCGGATCACCTCACGCTGACGGTCATTTTCGGCTACCTCAGCAGCCTTGTCCAGCCAGGAAACAATCTTCTGCAAAGCTTCTCCGTACATGCCTCCAATCTTCCATACCTCTTCCTGTACCACACCATCCTTCACCAGACGGCTGTTCATGCCATACATGACCGGTTCAGTTTCTCCGGGAGTCTTCATGGCGGCATAGAAATCCTCGGCCTCCTGCTGAGTGACTCCTTCATAATAATTGGCCGCTGAAGTCAGAATCAGATCTTCCCCATCGGCCTGATTAACCCGTTTGGGCATCACTTCCGGATCGAAGATGACGGGGAACAGGCGGTTGCAAAGTTCGGTACATGTTTCTCCTTCTGCCAAAGGCAATGCATCGGCAGGCAAAGATTCAACCAGGCTGCGAAGATAATCCGGCGTGAAACCGGGCACAAACTTGTCGCAGGAATAATGGTGGTGAATGCCATTGGCAAACCAGACGCGTTTCAGATACACCTCAAACGCACGAAATTCATCCGTATCACGAGGTCCCTTGTAAGCCACATACACTGCTTCCAGCAGCCGGCGGACCGGTAAATTGTACTTGCCGTTCTGATGATACAAGATATCTCTTCCCTCCAGAGCTGCCTGAGAGAGATAGTAAATCAGCTGTTTCTGGCGCAGAGACAATTTTTCAAAACCGGGTACCCGATAACGCAAAATCTGCAAATCGGCAAACTGTTCCACTTGATACTCAAACGTATCCTCCTGTTGTTCCATTATCTATATTCTTATTTTTTGTCAGAATGTTTCTTACGGTAAGCATTCGGGGTCTCACCCATGTTCTTATAGAAAGCTGCATAGAACGATTGTCTGTTGGCAAAACCTACCAACGCGCTGATTTCTTCTACATTTTTCTCAGCGTAACGTTTATCAACCAGCAAATGCAAAGTTTCCTTGATACGATACTCGTTCAACAGACATGAATAGTTTTTTCCGAAGCGGGAGTTAATAACAGCCGACAGATAACGAGTATTGGTTTTCAATTCTTTAGCAAGATCACGTGCAGAATAATTGGGGTCTTTATACTTCTTCTGAAATACTACGATATTCATGATCTTGTCATACAGTTCATCCGCCAGTTCCGGACGAATCATTCCTCGATAAGCAGCATTCTTAATTTTGCGCTCCCTGATGTTGTAAGGTTTTTTTGCAGGAGATTGTTCCTGTTCCTGCATCTGAAGTTCTGTATCTTTCATCTGTCCTGTTTTTAATTAAGAGGTTTAATTTTTATACATTATACAAAAATGGCAGAAGTTTTTGAAATCTACAATTAAATGAAAATCATTTTTCTTAAATATTACAAATTACGGCATATTTTTCAGTGTTTCCCGTCGTGCAGCCCCGTCTTCCCCCAACGGAAAAACGGAAAGAATAACTATCTTTGCACTCCGTTTCATCCCAATAGACAATTATGCTGAAAACATTAAAATCATACTTCGGATATACGCAGTTCCGCCCCCTGCAACAGGAAATCATCACGTGCATTCTGGAAAAGAGAGACACCCTGGTGCTGATGCCGACAGGAGGAGGAAAGTCCATCTGCTACCAGCTTCCTGCCCTGATGATGGAAGGAACAGCCATCGTTGTTTCACCGCTGATCTCACTCATGAAAGACCAAGTGGAAAGTTTGCAGGCCAACGGAATCATCGCCCGTGCCCTGAACAGCAGCAACGATGAAACGGTCAACGCCAATCTGCGTTTCGAATGTATGCAGGGACGGGTAAAACTCCTTTATATCTCTCCCGAACGCCTCCTTTCGGAACTGAATTTTCTGCTGAAGGATATCCGTGTTTCGCTTTTTGCCATTGATGAAGCTCACTGCATTTCCCAATGGGGACATGATTTCCGTCCGGAATATACACAGCTGAAAGTGCTCCGCCAGCAGTTTCCCAATGTACCGATTGTCGCACTGACTGCAACAGCAGACAAAATAACCCGGCAAGACATCGTACAACAGCTGGCCATGAGAAATCCGCAAGTGTTTATTTCTTCCTTCGACCGTCCCAACCTCAGTCTGGAGGTGAAACGGGGCTATCAGCAGAAAGAAAAGATCAGAAGCATTCTTCAGTTTATCGACCGTCATCCGGGAGAAAGCGGAATCATTTACTGCATGAGCCGGAACACGACGGAAAAAGTAGCTGAGATGCTTGAGGATCACGGGCTGCATGTTGCGGTTTATCATGCCGGACTGAGTACGGCTGCACGCGATGCCGCACAGGATGATTTCATCAATGACCGGGTACAGATCGTCTGTGCCACCATTGCTTTCGGCATGGGTATCGACAAATCGAACGTAAGATGGGTAATTCATTACAACCTGCCCAAAAGCATCGAAAGCTTCTATCAGGAAATCGGACGGGCAGGACGTGACGGTCTTCCCAGCGACACCTTATTATTCTATTCTTTCGGAGACATTGTTCTTCTGTCCAAATTTGCTGCCGAAAGCAACCAGCAGGAGATCAATCTTGAGAAACTGAACCGCATGCAGCAGTATGCGGAAACCGATATTTGCCGCCGGCGTATTCTGTTGAACTACTTCGGGGAAACCATGGATCATGACTGCGGGAACTGTGATGTCTGCCGGAATCCGCCTGAAAGATTCGATGGTACCATCATCGTACAGAAAGCCTTGAGCGCCATTGCCCGTACCGACCAGCAGATAGGTACACGGACACTGACCGACATTCTGAAGGGAGCTGCCACACAGGAAATCATCGACCGGGGTTATGACAAGCTGAAAACCTACGGCGTCGGAAGAGACATCCCGTCACGCGACTGGCAGGACTACCTGTTGCAGATGCTGAACCTGGGATATTTTGAAATTGCATACAATGAAAACAACCATCTGAAAATTACGGAAGCCGGACGAAAAGTTCTGTTCGGTCACGAACGGGCCCAGCTGGTAGTCATCAAGCGTGAAGAAACCGCTCCGCGTGAAACCGGGAAAAGAAAGCGGAAAGCAGAAACTCCGGTTCTGCCGATCCTTACTCCCGCTGTCTACGAAAACGAAGACGAGCAGCTCTTTGAAGAACTCCGGATCCTGCGCAAACGGCTCGCCGACCAGCAGGCCATTCCTGCTTACATCGTCCTGTCAGACAAGACACTTCATCTGCTGGCTGCACAGAAACCCCAGAGCATTGAAGCCTTCGGAGAGGTCAGCGGTATCGGAGCCTTCAAGAAAGACCGCTACGGAAAAGACTTTGTGGAAGTAATCAACCGGTTCCTGCAAAACCGATAACGGCACGCGGAACCGGACATTCCGGCACCGGATTACCGGCACTCTTTCAGCCGTTCCTCGAGTTCACCGCGCGACACGCCCAGCGAAACAGCCTTTTCGTAAGCTTCCCATGCATCCTTCTTCTTGCGGAGCTGCAGATAAAGATCGCCCATCTGGACGTATGCCTCGCGGTCATTGGCATCCAGTTTCAGAGCTTCTTCCAGATCAAGCAGGGCTGCCTGCGGCTGATTCATCTCAACTTCCAGGTTGGCCCGCATCTTCAGCAGCGAAACATCCTTCGGATAATCATCCACCAGACGGTTCATCGAACTGAGTGCCTGAGTCAGTTTTCCTTCTTTCTGATCCAGCATCACCAGTCCCAGACGGGCAGTCAGATTCCTGACATCCTTTGCCAGCACCGCATTATAGTCAATACGGGCTTCCGTATACTGGCGCCGCTGCATGTAGATGTATGCACGGAACATCCGGGCCTCCTGGTTCTCGGGCAACAGATCAATCACATTGCAATAATCCAGATAAGCCTTGTCGGTCAGCCCCTTGTCCAGATAAAGCGAAGCCCGGTTCAGCAGCATGGCTGTAGAATAAGGTGTAATGTTCAAGGCCATGGTATACGATTCAATGGCCTCATCAGTCTTTCCCATACGCTTCTGTACCGTACCCAGGTTGGAAAAAAGCAAGGCATTGCGTGCATTGCCCGGCTCCATCTTCAAGGCTTGCCGGAACAACTGTTCTGCCTGCACCAGACTGTCCTTCAGCGTATAGTCCATCGCCTTTTCGACCAGTTCATTATAAGTCTGTGCCTGCATACTGCCTGCCGCCAGCAGGAACATTATCGGGAAAAAGAGTTTCTTCATGTTCGGATCAGTTTGAAAATATTCATTCGGGAGGTAAAGATAACAGAATAATTTGCGAAGGGGCACGGATATTAAAAACTTTTTGTAAGTTTGAACAATCATTAGACCAAGGACTGTCCGTACGAACATTCCGTTCCGGCCGGCTGCAGTCCGCCGAACCAAACTAAAAAGACAACAAACATGAAACTGGAAAAAGCTATTTTCGCCTGCGGATGCTTCTGGGGAGCACAACATCAGTTTGAGCGGGCTAAAGGAGTGATCCGCTCTGAGGTAGGCTACATCGGAGGTGACAAAGAGAACCCGACGTATCAGGAAGTAAAGGCACACACCACAGGACATGCCGAAGCTACCCTCGTGGAGTTTGATGCTGAAGAGACTACCTACACCGATTTGTGCAAACTGTTTTTTGAAATCCACGATCCGGCACAGACCGACGGACAAGGTCCGGACATCGGTCCGCAATACCGAAGCGAGATTTTCTACCTGAATGAAGCACAGAAGCAACAGGCTGAAGCCGTTATCGCCCTGCTGCGGGAAAAAGGATATGAAGTAAACACCCGGCTGACTCCGGCCACTATTTTCTGGCCCACCGAAGATTACCACCAGCATTATTATGACAAGACGGGAGGCGAACCTTACTGCCACATCCGCGTCAGAAAATTCTGAATCTCCCACCGGACTGCTTCCGGTTATCAGACTTTTTTTGCAGGCATCTGCCAGGGACTCCTCCCTCCAGATGCCTGCAATACTTTTCACAGACAGGAAACCGGCTGAAAAGATCAGGCCTTGCGGATGTAATCCACAATCCAGGCACCCACTTCCTTCGTACCATACTTGGCGCCGCCTTCCACCTGAATTTCAGGTGTACGCACGTTAGCGTCCAGTGAAGCGTCTACAGCCCGGCGGATCAGTGCGCCCTCTTCCTTACAGTCAAAATACTCAAACAGCATGGCAACCGACAGGATCTGAGCCAGCGGATTGGCAATATTCAGTCCTTTTGCCTGCGGCCAGGAGCCATGGATCGGTTCGAATACCGGAGTGCTTTCGCCCGTAGATGCCGAAGGAAGCAGTCCCATTGAGCCGCTGATCACGGAACCTTCATCGGTCAGGATGTCACCAAAAGTATTCTCCGTCACCATAACGTCGAAGAACTTCGGTTCCTGAATCATTTTCATGGCAGCATTGTCCACAAACATATAGTCGGTAGTCACTTCCGGATACTGCGGAGCCATTTCCTGCGCAATCTGACGCCACAGGCGTGAAGAAGCCAGCACGTTTGCTTTATCCACCACCGTCAGATGCTTGCGGCGCTTCATGGCATATTCGAATCCCACCTTCAGAATACGTTCAATCTCCGGACGCGTGTACATATTCGTATCGTATGCTTTGTCGTTATCCTGATATTTCTCCCCAAAATACATGCCGCCTGTCAGCTCGCGGATGCAGAGAAAATCAGCGCCGTCCACGAGTTCAGCCTTCAGCGGTGACTTATGCACCAGGCATTTGAACGTCTGTACCGGGCGGATATTGGCAAAGAGTCCCAACTTCTTGCGCATGGCCAGCAATCCCTGTTCAGGGCGGACCTTCGCCGTCGGATCGTTATCAAACTTCGGATCACCCACAGCCGAAAAGAGAACGGCATCTGCCTGCTTGCACACCTGATAAGTTTCTTCGGGGAACGGATCTCCCACCTTATCAATGGCATCTGCACCGCAAATGGCATATTCATACGAAACCTTGTGACCAAACTTCTCACAAACGGCCGTCATGACATCTACTCCCTGTACCGAAATCTCCGGTCCGATACCGTCACCGGCCAATACTGCTATCTTAAAATCCATCATCTTTTTTTATCGTTTAAAATGTTTGTACTCTATTTTGTATTCCCTTCATTCTGCCGGAACGGGATCTGCATAACCTTCTTCAATCATGTTCAGCATTTTCATGGTTGCCTTAATCGCAGCTTCCGTCTGGTCGGCGTCCAGTCCGCGCGTACGGAACTCACGGCCCTGATAACTCCAGGTAATGACCGTATGCACGAAAGCGTCCGTACGACCTCCGGGAGGAATCGTTACCGCATAGTTGACCAGCATCGGGAAAGTCCGTCCCAGCGTACCTTTATAGATCTTGCGGAGCGCCCGGACAAAGGCATCATACTGACCGTCACCGCTTGAACTTTCCTGAAAGACTCTTCCGTTGATATCAATGCTGAGTGTCGCCATAGGCTTCAGTCCCTGCGCCAGCGTCACGAAATAGCTGAGCAGACGTACACGGGCATTGGTTACATCGTGCTTCAGTACATCCGAAATGATGTAAGGAAGATCTTCCTGAGTCACCAGCTCCTTGCGGTCGCCCAGCTCAATGATCCGGTCGGTTACCTTCTTCATCGACTCATCATCCAGCTCCAGTCCCAGCTGTTCCAGATTCTTCCGGATGTTTGCCTTTCCCGAAGTCTTTCCCAGTGCATACTCGCGGACACGACCGAAACGTTCAGGCAGCAAGTCGTTACAATAAAGATTATTCTTGTTGTCTCCGTCGGCATGTACTCCGGCCACCTGGGTAAACACACTGTTTCCCACAATGGGTTTGTTCGCCGGAATGACGACACCGGAATAAGATTCCACCACGCGGCTCACCTCGTTCAACCGGCTTTCGTCAATGTTTGTCACGGCATGGAAATGGTCTTTCAGGATCGCCTGCACGCTGGCCAGCGGAGCATTTCCTGCTCTTTCACCCAGACCGTTGATGGTGGTGTGCAGTCCTTTCACTCCGCTCAGCACGGCAGCCAGCACATTACTTACCGCCAGATCGTAGTCATTGTGCGCATGAAAGTCGAAATGCAGATCGGGATAACGCTTCTTCATCTTGCGCATATACCCGATAACCTGCAAAGGATTGAGCACCCCCAGCGTATCAGGAAGCATGAACCGACGGATTCCACTGTCCTTCAGCTGGTCGATAAGTCCAAAGACATATTCAGGCGAATCCTTGATGCCGTTACTCCAGTCTTCCAGATAGACATTGACTTCCATCCCCAACGTATGGGCATATTCCACAACCTGCAGAATGTCACCGGCATGCTCTTCAAGTGTCTTTTTCAGCTGATAGCGGCAATGTTTCTCCGATCCTTTCGTCAGCAGATTGATCACCCGGCCTCCCGCCTGATGAATCCAGTCTGCTGAAACCCCACCGTCTACAAAGCCCAGCACTTCCACCCGCGACAGCAAATCATGACGGGCCGCCCAGTCGCAGATCATCCGGACTGCATTCAGCTCTCCGTCCGAGACACGTGCGGAAGCCACCTCTATGCGGTCAACCTTCTCGTTGTTCTTGTGGATATCAGCAAAGAAAGAACTGATGACTACACGGAAGCCTGCACCTGCGATAGCCCAGGCAGCATGCTCACGGGAAGAACCGGAACCGAAGTTCTTGCCAGCTACGAGGATGACACCACTGTAAGATGGGTCGTTCATCACGAAGTCTGGCTTTGGAGTTCCGTCGGCATTGTAGCGCCAGTCGCGGAAGAGGTTGTCGCCCATGCCCTCTTTATCGATGGCCTTGAGGAAACGGGCTGGGATGATCTGGTCTGTATCTACATTCTCCAAAGGAAGAGGAATGCAGCTTGATGTAATTACATTGAATTTCTGTTTCATTTCAATTTAACATTTAACATTGAACACTTAACATTACATAAACTCTCTTGGGTCGGTAATCTTACCTGTAATAGCGGCAGCAGCTGCTACGTATGGACTGGCAAGAATGGTGCGGGAACCTGGTCCCTGACGACCCTCGAAGTTACGGTTGGATGTACTTACAGAGTACTTGCCTGCAGGAATCTTATCATCGTTCATTGCCAGGCAGGCAGAGCATCCAGGCTGACGGATTTCGAAGCCGGCAGCCTCAACAATCTTATCAATTCCCTCTTCACGTATTTGTTTATCAACCAACCATGAACCTGGTACAAGCCAAGCAGTTACGCCATCTGCCTTTTTCTTTCCTTTAACAAGAGAAGCGAAAGCACGGAAGTCTTCAATACGACCATTGGTACATGCGCCCAAGAATACATAATCGATAGGATGACCCTCGAGTTTCTCGCCTGGCTGGAAGCCCATGTAGTTGAGGCTCTTTTTGAAACCAGCCTGCTCTTCCTCAGGAATCTCATCGAGAGTTGGGATATTCCCGGTAATGCCGATACCCATACCTGGGTTGGTACCATAGGTGATACGTGGCTCGATATCCTTTGCCTCGAAAGTCAACTCCTTGTCGAAGACTGCATCATCGCCACTCTTCAAGGTCTTCCAGTAAGCCACAGCCTTGTCCCACTCTTCACCCTTAGGTGCATATTCACGACCCTTGATGTACTCGAATGTTGTCTCATCAGGAGCTACGAAACCACCACGGGCACCCATCTCGATAGAGAGGTTACAGAGGGTAAGACGGCCTTCCATAGACATATCCTTCACTACATCGCCACTGTACTCAACGAAGTAACCGGTAGCACCTGAAGTAGTGAGCTGGCTCATCAGATAGAGAGCAACGTCCTTGGCAGTAACGCCCTTGCTGAGCTTACCGTTGATGCTGATACGCATAGACTTTGGCTTGCTCTGGAGAATACATTGTGAAGCCATCACCATCTCGACCTCAGAAGTACCGATACCGAAAGCTACAGCACCCATGGCACCATGGGTAGAAGTATGAGAGTCACCGCAGACGATGGTCATACCTGGAAGAGAAAGACCCTTCTCAGGACCTACTACGTGGATGATACCATTATCCTTTGTGTTCATGGCAAAGTGAGTAACACCGAAATCAGCGGTATTCTTTGCCAAGGTATCTACCTGCTTCTTTGAGATAGGATCCTCGATTGGTTTATCCTGATCGTGAGTAGGAGTATTGTGGTCAGGCATACAGAAAATCTGGTCTGGACGGAACATCTTGAGTCCGCGTGCTCGCATACCAGCGAATGCCTGAGGTGATGTTACTTCGTGACAGTAGAGACGGTCGATGTAAAGCTGTGTAGGGCCGTCTTCTACAATCTGGACAACGTGCTTGTCCCAAATCTTGTCGAATAATGTATTCATAATATCTTGTTTGTTATATATTTATCTGAATTAATTTTATCTTACCTTGAACTTGTTGATACAATCGATGTAAGCCTCAACAGAAGCCGTAACGATGTCGGTATCTGCACCGAAGCCATAATATACATGACCATCGTATTCTACCTGCATGTGAACCTTGCCCACATCATCAGAGCCCTTGTCGATAGCCTGGATGGTGAACTCCTTGAGGTTCATCTCCTTGGTGATGACCTTCTTGAGAGCATTGATAGCAGCATCTACCGGACCATTACCAGATGATGCAGCCTCAAACTTCTGACCTGCAATATCAAGACCGATACTTGCCACGCTCTTCACGCCCTTACCTGTAGTAACCTGCAACCAGTCGAGCTGAACACCATGCTTATCAGCAGAATCAGCACCGGCAAGCATCAAAACATCCTCATCGGTAACTTCCTTCTTCTTATCAGCCAGTTGGAGGAACTTCTTGTAAATCTTGTCGAGCTTCTCCTCATCATTAATCTCTACGCCATTGACATGGAGACGGTACTTCAATGCAGCACGACCAGAACGGGCTGTCAATACGATAGCATTGTCATCCAATCCCATCCTTAGGATCAATGATTTCGTAAGTCTGAACATTCTTCAAGACACCATCCTGATGGATACCGGAAGAATGAGCAAATGCATTACGACCCACGATAGCCTTGTTTGGCTGGACAGGCATATTCATCAGGCTGCTCACCATGCGTGAGGTAGGAATAATTTTAGTGGTATTGATGTTGGTATCAATATTGATATGCTTGTGACACTTCAGAATCATGGCAATCTCTTCGAGCGAAGTATTACCTGCACGCTCACCGATACCATTGATGGTAACCTCAACCTGGCGTGCACCATTCAAAACACCCTGCAGGGTATTGGCAGTAGCCATACCGAGGTCGTTATGACAGTGGGTAGAAAGGCGTGCCTTGTCTATGCCATCAACATGCTCCATGAGATACTTGATTTTGTCACCATATTCATCAGGCAGACAATAACCTGTAGTATCAGGAATGTTCACTACAGTAGCACCCGCCTTGACAACAGCCTCTACGACACGAGCCAGATACTCATTATCGGTACGGCCTGCATCCTCAGCATAAAACTCTACGTCCTCAACATACTTTTTAGCATACTTGACAGCAGCTACAGCACGTTCGATGATTTCCTCGCGGGTAGAATTGAACTTATACTTGATATGACTGTCGCTGGTACCGATACCGGTATGGATTCTCTTATGCTTGGCATACTGCAAAGCCTCAGCAGCACAATCAATATCTTTTTCTACGGCACGGGTAAGTGCACAAATAGTAGGCCAGGTTACAGCCTTAGAGATTTCTACCACTGAATTGAAGTCGCCCGGACTTGATATAGGAAATCCAGCCTCAATTACATCCACGCCCAACTGCTCCAGTTGCTTTGCCACCTGAATCTTCTCAACTGTGTTCAACTGACATCCCGGAACCTGTTCGCCATCGCGGAGGGTCGTGTCGAAATTTGGGCCAAAAACAGGTCATCTGACCGAAATCGACTAATCAAATCAGGCAGAACGAGCCGACGTTTTTACCCAAATATCGGCCCGATTCAGGCAAAACGGGCAGACGTTTCGGCTGAATCGTCTGCCCGTTGTCCTGATTTCTGCCGTTCAAAGGAAGAAAAACGTCTTTTTCTTACCGGAATGAAGACGGCAGAAGTGTTAAAATGCGAGGTAATACACTAATATACAATTACATAATCTCCTTTTCGTTCCGTTCTTTTCTTTCACCCAGAGGGCACTTCACAAAGAAAGGATTCTCAGAGGTCCGGATCGTCAAAGTGTCAAAAAGATCATATGAATCAATTCTCTGAAGCAAGTCTCAGTTCATACAGACAGGCTTCCACTTCCGCATTGCTTCCCATGTGTTTTCCCATATCATCAGACAACTTGACGCATTCACGCCACTCCTGATTGACATTCATCTTGCAACGCGACAGCTTCATGACAATATTCGACGGCTGGTAACCGGTGTCGTTCGTCAGGTTCGTACCGATGCCGAACGAGCAGCGGATCTTACCCTGACAATACTGGAATATCTTGAGGGCCTTCTCAAAATCAAGCGCATTGCTGAAGATAATGGTCTTCGTAGTCGGATCGATACCCAGCTCCTTGTAGCGGGCAATCAGGCGGTCAATAAACTCAAACTCATCGCCGGAGTCGCACCGTACACCGTCAAACAGCTTAGCCTGTTTCCGGCTGAAATTGGACAGAAACGAATCAGACGTATAAGTATCCGACAGCGCCGTACCCAGATCTCCGTCATAGACATTTACCCAGTTTTCAAGTGCCATATAATTGGCATGCTTGTATCCGAACTGGGCGCCGTGGAACATGAACCATTCATGGGGATGTGTTCCCATAGGACGCATGTCGTACTTCATGGCCAGATAACAGTTAGACGTTCCCATGCAGAAGCGCGCATGTTCCTTCAGATAGCCTACCACCATATCCTGAACCTCGAAAGAGAAACGTCTCCGTGTCCCGAATTCAGAGAAAGGCATTCCGTTTTCGTTCGACAGATCAACCTTGCCTGCCAGCCGCTGAAGAATGGATTCCTTATCCGGAAAACGGTTCAGGAACTGGTTCTTGATCTCGGAAACAATGGCCAGCAGGGGAACTTCGTACAGAGTCACCTTATACATATAATCAGTCACTTCCAGGTGTAAATGACGCTGTTCATCCAGATAGACATTGATGCGGGCCGGATCAAAACGGAAAGAAGAAAGCCATTCCCAGTAAACCGGCGGCAGAAAACGGCAGTGACGGCTCATGTAATCACGTTCTTCAACAGTCAGGGCCACCACACTCAGGTTCTGAATCTCATTCTTCAGGGCCTGCAGGAATCCCTCCGTATACTCCGTATCGTCACGTTCCTTGAACGTAAAGGTTCCCATCGCATAAGGAAATAGCTTGATATAAGCATAGGATGTCGTAAACTTATATAAGTCTGTATCAAGAATTGTTTTTATAACCATAACCAAACTCCAATATTAGGCTATAAAGATAGTTTATTTCCGACAACTGAACAACAAAATCCCAAAATCATTCAGAATGATACGCTTATCCTTTTCGGAATCCTCTCCTTCTGCCTCCGCAGGTTTCCGGACAGGCGGCAGCGGAAAGGTCCGCATCCAAAAAGATCCGGGTTTGCGGAAAACAAAAAGAGGATGTGTTGAAACCAACACATCCTCGCTCTATTAAGTATCTACAGACAACAAATTAAGCTTCTTCTGCAACAACTTCGAAAGGAATTTCAACAGAAACTTCCTTGTGAAGTTTGATGATAGCTTTGTACTGACCAACTTCTTTTACAGTGTCTTTAACAACGATGATCTTACGATCGATGTTGTGACCCAATTTAGCCAGTTCTTCTGCAATCTGAATGTTGTTAACTGAACCGTAGATAGCACCGGTAGCGCTAACTTTGGTAGCGATCTTCAAAGATACATTCTTCAAAGATTCAGCAACAGCTTCAGCATCTTTTTTAATCTTTTCCAGTTTGTGAGCACGCTGTTTCAGTTCTTCAGCCAGCATTTTCTTAGCAGCCGGAGAAGCAATAACTGCCTTGCCTGTCGGAATAAGATAGTTACGACCATAACCTGACTTAACGGTTACAATATCATTCTTGTAGCCCAAGTTAACTACGTCTTCTTTCAAAATCAGTTCCATATTCTTATTCCTCCTTTAATTATTTCATCATATCAGTTACGAAAGGCAGCAAAGCCAAGTGACGAGCTCTCTTAACAGCCTGCGCAATACGACGCTGGAACTTCAATGAAGTACCGGTAATACGGCGCGGAAGGATCTTACCCTGTTCGTTCAAGAATTTCTTCAAGAATTCAGGATCTTTGTAGTCGATATACTTAATACCACTCTTTTTGAAACGGCAGTATTTTTTCTTCTTAACGTCTACTGAAGGCGGAGTTAAATATCTGATTTCTGATTGTTGCTGTGCCATGATTAGTTTTCCTCCTTTTTAGTTGATTTTACATTTCTTCTCTTAGCAGCATATTCTGCAGCGTACTTATCCATCTTGAAAGTCAAGAAACGGATTACTCGTTCGTCACGACGGTAGTTAATTTCCAACTTCTCGATTACAGACGGTTCAGCTTTGAATTCAATCAGTTGATAGAAACCTGTAGATTTCTTCTGAATTGGGTAAGCCAGCTTCTTCAATCCCCAGTTTTCTTCATTGATGATCTCCGCACCTTCCTGAGTCAGGATAGCTTTGAACTTGTCTACCGCTTCCTTCATCTGAGCATCAGACAAAACGGGAGTTAAAATGAAAACGGTTTCGTATTGATTCATACTATTCGTTAATTAAATTATTAATAAAAAATTTTCAATTGCGGCGCAAAGGTACGACTTTTTCTCTAACATACAAACAATTAACTGCTTTTTATTATTTTTTTATTCATTCCGTTCCGCCACGGTTCCGTCAGACTGTCGGATAAACGGACCTTTCACGCCCTCTTCCTGCCCGGACAAAACCACAGGAAATAAGCCTCACCGGACGTCCGCTGTTTCCTGCCGACAGGCGAAACTCCCGCACCCTTCCACCTCCTTTTGCCCAATGTATTACAACCTTCTGCAAGGGGCCGTCCCTTCACAACTCTGTAAAAAAGCCTAAAAATTTGCATCAGGTTACACAATTCTGTCGTATCTTTGCATGGTTGTTTAAACAATAATTCCATGATCGAACAATTCAGTTTTGACATTCAACTTATATTCGCGATTCTGAACGGAAAAGTTTCCGCAGCCATTAATCGCAAGCTGAGCCGGAATTTCCGACAGAACGGTATGGAAATCACTCCGGAACAATGGACCGTCCTGCTCTTCCTCTGGGAAAAAGACGGGGTAACACAACAGGAACTCTGCAACGCTACCTTCAAGGACAAGCCCAGCATGACCCGATTGATTGACAATATGGAACGCCAGCATCTGGTTGTACGCATTTCGGACAAGAAAGACCGGCGTACCAACCTCATCCATCTGACAAAAACAGGAAAGGAACTGGAAGAGAAAGCACGCTTCATAGCCAACAAAACACTCAAGGAAGCCCTTCACGGATTAACACTGGAAGAGCTGAGAGTCAGCCAGGAGGTACTTCGCAAAATCTTCACGAATACGAAAAATTAAGCCGGCTGCCGAAAGGCAAAAAAGATATTTGGATATAATTCAGTTTTTTTTCTTGAAATAATTTTCTTGATAAAAGAATTATGCTTTAATTTGTAACCAAGAAAAATAAACCATAAAAATAGAAGACACACATGAAAAGCTTATTAAAAAATTTAGGAATGATATTGATTATCATTGGTGCAGTGGTTCTGATCGCTTGCTTTGCTACCGGCAACGTTAACAGCAACAACATCCTGGGAACTTCACTCGTTCTGATCATTGTCGGCCTGGTTGCTCATATCGTTCTGAACAAACGCATTGCTGAATAATCAGCTTTCAAGCAATAAAAAAGAAGCTGTCTCTTCAATCTCGGAGACAGCTTCTTTTTTTATTGCATATTGTCAGATCAATCATTTTCCGGAGTAATCAGTTTATATCCCTTTCCATGAATGTTGATAATCTCGATAGAATCATCTTCTTTCAGATGCTTACGCAGCTTCGTAATGTACACATCCATACTGCGGGCGTTGAAGTAATTGTCATCTATCCAGATGGTCTTCAGAGCAAAATCGCGCTGCAGAATTTCATTGGCGTGCGCACAAAGCAATCCCAGCAACTCTGATTCCTTGGTGGTAAGCTTGGTCTGCTTTTCACCAATGGTAAGAAGCTGCTTCTGAGTATCGAAGGTAAAACGACCGATTTTATAGATGTTGCTTTCCTTGCTGCGCTTACCCCGTACACGGCGCAAAATAGCTTCAATACGGAAAGTCAGCTCTTCCATGCTGAAAGGTTTCGTTATATAATCATCGGCACCAATCTTGAATCCTTCCAGAATATCTTCTTTCAGAGTTTTTGCAGTCAGGAAGATAATAGGAATTTCAGCATTTGCCTGTCTGATTTCCTGGGCCAGTACGAAGCCGTCTTTCTTAGGCATCATCACATCCAGTACACACATATCATACTTATTCTTCAAAAAAGCCTTGTAACCGGCCTCACCATCAGGACAAAGTTCAGCTGAATAGCCCTTTGCCTGCAAATATTCTCTCAATAGCATGCCAAGGTTCTCATCATCCTCGCACAGCAAAATACGTAATTTTTCGTCCATATTATTCGTCTTTAAATAAAGGTAATACAATTATAAATCGGGTTCCCACATTCAGTTCACTTTCTGCACGTATCGTACCCTTATGATCGGTAATAATTTTCTTCACGTAAGCCAGTCCAAGTCCGAATCCCTTCACGTCGTGCAGGTTTCCGGTATGAACACGGTAAAACTTGTCGAAAATCTTCTTCAGATTTTCCTTCTTGATACCAATGCCATTATCCTCAATGGAGATGTGAAGTTTGCCTGATTCGTTCCAGGTCCGTACCTTGAGTTTCAGATCGCCTTCCGGTTTCTTATACTTCACGGCATTATCCAGCAAATTGAATATGACATTCGTAAAGTGCATTTCATCTACATAAACAATCGGATCTTCCGCATTCAATTCCGCATCAAGTGTTCCGTTGTACTTCTCAACCTTCAGCCGGAAGGTATTGATCACACCGTTGATCAGTTCGTTGGCATCTACCTCCTTCATCTTCAGTGTAGCCTTCTGACGTTCGAACATAGACATCTGCAATACCTTCTCAACCTGGAATCTCAGACGCTTCGTTTCATCGTTTATCACTCCTGAAATATGCTTGAACATGGCAGGCGACTTTCCAACAGCCGGATCGTTCAGCATCTGTGCAGCCAGTGATATCGTAGATATCGGTGTCTTAAACTCATGGGTCATGTTGTTGATAAAGTCATTCTTGATCTCGGTCAGCTTCTTCTGGCGGAAGATGATATAGATCGTAAATATAAAGGTTACCAACAGAACCAGCGTAAAGATGATGGAAGGTATCATAAATCTGACCGAACTGAAAATGTAATTATCTAAAGTCGGAAAGAATATGTTGACAAATCCCATCTTGGCCGGAGGATCATTCTCAAACAGCAAACGGGAATAAATCTTTTCGCTGTCATAAGCATAGTCCGAACAACGGTATACTTCCTTGCCGTCCCGGTCGGTCACTGAGAAATGATAAGGAATATCAATACCATTATTCAGTAGTTCCGCTTTCAGGAAATGATCCAGTTGCTTAAAGTTGATACGTTCTTTCAACGGTTTGTCGCTGGACGTACGAAGAATGTTATATACCACTTCATCCAGCATGGCACGTTGATAAATATAACGTTCCTTCAAGATTTCCTGCAAACGGCGTGAAGTCTGAGGAATGTTCTTTCCGGTAGAAATAATCACCTTGGGCACATTAGCCGGACGCTCCATGATAGTCTTCAGTTCAAAAGAAGAAATCTGGGTTCCGTCAGGAGCCGTTACAGAAAACTGGTGATGTTCCGTCAGACTGGTTCCACCTCCATTCATCTGCTGTTGCTTCAATTGCTCGGAAAGACGAGCCGCACGTTCAGTTGCCGCCACATCCTTTTCCAGATATTTCTTGGTTTCCACCAATTCCAAATTGCGTGCAGCCTGTACCAGGCTACGGTTGACATTTTCTTCAAACTGTCCCCGTCGCATCTTGACCATCTCTTCAATATAGCTCACCTGCAGATAAAGCAGACTTAAAAAAGAGAGAGCCATTACAACACCTAATATCCAAATAGTTGACTTTTTCATGAAGGCAAAATTAATAGCCTAATGCATTCATGCAACTGCACTTAACATGTTTTAAACCGGCATTCCTTTATATTAACAGAAACCTTCTTTTAACATCACAAAACAAATATCAAATGCCTTGCAGAGCACATCCTCATTGCAAAAATAATCAAATTTTAATCTAATAACAAATAAAAAGGATCAATTATTTAAGTTTAGTTAAATAAAAAAGACCGTACTTTTAAGAAATACGGCCTTTTTATCTATAAAAACAACAACTATTATTATGCGTCTTCTTTTTCCTGTTCTTCGAACTCCTTCATCAGTTTGTTCTGAACATCGGTCGGAACCAGTTCATAGCTTGCAAACTTCATAATGAAGGAAGCACGACCTCCGGTCAAAGAACTCAATGCAGTGGAGTAATTGGACATTTCTTTCAAAGGTACTTTAGCAGCCAGTTTCTCATATCCCTTTTCACTGCTCATACCCATAATCATGCCTCTGCGGCCTTGCATATCGCTCATTACATCACCCAGCTTATCACTCGGAACGAATACTTCCACGTCATAGATCGGTTCCAGAATCTTCGGACCGGCATTGCGGAATGCTTCACTGAAGGCATTACGTCCAGCCAGCATAAAGGAGATTTCATTGGAGTCTACCGGATGCATCTTTCCGTCATATACGATCACACGCACATCGCGGGCATACGAACCGGTCAGCGGTCCCTGCTCCATACGGCTCATGATACCTTTCAAGATAGCCGGCATGAAACGGGCATCAATAGCACCACCGACAACACTGTTAACAAATACCAATTTTCCGCCCCATTCCAGATCAATGGTTTCAGTACCCTTCACATTCATCTTATATTCCTGACCGTTGAAACGATAAACATCCGGAGCCGGCATACCTTCATAATAAGGTTCCACAATCAGGTGAACTTCACCAACTGGCCGGCACCACCCGACTGTTTCTTATGACGGTAATCAGCACGCGCTGCCTTGGTGATGGTTTCACGATAAGGAATCTTCGGTTCGTCAAACTGAATCTGCAGCTTTTCGTTGTTTTCCATACGCCATTTCAATGTACGCAAATGGAATTCTCCCTGACCATGAACAAGAATCTGTTTCAATTCCTTGGACTGTTCAACAACCCAAGTCGGATCCTCTTCACGCATACGATTCAGAATAGCCATCATCTTTTCTGTATCGGCTTCATTGACCGGACGGATTGCACGGGTATATTTCGGATTCGGGTATTTAATGAAGTTGAAGCGGTTTTCACAATCCTTGCCATTCAGTGTGTTACCTGTTTTCACATCTTTCAGCTTCACGGTACAGCCAATATCACCGGCACGCAGTTCATCAACCTTCTCACGGTTAGCTCCTGCACAAACGAACAGCTGAGCCATACGTTCCTTAGAACCTCTGTCAGCATTATTCAGGTCATCACCTTCCCGAACGACACCGCTCATCACCTTGAAGTATTGTACATCACCAATGTGGGGTTCAACAGCTGTCTTGAAGAAATAAAGTGAAGTCGGAGCATTGGCTTCAGGAGGTACAGGAACACCACGAGTATTGTGCACTACCGGCATTTCATCAACAAAAGGAACAACATTTCCCAGGAATTCCATCAGACGGCGAACACCCATGTCCTTTCCGGCACATACACAGAATACAGGGAACATACCTCTGGCAGCCAATCCCTTGCGAATACCTTCACGCATTTCATCTTCTGTCAGAGATTCAGATTCAAAGAATTTCTCCATCAGTGATTCATCGTGTTCAGCTGCAGCTTCCACCAAAGTCTTGTGCCAAGCCTGTGCTTTTTCCATTTCTTCAGCAGGAATATCTTCTATCGTAGGAGCACCACCTTCAGGGCCCCATGAATATTTCTTCATCAAAAGTACGTCGATCAACGAATTGAAGTCCGGACCGGTAGCCAACGGATACTGAACCGGAACAACCTTAGAACCGTAATTTTCTTTCAACTGTTCAAGTACATGATCGAAATCACACTTCTCACTATCCAACTGGTTTACCAGGAAAATTACCGGTTTACCCAGCTTTTCGGTATAACGAAAGTGATTCTGTGTTCCTACTTCCGGACCATACTGTCCATTCAAAAGCAGGATAGCTGTATCTGTTACATTCAGTGCAGTAATAGCAGCTCCCACAAAATCGTCACTACCCGGACAATCAATAATATTCAGTTTTTTGCCATTCCATTCTACATGATACACAGTAGAGAATACCGAGTAACCATACTCCTGCTCTACCGGGAAATAATCGCTGACTGTATTTTTGGCAGTGATTCTGCCGCGACGTTTTATGATACCACTCTCATAGAGCAGCGCTTCTGTGAGGGTGGTTTTACCTGAGCCATCATTGCCAAGGAGGGCAATGTTCTTAATTTCGTTGGTCTGATATACTTTCATGGTATTTCAAGATTTAATTTATAAACGAAAGGATATGCTTTTCATATCTCTTTTAAACGAGGCGCAAATTAGAAATTAATGTTTAGAAATGCAATAAATGCTTCCGTGTTACTAAACTATGTTCTTAGGCACAAACACAAACAAATCGCATCAAACCATACCATATAACAGGAAGAAACAACCTCCCCACCGTTGCGTGCCCGCCGAAATAACCTTACCTTTGCACCGGAACAACACTGTATATTTTATGGCTGGTATCTATCTTCATATTCCATTCTGCAAACGCCGCTGCATTTATTGCGATTTCTTCTCGACCACACAGGCCGGCAAACGCCGGGAATACATACAGGCTTTATGCCGGGAACTGGAGATGCGCAAAGATTATCTTCAGGGAGAAAACATAGAAACCATCTATCTGGGAGGAGGTACTCCCTCACAACTGGAAAAGGAAGATTTCGAACAACTGTTTGAAACGATCTTCCGCATATATCCGGTCAACGACCAGGCTGAAATCACACTGGAGGCCAATCCGGACGATCTGACACCGGAATATCTTAAAATGCTCAGCCAACAACCGTTCAACCGCCTCAGCATGGGGATACAGACATTCAATGAACATACACTGAAACTGCTTCATCGCCGCCATACTGCCCAACAGGCCATAGAGGCTTTTTACCAAAGCCGCGAGGCAGGCTTCCGGAACATCAACATCGACCTGATGTACGGACTGCCCGGTGAAACCACCGAAGGCTGGGAATATGATCTTCAACAGGCACTCCAGTTACAGCCTGAACACATCTCAGCCTATCATCTGATTTACGAAGAGAATACTGCGTTGTGGACACTCCGGGAACAGCATCGTGTGGAAGAAGCCGATGAAGACCTGAGTGTCACGTTATTCAAGCAACTCATTCATCGGCTGAAGGAGCATGGATACCAGCACTATGAAATATCCAATTTCTCGCTTCCGGGCTTTCATTCCCGTCATAATTCCAGCTACTGGACCGGCAAGAAATACCTGGGATGCGGACCTTCTGCTCATTCATACAATGGTACCTCCCGCCAATGGAACATTGCTTCACTGGATAAATACATAGCAGGTATAAACAATCATGCTCCTATTTATGAGATAGAGAACCTTGACCTGTACACCCGTTATAACGACTTTGTCATTACGACCATCCGTACTTCTGCAGGAATGTCACTTACTCTGCTGAAAAATACTTTTGGTGATACTTTGTACAACTACTGCCTGCGCATGGCTCGTCCTCATTTAAACCAAGACACACTGGAAATAACCAATAACACACTCAAACTGACGGAAGCAGGCATCTTTATCTCCGATGGCATTATGAGTGACATGCTTTGGGTGGACTGATATGATATTGTTTATAAATTCCCGAAAAACAATTTCATCTCATCATTCACATAGCCTACAAAGAAAATAGTTCCTGTTGCTTCATCCACAGCCAAACTTCGAAGTCCCATATCAAACTTATATTGGTGCAATAAATTGCCATCCCAATTATACTTTAAAAATATATCTTCCAAGTTCCGGATTATCAACTGCAGTTTCACCATTATATATTACATATACATTTTTATTTGTAACGTATACATCTTCAAAACCATATACCCATCCTTCATGCTCACGAGTGATCTGTTCTTTCTTTTTAGGCCTTTCTAACTGAACAGATTTTACAGGTACCGAGTCAGGTAAAGCAGACAAATCAAGAAACTCTAGTAAAGCACCTTTGTACGATGCAAAAACTGCTTTTTGTTTATCTGGGGACCGCCTAAATAAAGCAGTATTAAATAATATTGTCTGCATATCTTCCTCTGGTTTAACCAGCAAATCAGGAAGAATTTCAGGATAATTACCTATTGCAGTCTTTACATTACCCAGTGTATCCAATACCAGAAAACGATTATCCACAAACCGTCCATTCACTCCTGTTGCCAAATAATAGTTGCCGCAATTCACCAACTCACGGATATTCTCTTCATTTGTTTTTGCTGTTAACATAGAAGAAAAAGAAAAATAGCCTTCCTTATATTTAAAAGATATATTTTTCTTCCGAGAGCTATCGAACATATCCAAAATACAGTCATTGCTTAACTGAGAGTTAAAATTTGAAGAAACATACTCTTCCGGACCTTCACCCGACTGGAGAAATTCCTGAACCAGTTCTCCATCTTTTGTTATCACATGGAACAGTTTCCGATACCCCTTTTCATCTTTTTATCACCAGCTTTCCATCAATAAGGAATATCCCAGTAGGATATGAAAGCAAGTAATCCTTCACAACTATTTCCTGATAAACTATTTTTTCACAAGAACTTAAGTCCAAAGATCTAACAGGGATATAGTCTCCAGTCTCTGTATGACAAGAACTAATAATCACCAAAAGAAAAACAAATAGAAACGTTTTCATAAAAACCACATTAAAATCAAGTTGAATGCGATCTATAATACATTCAACTTGATAAAACCCTTTTATATAATTTGTTTATTGATAACAAGTTAATGTCGCACTCTTTCCATTACCATACACAGTTAACGTAACATTACATTTATTACAAGTGGCTGAGCATGCTTTTATACCAGCTCCCCCACAATCTAACGTATGCCTAGTACCTCCTTCACTATTAGCTAACGCCTCTATATTCTCCTTTGCCAGATCTGATAAATTAATATTCTTTTTGTGATCTGTACACATTATACCTCGCAGCAATAATAAATAACGAGATCAATGCCATATTAACCATACCCTTCAGTTTCATTATTCTACTTATTGGCGGAATTAAATTATAAAAGATTTATGTTTAAAAAGTTGTGCATATTGTTGATATTTAATAAATTAAAGGTAGCAAAACTTTTAATAAACAAATATCGTATGCACAACCTATATACAATATTCGCAAAAATACTGAACATATGCAAGCAAATAGCCGGCAATTTAGTCAATGAATCAGGAAATGTGTCAAGACGAGGAGTAGTTCCCCAATTTTCAGACCTTGAAGTAGTGGCTTTGAACATGGCATCAGAGGCTGTTGGTATTGACAAGTGAGTCTCTGGTCTTATCCGAAATTTCGGATAACAACAGTTATCCAAACCAAAATATTATCCCAACTTGACTTTTTATTGTATTGAATATCAGTAAATTGTTATATTTTAGTAGCAGATAATAAAGAGTGATTGTTCCATTATTCAAGAACAGTCACTCATTTATTACTAAGTATTATCTCAATCCAAGAACTGTTGCTAATGAATCTTTATTTCTGATTTTCTTATATTTCTTTTCAACGCCTAAAGTCAGATTGTCTTCCATAGAGCATAAAGCTTGTACCATTTGTTCTGATGAAACTCCTACGTATTCCATTGTCGTTTCGATGCTCTCATGCCCCAATAGTTTTTGTATCTGCGCCAAGTTTACACCGTCTTCCAACCAATGGGTAGCCCGTGCATGCCGAAAACTATGGCAATGAAAATCCGCAGGAATTTCAAGTAGCCCCTGAGACGCAATTCTAACATACATTTTCAACCGCTTGCTAATCGCTTCTGAAGTGATTTTTTTGTTTGCATGGCCATATATGGGGAAAAATACAAAATCAGAAGGTAACGGATTGGCCGGATGGAACAACTTCACATAATGTTTCAGTATTTTTACCATGCTGTTCAACAAATAAATGGTACGTTGTTTATTCCCTTTACCCAAAACAAGAATGTAACTTTTCGTTTCATCCAGGTGCAGTGCCGACAGCCTTAATGATAATATTTCATCTATTCTTGTTCCGGTACTATATAAAAGATTGAACAAGGCAAAATCCCTCTTACCTATCAATGTCCGTGTATTGATGCTTGCAAAAATCCGTTTGATTGTATCTTTTGTGATTACTTCCACTTGTTTTTTAGGTTGCTGCATTCTTTTTATTTCAGCGGCATCACAATCATATTTTATGAATTGGATTTTCTTGTGCGCAAGGAAACGGAGGAAATTTTTCAATATGGAGAGACGATGATTGCATGTTGATGGCATCGGCGATAATTGAATGTTCTGCTTTAGTCTTCATATTCAAAATAGTCGTTTAAATCAGGCAAAAGTTCTTCATACCCACATCCTGTCAGATTTTCCAACTGGTGTGCAAACAGCGGTACAAGCCTGTAATAATATAATGTGTTTTGAATGTAACGGTGTCCCATGGAACGGCTGAGATATAAGAGTTTGTCCATCCATTCAATGCCGCAGTGATCCCAACCGTTTATGTTCACGACCGCATAGTGACTGCGAAAATCATATGCTCTTGCGTGTGCCGTACTGACTTTCTTCCATACTTTCTTAAAACTTGCCGTTACCCATTCTCCGGAATATGGTTTGTCGTACTCGTTAGGAAAGAATATCTTTCTTCCGGGCATGAGATTTTCCATTTTGACATTATACATCTGCAATAGCGACCACATGGATTCGTGCAAGGCAACCCGATGTTTATCTATGCTCTTTGTGTATCTTATATTTATAACACCGGATTGCAAGTCCACGTCTTCTACTCTGAGCAGACGGGCTTCTGTTGTACGCATCCCTGTACTGTACAAAAGTCGGAAAAAGACCGGAACTTCCACTTTCATAAGCGCAGCCCTCATGTCACGGCAATTTATTGGAGGTTCGAGATTGTCCGCTTCATTAAAGAATCTTGCAAGCTCTTCTGGAGTAAACGGATGTGGTTCGAATGATGTGACATTGACTCTTGGAATGGTGGATGGAAGAGGAATATTTACGAAACCACGGCTATTCGCATATTTCAGAAATCCTCTGACACCTACAATTCTGTTATTGCATGACTTTGCGGATTCCGTTTTTTTTTCTTCTTGCAATAATCAAGGACAATTTCTTCTGTAAGAGCTTCGGCTGACGGATAATTATGGGCGCAGAAGTCATTGAAACGGCGAATCTTGTCCATTGTCCGCCTACTGAATTTCCCAGAAGCTCTTTTGTAAAGTTCATATTTCTTGACTATATGGGATATTGCGGAATAAGAGTATGGCTGTTCTGAAACAGGAATACGCTTTGGCTTAGGTGTGTATTTTATATCCGGAGGATATGATGGCAATTTGAACGGTGCCCCATATTTCGACCGGATATAACGGATGAAGCGCCTCAAAATAATGCATCTGTTACGGTTTGTATAATAGCTTTCCTTATCTGTCCTTGATGCCCATCCGGAGATAATATCATCCGACAGCACTCCGCCATGATTCATACAGTACTTGGCGAAAGAGTTCAGGTATATGCGGGTTATATAGTCACATTTTCCGATACCAGAGATGAAATTGACATATTCAGACATCAAATCTGCAAATTGGGGTAGATGTGAATCTGTTTTCATTCGAACAACTCCTTTCTTATTGGATAACATTCAATATTGATTCCGCATTCTCTCAGATGAGGGATGTCAGCATCTATATATGGGACTATAGATGAAGAACAGATATGTCCTAAAATATGGCTGATGACCCTAATCTCGGTACCTTTACCAAGTAATTTAGAGGCGAGGTTGTGCCGAAATACGCTGACTCCACGCCCGGATTCACCTTTTCTAAGGTTTAGTTTCTCAAAGACTGTATTGACAATGGTGCCGATACTTTTGTTCTCCAACCTTTCTGTCGTATTCTTCTTGTTGGGAAACAGATACACGGATCCGGCCTCATTGTCCCGTTCATTACGTATGTAATCAAACAATGAGTTTCCAACATGAGGAAGAAGGGGCAACACTATCGGATTACCAGTCTTTTCCTGGACGAAGCTGACTCGTTCCTTCTTCCAATCTATGTCTGTCAATTTCAAGTTGGCAATGTCACATCCTCTTATGCCAGTATATAAAGCCAATGAAACTATAGCTTTTTCCCTGAAAGTCAAAATATTGTTAGAGTCTGACAAAGCATTTTTTATCACATTGATTTCATCATCCTTAAGATAGTTGAAGTTTTTCCTTTCATATTTCAAATCAGGGAAATAACCTAATACTTTTTTCATGTCGTATAAATCCCCCAACTCTTTAAGGGCTGACGCTATGTGACCGCAATATGTCCTTGAACGCTTTTGCTGTTCTTCTTTAAGGAAAAAGGACAAAACATGTTCTTCTTTGATTTCATCCAATGAAGAGACGTGGAACTTTTGCATCTCAAAAAGGAACATTGTAACGGTATTGGTTTCCATTTTTACTGTGGACTTCTTTTTATGTTCTGCGGCACGTTTCCGGTAAATGTCTATAACTTTCTGAAAACTGGGGTTAAGCATATTATACCTGGAAGGATAGCATAACGGAACAAAGGACTTCTTGTCCGGGTAGTGCCCAAATTCATCATATGCTTGGATAGTACGTAAATGCATCATCCTAAGATCCAATGTCGCTTTTGTATATCCCCTTGTACGGATAAACTTTTCTGCAAACTGTTCATACGAATGAAAACATCCTTCATGTTCAAAAAGAAGTCTTAAAACAAATTTTACTCCTTTGATGTACTGAATGTCAAATGATTTACAGAATAAAAAACTGTATTTTTAGGATAATGCTGGGGTTTGATAACTGTTGTTTGCAAAGCTACAGGAATATAGAGTTGAAATACCTAACCTTATATCCCGCAGACAATACAATGATAGGCGTAAAATTACTTCGTCCCTATGTAATGCAATCCGAGAAAGAATGGCCTCAGAAATGGATGGAGGCGAAGACTATTTCTGCATTGATTCGAAGCCGGTAGAAGTATGTCGCATTGCCCGTTCCAAGCGTTGCAGTATGGGAAAGAAGGATTTTAGTAAAGCACCTGGGGTAGGCTACTGCGCATCACAAGGCATGTATTATTACGGATATAAACTCCATGCGGTCTGCGGGTTAAGTGGTGTTATCCACTCTTTTGATCTTACCAAGGTAAGCGTGCATGACATTCATTACCTGAAGGATGTGAAGGTGGACTATAGTAATTGTACAGTCATAGGGGACAAAGGATATATAAGTGTCCAAGTGCAATTGGATCTGTTTGAAACCGCCAATATCAGGCTGGAGGTACCATACAGATGTAATCAAAAAGAATGGAAGCCAACATTCCCAGCTTTTGCCAAGGCGAGAAAAAGAATCGAAACCCTGTTCTCGCAATTGTGTGACCAGTTCATGATTATAAGGAATTATGCGAAAGATACGGATAGATTGTTTGCCCGGATTATCGGGAAGATTAGCGCACTTACAATCCTCCAATATATTAACTACAAAAATGAAAAGCCCATTGGCCGAGTTAAATATGCGCTATTTTAATTCCGCCAACGGGTGTTAATTTTTAATTTTTGAATCAGAAAGCAGGTTCTTTTCAAGAAGCCCTTAAGAAAGAAAAAGAAACTTTTATCATAAGAAAAAAATTCTTTTACGACGTACAAAAGTCCTCTGATAATATTTCTGCGGACGAAAAGAGCAACTGGTGTGATCAATTCTTTTTATTATCAGAAGACCCTAACAGGCATAGGCTAGACAGTATTTTCCGACAAAAACTTGTAGAAAACAATCTGTCTATAACCGGTTTTATAACCTGTACTATAGGAGAAAACTTACACAATTCCAACTCATACAGAACTGATAAAAAAAGAAGTTTATCGAAAAAACAAAGACAAGAATCAAGATATCATACTGAAGGTTTACATAGACTTACCTATGATAATGCTCATCAACCGTCCCTATACTTATATTCTCCTTGCTGTATGGCTAATATGTACAACAGGAGTTGCCATCTATTTTAGGAGAGTTAAATCATACCAACGAAATAGCATCTTACGTACACACATTCAGACTCTTTCCGACAATCCACATAATAACACACTCCAACCTGCCGGAAAAGAAATAAGCAAAGGATACTATTGGGACATACAACATGTCTGTTTACAACACGAAGGCAAAAAGATAAAACTGAAAGGATTAAACTTAAAATCAATACTTCGGTAAATTTTTACCGAAAGATTAAAAGTTAAACAATAGAACCGGCAAAAGCTGGTTCGGAAACACTAAAGAGGTCATTGAAATGTTGTCAAAAACGAATGGTTAAGCATGAAGAAATGTGCTAAAAAAAGAGAGCTAACCTGCTGATAATAAAGGAGGAAAGTATTGCATAATTCGTTATTTCTTAGTAAATTAGAAGTCTCTGAACTCTTCTGATTATGACTAAAGAAACACTCCTTATGCAATACCAATCCGAGTGCCTGTCGGCTCTCAAATCAGTAGCGAATATACACAAACCTTTTGAAAAAAGCATTCATGGACACCATGAAATTATTCATGGCCATCCCAGATCGTATAAATTTCCTTCAATTGGGTAGATATGGCTGTTTCTCAGAACAGACTTATCGTAACCTTTTGAGCATGAAACTTTCGACTGGTTTGCGTTCAACGGCTCTATTATCACCAAGCATCTCACAGGCAAAAGAAAAGCCATCGCCATCGACCCTTCCTATATTCCCAAATCAGGCAAGAAGACACCTTGGATAGGTTACTTCTGGTCTGGTTGTGCAGGAGAATACAAGCGAGGATTGGAAATCATGGGCATCGGTGTCATTGACATCGACAACCATGAATGCATGACTTTAGGTTCCATTCAGACACCGGATTGTAAGACCTTGGATAATATGGACAAGAACCTTGTTGACTGGTACAGCTGCTATCTTATCAGCAGAAAAGACAAGCTGCAAAGCATATCCAAAACGGTGGTTGCAGACGCATTCTTTTCCAAGGAAACTTTCGTAACGCCTATGTGTGAGAACGGTTTCCATGTTATCAGCCGCTTTAGGAATGATGTTGTCCTGTACTATCCGACATTGGAAAAGAAAACAGGAAAACGTGGTCATCCCAAGTGGTTTGACGGCAGGATTGACTTTGCCAATCTGGATTTGACCCGGTGCAAGGAATACGAGGTGAACAAAGGAAAGCTATACGGATTGAGGGTTTATGCTAAAGCTTTCAAAAGGTATGTTTCCTTAGCCATCTGGTATCCGATGGACGGAAGAACAGACAAGTGGCAACTTTATTTCTCTACAGACGATTCCATGGATGGACGCGAGGTGCTGGATTATTACAGAACCAGGTTCCAGTTGGAATTTTGCTTTAGAGATGGCAAGCAAATGCAGGAATCACCAACTGCCAGTCTACCGACTTCAGGAAATTGGATTTTCACTTCAATGCATCGCTTGCTGCTGTCAACTTGGCCAAAGCGGCATGTAAGAGGCTCGGAATAACCTATTCCATATCCTCCTGCAAGTCTTTCATACACAATGCTTATATGCTTGAACGATTTATTTGCGTGTTTGGGATTAGCCCAGACCCGCAAGTTATTGACAAACTTTTCAAAGAACTCATTTTATTTACTGCCAGAGCCGCTTAGGCTTGGCGAATTTTTAATGAACTATTGTAAAATATTTTCAAGCTTTTATTAATGATCAGGATTTTTTATTGCTTTATAAACAACTGGCAGCCTTTCATCACCTCAATGAAAAAACGGAACTGCATATTGTAAAATCCCGGGCATATCAGGTAATCAGCCAACTGAAAGTCACACTCAAAGAGGTAGATATTGACATTATATCTATACGGGACATTGGCTACCAACTTTTGTTCAATGCAAATCAGACTAAAAATAATACCTCATCCCTTCCCAAAGAAACAAAACTAAAGGCATAACAGAAAAAAAAGAACATGTCGTTTTTTTAGTTTATTCACACTTTACCCATAGGGGAAAACCTCCGATCTTGAGTTTTAATGGCAGAAACCATAAAAAAAACAAGATTATGAAACAAAGCAAAAAACTGATGGCACTTCCCCTCTTCTATGCATTGATGCTGACTGCATGCAATAACAACAACAGCATTCCAAGCAGCTATATCGGATTCAAGAATACGCAACAAACCATTACTTACGATCCGGCACAGGACATTCAGACTTTCTCCGTCACCATCATTTCAGGAGAGAAAATGACTGAAGACACCCGACTTTCCATCAGATGCTCCGGACAAAGCTTTGCACATCCTGAAGACAACAATCCCATCTTCCCGAAGGGGAAAAAAGAACTGAGCTTCAACATCAAGCTAAACCCTAAAAAGATAAATGTACCGTTTCTGCATATCAGCTGTACACCTCAGGTTAAAGATTCACAAACGACCAAAATGACTGTGGCATTAAAAAAGAAATAATGTAAATGAGACACGACAATCCAACCCTATAAAAAAGAAGAAAGACGCGTCAGGAAGCTTTCAAAAGCTCTCTACGCGTCTTTCCCAGTACAGCCTCAACAGGCAAAATCCAATTTATTTAGCTAGGCTGTATACAATATCCATAATCTGCTTACCCAGTTCATCAGCAGCCTCCATGGTTGAAGCTTCTGAATAAACACGGATAATCGGTTCTGTATTACTCTTACGCAGATGTACCCATTTGTCGGGGAAATCAATTTTTACACCATCAATGTCATTGATTTCTTCGTTCTTATACAGTTCTTTCACCTTGGCAAGGATAGCATCTACATCAGTTTCCGGAGTCAGGTCAATGCGATTCTTTGCAATGAAATAGTTCGGATAAGAAGCACGGAGTTCCGTAACTTTCTTGCCTTCGTGTGCCAGATGACTCAGGAACAAAGCAATACCTACCAGAGCATCACGGCCATAGTGAGAAGCAGGATAGATTACCCCACCATTACCTTCACCACCGATTACTGCATGAGTAGCCTTCATCTTGGCAACCACATTCACTTCACCTACGGCAGAAGCATTGTATTCCATACCATACTTGCGGGTTACATCACGCAATGCACGGGTTGAACTCAAGTTAGAAACGGTATTACCCGGAGTGTGTTTCAATACATAATCAGCTACTGTAACCAGTGTATATTCTTCACCGTACATGGTTCCGTCTTCGCAGATCATTGCCAGACGGTCTACATCCGGATCGACAACAAAAGCAACATCAGCCTTTCCGCTCTTCATCAGGTTCATGATATCACCCAGATTCTTTTCAAGCGGTTCCGGATTATGCTGGAAGTTTCCTGTAGGCTCGCAATACAGTTTTTCTACATGTTTCACGCCCAGCTGTTCCAACAACTGCGGAAGAACGATACCTCCAACAGAGTTTACACAGTCAATAGCCACATGGAAATCTGCCTTGCGGATTGCTTCTACGTCTACCAGATCCAATGCCAGCACGCTGTCAATGTGCTTCTGGTTATAAGAATTATCTTCCGTATACTTGCCCAGATGATCTACATCAGCAAACTCAAAAGCTTCAGCTTCTGCGATACGGAGAACTTCATTTCCTTCTTCCTTATTCAGGAATTCCCCATGTTCATTCAGCAATTTCAATGCATTCCACTGCTTTGGATTATGGCTTGCAGTCAAGATAATACCACCACAAGCACCTTCCATAGTAACAGCCAGTTCTGTGGTAGGAGTAGAAGCCAGACCGATGTTTACCACATCAAATCCCATCCCCATCAATGTTCCACATACCACATTTTTCACCATTTCGCCAGAGATACGGGCATCACGTCCGACAACGATTTTGTTACTCTTTACCGAGGTTGTCTTACGAATCAGCGTAGCGTAAGCCGAAGTAAACTTTACAATATCCAGCGGATTCAGCCCTTCGCCGGCATGGCCTCCGATAGTTCCACGAATACCGGAAATAGATTTAATTAAAGTCATAATATAAAATATTAGCGTCCAAGGTTATATGTTATTTCGTAGTAACAAGGGTAAACATAGCGTGAAGCCGTTACGGTTCCTGCACTATGAGGCACCAGCAGGCGTACACGTGCTACGTCTTCCGATGAATTGGTACGAGAAGGTTTCAGATACTGCAAGGGTAACAACCAGCCTGTCGGTACAGAAGTCTGCTCGTAAGTATCATACATCTGAGAAACACCTGAGAAGGTTCCAGAATAAGAAGTTCCGCTGACTGTCAGCTTGAATTCTTCAGGATATCCCCAATAAGTCGGGTTATTGATATGCATATTTGCCGTCAGCGTATCACCGGCTTCCATCTGAATATCATCATTACGTGTCTGCAATGCCATTTCCACGAAGCGGGATTCTATATAATAAGTTCCGTCCGTCAATGGCGAACCGACTCCGCGCTGCATTACATTCATGTAAACTCCGCTCTCCTTGAAAAGCACATATTCATTATCTGCCAGCGTCATGGTATCCTGTGAGAAGAACGTATTCTCGTCGATTACCTTGATGTCATTCTCCAAAAGATACTTGTTGATGGCATCAGCTTCCTCTTCTTTCTTTTCAGCATACGTCTTATCATTATTACAGCTCTGCATACCCAACGCTGCAAGGGCAAGCATAAAAAACAGGTGTATTCTTTTCATTTTCTTACTTATTAACGACGGCAAAAATAATAAATTGCTTTTTATCCGCACGTTTTTTTATCCTATTATTTTTTTAATAACTAATTTTTCAATAATAAATCTTCATACTTCACCAGTGCCCGTTTAAAGAGTTCTACGGCTTCCTCCATGGTTCCGTAAAACTCTCCGCCTGAAGCATTCAGATGACCGCCTCCGTTGAAGAACTCAGCAGCTACCTTATTACAGGGGAAATTTCCCACAGAGCGCAGAGAAACCTTGATCATATTCTTGTCGCTGTCCTCACGCAGAAAGACTGAGAAGCAGATACCTTTCATCTGCAAAGGAATATTGACAAAGCCTTCCGTATCTCCTTTCACATATTGGAAGCGGCTTTGTTCTGCCTTGCTGAGAGTGATCAGAGCCGAACGGAACTGAGGATAAACCTGCATGCGGTCGTAAAGGACATAGCCCATCAGACGCAAACGGCCTTCTGAATAGGTATTGAACACCTTGCGATAGATTTCATCCTTATCAATTCCCTTGGACAAGAGTTCGCTGATGATAAAGTAAATTTCCCGGTTATTGGAGTTGTAGGTAAAACCTCCGGTATCAGTCATCATACCGGTATAGATGCACTCTGCTCCTTCATAAGTAATGTCTTCAAAACATCCTAACCGGCAGATCAAACGGAAAATAAGTTCTGATGTAGAGGAGATCTCCGGATGTGATATGGTGACACGTGCAAAAGGTTCAGGATTCAGATGATGGTCAATCATCACTTTGCGTCCCTGGGCAGCAGCCACCGGTGCAGCCAGTGCGTCAATACGTGAAAGCGCATTAAAGTCCAGACAGCAGATAACATCGGCCTCACTGATCAGTTTATCTCCAAATTCAGCATACTTGTCATAACGGATGATATCTTTCGCACCGGGCATCCAACGCAGGAAATCCGGGAAAGCGTTCGGCACGATAACATTTACCGTCTTACCCTGCTGACACAGGAAATGATATAGTCCCAATGAAGAGCCGAGTGCATCTCCGTCCGGAGAAACGTGAGTCACTATCACGATTTTATCTGCACGTTCAAAATAGGTTTCTACCTTATCTATATTGGCTTGTAGAATTACTTTTGTCAACATATCTGTTTGTTCTCTCTGTTAATGCGTTTTTGAAAGGGCAAATGTACGAATTTATTTTAGATTCTGCCGAACAATTCCCCAAGAACCTTTCGAAGAAATTTCAACACAAGGTATCCCCAGCTTCTTGCATTCCTCCTTCAATGACAGCCGGTAAGCATCACTCAGTGACAGGTCAAGAACGACATGCTTCAATTCAAAAACACGGCTCAGGGAAGTTATATTTCCTTTGAATCCCCGGCAGATATAAGCATAGTCCAGTGGCAGCCGGGAGGTAGCCTGCTTTCCCTTCCAGCGACTGCTTTTCATCAGTCCGACAGATAAGCTATCTATCCGGTAAACTCCGTCTGCTTCTGCCAGCCGGGTCAGGCTTTGCCGGCGTCTGGAGTAGAGTTCCGACCGGGCAAAATACAACCGTTCATCCACGGGCTTTATCCAGTCAAGAATCCGGGTACCCAACAGTACGTTCAGTACAATCAGGAAGGAAATCAGGCCATGTTTCCGCTTTCCAGTCCAATAAGCATATAGCAGGGCCAGCAGCAGATAGCACAAGACCAGCTGAAAGCCGGAGATATAGACAGACGTTACCTGCGAACCGGACAGCTGCTGAATCTGGAACATACTGCCATTCAATGCTTCGGCCGAAAGACGGACGAGATCAGCCGCACGTTCTCCCATCCAGGGAATTCCCTCAAAGGCCAAAGCCGCCAGCGAACTGCCTAAAATACAAACAGCCAGCGGAGTTACCAGTAAATTGGCCAGCAGGAAGTATGTGGGAAAGGCACCGAAATAGAACAGAACAAAGGGAAGTGTCCCCAATTGTGCTGCCATTGAAACTGAGAGGGTGTTCCATAACCAGCGAATCCGACGGCAGCCGGCCGGCAGCCAGCCTGAGAATACAGGATAAAACAGCAGTATTCCCCATACTGCCAGAAAAGACAACTGAAAACTGACATCAAACAAATAGAACGGACGGTATAACAGCATCAGAAAAGCGGCAAGCGACAAAGACAGGAATCCGGAGAAACGTCCTTCCAGGAAAAAGGAAGCTCCCACATAGAGAGAGAACATCGTCACAGCGCGTACCACTGAAGCACTGAGTCCGGACAGAAAAGCAAAAGCCCACAACAACAGTACAGTCAGGACACCTGTCAGGGATCTGCCCAAAGGAAACAGGCGCAACGGATAAAGCAGTAAAGTCAGAATACCCGCCAGTATCCCGATATGCAAGCCTGACAATGCCAGCACATGACTGGCCCCCGAAACACTGTATGTTGCTTTCAGCTCAGGAGTCAGATCGCTTTTATCTCCGAACGTAAGCGCAGAAACCACAGCCAGAACATCTCCGTCCAGCCCCCACTCTTCATACCGTCTGACCACATGCTCCCGCATCAGCAAAGCCTGTCGCCTGAATCCCCGGCTCCCGGCCTGCTCCAGACGCATCCACCGTCCGGCAAAAGCCAGTCCGGTTCCACTGATCCCCTGCCGGTGCAGATAAGCACCATAGTCGAACCCCGAAAAATCAACATCTGATACAGGACGGCTCACCGATGCATAGAAACAAATCTTGTCCCCACACTGCAAGATGGTCTGTCCGGTCGTATCGGGCATCCAGTAAAGCAGTATGGAGCGATTCACTTTCTTCCACTGTCCGGTTGCCTGAAGAGAATCCCCCGCCGGCTTCCAGGACATGACTTTCACCTGAGCCTGCCAGGTCTTCCCCTTACGCTGGGGAACGGTTTCCACTACTCCCTGATAAGCAACTTCATCCGACGGCCATTCATAGGATACCTGCCGGTCTTCCATCAGATAAAGGATTCCTCCCAGCCAGAAAAAACACAGGAAGGTTACTGCTCCGAACACATACCTCACAGCCGGACGTGACATTCCATGACAGGCCGCAGCAGCCACAACAGAAAGCACCAGTCCCAGCAGAGCCAGTTCAAGAGAACAGCAGTCCGCCAGAAATCTGTCGAATAAAAAAATTCCGGTTGCCAGTGCCATGGTCAACCGGAATAAAGGATAAGTTATCAAATGGGGAACAGTTCCCAATTTACTATTTCATATTTTTCAGTTGATGAATGGTACCGATCATGTCATCGGCTTTAAATACGGCATTACCTGCCACCAGTACGTCTGCTCCGGCTTCTATCAATGAAGGAGCAGTCTGGAGATTCACTCCTCCATCCACTTCAATCAACGCATGGGAACCTGTTGCAGTAATCAGCTCACGCAACTCGCGTACTTTTTTCAGCGTGTGGGGAATGAACTTCTGTCCGCCAAATCCCGGATTGACACTCATCAGCAATACCATATCCACTTCTTCAATGATATCTGCCAGCATGGAAACCGGTGTTGCCGGATTCAGGGTAACCCCTGCCTTCATTCCTGCTTCCTTGATCTGCTGCACCACCCGGTGCAAATGCGGACAAGCCTCAAAATGCACATTCATCATCATGGCACCCAGGTCTTTCACTTCCCGGATAAACTTCTCAGGCTGTACAATCATCAGATGTACATCCAGCGGTTTCTTCGACAGTTCAGCTACATATTTCAAGACAGGAAAGCCAAACGAAATGTTCGGTACAAAGACTCCGTCCATGATGTCAATATGCAGCCAGTCTGCCTCGCTGGCATTGATTTTATCCAAATCTGCTTTCAAGTTGCCAAAGTCTGCCGACAACAAGGAGGGGGAAATCAGTATCTCATTCTTCATTTTACACTTGATTTAAACATGATTGAACAAAGGTAACAGAATCTTTCGGGAAAAGAAAGGCCACGCATGGAAAATTTGTCTTCCTGCGGGAAAAAGCAAAGTCTGTAAATGGAAAATCCGGCGACAAAACCCTGTTCCGGAGGTGTCTGGCCGGTGCCCGGACATCGTGCAGACGATTCGCCCGAATCGTGCGGTCGATGCGGCTCAATCGAGCGGTCGTTGAAGCCTCATCGTGCGGTCGTTGTGGGCCGATCGTGCGGTCAATTTTTTGCCTGGTTCTGTCCGGTCTTCACGCATCAGGGAAAGCTGAAGCGAAGCCCCATCTGCAAGTTAAAATTCAAGGGATGCTCCTTCCGGATTGTTTCTACACCACTATGATCATCAAAATAATATACCACACCCGGTTCCACATACAATCCCAGCTGACGGGTAAAGTTTACCTGTGCACCGACGGCTGCAGACACAGACCATTGCAGGGAGCTGACTTTCAAAGAATGGGATTCAGACTCCCGCTCTTCATTATTGATGACATATACGGTTTCCAGAGTTCCTGATACACATTTTTCCAGCATACCTCCTGCAGATCCATAAAAGCCAAAACGTTCATTCGACCAGATATTGCGATGCACTTTTAACGGAACCCCCAGGTAATGCAGCTTATGCTTATCCTTCCAATAGTTCCTGTCCGAACCGGAAGTCAGATCCGTAGACAGATAAGTATACATCAGCCCTGTTTCTACGGCCCACTGAGGAGTCAGATTCCATTTGAACGACATACCGGCAGTGACCGGAACATGATGATGGATATGCGTGTTCGAAGTCTGCTCCCGTTCACTGGTCAGGATCGTACTGTAAGCCACGGTATTATCATCCAGAGGTGCCATACAAACTTCATTGATGGCAGGAGTTGCCGTTCTTGAAGTCAGACGGCTGAATCCATTGAAAGTATTGGTGTTTGAATACGGAATGTTTCCGGCAGTCACTCCCACAGACCAGTTCTGCTTCTTGCCTTTGGAACGCAAGTTCATCGCCTGCTCACTTTTCTGTCTCAACAGCTTTCTGTCCGCTGCACGGAGCTTCCGGATATTCTCTTCCGCCTTCTCTTTTGACGGCTGCTCTGCCTGCTCTCCCGTACGCGTTTCCACAGGCTGTGCAACCATATCTGCTTCCGGAACAGGTTCCGTTACATTCTCTTCAGCCGCAATGACCGGATTTTGAACAGCCTGCAGCACTTTAGCCGCACGAGGAAGAGGTTCACTTACCTTTGCCAGCTGCCCGGCATCGGGTTCAGAAACCGGTTCCACCGGAGTCACAACAGGCTGTACAGCTTCCTCAATCTGCTGTTGGGCAATCCGACTTTCCTTACTTAACTTATCAGCTTCCGGAGAAGACCAGAACCATAGAGTCAATGAAGAAACGGCCAGCACCAATACAGCAGCTGCGGCAGCCTGCCATTTCCGCCACATAGGAATAACCTTGGGAGTATCCAGTTCTGACTCCAGCTGCTCCCACATTCCGGCAGGCAGCGGTTCAGAATAATCCTCCATCCGGTTCCGAATGTCCTGTATCCACTTATCTTCGTTCTTCATCACTTATAATTTCTTTCTATATTCATTTATCTTTTTTATCAGCAAAGTTTTCGCACGGTAAAACTGCGAAGAAGATGTATGTTCAGTAATGCCCAGTAAAGCTGCAATTTCCTTGTGGCTCTTTTCCTCAAAAACATACAAGTTGAACACCGTCCGATAACCGTCGGGAAGCTCTGCAATCATCTTCATCAATACAGAACGGGGGATTTCATTCATGTCGCCGTCATCTGCTTCCAGTGTGTCGGGTATGTCATCCATCAATACTTCCTGCTGTATCTGCAAGTTCTTTTTACGCAGGTATCCCAACGCCTCATTGACCATTACACGTGAAAGCCATGCCCGCAACGAGCCTTCACCCTGATAGGAAAACTGGCCTATGGACTGAAAAATACGGATAAAGCCGTCGTGCAAAACATCTTCAGCCGCTTCTTTATCACCCGTATATCGGAGGCAAATAGCCATTAAAAGACCGCCATACTGTTCATACAACTGCTTGCGAGCTCTGTTATTTGCTTGTTTGCATTGCAATGCCAACTCTTCCTCTCCCATATTCCGGTTTTCCCTCGTTCTTTTTACAGATAAATGATTCGATTACGAAAATACTGCATCCGAAAGCATTCTTTTTTTACTTATCGCACTTGCATATGCTCAGCCAGACGATATCCTCTCAGGAAATCTTCTACCTGCATCCGCTTTTTACCGGCCAGCTGCAAGGAAAGTACATCTACGAAACCATCGGTCGAAGCTATATGAAAGAAGGTCTTTCCGTCACTCACGACAGTTCCGGGTTGCAGATCATGCGTTTGAAACAATTTACGGGTTTCAAACAGTTTAAGCATTACCGGAGCAGCTTCTCCCGCACAAAGTTCCGTCCATGCAGCAGGATAAGGAGACAAGCCCCGCACAAAGTCATAGACATGTTTTACTCCTTTTCTCCAGTCTATACGGCAGGTCTCTTTAAAGATTTTCGGTGCCGGACGCAACTCGACATTCTGTGTCAGACACTCCTGAGGAATCGTTTTCACCGTTCCATCAAGAATGGCATCTACCGTTTTCAGTACCAGATCGCCACCCAGTTTCATCAAACGGTCGTATACGATCTCCACATTGTCGGTATCTGCAATCGGCACTTTTACCTGATCAATAATTTCTCCCGTATCAATTTCGTGTTTCAGGAAGAAAGTCGTAATTCCGGTTTCCGTATCTCCGTTCATCACTGCCCAGTTGATCGGAGCAGCTCCACGGTACTGCGGAAGCAGAGAAGCATGGAGATTAAAAGTTCCCAGACGGGGCATGTTCCAGACAACTTCAGGCAACATACGGAAAGCAACCACAATCTGCAAGTCAGCTTTCAGCGCACGCAACTCTTCAAGGAAAGCCTCATCCTTCAGTTTTTCCGGCTGAAGCACTTTCAGTCCCTGCGATACGGCATACTGTTTGACCACACTGGGCTGCAGCACACTGCCGTGACGTCCCATCGGCTTGTCGGGCATTGTTATAACTCCGACTACATTATATCCTCCTTCTACCAGCCGCCGCAAGCTTTCTACGGCAAACTCAGGAGTACCCATATATACAATTCGCAAATCTTTCTTGTCCATATATTCTTTAGCGTTTAGATTATTCGGCTGAAAAGTCCACCAGAACCTGGCGGTACGTATTCAGCATCTTCGATTTGGATACAAAGCCTTTATACTTGTTGTTCTCATCTACAACCGGCAAGTTCCAGGCTCCAGTCTTATCAAACTTATGCATCACTTCTTCCATCGAGTCATTTGTATAGATCCGCTCCTGAGGCTTTCTCATGAATTTATCCACATAGAAACGGTGGTACAACTCCTGACGGAACATAAAATGACGGATATCATCCAATACCACAATACCGATCAGAACACCATTGGCCTCTACGACCGGGAACAGATTTCGGGTTGATTTGGAAATCACTTTCACCATTTCAGCCAAATCCATATCCGGACGTACCGGCAGAAAATTGGTTTCCATCACGCTTTCAATGTTCATCATTGTCAGAACGGCCTTGTCCTTGTGATGGGTAATCAGTTCTCCCTTCTTGGCCAGACGCATGGAGTAAATGCTGTGAGGCTCAAACACAATGATTGTCAGGTATGCACAGACGGAAACAATCATCAGAGGCAGGAACAGTCCATAACCGCCCGTAAGTTCGGCAATCAGAAAGACACCGGTCAGGGGAGCATGCATGACTCCGGACATCAGTCCGGCCATTCCCATCAGTGCAAAGTTCTTTTCAGGAATGAAGACATCACCGATTCTGAATTCGTTGCAGACGTATGAGAATACGAAACCGGCAATACATCCCAAGAACAGACTCGGTGCAAAGATACCACCACATCCGCCTCCGCCATTGGTTGCACTCGAAGCGAACACCTTAAACAAAATGATCAGCAACAGATAGACAACCAGCAAACTGCTATGACCATAGAAGAATGAATTGTTCATCACCGTATCCCAGTCAGTAGACGAAGTTCCGTTCAGCAGCAAAGTAATCGTATCATATCCTTCACCATAGAGCGGAGGGAAAAGGAAGATCAGGATACTCAGCATAGCAGCTCCGATCACAAACTTGACATAAGGATTTGTATAACGCCGGAAAATGTTTTCAATCCAGTTCATAGCCCGGGTAAAATACCAGGCCACCAGTCCGCAAAAGATTCCCAGGGCAATGGCATAAGGAATACGTTCCAGTGCAAACGGATAATCCAGATGAAACTGGAACATGGCTTCTGTTCCGGTCAGCAGATAAGAAACGGAAGCAGCCGTCACACTGGTAATCAGCAAAGGAAGCAAGGATGCCATCGTCAAGTCAATCATCAATACTTCCAGGGTAAAGACCAGTCCGGCAATGGGTGCCTTGAAGATACCTGATACAGCTCCGGCCGCTCCACAACCGACAAGCAGCATCAGCGTTTTATGATCCAGACGAAAGATACTTCCAAGATTGGAACCTATGGCAGAACCGGTCAATACAATCGGGGCTTCGGCTCCTACTGAACCACCCATTCCGATGGTAATGGCAGAAGCACAGACTGACGACCAGATATTATGCCGCTTGATGCGGCTCTGCTTTCGAGAAATGGCATACAAGATCTTCGTGACTCCGTGACTGATATCATCACGCACAACTTTCCGAATAAAAAGGCTGGTCAGCAGAATTCCGACAACCGGATAAACCAGATAGAGCCAGTTGGCACCCGTTGAATCAAAGTTCTCAGTCAGGAATTCCTTGATATATTCTACCAGAAACTTCAAGACATAAGCAGCCAGTGCCGTAAAGAGACCGACCAACAGACTCAGAACAAGAATGAACTGCTTATCGGTTATATGCTTTTCTCTCCAGCTGATAAACCGTTGAAGCAAATTAAACTTTTCATCCACTATTTTCATTATCTCATCTCCGTCACTTTATTCTCTGATCACCTTAACTTCACCTGTCCGGCCCAGTTTGATAATACTGGATGGTTTAGGATGGCCGGTTTCTTCCCTGCGATAGTCTACAACGTAATCGACAGCCTGCTTAATTTCCTCACTGATTTCACTGAACACGGCAGGAGCCGGCTGTCCGCTGATATTGGCTGAGGTAGAAACGATTGCTTTCCGGAAACGGAAACATAATTGTTTGGAAAATTCTTCATTAGTGACACGTATTCCCACACTGCCGTCCTCCGCCAGCAGATTAGGAGCCAAATTACGGGCACCGTCATAGATTACCGTCAAAGGCTTTGTCGTCAGTTCTATCAGATCCCAGGCTACACTGGGAACATCCTGTACATAGAAGTCTACTTTTACCGGGCTATCCACCAAGACCAGCATCGCCTTGCTGTCTGAACGTTGCTTGATTTCGTACACGCGCTTCACCGCCTCTTCATTGGTAGCATCACAACCTATTCCCCAAACCGTATCGGTAGGATACAGGATTACACCACCTTTCTGCATGACTTCGCATGCTTTTTTAATTTCATCTTTCATCATAAGGCTTGTCCTAAAATTTGCAATCACGGGCAAAAATACATAAGATTTTCAGGATAGCCCAAGAAACTTTCATTAATTTTGCATAGAAGTTGCCTGTTTATGAACGAAAACCGTAAAATTATTCACATTGACATGGACGCTTTTTATGCCTCCGTAGAGCAACGCAACCACCCTGAACTGAAAGGAAAACCCATCGCCGTCGGACACGCCGAGAAACGGGGAGTGGTAGCAGCTGCCAGTTACGAAGCACGTAAATTCGGCGTCCGTTCTGCCATGCCTTCGCAACAGGCAATTAAAATTTGCCCGCAACTGATCTTCGTTGAAGGACACATGGAAACATACAAACAGGTGTCTGCACAGATTCATCAGATCTTCCACGACTATACGGATCTGATTGAACCCATCTCACTGGACGAAGCTTTTCTGGATGTAACGGAAAACAAGAAAGGTATCGAACTGGCAGTAGACATTGCCCGGGAGATCAAGCGCCGCATCCGGGAAGAACTCCATCTGATAGCATCTGCCGGTATTTCTTACAATAAGTTTCTGGCCAAGGTGGCTTCTGACTACCGAAAACCAGACGGTCTCTGCACCATTCATCCCAAACAGGCACAGGAATTTATCGACCGTCTGCCGATCGAACAGTTCTGGGGAGTAGGCCCCGTCACGGCTAAAAAAATGCACAGTCTGGGGATCTATAACGGAGCAACTCTCAGACAATGTTCACTGGACATGCTGACCCGCCAGTTTGGAAAAGCCGGAAAGTTATATTATGAGTTTGCCCGTGGAATCGATCACCGTCCAGTGGAAGCTGTACGAATCCGCAAGTCCATCGGGTGTGAGCACACACTGGAAAAAGATATCACATTACGTTCTTCTGTGATCATCGAACTATACCACGTGGCACGGGAACTGACAGAACGCCTGTCTGCCAAAGGTTTCCAGGGAAGTACCCTGACACTGAAAGTCAAGTTTCATGACTTTACACAAATCACCCGGAGCATCAGCGTACGCTATGCTTTGGACAAACTGGAAAACATTCTTCCGCTGGCCAAGCAGCTTCTGAAGGAAGTTGACTACGAACATCACCCGATCCGTCTGCTTGGACTGGCAGTCTCCAACCCCAGGGAAGAGAGTCAGAACACGTCAGACCAACCGGAATGGATCCAGCTGGAACTGGAATTCAAGGACTGACATTCCCCTGAAAAATCAGAAGCCGGAAACATTCCTGATCTCAAGAATATTTCCGGCTCCCAATCCGTTATCAAACCTTACCGGGAAATCCGGCAGTTCTTATTTCTGCATCAATCTGCCAGTACAGAGAATTCTGCACCACCTGCATAATCAGCACCATTCTGAGAGTTCAATCCAGTGAAGCGGATGTAACGTGCCTTAACAGGCTGGTCAAGCATGACTTTCTGAGCTTTGTTTCCGCGTGCAAAAGTTCCTTTCGCTACCGGTTCGCCCCAGTTCTTGCCGTCCATGCTGACTTCCAGTTTGTAATCCTTGATCACAGCATTGGAACCGCCATCCTGACGAGGCATATACACAAATCCCTTGATGGTCTTTACTTCTCCTGCATCAAAGTCTACCCAGTGAGGATACTGAGCAACCGTTACTGAGAACATTGTATGCCAGGTGGTATTGGGATCTCCGTCAACCAGATTGGCAGCATCTCCGTAACCGACTTCTTCGCTGGATGCATAAACCACTTCCAAAGGAATAGTCTCGATCTTGCTGTAAGAGAAAGAAACGCTTACGGCCTTGTTATCTTTATACCAGGCAGTCACCGTACCTCCGTCACGCAAATCAAACGGTTCTGTATAGGCTTGCTTTTTCTTGCTTCCGTTCAGTGAATACTCGATCTGAGCACCTGCTTTCGGAGAAGTAATCGTTACCAGTCCGTTACGTGAACGGGAAACAGACAAAGGCATTTCACCAGCCTCAGCAACCTTTGCAGTCTGTACATAATCACCATTCTTTACCGGACGAATAACAAAGCTCATTTCGTAGTTACCGGCTTTCACACGATCCTGTTCCAACGGTCCTCCCTGTCCACAGCTGTTACCGCCCAAACCGGTTACGGCTGCATCCAGATGCAAATGGGTACCGGTTGACTTCGGCAGCTGGTAAGGATGCGGAGCAAGTGTCATTTCGAGTGCAGACCACGGCAATGCTGATACAGACAACGGATGATTCATCACAAATTCCACACCATTGCCTTCTTTATCAGTCAGAGCACACCAACGTACTTCTTCACGGTTACCCATACTCTGAGGTTTCGGGAAGTCTACAAACTGGTCTTTAACCGTGCTTGTATGCTGCTCAATAAAGGCACCTGTCTTACGGTCATTGTAGTTGTTTTGAGGTCCACGTCCATAGTAAGTATACTGCTGAAGTGCCTCCGGCAACTGCATGGCATAGCCGATACGGGGCAATACCAATGAAGAATTATTGGATGTGATGCCTGACTGAAGTTCAATAGAACCGTCTGCATAAATAGTCCAGATCTGGTTAGTCGTAAACTTGAAGTCATCCGGTCCGAATGGCTTACCTGTATCTTCCTTCACTGAATATCTACCGGAAGTTCCGCCAAGCAAAGCCGCTGCATTCGGAGCCTGAGACTCAACCGTATACATCAGCTGAATGGTATTGCTCTTTCCCTTGTTTCCTTCAAGTACCTTCAAGGTTACCACTTTGTGTTTCAGATTATGCAATCCATTCTGATACCAGGGCTGATACATCCAGTTATCGTTATCTGTCGGAGCACGCAATGCATCCAGTTTCGGGCCTTCACCTTCACGAAGCATCTGCTTGCCGTTGTATACCAAGCTGTGCAAAGTACCTTGTTTATTATCAAATACTGCCACGAATCCATTGCCTTCCACACGGGTAAAATCTCCTTCTTCCGTCATTTTCGGTTTAGCCATCGAAGCTGTTACTTCCTTCAATGAAGGATTTACTCCTGCAGCTTTCACCGGAAGCTGTTCTTCCATCTGTACAAAGCCTTTCTTAGCCCAAGGTTCATCCTGAGCCAGCAGGAACTGTACTTTTACGAAATATTCACTTTGAGGATCCAGAGATGCGAAATCATAAGGAATAGCATAGCGGACACTTTCACGAGGACCTACGATATTACGAGGACCACGGAAAGCCGTACTTTCCTGTACTTTCTGGCCATCTTTATAGAGCGACCATACCATCTGATAACCACTCAACGGAGTGAAGTAAGCCTTATTGAATACTTCAATTTCACCTTTTGTCATGTCAACAGCCTTGACACCTACATTCTGGTAGACTTTCTTTACTTCGTAGTACTGCGGTTTCGGACGATGACCCGGGAAAAGGATTCCGTTCATACAGAACATACCGCTGTTGGGTTTATCACCGAAGTCACCACCATAAGCCAGATAACGGTCACCGGTCTTCGGATCATAAGTATACAAGGCCTGATCCACCCAGTCCCAGATAGCAGCACCGCAGAAGAAATTTGTTGATTCAATAGCCTGCCAGTAATCAATCAGGTTACCTACTGCATTACCCATTGAGTGAGCATATTCTGAGATATGGAACGGATACTTGATATCATACTTACCTTTTACAGCCTCGCGTACCCAGGGAATTGACGGATACTGGTTGGAACCCATGTCTACAATGTCATTGTTGCGCTCATACTGTACAGGACGGGAAGCATCAAAACGATGCAGGGCATCATAAGCCTTCACAAAGTTCACACCCGGTCCGGCCTCATTACCCAGCGACCAGATAACAATAGAAGGAGCATTGACATGTTCGTGAGCCAGTTCCATTACACGTGCCACATGAGCTGCTTCGAATTCAGGAACATGAGACAAAGATTCTTCACCGTAATAATATTCATGGCTTTCGATATTGGCTTCATCTTCCAGATAAATACCATACTTATCACACAGATAATACCAGATATTCTGACAAGAATAGTGTGAGTTACGGACATGGTTGATGTTACCACGCTTCATCAGCATGATTTCTTCTTCCATTTGTTTGGCTGTAATGGTATTACCTGTTTCCGGAGAAATTTCCTGACGGTTCACACCTTTCAGTTTCACCGGCTTGCCATTGATATAATAATAACGTCCGGCCAGTCCGAATTCATCAGCAGATGCCGGAGTATCTTTAATTTCCACTTTACGGAAACCGAAGCTGGTAGATACCGTCTCTACAACACGACCTTTCTTATCTTTCAGCTGACCAACCAGTGTATAACGATAAGGAGTTTCTGCAGACCACTTGTTCGGAGCCTTTACTTCCAGTGTAGTTACCGCTGAAGTACTTTCACCTTTCTTCAGTTCCAGAACCGGAGCTGAAGCATTTACTCCTGACACAGAAGTATTTTCATCTGAATACAGCTTATTGGCATACAAGGTATAAGACATGGTATATCCTTTTGCTGTTTTCTTGTCCAGATTACGGATATCAGCAGTAATGGTAGCCGATCCGTTTTCATAGTTTGCATCCAGATCAGGAATTACACGCAAGTCACGTACCTGTACTTTTGAAGTAGAGGTCAAGGAAACAGAACGGAAAATACCCGGCAAACGGAACATATCCTGTGCTTCCAGGAATGAACCGTCGGAATTACGGTAAACTTCGACAGCTACAACGTTCCCGCCTTCCTTATTTAAATAAGGTGTCACATCAAAAGAAGCCGTATTACGTGAGTTCTTGGAAAAACCTACGTAATGTCCGTTCACCCACAAATAGAAGAAAGAAGATACACCATCAAAGTTGATATATACTTCACGTCCTTCCCATCCGGCAGGAACAGTAAAAGTGCGACGGTAAGAACCTACTTCATTCCGATGCTTGTAAGTAACCCAATCCTTGGGAGGAGTACGCATCACACCACCTTTCCAGTCGCCTACTTCCACCTTATGCTGGAAAATAACCGGCTGATTGGCATAAATGGGAACACCATATTTCAGGGAACCGTCTTTCTGAATACCTGCAACATTCCACTGCATCGGAACCGTAACATCATCCCATGCAGATACATCATAAGCCGGCTGATAAAAATCGGCCGGACGTTCTTCCGGATTTCCAACCCAATTAAACTTCCAGGTACCATCCAATGACATCCAATAAGGACTGTGCTGAGGAAGCACCTTACGTGCTTCATCTACATTGGAAAAAGCAAAGAACCAGGCACGAGGCTGTTCTTTGTTCAATGCCAACTCTTGAGGCGACTCCCATTCTTTCCCCGTTGGAGCCGCAACATCGCCATAGGAAAATCCTGCCAGCGATGTGGTTGTCTGTGCATAACCGGCTACTGCTCCAAGGAGACAAGCCGTCAGACTGATTTTTCGAATCATGGTTTAGAATTTAGAGATTTATAGATATTTATCAGATATTACTTATGTGTCTCTACGATTTGTGTAGGAGCCAGTTCGGCATTTCGCTTTTCTGTCTGAGCTACAACATTGCGTGCCAGTTCGATGAAAGCCTGTCCCGTTACAGAATTTTCATCCAGTGCAGCCGGAGTACCCTTGTCACCATTTTCACAGATACTCTGTACGATAGGGATCTGTCCTAACAGAGGAACATTCAGTTCTCCAGCCAGACGTTTGGTTCCTTCCTTGCCAAACAGATAATAACGGTTATTCGGAAGTTCAGCCGGAGTAAACCAAGCCATATTCTCCACCAATCCCAATATAGGCACATTCACTTTATCATTGGTATACATGTTAATCCCCTTGCGTGCATCAGCCAAGGCAACTTCCTGCGGAGTGCTGACAATCACAGCTCCGGTGATTGCCAAAGTCTGAAGCAAAGTCAAATGGATATCACTGGTACCCGGAGGAGTATCCAACACGAAATAATCCAGATCTCCCCAGTTGGCATCTCCAACAAGTTGCTTCAGCGCATTGCTGGCCATACCCCCACGCCATAAAGTTGCCTGATCCGGATCTACAAAAAAGCCGATAGACAACAGCTTGATACCGTATTTTTCAACCGGAATGATCAGATCACGTCCGTCAATGGTTTCTGCATAAGGACGTGCATCTTCCACCTGAAACATCTTAGGAACGGAAGGGCCGAAAATATCAGCATCCAGCAGTCCAACCTTATATCCCAGTTTTGCCAGCGCTACAGCCAGGTTCGCAGCTACCGTAGACTTGCCGACACCTCCTTTACCAGATGAAACAGCAATTACGTTTTTTACCTGCGGAAGCATCTTGCCCGGTTCAGGACGTGCAGCCTGCTTGCTTTCAGTAGCAATCGTTACTTCCACCTCTTTTGAAACATACGTATGAATAGCAGTTTCTGCTGCTCTGACAACCGATTTCATAAAAGGATCAGTCGGTTTCTCAAAGATCAGTGAAAAGCTGACCTTCATACCATCAATACGAAGATTGTCAGCCACCATCTCAGCTTCCACAATATTCTTTCCGTTACCCGGATAACGCACGGTAGCCAATGCGTCAAGAATCAATTTAGGATAAAGAGTCATATCTGTTTTTATTTACTTGTTTTCAATCCACTCCGTTTGCTCCGGTTGTAACTGCGGTAATCATCCAGTTCGATTTCCACATCGGGTTCCTGCAATTCACCTTCCTGCGGCAAGTGGAATTTGATATACTTGATATTCAGTCCACGGTCCAGCCATTGCTGTTCATAATAAGTACGAATGCTCAGAATGTCATCATCCATTCCTGAGTGATACAGATCATCCGTCATAAAATCAACCGGCAAATGGTTGGTCTCAATCATATACTTTGTATAAGTAAACATGAAATTACTGTCAGTCTTCAGATGAACAAGTCCGTCGGGAATCAAGAATTTCCGATAGCGATTCATAAAATAAGTAGAAGTCAGACGCTTCGTTGCCTTCTTCATCTGCGGATCAGAGAAAGTCAGCCATATCTCACTCACCTCACCCGGAGCAAAAAAACGGTCGATGATTTCGATATTGGTACGCAAAAAGGCAGCATTTTTCAATCCTTCCCGCAAAGCTTCCGTTGCACCAGTCCACATTCTCGCTCCTTTGATATCAACCCCGATAAAATTCTTTTCCGGATAACGGCGGGCTAATCCTACGGTATATTCACCTCTGCCACAGCCCAGCTCCAGAACAATCGGATGATCATTTTTAAAAAAATCACGATTCCAGTGTCCTTTCATTTCAAAAGGAACTTCGTCAGCCACTGAATACGGATATTCAAACACATGCGGATATTCCGCCATATCTGCAAACTTTGCTAATTTACCTTTTCCCATGTTTACTTAATTTGCGGCAAAGGTAAAGAATATCCTTTTACAAGAAAAGTATGTATCCGCTTTTCTCTGAAAATAATAGAAAAGAAGACGCTTTCAGAATATGAACAATCCTATTCCAAAGCGTCCTCTCACATCAACAAACAGTTAGCTTCAAAAAAATCTTGCTATGCTATTGTTTCAATAGCCATTCTTTGAAAGTCATAAAGTTTTTCGACATTGGAACAGACTGTTTGGTTCCGTTCATGAAAGCTTTAAGCTTTTCCGGAATATTTATATCTGTACCGATGATATCCTCTACCGTATGTAAGAATTTAGCCGGATGAGCTGTCTCCAAGAAAACACCAACTTCTCCTGGCTGTAGATTTTCAGACAAGGCCCGATAGCCACAGGCTCCATGCGGATCCAGCAAATAGCCAGTCTCATCATAAGTCAGCTGGACTGTTTCCCTGATCTGGTCATCTGTATAAGTTTCACCACTGATCTCAGAAGCAATTGCATCATGGCTTCCTTCATACAAATCCAGAATTCGGGCAAAGTTGCTGGGATCGCCAACGTCCATGGCATTAGCAATGGTCTGCACGGAAGGTTTCGGAGCATACTGACCGGTTTTCAGATATTGATAAAAAATGTCATTCCGGTTATTGGCTGCAATAAACCGCTTCACCGGCAACCTCATCCGTTTGGCAAAAAGTCCGGCTGTAATATTACCGAAGTTTCCACTAGGCACACAGACAACAAGCTCCTTTTCCCTGCCCAGTTTCTTCATTTGAGCATAGGCGTAGAAATAATAAAAAGCCTGAGGCAAAAAACGAGCAACATTAATTGAATTTGCGGAAGTCAGCTGCATCCGTTCATTCAATTCCTGATCCATAAATGCACTTTTGACCAAAGCCTGACAGTCATCGAAAGTTCCATCCACCTCTACTGCCGTAATGTTGCGTCCCAGGGTCGTAAACTGTTTCTCCTGTATCTCACTAACTTTACCTTTCGGATAAAGCACATACACATGAATACCTTCCACTCCCAGAAATCCATTGGCTACCGCACTACCTGTATCTCCAGATGTTGCAACCAGCACATTCACCTGACGCTTGCCTTCTTTTCGTATGAAATAACCCAGCAGACGGGCCATAAAACGTCCGCCTACATCCTTGAATGCCAAAGTAGGCCCATGAAAGAGTTCCAAAGAATAAATATTTTCTCTCACACGAACCACCGGAACATCAAAACTCAATGTATCATAGACAATCTGCTTCAAAGTTTCAGCCGGAACATCTTCTCCAAAGAATGCATCTGCAACCTGAGAAGCTATTTCCTGAAAAGACAACTGATCTATCTGTTCATAAAAGGATGCAGGCAAAATACGAATGTTGTGAGGCATATATAGACCGCGGTCTGCAGCCAGTCCTTTTACAACGGCTTCTTCCAAAGTTGCATCTGAAGCCTTTCGGTTAGTGCTGTAATATTTCATAGGTATCTATTTTACGTTTGACAGGTTAATTTATAAATCTCCTAAAAACAGGTTCATGAACTCATCCTTCTCCAAATGGCCACAACAACCATTTTGGCAAGCTATTTCACTATATTCAGTAACACCATCAGGCTGAATACCTTTATGCCAAATCAGAAATGGAACAGGTTCTGCCGTATGAGTACGATGAGCACAGGGAGTCGGATGATCCGGCAGTACTGCGATAGCCACAGGTTCCTCCCAGTCTTTTACTGTTTCATAAATCGGCCCGACGACACGCCGGTCCAGATTTTCTATTGTCTGTAACTTTAAAGGAATATCTCCTTCATGACCGGCCTCATCACTGGCCTCAATATGCAAATACACAAAATCATCCGTACGCAATGCTTCCAGAGCAGCCTGAGCCTTCCCTTCGTAATTAGTAGTATAAAGTCCGGTTGCTCCTTCTACATCAATACAGCGCAAGCCTGCATAATGCCCTATCCCCCGGATCAAATCAACAGCTGTAATTACAGCCCCCTTGCGAATAGAAGGATATTTTTGTGAAAGCGGAGTCATCCGGGGACGATATCCCGGGCTCCAAGGCCAGATGCTGTTAGCCGGATCTTTTCCTTCTGCCTTTCTTTGCAGATTCAACGGATGACCGGCCAGCAACTCCTGCGATTTTAAAATCAATGTATTCAACAGATGAGCTGTTTCCTGAGCCTGCGGGCATTCTGCCTGAATCAGATTAGGACGGAAAGGTTGCAGAGGTATATCATGGGGAGGCACACAGGCTAACCGCTTGTCACCTCCTTTCACAACCAACAAATGCCGATACTGCACTCCTGTATAAAAATGAATATTATCAGTTCCCAGCTTATCTTCCAGATAACGGATCAGCACATCTGCTTCTTCCGTTGTAATATGTCCTGCAGAATGATTTTTCAGAATATCCCCTTCTACACAAACCAAATTACAACGCATCGCCATATCACCGGGCTGCAGCTCCACTCCGATACTAGCGGCTTCAAGTACTCCACGTCCTTCATATACTGTCGGCAAATCATAGCCCATTACCGACATATTGGCGACTTCGCTTCCCGGATGAAATCCATCAGCTACCGTTTTCAACATACCAGTTTGCCCCATAGCAGCCAACATATCCATATAGGGAGTATATGCATACTGCAACAATGTTTTTCCATTCAGTGAAGGGACGGACCAATCGGCCATACCATCACCCAAAATAATGATATGCTTCATAATTACGGTATTTTTATCAGGTTAGTACCTTAAATATTAGCTATGCTCATAATATCCGCAAATACACCGGCCGCTGTCACTCCCGCTCCAGCTCCGTATCCCTGTATCAGCATCGGATATTCCTTATAGCGTTCTGTTGTCAGCAAAATAATATTATTGCTTCCTTCCAGGTTGTAGAAAGGATGATGACGGTCTACCTCTTCCAAAGCTACAACACCTTTTCCATTTTCCAACCGGGCAACAAAACGCCAGCGTTTTCCTTCTGCATCCAACCGTTTGCGCTGAGCCTCAAAATCTGCATCCAAAGAAGATACATTCTTCCAGAAATCATCCAAAGAGCCGTTAAACAAATCATCCGGAATAAAAAGGTGCTTCTCTACATCTTCCTGTTCCAATCGATATCCGGCTTCACGAGCTAATATCACTAACTTCCGGATCACATCTTTGCCACTCAAATCAATTCGTGGATCCGGTTCAGAATATCCCTCTTCTTTTGCCCGGCGAATGGTTTCACTCAAAGGCACCTTTTCACTGATCGTATTAAATATATAATTCAAGGTGCCGCTCACCACAGCCTCAATCTTCAGAATCTTGTCACCACTGTTGATCAAATCATTAATGGTATTGATAATAGGTAATCCGGCTCCTACATTGGTTTCGAAAAGGAATTTTACTCCACGCTGGCGGGCTATATGTTTCAATTCAGCATAGATATCATACTCCGATGAAGCGGCAATCTTATTTGCTGCCACCACGGAAATATTATGCTTCAGAAAGTCTTTATAAAGACCCGCAATGTCTGCACTGGCCGTACAATCAACAAAAACGGAATTAAATATATTCATGCCGATGATTTCATCATGCAATACTTGAGGAGAAGAGGGTATTCCTTTTTCTTCAAGTTCTTGCCGATAATTGCACAGATCTATTCCATCTCGGGTAAAATAAGCCCGGTGTCCATTGGCTATACCCACTACATGTAATTTCAGACCTCGCTCACGTTTCAATTTCTCCTGCTGGCTATGAATCTGTTCAATCAAACTTCCTCCTACAGTTCCGATACCACAGATAAAAAGATTCAATACCTGATATTCGGAAAGGAAGAATGAATCATGAATTACATTCAAGGTCTTACGCAAAGAATCTCCGGCTACCACAAAAGATATATTGGTTTCAGACGCTCCTTGTGCACAAGCAATCACATTGATACCATTACGTCCCAATGTACCGAACAGTTTTCCGGCGATACCCGGTGTATGTTTCATATTCTCACCTACAATAGCCACAGTAGCCAGTCCGCCTTCGGCCATCATCGGGCAAATCTCTCCCATTTCGATTTCCTTCGCAAATTCTTCATTCAGAACATTGCATGCCAAAGCAGCATCTTCATTACGAACACCGATAGAAGTCGAATTTTCAGAAGAAGCCTGAGACACCAGGAATACACTGATTCCATTCTCTGCCAAAGTCTTGAAGATACGATGGTTTACTCCGATCACTCCCACCATACCTAATCCGGTCATCGTAATCAGACATGTATCATTGATGGAAGAAATACCCTTGATCGGCTTGGAAAAATGATTTGCCTCTTGCTTGATAATCGTACCCGGTGCATCTGAATTAAATGTATTTTTTACCAGAATCGGAATATTCTTATGACAAACCGGATAGATCGTAGGAGGATAAACCACTTTTGCACCGAAGTTACAAAGTTCCATAGCTTCAACATAGCTTAACTCGGTAATGGGATAAGCCGTACTGATCACTTTCGGATCAGCAGTCATAAATCCGTCAACATCTGTCCAGATTTCCAGTCTGTCAGCATCCAGAGAAGCAGCTATAATGGAAGCTGTATAATCAGAACCTCCACGTCCCAGATTCGTAACTTCACCCGTCTGCTTATCCGTTGAAATAAATCCCGGAACAATTGATATGGAAGGAGCATCTTTAAAAGCTTCTCTAACCAGATGAGAAGTCAGTTCTGAATCTAATATATGGCGATTATGCTTCTTTTCCGTCTTTATGAATGTACGTGAATCAAACCAGACTGCATCTTTTATCAGAACCGTTACAATACTGGATGATAAACGTTCTCCATAGCTGACAATAGTAGCAGAAGTTTTCGGAGAAAGGTCATGAATCAGATAAATACCTTGAAAAATATCTTTTAATTCACTCAGCAAACCATTAACCTGATCCAGCAAGACTTCACGCTCTTTTCCTGCCGGAATCACAGTATATACCATTTCGATATGGCGGTTCACAATTTCTTTCATGCCCTTTTCATAAGAAGAATCGCCAGCTGCGGCCAGACGTGAAGTTGCTATCAACTTATCAGTAATGCCACCTAATGCTGAAACTACAACAATAACCTGATCGTCTACTGCTTCTACGATCTTCTTAACACTCAACATACTATTTACGGATCCAACGGATGTACCGCCAAACTTCAATACTTTCATGGGTAATGAATAAAATGTTATTCCGTTCTTCCTTTCTCCCGGAAAACTTTTACGGAATAATGTTGTTATACAAAATAAAACTATTGGAAAAAAAGATTGCCCGTTATTTACAGGCGTGTATCACGTAGAAACACTTATATACATTCTCTAACCCCGAAGGGTCATCCCCCAGGTACCTGCGGACATCAGCATTGTATGCCCTGCACCCGCCATTGTCATCATATAGAGATTGTATAAAGTCATTGTTAAAAGTTCTTATGGCAGCAAATGTAATAACATTTTTCTACAAATCATTATTTTTATAAAGAAAAAACATACTTTTTTTTATTCCACTCCATATTGAGGAAAGCAAATCCAAGCCTTCACCTTGCGAAAGTATTATACAAACCCTGCAAAAACGATCTCTGATTCTGCCCGTTCTTTTAACTTCTTTAACTCGGTCCCCAACCTACATTATCCTGTCCATTGTATTTTTGCACAATAAACCCTAGATACATTATGGCAAAGGAAAAAACAGTTTATGTCTGCACCAATTGTGGACAGGAATCTCCCAAATGGGCTGGAAAATGTCCGTCATGCGGACAATGGAATACATTTGTAGAAGAAGTTGTACGCAAAGAAGCTCCTGTTGCAAAACATGTAGCACACGGAATTGAATCCATACGATCCAAACCTCAACTATTGCATGAAATCACCGCAGGAGAAGAACAACGTATTGACATGGGAGATGAAGAACTGAACCGTGTATTGGGTGGAGGTTTGGTAGAAGGATCTCTAACCCTAATCGGTGGAGAACCTGGCATTGGAAAATCAACCCTTATTCTACAAACTGTTTTACGTCTTTCCCAGAAAAAAGTACTTTACATTTCCGGAGAAGAAAGCGCACGTCAGCTCAAACTCCGTGCAGACCGTATTCCTCATCCGGCAAACTCAGACTTATTGATTGCCTGTGAAACGTCTTTGGAACAGATTTTCACCAATATCAAAAATACGGCTCCTGATCTGGTCATTATCGACTCCATACAAACAATTTCGACAGAAACCATAGATTCTTCTCCCGGAAGTATCGTGCAGGTTCGCGAATGTTCAGCGTCTATTTTAAAGTTTGCGAAAGAAACCGGAACGCCTGTTATCCTGATCGGACACATCAATAAAGAAGGAAGTATAGCGGGTCCTAAAGTTCTGGAGCACATTGTCGACACAGTACTCCAATTTGAAGGTGACCAACACTATATGTACCGTATCCTCCGCAGCATCAAAAACCGTTTTGGAAGTACAGCCGAACTAGGCATTTATGAGATGCGTCAAGATGGTCTCCGTCAGGTAAGCAATCCTTCGGAACTGTTGCTGACCCAAGATCATGAAGGTATGAGTGGAGTCGCAATCGCCTGTGCAGTTGAAGGCATACGTCCTTTCCTCATAGAAGTACAGGCTCTGGTCAGTACTGCAGCCTATGGGATGCCTCAGCGTTCAGCAACAGGATTCGACCTGAGGCGTATGAATATGTTATTAGCAGTTCTGGAAAAAAGAGTAGGATTCAAGTTGGCACAGAAAGACGTATTTCTGAACATCGCAGGCGGACTGAAAGTAAATGACCCGGCCATAGACCTTGCCGTCATCAGCGCCATTCTTTCCAGCAATATGGATACAGAAATTGAAGCAGGTGTATGTATGGCAGGCGAAGTAGGACTAAGTGGAGAAATCCGTCCTGTTAATCGCATTGAACAACGCATCAGTGAAGCTGAAAAACTTGGATTCACCCGAATGCTGATTCCGAAACATAACTTACAAGGACTGGACAGAAAAAAAATAAAAATAGAACTTATTCCTGTAAGGAAGGTAGAAGAAGCCTTCCGGCAGTTATTCGGATGAACAGAATTTTCCCACTTTAAAATACACCAAAGCGGCACAGACTACATGGAATATTAGATCCATCGCCTGTACCGCTTTTTTGATCTGTTTCCATCAGCTCTTATACTCCACAGATCATTGACAAATGTTTTATTTTGTGTCCGGCATCATTACCAGTACCCGGTAATTATTCTGTTTCATCACTTTATTTACATAATTGGAAACTTCTTCAGGAGTGATAGACTGTATAGTCTGTTCAGCCTTCACACAGATTTCAGAAGGCAGAAGCTCGTTGCCAGCCATCATCGAGCACCAGTAGCTGTTGGTATGTTCGTCTTCAGTAATTTGCTTCACCATAAACTCCTTCACCTTGTCAAGTTCCTCCACAGGAGTTTCCTTTGCCAGCTTCTCAAACTCGCTGCGGATGATTTCAAGCGCACGGTCTTTCTTTTCAGGCTTAACCTGGAATATAGTCTGATATGTAACAGACATTTCTGAGAGTCTGTCCTGAGAGCCTTGTGTATATATGCTATATACCGCTCCTTCCTTCTCACGGACTTCATTCAGAAGGCGTGTAGATATTATCTGTGCCGACATGGTAGCCATCAGCCTGTTCTTGAATGAGTAAGGCATCTTTCCGCTGATTACAACGGCCGCACTTCCCTGAGGTACCTCCATCTTCATGGTAAACTCCTTCTCTTCGCTTCCTGACTTGATTTCAACCGCACTGTTATGTTTCAGTTCCTGTTTCTTTCCCTTGACAGAAGGCAGGGAGGCTATGTACTGCTCAACCAGTGTCTTTAATTCCGCTTCATCAAAGTTTCCGCTGAATACAAATGTAAACTCGGCTGAATTGGCAAGCTGCTCACGGATGATGGAAAGGATATTCTCACGGTTTGCCTTCTCAATATCACTTACACCGAATACCTGCTTGCTGGGTGAAGCGTAAAGGAACTCCTGCACCTTCTTCTGGAATACGAAGCTCGGATTCTGTTCCTGATTCTGAATAACTCCTTTATAAAGATTCTGCATGGCGACAAATTCATCCGGTGTTACTGTAAGTCCGGTGAAGGTCATGTATATCATCTCCATATAAGTCTTCAGGTCCTTAGGCGTAGTGTTTCCTGACAGGCTGCGTACATAGTCATCCAACGTAATTTTCAGAGAAAGCTGTTTCCCGGCAAGTAGTTTTGAAAGATCGGAATTAGTAAAATTTCCCAATCCATGCTGTTCCAATACAGCAGGCATAAACATCAAGTCCGCAGTCTTGTCGTTTCCATAAACCGAAGTACCGCCTTTTGCCACAGCCATCATATTGATTTCGTCAGCCTTGAAGTCAGTCTTCTTCAATATAACCTTCGCACCGTTTGAAAGAATCCATTCCTTGGCTCCGGCATCAGAAAGCATGTTTTCCTTCACCACTTTTCCGGCAACAGGCAATTCGCTTATCAGAGGCTCATTCTTCACATTATCCACGTAAGGAGCAATGTTTTCGGCTTCCACCTGAGAAAGCAATGCGAGTATATCTTCATCCTTAGGACAGGACTCGCCTTCGCGTGTAGGCATCATACCAAGAACAACCAGGTTCTTTTCCGAAACAATCTGTGAGAACACCTGATTTACAGCTTCCACAGGTATCTGGTTTACAATCATGCTCATCATCTGATATTCCGTTTCTATACCCGGTATAGGTTTCTTGTCGATGAAGTTGCGTACATACGATTCTGCAAGAGTCTTGTTTTCCTGCTGATTACGGTTGTTATATGCCTTTTCAAGCTGAGAAAGATATTCTGTGCGGCAACGTGCATATTCAGTGGCGGTAAATCCTCCCCTTTTGGCACGAAGAGCCTCACGATAGACTGCCTTCAGTCCTTCGTCGAAGCTGTTACCCTTTGGAATCATTGCCAGCTGAAATGTCTGTTTTGTCTTTGAAATAAGAAACTCGCCGTGATGTGCGATAGCCACAGCAAACGGAGCATCCGCCTTCTGTCCCTGTTCGTTCAGTCTTATCTGAAGCATCATCTGGGCCATATCAAGCAGATAAGCTGTTGTAACATCAGCCATTGTGCCCTTCAATGAATCAGGCAGGGCATCATACTTGAACATAATCTGAGCGACATATTTATCCTGCTCCTTATCCGAGCCGAAAGCGACAATAGGCTTTTCATTGTCGGCCACCGGGAAGTAAACCCTTTCTGCCGGATTTACAGGTTTCTCAATCTTTGAGAACAGTTCCTTGATCTTGCCTTCTATACGGTCCACATCAATGTCACCCACTACAACCATACCCTGCAGGTCAGGACGATACCACTTTTCATAATAGTCGCGCAAAGCCTGATGAGGGAAATTGTCCACCACTTCCATGGTTCCTATAGGAAGTCGGTGTCCGTATCTGCTGCCTGGATATATCTCCGGAAGCAGTTTCTCCATTATTCTCATATTTGGAGGCAGCTGGCTTCTCCATTCCTCATGTATAACAGAACGTTCCTCGTCTATCTCCTTACCTTCTAGCAAAAGGCCGTCAGCCCAGTCGGACAGAATCATCAGACATGAATCCTGCACCCCGATACGTTCTGTAGGTACACTGGAAATACGATATACAGTTTCATCAATGCTGGTATAGGCATTCAGATTATAACCGAACTTCACACCTACAGACTCCAGCCATTTTATCATAGAGCTGCCCGGGAAGTTCCTTGTTCCGTTGAAACACATGTGTTCAAGGAAATGCGCCAATCCGCGCTGGTTATCCTCTTCAAGGATACTGCCCACCTTCTGGGCGATATAGAAGTCTACCTGGTTCTTTGGATATTCATTATGACGGATATAGTATGTAAGTCCGTTATCCAGTTTACCTATTCTCACTTCCTTGTCAACCGGTACCGGAGGCATCTGCTGTGCACTTACAGCAATCGGCATGCAGGTAAAACCTGCGATGGCTACAAAAGCCAGTTTCATCATTCTTCTCATAATTGAAATGTTTTATGTTATTTCGTTATTCTTATGCTGCAAAGGTATGCGCAAAGAACAAGAGTTTATGTTATCACTACGTTATCTTTAGGTTAAGAAGTTTTCTGGAGGAACTTTGATTATATATACTTAATGTTGTTAACTTTGCAATAAAACTGCCAAATGAGAAAATATATAAAAATAATAACGATATCAGGTCTTTTTATATTAGTCCTAATACAAATTATATGGTTATACAGTTCGTACCAATTTAACAAAAATGAAATAGTATTTAAAACAAGTCATCTGTTAGAAAATGCTATTAATGCTGAAACATTTTCCAGATTGGGTTCTTTACCACAAGGAACAATGGTTAAAAGCAGACCCCAAAGTGATAGTGGAAAAGATATACCGGAATTTGCTTATATGCAAGAATCATTAGATGAACTTGGGAAACCTATTTCTTTGGATACAATAGCCAAATATTATAAACAGATTCTAGAAGAAGAAAATATTAATAATCACTTTTGTCTATATCTATTAAAAGGGAATAGTATTATACAAAATAAAGGGAACGCACATTATTCATTTTTTTATATTGAAACACAGAAAATCCCTATTAGGAATGACTTCTCATATGTTACAATAGTTCATTAAAAATTCGCCAAGCCTAAGCGGCTCTGGCAGTAAATAAAATGAGTTCTTTGAAAAGTTTGTCAATAACTTGCGGGTCTGGGCTAATCCCAAACACGCAAATAAATCGTTCAAGCATATAAGCATTGTGTATGAAAGACTTGCAGGAGGATATGGAATAGGTTATTCCGAGCCTCTTACATGCCGCTTTGGCCAAGTTGACAGCAGCAAGCGATGCATTGAAGTGAAAATCCAATTTCCTGAAGTCGGTAGACTGGCAGTTGGTGATTCCTGCATGCTTTGCTTGCCATCTCTAAAGCAAAATTCCAACTGGAACCTGGTTCTGTAATAATCCAGCACCTCGCGTCCATCCATGGAATCGTCTGTAGAGAAATAAAGTTGCCACTTGTCTGTTCTTCCGTCCATCGGATACCAGATGGCTAAGGAAACATACCTTTTGAAAGCTTTAGCATAAACCCTCAATCCGTATAGCTTTCCTTTGTTCACCTCGTATTCCTTGCACCGGGTCAAATCCAGATTGGCAAAGTCAATCCTGCCGTCAAACCACTTGGGATGACCACGTTTTCCTGTTTTCTTTTCCAATGTCGGATAGTACAGGACAACATCATTCCTAAAGCGGCTGATAACATGGAAACCGTTCTCACACATAGGCGTTACGAAAGTTTCCTTGGAAAAGAATGCGTCTGCAACCACCGTTTTGGATATGCTTTGCAGCTTGTCTTTTCTGCTGATAAGATAGCAGCTGTACCAGTCAACAAGGTTCTTGTCCATATTATCCAAGGTCTTACAATCCGGTGTCTGAATGGAACCTAAAGTCATGCATTCATGGTTGTCGATGTCAATGACACCGATGCCCATGATTTCCAATCCTCGCTTGTATTCTCCTGCACAACCAGACCAGAAGTAACCTATCCAAGGTGTCTTCTTGCCTGATTTGGGAATATAGGAAGGGTCGATGGCGATGGCTTTTCTTTTGCCTGTGAGATGCTTGCTGATAATCGAGCCGTTGAACGCAAACCAGTCGAAAGTTTCATGCTCAAAAGGTTACGATAAGTCTGTTCTGAGAAACAGCCATATCTACCCAATTGAAGGAAATTTATACGATCTGGGATGGCCATGAATAATTTCATGGTGTCCATGAATGCTTTTTCAAAAGGTTTGTGTATATTCGCTACTGATTTGAGAGCCGACAGGCACTCGGATTGGTATTGCATAAGGAGTGTTTCTTTAGTCATAATCAGAAGAGTTCAGAGACTTCTAATTTACTAAGAAATAACGAATTATGCAATACTTTCCTCCTTTATTATCAGCAGGTTAGCTCTCTTTTTTTTTAGCACATTTCTTCATGCTTAACCATTCGTTTTTGACAACATTTCAATGACCTCTTTAGTGTTTCCGAACCAGCTTTTGCCGGTTCTATTGTTTAACTTTTAATCTTTCGGTAAAAATTTACCGAAGTATTGATGTTATTAAAGCCCAAATTATTAATCCAAATAAATTCTTTTTTCAAAAAATGGGGATACTCTTAGTTTCCACAACTATACTTCTCATTTTTGTAGTATTCTGCATAATCTATCAAGTAAGGATAATATCAAAAATGAATAAGATATCCCAAATCCGTGAAGACTTCTCATATGCCATGGTGCATGACATGAAAACACCTCTAAGCACAATTATGATGGTGCAGGATATGCTGAAAAGCGGAAGGCTTGATACCAGACCGGAATGGAAACATGCTTATGAGCACAGAAACCTGTAAACTTTATAATTAGCTTGCAGGCTAAAACAGCTTATGCCGACAACGATTATCTGGGTGAAGTAATAAGTAATCTGATTGACAATGCCATCAAATACTCAAAAGAGAGTGTGGAAATAAACATAACCACTGAAGAAAGCGAACGCTACACTATTCTGAAAGTACGCGACAATGGTCTGGGCATATCCGAAGCCGACCAGAAAATCATATTCCAGAAGTATGAACGTGCAGCGGCGGCAAAGCGCAGCCGCAGAAACGGAGCTTCAGGCTTCGGACTGGGCCTGAACTTTGTTGACCAGGTGATAAAGGCGCATGAGGGAAGAATATTCGTAAACAGCACAGAAGGAGAATTTACGGAATTTACCATCTATTTTCCGCTTGAAAATCCAAACAACATACACAATCGGTAAAATACAAGACTACTTATTATTATGGCAATAAATATCATAATAAACTATTTACAATCTTTCAAACTTTGTGAATCCTTCATAATAAACTACGACTGTATCCGGTATCTATCAGAATATCCTTGACACTCAAATTTCCTATCTCCAAGTCTGCATAATACAAGTTGTTCTTTACATTATATTCCAACATAAAATCATAATGTTCAGGAATCTTCTTCTCTTTAAAATCAATACACCAGTTCGCTCTAAGCTTTGCCTGAATGGGAATTGGTCTTTGAAATAATTGAAATATAGTCTTTTATATTCCAACAAGCATTTTTTAAGGTGCGACGATTTGAAAAATTTGGTCTAAATTGTAGTCTATAAGATAGACTGCATATGAACAAAAAAAACAAATATGTCTTTGCCCAATTGGTAGAATTTCTCGATAAAGACAAGTTTCGTCACTTGGTTGACAAATATAATGGCAATCGGTATGTCAAGTCATTCACGTGCTGGAACCAACTTCTTGCACTGATGTTTGGTCAGCTTAGTAATCGTGAAAGTTTACGCGATGTAGTCGTGGCGCTGGAAGCGCATCATACCAAATGCTATCATCTTGGAATAGGACGGAATCCTATTGCTAAAACGACATTTGCTTCAGCCAACCAAAATCGAGATTATCGCATCTTTGAAGACTTTGCATTCTTCATGATGGAACAGGCTCGGAAGAAACAGGCAACAGATATTTTTAAGTTGAAAGGGCATGTGTATGCTTTCGATTCTACAACAATACCTTTATGTCTGTCTATCTTCTGGTGGGCCAAGTTTCGTAAGAAGAAGGGTGGTGTAAAAACTCATGTGTTGTATGACTTGGAAACACAAGTTCCAGCATACTTCCATATCTCTACAGCATCTGTCCACGATTCAAAAGCGATGAAGTATATTCCTTATGAGCCAGGGTCTTACTATGTGTTTGACCGCGGTTACAATGCCTTCAAAGAACTATATAAGATACATTTGCACGAGTCTTTCTTTGTGGTGAGAGCCAAGAAGAATCTACAGTTTAAATGTATCCGATGGAGACGCAGATTGCCAAAGAATGTACTTACCGATTCTGTAATAGAACTTACCGACATAATCACTCGGCAGAAGTACCCTGAGCGGTTGCGCTTAGTGAAGTACAGAGACGAAAGTCAGGATAGAGAGTTTGTCTTTCTTACCAATGCTTTTCATCTCACTTCACTTGAAATCGCCGAACTGTATAAAAACCGTTGGCAGGTTGAGTTGTTCTTCAAATGGCTAAAGCAGCACCTCAAAATTAAGAAGTTTTGGGGTACTACGGAGAACGCTGTTCGAATCCAAATCAGTACTGCCATTATCAGTTATTGCCTTGTTGCTATAGTGCAACATGACATGCAGCTGAAAAGGTCAACATATGAAATTCTACAAATTCTAAGCATTTCTCTTACGGACAAAACATGCCTTAAAGAACTGTTTGAGAAGACTAATTTCAACAATGTCAAAGAACTCAATTCTTTCCTTTTTCCGGGATTGTTTGATTAATATTAATTTGTCTCGATTTTAACGGGACACTAATGATCCGTTCCCAATATACCACAGGCATTACCAAACAAAAAGTCTTCAGAATTTATCATACAAGTCTGAAATCTTGTTTCCAGCTCACCTAATTTAAAGTGATTTAAAAGATATACCCTTCCATGGAATTTATTGACATGGATATCTGTAACATCCTTTGATATAGAGAAAACAGAGTTTCCCGGTATTGTGTCCGAGCAAATAACAGTAACATTCGCCCCTGTGTCAAATACATAATACTTACTTGATAATTGAATTTGTAAACAATCTTCATCGTTTAATGAAGTACTGAAATGAGCAATTGGAATATTATAACATATAAGAAAATACGATATTATAAATATTCCAATTGCTATACCAGCTATTAATCCATAATAAAATATACGACAGTATTTATAAGAACCAATTTTCATAGACTGCAAGTTTACACGGATGCATGAATTGATTCCACGCTAGATTGCTCAGATTTCATCTTCAGCAATATTTTCATTCGATGGAATAGTTGAAGCATTACCATCACGTACTGCCATATAATGAGGCGACATAATTTCAACACCTGCCTCATTAAAACGATCTTGAATATTTTGATGCAAATCCGAATAAATCTCAGCTAAACAATCTGCATCCTTAATATACGCATTTACCTGGTAAACCGGATACCAATCACTTAAAGAAGTGGAAAGTACAAATGGACGTGGATCATCCACGACTCCAGGTGTATTAAGTGCAGCCTCAATCAACAACTTATTCACAACTCTCCATGGTACATCATAACCAATGCTAACTTCAGAATGAATAATTAATCCATACTCACGCGCAGACTGACTGAAGTTAACTGTATGTGAAGACATGACAAATGAATTAGGTATTGTTACCACTTCATTCTTTGGGGTACGAATACGAGTAACCAATGGAGTCTTCTCCACCACATTACCGGTTGTATCGTTTAGTTTGATGCGATCTCCTATTTTAAAAGGACGCATATAAGTAATGACCAGGCCAGCAATAATATTCCCAATAACCGTACTTGAACCTAAAGACACAATCAAACCGACAAATACTGAAATACCTTGAAACACTCCAGAATTAGATCCCGGAAGATAAGGATAAATCATAGCTATCATAAAAGCATAGAGCAAAAAGCGAATAATATGATATGTCGGAATAGCCCAATCTGGATAAAATCCACGTAATTTCAGCCGTTCAGACTGCACTTCTCCTGCCAGATAACGGACCAAACGAACTAAATACCTAATAGCCATATAAATGACAAAAATAGTAAACAGATTAGGTATATATGAAACGATGCCAACAAGAATACTCCTTATGGGTTCCCAAATATAAGAAAGCAACAGATAGGCGAAGCTTTTTGTCTGCGGAAAGATGGAAAAAAGCAAAGGCACTGTCAGTAACAATTGCAGAAACATGAAAACATAACGTACCAGATTGGCAAGAAATATTAATAATTTCACTTGTTTCTGAGTATCCAGAAGCTCATAGTCCTGAATAGAAAATGGTTTCAACCGAGTATTTCTCAGCCGTACAATACGTACCTTTAATTTACGGAACAACCGTAAACTTCCAATTTTAGGGTATCCCCTTTTAGACGGGCGCCAGTCGGCACCCGTCTAAAAAAGAATCTACAAATTTAACGATTATTATTTGCATATTGTCATGGGAAGAAGGTTTTCGTAATCCGTTCTTCCCTTTTTTAATTCTCTAAGCAGCTTGCAGAAGTAATCCCTGAAGGAGACTCCTGCCTGTTTGCAGGTTTCTATAAAGGTATTATAGATTGCGGAGTTCTGTATTCCTTTCACGCTTCCGAAGAACAGGCTGTTCTTTCGTTGGACAGTGATTGGTCTTATCGCTCTTTCTGCTGCCATATTGTCTATGGAGTATTCTCCGTCATTTCTGTAGGAGAAGATCTGATTCCAGAAGTTCTTCAGATAGTTAAGGGCCTTGCTCATAAGTTCGCTTCGGCTCTCATCCGGATTTGCCAGCAGATCATAAAGCTCCGTCCTTAACTTCTCGATGATTTCCGTCGTTTCCTTACCGTTCCTTCTGCTGTAAATCTCGTCCGCAGTAAGTTTTTCCCGACGGTAAGTCTCTTCCATGCCGTATAGCTTTGCTATCAGCTCAAGGAAGATTCTTGCCTGCAGACTTCCCTGGTCGAAGGCATACTTGAACTTTGCCCTTGCATGAGCCAGACAGCAGAGATGCTCTATATCCATAAGTTCGTTGTCAAGATACATATATACGTTATAACCGTCACTCTGCAGTGATTTGATTTTTGCATCACCAAGAAACTCCTTCAACACGTTTCTGTTCCTGCCTCCATGTTTCTGTACACCTTCATCGTCCGTTGTGTCCTCATAAAAGAAGATGACTATACGGGCTTTCCGGCTTACCAGACACCACATATACGTCTTACGTTTCTTATTGCAAGCGTGATAACGAAGCCATGTCTCGTCCACATTCACATTGGCACTTTCCTGAAGGGCAATCTTTTTGAGGGCAGGTATCAGCTTATTGAGCTGTATCGCACCCTTGTCTGCCCAGTTCAGCAGGTTCTGAACAGAAGTGTTCCAGTCCATATCCGACAGACGGTTCTTTGCCTCCCTGTATGCAGGCGTTGACATCTGGTAGCGGTTGAACATAAGATACGAGAGCATGCTTGCCGTAATGCTTGTACCCGGTACTATCTCGTCATAAAGACTTGCCTGTACGTCATCCTTCATAGGAAGGAACATGCTTTCAATCCTGCCGTCGGCATGTTTTACCTTGAGAACTTCAAAGTGATGTTCCTCAATGTGGCTCACGATATTTCTTATTTTACGGTAGCTTGATGATATCACTACAGAACCCTTAGGGAGCATTGTATAATCGGACTTGTGTATTATCGGAGTGCCTACACAATCCTTGTTGTATCTCATTCCTTTTCTATACGGTCTTTCCTTGGAAAGAGGAGCGACCGGAGTATCCTGAGTGTCGCATGATGCGGCAGAGTCTGCCGGTGGAAATTCTATTGTCGGAGCAGTGGGAGTTCCGTCAAAATCATCCTTGTCATCATGCTTTCCCTTCAGAACCTTCTTGCGTTCTATGCCCTTCAGACTTTTGGATGAAGCGTATGTTTGAGCGTTCATAAGGGAAAGACGTTCGACAAGGGCGTTATGCTTCTTCTCAAGCTTTTTGTATTCCTTGTCGCGGAGCTTGTATTCAATAGCAGCCTTCTCAGCCTTGCTGTTTGCCTTAAGCAGGGCATCTGTTAGGGAATCAATCTTACGGTTGGCTTCCTTCAGGTCTTTTCCTATTTCATCAAGTCGTGCTATCATTTCATCAAGCTGCCTGCTCTTTTTCTGATTCTCCTCAAACAGGAACAGGGCGAACCTCTTTATCTGCTCATTATCCATACCTTCAAGGGGTGTATGCTCCTTTTCGGGTCTGTTCATCATCTCTTCAAGATGCTTGCGTCTGAGTGTATTTTCTATGAGTTCTTCCAGTTCCATGTTCTCTGATATTTTATGTAAAGATACTCATTTTCAATGAGACATACAAATATTTAGAGAATTTCTATCGCTGATTGTCAGAGTTTTATCTTTAAATTCCTATACTCGTTATTACTGGAGTTTCAAGTATCGTGACCAGGTCTTTCCAGTCTATTTTATATACTTTGTCACATCGTCCTTGCGCTCTATTTTCATGAACTTATAGCCCTTAATGAAAGACTTCTCATGAAGGTAGTAGGCATTGCGTTCATAGTGTATCATACGAACCTTGCGCTGGTCTTTAGACATGAACATGTAAACATCACCATTCAATGGATCACGGTGGTATCGACCACGGATTATCTCACATATACGCTGAGCCTTGCATCTCATGTCGTGAAGTTCAGGAAGATAATAGAAGTTATGCAGTCCGTTTATACTTAGCATAAGCCCTCCAGTTTCTCTACCAGTGTTTTCAGCCCCTGATAGTCTAAGCCTTTCTTCTGTATGCACAAGCCCTCACGAGTTCTTATCGTCACCATAATGCTTCCTTTATGGGGAGTTGTACGTTTGGGCTTGTCTTTAGCAACCTCCTGCCGTTCTTCATTACCTGTCCGAATCAGCTCTTCCGGAATTCCTTCAACTTCTACAGGTACAACCTTTTTCTGTGTCTTCTTGAACCAGTCATAGAATGCCGTGTATGGAATATTGTTGCCAATGCAGAACGAGTTGATGGAAACTCCTTTGGGCTCACCCTCGGTCTTGTAGAGGAACCACAGTCTTTCAAATCTTTTTCACTAAACATAATCTTTCAAGTTTTAAGTTTAGCACGAAGGTATGGGAAAGAAACATGCTAGTCAATACGCCAATTTTGGATGGTTACGGAACAACCAATTAGTTCCCCAGAACAGCAGAAACTATCCAATAAGCACCAGCACAAAATAAATAATTCGCTTACAAAGTTGCAACATGCCATGTTCTTCTTTCATCAGCCGCAACTTTTCCACAATAACAAGACGCTTACTTGCTGCCAGCTGATCACGCGAACAGTTTTCCCATAATCCATCCAAATCAGTAAATGAAACAATAACCTTATTGTCATACATCACGTCTGTTACTATATCACTACTTTCAATATAAAGCGAATCAGGCTGCAGATTAAAACGTTTTCCTAATTCTGTAATATCATTGGCCACATTCTCTGCACGTTGCTGCGGAGTATGTCCTCCCCTGCTTGGCATAGAAATAAAATAATGTATCATTATCTACGACAACCGGAATACCTTGAGTAACCATCCGTAACGAATCTATACGATGCTTCTGTTTTGCCAATTTCAAAGAATCTGCAACAAATGCAGCCAGTTTCATCTGTTCCACTTCCATCCGCAAATTTGCTTCGTTCAATTTTGCAGCCGCCAATTCTGCTTGAATATCCACCAGACGAATAGAATCAGAATCCGAAACCGTAATGTTTCTTTGTACGGACAAACTATCTCTACCTAATATGTCAAATACCTTTTCTACAACTTGAGCTGATACATTAGATACAAACGAACTCAAAAAACAAACACACAATAAACTTAATATTCTCATGAAAGCCAATGTTATTTTATAGCCCAATAGCATATGTACCTTTTTATAAATAGATCAAAGTTCTACAATGCTATCACACAATTTATTTTGAATCGAATAAAAAATTAAATATAAGTCATCTCCTGATCAAAATGACATGCAAAAATAGAAAGAATTTTTCAATAAACTCGTTTTCAATAGGTTTCATTATACTTTGTATAATAAAGTATCTTTACAATGTATCTAAAAGAATTATAGATATTACCATTCCCGAATCTCTCGCAAATGGAAAATAAAATGAAGCCGTAATGAATTTCAGATAGAGAGAAAAAGAATAACCATAAACCTTTTCCTTCCACTAAGTGGTTATCTGTCAATCCCGAACATCCAAGAGCAGATATCAGTGTCACGGATAAATCCAGTGTCACCTCTACATCAACAGGTTATTCCCGGGAGATCTGACCGTGAAGGAACAACAAAAAAAATCCCCGGCATCCATTAAGGAAACCGGGGATCGGAAAACGGCGACTACCTACTCTCCCACTTGCGCAGTACCATCGGCGTGACGAAGCTTAACTTCTCTGTTCGGAATGGGAAGAGGTGGAACCTTCGTGCCATAGTCACCTGAATATCTCATGTACAAGCAATACCTACGAAAACCTGAAGTATATATCAACCATCCTGTAAGGAAAGTGAACGGGCAATTAGTAATGCTCGGCTTTGGTGTCTCCACCTTTACACCTGCATCCTATCAACGTCATCGTCTTTGACGACCCTGAGAAATCTAATCTTGCGGCCGGCTTCGCACTTAGATGCTTTCAGCGCTTATCCGATCCCGACTTAGATACCCGGCGATGCACCTGGCGGCACAACCGGTAAACCAGAGGTCGGTCCAACACGGTCCTCTCGTACTAGTGTCAGAGCCACGCAAATTTCATACGCCCACGATAGATAGAGACCGAACTGTCTCACGACGTTCTGAACCCAGCTCGCGTGCCACTTTAATGGGCGAACAGCCCAACCCTTGGGACCTTCTCCAGCCCCAGGATGTGACGAGCCGACATCGAGGTGCCAAACCACTCCGTCGATATGAGCTCTTGGGAGGGATCAGCCTGTTATCCCCGGAGTACCTTTTATCCTTTGAGCGATGTCCCTTCCATACGGAAACACCGGATCACTATGCTCTAGTTTCCTACCTGATCGACCTGTCTGTCTCCCAGTCAAGCGCCCTTCTGCCATTACACTCTGCGGACGGTTACCGATCGTCCTGAGGGCACCTTTAGAAGCCTCCGTTACGCTTTTGGAGGCGACCACCCCAGTCAAACTACCCACCAAGCAATGTCCTTCCATCCGGAAGTTAGAACTCAAACAAACGAAGGGTCGTATTTCAACAGCGGCTCCACAAACACTGGCGTGCCTGCTTCATTGCCTCCGACCTATCCTACACATCGCGTGCCCAAATTCAATGCTAAGCTATAGTAAAGGTTCACGGGGTCTTTTCGTCCCATCGCGGGTAATCGGCATCTTCACCGATACTACAATTTCACTGAGCTCACGGTTGAGACAGCATCCGGATCATTACACCATTCGTGCAGGTCGGAACTTACCCGACAAGGAATTTCGCTACCTTAGGACCGTTATAGTTACGGCCGCCGTTTACTGGGGCTTCAATTCAATGCTTCTCTTGCGATGACATCTCCTCTTAACCTTCCAGCACCGGGCAGGTGTCAGGCTGTATACGTCTACTTTCATATTGGCACAGCCCTGTGTTTTTGTTAAACAGTTGCCTGGACCTATTCTCTGCGCCCTCCCATCTCTGGGTAGGGACCCTTTATCCCGAAGTTACAGGGTCAGTTTGCCTAGTTCCTTAACCGTGATTCACTCAAGCGCCTTAGTATATTCAACCCGACTACGTGTGTCCGTTTGCGGTACGGGTACCTTCAGAATTATGTTTAGCGGATTTTCTCGGCAGTCTGGTTACCCATGCTATTGGATTGTCCCGAAGGACGCTCCATACTGTCAAGTTCGGCTCTCTCCGCGGATTTGCCTGCGGAAATCAACGCCTACACTCTTTAACGGACTATTCCGTCAGTCCGCGATGGTGTCACTACTGCTTCCCCACGTCACTCCTGAAGGTAGTAACGGAATCTTAACCGTTTCTGCCATCGGCCTCGCCGTTCGGCTGAGCCTTAGGTCCCGACTTACCCTGATCCGATTAGCGTTGATCAGGAAACCTTAGTCTTTCGGCGAGGGGTTTCCCGCCCCTTTATCGTTACTTATACCTACATTTGCTTTTCCATACGCTCCAGAATACCTCACGGTACGCCTTCAACGCCGAATGGAATGCTCCCCTACCAATCATTGCTGATTCTATAGCTTCGGCAGACAACTTGATACCCGATTATTATCCACGCCCGATTCCTCGACTAGTGAGCTGTTACGCACTCTTTAAATGAATGGCTGCTTCCAAGCCAACATCCTAGCTGTCTTAGCAATCAGACTTCGTTAGTTTAACTTAGCTGTCATTTCGGGGCCTTAGCTGATAGTCCGGATTCTTCTCCTCTCGGGCAAGGACCTTAGCACCCATGCCCTCACTCCCGCGGTAAAACTGACGCGCATTCGGAGTTTGTCAGGACTTGATAGGCGGTGAAGCCCTCGCATCCTATCAGTCGCTCTACCTCACGTCAGTAACCCACGAGGCTGCACCTAAATGCATTTCGGGGAGTACGAGCTATCTCCAAGTTTGATTAGCCTTTCACCCCTACCCTCAGCTCATCCAGAAGCTTTTCAACGCTTATTGGTGCGGACCTCCATCTGGTGTTACCCAGACTTCATCCTGGCCAAGGGTAGATCACTTGGTTTCGCGTCTGCCGCCACTGACTCGACGCCCTGTTCAGACTCGCTTTCGCTTCGGCTCCGGAACTCGTGTTCCTTAACCTCGCCAGAGACGGCAACTCGTAGGTTCATTATGCAAAAGGCACGCCGTCACTCCTTGCGGAGCTCCGACCGCTTGTAGGCGCACGGTTTCAGGTACTATTTCACTCTTCTGTTCGAAGTGCTTTTCACCTTTCCCTCACGGTACTGGTTCACTATCGGTCTCTCGGGAGTATTTAGCCTTGCCGGATGGTCCCGGCAGATTCACGCAGAATTCCTCGTGTTCCGCGCTACTCAGGATACCGCTATGCTTCGTTTCGCTTCGAATACCGGACTGTCACCGTCTGTGGTCAGTCTTTCCAGACTGTTCTTCTCACGAAATTTCTTGCAACAGCGCGGTCCTACAACCCCATACATGCCGTAACACGTATGGTTTGGGCTCTTCCCCGTTCGCTCGCCACTACTGGGGGAATCATTGTTATTTTCTCTTCCTGCAGGTACTAAGATGTTTCAGTTCCCTGCGTTAGCTTCCATCTTGGATGGATGGTATTCCTTCAGAATACCGGGTTGTCCCATTCGGAGATTCACGGATCAAGGGTTATTTGCACCTCCCCGTGACTTTTCGCAGCTTATCACGTCCTTCATCGCCTCCGAGAGCCAAGGCATCCGCCATGCGCCCTTGCTTACTTTCCTTATCACGTCACACTGACTTGCAGTGCGGGATGATATATACTTCAAGCTTTCGTACTTTTTATTTGCTTGTTACATCATGTCATAGAACTTCTTTTCTTGTGGAGAATAACGGATTCGAACCGTTGACCCCTGCGTGCAAAGCAGGTGCTCTAGCCAGCTGAGCTAATCCCCCGTTTTTTTGCGGCTGCAAAGGTAAGCATTTACATCCGTTCCGCCAAAATTTCAGGGAAGTTTTTTCGCCTCCCCTTCGAGGTAGTCCCAGGCAGAGTTGAACTGCCGACCTCTACATTATCAGTGTAGCGCTCTAACCAACTGAGCTATAGGACTAGCTTTGTGATTCAGTTCAACCTAGTCCGTTACGACTCGGCTTCATCTTTCTCTTTATATCGTTAAACAAATCCGACATAGTACAGAGGGAGAACCTCTTACGGAAACGCTCCAGAAAGGAGGTGTTCCAGCCGCACCTTCCGGTACGGCTACCTTGTTACGACTTAGCCCCAATTACCGGTTTTACCCTAGGACGATCCTCGCGGTTACGTACTTCAGGTACCCCCGGCTTTCATGGCTTGACGGGCGGTGTGTACAAGGCCCGGGAACGTATTCACCGCGCCGTGGCTGATGCGCGATTACTAGCGAATCCAGCTTCGTGGAGTCGGGTTGCAGACTCCAGTCCGAACTGAGAGGAGCTTTCGGGATTCGCATCCGGTCGCCCGGTAGCTGCCCTCTGTACTCCCCATTGTAACACGTGTGTAGCCCCGGACGTAAGGGCCGTGCTGATTTGACGTCATCCCCACCTTCCTCGCATCTTACGATGGCAGTCCTGCCAGAGTCCTCAGCATGACCTGTTAGTAACTGGCAGCAAGGGTTGCGCTCGTTATGGCACTTAAGCCGACACCTCACGGCACGAGCTGACGACAACCATGCAGCACCTCCACAGCGGCGATTGCTCGCTTATCCGTTTCCGGATAATTCCACTGCAGTTCAAGCCCGGGTAAGGTTCCTCGCGTATCATCGAATTAAACCACATGTTCCTCCGCTTGTGCGGGCCCCCGTCAATTCCTTTGAGTTTCACCGTTGCCGGCGTACTCCCCAGGTGGGATACTTAACGCTTTCGCTTGGCCGCTGACGACCTCTATCGCCAACAGCGAGTATCCATCGTTTACCGTGCGGACTACCAGGGTATCTAATCCTGTTTGATACCCGCACTTTCGAGCCTCAACGTCAGTGGCGGCTTAGCAGGCTGCCTTCGCAATCGGGGTTCTTCGTGATATCTAAGCATTTCACCGCTACACCACGAATTCCGCCTGCCTCAACCGTACTCAAGGTCTCCAGTTTCAACTGCAATTTTAAGGTTGAGCCCCAAACTTTCACAGCTGACTTAAAAACCCGTCTACGCTCCCTTTAAACCCAATAAATCCGGATAACGCTCGCATCCTCCGTATTACCGCGGCTGCTGGCACGGAGTTAGCCGATGCTTATTCGTTACGGTACATGCAAAAGCCTACACGTAGGCTCCTTTATTCCCGCACAAAAGAAGTTTACAACCCGTAGGGCCGTCATCCTTCACGCTACTTGGCTGGTTCAGGCTCTCGCCCATTGACCAATATTCCTCACTGCTGCCTCCGTAGGAGTTTGGACCGTGTCTCAGTTCCAATGTGGGGGGACCTTCCTCTCAGAACCCCTATCCATCGTAGGTTTGGTGGGCCGTTACCCCGCCAACTGCCTAATGGAACGCATCCCCATCGCTTACCGATAAATCTTTAATCTTAATCTCATGCGTGCTTAAGATACCATCGGGTATTAATCTTTCTTTCGAAAGGCTATCCCCGAGTAAGCGGAAGGTTGGATACGCGTTACTCACCCGTGCGCCGGTCGCCGGCAATTGAAGCAAGCTTCAATCCCGCTGCCCCTCGACTTGCATGTGTTAAGCCTGTAGCTAGCGTTCATCCTGAGCCAGGATCAAACTCTTCATTGTAAAATATCTTTTTTTCAACCTGCATTGCTGCAAGCTCTGTTTGCTCTGTTCAGGTTTCCGTTTTCTCTTTCAGTGCACCTTTATATATTTAAGGTTACTGACGGTTCTTCCCGCCATCCTCATTTTGCAGCCTGCATATCAGACTGTTTCAGACGACTTTTTCTTGTACTACATCTCGTTTGTTTATCTAAAGTCTATCAAAGATCTCTCTTCTTTTCGGCTTCCGTTTTTATCGGAAAGCGGATGCAAAGTAAATGCTTTTTTTCATTCTGCCAAACTTTTCGGAAGTTTTTTCTAAAAAGTTTTTTCAGGAAAACCGGAAGGATGACTTTCTCGCTCCCTTGGACAATACCAAGGTAAGATACTTGCACAGTCCAGAGCGGATCCGCAACAGAATTTTTCAGCATGTCGTTTCAGTTACCTGAGCCCTCTCTCCCGAAAGCGGTTGCAAAGGTATAGCCTTTTCCCTTTCCTGCAAATTCTATGAAACACTTTTTTCAAACAATTTTCAATTATTTTTATAATCAACTGTAAATCAATTGTGTTTTAAAGCATATTTTTCAATACTTCGTCGAATACTCCTTCATACTACACCTTATTATATATTATATAAAGGCGAAATCATTAGTGTCCCGTTAAAATCGAGACAAATTAATATTAATCAAACAATCCCGGAAAAAGGAAAGAATTGAGTTCTTTGACATTGTTGAAATTAGTCTTCTCAAACAGTTCTTTAAGGCATGTTTTGTCCGTAAGAGAAATGCTTAGAATTTGTAGAATTTCATATGTTGACCTTTTCAGCTGCATGTCATGTTGCACTATAGCAACAAGGCAATAACTGATAATGGCAGTACTGATTTGGATTCGAACAGCGTTCTCCGTAGTACCCCAAAACTTCTTAATTTTGAGGTGCCTTTGCTTTAGCCATTTGAAGAACAACTCAACCTGCCAACGGTTTTTATATACAGTTCGGCGATTTCAAGTGAAGTGAGATGAAAAGCATTGGTAAGAAAGACAAACTCTCTATCCTGACTTTCGTCTCTGTATTTCACTAAGCGCAACCGCTCAGGGTACTTCTGCCGAGTGATTATGTCGGTAAGTTCTATTACAGAATCGGTAAGTACATTCTTTGGCAATCTGCGTCTCCATCGGATACATTTAAACTGTAGATTCTTCTTGGCTCTCACCACAAAAAGAAAGACTCGTGCAAATGTATCTTATATAGTTCTTTGAAGGCATTGTAACCGCGGTCAAACACATAGTAAGACCCTGGCTCATAAGGAATATACTTCATCGCTTTTGAATCGTGGACAGATGCTGTAGAGATATGGAAGTATGCTGGAACTTGTGTTTCCAAGCCATACAACACATGAGTTTTTACACCACCCTTCTTCTTACGAAACTTGGCCCACCAGAAGATAGACAGACATAAAGGTATTGTTGTAGAATCGAAAGCATACACATGCCCTTTCAACTTAAAAATATCTGTTGCCTGTTTCTTCCGAGCCTGTTCCATCATGAAGAATGCAAAGTCTTCAAAGATGCGATAATCTCGATTTTGGTTGGCTGAAGCAAATGTCGTTTTAGCAATAGGATTCCGTCCTATTCCAAGATGATAGCATTTGGTATGATGCGCTTCCAGCGCCACGACTACATCGCGTAAACTTTCACGATTACTAAGCTGACCAAACATCAGTGCAAGAAGTTGGTTCCAGCACGTGAATGACTTGACATACCGATTGCCATTATATTTGTCAACCAAGTGACGAAACTTGTCTTTATCGAGAAATTCTACCAATTGGGCAAAGACATATTTGTTTTTGTTCATATGCAGTCTATCTTATAGACTACAATTTAGCAAATTCAAATCGTCGCACCTTAAAAATGCTTGTCAAAGACTATATTTCAATTATTTCAAAGACCAATTCCCATTTTTAACGGGACAGTAGTGAGGCGAAATAGAAAAAACAAACACAAGAAAAGCCCAATAAAAGACATTATAATTATATCAGATAATGAACTTCAAAACCAAATTCATACTAAACCCAACAAGTACCTTCACAATATATACCAATCAGACCACTAAATAAGAGGAACTGACCTACGCCATTTTTATATCAAATATTTTTCTCAACAGATAGTTACACTCTTTAAATATTCTCACTATCTTTGAAAGCAAACGATTGAATTATGGAAGAATCTCTTTATCAAGTCTTATGCTATATCATGCCCATCCTTGCAATTGTAGTATTCATTGCTCTCTTCTATATACAGGCTGGGTACGGAATATTCCAAAATAAACACTGGGGAATAAGCATACCCAATCGATGGGGATGGGCACTAATGGAATGCCCGGCTTTTTTCTTCATGCTATACTTATGGATTAGCAGTCCAAGCAGACTCCAGCCCACACTACTCACCTTTTTCATCCTGTTCGAAACGCACTATCTGCAACGTTCCTTTATTTTCCCTCTCCTGATGAGAGGAAAAAGCCGTATGCCGATTGCCATCATGCTGATGGGAATCCTTTTTAATCTTATCAACGGATTCATGATCGGTGAAGATTTATTCCATTTGGCTTCTGCCGAACGATATTCCACTTCGTGGATGAGCAGCCCGACCTTCATTGGAGGGCTACTGCTCTTCATCTCCGGAATGGGAATCAATCTTCATTCAGATCATGTGATCAGACATCTCCGAAAACCCGGAGATACACGCCACTATCTCCCCCAAAAAGGAATGTATCGCTTTATCACTTCAGCTAATTATTTTGGGGAACTTATTGAATGGATCGGATTCGCCATACTTACCCAATCAACTACAGCATGGATTTTCGTATTATGGACCTTTGCCAACCTGGCTCCACGTGCTTATTCCATCCACAAACATTATTGTGAAGAATTTGGGAAAGAGGCCGTCGGCCAGCGCAAATGCCTGATTCCTTTTATCTATTAAACTCTCTGACCTATGAACTCTATACTCTTTACAGAAGGAAAAATCGGTCCCCTCACATTACGGAACCGCACCATACGTTCTGCCGCATTCGAAAGCATGTGTCCCGGGAACCGTCCTTCACAGGAACTCTTTGATTATCATCTCTCCGTAGCAGCCGGAGGAGTCGGAATGACTACCATAGCTTATGCTGCTGTAACTCAGAGCGGACTTTCCTTCGAACGGCAATTATGGATGCGACCGGAAATCGTTCCCGAACTTCGCCGACTTACGGACGCTATCCATCACGAAGGAGCAGCTGCCAGTATCCAGCTTGGACATTGTGGCAACATGTCTCATCGCAGCATTTGCGGTTGCATGCCCGTCGGTGCAAGCAGTGGGTTCAACCTTTATTCTCCCACTTTTGTCCGTGGACTGCGAAAAGATGAACTTCCCTCACTGGCCCGCGAATATGGAAATGCAGTAAGGTTAGCCCAAGAAGCCGGATTCGATGCTGTTGAGATTCATGCCGGACACGGCTATCTGATCAGCCAGTTTCTTTCTCCCTACACTAACCACCGCAAAGATGAATATGGCGGCAGCCTGAACAATCGGATGCGCTTCATGGATCAAGTTATGAATGAAGTTACTAAAGCTGCCGGTAATCACACCGCTGTACTGGTCAAAATGAATATGAGTGACGGTTTCAAAGGAGGTATGGAAAAAGATGAATGCCTGCAAGTTGCCCGCCGTCTGGTTGACGATGGTGCACAAGCACTTGTTTTGAGTGGTGGCTTTGTGAGCAAAGCTCCAATGTATGTTATGCGCGGTGCCATGCCCATACACAGTATGACTTACTACATGAAAAGTCTCTGGCTGAAATATGGTGTACGTCTGGCCGGTCATCTGATGATCCCAACTGTTCCGTTCCGTGAAGCTTATTTTCTGGAAGATGCGCTCGATTTCCGAAAAGCAATCCGAGAAATTCCACTGGTTTACGTAGGAGGGCTCGTATCACGTCAAAAGATCGAGGAAGTATTAGGACACGGATTCGAGTTTGTTCAAATGGGACGCGCCCTGCTCAATGAGCCCGGTTTCGTCAACCGGATGAAAGCCGAAGAACAAGCCCGATGCAACTGCGGACATAGCAACTATTGCATAGCCCGTATGTATACTCTTGACATGGCTTGCCATCAACATCTGAAAGAGGAACTCCCTCCCTGCCTGAAAAAAGAAATTGAAAAGTTGGAAAAAGCAAAATGAACATGAAAAAAACAATTATCATAACAGGAGCAGACGGAGGTATGGGTACTGAAATCTCTCTCGAAGCAGCCCGGAAGGGCTACCACGTCGTCATGCTTTGCCGCACCCGGGAAGGCGGAGAGGAACGAAAATCACAGCTCATTCAAGAAACAGGAAATACAGATCTGGAAGTCTTTCCTGTTGAACTTTCCTCCATGAAAGCAGTAGCTGATACCGCCGACAAGTTACTGGCCAGAAACCCTTCCATTGACCTGCTGATGAACAATGCCGGAACCATGTCGCCCCACTTCATCCAAACAGAAGACGGATTTGAACAGACCACAGCTGTCAACTACCTTGCTCCTTACCTGCTGACCCGGAAATTGCTTCCGAACATGCACGCCGGATCAAGAATTGTATCCATGGTTTCATGTACCTATCAAATCGGACATATCGGTCCGCATTTCTTCACCAACGGACGCGAATCAGACAGCTACTGGCGCATTCCGGTATATAGCAATACCAAGCTGGCCTTATGGCTCTTTACCCGTGAACTTTCCGAACGTCTCAAGCAACGGCATATTTCAGTCAATGCCGCCGATCCGGGAATTGTTTCAACAGGTATTATTCATATGGACTTATGGTTTGATCCTCTGACTGATATTCTGTTCCGCCCCTGCATCCGCACTCCCCGTCAGGGAGCCGATACAGCTATCCGACTGCTTTTCGATGAATCTCTGGAAGGAGTTACAGGAGAGATGTATGCAAGCAGCAACCCCCGGAAACTAAAAGAGCGCTATCTCTGTCACCCACAGGCAGCCTCGCTTTGGGCAGACACAGAGAAAGCGCTTCAGAACTTCCTTACGTAAAAAAACAGATTGCTTAATCACAATCTTTCACTTCAGAAACTTCACCCGTCACAGAGTTAATAATAAATCCTCGTACGGTTATCCCCTCTTGCGGAACCAACGGGTGATGTTTCACCAGATGTACACTTCTTCGCACAGCATCCTCTCCGTTGTCAAATCCGCTCAACCAGGTCCGCAAATCAACATTGCAGTACTCAATCATGTCCAGATGATCCTGTGAAATTCCCCGTTCACGCATGTGTTCCAACATATCCTCATAATTCAGATGCTGAGCCCCGCAATCCGTATGTCCGATGATCATAATCTCTTCTACCCCCAATTCATAAATGGCAACCATCAGACTCCGCATAGCACTGCCAAAAGGATGGGTGATCACTCCTCCCGCATTCTTGATCATTTTCACATCACCGTTCTTCAAACCCAAAGCAGCCAGCAACAGTTCCACCAAACGGGTATCCATACAGGTTACAATTGCAATCCTTTTGTCCGGATATTTTGTTGTCAAATAAGGCTCATATCCTTTCTGCTCCACAAAAGAGCGGTTGAAATCCAATAATTCGTCTATCATACTCTTATCTGTTCAAAGTTCAACAACTACAAAATTACACAAATGTTTTTCTACAAGCCGAAAATAATCCGTAAATTTGTTTCATTAACTGAAGAACAAACTTAAAACTGAAAAACTATGGCAAAAGAACTAGAATTGAAGTATGGCTGTAACCCCAATCAAAAACCAGCCCGCATCTTCATGCAGGAAGGAGAACTGCCTATCACGATCTTAAACGGACGCCCCGGATACATTAATTTTCTGGATGCCTTGAATGGCTGGCAATTGGTAAAGGAACTGAAAGAAGCTACCGATATGCCTGCTGCTACCTCATTCAAACACGTAAGTCCTGCCGGCGCAGCCATCGGACTTGAGTTGGATGAAACCATGAAAAAAATTTATTTCGTAGATGGTCTGCCTCTTTCTCCGCTAGCTAATGCCTATGTACGTGCCCGTGGCGCAGACCGCATGTCTTCCTACGGAGACTTTATTGCCCTCAGCGATATTTGCGATGAAGCTACTGCCCGCTTCATCAATCGCGAAGTTTCTGACGGAGTCATCGCTCCGGGATATACAGAAGAAGCACTTGCTATCCTGAAAAACAAACGTAAAGGAACCTACAACGTTATCCAGATCGATCCCAATTACCGTCCTGCTCCAATTGAACGTAAAGATGTATTCGGCATCACATTCGAACAGGGACGTAACGAAATCAAACTGAATGGTCCGGAGCTCTTCGAAAACATCCCCACCCAGAACAAGGAATTCCCGGAGGCAGCCCGCCGTGACCTGATGATTGCCCTGATCACATTGAAATATACACAATCAAATTCTGTCTGCTACGTCAAGGACGGACAAGCCATCGGTATCGGTGCCGGTCAACAAAGCCGTATCCACTGTACACGACTGGCAGGCAATAAGGCCGACATCTGGTATCTTCGTCAGCATCCAAAGGTATTGAATCTGCCATGGATAGAAAAGATCCGCCGCGCAGACCGTGACAATACCATTGACATCTATATCAGTGATGATCATGATGATGTGCTGGCTGACGGTGTATGGCAGCAATTCTTTACCGAAAAGCCGGAAGTACTGACCCGTGAAGAAAAACGCGCCTGGCTGGATACTCTGAAAGGCGTATCATTAGGATCAGATGCATTCTTCCCCTTCGGCGACAATATTGAACGTGCTCACAAAAGCGGTGTTGAATACATTGCACAGGCCGGAGGTTCCGTACGTGATGACCATGTTATCGAAACCTGCGATAAATACGGCATTGCCATGGCATTTACCGGTATCCGCCTGTTCCATCATTAATATAAAAAAGAAAGAATTGAAATCCGTCCTGCATCAGGAGGATTTCAATTCTTTCTTTTTCACTTCTATTCTTTCTTAAAACTTATATCCTACGGTAAAGAAGAAAGCCAGATTACGCGGTGTGTCACTGCCTGAGATCCGGCACAAGCCAAATTCACCGTCCAGGCCTACTGTCCAACGCTTAAAGTCCAGACCGACTCCCGCCAGAATTCCGGCATCAAAACGATTTAATCCATCTATTTCCTTACCTTCAATCTTGGAATCTCCAAACGAATCCCATGACATAGTCAGGTCATCAATTTCCCAATCCGTTTTACCATTTACTCCATAAGCCAGATAAGGTCCGGCAGTAAATACCATATCAAAATTTGCAGCAGTTCCAACATGAAAAGCTGCCAGCAAAGGCATTTCCAGATAATTCTGGTTTACTTTCGTCTTATAACCTTCCATTTTATAACTGGCTCCTTTGGAAGCCCAGGTCAATCCGGTCTGAAAAGATACCAGTCCACTTAAAGGAACATCAATACCCACCCCTACTTTGGGATTAAACATCGGATTGCTTCCGTCCGATCCATTTCCCATCCAGGTGCTCATACCCAATCCCAGTTCCATACTCCAGGTCACTTTAGTCTGTGCCGAAGCGCACAAAGCAGAAAATATGCATACTATGCAAAGAATCAATTTTCTCATAAGCATCAAATTTATTATTAAACCAGATAAGCAAATATAAAACATTACCGGTATTGCACAACAAAAACAAAATAAAAATCCTCTTAGTCTGACCTACAGATCAAACTAAGAGGATTTTCTGCTACCCAAGGGCTAATCAGAAGCCGTCAGATTAGAATTCGTAATCAATACCGATCGAAATGTTCTCACCTTCTACACTGACACCGAATCCGCTTCCTTCACCACGGAAGTAATCATCACGATATCCGGCAAATCCCACTTTCGTGATCAGGCTGAACTGATGGTTCAATTTAATTGCCATACCCGGTTTCACTCCGATTTCGAAACCATTGACAGCATCCTGATGTCTGGCTTTCTGTGTAGAGAATCCGAATCCCATATCCAAAAAGAGACGTACGATCTTGTTTTCATAGAAAGAGTAGCGGGCATAAGGAGCCAGCGCAAATGCATTGGTGGAAATCTCCTCTCCTTTATGCGCATAAGCCAGTTCGATACCCAGTGCCCACTGTTCACTCAACTCATAACCTACATCAGGCGTAATGGAAAAAGAGGTTTTATCCAAATCGGTATTTCTCCACAGACTGATACCTCCGCCCAAATACATTTCCTGTGCATGAGCAGACAATGCGGCCATCACAACGACCAGCAATACAAGCATTTTTTTCATGATTTCTTCTTTTTAATAATAAAATCTGTTCGTTTAATTTATGTGTCTTGTTCTTTTGACGGCGCAAAATTATGAATAACATGTTACATAACACAATTAAAGGCAAGGAAAGCGACTTCCCTGCCTTTAATTTATATCGATAACAAATTAATGTCCTATCTGTTTTTTTACCCGTTTTTATGACGGTTTGCTCTCTTGCGACGGTACTCAGCCTTCATCTTGGCTGATCCCGATCCATGCAATCCCGTAATATAAGTCTTTTTCTTGGCTTTGGTTTTCACCTTCTCTTCTTTCTTTCCGGCAGCCGGCTTGCTTCCCTTGAAGATAATACCTTCTGTCAAAATCTTTTCTATATCCATATTCTTTTATTTCTTTATTTAAAATACACCAGTTCCACATCGCATGCACAGGCAAACTCTTTCAGCAAATCAATCATATAATTCACCGAATCTTCCAGTCCATCACTTCCGCTATATCCGTTCATGATCGCCAGCAGATGCGTTGTTCCCTCTGTTATTTTTGTCCGTTCATTATCACTGGTAGGCGTACCGATACCTCCCACTTCATCGCGGTAGACCGGCATTCCTTCAATATTCAGTTCACCCCGTCCGATACCTTCATAAGGCTCGCCAGCCTTGCCGATTCCCAATACCAGCCGGTCTCCCTGAATCTTATCACAATCAAAGCCTCCGATGGAATGTCCGCTGTAAATGGATGCCAGATTGATCAAATCGACCAACGTATCAATCTGATACAAAGGTATGCCCCTTAAAATGCGTCGGCACAATGCTTCCGAAGAAGGACGATAACGGCTCGGATCTTTTCCACACTTCTTATAAGCCTGACGGGTAGCCTGAATGGCGGGCATTTCCTTGATAGAATCGGTTGTATACTTTGCCCGGTACAGATCAGTAAACTCTCCGATCCGTTTCCACAAATCTTCATTGTATGCGGAATTACAAACCGTAGCAAAAACAGCAGCACCCCGAAACTGAGGCCAGGCCTGCCGCAATTCTTCTGAAACTTCAATGCTTATCTTACTCATGCTCTTCTACTATCATAATACCCGACAACATACGTCCGGACGCTATGCCCAGCCGGCGTGCCGAGAAAAATTTCTCCTGATTCTTCCACGTGCAAATTCCTGCGATCTGTATCTGTCCGGCAGGTACGGAAAATTCTTCCAGCATCCACCGGTTGGCTTCCCAAAGATCAATATGCCATTTCCCTGTCTCCAAATAACGTTCTGCCAGACGATCCATCGGAAAACCTGCCTCCCGAAATGCTTCATAAACCTCATCGCCCACCTCAAATGCTTCTTTCGATATACTCGGACCGATACAAGCTACAATATCCTTTCCTTCCGTACCGAAGCGGTCGTTCATCCGATGAAGTACCAGACGCAACAGCCCTTTTACGGTTCCACGCCATCCATCATGGACAGCCGCTATAACCTGATGAGTCCGGTCATACAATAAAATCGGAACACAATCTGCCGTAGACACACAGATACAACAATTCTTTTCTGAAGTAATCACAGCATCCACTCCTTCACGACACCGGCTCCGTTCAGCTTCGGAAAGCGAAAGATAAGATTCATCTATCATCAGAATCTCGCACGCATGTACCTGATGGGGAACCACCAGTTCTTCCGGTTCGACAGGCAAAAGAGAAACCAGCAAATCCCGGTTCCGGCTGACACAATCAGTCTGATCTCCGCAATAAGGATTCGCATTGAATGAAGCATAATTGCCTTCGCTGCACCCTCCATGACGGGTTGTGGAAAAAGCGAAGATGTTGGAATACGACCTCAACAAGCCATATTCCAACAATCTTCCATCGTATGAATAACCAATATCCTTATTCATTGTTTATCGTCTTCCCAGTCTTCCTCCTCGTATTCATATTCGAAGTCATCATCCTCATCTTCTTCATATTCATACTCGAAGTCTTCGTCTTCACCCAGATCCTGCAATTCCTGCTGCAGTTTAGACATATCTTTCGGGCGATGTACAATAGCATCTCTGCGAAGCGACTCCAGCTGGTTGCTTTCCTTATTCAGTTCTGTCCACAACAAATCTTTCAGTTGCTGGATACCCATGCCGGACACAGAGGATATAAATACATACGGTATATCTTCGGGCAATGTAGGTTTCAGCATTTCTATCAGCTCGTCGTCCAGCATATCACACTTCGTGATAGCCAGCACACGCTGTTTGTCCAGCATCTCCGGATTAAATGTAGCCAGCTCATTCAGCAGGATTTCATATTCTTTCCGGATATCATCCGTATCACCGGGCACCATGAACAACAGCAGGGAGTTGCGTTCAATGTGACGCAGAAAGCGTAATCCCAGTCCCTTCCCTTCACTGGCACCTTCAATAATCCCCGGAATATCAGCCATCACAAAGGATTTTCCGTCACGATAAGATACAATACCCAGATTGGGCTCCAGTGTCGTAAAAGGATAATTGGCAATTTTCGGACGAGCCGCCGAAACGGAAGACAGCAAAGTTGACTTTCCGGCATTGGGGAAACCAACCAGACCTACATCCGCCAATAATTTCAATTCCAAAATCACTGTCATCTCCTGCATCGGTTCACCAGGCTGCGCAAAACGCGGAGCCTGCCGGGTAGCCGTACGGAAATGCCAGTTTCCTAAACCACCGCGACCGCCTTTCAGCAAGATAACTTCCTGTCCGTGTTCCGTAATGTCACAGACATATTCACCAGTTTCAGCGTTATAAACAACCGTTCCACAAGGAACTTCAATGACCTTGTCCGCACCATTTTTACCGAAACTCTTGTTCTTCGAACCATTACCTCCATGTTCGGCAAACACATGACGTTCATATTTCAGGTGAAGCAACGTCCAGTAATTGCGGTTTCCCCGCAAAATGACATGACCTCCTCTACCACCGTCGCCACCGTCGGGACCTCCATTGGGGGTATACTTTTCACGACGCAGATGTACCGAGCCGCGGCCTCCCTTTCCGGAGCGGCAGTAGATTTTTACATAATCAACAAAATTCGATTCAGCCATATAAAATAAGAAAAAGAAAAAATCAAAAACCAAAACAGGAAATGAAGCCATTCCGTTACCGGACATACAGCTTCATTTCCAGATTTCAGTCCTTAATTATTAAAATATGAATTAAAGTTTGTCGATAGCTGAGCAGATATCAGCAAAGATACCTTCCATAGTGCCCAGACCATTGATGTGACAGTATTTGCCATCATTCTTATACCAGTCGATCAGCGGAGCTGTCTGAGAATGATAAACAACCAGACGTTTCTTGATGGTTTCTTCGTTGTCATCAGCACGTCCTGATTCCTGTCCGCGCTTGATCAGACGAGTCATCAGTTCATCTTCCGGTACTTCCAGATCCAGCATGATGGAAACTTCCTGTCCACGTTCAGCCAACATAGTCTTCAGAGCTTCTGCCTGTGCAATAGTACGGGGGAAACCGTCGAAAATCACACCTTTGCTGTCTTTGAAGCTATCGAAAACGCTAGCCAGAATGTCAATCATCAATGCATCAGGAATCAACTGACCATTGTCAATATAACTCTTTGCAGTTTTTCCCAGTTCTGTGCCATTCTTGATTTCTGCACGCAAAACATCACCTGTAGAAATGTGGTTCAAACCATATTTTTCTACGATACGGGCACTCTGAGTACCTTTTCCAGAACCCGGAGCACCAAAAATTACAATATTCAACATCTTATTTACCTTTTTATTATATTGATAAAATTATTCAATGACAGTGTATATATCCCGATAATTACGACCCAGTCCGTCGTAATCCAGACCATAACCTACGATGAAGTCATTCGGAATATTCATGGCCACATAATGGATGTCCAGATCCACTTTCAGCTTGTCCGGCTTGACCAGCAACGTTGCAATCCGGATATCTTTGGGATTGCGGGCACGCAAAGTTTCCAGCAAGCGCTGCATCGTCAAACCCGTGTCCACAATGTCTTCAACGATCACCACCGTACGTCCCTCTATGCTTTCATTCAGACCGACAAGTTCCTTCACTTTTCCTGAAGAAGAAGTTCCTTCATACGAAGCAAGCTTCACGAACGAAATTTCACAAGGAATCTCCAGGTGTTTCATCAAATCGGCCGTAAACATGAATGAGCCATTCAACACACTCAAGAACAAAGGATTGCAATCCTTCAAGTCTCGATTAATTTCTCCAGCTACCCTTGCAACCTCCTGCAATATCTTCTCCTCGGGAATAAACGTCTTGAAACGCTTGTCTTTTATCTGAATAACGCTCATTACTGTAAATCTTATAATTTTCGGCAAAAATACAAATTATCCGTATAACTTGCGTGCCGTTACATCCTTTTTTCGTAATTTTACCGCATAATTAGCTAGTTAGACTTAAAAAGTAATGAAGATCCTAAATTGCAAACAACAGAAAGAAGCTGATGCATATACCATCGAACACGAAGGTATCCTTTCCATCAATCTGATGGAAAAAGCAGCAGGCATGCTGACCGAAGCTATTACCAGACGATGGGACAAATCACATCGCATCGTTGTCTTTGCCGGACCCGGGAATAACGGAGGAGACGCACTTGCCGTTGCCCGCATGCTGTTCCTGAAAAATTATCAGGTGGAAGTTTTCCTGTTCAATGTTACGGGACAACTCTCCGAAGAATGCCTGACCAACATACGACGTCTGAAAGAATCCGGATTCCCCAACTATACGGAAGTAAGTTCACAATTCCAGGCTCCCAAGCTTACGGAACATGATATCGTGGTAGACGGTCTGTTCGGCTCCGGCCTGAACCGTCCCCTGAACGGAGGCTTTGCCGCTGTCGTCAAGTTCATCAATGCCAGCCCGGCTACCGTGGTTTCCATTGATGTTCCTTCCGGACTGATGGGAGAAGACAATTCATACAATGTCCGTCAGAACATCATCCAGGCCGATCTGACACTGAGCATCCAAATGCCCAAACTCTCTTTCCTCTTTCCCGAGAACGAAGAGTTCACCGGCCATTGGGAACTGCTGGACATCGGTATCAGCCGCGAATACATTGCACAGGCCGAAACCCGTTACTTCATCACTGAAGAACAGGAAATGCGCCAGCTGATCCGTCCCCGCCGGACATTTGCCCATAAAGGGAATTTCGGTCACGGACTGCTGATCGCCGGTTCATACGGCATGGGAGGTGCAGCCGTACTTGCTGCACGGGCCTGCATGCGTTCCGGAATCGGACTGCTGACCGTACACTCTCCGATCTGCAATCACCAGCTGCTGCAGACAATCGTACCCGAAGCCATGGTGCAGGACGACGTGCATGAACGTTTCTTTGCAGAACCTACCGATCTGGACAATTACCAGGCCATGGCAATCGGCCCGGGATTAAGCCAGGAAGAAATCACCGCACAGGCTGCACTCGACCAGGTAAGCAACTGCTTTATTCCTCTGGTGCTGGATGCAGATGCACTCAATATATTCAGTGCCTACCGGAGCTATCTGAACCGGCTTCCCAAGCATTCCATCCTCACTCCGCACGTAAAGGAACTGGAACGGCTGGTCGGACGCTGCAGCAACAGCTTCGAACGCCTTTCAAAAGCTAAGGAACTGGCAGGGGAACTGCAAGTATACATCATCCTGAAAGGTGCTTGGACTACTGTCATCACTCCCGAAGGCAACTGCTACTTCAATCCTACCGGAAACCCGGGTATGGCTACGGGCGGCAGCGGAGACGTATTGACAGGAATCCTTCTTTCCCTGCTGGCACAAGGATATACACAGGAAGAAGCTTGCCGTCTGGGTGTTTATATACACGGACTGGCGGGAGACATTGCCTGCATGCGTATGGGAGAAATCAGCATGACTGCCGGAGACATCGTCAATGCACTTCCGGAAGCCTGGAAAAAATTAACCACATCCAAATAGCACGCCTATGAAAAAAGGAATCATCGCTCTGGGGCTCATGGCGTCCACTTTTGCTGCCGCCCAGGACATTTACAAGCCGGGAGAAGGTGAAGGAATCGTATATTTCCTGCCTAAAACCGCTCTTCAGGTGAATATCATTGTAACCAAAGTAACTCAACAGCCGGGAGAATTCTGCCAATATGCCAACCGTTATCTGCGCTTGAACGATGTTTCATCACAGCCCAGCGTTCATTGGGAAATCAAGCAGATTGATGTCCGTTCCATCGGTGTGCCCGACTCCACCAAAGCCTACATCATGAAGCTAAAGGATAAGAACGTGGCTTCGAATGTGGAACTGACCGAAAACGGTATCGTCAAAGCCATCAACACCACGGCTCCCAAAGAAGAAAATGAAGGCTATCAGCTGGAGAAACCTGCCGCACATGAAAATGCACGGAAATACATGACGGAAGAGATCCTCATGGCCGGTTCTACCGCCAAGATGGCTGAACTTACGGCCAAGGAAATCTATAATATCCGGGAAAGCAAGAATCTGATTACCCGCGGACAGGCCGACAACATGCCTAAAGACGGAGCAGCCATGAAACTGATGATGAGCAACCTGGACAAACAGGAAAAAGCGTTGATGGAAATGTTTACCGGAACATCCGACCGGGAAGACAAGGTCTTCAGTTTCCTGGTGACACCGGAAGAAAATCTGCGTGACCAGATTGCAGCCCGCTTCTCACGCCAGCTGGGGGTTCTGTCTACCGATAATCTGGCGGGTGAGCCCGTCTATGTCAGCGTAAGCAACAGCGCTCCCCTGCCGGTACCGACGGAAGAAGGCAAGAAAAAGAAAGGCAACGGCATTCTCTACAACATCCCCGGAAAGGGGAAATGTCACAGTCAGCTACAACGGTAAAGAAGTTTTCAAAGGAGAACTGCCGGTTACCCAGTTCGGATATACAGAAACACTGGTAGACGGACTGTTTGACAAGAAAATCAATACCCGCGTCATCTTCAACCCGAATACAGGAGGAGTTGTCAAGATCGACAAAGATTAATCCTGTTCCTGCGACACCCGTCTGTCACAGGACATTCCAGATAAAATGCCGCAGCATCCGGAGAAAACTCCTGAATGCTGCGGCATTCTTATGACCGGATTACAACCCGGTTATTATTTGCGGATATTAGCCTCTTCCAGCTTGTAACCATATTTGCGGTCAGCTGCCTTCAGCATAAAGGCAACAATCAGTGAGAGGATCGCAATACCTGTAAAGATACACATCGGAAGCGTATAGTCATAAAGTTTTGCACCGCTGTCCGTCGTGCCGACCACACAGAATCCGTCGAGTACCGCACCGATCAGTGTCGGAATTCCCCAAAGACCGATATTCTGAATGAAGAAGATCAAGGCGTAGGCTGTACCCAGCTGGTTGACCGGGAAAATCTTGGCAACGGAAGGCCACATAGCCGAAGGAACCAATGAGAACGCAATACCCAGTACGATCATCAGTACGATAGCCACCCACGAAGCCGTAATGAAAGGCAGTGCGTAGACACAGTGTACGCCGATCAGCATGGCTGCACCCAGCATCATAATGGAAGCTGCCTTACCGCGTTTGTCCACCATTCCGCCAAATACCGGAGTCAGGAACAAGGCTCCCAATGCCGGAAGGCCGGCGATGGTTCCTGCCAGGTTTTCATCAATCTGATATTTGGTGATCATCAGTTCAGAAGCAAACTTCTGGAAAGGGAACACACAGGAATAGAACAATACGCAAAGCACGGCAATCAGCCAGAAGCCCGGATTGCAGACAATATGCTTCACATCCTTAAAGGAGAATTTGTCCTCAGGTGAAGCATCAACTGCTGTTTCCAGCTGGCGGTCAAGCTTTTTGTCGAGCACAGAGAAAGCGAAGAAAGCAACCAGTCCGCCTACCAGACAGACAAGACCGATCAGAATCGGAGTCGTGATCTCATAAGCACGGGCAACCGGAATCGCCACAGCATAGGCAGCCTGAGAACCGACACGTGCCAAAGCAACCTGCACGCCCATTGCCGTTGCCATCTCCTTGCCCTGGAACCACTTCGCAATAATCTTGGTAACCGTAATACCCGCTACCTCGGCACCCACACCGAACAAAGAATAACCGGCAGAAGCCACCAGTACATTCCATTTATATCCCATCACAATCTGAGTGGCATCCGTCATCTGTGTCATGGCATAATACTCGATAGCCGTACCCACCACCATCAGAATAGTAGCCAGCTTACCTGTAAACCGGATACCGAAACGGTCAAGAATCAGTCCGCCCCAGATCAGCATCAGCAGGAATACGTTCAAAAAGCTGTAAGCGCCCGTAAACAAACCGAACTCACTGCTGTTCCATCCCAGCGTACTTTCAAGCATTGTTTTCAGCGGAGCCGCCACATCGTTTACATAATATGCAGCCATCATGGTAAAGGCCACAATAGCCAAAGCCCCCCAACGCATACCCCAGGAGTCATTCAGCTTTTTCTGATTTTGATCTTTCATCTTTTCTTATTCTTATTTGTATGTTATTATTAATACTTGTAAAAAACTCGACAAAGATACATTTTTTTCCCGTCTTTTTCTTTCATCATCTAAAATAAGTTCTAACTTTGTAACAGTTTGTCATCAAGACAGACAAAATAATCACTAAATTAGAAGAACCCAAAACTGTACGCTTATGAAAAAAACAAAAATGATGGCTGTCTGCGCAATACTGAGCGGAAGCCTCCTGTTTTCTTCCTGCATCGGTTCATTCGGACTATGGAATAACCTGAAAAGCTGGAACCAGGGTATTGGAAATAAATTTGTCAATGAAATCGTCTTTCTGGCATTCCATATCGTTCCCGTATATGAAGTTGCATATCTGGCAGACATCCTGGTACTGAACTCCATCGAATTCTGGTCAGGTTCCAATCCTGTTGCCGAAGTAGGAACCATCAAGACCGTAAAGGGCGAAAACGGTGAATACCTGGTACGTACCAACGAAAACGGCTACACCATTACCAAGAAAGGAGAAGAAGGTAAGGCTGTTGACCTGGTATACAACGAAGAAAACCGCACATGGAGTGCCGTAGCCGAAGGAGAAAGCTACGAACTGATTACCATGAACGAAGACGGAACAATCACGCTGAAACAGCAGGACGGCACCCCGATGACCGTTACTCCGGACATACAGGGACTTGCAACAGCCCGCGCTCATAACAGCCAGTCTGTATTCTTCGCAGAAAAATAAGCCGTCAGGCAAACCTTTAAAAGCCGGAAAATTCAGCCTTCCGGCTTTTTAAAAAACGTTTCGACGTTTATGATAAAACGCTTCGGCGTATACACATAAACGCCGAAGCGTTTTTTTATTGGCCCGGGTACGCCTGGAGCATGCCGTACAGGCATCCGGAGACCGCTCTGAAAGTATGCAGACGATGGCCCCGAATCGTGCGGTCGTTGCGGCCTGATCGTGCGGTCGTTGAAGGCCAATCGTGCGGTCGTTGCGGCCCGATCGTCCATAAAAAAAAGCTGCCCCACAACGGGAGGCAGCTTCTCCATAAATATGATAACGGAAACTCCGTCAGCAGAAAATTAGCACTGAGCCAGTTTGTTGTCTGAACCCAATACGTTGATGATTTTGTGCTTGTACAGTTTTTCCATGTTGTCACGAGCCGGACCCAGATATTTACGCGGGTCGAATTCAGCCGGTTTTTCAGCGAATACCTGACGGATTGCAGCAGTCATAGCCAGACGAGAGTCTGAGTCGATGTTGATCTTGCAAACTGCAGACTTAGCAGCCTTACGCAATTCTTCTTCAGGAATACCGATAGCAGCTTCCAGCTTGCCACCGAACTTGTTGATAGTGTCAACTTCTTCCTGAGGAACTGAAGAAGATCCGTGCAGAACGATAGGGAATCCCGGCAGTTTTTCCATAACAGCATCCAGAACTTCGAATGCCAAAGGAGGAGGAACCAGACGGCCAGTAGCCGGATCAACGTGGCACTGTTCGGGTTTGAACTTGTAAGCACCGTGAGAAGTACCGATAGAGATAGCCAGTGAGTCGCAGCCAGTACGAGTTGCGAAGTCGATAACTTCTTCAGGGTTAGTATAAGTATGATGTTCTGCGCAAACTTCATCTTCAACACCGGCCAATACACCCAGTTCACCTTCTACAGTTACGTCGAACTGATGGGCATATTCAACAACTTTCTTCGTCAAAGCCACGTTCTCGTCATACGGCAGGTGAGAACCGTCGATCATCACAGAAGAGAATCCCATGTCGATGCAAGACTTGCACAATTCGAAAGAATCTCCGTGGTCCAGGTGCAAAACGATTTCAGGATGTTCGCAGCCCAGTTCCTTTGCATATTCTACAGCACCTTCAGCCATGTAACGCAGCAAAGTCTGGTTAGCATAGTTACGGGCACCTTTAGATACCTGCAGGATAACCGGAGACTTAGTTTCAACAGCAGCCTTAACGATTGCCTGCAACTGTTCCATGTTGTTGAAGTTGAAAGCCGGGATAGCGTATCCACCTTTGATTGCTCTAGCAAACATATCTTTCGTGTTTACCAGACCTAATTCTTTGTAATTAACCATTGTTGTAAAATTTATAATGTTAGTGAATTAATTCCGCATGCAAAAGTAAGAATAAATGTTAGATAATCTGTTATTTTACGCCCAAAAAGTTCAGCGTTTTTAACATACTTCGCATTATTCTTGACTTTTTAATAAGGAAACGCATCCCTGATTGCTTTCTGTTCTCACCCGGAATGCTGAAACAGATCTCCCTATTTTCTTCTGTTTCCGCAGTGAAAGACCAATTTGAAATTGAAATTTTACTTTATTCAATCAGAACGACATATTCATCCTGTATGACAAGATATCCGGAGAACTTTCTCACTACACCTTACTGCGTAAAGACATGCCTGCCGGTTCCATGTCGTTCCCGGCCTTTTGCCAAGAATCAAAACGATCTCCGCCCCGTCTTCAGACAGTGTTCTTTCCCGGTTTCCCATATCCTCATACAGAAAAGAGAGAAAAAAGCAGAAGATTCTTTTCGCATTTCAAATAAAAGCCCTATCTTTGCAACCCGAAATAGACCATTACACTTTTTTGTGTTACCACAATATAGTCAAAAACAATAACAATAAAAAAGTATATACTGAAATGAAAAAAGGCATTCATCCTGAAAACTACCGTCCGGTAGTATTTAAAGACATGTCAAACGGTGACATGTTCCTGTCACGTTCAACTTGTGCTACTAAAGACACTGTTGAATTCGAAGGTGAAACTTATCCTTGTGTGAAGTTGGAAATTTCAAGCAGCTCTCACCCGTTCTACACTGGTAAATCTAAATTGGTGGATACAGCCGGACGTGTAGATAAGTTCATGAGCCGCTACAACCGCATCAAGAAGTAATCTGACTATTAGAAGTAAGACAAAAAATAGAAAGCGTGTTTCTTCACTGAAACACGCTTTTTATTTTGCCCCTTTCCGCCCTTCCGTCCAGATTTCGCCTAGGAAATGACCGACCAGTTTACGTTCTTCTTCCGCAATTCCTTCAGCTGCTGCCACACAATTGCATTCTCCGGGCGGACTCCCTCGGGATCTTCTTCCAGCAAACGTTCCGCAATCTCACGTACATACTGCAACAACTGACCGTCGCGGGCAATGTCCGCAATCTTCAAATCGAAAGCCACCCCGCTTTGCTGCGTACCTTCCAGGTCGCCCGGGCCACGTAATTTCAGGTCGGCCTCAGCTATTTCGAAACCATCATTCGTCTGCACCATGATTTCAATCCGCTTGCGGGTTTCTTCCGTCAGTTTATATCCGGTCACCAGCACACAATAGGACTGGTCCGCACCACGGCCTACACGCCCGCGTAGCTGATGAAGCTGCGAAAGGCCGAAACGTTCGGCATTCTCAATGACCATGACGGAAGCATTCGGCACATTCACCCCGACTTCAATAACGGTGGTTGCCACCATGATCTGCGTTTCATTCCGAAGAAAACGCTGCATCTCTTCATCTTTTTCCACCGGCTTCATCTTGCCATGCACCTTGCTGACCTTATACTCCGGAAATGCCTCGCAAATATGCAGATATCCGTCCTCCAGGTTTTTGATATCCATCTTTTCACTCTCCTGAATCAGGGGATAGACAATATACACCTGGCGTCCTTCCTGTATCTGCTTGCGGAGAAATGCATACATCGAAGGCCGGCGGTTGTCGAACTGATGGACTGTCTGGATCGGCTTCCGTCCCGGAGGAAGTTCATCAATGACCGACACATCCAGATCGCCGTAAAGCGTCATCGCCAGTGTACGGGGAATCGGTGTTGCCGTCATGACCAGTACATGAGGAGGACAAGTATTCTTGGCCCACAGCTTGGCACGCTGTGCTACCCCGAAGCGATGCTGCTCGTCAATAACCACCAGTCCCAGGGATGAGAAGTTCACCGTATCTTCAATAACGGCATGTGTTCCGATCAGGATTTGCACGTCGCCAGTCAGCAGTCCACTCAGAATGGCTTCCCGTTTCTTTCCTACTGTTCCGGTGAGAAGTTCCACCCGCACATTCATCCCCTCCAGAAAACGGTTGATTGTTTCGTAATGCTGGGCTGCAAGAATCTCGGTGGGTGCCATCATACATGCCTGAAAGCCGTTATCAAGGGCTATAAGCATGGTCATCAAAGCCACCAGGGTTTTTCCGCTTCCTACATCTCCCTGCAAAAGGCGGTTCATCTGCCGGCCGCTTCCCATGTCACGACGCATCTCACGGATCACCCGTTTTTGCGCACCGGTCAGCTGGAAAGGCAGATTCTGTGCATAAAAGGTATTAAAGACCTCTCCCACTCTGCCGAACACCAGCCCCCGAAACTTGTTCCGCCGTTCTTTCGTATAGCGCAGAATATTCAGCTGGATATAGAAAAGCTCCTCGAATTTCAACCGGTACTGGGCCTTACGCAACAAATCCGGATTTCTGGGAAAATGAATATTATAAAGAGCATCCGTCAAGGACATCAGGTGATGAGCTTCAATCAAAGAAGGGCTGAGCGTTTCGTCAAGACATTCATGCTGCAAGGCCGTGAAAAGATTTTTCATCAGCTTCTCCAGCGCATGCGAAGTCAGATTGGTCCGCTTCATCCGTTCGGTCGTATTATAATAAGGTTGAAGCCCCATAGCAGAAAGCGTCAGTTCGGCTGCCGGATCAATATCCGGATGAGCAATGTTGATACGTCCGTTAAACACGGTAGGCTTACCGAAGACAATGTACTCTTCATTCGCCTTATACTTGCCCATCACAAACTTCAGTCCCTGAAACCATACCAGATCAACGACTCCAGTTCCGTCCGAGAAATGACCGACCAGACGTCTCTGACGTCCTTCCCCGACTGTTTCAAAACTAAGAACTTTACCGCGAAGCTGGATATAAGGCATGTTCCCGTCTATCTCATGGATGTAATAAAGACGGCTACGGTCAACATATTTATAAGGGAAATAATACAGCAAGTCCTTAAAGGAACGAATATTCAGTTCCTTCGACAGGATATCCGCTCGCTGCGGGCCTACTCCCTGCAGATACTTGATGTCGCGCGTAGATAAATCGAACACTCCTCAGCTGAAAAAAATTAAGATACACATAGAGCAACGGGAAAAGTCTACAACAAAGCCTCAGCCACACATAAATCGAAAGGAGTGGTCAGCTTGATGTTTTCCCGATTTCCTTTTACCAAAGCAACCTGTATGCCCAGGGCTTCCACCACCGATGCATCGTCAGTAAAAGCCGGTTTATACTCCTGATGATAGGCGTGTTTCAACAAAGAAACGGTAAAAACCTGAGGAGTCTGCACTAACTTATAACGATCACGGGGAACAGTAGTGGTGCTGCCGTTTTCTTCAATGCGACGGACCGTCTCTACTACATCGATCACCGGAACAACCGCCTGCGCAGAAACAGCCTGATCATAGCAATGCCCGATTACTTCGGGAGACACAAAAGGACGTACACCATCATGCACGCCTACCAGTCCGTCCTCGCCGACCAGGGCCAGTCCGTTGCGGACAGAATGGAAACGGGTTTCACCTCCGTCGGCAATACGATGCGGCAAAGTGAAAGCATACTTTTCACAAAGAGACTTCCAGTAGGCCTGCTGGTCTACCGGAAGTACCAGAATTAATTCCATTTGTGGGTCGTAAGCATAAAAGGCTTCAAGCGTGCGCATCAGCACCGGCTTTCCCTTCAGCGGAATGAACTGCTTGGGAATGTCTCCGCCCATGCGCAAGCCTTTTCCTCCTGCTACGACAATTACATATTTCTTCATCAGGCAATCAGCATACCGTTCTTCACTTCCTGAGCTTTGGCAGCACCGGCATATTTCTCCAGAATAGCAAATCCAAAAGAAGGAGCGGCACCCGGTCCTTTACCCAAAATGAAGTTATCAACCACTTCAACCATATTGCCGGTATATTCAGCACCTTCCAGGTATTTGTCGAAACCAGGATAGCAGGTTGCCTTCTTTCCTTTCAGCAAACCACGTTTGCCGTATACCATCGGAGCCGCACAAATAGCAGCCAGCGGTTTTCCGGCATTGGCAAAACTCAAAATCAGTTTATCCAGTCCGGCATGAGCATCCAGATTGGTTGCTCCGGGAAGTCCTCCGGGCAATACAATCATTTCCACGTCTTCTTCGCTTACATCCTCAAACAACGCATCTGCCATGATGGTTACTCCATGAGAGCTGCGTACAGCTTTCTCGCCAGTTACAGACACCAGTTTAACGTCCATACCTCCACGACGCAGAATGTCCAGCGGGAACATGGCTTCCATTTCTTCGAAGCCTTCAGCCAAAAAGATACAAATTGATTTCATGTTATTTCAGTTTAAAGTAATACGTTATTGTTCCACTTTGATTATTTACTCCGTCAACCTTATTGAAACGTGCCTTTCGTGCAGCTTCCTCTGCAGCCTTACGCAACGTCGGATTGACGGTATTGGTTCGCTTGTTTATGCTTGTACTGATTACCTGTCCGGCAGGATTGACCACAATCGTTACAACCACGCGGCCTTCATCCTGAACATTATATACAGGAACCGGAAGTCCTCCCGCTCCTAACGAACGTCCATTCAGGTCGAAAGTTCCGTATCCTCCGACTCCGCTGGTCTTTCCTTCCGAAGCATTTCCGTCCGGGCTGCCCTGTACTCCAGTACCCGAACCGGCATTTCCTTTGCTGCCCATCTGTGATCCTTTGCCAAAAGCTCCGGCAATCTTATTGGCAGCAGCCTGTGCCGCTGCCCGCTCAGCTTCGGCACGTTTTTCAGCTTCAGTTTTTTCCTTCGGCTGTTCAACAGGCTTCACCGGCTGTTTGGGCTTCTCTACCTTTACAGGTTTCTTAGTTTCCGTTTTCTTTTTCTCCGTCTTCGGCTTTTCTTTCTTCACCACAATAGACGGCTCGTCATCCTGCGTAATCATCGGTTGTTTCACTTCCGGCTCCGGAGCGACTTCCGGTTCAGGAAGAGAAGTTTCCGGCTGTGGCAGGACATCGACTTCTGTCAAAGAATAAGGATCATCTGTTCCCTGTGCCGTTTCCGTATTTCCAAGCATAACAGGCACACCACCTTCTTCCTGCGGTTCCGGAGCAACCAGTTTCAGCAGAAGAAGCATAAGCAGCACTACCACATGCAGTATAATAGTACCGACGATTCCTGTTATCTTATTCTGTTTCATGTTCATTACTTCTTATCCGGGCGGCGTGTAGCCAGCACCATCTTGAAATGATTCTCGTTCGCAATATTCAGAATACGAACAATTTCACGATAAGGGATAGATTCATCCGCATACAGAGCCACATACATTTCGGGTTCTTTCCGCGCACATTCCTGCAAGAATGCGGGAACTTCATCTATCATCAGCGGCATTTCGTCCTCATTGCCGAAAGCCCCGTAATAATTCAGATCCTTGTCGATAATCACCCGTGCCATCGGTTTTGCCGAAGTCTGTTCAGATCCCTGAGGCAACAACACCTTAATAGCATTCGGCGAAACCATCGTAGAGGTAATCATAAAAAATATCAGCAGCAGGAAGATGAGGTCTGTCATGGACGACATGCTGAAGCTGGGTGATATTTTCTGTCTTCTCTTCAGTGCCATACGCGTTTATTTATCATTCGGTTCATTCAGCAAATCCATAAAGGCAATGGTGCGTGCTTCCATCTGACTAACCACCTTATCCACACGATAAACCAGATGATTGTATGCAAACATGGTAGCAATACCGACAACCAGTCCTCCTACCGTTGTAATCATGGCTTCATAGATTCCGCTTGAAAGCAAAGTAATATCAATATTATTTCCTGCATTCGCCATATTCCAGAATGCCTGTACCATACCGGTTACAGTTCCCAGGAATCCCAGCATGGGAGCACCTCCGGAAATGGTAGCAATAATGGAAAGTCCGTTCTCAAGTTTTGCAACTTCAATATTTCCCGTATTTTCAATGGCAGCCTGCACATCTGCAACCGGACGGTTCATTCGCATGATTCCTTTTTCAATCATACGCGCAGAAGGAGTATTGATCATCCGGCAATAATTGATTGCCGATTTTACTTCACCGCTTTTAATATAATCGCGGATGCGGTCCATGAACAACGGATCTTCTTTTCCTGCCTTGCGGATGGTCACCGCACGTTCAAAAAAGATGTAAAATGCAATGACTGACATCAGAGCCAGTACAATCATAATCCATCCACCTTTGCAGGCCATATCCCATAAATTCATCTCAGGTTCTCCGGAAGTAACCGGAGTCAGGACCGGATTGCTTCCGGTCAATGTGTCGGCAACAACTTGTGCAACCGCCAGCAACGTCATTGTAATCATAATTAGTGAAGACAAGTTTTATATTCCTTTATTGTTTTTTCCAATCCCAGATAAAGTGCGTCACAAATCAAAGCATGCCCGATAGATACTTCATCAAGCCAGGGAATGCTTTCGTGAAAATATTTCAGATTAACCAGACTCAGGTCATGACCGGCATTCAATCCCATCCCCAGACTGCGGGTTATCTTAGCCGCCTCCACAAAAGAGGCAACAGCAGCTTCCCGGAGACTCCAGGTACAAGGAAGCATAAGGTTCTGTATAGAGTTCAACCCGGTCTGCTCCGACCTTGGCAGCATATTCAATCATCTCGGCATCAGTTCCGACAAATATAGAAGTACGGATGCCCGCATTACCGAATGTTTCCATCAGATCGGCCAGAAAACTCTGATTGGTCTTCGTGTCCCATCCGGCATTAGAAGTGATCTGATCCGGAGCATCCGGTACCAATGTCACCTGATGAGGTTTTACTTTCAGAACCAAATCAATAAACTCTTTGGAAGGATAGCCTTCAATGTTAAATTCGGTCTTCAATAAGGGACGTAAAGCATACACATCCGCATATCGGATATGCCGCTCATCCGGACGCGGATGAACCGTAATACCTTCGGCTCCGAAACGTTCGCAATCCAAAGCTACTTTTTCTACATCCGGATTATTCCCTCCGCGCGCATTACGCAAGGTCGCTACCTTATTGATATTAACACTTAATTTAGTCATATTGCACTATAATTTTATATCTTTGCATCTGCAATGTGCAAAGTTAGCAGGTTTTATTAGAAAACCGCTACTGCAAAACCTAAAAAGATTGATAAAAAACTACAGAATATGCAACAGACTCTCAGATTCGCTTTATTTGGCAACACGTATCAAGAGCATAAGTCCGCCCACGTCACCCATTTATTGGAAATCTTGCGTCGCAGAAAAGCACAGATCTGTATCAGCAATGAGTTTTATGATTTTCTCCGGAACCATACTAAGGCAGATCTGAGCGGTCTGGAAGTCTTTGAAGGAAATAATTTCTCAGCCGACATGGTTCTCAGCATAGGAGGAGACGGAACATTTCTGAAAGCGGCCAGTCGGGTCGGGAAAAAAGAAATTCCGATATTAGGAATCAATACCGGCAGACTGGGATTCCTGGCCGACGTCCTGCCCGACCAGATGGAAGATGCCTTCGACGAAATTTACCAAGGCAACTATCTGGCAGAACCACGAAGAGTCTTGAAGCTTACATGCAATGGGCATGTACTCAAAGGATATCCATATGGTCTTAACGAAATAGCCGTACTGAAACGGGACACCTCGTCAATGATTACCATTCATGCTTACATCAACGGAGAACCATTAAATGTGTATCAGGCAGACGGACTGGTTATATCTACTCCCACCGGTTCCACAGGATATTCGCTCAGTGTAGGCGGCCCTATTCTGGTTCCTCAAAGCGGTACAATCAGCTTGACCGCAGTCGCCCCTCACAGTCTTAACGTACGCCCGATCGTCATAAGGGATGACTGGGAAATAACGCTTGATGTAGAAAGCCGAAGTCATAATTTCCTGATCGCGGTAGACGGGCGCAGCGAAACCTGCAGGGAAGGAACGAAACTGACAATTAAACGTGCCGACTACTATGTACGCATAGTAAAACGATGCCACCATTCATTCTTCAATACATTGCGTGAAAAAATGATGTGGGGCATGGACGGACGCAATTAATCAAAGAAATCATATTATTTTTTCACTTTTTCTGAAAAATATTTGGTCATTTCAACAAAAGAGTCTATCTTTGCACCGCAATCGAGAAAACAACGAATGCAATAAGGATTGATTCGCTAGCTCAGCAGGTAGAGCACAACACTTTTAATGTTGGGGTCCTGGGTTCGAGCCCCAGGCGGATCACTCAAACAAAAAGCAAAACAATGAAAACCGCTGATAATCAATCATTATCAGCGGTTTTTCTTTTTATCCATACCGCAAATTGAAGCAGAATACCGCATCTTACTGGAGGTGAAATAGGATCAACGTAAAAATCTGAGGAGTAATTCTGATAAAATCGTATCTTTGCCTACAAGAATAAAAAAGAATACAATGGAAACAAACGGTTATCATCTCCTTCTTCCGGAAGGAACTCTTGATTATTTCACTATATCAGATGTAAAGGAAAGCAGTACGGAAATAGTAATTTATCTTGAAGAGAAGAATGAAGCTCCCCAAGAGTACTCTGAGAGTAAAGTTGAGAGTAAGGGTTTTTATGATCCGATAGTTGTACAAGACTTTCCAATCCGCGGAAAGAAGGTATTTCTGAACATCCGTCGTCGCAGATGGGTTTTAAAGGATGAGAACCGCTATGTAAGCCGTAACTGGAAACTGGTTGCTCAAGGCAGCCGTATGACGCAAGAATTTGCGACTTTTTTTAAAAGAGTTATATTGATACACTTCCCGTCAGCTGTAAGCTTTTGGGAACCCCTGTTCGGTATCGACGGTGAGCTTCTTGAAAGGCAATACCGCAATCATCTGAGCGGATATTTGAAATGGGACCAGCTTCCGCACGCAGAAGAATGGATCCTGTTCGAGAAAAACATTGGAGCATACGTAGGGATAGACGAAGTGTGTCTCTCGCGTGGTGAATTATATACCATATTGATAAATAAGGAGAAAAGAGGAACTGCCGGAAGTATTATCGCTATCATAAAAGGTACTGATGTAAAGACCGTAACATCCATCCTTCTAAAACTTTCCAGACGCAGGCGCTTTCAGGTAAGGGAGATAACACTTGATATGGCTCCCAATATGGAGCAGACGGCACGTATATGCTTTCCTGCCGCACGTCGTGTTACAGACCGTTTCCATGTGCAGAAGCTTGCTTATGAAGCAGTTCAGGACATGCGAGTTAAAGCCCGCTGGGAAGCACTTGATGAAGAGTCTGTACAGATAGCATATGCAAAGGCATGTGGAAAGACATATCATGCTCCGGTATTTGAGAATGGAGATTCAAGGAAACACTTGCTGGCCAGAAGTATATACCTTCTGTATAAGAAAGAATCATTATGGACCGAATCACAACGTGTACGTGCCGGTATCCTGTTCAGAGAATATCCGGATATAAAGAAAGCGTACTATCTTTCCATGAGACTAGGATTGATTTATCACCAGTGCAGACATAAGGATGTAGCCTTGACAAGGCTTGCCAGGTGGTATGATGAAGTGGATAAATCAGGATTCCTTGCCTTTGGAAGAGTAGCAAGGTCAATACAGACACATTATCTTGAAATAATAAACTACTTCGAGAGACGTTCCACGAACGAACGCAGCTTCTAAATCCTTTAATGCTAAAATAAAGAACTTTCGCTCACAATTTAGGGGAGTGAAAGATAAGGCATTCTTTTTGTTTAGGCTGTCGAAAATTTATGCGTAAGATGAGAATCCCTCAGATTTTTACGTTGATCCGTTTTTACGTTGATCCAACCGTAAACTTCCAATTTTAGGGTATCCCCTTTTAGACGGGCGCCAGTCGGCACCCGTCTAAAAAAGAATCTACAAATTTAACGATTATTATTTGCATATTGTCATGGGAAGAAGGTTTTCGTAATCCGTTCTTCCCTTTTTTAATTCTCTAAGCAGCTTGCAGAAGTAATCCCTGAAGGAGACTCCTGCCTGTTTGCAGGTTTCTATAAAGGTATTATAGATTGCGGAGTTCTGTATTCCTTTCACGCTTCCGAAGAACAGGCTGTTCTTTCGTTGGACAGTGATTGGTCTTATCGCTTTTTCTGCTTTGCCATATTGTCTATGGAGTATTCTCCGTCATTTCTGTAGGAGAAGATCTGATTCCAGAAGTTCTTCAGATAGTTAAGGGCCTTGCTCATAAGTTCGCTTCGGCTCTCATCCGGATTTGCCAGCAGATCATAAAGCTCCGTCCTTAACTTCTCGATGATTTCCGTCGTTTCCTTACCGTTCCTTCTGCTGTAAATCTCGTCCGCAGTAAGTTTTTTCCCGACGGTAAGTCTCTTCCATGCCGTATAGCTTTGCTATCAGCTCAAGGAAGATTCTTGCCTGCAGACTTCCCTGGTCGAAGGCATACTTGAACTTTGCCCTTGCATGAGCCAGACAGCAGAGATGCTCTATATCCATAAGTTCGTTGTCAAGATACATATATACGTTATAACCGTCACTCTGCAGTGATTTGATTTTTGCATCACCAAGAAACTCCTTCAACACGTTTCTGTTCCTGCCTCCATGTTTCTGTACACCTTCATCGTCCGTTGTGTCCTCATAAAAAGAAGATGACTATACGGGCTTTCCGGCTTACCAGACACCACATATACGTCTTACGTTTCTTATTGCAAGCGTGATAACGAAGCCATGTCTCGTCCACATTCACATTGGCACTTTCCTGAAGGGCAATCTTTTTTGAGGGCAGGTATCAGCTTATTGAGCTGTATCGCACCCTTGTCTGCCCAGTTCAGCAGGTTCTGAACAGAAGTGTTCCAGTCCATATCCGACAGACGGTTCTTTGCCTCCCTGTATGCAGGCGTTGACATCTGGTAGCGGTTGAACATAAGATACGAGCATGCTTGCCGTAATGCTTGTACCCGGTACTATCTCGTCATAAAGACTTGCCTGTACGTCATCCTTCATAGGAAGGAACATGCTTTCAATCCTGCCGTCGGCATGTTTTACCTTGAGAACTTCAAAGTGATGTTCCTCAATGTGGCTCACGATATTTCTTATTTTACGGTAGCTTGATGATATCACTACAGAACCCTTAGGGAGCATTGTATAATCGGACTTGTGTATTATCGGAGTGCCTACACAATCCTTGTTGTATCTCATTCCTTTTCTATACGGTCTTTCCTTGGAAAGAGGAGCGACCAGGTATCCTGAGTGTCGCATGATGCGGCAGAGTCTGCCGGTGGAAATTCTATTGTCGGAGCAGTGGGAGTTCCGTCAAAATCATCCTTGTCATCATGCTTTCCCTTCAGAACCTTCTTGCGTTCTATGCCCTTCAGACTTTTGGATGAAGCGTATGTTTGAGCGTTCATAAAGGGAAAGACGTTCGACAAGGGCGTTATGCTTCTTCTCAAGCTTTTTGTATTCCTTGTCGCGGAGCTTGTATTCAATAGCGACCTTCTCAGCCTTGCTGTTTGCCTTAAGCAGGGCATCTGTTAGGGAATCAATCTTACGGTTGGCTTCCTTCAGGTCTTTTCCTATTTCATCAAGTCGTGCTATCATTTCATCAAGCTGCCTGCTCTTTTTCTGATTCTCCTCAAACAGGAACAGGGCGAACCTCTTTATCTGCTCATTATCCATACCTTCAAGGGGTGTATGCTCCTTTTCGGGTCTGTTCATCATCTCTTCAAGATGCTTGCGTCTGAGTGTATTTTCTATGAGTTCTTCCAGTTCCATGTTCTCTGATATTTTATGTAAAGATACTCATTTTCAATGAGACATACAAATATTTAGAGAATTTCTATCGCTGATTGTCAGAGTTTTATCTTTAAATTCCTATACTCGTTATTACTGGAGTTTCAAGTATCGTGACCAGGTCTTTCCAGTCTATTTTATATACTGTCACATCGTCCTTGCGCTCTATTTTCATGAACTTATAGCCCTTAATGAAAGACTTCTCATGAAGGTAGTAGGCATTGCGTTCATAGTGTATCATACGAACCTTGCGCTGGTCTTTAGACATGAACATGTAAACATCACCATTCAATGGATCACGGTGGTATCGACCACGGATTATCTCACATATACGCTGAGCCTTGCATCTCATGTCGTGAAGTTCAGGAAGATAATAGAAGTTATGCAGTCCGTTTATACTTAGCATAAGCCCTCCAGTTTCTCTACCAGTGTTTTCAGCCCCTGATAGTCTAAGCCTTTCTTCTGTATGCACAAGCCCTCACGAGTTCTTATCGTCACCATAATGCTTCCTTTATGGGGAGTTGTACGTTTGGGCTTGTCTTTAGCAACCTCCTGCCGTTCTTCATTACCTGTCCGAATCAGCTCTTCCGGAATTCCTTCAACTTCTACAGGTACAACCTTTTTCTGTGTCTTCTTGAACCAGTCATAGAATGCCGTGTATGGAATATTGTTGCCAATGCAGAACGAGTTGATGGAAACTCCTTTGGGCTCACCCTCGGTCTTGTAGAGGAACCACAGTCTTTCAAAATCTTTTTCACTAAACATAATCTTTCAAGTTTTAAGTTTAGCACGAAGGTATGGGAAAGAAACATGCTAGTCAATACGCCAATTTTGGATGGTTACGATCCAACCACAGCGTCAACCGCTATAGCTATATGAGCTATATAAAAAAAACAAAAAGCATCGACAATCATCAGATTATCAATGCTTTGCTCAGTCGGGGTGACTGGATTCGAACCAGCGACCACACGCCCCCCAGACTCTGAGAATTATAGATTGATAATATCTGATTATCAATAGTTAAGATTTTTCTTTGTTCTCCGGTTTACACTATGGTTTACAATAGTATAAATTGCTGCTGTTAATATTAAAATTGATTATTCACTCAAAATTACCAAAGAACTACCTTTCCCAATGTACCTAAGTCAAGATTGGCTGAATTTACTCCCATAGCCTTAAATGCCCTGATTATTGTTGAGAAAGTAATGCTCTTTCCGCTTTCTATTTTGGATATTTGCGCTCTTTTCACTCCCATTAATTCTCCAAGTTCCTCCTGAGTCAAGTTTTTTGCTTCTCTGGTTTGCTTGATGGCTTCACCTATGAGGAAATTGTTAATATCATCTTCATATTTGTTGCGTGCCGGGGTGCCTTTTGCGCCAATAACTCTATTTAATGTTTCTTCTTCCGTATAGAATTTCATTTCTTCCATATCCTTTTATTTTTTAGAATTGAAGTATGCTTTTCTTATCATTTTGGCTTTTTCAATCTCTTTAGGTGGTGTCTTTTGGGTTTTCTTTACTATTCCATGTGTCGTAATTACCAATGTTTCTTTTTCTGTATCCCAAAAAGCAAACAGCCGATATGAAATGCCATTATATAAAGTTCTGAATTCCCATATATCATCGGCATCGTCCAATTTCTTAAAAAGCTCCTTGTCGATCACGTACTTGCTTTTATTTACATTGTACATGATTTTTGCCTTTGCTTTTTCATTGAGGGTATTCAAAAAGGTAATGGTTTCTTCTGAATATATAATTTTAAATTTGGCTTTAGCTTCCATTCTTGTTGATTACTGACAACGGCAAAGATACTAAATAGTTCCTATTTTGGAAACAAAATATACGAGAAAATATAATGAAATGGTTTTATTTAACATATACTTCTAGTTTAAATCTAACCTTTCAAATCCCCTTAAATCCTTATATATGATAAAGAACAGCTTGAAACACACAAGCACATCATATTGTAGTGCATAGGTTTCAAGCATAATAAAAATATATGCCGGGTTGAGCCTGAATTTCAGAAGATGGTCAGGTGTCAATTCGATGACTGGAAAACCGTCAGTAGTCATAACAGCTTTAGTCTTTATGTATGAAAACGATGGAACAGTGGAAAGCCAAGTCAAAGCGAGGAGTTTTGATAACGGCTTTCTTTTTTATTTCTCCGTTCCCTATTTGATACCTTGAAAGCCTTATATGTGAGAATAATATATAATAGAAAGAGATTAATAACGTAAATATCAACAATTTAAAATCAAAAGAGAATGGGAAATTTAATTAAAGGAATCAAGATTGCGGCTTATGTGGCTGAAATCATTGTGGCAGGTTCTGTAATCATCGAACTTGCAGAGAAGTATTGCGGCAAGAAGAAAGCTGCTGCAAGTAAAGTTGGTGCCGATACATCAACTGAAAATAAATAACGTGTTTTACCTGATGGAATATGATAAAGCACAAGATGTAATAATAACGGTATTGGAGGTAGCAACTTCGATACTGAAAGGAGTAAAGAAGCTAAGAAGTTTATTTGTAAAAGCAAAGAAATAAACCTCTTGGCTTTTTTTTTCGTTTACCGGATTATCAACTATTTAAAACTTTAAGAAAATGAAGAAAAATCAAAAACAGCTTGCCGTTTCAAAAACAGAAGCGGAAGCAACAAACATGGTGATTGAATCAACCGGGAATGAATTAATCATCGCACCGGATGAAATGGGGAACCATCCTAATTTTATAGAATCCAACACTTCGGCTATCACGCTTGAAGAACTGACAAACAAGAACATCATCCCTACGTTCTGTGATAATACACTTACCATTTCGCATCAGAATTTTATCGGTGCGGTATCAAAAGTCGCAGAACAGATATTCGGAGAACTCACGCCTGTTGAATGCCGAGTTTCACATCCAATAATCGGACGTGTACCGTCAGCTCAAAACAAGAAAGCAAGTGAACTGAGAGAAGATGAGAAGACCGTGTTCTACCAAAGATTAGCCTGGGTAGCCCATGCAAGAAATCTTACAAATACCATCAACGGACAAACAGTAAACCTTTGTATTGGCGGTGTCCGTGCTTACAATGAGGACAAACTCTACAGACCACAGACTCCGATGAAGTTTAAGATATTTGTAGGCTGGAAAGTGAGAGTGTGTTCAAACCTGTGCCTGACGTGCGACGGGTTTTCAGGAACGATAGAATGTATGACAGAAGCCGACATAATGCAGAAGGCTTCGGAACTGTTCAGCGGTTTCAATCCACGCAAGGAAGAGACACTGGGACTTTTGGAGAATTTGCAATCAACGGAAATTTCAGAAGAACTGTTCTGCAAGATAATTGGCAGATTAAGGTTATACCAATTTCTACCCGTGAATGAACAAAAAGCATTGCCATCATTGAACATAGGCGATCAGGCTGTAAATACAATGGTAAAAGGTTATGTGTCAAACCCTAATTTCGGAAAGAAAGAAGGAGAAATTATAACCTGTTGGAATTTGTTGCAACTGGCTAATGAAGCGGTCAAGAGTTCCTATATAGATACCTGGCTTGACAGGAACCGGAATTGTACTGATTTTGCATTGGGAATACAACAAGCCATAGAAGGTAACGATACCGAAGGCTACAGTTGGTTCCTGAACTAAAGAAGGACATAAGAAGTCTTTCATAAGATATACCGGAGGAGGTGTACATTATCAAAGTTTATCGAAAACACTTGTAAACCAAGATGATGTATTCCTCCTCTTTTTTGTTTCACATCAATAAATTAAAGAAGAAATGACAGACATAAACATTGAACTTTTCAAGAGAACATCACCTGTCAGAAAGATTGAAATCATAAAGAATCTCACACGGGTGGAATTATCAAGCATATCAAAAGAAACAATACTCCGAATCGTCAAGGAGACAGGACGGAGAAGAAAAGGAAGCAGGAATTATGAATTTTACATAAATCCCGACAGAAGAAAAGGAAACAACTGGAACTCTTTAGTTGAAGGAATATGGCTATACAAAGGCAAACCATATATATTGATTTATGTACAGCTTGACAATACAGACTCCAGTTTAAGCGTTCCATTCAATGATTTCTTTAAGAAGGGAGAATTTAGAGGAACAATCAAGAGGGATGACCGCTACGGAAATCCACAGACCTGCTATTATGTATATGACGAGAAGGACAAGGCAGAAGTTATGAGAAGCATCTGCCTTGAATATGTCAATACGAAATACAAGGAGAGACTTAATCACATAACCAATAGTTTAAAACAGCAATGACCATGTGTAAATTTATAAAACCGACAGTTCCGCAAGGAGCTACAGCGGATGAAAGAAGAGCAGTCTATTTTGATGCTCTTTACTCGCTTGATATGAATGATAAGGTAGAGAAAAGAGAAAAACCTGAGCTACCTTAGTTGGGCTAATGCCTGGGCGGAATTTAAAAGAGCCTGCCCAAGCGCAACCTATAGGATTGTAAAAGATCCAATCACCAACCTCCCATATTTTGCAGATGAGAGGATAGGAATTATCGTATATACGGAAGTTACAGCAGATGATGTGACCCATGAAATGTGGTTGCCTGTAATGAACACTTCCAATAAGGCGATGAAACTTGAACCCTACACATACAAGGTGTTTGACAAGTTCAAGAAAGAGTATGTAGAAAGAACCGTAGAAGCGGCAAGTATGTTTGACATCAACAAGACTATCATGCGTTGTCTGGTCAAAAACTTGGCAATGTTCGGGCTTGGACTTTACATCTACGCAGGAGAAGATATACCTGATAAAATGGCGGATGATAATGCCGCTACGCAAGAAACTGTACCGGAACAACCAAAGAGAACAAGAAAGAGCAGGGCTGTCCAACAATCCGTAACAGATAAATATGCAGGAATCAGAACAGCTCTACAGCAATGCAAGACTCAGGACTCACTGATGGAACTTTATAAGCAACATCAAAATGAAGTAACGGGCAATACTGAAATCAAGGCTTTATTTACAGAACGGAAATTACAACTTAATCAAGCGGTTTAATTATGGAAACAAAAAGAATGGAACTTAAAGAAAGCGGTGTGGTTTTCAATGAAGAACTGCACCAGTATCTGCTTGACGGTAAAGAACTGTCAGGCATAACAGGAATGATTCAAAGACAGTTATTTCCTGATGAATTTGAAGGAGTACCTGAAGAAATGATGATGGCGGCAGCGGAATACGGTACGGATGTTCATGCTTCCATTGAAGATTTTGATAAACACTGGATAAATGACGGGACTCAGGAAGTTGCTGATTACATTGAAATCTGCAAAGAACACGGGTTGGTTCATGAATGCTCGGAATATTGTGTTACTGATGGTAAAAACTGGGCAAGCATGATAGACAAGGTATATAGATTTGACGATACCACGTTTGACATAGGCGATATAAAGACCTATGGAACAATGACATCAGATAAATTGGAGAAAGCAAGATGGCAGCTTAGTATTTATGCCTATCTGTTTGAGCTTCAGAACAAGAAAGCAAAAATAGGCAGACTTTTTATAATACACCTTAGAAACAAGCTGAAGAAAGACGGTACATTCGACCATATAAAAGACGTGATTTTTGTGAACCGGATACCTTCCGATGTTTGCAAAGAGCTTATGGACTGCGATTTGAGAGGGGAACAATTCAACAATCCATACAGCATACCGGAAAACATCAGAAATCAGGAATCGGAAATTAGGGAACTGATTCAGACAAAGAATAAAGTAGAGGAAAGACTCAGTGTCCTCAAATCAAATATTCTATCAGAAATGGAAATGCTGGATGTCAGGTCTTGGTTTACAGATACCATGAGACTGACAAGAAAACTGCCGGGAACAAGAAGCTCGTTTGACTTGCAGGCATTCAAAAAAACACACCCCGATATTGATTTTGAACCCTACATGAAAACCTCGAAAGTTGCAGGGTCATTGGTAATATCAATTTGACAACTCGGAACTTGACCGGGGAGATAATCATATAACAACAAAAACATTATGATGTCTCTCCGGTCTTTTTCTTTTATGTATAACAAACTAAATAATAGGAGAACCAACAATGAAAAAACTTATACTACAATTCGTGGCGATAGATGATTGGAACCGCCCTGTATTCAAAGACGATAAAGAAAGATATTTTGGCGATACCGAAAATCTTTTCAATTACGGCACAGGAAAAGAAGAGGTTTACAATTTCTATAAGGACAAAGATTTAAATGAAAATATATGCTATTTCGGTAGGTGCTTTGACTGTGATCCCATAGGAGGCAGAATTAATAAAGAAGTGAAAATAATTCTTGAATAAGAAAATGTATATGAAGAAAGAATATCATTGCCCTATCTGTGGTAGAGAACTTATAAAGTCAGAAACTGAAGGGTACAGCTTTCAATGCCTTCACTGCGACGAAGATTTTACCGAAGCTGAAGTAACAATAACAATTAAAGCAGAAGAAACGATGAAAAAGAAAAACAACAGGCAACGGGAAGAAATGGCGTTCCTCTATGGAAAGAAGAACGCCAACAAACCGATGTATCAGACAGTCCATGAGACGCATAATGAAACAGTCAGAGAATGCGAATATTGCGGAAAGCCTCTCACACTATCTGACGTGAATGATTACGGAACACTTTGTGAAACCTGTTATATGAAGGAATACTATGGCTGATAATGAAAATATAGCTAAAGTTATCTGGCATGATGCAATACAGAACTCCATAAAGCCTTTTTCATGGAAACTTGATTTTGGCAGTGTGAAGGTAGCAGATGAAGGTACAGCTTTTTATCTGTTTAAAATACGATGTTGGGTAGAGGTTCGTTTCTTACAGGAAATGAGCCATTATCAGATAACGTTTAAACCGGACAATCAGAAATCACGAATTGTCTATGATTGTGTAATGCTTGACAAGATAGTAAATGTGATAGATGATACCGTCCGATATGGCTTGTCATCTTATGATTACATCTGTTCAAAATACGGACTTATATATAAGGTAGCCGTATAAGACAGACGATAATTTGTGTTATCGGGGAATATATGAGAATTTAAATTTTATGAGACTCATGTATTCCCCTTTTTATGTTCAACTGATTCCGTTCCAAAGATTAGACGGACATCTAACTTATGGAACCAATGTTAAAATTATGGTTAAGAAACAAAAATATGTGGCTTATCTAAGGGTAAGTACAAAAAAGCAGGGATATTCAGGTCTCGGACTTGAAGCTCAGAAGGAGATTATCTTGAGACATCTTCAGGATAAAATACCTATAGCTGAATTTGTGGAGGTCGAATCCGGAAGAAAAACAGAAAGACCTAAACTGAAGGAAGCTCTGAAAGAATGCAGAAAAACCGGTGCAACTCTTATCGTGGCTAAACTTGATAGATTGGCTAGAAATGTATCATTTTTATCAAACCTATTGGAAAGTGATACAGAGATAGTCTTTTGTGATTTTCCACAGGCAAACAAAATGGTATTGCATATTCTATCAGCAATCAGTCAGTATGAAGCAGAATTAACAGCAACTAGAACTAAACAAGCACTGGAAGCAAAGAAACTGAGAGGATTCAAGCTTGGTAATCCGGAACACTTGATGGATAAACACGAGCAGGCAATCCAGAACAGTATAAGAACAATAAAAGAAAAAGCAGATAACAACCCGAACAACAAGAGGGCTGTTGCTATGCTAAGAACATTAACAGGTAAAAATGCAACTTATCAGGAAATGGCGGACTTCTTGAATGAACAGGGATTTACCACTTCGAGAGGTTGCAGTTTTTCTAAATCAACAGTTTATAAATTAATCAGACGTTACGGATTATGAATTACTACTACAGATACCACTTCTATGTTATTCAGAGTGGTAAGAAAATCAGATTCCATGTATGTGCCAATAATATCTACTCGGCTTATTCAAAGGTAAGCAAGATGTATCCTGAAGCCGAGAAAATACAAATGCTGCATACGGAAAGAATATGATAGAACTTAAAAACTATTGTCATCCCAGTTTTCTTCACGGTGGAGTTTAGAAGGTGACACATTATTATATTACTTAAGTTTCGCAAGTAAAGTGTAGCTCCTCAGGCGGCTGGTGTCAGCCTGTCGAAAGCCTGCTTCACAGCTTTGATTTGTTTATCGTTTGATATTACTTGTTCAGTCAGAACCATTGCATCACAGTTAAGTACCTCGGCAATGACGTTTATAACTTCTACAATCAGCAGCCAGATTTTTTCTGCTACTGAAAGTTCAACAGAGTTCTTTGAAATTTCAGCAAAGAGTCCTCCGATAGTTTCGTATGACTCATAGCGTTTGACATAACTGAGAATATTGTATTGCAGTACGCACAATGATATGCCTGCAATCTGTCCGGCGAAGTCTCTGCACTGGTTCTTTCCGAGTTTAAGATTTTGCTTCATCTCTTTGTGAGCCACTTCGATAACCCATCTTCTTGAGTAAAGTCTGAAGGCTTCTTTCGCATCAAGTTTCAAATCCGAGGTAAGCAGAGCATTCCAATTGCCGTTCTTGCCTCTTCTGTAGAAGAACAGGCAGACCTTAATGCTGGAGATTTTAGCAGAGACAGTTGCTGTGTAGTAACCGATTGAGCGGCTATACTTTACGTTCTTGGATTTCTGGAGAGCCTTGATAAGTTCAGGCGCTGTCTTGTTTCCAAGATCTGTCTCATACTTTGTCTTGCCCATCTTTATCATTCCGATAAGGTGGCATCCAAAGTGCCTTGAGACCACGAACTTCAAAAGTTCAGAGCAGGTAAACCAGCTGTCAACAAGAAGATAATCGAAACGTACACCCTCTATGATTGAGCGCTTGAGCATGCTGATGGCCGTCTCAATCTTACTTGCAAAATACTCAGCGCTACGCCTGGCAATACGCTCATCCCCTGAGTGTTCCTTACAATAGCGAGCCTCCGTCTGTTTCTTGGATAACCCCTGTGGCTTATCGCTTCGTTTTCCCTCCTCTCCATGGAGAGAAAAGTCAAGGAGAAACTGGGATACACCATCCGTAAAGCAGAGGAACATTGCCTTGAATCCAAGTATAGGCTTCATTTGGGTATGAGAGAATACCTTGCCAATCTTCTCGGTCTTGAATCCGGTCTTCGGAAGGTCTGTATCATCGATGATGACGCATCTGATGTCCGACTTCAATGTCGTTCTGCGTTTCACACGTGAATACAACTGCCTGAAAACCGAGTAGATTATACGTCGCCAATTGATGTTGCCGTCGTTCATGAAACGATAGAACATATCTTTGTGGCAGACAAACATCTTACCCAGGGCAGAAGACGAATAGTTGGCAGCATTCTTAATTGAAAAGAACGGTAACAGAACAAGCAGTTGTAACACCTGAAGACAGGTGAATTTGCAATTCGGATTCTTAACTGACCCGATAACTTTGCTTTGTATCCTTATGCTGTTCATAATGGTTGATATGCTGTTTATTGCCTTGCTGGAGTCATTGTTTGCAAAAAACTCTTGGAGTTCACCGATAATATGTCTATTTTTGTTCATGGCTAAAGGGTGCTATATGTTTGTATGGCGACATTAATATAGTGATAATCATTGACTTATCAAACTCTTTAGCCTTTTTTTATTACATTATTTGAGTACTTGCGAAACTTGAGTTATATTATATATGGAACCTAAATATGTATTGATACTGGATTATTGCTGCGGAGCTTTAAATATAATAGAGCTGACGGATGAAGAAATAAACGAATCTTTCAGTTATGATGATTTTGAAAGTTTCCTTATGACTATTGAGGAGAAGTATGGATTTAGATTGTCTGACTGTAATTGGATGACTACTGAATCTTTAAGCATTTACAGATACAAGAATGGAAAAGAAGTTGCAAATGTTTAATATAAAGAATATAGAGCGATGACATACGATTACAACAGAACAAGCAAAATCAGAATGAATATAACACTGGAGAATGGTGTTAAGGTTGAAGGTGAATTTCTGGAACTCAGGATTTCTGTTGATACGATACCAGACAATAAGGAATGGTATCAGATAAGACATAGTGATGAGGACTGGATTGAACCTGTATCATTGAAAAGAGGAGGTATAATGGTTAATTTCATGGGAACCTTTATCTGTAATCCAATAGAATCAATGAAAGAATCTGGGATTGAACTGGATATTATTGATTATAAGTTCATTGATTAATATTGAAAGAGGCTGCCGATTGATGGTGGTCTCTTTTTTTTCTTTTTTCAGGTCAGGAGTAAGGAGTATACATAACACCTTAGGGTGGAATAAAAAATCTCCAAAGACTTCAAAAACCTTTATAAAAGATAGAATTCCCTAAATGAAATATTCTATTATCCTATCGGTTATGTAATAATAACTCTTACCCTTGTCCCAGTTTATATTATACTATTAGTGGGACAGTTTGAATAATAAGATAAGTATTTGATTACTAAATGTTTTATTCGGGTATGAAACATAAGTACAATATCCAATTTTATTTTACTGGGACACAAATATCCGATTATTTCCGTCCATGAAGCTGCTAAAATCCTTATATTTGAAAGAAATAATACTCTTTATCGAGCGTAATATTGAACAAAAAACGTATATTTGTAAGGTCTGACCGGAGAAATGGTTGGACTATAATAGAAAGCGTTTTTTGCTTTTATCCTGAAAACGAAATCGCCAATTTCAATAGTGAAGGGATGAAAGACAATATTACGCTCATTTTCTGTTTGTATATGTTTCCCGTATAGCCAATGCTGTATAGGTACATATATCGTACAGGCGTGGGAGTATTGTTTCTTTCTTATTCATCTTCACGAGGTGTTTGGCGATACCTGTTTTCGATGGATAGAGTAGGAAAAGTCCTCACGCCTTCTTTGTTTAATCTAATACTGACTTCGGGGGCTTATAGGTATTACAATAACAAAAGTAATGAAAAAGATTCCATTATTATTGATTGTATTATTTTGCAATTGTAGTTTATCAATAGTTCGTTAAAAATTAACCCAGCCTAAGCGGCTCTGGCAGTAAATAAAATGAGTTCTTTGAAAAGTTTGTCAATTAATTGCGTGTTTGGTTCAATCCCAAACACGCAAATAAATCGTTCAAGCATGTAAGCATTGTGTATGACTGACTTGCATGATGATATGGAATATTTTATTCCCATCTTCTTACAGGCAGCCTTGGCGAGGTTTATAGCTGCAAGTGATGCATTAAAGTGGAATGCCAGTTTCCTGAAGTCTGTAGACTGACGGTTTGTTATTCCGGCATGTTGCTTGGCATCCCGAAAGCAGAATTCGAGTTGGAAACGTGTTCTGTAAAAAAATCCAGGACATCCTGTGCGTTCTGTATTTCGTTTGTAGAGAAATACAGCTGCCATTTGTCCGTTCTTCCATCCATGGGGTACCATACAGCCAGGCTCACCAAGCGTTTGAGTGCTTTGGGTATGCTTTCAGTCCGTAAAGTTTACCCTTGTTCACTTTGTACTCGGTACATCTTGTGATGTCCAGATTTTCAAAGTCAATTTTCTCGTCATGTAATTTTGGACGTCCGCGTTTTCCTGTCCTATTTTCTAAGGTGGGATAAAACAATACGGCATCATTCCTTAAACGGCTTATTACGTGGAAACCGTTATCGTACAATGGTTTGATGAAAGTTGCCTTTGAAAAGAACGCATCACATACGATCGACGTGCCAGAAATACGTTTCAACTGTTCCTGTATGCTGATAAGGTAAGAGCTGTACCAGTCAACAAGATTCTTCTCACAGCTTTCCAGCGTTGCGTTGTCAGGTGTCTGTACAGAGCCCAAAGTCATACATTCATGGTTGTCAACGTCTATAACTCCAATACCGGTTATTTCCAGTCCACGTTTGTATTCACCGGCACAACCGGACCAGAAATAGCCAATCCACGGCGTTTTGCTGCCTGATTTTGGAATGAAAGACGGATCAACGGCTATCGCCTTGCGACCACCTTTAAGGTGTTCCCTGATGATGGCTTCATTGAAGGAAAACCAGTCAAAGCCGTCGTTCTCAAAATTGTTGCGGTATGTCTGTTCCGAGAAACATCCATACCGTCCCATTTGCAGGAAATTGATGCGGTCAGGTATAGCCATGAATAATTTCATTGCATCCATGAATACTTTCTGAAAAGATTTGCTTATATTTACAGCTGATTCGAGAGCGTTTCTGCACTCGGATTGGTATTGCATAAGGAGTGATTCTTTAGTCATAATTAAAAGTGGTGAAGTACTTCTAATTTACTAAAAATCAGTGAATTATGCAATACTTTTTCTGTTAATTTTCAGCTGTTTAGCATATCTTTTTCATCCCTTTTCTTACTCCTTGACGATTTATTCTTGACAGTATTTCAATGATCTCTTGAATATAATTTTGAACCGGATTATGCCGATTCTATGTTTAATTTTAATTTATCGGTAAAAATTTACCGAAGTATTGAATTTATAAAAATGAAAGGACAAATCAAAACCACTATTATGATTATGTATTTATTTTCCAGGAATATATAATAAAATACTGTGTTGATGCTTATCTGAAATAATTATTATCCCACTCACAATATCTGCAAGTGGGATAATTATAGTTTGTAAGGTTTAGAAGTTGGAATCTCCAGTAAATGTTTCCATGAGCTTATCCATCTGTTCACCTATGCACTTATCTATCAGTTTGGCATAATGAGTAGTCATTCTGGTATTGGTATGACCAAGTTTGTTAGATACGGCATTGGATGATATTAAATGATGTTTTATAGTCTATTATCAAATATATGTAAGTCTGTCATGAACTATAGCAAGTTTTTCATAGCTTCATCTACTTGTTCGTTATCAAAACGGCTGAGATAAATTTGAGTCGTTTTTATATCTTGATGTCCCAATGCTTCAGATATAATTCCTATGTTAACACCGGATTTTTTTAATATGGTAGCAAATGAATGGCGCGCAACATAGGTCGTAACTTCTGATTTTATGTTCAATTCTTTAGCCAATAATTTTAACTCTTGGTTTATTTGATGGCAGACCTTGTGTACTCTATTACTTTTTTGCATAGGAGTAATATGTTTCTTTCCATGTAGAATAGGAAATAGATAGATTGCTTTCTTCTGATAATCAATATATTTATCTATAATCTGTTGTGCTTTGTCTGAAAGAGGGAGGTTTATGTTTCCATGTGTCTTTTGCCGTTGATAGATAAGTCTGCCATCTACAATGTTTTTAGGGGTTAAATTAGCAATATCAACAAATGATATACCACCACATAAATATGAAAATGAAAATAAATCATGCGTAAGCTGCCTAAAGCTCGCTCTTCCCAATACAATTCGCATTGATAATTTTCATAATATCTTTCTTCGATAAAGCTCGTTTAATAGTCTTTGTATTGAAATGGCTTAATTTGTATTCAATGAACGGATTCTTTTCTCGTGCTACAATTTTAGCTTCAATAGCCTTGTTGAATGCAGCACGTAGAGTCCGGAATTGATAGCTGAGAGTTGTATCTTTGTTTCCTTTATTACGCATCCAATCTTCAAACTTACGACAGAAGGTTACATCAATGTGGCTGAAAGTATAGTTCAATTTCTTCCCATGATTAAAATTTCTCAAAGTATTGTATGAGTTCAAGTAAGCGTAACTATTACCGATTCTGCCTTTTTGCTTTAATTCTTCTATTAATGACAAGTAAAACTCTTCAACTGTTTTAGCCTTGATTTCTTCTTTTTTGCTCATTGATTAATGAAGAGGCGGTAAATTCTTCATTTTTTGATAACTTCTCTAAGATTAAATGTTGATATTCAGATTTTACTTTTAGAATGATGCTTTGGATTAATTCGTAGTCCGGGCATTTAGGTTTAGGTTCTTCTTTGCCGAAATCCCAATATTTAGGGTTTATGGAGATTCCCAAACTTTTCATCACTCGTTTTTTGTTCTCTGTAATGCGTAACATAAGAGGGTGGTTTCCATTTGATAATACCTTGCTCTTAAAACAAATCACTGAAACCTTGATACTCATAGTTTTAAAGGTTGTGCAGCGGTTTACACTACGGTTTACACCAATGCGAATCAGCAGTTGGCTTTTCTGATTCAAAAATTAAAAATTAACAAATGTAAGTAGAGCAATAGCCAACTTTCCAAAGGTATGTACCAACAGCCCTTTGGTAGCTCTTACTTTAGATGCTCTTTGAATTTCTGTTTTTTCATTCAGCCAGTTGAAAAAGGATTCGATAGGTTGTCTGACTTTAGAAACGGCTTGCGAGAAAAGGTCTCTTGCAGCTTTCTCCCTCTGTTTGAGAACTTCCGGTTCCCCTTTAATCTCTTTTTATGCGGAGTAAGCACTTTTACCGGATTGTTCTCATTAAAGAAAGAGAAATCGCTGTAAATCTTGTCTGCAAGCACCGTCTTTCCGGATAGGTATGGCACGCATTCGCTTTTGAATACGGTCAGGTCGTTGTCCGAAGCCGGTGTCAGAGTTATCATTTCCGGAAAAGGTAAGGTTCCCTCCCTACGCTGTCCTACCATATGCAGTTTCATGCCATAGTAGTACATGTTCTTAGTGGAGCAATACCCTTTTGATGTTATCTCCGTAGCTACTTTCCCCTCTCGGTTTTTCCCTTTACAGGTCACTATCGGCATAGAATCGACAATGGATATAATGGAGTCGCAATCCTTGGGCTTGAATGATTGTATCATGTTTTCCACCAGCACATTAAATGTTTCTGAAAGCATATTTAGGCGTACGCAAAACGTTTGATAAGACGGCAATTTTGGAAACCATGATGACAGATACTCCTTAGCGAAGGTATGTATCTCCTTGATGTTGAAGTATCTCTGGCAGTACCCGCAGAACAGATAGATGGTAAGAACCTCCTCATCCGTAAACTCAGGATTGAATTGTTACTGAATCTCTGGCAGTGGAAACGCAGAGAAGACTTATGGACATCACAGATATACATATACAAACCTATTAGTATTAACCTTTTCTCCTTGGGAATCATAATTAGAAAAATGAGTGGTTTTATTCTTCTAATTTACTGATTTTCAAGGAGATTACAAAATAAAATAATGAGATAATTAACTGAATTACAAACTTTTAAATCAAGAATCAGAAGATGTTTTCAACTGCTGATTAAGGAAATTCTCCAAGCCAGGTTTTGGCCATTGTTGATTCCGTAAAAGAACACGTAAGAAAAGAAATGGGAGAAAAAGTATATGCCATTGACGGTACCAGAAATGCACAATGGATAGCAATGGATTATAGTGACATTATCGTACATATTTTCTTGCCGGAAGTTAGAGACTTCTATAATTTGGAACACCTTTGGGCTGATGCGAAATCAATTCAAATCCCCGATTTAGATTAAACAAAGATAACTATGAACGAAAATTCAAATAACAAACCCAAGATCAATGTACCAAAGCCAAACTTAAGTTGGCTATATGTAGTCATAGCAATGGTCTTTGCTTTCCTCTGGTTCTCCAGTGATGAAGGTAGTGCCAATAAAGAAATTACCTATACCGAATTTAAGGATATGGTAAGTAAAGGCTATGCAAGCAAAATTATTGCATACGACAATAACACGGTTAATATGTATATCAAACCTGAACATATTGCTGATGTCTTTAAAAGTGATGCAAATAAAGTAGGAAGAAGTCCTTCGGTCAACGTACAAGTTGGATCAATGGAGGCTTTAGATAAGTTTTTGGATGAAGAACAGTCGCAAGGACATTTTACCGGATCAATAAGCTACGAAAAGAAGAATGACTATTTCGGAGTTATTTTCTGGAATTTAGCTCCCTTTCTGTTCCTCATCGCACTCTATTTTTTTGCTATCCGCCGTATGGGAGGAGGATCTGGTCCAGGAGGAGGAACCAATGTTTTCAGCGTTGGGAAAAGTAAGGCTCAACTTTTTGAGAAAGGAGCAAACAGAGTTACATTTAAAGATGTAGCAGGGCAAGCTGCAGCCAAACAGGAAGTAGAAGAAATTGTTGAATTTCTAAAACAGCCCCAGAAATATACTGAACTAGGAGGTAAAATTCCTAAGGGAGCATTACTTGTCGGTCCTCCGGGAACTGGTAAGACATTGCTTGCTAAAGCAGTTGCAGGAGAAGCAGATGTACCCTTCTTCTCTATTTCGGGATCTGACTTCGTTGAAATGTTTGTCGGTGTAGGAGCATCACGCGTACGTGATCTGTTCCGACAGGCCAAAGAAAAAGCGCCTTGTATTATCTTTATTGATGAGATTGATGCTGTCGGACGAGCACGTGGAAAGAATCCCAATATGGGAGGAAACGACGAAAGAGAGAATACACTGAATCAGTTGTTAACTGAAATGGACGGATTCGGTTCAAACAGTGGAGTCATCATCTTAGCAGCAACCAACCGGGTAGACATTCTGGATAAAGCGCTGTTAAGAGCAGGACGATTCGACCGCCAGATCTATGTTGATCTTCCGGATCTGAATGAACGGAAAGAAGTTTTCGGAGTTCATTTAAAGCCTTTAAAGTTAGACAAGAACGTAGATGTTGACTTGTTGGCCCGCCAAACTCCCGGGTTCAGTGGAGCAGATATTGCCAACGTTTGTAATGAAGCTGCTTTAATCGCAGCACGTCATTCAAAAGCTTCTGTCGACAAAGATGACTTTTTAGCTGCAATCGACCGAATTGTCGGAGGATTGGAAAAGAAGACTAAAGTTATGACTGCCGCAGAGAAGCGTACCATTGCTTTACACGAAGCCGGTCATGCAACCATTTCCTGGTTCCTGGAACATGCCAATCCTTTGATCAAGGTAACCATCGTTCCTCGTGGACGTGCGTTAGGCGCTGCCTGGTATTTACCGGAAGAACGGCAAATTTCTACCAAAGAACAAATGTTGGACGAGATGTGTGCAACCTTAGGAGGACGCGCCGCTGAAGACGTTTTTGTAGGACATATTTCTACGGGAGCTATGAACGACCTGGAACGTGTAACCAAACAGGCATACGGCATGATCGCTTATGCCGGTATGAGTGATAAGCTGCCGAACTTATGTTATTACAGCAATGACGAATACAGTTTCAGTAAACCGTATAGCGAACATACGGCTGAACTGATAGACCAGGAAGTTCAGAATATGATCAATGAGCAATACGCCCGTGCCAAGGCTTTGCTTCTTGAGCATAAAGAAGGACATAATCAGTTAGCCCAACTTTTGATAGAGAAGGAAGTAATCTTTGCTGAAGATGTGGAAAAAATCTTCGGTAAACGCCCGTGGACTTCCAGATCTGAAGAAATCATGGCATCTGAAGAAGCTTCTAAACAGAAGGAAGAGAAACAGGAAAAAGAAGAAACACCAGTTTCCACATCTGAGAATGAAGCTAAAGATCCGGAAGTAAAAGAACTTCCTGAACCAACAGAAGATAAAACAACCTTAAATAACTAAGCGTGAAAAATAATTTTATTCAAAGGGCAATTACCGGGGCTATATTTGTAGCCGTACTGATAGGAGGTATTGTGAGCGGACCTATTCCGTTCACAATACTCTTTTCTCTGATCAGTGCTCTGACCATTTATGAGTTTGGAACAATTATTGGTAAAAGTGGAGAAGTACAAATCAACAAATCCATTACCATTCTGGCAGGTATTTTCCTATTTATAGGATTTGGATATTTGGGAGTAGCACCGGGTAAGAATGAGATACTGATTCCTTACCTGTTTCTCATCATTTATCTATTAGTCAGTGAACTTTATCTCAAAAAGAAAAATCCGGTTCACAACTGGGCATATGCAATGATGAGTCAAATATACATTGCTCTCCCCTTTGCACTGCTGAATGTTTTGGCTTATCACACATCTTCAGACGGCAGCATTTCGGAATATAACCCGATACTGCCTCTTTCCATTTTCATCTTCAACTGGGTAAATGACACTGGCGCTTATTGCACTGGCATGCTTTTCGGCAAGCATAGACTGTTTGAACGTATTTCCCCAAGAAGTCATGGGAAGGTTCAATCGGCGGAGGTGTTTTCAGTATCATTGCTGCCATAGCAATGGCTCATTTCTTTCCGTTCATGTCAACCGCGACATGGATTGGTCTGGGCTTAACCGTTGTCATTTTTCGGTACATGGGGAGATTTGACAGAATCATTGCTGAAACGTACTTTGGGTATAAAAGACTCCGGAAATATCCTTCCGGGACACGGAGGTATGCTTGACCGGTTCGACAGTACAATCTTAGCTGTACCTGCAGCTGTGGTATACCTTTATATAATATCTCTGTTTTAATGCAGCAGCTATAAAGTTGTCCTTATAAATAAAATACCCCGGCAATCAATACAACTCGCAGACAAACTGATGTATTGATTGCCGGGGTATATATTTCCCTCTATTTCTTTTTATTCAAGCATCGAAGTATTTCCTGAGCCGCGCGTTCTGAAGCTCCAGCCTTTCCCAATATCTGAATAATCCGATCATAGCCATCCAGCATTGCCTTTCGTTCAGGAGTCTCAGCCAGTAGCTTCTTCAGTTCTGTCTGTATATTCTTGACTGTCATTCCATCTGCAACCAGTTCCTTTACAACTTCACGATCTGCAATCAGATTGACTAAAGATATATATTTTACTTTCAGAATATGTCGGCGTAAAAATGAAACAAGCCGTCCTGCAGCCGTATAATAACAGACAACCTGCGGTACCCGGAACAAAGCAGTTTCCAGTGTCGCAGTGCCAGAAGTTACCAATGCTGCTTTTGCATGCTGAAGCAAACGATATGTCTGACCAAAGACAATCTCTGCATCCTCGTTCATATAGGATTGGTAAAATGAAGGTTCAATCCCCGGAGCTCCGGCAACGACAAACTGATAGTCTGGAAACATCTTGGCTGCTTCCATCATACGAATCAAGTTATCTTTAATTTCCTGCTTTCGGCTTCCTGCCAATAGAGCTATAATCGGTTTATCCTTCAAGTGATTACAGGATATAAGCTCAGTAAAGCTTTCTTGATTTTCCGACCGGAAAGCTTCCACAGCATCCACACAGGGGTTTCCTATATAATGAATCGGATATTGATGCTTCTGGAAAAAATCTACTTCAAAAGGCAGAATGGAAAACAATTCATCAACATCACGCTTAATATTTTTAATTCTGTATTCTTTCCACGCCCAAATCTTAGGAGAAATATAATAATAGACAGGAACAGAGGTATGACGTTTTACATATTCCGCAATTTTCAGATTAAATCCCGGATAGTCTACCAATATCAAGACATCAGGCTGCCAGGCAACAATATCCTGCTTGCAAAAATCCATGTTACGGAAAATCGTCCGAAGATGAAGCAGAACCGGTATAAATCCCATATAAGCCAGGTCCTTGTAATGTCTGACCCGAGTACCGCCAACTGCTGTCATCAAATCACCTCCAAAGAAACGAAATTCAGCCTGAGGATCTTCTTGTTTCAAAGCTTTCATTAAATTGGAAGCATGCAGATCTCCTGAAGCCTCTCCTACTATCAGATAATATTTCATATCATACGGTTAAATTCCAATGAGACAACTCTTCAAAGATTTCATAAGCTGTCACGTCAATCTTTGTCGGTGTTACAGCTACATAGCCATGATCCAAAGCCCAATGATCTGAATCTTCCGCTTCAGGCTCATCGTTCCGGTATTCTCCTGTCAGCCAATAATAGTGCCCCCCCCGAGGATGTACCGCCTGCTGGAATTCATTGGTCCATACACCTTTTGTCTGACGACAAATGCGTACACCTTTCAGCACAGAATCATTAGGAAAGTTTACATTCAGACAAATGCCGACAGGCAATCCATGCTGCAACACCTCCTCCGTAATGCGGCGAACATATGGCAATGTAAACGAGAAATCAGCATCTGCAGCATGATTGCATAAAGAAAAGCCTATCGAAGGTATTCCCTTCAGGCAGCCCTCTATCACCACTCCCATTGTTCCTGAGTAATGTACATTTACAGATGAATTATCCCCATGATTGATTCCTCCCACTACCAGATCCGGTTTTCGGGGCACAATCGTATGCAAAGCCAGTTTTACACAATCAACGGGAGTTCCAGAACATTCATAAACAGAAAGTCCCGGCTCTCTTCGAATCATTCTGCATTTCAAAGGAACTTCACGTAATAGCCCCGGAAGCTCCGGAACGGGGGCCACTGGGAGCAACAACAACAAGATCAGCAACCGGCCTCAAGGCTTTTATCAATTCCTGTATTCCTTTTGCTGCCACTCCATCATCATTCGACAGCAAAATCAATGGTTTATCTTTCATTCCTATTCTAAATAAATTCGGTGTAAAGTTACAATCTTTCCGTATAGGGCCAAAAAAAACAATGGTACAATGCGTTTACAAATCTTAATCTTCTCAAATCAAGTATGTAATTAAACGATTTTGACTATCTTTGCCCTACCGAAGTTATTAACAAAAGCGGTGAGTTATCAACACTTTTCCAAAAAGTAACCTTTTCTTAACTAAGAGTATCACCGATTATTAGTTACTTCGCAATCAGATTAAACTGATTAATATGGGAAAAATTATTGCTTTAGCCAATCAAAAAGGAGGCGTGGGTAAAACCACAACGACCATAAACTTGGCCGCATCACTAGCCACTCTCGAGAAGAAAGTACTAGTAGTCGACGCAGATCCTCAGGCAAATGCTTCATCAGGCCTGGGAGTAGACTTGAAAGATATAGACTGTTCGATCTATGAATGCATTATCAATAAAGCAGATATACGAGAAGCTATTTATACGACAGATATTGATGGTCTGGACATTATACCTTCTCATATAGATCTCGTGGGAGCAGAAATCGAAATGCTGAATCTCGAGAACAGAGAAAAAATCATGAAGCATGCTCTGGAACCCATGAAAAAAGAATATGATTATATCCTGATCGACTGTTCACCATCCTCGGGCTGATTACCATCAACGCATTGACAGCTGCAGACTCTGTCATCATTCCGGTTCAATGTGAATATTTTGCACTGGAAGGTATCAGCAAACTATTGAATACAATCAAGATAATCAAAACCAAGCTGAACCCTTCACTGGAAATTGAAGGCTTCCTGCTTACGATGTTCGACTCACGCCTACGTCTGGCCAACCAGATCTACGATGAAGTAAAACGTCATTTTCAGGAACTGGTATTTAAAACCATTATCCAACGTAATGTCAAGTTAAGTGAAGCTCCAAGCCATGGAATTCCGGCCATTCTTTACGATGCAGAATCCACAGGAGCCAAAAATCACTTGGCGTTAGCTCATGAAATTATAAACAAGAACAACTAAGAAAGGATATATTCCTATAAATAACTATGGCAGTACAGAAAAAATTTGCATTAGGCCGAGGTCTCGACGCCTTGATATCTACTGAGGAAGTCAAGACTTCGGGTTCGTCATCCATCAGCGAAATAGAACTGAGCAAGATTTCAGTAAATCCCAATCAGCCTCGCCGTGAATTTGACCCGATTGCCTTACAGGAACTGGCAGATTCCATTGCCGAAATAGGCATTATCCAACCCATAACCCTGCGTCAGATCAGTGAGGATTCTTATCAGATCATCGCAGGAGAACGCCGTTACCGTGCTTCTATTCAGGCTGGCCTCCATACCATACCAGCCTATATCCGTACAGCTGATGATGAGAATGTCATGGAAATGGCCCTGATCGAAAATATCCAGCGTGAGGACTTGAACTCACTGGAAATCGCTCTGGCTTATCAGCATCTCATCGAACAGTATGAACTGACACAAGAACGGCTGAGTGAACGAGTAGGAAAAAAAAGAACCACTATCGCCAATTATCTGCGACTTCTTAAATTACCGGCTCCCGTACAGGTTGCCTTAAAGAATAAGGAAATAGATATGGGACATGCACGAGCATTGCTGGCTCTGGATGACCCTAAGACTCAAATCCGTATTTTCAATGAGATTATCTCTCAGGGATATTCCGTCAGAAAAGTGGAAGAAATTGTAAAATCCTTATCCAGCGGAGAAAGCGTTGAATCAGGAGGAAAAAAGATCACTCCTAAAGGAGCCAAGCTGTCAGAAGAATACACCATGTTGCAAAGCCATCTTTGCAGCTTCTTCGGAGCAAAGGTACAACTGTCCTGCAGTTCAAAAGGTAAAGGCAAAATTAGTATCCCCTTCAATGACGAGACTGATCTGGAGCGAATCATGGAAATACTCGATTCATTGAAAAAAACCGAATAAACTGCAACTACATTGAAACGACAGAAACAAACATATCTTGGTTATCTCTTCCTGTTCTTATGGCTACTGACAGGATTTGCAGGTGAAGTTCAGGCACAACGCGCCCTCAAACATCGTACGGGACAGCTGACTGCCGACTCGATCCGTATGCAGCATGTTACAGACAGCCTGGCCTTGCTGGATACTCTGTCCCTGCAACGTCAACAGCAAATAGATGCATTGGAAGCTCCTGTGGATACTGCGGCTCTGGCCAGCCAGAGTGACTCCATCCAGAAGGCCGCACAGAAAAAAGTTAAAGAAAAATGGATTCCCAATTCCAACAAATCAGTATGGCTGGCACTGGCTATTCCCGGAGCGGGACAGATCTACAACCGTAAGTATTGGAAACTTCCCATCATATACGGAGGTTTTGTCGGATGTGCATATGCACTGACCTGGAATGGGAAAATGTACAAAGACTATTCGCAGGCTTATCAAGACATTATGAGCGACAATCCGAACAACAACAGTTACATGGATTTCCTCCCGGCCAGTACCACTCCTGAAGAAGTTCAGAAGAACCTGGCCAGCTATCAAGAAAGATTCAAGAAAAAGAAAGACACTTATCGCCGTTATCGCGACTTAAGTATATTTGCATTTATCGGTGTCTATCTATTATCAGTCATTGATGCATATGTAGATGCTGAATTGTCGGATTTCGACATTTCTAAAGATTTGGGTATGAAACTGGAACCCGCAGTATTTAACGACGCATTCCGCAACCGGCCACAAGGAGTCGGCCTGCAATGCAGTATCAAATTCTAAATCCATGAAGAAATTTGTAATTGGTCTTATGACCTTTCTCAGTGCAACAGCACTTTATGCACAACAAACGGAAAAAAGCATTACGATACAGTCTGCTGAAGGAAAAGTAGACGTAATCGACCTGCCGGAAGGAATGCTTTCCGAAACGGACAGCCTATACCTTGACTGGGTGTCCAAACACTACATCAACATGTCGGAAAACTGTACCATGACTTCCGAAAATCCGGTCGTAAGTGATTCCATCTATATGAGCCGCCTGCAACGGATCCCTGCTATCATTGAAATGCCGTACAACGACATCGTTCGAAAATTCATAGACATGTACGCAACCCGCCTTCGGCAAAAGGTGGCATTCATGCTTAGCGCCAACAATCTTTACATGCCTATCTTCGAAGAAGCACTTGACTTATACGATCTTCCCCTGGAACTGAAATATCTTCCGGTTATCGAATCAGCACTTAACCCCACTGCTACATCCAGCCAGGGAGCTGTCGGCCTCTGGCAATTCATGCTACGCACCGGAAAAGTGTACGGCCTCAAGACAACCAGTCTGGTTGACGAACGGCGCGACCCGATCAAATCAACCTGGGCTGCTGTCCGTTACTTGAAGGACCTGTACGAAATCTATCATGATTGGAATCTTGTGCTGGCAGCATACAATTGCGGTCCCGGAACCATCAACAAGGCTATCCGCCGCGCCGGAGGAGCTACCGACTTCTGGACTATTTACAATTACTTGCCTAAAGAAACCAGAGGATACGTACCTGCCTTCATTGCTGCAAACTATATCATGACTTACTATTGTGAGCATAACATCAGCCCGATGGATATGAACATGCCGGAAGGAACAGATACGATCCATATATCCCGCAATTTGAATCTCAATCAGGTTGCCGGTGTCTGCAACATCAATATCGACCAGCTTCGGGCACTGAATCCGGAATTCAAGAAAGATATTATTCCCGGCAACGAGGAACCCTATGCGCTTCGTCTGCCCAATAACATGATCAGTTGTTTTATTGAACACGAAGACAGTATCTACAATTACAAGCCCGAAGTATATCAGACCCGCCGCAGTACGGTAGAAGTCAAGGATCCGGCAGGAGCCTCCACAGGAAAAGCCGTTTACTACCGCATCAAAAATGGAGATACCCTGGGAGGAATTGCCGCTAAATATGGTGTCAGTGTCAACCAGCTTCGACGGTTGAACGGCATAAAAGGCAGCAGCATCCGTGCCGGAAAGTCCATCCGTATCCGATAAGAAAGCAAAAATATGCAAGTCTTTTGATTCTATTCCCCTAAAAGACTTGCATATTTCTGCATTTTTCATATTTTTGCAGAACCGTTTTCAAGAAAGGGAGGGAGGAGTATGACGGACGAAAGACAAGTTCAAGAACAAAACGATGAAAAGCTGATCAACGATGCCTTTCAGGAATTGCTCGACAGATATCTGGAAAGTAAGCATCGCAAAAAGGTCGAAATAATAACCAAGGCTTTTAATTTTGCCAGACAAGCTCATAAAGGAGTGCGCAGACGCTCCGGTGAGCCATATATCTTGCATCCTATTGCCGTGGCACGCATTGCATGTGTGGAAATCGGCCTGGGATCTACTTCCATCTGTTCCGCATTGCTCCATGATGTTGTGGAAGATACGGATTATACCGTTGAAGACATTGAAAATCTCTTTGGTCCGAAGATCGCCCAGATTGTAGACGGTCTGACCAAAATTTCCGGAGGTATTTTTGGAGACCGTGCGTCAGCACAGGCAGAAAACTTCAAGAAACTGCTGCTGACCATGAACGATGATATACGGGTTATCCTGATCAAGATTGCCGACCGGTTACACAACATGCGTACACTAGGCTCCATGCTCCCTAGCAAACAATACAAAATAGCCGGTGAAACGCTCTATATTTATGCTCCTTTAGCAAACCGTCTGGGCCTCAACCGCATCAAGACTGAGCTGGAAGACCTGAGTTTCAAATATGAACATCCCGAAACTTACCAGCAGATACAGGATAAGCTGAAGGCAACCCAGGCTGAACGTGACAACGTTTTCGAGGAATTTACCGCTCCGATCCGGGAACAGCTGGATAAGATGGGACTTCCATACCGGATTCTGGCACGCGTAAAATCACCCTATTCCATCTGGAACAAAATGCAGACCAAGCATATCACATTCGAAGAAATCTATGATATCCTGGCTGTAAGAATTATATTTACCCCGCGCAACGAAGATGAAGAACTGAACGACTGCTTCAACATCTACGTCTGCATCTCCAAACTCTATAAGCCACATCCCGACCGTCTGAGAGACTGGGTCAGCCATCCGAAAGCCAACGGATACCAGGCTCTGCATGTCACCCTGATGAGCAACAAGGGACAATGGATCGAAGTGCAGATCCGAAGCGAACGCATGAACGACGTTGCCGAACAGGGATTTGCGGCTCATTGGAAATACAAGGCAGGAGGAGGCAGTGAAGACGAAGGAGAACTGAGCAAATGGCTGAAGACAATCAAGGAGATTCTGGACGACCCACAACCGGATGCTCTTGACTTTCTGGACACCATCAAACTGAATCTTTTTGCCTCTGAAATATTCGTATTTACACCCAAAGGTGAAATCAAGACAATGCCACAGAACTGTACGGCACTTGACTTCGCCTTCTCGATCCATACCTTCCTGGGAAGCCATTGTATCGGTGCGAAAGTCAATCACAAGCTCGTACCGCTCAGCCACAAGCTGCAGAGTGGAGATCAGGTAGAGATTCTGACTTCCAAATCACAGCGCGTACAGCCTTCCTGGATCAACTTTGCAACTACAGCCAAGGCCAAAGCCAAAATCCTGTCCATCCTGAAACGGGAGCGTAAGGAAATGCAGATGAAAGGCGAAGACATGTTGCATGATTTCCTTCAGCAGGAAGGGCTGGCTGCCAGTGAAGAAAATATCAAAAAACTTTGCGATCTGCATAAACTGAAAAATGCAGACGAACTGGCTTTACAGATCGGACAGCGTGTCATTACCCTCGGAGAAACGGACCGGAATGAACTGAAAGAGAAACCGACTCCTACAAGCTGGAAGAAATATATCGCTTTTGCTTTTGGCGGAAGCAAGAAGCAGGAAGAAAAGCAACCAGAGCCTCAGCCTTTGGAAATTGACAAAAAGAAAATCATCAAGCTGACTCCGGATGCCATTCAGAAGAACTATATCATTGCCGACTGCTGCAAACCGATTCCGGGAGATGATGTACTGGGATATATTGACGACAACAACCGCATTATCATCCATAAACGTCATTGCCCCATTGCCAACCAGCTGAAGACCAGTTTCGGCAACCGGCTGCTTGCCGTACAATGGGAGATCGGAAAAGCCCTCAACTTCCCGGTCAATGTTTACATCAAAGGAATAGACGGTATCGGTGTGCTGAATCAGGTAACGCAAGTTATCTCCCAGCAACTGAATGTAAATATCCACAAGTTGAATATTGAAAGTAACGATGGTATCTTTGAAGGAAGAATACAGCTATTTGTGCACGATGTGGATGATGTAAATACGATCTGTAACAACCTGAAAAAACTGGAAAACCTAAAACGCGTAACCCGTATCGAGAACTTCGACGACACGATTACCGACTGACAACAGAAAGAAATTCCGGACAATCTTCCAAAGAGAACAACATCTCCTGAGATTGTCCGGAATTTCTTTTTCAAGTGAGATAATCAAGTTCTTTCCGCATACTTACCAGTTCTTCCCTCACTTTCTTAAGCCTTTCTATGATTTCTGCCGAACTGGCCGCAGACTCACGGTTCTGCTTCAGGCGCTGCTTGGCTCCAGCCAGAGTCATCCCTTTCTCCTTCACCAGATGATAAACCAGCCGGATGTTTTCAATGTCTTCCTTACGGTATTGCCGGACATTTCCCCCTGTCTTCTTGGGAGCAATCATCGGAAATTCCTTTTCCCAATAGCGCAACAATGACTCATTCACATCGAACATACGCGCCACCTCGCTGATGGAGTAATATAATTTCAGTTCTTTATCGGTTCGTAAAGCCATACGTTTTCAGTTTTAATTAATCGAATACCTTACCGTGATTTGCCGCAATCTCTACCATCCGGTCATAATCATCAGCATTCAAATCCATGAAATAATAGTTCACCGGATTTACGATCTGTCCCTTCACCATCACCTCATAATGCAGATGTGGTCCTGTACTCTTTCCGGTGGTTCCCACTTTTCCGATGGTCTCCCCTCGCACGACCTTTTGCCCCACACGTACATCAATCTTACTGAGATGGGCATAGCGGGTCACATATCCGAAACCATGATCAATCTGGATGCAATTGCCGTAAAGTCCCTCCCATCCTGCTTTTCTGACCACGCCGTTGCCGGTTGCATAGACCGGAGTTCCTACGTTAGCCGAGAAATCCATTCCGGAATGAAACTTCACAGTCTTGTAAATAGGGTCAATCCGTGTTCCATATCCCGAAGCAGTCTGCTTCAGATCCTTATTCGAAACAGGCTGGATGGCCGGAATACATTCCAGCATCTCATCGTGCTTCTTGCAGAGTGCAAGAACTTCATCAAATGACTTCGACTGAATATACAACTGACGTTCCAGCAAGTCCATTTTCTGAGTAGTGTTCACCACCAGTTTGGCACTGGGCAGCTCCATCAGGTCTTCGTAACGGTTCGTCTTGTTATAACTGGGAGTTCGCAAAGCATCTGCTACCGGATCGGCCTGCATCATGACACGATACAAGTTGTCATCACGCTGCTGCAAGCCTTTCATCACCTGCAAGGATTCGTCCAGCCGGCTGGACAAAATGTGATACTGAGCCTGCAGACGGGAGTTTTCCATACGCAAGTCTTTTTCGGATGGAGAACCGAAGATCAGCAACAGAACAATGAAACTTCCGGCTCCCAGTCCCATCCCCACGAACAAACGGCGCAGGTAACTCATTACGCGTTGGCGCATAGTGGGATAAATACGGTCGTAAGTACGCGTTTTCGGATTATAAATATAGTAGACTTTACGCATTCAAATCTGGTTTTGATTTTTTTATCGTACAAACATTCAAGTTTTTGCACCAAACATACGGACAAAAATAATAAAACAGATTATCTTTGCAAACCGATTTTAAGAAATTAACTACATAATATATAAACAACTATGTTGACAGCAAATGAAATCCGCGACTCATTCGTCAAGTTCTTTGAGTCGAAAGGACACCAGATTGTGCCCTCAGCACCTATGGTCATCAAGGATGACCCGACCCTGATGTTTACCAATGCAGGGATGAACCAGTTTAAAGATATTATCCTCGGCAACCATCCTGCCAAATACAGACGCGTAACCGATTCACAGAAGTGTCTGCGTGTAAGCGGAAAGCATAATGACCTGGAAGAAGTAGGTCACGACACATACCATCACACCATGTTCGAAATGCTGGGTAACTGGTCATTCGGCGACTACTTCAAGAAAGAAGCAATCAGCTGGGCATACGAATACCTGGTAAACGTATTGAAGCTTGATCCGAAAGATTTGTATGTTACCGTATTCGAAGGAAGCCCGAACGAAGGAATCTCACGCGATAACGAAGCTGCAGGCTACTGGGGACAGTTCTTCCCGGAAGATCACATCATCAACGGAAACAAGCATGACAACTTCTGGGAAATGGGCGATACAGGTCCTTGCGGTCCCTGTTCCGAGATTCACATCGACTCCCGTTCTGAAGAAGAAAAAGCTGCTGTTCCGGGACGTGAACTGGTGAACAAGGATCATCCGCAGGTTATCGAAATCTGGAACCTCGTGTTCATGCAATATAACCGTAAGGCTGACGGAAGCCTGGAACCGCTTCCTGCAAAGGTTATTGATACCGGTATGGGGTTCGAACGTCTGGTACGCACCCTGCAGGGCAAGACTTCCAATTACGACACTGACGTATTCCAGCCAATCATCAAAGTGATCGGCGACCTGTCAGGCAAGAAATATGGTGATGACGAAAAAGTGGACGTTGCCATGCGTGTCGTTGCCGACCACATCCGTACCATTGCTTTCTCTACCACTGACGGCCAGCTGCCTTCCAATGCCAAGGCCGGTTATGTTATCCGCCGTATCCTGCGCCGTGCAGTCCGTTATGCTTACACATTCCTCGGACAGAAGCAGGCCTTCATGTACAAGCTGGTTCCGGTACTGATTGAAAACATGGGAGGTGCTTATCCTGAGCTGAAAGCTCAGCAGGCTCTGATTGAAAAAGTAATGAAGGAAGAAGAGGAATCATTCCTCCGTACACTGGAAACCGGTATCCGTCTGCTCGAAAAGACCATGAACGAAGCCAAGGCTGCCGGCAAGACAGAAATCAGCGGTGTAGATGCCTTTACGCTGTATGATACATTCGGATTCCCGTTCGACCTGACTGAACTGATTCTGCGTGAAAACGGCCTGACAGCCGATGTGAAAGGTTTCGAGGCTGAAATGCAGAAGCAGAAAGAACGTGCACGTAACGCCGCTGCCGTAGAAACGGGCGACTGGGTTACCTTGAAAGAAGGTGAAACCACTTTCGTCGGTTACGACTATACTGAATATGAAACCAGCATTCTGCGTTACCGTCAGGTAAAACAGAAGAACCAGACCTTGTATCAGATCGTTCTGAGCGACACTCCGTTCTATGCAGAAAGCGGTGGTCAGGTGGGTGACACCGGTGTGCTGGTCAGCGAATTTGAAACCATCGACATCATCGATACCAAGAAGGAAAACAACCTTCCGATCCACATCACCAAGAAGCTTCCGGAACACCTGGATGCTCCGATGATGGCTTGTGTGGACACCGACAAGCGTGCGGCTTGTGCTGCCAACCACTCTTGTACGCACCTGCTCGACGAAGCATTGCGTCAGGTTCTCGGCACACACGTAGAACAGAAAGGATCGCTCGTAACTCCGGACTCTCTGCGTTTCGACTTCTCTCACTTCCAGAAAGTCACTCCGGAACAGCTCCGCGAAGTAGAACATCTGGTCAATGCCAAGATCCGCGAAAACGTTCCTTTGACCGAATACCGTAACCTGCCGATCGAAAAGGCCAGAGAACTGGGAGCTATCGCCCTGTTCGGTGAAAAATATGGTGACGAAGTACGCGTCGTACAGTTCGGATCTTCCATCGAATTCTGTGGAGGTACTCACGTATCGGCTACCGGAAAAATCGGTATGGTCAAGATCATTTCTGAAAGCTCTGTTGCAGCCGGCGTACGCCGTATCGAAGCTGTAACCGGTGCCAAGGTAGAAGAAATGTTCGACACCGTTCAGGATACTCTTTCTGATCTGAAAGCACTGTTCAACAATGCTCCCGACCTGAAGGCTGCCATCTCTAAGTATATTGACGAGAATGCAGGCCTGAAGAAGCAGGTAGAAGAATTCATGAAGGAAAAAGAAGCCAGCGTAAAGAACAAACTGATCGAAGGCGCAAAGGATATCAACGGAGTGAAAGTCATCAAGGCTGTGCTCCCGATGCCGGCAGACGCCGTGAAGAACATTGCCTTCCAGCTGAAAGGACAGTTCACTGAAAACCTGTTCGTAGTTATCGGAAGCGTATTCGACAACAAACCGCTGCTGACTGTAACCATGAGCGAAGATCAGGTGAAAGCCGGACTGAATGCAGGCCAGCTGGTACGCGAAGCAGCCAAACTGATTCAGGGTGGCGGTGGCGGTCAGCCTCACTTTGCAACTGCAGGTGGAAAGAATCCGGACGGTCTGAGTGCAGCCGTTGACAAAGTCATCGAACTGGCAGGATTCTAATCCTTTCCTCTGACAACATAAAAATCCTCACTGGACTTCCGTCCGGTGAGGATTTTCTTTTTCCCTTCTCTCCCCGTTCTGTGCTTCCCGCCAGCCGGACCGGCATGCCCGGAATAACAGAACTCAGCTGACGGCAAACATTCTGAACCTGCCGAAAAAAGCCTGAGACGTTTTGCCTAAAAGCCCGAAGCGTTTTCTCTCATTCGCCGAAACGTTTTTTTAAAAGCCCGAGGCCTTCTGCCGGCAGGGCTGAACTCCCCTGTACACTGTTTCCAGAATGTCTTTCCGATGCACCGGAGGCGACCGCACAATCAGGCTGCAACGACCGCTCGATACCTTCGCATTGACTGGTCAATGCAAAAAAATCGACCGCACGATCAGACTGCAACGACCGCATAATTCGGCTCCATCGAACGCACGATGTAAACAACTCATTTCCAAGGCCTGCCGGCAGACAATAAAAAAGCTGCCGCTGCTTTTCCTTATCCGTCCGGCGGACTCAGAAAAACAACGGCAGTATAATGATTAACAAATGGAATCAGTTTCCGTTACACTGTACGGGGAGATTCTGCCAGATTCAGCAGAACAGACTCCTGAGGTACATAGTCTCCCTGGAAGAAACGGCTCGCACGAAGCAGGTGACGCCAGATACTTACCAACTCCTGAGACTCCTGAAGAATGTTCAGATAAACCATGGAAGCTTTCAGGCTGGCATTGTCTGCTTCCTGCATGCGGTTCATCATCTGCTTGCGCAAAGAAGAAATGGAGTTCTTCAGTGCATCACCCTTAGCCAGGATATCGTCTGCCTCTTCGTAATTGTTGTTCTCGATAGCCGTACGGGTACGTTCCATCAGACGGCACAGTTCTTCACGGACAGGCAGGAATTCGGTTACACAATCCTTGGAGATCGGATTGAAGTTGTTGTCCACATGTTCCTTACAGGGCTCACAGATACGCTTCAAACAGTAAAGCATCTCTTCACAACTGTTGCTTCCCAAGTGGAACCAGGTATTCTTCTCGATGGCAATGGTAATAGGAATACGGCGCAGACCGAGCAGTTCCTTACGACGGCGCTTCTTCAGCATCTTCTTCTGATCGTCAGTCGCGTTCATTGCTTTACGCAGGCTCTTCAGATCTTCGTGGATAAATCCGTCGGTCACCTTCACGTAAGTATCTTCGCTGAAAGTAATGTAGCTGGTCAGAGTTTCCTTCACATGCTGGCGAAGCAAGGCCAGGATTTCGTTCTTGTCCTTCGATGCCATCATCCGTTTGAAGATATCATCCTGCTGTTCAGCCTTTTCTTTCTTGCTGTACTTGATGTTGCTGCGAACCAGAAGTACCACTGCTACCACGATAAAGATAAACATACCCACGAAGCTGGTATAGAACATGATGAAGGTAACCAGTGCACAGATTGTAAATGCTACGAAGGCTGTGATAAACCATCCGCCGATTACTGACAACATACCGGTGATACGATATACGGCACTTTCACGGCTCCAGGCACGGTCGGCAAGCGAAGTACCCATTGCTACGATAAAGGTAACATAAGTAGTGGAAAGCGGAAGTTTCATCGTCGTACCGATGATGATCAGCAAACCAGACAGTACCAGGTTAACGGCAGCACGGATAAGGTCGAAAGCAGCTCCGTTTTCAAGGATCACCTCGTCCTTATTGAAACGGCTGTCAATCCAGCGGCGCATTCCGGCAGGAATTACACGCTTCAGGAAATCATTGATATTGTTCGCACGGCGCACAATCGTACGGGCCAGTGCAGATGAACCGAACATTTCATCACCTTCTTCCTGACGGGCCAGATCGACTGAAGTCTTGATCACATTCTTGGCTTTCTTAGAAGTAGCCAGTGCGTAAACCATAACCAGTCCGGAAGCAAACAGGAAGATGGCAGGAGTCTTGGCTGAAGACATCAGCGATGTCATCATGAAGTCGTGGATGCTTACTCCGTTTGAATTGGCTACATAGTCTGTATAAGCAGAGAATCCGGCCAGAGGCACACCGATAAAGTTAACCAGGTCGTTTCCGGCAAAGGCAAGAGCCAGCGAGAATGTACCCAGCAATACAATAATCTTGAATACATTTACCCGGCACCAGTGCAGAATCTGCATCAGCAGCGTAAACGTGATGAAGCAGCCTGTAACAAGCAAGGTGGTATTTTCAGAAATCCATGCCAGTGATTCCGGAGTCATGAACGGCGCACTCTTCAATCCCTTGATCAGCATAAAGTAAGAAAGAGAAGTTACTGCAATACCGCCGAAGATACCGATGGTCCAGGAAAGATTCTTTTTATAATTAAAGCTGAAGATCAGACGGGATATATACTGTACAAAAGTACCTGCAATGAATGCAATCGCCACGGAAAGGAAAATACCCATGATCACTGACAGAGCCTTTTCCGTGTTCATCATGTCGCCCAGCGTGAGCAGACCTGTTTCATCGCCTACAATCTTCAGGATAGCCAGAATGAAAGTACCTCCCAACAGCTCGAAGACCATAGATACGGTGGTAGAAGTAGGAAGTCCCAGTGTGTTGAATACGTCCAGTAACACCACATCCGTCACCATAACGGCCAACAGGATACACATTATTTCATAAAAGCTGAAATTAACCGGCTGAAAGATACCATGACGGGCAATATCCATCATACCATTACTTAACACAGCTCCCGCAAACACACCGATCGCAGCTACAATTACAATTGTCTTGAAGTTAGCGACCTTTGCACCAACGGCCGAATTCATAAAATTCACGGCATCGTTACTGACACCCACCAGCAAGTCGAACACTGCCAGCATGAACAGGAATATCACAATTCCCAGGTAAATTGTTTCCATACGTTTGACTTGTAATAATATTTTTCTGCGTGCAAAATTATCCGGTTCATGTTATATTCAAATGTCATACATGTTACATTCCTGTTACAAAACGATCCCTTATTAAAAAAAATAAATTCATAGACACAGGAAGCTTTTTATCAGTTGAAAATTCGTAACTTTGTACCCAAATTTAAAATTTATAGCCATGTCAGAGTCAAAGAAAATCAAAACCGCCCTTATATCGGTCTATCACAAAGACGGACTGGATGCCATTATCAGTCGTCTGCACGAAGAAGGAGTACAGTTCCTCTCAACCGGAGGTACACGCCAGTTTATTGAAAGTCTGGGATATCCCTGCCAGGCAGTGGAAGATCTCACTTCTTATCCTAGCATCCTGGGAGGAAGAGTGAAGACCCTGCATCCTAAAATATTCGGTGGTATCCTTTGCCGTCGCGCACTGGAACAGGACCGCCAGCAGACCATTCAATATGGTATTCCTGAAATAGACCTGGTCATTGTAGATTTGTATCCGTTTGAAGACACCGTTGCTTCGGGTGCAGATACACAAGCTATCATTGAAAAAATCGATATAGGCGGTATTTCTCTGATACGTGCCGCTGCCAAAAACTTCAACGATGTAGTCATCGTTGCCAGCAAGCATCAGTACAAACCGCTGCTCGATATCCTGACACAGCGCGGAGCACAAACCACTCTGGACGAAAGAAGATGGTTTGCACGTCAGGCATTCGGCGTATCCAGCCACTATGATTCAGCCATCTGGCAATGGTTTGACGGAGGCGAAGGATCTGCATTCCGCTATGCCATGGACGAGGCTCATCCGTTGCGTTACGGAGAAAATCCTCACCAGAAAGCTAATTTCTACGGCCGCCTGGAAGATATGTTCGAACAGTTGAACGGAAAAGAAATTTCCTACAACAACCTGCTCGACATCGAAGCTGCACTGGATCTGATCGACGAATTCGACGCTCAGCCGACCTTCGCAATCATCAAACATAACAATCCGTGCGGGCTGGCTTCCCGTTCTACATTGCTTGATGCATGGAAAGACGCACTGGCAGGCGACCCGGTATCTGCATTCGGAGGCGTGCTTGCAACCAATCAGAAGATCGATCTCGCTACGGCAGAAGAAATCAACAAAATCTTCTTCGAAGTGATCGTTGCTCCTGACTACGACGTAGAAGCACTCGAAGTTCTCCGTCAGAAGAAGAACCGTATCATCCTGGCCCGCAAGAATGGAAAGACCAGCAACCTCAAGTTCCGTTCCATGCTGGGAGGCGTTCTCGCACAGGATAAAGATACACACACTGAAACCCGCGAAGATCTGAAGCAGGTAACAACTCTCGCTCCTACAGAACAGGAAGTGGAAGACCTGCTCTTTGCCAATAAGATCGTGAAGCACTGCAAGAGCAATGCCATCGTACTTGCTCGCGGAAAACAGCTGCTGGCTGCCGGAGTGGGACAGACCAGTCGTGTAGATGCACTGAAACATGCCATTGAAAAAGCTAAAGGATTCGGCTTCCAGCTGGAAGGAGCTGTCATGGCAAGTGATGCATTCTTCCCCTTCCCTGACTGCGTGGAAATAGCAGGAAACGAAGGTGTCAAAGCCGTTATTCAGCCGGGTGGTTCCATCAAGGACGAACTTTCTTTCCAATACTGCAATGAGCATGGAATAGCAATGGTTGTGACAGGCTTCAGACACTTCAAACATTAATCTTTAACGTAAAAAATGGGCTTATTCTCATTCACACAAGAAATAGCGATGGACCTTGGCACAGCCAATACCATCATTATCAGTAATGACAAGATCGTGGTAGACGAGCCTTCCGTCGTTGCGCTTGACCGGCGTACCGACAAAATGATCGCCGTGGGAGAACGTGCAAAGATGATGTACGAAAAAGAAAATCCCAATATCCGTACTGTCAGACCCCTTCGTGACGGGGTGATCGCCGACTTCAATGCCTGCGAACAGATGATGCGCGGTCTGATCAAGAAGGTAAATACCGGAAGACGCTTGTTCACACCTTCATTACGTATGGTCATCGGCGTTCCGTCGGGCTCTACTGAAGTAGAACTGCGTGCCGTACGTGACAGTGCAGAACACGCCGGAGGACGCGATGTATATCTGGTATTCGAACCGATGGCAGCAGCCATCGGTATCGGACTCGATGTGGAAGCACCGGAAGGAAACATGATCGTTGACATAGGTGGAGGTTCCACTGAAATCGCCGTTATCTCTCTGGGTGGTATTGTTTCCAACAACTCCATCCGCATTGCAGGCGATGATCTGACTGCCGATATTCAGGAATACATGAGCCGTCAGCACAATGTCAAAGTCAGCGAACGTATGGCAGAACGTATCAAGATCCATGTAGGCGCTGCACTGACAGACCTGGGCGACGATGCACCTGAAGATTATATCGTACGCGGTCCGAACCGCATCACAGCACTTCCGATGGAGGTTCCTGTATGCTATCAGGAAATTGCGCACTGTCTGGAGAAAAGTATTGCCAAGATTGAAACAGCAATTCTTAGCGCTCTTGAGAACACTCCGCCTGAACTGTATGCCGATATCGTCAATAATGGTATCTATCTGGCAGGCGGTGGAGCTTTGCTACGCGGACTGGACAAACGTCTCACTGACAAGATCAACATTCCGTTCCATGTGGCAGAAGATCCCCTGCTCAGCGTAGCAAAAGGAACAGGCATCGCCCTCAAAAACGTGGATCGTTTCTCGTTCTTGATGCGATGAGGCATTTGATTGACTTTCTCCTCCGCCATGATCACTGGCTGCTCTTCGTACTGTTGGAAATATTCAGCATCACGCTACTGTTCCGCTTTAACAGTTACCAGGGCAGCGTGTTCTTTACATGCGCCAACGGAGCTGCCGGATTCGTACACAAGACGGCTGAACAGGTAAGCCAGTATTTTGGTCTGACGGAGGTGAACAGACAACTGACGAACCGCAATATTGCTTTGGAGCTGCAGGTGGAACAGCTTTCACGTGCACTGGAACGCTTCAACAAAGATACAACTCAGATAGCGTCCTTACGCGAGGACGCTCTTCTCGGTTGTCAGTTGATTGATGCTCAAGTTGTAAACAACAGCCTGACACAGGCCGACAACTACATCACGATTGATAAGGGAAGAGCAGATGGAATACGTCCTGAAATGGGAGTTATATCCGGCTATGGAGTAGTCGGCATCGTTTATCTGGCAGGCGAGCATTATTCGGTTGTGTTGCCTGTACTTAACTCTAAAAGCAGTATAAGCTGTAAAATCAGACGCACCTCCTATTTCGGTTTTCTGAAATGGGACGGAGGATCTTCGCGTTATGCACTCGTAAAGGACATGCCCCGGCACTCCGAGTTTTCACTGGGTGATACGATCGTTACCAGCGGACACAGTGCCGTATTCCCGGCAGGTATTCCGGTAGGAACCGTTGATGACATGACAGACAGCCACGACGGATTGTCTTATCTGTTACGCGTCAAACTCTTTACAGACTTTGCCCGCCTGAACGATGTATGTGTCATCGTACCGGCAGACAACGGAGAACAAACCGCATTGGAGGATTCGATCCTTATGAACAATCTTTAAACCGGGAAAGAAAAGTCTTTCCCGATTGACAAAAAACAAAGAAGATGGCTCGCATATTATGGTTTGCAGGATTAATCCTGTTACAGGTATTGGTACTGAACTATGTACATATCCATCAGTTTGCCAAACCGCTGCTATATGTATATTTCATTCTGAAACTAGACTCGAATACCGGACGTAATCAGACCATGCTCTGGTCGTTCGCACTGGGCCTCTGTATCGATATACTCAGCAACACGCCTGGACTGAACGCTACAGCCTCGGTGTTACTGGCTTTCTTCCGGCAGCCTCTTCTGCAAGCTCAAACAACCCGCGACGCAACCGGTGATTTTGAGCCGGGTATCCGGACCATGGGATTCTCTCCTTTCTTACGCTACCTGCTTGTTGCCGTCCTTTTGCATGCCACCGTACTGAATCTGACAGACTACTTTTCATTCCATCGTATAGGCATGATCCTGCTGAAGTCCATCAGTGACACGCTGGCAACCATTGTATGTATCCTGTGCATAGAAGCTATAAGGAGGAAACACTAGTGGAACGGAATTACGATCTCGAAAAACGAAAATATGCAATTGGCGGCGCAGTAATCTTTATTGTGCTCATCTTCCTTATACGCCTGCTCTCCCTGCAAATCATGAGCGAAGACTATAAGAAGAATGCTGACAGTAATGCGTTCCTGAAAAAGATACAATATCCAAGCCGGGGAGTCATCTACGACCGCAACGGAAAGTTACTGGTTTATAACCAGCCGGCATACGACATCACAGTCATCATGAAAGAGATCACGTCTCTGGATACTGCCGATCTCTGCCGCACACTCAAGATCACACCGGAATTCCTGCGCAAGCGATTCAAGGATCTCAAGGACCGCCGGTTAAACCCCGGTTACTCGCCTTACACCAACCAGGTCCTGCTCACCCAGCTCTCGGCTGAAGACTGTGGTATCTTCCAGGAAAAGCTTTTCAAGTTTCCCGGATTCTACATCCAGCGGCGTACCATCCGGCAATATAACTATGATGCCGGTGCACATATCCTGGGAGATATCGGCGAAGTGTCCAAGACGGAGATGGAAGATGATGAATATTACATCCCCGGCGACTTCATAGGAAAACTGGGAGTAGAAAGATCCTACGAAAAACAATTGCGCGGTGAGAAAGGTATTGAAGTACTGCTGCGGGATGCACGGGGAAGAATTCAGGGCAATTACATGGACGGAAAATTCGACAAAGCCCCGGTAGCAGGTAAGAATCTTACACTGAGCCTTGACATTGAATTACAAAAACTGGGAGAACGTCTGCTGGAAGGAAAGATCGGAAGTATTGTTGCCATCGAGCCTTCTACGGGTGAAGTCTTATGCCTGGTCTCCTCTCCTTCCTACGACCCGCGTCTGATGGTCGGCCGAAACAGAGGAAAAAACCATTTGCAGCTGGCCCGGGATCCGTGGAAACCTTTGCTCAACCGTGCAATCATGGGAGCTTATCCGCCGGGATCTACATTCAAGACTTCTCAGGCACTGACATTTTTGCAAGAAGGAATCATTACCCCTTCCACCCCTTATACCTGTAACGGAGGATTTAACTACCGCGGCTTGCATGTCGGCTGTCATGCGCACGGATCTCCGCTTCCGCTGCTTCCTGCCATCGCCACTTCCTGCAATGCTTATTTCTGCTGGGGGCTTTATCACATGATCGGCGCACGTAAGAAATACGGCTCCGTGCAGAATGCCATGAATACGTGGAGAGACTATATGGTTTCAATGGGCTTCGGATATCCGCTCGGCATTGACTTGCCGGGAGAAAAACGAGGCATGATTCCCAATGCCAAATATTACGACAAGGCCTATCGGGGATCATGGAACGGACTGACAATCATCTCAATTTCAATCGGGCAGGGAGAGGTAACACTGACTCCTCTGCAGATCGCCAACCTGGGAGCGACCATTGCCAACCGCGGATATTACATCACACCCCATGTGGTAAAAAGCATTGAAAACGATGCAATAGATACATTATATACACAAAAGAAATATACCAAAGTAGACCGGATCCACTATGAAGAGGTGGTAGAAGGTATGCGAATGGCCGTGACAGGCGGAACCTGCCGGATGGCCAATCTTCCGGACATCGAGGTATGCGGAAAGACAGGAACAGCCCAGAACCGTGGAAAGGACCACTCGGCCTTCATGGGATTTGCACCGATGAACAACCCCAAGATTGCAATTGCCGTCTATGTGGAAAACGGAGGATTCGGAGCTGTATACGGCGTACCTATCGGCCGGCTCATGATCGAACAATACCTGAAAGGAGAACTTACGCCGCAAGATGAAGAGCTGGCAACCGATATTCAAAACCGAAGAATAGATTATGGCATACACGAAAGATAGTTTATGGAAAACGGTAGACTGGTGGACAATCCTGCTCTACCTCATCTTAATTACCTGCGGATGGTTCAGCGTGTGCGGAGCAAGCTATGATTATGGTGAACCGAACTTCCTGGACTTTACAACCCGCGCCGGTAAGCAATTGATGTGGATCGGCTGTTCACTCGGACTGGGTTTCGTCTTGCTGATGCTTGAGCACCGGCTCTATGACACGTATGCCTACCTCATCTACGGAATTCTTCTCCTGTTGCTTTTTGGAACGATTTTCAATCCTCACGAGATCAAGGGATCACGATCCTGGATCGTTTTAGGGCCGGTAAGCCTGCAGCCTGCAGAATTCGCAAAGTTTGCTACGGCGCTGGCACTGGCAAAATTTATGGGAGAATACACTTTTTCCATTCACAAGATGCGTCACGCACTGATTGCCTTGGGCATCATCCTGCTGCCAATGATCCTGATTATCCTGCAGCGGGAAACCGGATCTGCCCTGGTTTATCTGTCATTCTTCCTTGTGCTCTACCGCGAAGGTATGCCCGGATCCATTCTTCTGGCGGGAATATGTGCCGTAGTCTACTTTATCGTAGGCATCCGGTTTGGAGAAGTTCCCATGCCCGATGAAATGACTTCATGGGGAGAATTTTCCGTATTCGGACTGATCATCCTGCTTTCGGGTATTCTGGTTTCATCCTATTGCAAACAACCGCGCGTCGTACAATATATCCTGCTGATAGGCGGAGGTGCAACCCTGCTGGGGATTCTGTTCTCCTGCTATGTCATCCCCTTTGATGTGGCTTATCTGCAATACGGACTGTGTGTGGCACTTGTAGTCTGGCTCATCCTGCTTTACCTGCGTGAGCGCATGTCCAATTACTTCTACATAGCCTTGTTTGTCATTGGCTCTGCAGTCTTCTTCTTCTCAACGGATTATGTGTTCAACCGCATTCTGGAACCTCATCAGAAGATACGAATTGAGGTGTTGCTGGGCATGGAAGATGATCCGACCGGTGCGGGATATAACGTAAACCAGAGTAAGATTGCCATCGGGTCAGGAGGACTTCTGGGAAAAGGATTTCTCAACGGAACGCAGACCAAACTGAAATATGTACCGGAACAGGATACCGACTTCATCTTCTGTACCGTAGGCGAAGAACAAGGTTTTCTGGGTTCGGCAGCCGTACTGCTCCTTTTCACTGCCTTGATCCTGCGCATCATTCACCTGGCCGAGCGCCAGACTTCCCGCTTCGGACGAGTCTACGGCTATTGCGTAATGAGTATTTTCTTCTTCCATCTGTTCATCAACATCGGAATGGTGTTGGGACTCACTCCTGTGATCGGTATTCCCCTTCCCTTCTTCAGTTACGGAGGATCTTCGCTGTGGGGATTTACGATCCTGCTGTTTGTCTTTCTCCGGATTGATGCCGGACGGGAGCGATAGAAAAACGAAGCCCCACGTCAGAAATACCGCGAAGAGCAGTATCTTTCATCAGATGCACCAGCCGTAAGGTACGGGGCTTGTCAGATACAGAATCAACCAGACAAACTGCAACAGCCGGCCATTCACTTTGATACAGGCTTCCGGAAATGCCGTCGTGCAGCCACCGTCCGTATTGGTCGGCCAAATAAAGATGCAGGGTATCTGCCCGAAATGCACAACTGTCCGCCTGCAGATTGCTGCCACGCCCGGAAGATACGGCATCTTCCGGAATGACTCCCTGACCGGAAAGAAGAGCCAGCCAGATATCCCGGTAAGCATATTCGGATGTATTTCTCAACCCGATTTCCACAAAGTATCGTCCTGGCGAAAGAGAAGCCGGAATTTCATAGACAAGCGTATCCTGCCTTCCCCATCCGGATGCAGCCACCGACTGATAAACATGGTAAGCCGTATCCGAACGGCAGGATCCTAGCAAGATGAGCATTCCTGTACTAAACAAGAATGCCCACCACTTAAACCGGATATCAAGCCTGTACATCTGGAAGATTCCTGGAAGTTTCATGATCCCGACGAACTTCAGGCGACGGTTGTTCCGGAACCGGTTTCCCGGGGGTCACTTCATTTGACTGACGGCGAGGTTCTCCCGAAGGCCGGTTTCCCTGTCCGTTTCTCCGTGGTCCGCGAGGCTGGCGGGGCGGACGTGATGCCGCTTCCGGCTGCGCACCGTTCACGGAAGTATTTTCTCCCTTACTCTGCTGTGCAGCACCTTCCTCTTCACGCACTTTGGCGGGACGCGGACGATTACCTTTCTCCCGTCGCGGCTTACCTTCCCCGTTCCGGGAAGCACGTGGCCGTGAAGCAACCGCTTTGGCTGATGCAGATGAATCGCCTGCGGCCTGTTCCTGAGGCTCTACTGCAACAGGAGCTGACGGATCATTCACCGGCATTGTCTGGCGGGGATTCCGTCCGGCAACATCTTCTGCGGGTGAAATTCCTCCATTCTTGCCTTTCTTTTTCCGCTTCTTCGAAGACTTGCTGCGGTCAAAACGAGTCAGACTTTCTTGTTCAAGCAAGTCACTTCCCTGTTTACGGCGAGCTGCTTCATCGGCTGATTCTTCCAACTTATCGGGCTTCTCCCCTCTACGGTTCATAGCGATAATTTCGAAAGCCCGACGTGCAGAAATCGTTGTTTCATTAGCCAGGAAGTTCTTGTCGGTGCTATATGTAATCATTCCTTTCAGGATGTCAGCCTTGAAATAATAGAACTGGGCGTCACTGGTTTCCAGAATAATCTCACGACTGGGCAGACGCTTCTGGCATTCCACATAGGCATCTACTTCGTAATTGAGACAACATTTCAACTTGGCACACTGGCCGGCAAGTTTCTGAGGATTAAGAGAAATATCCTGAAAACGGGCTGCACTGGTCGATACAGAAACAAAGCTTGTCATCCAGGTGGCACAACACAGCTCCCGTCCGCACGGACCGATTCCACCGATACGTCCGGCCTCCTGACGGGCACCGATCTGCTTCATTTCGATTCTCACACGGAAAGCCTCAGCCAAAACCTTGATCAGCTGACGGAAATCCACGCGTTCATCAGCGATATAATAAAAGATGGCCTTGTTGCCGTCACCCTGATATTCCACATCGCCAATCTTCATCTGCAAGCCCAGATCCTCGGCAATCTTGCGGGAACGGATCATCGTGTCATGCTCACGTTTCTTGGCTTCTTCATATTTCTCCAGGTCTACGGGCTTTGCCTTCCGGTACACCCGGCGGATTTCCGCATCGGGCTTCTGGCCGCCTTTCCGCATACGGAGAGCTACCAGACGTCCGGTCAGCGTAACCGTTCCGATATCATGTCCCGGACTCGCCTCGACAGCTACAATATCTCCTTTCTCCAGATGCAGGCGATTGGAGTTGCGATAATATCCCTTTCGGGTATTCTTAAACTGGACTTCGACCATTTCCTGTTCGTCGGAATTACCCGGAATATCGGCCAGCCAGTCATAGGTATTCAGCTTGTTGTCCTGACGGCCGCAACCCCGGCAACACAACGAACCGCTACCATTCTTTAATAGATATTTACTCATTGTTCTTATCGTTTTTGGAAAGCTTCTTTCAGGTTAACTCCGGTTTTCAGGTCCATGCTGCCCATTGAGTTTCCGGATGTCCGAAAGAGCGCCTTTAAAGATAAAGGTTTATTTTGAATTATCCGCAATTCGTTAACAATTATAAAATAAAAACTGTCCGAGGGTCAGCGGATCAACAACACGATCATACGCAAGGCAACATCAAAGAATACCATCTTTGAGTTCACATTCTGCCCGACATGCAACTGGGCCTCTTCCAGCAATTCCATGACAGGCATCACGTTCTTCTCATTGATATAGGGAGAAAAACGGGTTGCAAACTGACGTTCATCAGGGCTTAAATAACTCAGGTCGGAAGCATGGAAATTAAACATGAAGTTTTCACGAATCATGCGCTGGCAATAGACCAGCAGCCCTTTCTGTCTTTCCCTTCCCAACGAAGAAACCTGTTCGCTCCAAGCTTTCAACTGCCGGATATCACGCTTGTAAGCCAGACGCATCAGCGATACGAAGCTTTCGAAATACATGCGTTGTTCGTCGCCAAGACTGATATTCTCCATAGCCTTGGTCAGACTTCCTTCCGAACGGTGAGCGATATCGGCTGCATCTTCCGGGTGAAGCATAAACTTCCGCTCCAGCCAGTCGGCCAATGGTTTTTCCTCCAGCGGCGGCAGGGATATGCGCTGTGTACGGCTCACAATGGTAGACAACAAGAGGTCGGGTTCCTCGCTGACCAGCAGGAACAATGTCCGCTGCGGCGGTTCTTCCAACAGTTTCAAAAGCTTGTTGGCACACTCCGCATTCATTTTCTCCGGAAGCCAGATAATCATGACCTTCCATCCTCCCCGACTGGATTTCAGCGAAAGCTTGCGCTGAATCTCATCGCTTTCACGCACATAAATCTGCGGCTGAAGATTGTCAGAGCCCAGCACGCGCATCCATTCGTCAGGCGTCAGATACGCATTCTTCATGAGGGCTTCCCTCCACTGCGGCAGGAAGTCATCGCACACAGAATCACGTCCGGCCTTCTTCTTCACGATGGGAAATACGAAATGAACGTCAGGATGCACCAGCCGGTTCATCTGTATGCAGGAAGGACAAGTGCCGCAGGCTTCTATCTCATCCGGATGTTCACAACAAAGATAGCGGGCCAAAGCCAAAGCCATAGGCAGTTTTCCGCATCCGGAGGGACCGGTGAACAACAAGGCATGCGGAGTCCGGCCGTTGCGCACGTTCTCCCGCAACCGCTCCTTAACCGAATCCTGACCTATAATATCACTAAATCCAAACACGTTTATCGATCGCTAAAACTGGTTTCTATCCCTTTTATCATCAGAAAATGGCTTTTGCCACGTCTCTGACAACATCTACTGCTCCCACCGTATAGAAATGGAGACTCGGCACTCCGCCCGCCATCAGTTCACGACACTGGTGAATACACCATTCGGTTCCCAAGGCACGTGCTTCCTCATCAGTCTTGCACTTCAAGGCTTCACGGGCCAGTTCATCTGGCAAATCCACCTTAAAGGTCTTCGGAACCATGGTCAGCTGGCTCAGCTTGCTGAACGGCTTGATGCCCGGAATGATGGGAACTGTAATTCCTGCCTCCCGAGCCCGCTTGACAAAGCTGAAATAGCGGTTGTTGTCATAAAACAGCTGGGTTACCGCATAGTCGGCTCCTGTCTCAACCTTCCGCTTGAGCCATAACAGATCCTGTTCTGCATTCGGCGACTCTTCATGCTTTTCCGGATAGCAGGCCACTCCGTAACTGAAAGGAGTGTGCGGCGCACGGATAGGAGAACCGTCGACAAAGATTCCCCGGTTGAAGTCGTTGATCTGTTCCTCCAGTTCAATGGCATGGGCATTGCCGCCCGGTTCCGGCACGAAAGCCGATTCGTGACGAGCCTTGTCTCCCCGGAGCACCAATACATCTGTAATACCCAGGAACTGCAGGTCAAGCAGAACATATTCCGTATCTTCCCGCGTAAAGCCGCTGCACAGCATGTGAGGCACCACGGTAATGCCGTAACGCTGCAGGATGGCTGCTGCCACGGCTACCGTTCCCGGACGGCGGCGCAAACGCTGGCGTTTGTAAAGTCCGTCACCCAGTTCCTGATACACATATTCACTGCGGTGAGTCGTAATGTTGATATATTTGGGATCAAATTCTTTCAGTTTATCAATATCTCCATAAAGACGCTCAATACCTGTCCCCTTCAACGGAGGAAGGAGTTCAAAAGAGAAAGCGGTCTTCTCTGAAGAAGTAATCAAATCTATCACTCTCATTCTTCGTTGTATTAATCATTGTTTCGGGCAAAGATAATATAAAAAACTGAAAAACGACCGCACGATGCCCAGGAATTGACCGCACGATGCCCCGTCGTCGAGTAGTACGATGCGACCTCATCGTGCGGTCGATTGGGCTGAATTATGCGGTCGATTCCGGCCCATCGAAAGGTCGTTTCAGAAGCATCGTACAGGCAGCAAAAAAGACTGCCCCGGAATCTGATCCGGAACAGTCTTTCCCATCTTATCTCTTCAGAGGCTTTATTTCATCTTATATACCAGTGTACCTCCCTTCATGATGTCTTCATGAGTGATGTAGTTCTTGGTATAAGGTTCTCCGTTCAGCGTAATGCTTTCCACATACTTGTGTTCCTTGGACAAACCTTCAGCCAAAACGGTGAAAGTCTTTCCATCCTGCAGGTGAAGCACAAACTTAGGCATTTGCGGTGCACCGAATACATATTCTCCGCTTACCGGATTCACAGGATAGAATCCCATGGCCGAGAACATATACCAGGCAGACATCTGTCCGCAGTCATCGTTTCCGCAAAGTCCGTCCGGAGCAGGACGATACTGGGTGTCGAAGATCTGACGGATCAGTTCCTGAGTACGTTCCGGTTTGCCGGCCAAAGTATACAGATAAGTCACGTGGTGACTCGGTTCGTTACCGTGAGCGTAATTACCGATCAGACCGGTTACATCAGCCAGCTGGGTTCTAAGTTCAATTGTAAACAGCGAATCCAACTTGTTCGTGAAGGCTTCTTCTCCGCCCAGCAGAGCAATCAGTCCCGGAACATCGTGCTGGACATGCCAGGTGTACTGCCATGCATTACCTTCTGTATAGTCGCCACCGTTGCTCTCTGCATGTGCAGCCTGAGTAGGATCGAACGGACTCTTCCAGGTGCCGTCTGATTTACGCGGACGCATAAATTTCGTCGTCGGATCAAACAGGTTCTTATAGAAGTCTGCCCGTTTGCTGAAATAGGCAAAGCATCTTCCGTCTTACCCATACGGCGGGCCATATCGGCAGCAGCATAGTCGTCATAAACACTTTCCAGTGTAGATGAAACAGATTCAGCAGCAGTAAGGTCGGTCGGGAAATAGCCATATTTCATATAGTCTTCCCAGTTGGACTTCAGCTTGTGCGAAACTGTCTGGGTCTGTTTGATTGCCTGGAAAGCACGTTCTGCATCGAATCCCTTGAAACCTTTTGCGTATGCCTCAGCTACCACAGAAACTCCATGGTTGGCAATCATACAATAGTTTTCCTTACCCCAGAGTCCCCAGATAGGAAGAAATCCCTGCACTTCTGCCTGATCAATCAGAGAATTGACAAATCCGTCCACACGTTCAGGTACAATCATAGTATAGAACGGGTGTGCCGCACGGTATGTATCCCAAAGTGAGAAAGTAGAATAGAACTTGCCTCCGGTAGCAGTCACGATGGAATCTGCGGCGTTCCGGTATTTGCCGTCCACATCCGAAATTTCATTCGGCTGGATCAGGGCATGATAGAAACAGGTATAGAAATTGGTCATCTCATCCGGAGTTCCTTCCATTTCGATTCGGCTCAGATAACTGTTCCATTCGTCTTTAGCCTGCTTGCGGGTTCCTTCAAAGTCCCATCCGGGCTGTTCGGCAACCATATTAGCTTTGGCACCTTCCACACCGGTCGTAGACATGGCGATCTTCATCAGCACCTCTTCGCCGGGCTGCAGATCAAAGGTAGCCACGATTCTCCGTCCTTTTTCCGTTTCTCCCATCGGAAGATCAACAGTACTGATCACCGGACGGTTGAACTGGAGAGTAAAGAAGTAATCCTGATCCACCCATACGCTGTTGCGTACATGTCCGCTCAGGGTACTGTCGTTTTCCCATTTCACGTCGCAGGCCTTTACCTGGGAATGATACTGTTTCTCATTCCAGGCCGGACCATGCTGCAGGTCGATCAGTACGGAAGCCGAGTCAGCCTTGTTGTAAGTGTAACGGTGCAAAGCTGTATGCAGGGTAGCAGTCAGTTCCGCCTTTACACCCGGTTCGTCGAGCGTAACGGTATAATAACCAGGAGTCGCACTTTCGCTATTCTTCTGGAAAGAGCTGCGATAGCCGTCCCATGCCCGATGACGGTTTCCGGTGACCGGCATGACCAGAATATCTCCCAGGTCCATGCATCCGGTTCCGTTCAGATGTGTCTGGGTGAATCCCCAGATAACAGAATCCTCATAGACATATTCAGAACAGTATCTCCATCCCACGGCTCCCGTTACAGGACTGGTCTGTATCATACCGAAAGGACGGCAGGCACCGGGGAAAGTATGTCCGTTATCGGCTGCTCCGATAAAGGTATTGACATATTGTGTATAGTCTGTGGCGGCTGTTTCCTGCTGAGGGGCAGAACAGCTGAAGAGTGCGCTGCCGGCAGCCAGTGTACAGAAGAGTAATGTTGTCTTTTTCATGGAATCAGGAATTTATACGTAAGTTTCCAGGAATTTATACGTAAGTTTCCAGGAATTTGACATTTCCTTGCGGTATAACTTCCAGTGACTGGGTTGTAGCAGGGAAAAGAACAGATTCTCCTGCCTGCATAGTCAGTGTGTTTCCTTCGTTATCAGTAACAGTGCATGAGCCTTCCATGCAAATGTAGATGACAAACGAATCCAGTTCACTGTAATCCATGCTCATATTTTCTGTCAGGTCATAGACAGAAGTTGTAAAGTGATTGCATGAAACAAGTTCTACCGGTTCGTTCTTTTTCGGTGTATAATGTGTACGATAGTCAGCCTCTACTGTATAATCGATGGCGTCTTTTGACAGTTCCGTATGCAGTTCACGGGTATTTCCGTTTTTATCTTTACGGTTGAAATCATAAATACGGTAAGTCACATTCGATGTTTCCTGAATTTCAGCAATAAAACATCCGGCTCCGATGCTGTGGATACGTCCTGCAGGCAAGAAGAATACATCGCCGGGCTGTACTGCATAATCAGCCAGAGCATCACAAATCGTATTGTCAGCAATCATGGCTGCATATTCATCAGGAGTAATCTGTTTCTTCAGACCGGAACGCAAGTGTGCCTTGCCTCCGTTGTTACCGATTACATACCACATTTCTGTCTTTCCCAGTGAGTTGTGACGCACTTTGGCCAGTTCATCGTCCGGATGTACCTGAATGGAAAGGTCGTCGCAGGCATCGATGAATTTGATCAGCAAAGGGAAATTGTCACCAAAGCGCTGGTAATTGCTTTCGCCCACCAGAGCACCTTTATATTCTTTGACCAGCTCGCTCAGGTTCTTGCCAGCATCAGCTCCATTGGCTACGACTGATTCATCACCGGGCACATTGGAAATTTCCCAGCTTTCACCAACCTGTGACTGTGTTGCATTCAATTGTTTGAACGGAATGATTTTTTCTCCTCCCCAAATGGTGGATTTCAGAATAGGATTGAATTTAAATGGATACATAATCAATATTTTTAAGGTATTTATATTCATACGTGTGAACTGTCATTCTGCTGACTGAGTGCATTCAGCAAGACTGTTCCCGTTTGCAAATGTAGTAAAAATCGTCTGATTATTTGTCCGTCTGTGAAAAGTTTCTCTGATTACCAGCCATCATAAAAGAACAGGCGGCCGCCTTGTTTACTTTGCGGTCGCCTGTCTGAAAAATATCAACAGTCGTTCCAGATTAGTTTTTCCCGTTTACAGAGTCCATCCTGCAGTCCAGTTATCATCGGCCTGTACAGCTCCCTTGTAATTGGTTGCTGTGAAGAATTCATCGGTAGAAAGATCTTTTCCTCCTTCTTCAGTTCCGACATACAGATCGCTGAGGTTCGCTGTGTGCTGAGTAGCATTTCCGTTTCCGGCAGCAAACAGATCGTTGGTATAGATGTTTTCTTTGGAATTCAGCAAGTCACTGATCACTACATATTCCAGTTTGGAAGTCCCGTCTTTCAACGCGTTTTCTGTTTCAACAGTTTCTACGGTCAGCGGCTGGCCTTTACCGGTAATGATGGCGTTGTACAGTTCTACCTGTGTTCCGGCACGCAGACGCACACCCTGTTTGCTTCCGCCGTTGCCGACCAGTGTAGCGTTGGCGATGACCGGATGAGCCACCGGAGTTGCCCCGAAGTTATTACCGTTGTTGTCGCATTCCATCAGGCAGTCGCAGTCATAACCCAAAGTTTCTGCATTTTCCTGATAGGCAACAAGGAATTGTGCCTTTCCGTTCCATCCTTCTGTCCAGTCGAATGAATCATCGCTGCAATTGGTCGCTACCATGTATTTTACATTGACAGATCCTCCGAAGAATTCAAATCCGTCGTCTGATCCCATGTAAGCCTGTAGGTGTTCAACCGTTGTTCCGTTTCCGACACCGTAGAAAGAAACACCGTTTGCTTCATGTTCTTCATCGAAAGCATATCCGGTATATTCCAGACGGATGTATTTCAGTACACCTGAATTGTCAGCATCATCATTGCCACCATAACTTGCATTTCCGATTTCAGAGCTGCCTGTTCCATTGTTGGTGTGAGCATATCCGCAGATATGAAGACCGCCCCATGCTCCTGCTTCCTTCTTTTCGGAAGTCATGACGATAGGAGCATCGGCTGTTCCTTCGGCATTGATCTTGGCTCCCTGCTCTACAAGAATGTAGTCTACGATATCATCATGTTTGGCAATGATCGTAACTCCCGGTTCAATTGTTAAGGTTGCTCCGGCCTTCACCGTATATTCACCGGTCAGATAATAAGTCTGTCCTTCGGCAAGTGTCTTGTCAGCTGTAACCTCACCTTGCAATACTTCCGGTTCTGTTTCTGCTGCACTTCCGCTCTGCTTTGTCCATCCTGCAGTCCAGTCGTTTCCTTCTTCAACGGCTCCCTGGAAATCAGTCTGGCTAAAGAAACTGTCAGCTGAAAGATCTTTTCCTCCATTTACAGTTCCGACATAGTAGTTGTTCAGGATCGGATTGGTGTTAGTCGTATTGTTACCAGTTGCAACAAACTGTTCGTTGGTATAAATGTTTTCTTTGCTGTCCAGTGTTCCGCTGATTGTTACATATTCCAATTTAGAGGTACCATTTTTCAACGCATTCTCTGTTTCAGCAGTTTCTACGGTCAGCGGCTGGCCTTTGCCTTTGATGATGGCATTATACAACTCTACCTGTGTTCCTGCACGCAGACGTACACCCTGTTTACTTCCGCCGTTACCGACCAGTGTAACATTAGCCAAAATCGGATGAGCTACGGGAGTTGCTCCGAAGTTGCTTCCGTTGTTGTCGCATTCCATCAGGCAGTCACAGTCATAACCTAATTCTTCTGCATTAGCCTGGTATGCAATGAGGTACTGGCCCTTTCCGTTCCATCCTTCTGTCCAGTCGAATGAGTCATCACTACAGTCGGTTGCTACCATGTATTTTACATTGACAGATCCTCCGAAGAATTCAAATCCGTCGTCTGATCCCATGTAAGCCTGCAGGTGTTCAACCGTTGTTCCGTTTCCGACACCGTAGAAAGAAACACCGTTTGCTTCATGTTCTTCATCGAAAGCGTATCCGGTATATTCCAGACGGATGTATTTCAGTACACCTGAATTGTCAGCATCATCATTGCCACCATAACTTGCATTTCCGATTTCAGAGCTGCCTGTTCCATTGTTGGTGTGAGCATATCCGCAGATATGAAGACCGCCCCATGCTCCTGCCTCCTTCTTTTCGGAAGTCATGACGATAGGAGCATCGGCTGTTCCTTCGGCATTGATCTTGGCTCCCTGCTCTACAAGGATATAGTCAACAACATCATCGTTTTTAGCAATAATAGTAACTCCTTTGGGAATAGTCAGCGTTGCTCCTGCCTTTACGTGAATACCTCCATTAAGAGTATATGTTTTTCCTTCCTCCAGCGTCAGATCTGATTCAATATTCTTGTCAAGTGTATAGACGCTGTCTTCGTTACCATTTCCGTCACCACCATTTTCATTAGGGGTATCGTCACTACATGCGGTTGTAAAGAGGGTCATACTTGCAACCAAAGCCATTGTTGCAAATTTCCAGTTCTTTTTCATACACAATCTTTTTTTGTTAGTAAGAGTTATTTTTTGAATGATTGATTACAATGTATAGGTTATGCCTATTTCGAAGCTGCTTCCGCGTTTGAAGCGTTCCACTTCTACCTTTTCTCCTGTTGAGGGAACTTCCTGCTTGAAGATAACCGGCTGATTCAGCAAATCATTTACCTGCAACTTGACAGCTACCTTATCGCTGAACTTAAAGCTTCCGGCAAAGTTCAAAGTGTGAACAGGCTGCTGCTTGACGTCTCCTAATCCGGAGATTCCAACAGACTGAATGCGCGGTCCCTGCAGATTGTACACCAGTGCGGCACTGAGCTGACGGGTTTCTCCGAAGCGTGGACTATAAGTCAAGTCTGCATTAACCAGATAGGGAGATGCACCTTGAAGGGCACGTTCGGTATTGGTATAGGCACCTCCCTCAGGCAGTTTCACGTCCGTGTACATGAATGAAGCATTCGCTCCCAGACGTAATTCCTGTGCCAATGTCTTTCGGAACTCCACTTCCAGTCCGGTTGCCATTCCATTATTGGCATTCTTGAATGAATGGATGGTTGCGCCTCCGGAAAGTTGCTGAATCTGCTCGATAGGATTTTCCAGATGTTTATAGTAAGCAGTGGCAGAGAACATATCTCCGTTGTCTTCAAAGAATTCGTAGCGTAAATCTACGTTATAGTTATATCCGTTCTGCAATTCAGCATTACCTCGGATCTGAGCTGATCCGTAAGATTCCTGATAAAGGAACGGTGCCATTTCAATGAACGAAGGACGGGTTACCGTACGTGAGAAAGAAAGTCTCAGATTATTTTTCTTATTGAACTGATAACGTAAGTTCATAGCAGGAAAGAGATCGTCACTGTTCAATTCCCGACGTTGCTGCATTCCGCCGTCTTCTGCATAATTGACCCATTGGCGGCTGCTCTCATAACGTACACCCACATTTACCAGCAGGGCATCAACCGGATAGATATCAGCCAGAATATATCCGGCATAAATCTTGGTTCCGGCAGCATAACTGTCTTTGGGCTGCTGTGAGCGGTTGATAACTACTTGTCCGTTATTGATACTTTCCTGATTCAGGTACCCGGAAGGAGTATAAATATCTTCAATGCTTCCGATGGTTGGATTCAGTTTGTTCAAATTGTAATAGAAGCGTGTGGAGAAATAGTCACGGCTCTTATCCTTGTAGGTAAATCCTGCCTGAAGTTTGTTCTGAGTTCCAAATTTATATTCTCCCATTAAGTTTCCTACCCATTCTTTTTCATCCAGCGTACCGAAGTAACGCATGGTTTCCTGCCGGTTCAGTTTGAAAAGATTCAGTTCACTTCCTTCTCTGATGAACATAATCTGCCGGCGGTCAGGCTCATCACTGCTGGTCTGACTGTATGAACCGCCCCACTGCAGATTCCACTTTTCTCCGAAGAAATGCTTTCCGCTTAACTGGTGGTTCTGCAAGCTATAGATATGAGTCACACTGTTACTGCCAATCAGGTTATGATCTTCGTAGTCATATCCTTCCCGATACATATAAGTATCAATGGCATTACGCGCATAGAAGAATGTATAACTCAATTGGTCACGTGTACGGAAACTGTATCCAAGACTTCCCAGACCTGCGATCTTCAGAGTATTCGCATAACTGTCATAGTTGAAGTCATTCAGTGTTGTACCGGTTGCCTCCAAAGTGCGGACACTGGCATCCATCATGATCTGCTGCTCATTGCTGAGTCCCAAAGATGCAAGCAGACTGAGCCGCTGATTACCTCCCAGATCAAAATTCTTTCCAATACCGATGTTTCCTCCAAATTCCGGAAGAGCATTCTTTTTGGAAACATCGAAACTGGTATTGAACAACGTATTTTTCCGGGCATAATCTTCAAAATCCGTAAGAGACATTTCACGAAGCTGACTATTCAGCGAGGGAGTTTTGAAAAGTGTACCGTCATGATCCATACGATACATCTCACGTCCCAAAGTATTGAACTTTCCTCCTGTATTGAATGAAATGCTGAAGAAATCTTCTCCAGTCTGTTCCTTAGTACCGATATCAATATGCGCTCCGGAATAATCTGCAAAAGCATTAGCTTCGTATACTTTGCTGACCGTAATGTTTTTTACCGTTGAAGTAGGGAAAAGATTCAGAGGAATCAATTTGTTATCCGGATTCGGAGAAGCGATAGGAAGCCCGTTAAGAGTCGTCGTACTATATCTGTCTCCTAATCCTCGTACGATAATTTGTCCCGCAGAAGCAATGGAAACACCTGTGATTTTCTTGACACCTTCTTCAACATTCGAAATGCCTTTGACACTCATCTCCTTGGCTCCCAGATTCTCAATGGCAACAGACGAACGCTGACGTTCCAGTTGCAGAGTCCGTTCATTTTCCAGATTCTTCCGGGCTGTAACTGTAACTTCCTCCATAGTCTGAGTATCTGGAGCAAGTGCGATGACCAGTTCTTCTTTTTGTCCGGCATTTATTGTTATGCGCTGAGACTGGTAAGAAACATATTGTATGACAAGCGTACAGTTGTTTCCTTTCAGATTGGAAAGTTCGAAACGACCGTCGATGTCGGTAATAGCTCCTGTGGTTGTACCTTCTATCTGAATGGTAGCACCGATCAATGGTTCTTTGGTTGTTTTATCTACAATGGTTCCTTTTACATTGAATGCCTGTGCGGAGACTGCTGTCATTAACATGGCACCCAATAATGTCATCTTGTTTGCATTCCTCATTATGATCACCTTTTTTAATTCGGAAGCAAAATTAAAGGAGGGGTATTTCTCGTATATTGCAAGAGGTTGATAATGCGTTTACGTTAAGATGTCAATTGTATTACTTGAAATTCTTTCCATAAACCTGAAGGACATATCAAAAGTCGGCCGTTGAAATTACGAACCTAAAAACTAAGATTTGAGCATCCTGAAGAAGCATAAAGAAAGGGCCGTATCATTACTCATCACAGAGCTTGATACGACCCTCTTTAGTATTACAGTTACAATCCTGAACTTTCTGGAGTAGCCATTCTCGTCTTGACACCCTCCTGAATAAATCAGTAATTGAATGTAACTGAGTTTTTATTCCTGTACCGGATCATAGATATTGACGGTTTCCAGATTGGCCTTTGCTTTTTCCGGTTCAACGCTCATAGCCTTATTAAACCAGTCACGTGCAGCCTGGAAGTCTCCGCGCAACCATGCCAGTACTCCAAGATTATTCCATGCACGGTTGTCATCTTTCACCTTCTCAAGAAGTTTTTCCGCATTCTGGAAATCTCCGCTTACGATATTTGCTGAAGCAGCATTGATACAAGCTACAGCATCTTCCGGATAAGTACGTGCGGCAATTTCATATACTTCCTTATATTCTTTGGTTCCCGGCTTCAAATCTTTAGCTACCCGATACATTTCCTGCAAGCTCAGAAGTTTCGGATCTGTATAGATCAATTTGGCAGCTTCTGCATTTTCTACTTCACGAACCTCGTAATCAACTGAAACACCCAGACGACGCAGACGCGGATAAAGGTCATTCAGCATAGTCCGGTAAGTTGCAGTACCCAAACCACTCTTCAGACGGGCCTCACGAGTATCAACATTTGAATACTTATTGATAATTTCCAAGGCTTTATCTGCATAAGCAGGCTTTTCATCCTTCAACATCTGAATCAGTGTTTCCCAATCTTCTCCTGCTGAGGTTACTTTCAGTACTTCAGCCGGGAAGCTGTATGCTTTCTTCAAATAGTCAGAGAAGGAAGCGGCACGCTGTGAAGCTACACGGTCATTAGTTTTGGCGGAGCCATCGGGTGACGCATAACCACACACCTTGATAGCCTTAAAGGTAACCAGATCACCGGTAGTCAGCGGAGAAAGAATATCTTTCAGCTTTTGCAGTTCTGCTCCGTTATTCTTGTAATCATCCTTGAAAGCAGTTGCACCTACGGCATACTCGATATAAAGTGTACTTTGTTCTGAACGTACTTTTAACGGCTCAGCCTTGGGAGTCAGGTAAGAAACCATCTGCATGCAGGGCTCACATATTTCATACGCTGTAGGCAAGGGAGGAATGACCGGCTTATGTTCCACGATCTGAATATCCAGCGGGGCAGAACGATAACATTCATCTTTTTCCTGCAACATAGCCAGACAAGCTGATCCCATCCAGTCTTCATACGGGAATGAAGCTGTATAATCGATAATGTCATTGCGGTCAGAAGCTTTTCCGTATACAACCGTATAAGGCTCGCTGAATCCGAACTTACGGCCGGCCCGACGAATCTTACGGGGCATCTTATAGTTTTTCTTTCCGCTGACAGCCATCGGAGCCAGTACGAGGTGTTCATTACCGTTCACCAATACCGGAGTAAAAGTATAACTCTGTTCACTGTTTACCTTCACCTCTTCTACGTTGAAGCGGAAGCTGAGTGTCAGTGTATCATTGTCCAGCGAAGCTGCAGGACGGGTTATCTTGACGTCTTTGGCTGAGAGTGCGAATGGCAAAGCCGCAGCCAGCAACAATATTGATTTCTTCATATTTCTATACATTATATATATTAAAAGTTAGCTTCTACGCAACGGTAAACCGGTTTGTGTTTCGGACCGAAGGTAAAGTTGATACCCATGTTGAAGTTTGCATTGAAGCGGCTGGTCGGAATAGCATACTTCTTGGCATATTTTCCCATTGGGACATCTGCAGCCAGGAAGAAATTGAATCCACGCGGATGGAAGTTCAGCATAAGGCCAGTGCTTGATCCAAAGCTGGACAATGCATAGTTCAAAGAAGCTTCAAACCAGGTAAGAGGTGATACGTTTGCAGATACGCGCGCTTCAGTCCAGGTGTGACGTCCCTGAAAACGGGTAGTCCACAAGCCACCGAACTTCAACCGGTCGTATACGGGCAATGTGTATTCAGCACCCAGATGCAGTGTAGCTGCCAGGGCTGTATTACGTTTCAGGCCTTCACCTTCTTTTGTAAATTTTGAAAGGCCTTCCAGGTCATCCAGATAACTGTCTACCTGATTGTCGATTGAGTTCGGATTACCATCCGTATCTTCTACCGGGATTTCATGGAAACCATCAAACTCAAAAGAGTTGCTCATCGTAGCTTTGACTGTATTGTTCCAATGGATAAATCCCAAATCAAGCAAAGATGCTGAGAAAGTCCAGTCATCATTCCATTTGTAAGTGGCACCAAAGTCGAAAGCCATACCGAATCCTGTAGGTCCGATATTGTTGTCATCGAAGTCAATATCGTCATACGACAAAAGATTTTCTGCTCCCGGTTTCAGCTGGCTGGTCGGATTTCCATAAGCGTCACGAACGTAATCACTTTCTGCATAATTACCGGTTTCTCCTTTGGTCGGAGTAATCAGCCCTTTTGCAGACAGATAAGCTTCTGCACCATTCGGAGTGATAACCCATGATTCCGGAGTAGCCTTGATATCCAGTTGGTCGATCTTTACAGTCGCTTTTGCAAGCCCTACCAGGAATTTCACCTTCGCACCAACGGTTAACTGATCTGTCAGAGCACGTGAATGTCCGAATGCCAGTTCCGCATAGTTGGTAGAAAGAATACTGAGATCATTCACCTTATAATGGGTTCCTTCCGGGCTGTCAACCCCACTCTTCATAAACTTGAAAAGATCATCGGGTGAAGAGAAACGAGTGTCACTCTTGACAGAAAGGCCAAAAGTATTGAAACCTCCCCATGCAAAGAAACCAGTAGAGAGAATATTCTCATTCAGGTTTATACCCAATTTTGTCCGACGCGGCAAATCATTCAAGAATGTTTTTGCACTGACATCAGGGTGCATGAATGTCATCAAGTCTCCATTATCCTTTACGTAAAGGAAGTCTCCCAAGCCTGCTGTTCCCTGTGCTCCAACAGAGAAATTACCCAAAGCAGGCATTCCTACATAGTTCCGTTCACCTTGAAAGGCCGGATTCAGTTCGTGACGATATACAGATCCTTCCAGAAAATAAGAGGAACGGTTGCCCGTGGCCTGAGCCATGACGGTGGTAGTTGCACATGAAGCAGCCAGTCCGCAAAGGATCATTCGGCAGATATGTTTTTTCATCATTTGATATTCTTTTGTTATTTATCAGTTGACGGACGGAAGATCACAGCCGGAATCATAATTTATTTGCCGGTCTTGTATCAGCACATCCTGTTTTAATTCTCACATGTCGGTTCCCAAGGATTAGTTGAGATCAATATTTACACCGCCAGGAACCTGAAGTGCACTCTTCTTCACCTGAATCCATTGAGTATCTTTCAAAGGCACTCCGGAACTTTCCTTCGAATCAGCCTTCAGTTTGAAACAAATACGGTCAATGCGTGACAGCGTATCGAAAGCATTGTCTGATTCCAGAATGATTTCTACTTCACTTTCTGCTTCGGTTGTTCCGTCAGTGCTGGGATTAACCGTTTCCTTACCTTCACCAATACTTACCTTGATGTTTTCAATCGGTCGTCCGGCTTTATCCTTAATGTCTACATCATCTGCATTCAGCGTCATTTTCAAAGGAATAGTGCTGGCAGCAGTAAGAGTAACCACAGCTTTCTTGAATGAAATGATATCCAGATCTTCCAGATCCTTCTGCAAGTCTTTGATGGAATCGTTGTAAACAATCAGCAGATTACTTCCGAAGGTCAACGGAATATCCACATCGCAGAGACCATCGTTGATCTGATAATCCTTTACCTCCAGTTCATAGAAGTTTTCGCTGTCCACACGCGGCTCCATAGATACTTCGATGTAGTCAGGAATCTTCTTGATCAGATCATTCAAGTTAGGAACGACTGCTACTTCGTCAGCCTGATAATCTCCTTCTTCACGTGCTATGACAACACGGCGGTCACCATCTTCGCCAGTATTCTTTGCCAGCTCGATGTCGTTTACTGTTACTTCTGCAATCGGATCTTTCTGACCATTCTTGAAACTTTTCATCACCAGATTGGTCAGAATCGGTGCACCGATCGGATTATTGGTATTCAAACTGTATTTAGAGCCCTCTAAACAACTACAAACAATGAAAAACACATGGAGACAAACCTTTGTGTATCAACTACTTTTAGATTTTAACACTTCGAACTTGCTTTTTGGTGGTTCTCAAAAATCCGCTTACCTTTGCAACGCATTTCTACCGCGGAGAATTTTGAGGGCTTTTATTTTGCCATCTCGTGGACAGAGTTGACAAAGGTTGACAAGAGTGGACAACGGTTAACTGATGAACGAGAGGGAAAAGAGCAAGGAAGTGACCTCATTTGAAGAACGTGACATCGTGGAATGAGTTGACAAGGTTTGTCAATGATTGACGAAAGTTCACTCCGTGGCTGTTTGCATGAAATTGATTGTAGAACCACATAAAAAGGAGTCAAATGAGAAAGACAAGAAAATGCGCCTTCTGCGGCAAGGAGTTCACTTGTAACAGCGGTTCGCAGAGGTATTGCTCAGAACAATGTGCCGAGGCGGCAAAGGCTCAGCGCAAGAAGAAGCAACAGGACTTTTTGAAGGCTGTCCAGCCAGTTATAGACATCGCCAGCCAGGAGTACCTTACATTCTCCAAGGCTGCCATCCTCATGGGATGCTCCCGTCAGTATGTTTACAAGTTGGTAAACGAGGGAAAACTTCCTGCATCACGAATCAGCAGCCGAATGGCATTCGTCCGTAAGGCAGACATCGAGATGATGCTTGCTGGCAATCCTTATCATAGAGTATTGCCAACATACAAGCCTATGACTTCTTCTTCCCTGTCGTTGAAGAAAAGACGTGATTCAAGTAAGCCAGCGAGAAAAGAGGATTCAATTCAGTGCATTGAACCACTTGAATACATCTCTGGAGACGATGTTATGGCAATCTACAAAGTGAAGCGTTCTTGGCTCTATACTTCTGCCAAGAATAACCAAGTACCCATCTGCAAGATTGCAGGCAAGAACTATTATAGCCGCAAGCACATGGATGCGCTCCTCGGAATTTCTGCCGAGATTGAAGCCTTGACAGAATGGCTCACAACGGATGAGGCAGAATCTCTCTATTCCACGACCAAAGAATCCCTGCGCACCCAAGCATATCGCCGCCATATCCCCACCAAGCGAGAATATGGCAAGACCTATTACTCAAAGAAACATCTTGACGACATCTTCCGTCCAGACCTGAAGGCGAGTAATGCCTATTACACCACCACCGAAGCTGCCGATAAGTACGGCATGACCAAGAGTAACATCTGTGTTATCGTCAAGACAAACAATCTCACTAAGGTGAAAGTCGGAGTCCAGAACCTCATCGTCAAGGAGGAATTAGACCGAATAATGGCAAGCAGACTGGCACAATTCGGGGTTTACAGGCTCCAATAACGCCCAATAATAAGCATCAACTGCGTGAAAGTGCAATTATCCATGAGTTATGAATGGGTAAGTTGGTCACTCTTTCATCACGCAGTTACTTTGCACTCGCTATGAGACGCATAGCCTTTGATTATTAACAAAACAAATTTCATACAAGTATGAGTAACATTTGCAAGACAGTAACCCTGCGTACGCGTAAGATAAAGAAAGGTACGCAACTGAGCTTCTACCTTGACTACTATCCCGGCTACAGGGACGAGTCAACCATGAAGGTACAGCGACATGAGTCACTTGGCATCTACATCTTTGCCAAACCCAGGAACCAGCGCGAGCGTGACTACAACGAGCGCATGACTGAGAAAGCCGAGGCGCTGCGCTGCCGACGCTATGAGTCCATAGTGAATGAGAGGTACGATTTCTTTGACCGTGAAAAGATGAAGGGCGACTTCCTTGCCTACTTCAAGCAGAAAGCAGACAAGAAGAACTGCAAGTGGCAGCACGTCTATAAGCACTTTGCCAGATTCTGCAATGACAAGTGCCGTTTCGATGAAATCAACGTAGACCTGTGCAACAAGTTCCGTGAGTATCTTCTAAACGCTCCGCAAACCATCCACACAGAGCACAAACTGCACATCAATAGCGTAGCTGGCTATTGGTCAACATTCCGTGCCGTGCTTCATACCGCCTACAGGGAACACAAGATTATGGAGAACCCCAACGGCTTCTTGGAGCGTATTGACACGATCCCGACAGAAAAAGAGCACTTATCCAAGGACGAACTTATCAGATTGGCCAATACGCCATGCTCGTCTGAGGTCTTGAAAAAGGCTTTCCTCTTCTCTTGTCTGACTGGACTTCGCAAGAGCGACATCAAACAGCTGACTTGGGACAAGATTCAGCCCTACGGTGACGGTGGCATGTACGTCACGCTACGTATGCAGAAGACCAAAGAGCTGGTGAACAATCCCATCAGTGACGAGGCATTGGAACTGATTGGGTTCAACGACGATGATGGGAACCGCAAGCCTACCGATAAGGTGTTCATTGGCTTCAACGACAGCCTTACCCAGACACCGCTGAAGAACTGGCTAAAGGCAGCTGGTATCACCAAGCATATAACCTATCATTGCAGCCGTCACACACTCGGTTCGCTACAGGTCGAGGCTGGCACTAGTGTTTATACCGTCCAGCACATCCTTGGACACAAAAATGTTTCCACCACTCAGATTTATGCAGCGATGGCAGACGAAAGCAAGCGAGAGTCTATCAATCGCATCACGTTGAAGCCAAAGATAACTCCGCAGTTGAAAGTTGTCGGACAGGGCTAAACAGTTTTCTCGGTTCTATTTCTTCCAGAAATGAAACCAAAGATGCTATTTTAAGGTCACACACATGGAAAGATGAGAACCAACATAATTGGCTCTCATTTTTCGTTATACCTTTGTCATGCAATCAAACAACTGCGAAAAAGGAGGAAAATGTCGAGTATGAAAATCATACTCACTTCAAGTATGATTCACAAATAAATATAAATCATTGGCCTACAGACGAAAAGACCATACGCTATGTACAAAAATCTTCTTAACTTTGCAGCGCGTTTCCTGAAACAACGGACAATAACACATAAAGACAATGAAAATAGATTCTCCATCTTCAATCACTTCACGGGAGGCATCCATCCGACTCGAATGGATCTCCACAAGAATACTGCCGGGAGTTGCAGTTCTTCTTCTTTCAATTCCACTTTGCCAATGGGCAGACTCAAATCTTCCCAATGGCATTGTTCCTGCTTATATCATCTACATGATGATTGTAATAGTCCTATGGTCAATGTATATGGCAGTACAGTATGCTTTCGTGGGAATAGCGCAGACGTGGAAAAACAAGACTCATGCTTGCAATAATCAAACTGCAACAAATGAATCAACGGCACAGAAGCCTGTTTTTCTTTTGGAGGCAATACCTGTCTATAACGAGTCAGAGGGTATTGATACCGCTTGTGAAGCAGAAACCGCTGAAGAGATAAGCGAGACTGAGGTTATAGAAGAGGCATATATGGCAGAGACAGGAGAACTCGCAAAAGACAACCATATCAGCGTAACCTACCAGCAGGGTATTGATGACTTCTACCAAAGTCAGGCAGAAAGCCAGAAGAAGAAACTGGACACCATTCATGAATACCTTTTATACATCATGTCTCCATTTGTATATGAGGAAGACATGGACGAGTTCTGTACAGATCTGTTGAGATTCGCGATGGATCACAACTACCGCCCTGAAGTTGAGTGGAAGAGATACAAGACCAAGCTGAGCAGCTTCGATGTCCGCCATATGGTCTGGAGCATTGCAACAAGATTGGGACTTGGTAAAGGCAAGGTTTACAGCAACGATGATTGCGCCTGTTATATCGAGCGTCGTTTTGCTTCATTATGCGTAACAGCCAGTGGAGAGCCGTTATCACACAATACGCTCAGGAACCTGACTGTCACATCCAACAGCGACCAGATTCACTGCGATTACCCTGGGAAAGACGGACTGCTGTTTCATATTCCTTTGCAACTGGGTGGAGAGAAAGGCTGAAGTTAATATCTCTCACCAATCCTGCATCAAAACATAAACATCACATTACGGGCCACATCAGATACAAAACTCTGGTGTGGCTTTATTGTGTATATACCTTTTTAGTCATAAATCTTACCCAAAACACGGCCAAAATCTCAACTGTCATTCATTATACTTACGTATTCGATGTTATCAAAATTCACTTCAAAAACCTGTTTTAACCATGAAAAACAGCCAAAAACGAGGCTCTACTGCGTGATTGTTTCGTGATGAACCTGTTATTAAAAAGTGGCTTGCCCTCCGATTCATAACGGGGTTCCTTTGCAGCACGATTCCACTAAAGGGTCGTGTTGTAAAATGACAAATAATCAAATCACGTTCAATGACCTTCCGCAGGTCGTTGCCGAACTTCGGGATGAAGTATCGGGCATGAAGGCGTTACTGCTGAACCTTCAGAACAGACCAACTCAGCAGCGAGAGAACAGACACCGCCCTGTCACGCCAGAGCAGGTTGCCGAGTACACCAACATTCCCCTTGCGACCATCTATCAGAAACTCGCAAACAGGGAAATCCCTGGCTCCAAACCCGGCAAGCGATGGGTCATTTATCTTGACGAGATTGACAAATGGCTGGAAGCGAACCGCAAGAATCCCATCCCTTTGACGGATGAGGAGCAGAATGCTGCAATCCTTGCATCGCACAAGCGCAAGCCGAACAAGTCCAGCTGGCAAACTGACCCTATTGTTGAACCTTCAAAAAAAGTGAATGTAGCGAGCGCAACTACTTCACCTTCCCCCAAAGCGATTGCAGACCCAGCTATAGCATCATCCAACGCTGATTGCGTTAATGTTGTTGACATTCCAGATGATTCTGAGCAATCTAACGATGGCATCCATTCAACAGAATCCGACAATGCAACCAGTATTGACGGTATCAATGCTAGCGATGTCACCTCCTCCTTTGACCGATTGAAGGTCATCTACAAGAAGGTTGGCAACAACGAATCGCAAGCCTTTGGCGTATGGCAGCAGCTTAGCGAAAGTGAGCGAACGGCTGCATTCGCACATACCCAGCGATTGCAAGGTGACCTGAGTTTACGTTCCTATCTATATGTCTATCTGCGTGACAAGGAGTGGATGAAGGCAATGTAGCTATGAAGTAGAGGGCTTGCCCGATGCTTGCCACATAAAACAAGCATCGGGAAGCTCATTACCCGTTCCGATTTTCATCGGGCGGTGGACTGACCACATAAATCTGCAAGCAGAGGTCACAGTATCTGGCATTAAACTATTCTCACACATGGCAGGCCATGAATATCGGAGCCGATACCAGAGGGTAATATCAAGCGTGTAAAATCGGCTTGCCGATGCCACATTTTTCAAGTAGTGGGAAGCCTAATTCCCCACCCACCTGTAGATGCTTGGGAGGCTGACCAGATAAAATAGCAAGCAATTATAGTTTATATGACTTTGATAGTTCTTCGAAACACGATATTCAAAATGATAAATATCTGGCAACATCATGTCTGGACAGATATGCATAAGAGGCTTGCCTCTGTCCACTCAATATTAGGGAGGGGTAGCCTAATACCCCTGCCTACTATCGATGTCGGGGAAACTAGCCAGATAAAACAGCAAGCTTTTAGGGTTTCTATGACTTTTATGGTTCTTCGAACAACAATATTCAAAATGAAAGACAGCTGGCGACTTCACACAAAGAAGGATATGCATAAGAGGCTTGCCTCTGTCCACTCAAAAGTAGGGAGGGGCAGCCTAATACCCCAGCCATCTATCGATGTAAGGGGAGCTGACCAGATAAAGAAGCAAGCAATTAGGGTATGAATATGACATCAATAATGATAAAGTTCAGACCATCCACAGTGGATGGCAAGGAGGGAGGTCTCTATTTCCAGATTATCCACAACCGAGTAGTCCGTCAGTTGAATACAGATTACAAGGTCTTTGCAGAGGAATGGGATGCAGAGGCGGAAAGCGTTATCGTAAATGGTAATCGTTCTAACCTTCTGTTGGGTATTCAAGAACGTCTGGCATGGGACGTGGCTCGTCTGGAAAAGGTTGTCCGCTCGTTGGAAACGGAGCGTCGTCGCTTCACAGCTGACGACGTGATCACCATGTTCCATAAACTGACCAAGGAGTCCTCTCTCTTTACCTTTATGCATGGTGTCATAGCTCAACTGAAACAGTTGGGAAAAGTCCGAACATCGGAAACCTATACTGCTACACTCAATAGCTTTATGACATTCCGGGACGAGCAGGATGTTCCGCTTGACTGTCGGCTTTATGTCATGATGCTGCAATTTTTGCAGGAAGAACTCTTCATCTTTCATATTGTGCACAAAATTACTGAAAATTTCACGTTCTTGCAAATATTTATCAGAAATTAACGCAAGTTTGTAAAACATTTTTTCTACCTTTGCATTTGAAATTCCCACGCACAAAATGAAAACGCACCTTTGGTGCTTGTGGAGTGGAACAAAAATTAATGCCAAAATGCAGATATCAGTTCATAACAAGACATTAGACTTATCAACCCCACAGGTAATGGGAATACTAAATGTGACTCCAGATAGTGTCTATGCAGGAAGTCGCAAGCAGACAGAACAGGAAATAGCAGAACGTACCAATCAGATAATCCTTGAAGGAGGCAAAATCATTGATGTTGGTGCCTTCTCTACTGGCCCTGGTTCTGCTGATGTCAGCGAGGAAGAAGAACTTCTCCGTATGCGTAACGGACTCGCCATTGTCCGTCGAGAGCAGCCAGATGCCCTCGTGTCTATTGACACCTTCCGTCCATCAGTAGCCCGTATGGCAGTTGAGGAATTCGGAGCAGATATCATAAACGACATTTCAGAAGGACGTGGCTACTACAACAATACCTCCAACGAAAATGCGAAAGTGGATGTTGACGCGAATGAGAATGAGCCTTCGGACATTCTTCTTGAAGTTGCCAGATTGCAAGTACCTTATATATTAATGTCGCTTCAAGCGGATCTTGAGAATACAGTTTCTGTCTTCCTCAAGAAAATCAAGGTCCTCAACTCAATCGGAGTAAAGGATATCATTCTTGATCCCGGCTACGGTTTTGGAAAGGATATCATCGCCGGCAACTACTCATTACTCTCTGCCCAACAGCAGCTTAAGGACACATTCAATCTGCCACTTCTCGTTTGCATCTCAAGAAAGCGCATGGTTTGGCGATTACTTGATTCTTCTGCCGATGAAGCCCTCAACGGCACGACAGTTCTCAACACCCTCGCCCTCGAACGAGGTGCCGACATCCTCCGAGTGCATGATGTCCGTGCCGCCGTAGAAGCCGTAAAGATTTTCACGGAACTTCGAAACAATAGCTAAGAGAGTTATTTACTCTTTACAAAAACGATTTTAACATAAAACAAAATTTTATGGTTGAATATGGGACAACTATACTTGTTGTCACTTGAAGAGGGTATGAAAATATCTCCGCCATCTCTCCACCAACTTTGGTATTATTAGTGTTGCATACCAAGGTGTATTGTGTCAAATGAGGCAATAATCTTTGAGTATAACATTCGTTATCTCGATTGAGTAAATCGATGGCTAATTTCACTGCAATTGTCGTGACAAAGTTTATATCAACAGATATTCCTGGTTCAAATGACACTTTTTCGAGTTCTGCCTCAGTCGTATAAAATCTTCGATTTTGATTCACACGCGCAGACATATGACCTGCAACTTCCATAAAATCTTTATATGTAGGCATTCCTGTAGGTAAGCAATAAAATATCTCTCCAGCAAAAGCTCTTTCCCAACACCCAATAGACATAAATGGCATTCCTACCTGTTGAGCTATTCCATTTGCATACAAATCTCCCTCTCGATTATCTGCTCCTCCGACCACAATTGTGTTAGAATCACAAAAATTCATCAAATCATTTAATGGAACTTCTTGAATTCTCATATTATAAGTAATAACTTCAGCATAAGGATTTATTTGGAGAATTCGATCTCGCATGGCATCAGTTTTGTATCTACCAACATCAAAGATTCCACATTGGTGACGACAGATATTATGATATCCCAAAATATCACTATCTACTAGCATGAATCTCCCTACACCAGCACGTGCTAACTCTAAAGCGAACAGACTACCTACGGAACCACATCCAATAAATACAGCACCCTTTGTTAGCATTATATCAGACTCCAGTATTCCCGTATTTCTAGAAAACACATCAAGTTTTAAGGTATATGTTTCTTGAGTTAATGGTTCCTTAATAATGCTAGTAACAGAAGCTTCAACTTTTATATGATTAAAAAGTAAATTCCCACCATCCCAATATCCTAGTAACAAGTTACTTGATATATTTTTGTCAGTTCCAAAAATATAATCAACCCACTCTAAGATGGAAGGCAATAAGTCGTTAAACTTCAATATATTCACTAATTCAGAAAGTAATCTTTTTTGAATTGTATTCAAATAGTCATTCTTATTTACAGAAATGCATTCGTCATTTTGTAATGTTTCTCTCTTTTCTATAAGAGAAGTTAATCGCCTCAATCCATCTTTATCTGTATTTTCTGTATCAAACAACTGATTTTCGTTTAAAATAGACTTTAATGGATTGACTGGTAAAACATATCCTAATAATGAACATCTCTTATCATCTTTAATTTTATCAGGTGAATCAAGTGGGATAAGATTAAATACATTTGTTTCTGAAATATAATATCCATACAATGGACCAATATATTTCTCATCATATATTTGTGATGGAAATATAACTTTCCCTGTTTGTTTCGTATTCAGTCCCAGGTTAGCAGATTCTATAATGGGTAAGTTCATGTTTATTAAATGTTATAATTTGAATATCAATTCCATTTTACTTAAATCTATCTCGGAAATGTCATTGGGATTTATGGGTGCACATTTGAAATGCCATATGGGCGATTCTAAATATATGTCTTCAGTGTTTGCCCCAGACTTAATTATCTCAAGAGTTTTATATAATTCTCTAAATGTAGTTTCAAGAATTATGGATAATTTTTCACAATCAGAATCAGTGAATAGATTTCTGATTTTATAGCATTTACCAAACTTCCTATCTACAACTATAAGATTGAAAATCTCTCCTGCTGTTCCGTTTTCGTAATGCATATGCACATTTGATCTTACAAGAGAAATTTCTTTTACACATTGCATAATTGTTGGATTGTTTTGAACCTCGCTTAATATAGATTCTTTGACGCGAGATATAATTTCTGCTGCATTCATAAAGTGCCGTGATAGTTGGTTTGTAATTATGCCTTATAAATGAGTTTTTTAATTATTATGCAAAAATCATCAATTGCATCTGCAATAGTATAATTAGGTGTTTCTGTTTCAGGAGATTGACACATAGAATCCTCAACGAGATCATTGCTCTTATTATCATTAGAAGATGTTGGAATAGCGGTATTCAAATTATGTAATTGTTCTCCTAAAATAGGGAGATTTGATGCATTTAGTTTACAAAAGTTAAATACGTTAAAATTTTATCTTTTCTAATCTCTGTAGAATCTGCGTCATCACTTTTCTATCGTTTAATGCGCAAGTCACTGATATAAAATGATTTGCATCTATCGTGTGCCGGCAGGCAGGCACGCCGGCAGACCGGTCGGCAGACAAGCAGGACGGCAGGCAAGTTGGAGCGCGGGCAGGCTTGCAGGCCAGCGTGCGTATGCCTATATGCTTTTGTTTATTGCACCATTCTTTTGTTGCTTTATTACTACGTTGATAGACGGATGTATTGTACCACCGATTTATATCATTCAAACTCCACCTCTCTAAAGCCACAATCCATTGCTGATACCTTTATTTGAAGTTTCGTTGTTGTAAACCAGCACAACAGCACGACAGTAAATTAGCATATCATTGAAACTATGTTGCTTCCTATCTGCATTGGATTACTTTCTTGGTTGTCCGGTTCTGTTCATCATCGATTTTGTAAATCATTGGTTCGCTGAGTTTGTAAACAAGCGAGGCTGTATTTGCTAAAAATAGCATTTCCTTATTGGTCTAACGTCTGTTTTGGCTGTGATTGGCACATATCGACATCGGATTGACACTATTGTTTGTTTCTCAGAAGGATGAAAATCCGGCTTTGTTCCCTGTAATCTCAATAAGGTACAGGTTTGCACACCGCCTTCATCCCCTTTCTTCTTTTGAGCAGCTTGGGCATCGGGATACGATGCTTTGAGAGCCGAAATAACAGCACAAATTCCAATCCGTTTGCTGACGGATTATTGATTTCACGAGAAATCAGCAAGGTGTCCTTCGAGTTACCCGAAGGCTTTTCGGTTACTGCCGAAAAGTGGCAGCAGCAAGGTATGTTTCGAGTTACTCGAAACCTTTCGGGTTACTCCGAAAGCCTTGCCGCCGGGTTGCCTCTCCGAAGTCGGGCAACCTGTTCTAACCTTGTGGTGTTCTTGGTCTATTCCTTGTACTTTATGCCGTATAATCTTATCTTGTTGTACAGCGTGGTACGTCCGATGCCGAGCAATGCCGCAGCCAATTTGCGGTTGCCTTTCGCCTGTTCCAGCGCACGGATAATCTGTTTCTTTTCCATATCGTCCATTTCCAGTGAAGCGTCAGACGTCAGCGGCATTTCATCGAATTCCAACGTGTCCGCCGTGACCGTATCGCCCTCGGTATGCAGCACCGCCAAATGCACGACCCGTTTCAGCTCTCTCACGTTGCCGCCCCACGTATAGGCAAGCAGTCGTTTCCTTGCCTCCGCGTCAAAGCCTTTTACTTGCTTTTCAAATTCCTCGTTGGCAAGTTGTAGGAAGAACTCCGCAAGCGGTATGATGTCCTCCTTGCACTCGCGCAGCGGCGTTATGTGCAGGGTGTATTCTTTCAGCCGTTGGTAGAGGTCAGCCCGGAAACGCTTTTCAGTTATGGCAACCTGCAAATTTTCGTTGGTGGCGGCGATGATGCGCACATCAGCCCGCTTGTCCTTGCTGCCGCCCGTGGGTCTGTACATTTTGGATTCCAACGCACGGAGCAGCATCTGCTGCACTTCTATGGGCAGGTTGCCTATCTCGTCAAGGAACAACGTGCCTCCGGCGGCTTCCTCCCAGAAACCTTGTTTCTTGCTTTCGGCTCCCGTGAACGCCCCTTTCTCATGTCCGAACAGGGCGGAGGCGGCAAGCTCCTTTGAAAGCAGGCCGCAGTCCACCGCCACGAATGGCTTGCCTGCCCGTTTACTCCTCGCGTGTATCTTCCCGGCAATGTGTTCCTTTCCTGTTCCGCTTTCGCCTAATATCAATACGTTCATGTTGGTCGGGGCGACCAGCCTTATCCTGCGGTCTATCTCACGGAAAGCCGCGCTCTGCCGCTCGTAAATCGGTGTGTCGTGCCGCTCCGTCCTTTTCTGCAAGGTTTTCAGGAGCGGGAAAAGGTTGGCTTCAATCAGCGGCTTCGGGATGTAATCTTCCGCGCCTGACTTCATCGACCGGACGGCCGTGGGCACTTCCTCGTAGTCGGTCATGACGATGTAGGGATTGTTCATGCCCTGTCTCCGCAGTTCTTCCAGCAGGGCGATGCCGTCTCCGTCGGGCAGGCGCAGGTCGGCAAGCACGATGTCGTCCTCCCGCACCTTGGAAAACAGTTTCCTTGCCCCGTTGCAGGTGGAGGTGCTGACGCTTTGGAATCCCTTGCTCTCCAGCAGTCCGCACACATAACCGGCGAATACGGGATTGTCCTCTATCACGATTATCCGTCCCATCGTTCCGCCTCCTTCCTCGCCAAATCTACAATCAGTTTGCCTTGTGCCAGTACGGCGTCAACGGCTGCCTTTACTTCGTTATCTGATATTTTTCCCTTGTGGATTGTGTCATACAATACCGCCAACGGCTGTTCCGCCTTTATCAGCATCCACGAGCTTCTGAGGTGGTGTATCCAGCTGTCCAACGCCTCCATGTCCCTGGCTTCCGCAGCCTTGCGCACTTCATCCATGTCGGATTGTGTCGTGGTCGCCAGCTTTTCCAACGTGCGCCGCTTGTCGCCGAAAGCGAGCAGGGGCGACAGGTCTATATTGCTTGTGCCCTTTGGCTTGATGCAGCGTTCCGTGACTGCAAGCAGTTCGTCTATGGAATAAGGCTTGTACAGCACGGCGGCAAATCCTTTTTCTGTCAGTTCCTTTTCTTCCACATAGCCTGCGGCGGTGGCTGCAACAACGGGTATAGTCTGCGAGTTGCCGATCTCCGACGTGCGCAGCAGTTCCAGCACCTCATAACCATTCACCTCCGGCATCTTCAGGTCGGTTACCAGCAGGTTGTAGTCCTTTGTGCGCATACGGTCCGTCAGTTCGTCCACGCTTTGGCAGGTGTCGCACTTTACGCCGCTTTGCCTGTACATTTCCTTCATCATGTCCAGCAGCATCCCGTTGTTGTCTATCGCCAGCACGGAGTATCCGGAAAGCGTGGAATGCTTAACAGTTGTCTTTTCGGTGGCCATTGTTTCCTCCGCTTTGGGCAGTGGCAGGCTTACGGTGAAGCGGCTTCCTTTGCCCGGTTTGCTTTTCACTGTGATGCTTCCATTCAGCAGTTTCACCGTGTCGCTGACGATGGCAAGCCCTAATCCGAAGCCGTCCTCCGTCACGGAGTTGCCCAGCCGCTCGAACGGGACGAATATCCGCAGTTGCTGTTCCTTTGTCATGCCCGTGCCTGTGTCTGACACTGACAAGGTAAATATGCCGCTGGTATATTCGGTTGTCAATGTGACACTTCCGTTTTTGGTAAATTTGATGGCGTTGGATAGCAGGTTGCTCCCGATACTCAGGATGCGGTTTTTGTCACCACCCACTATCTCGTCCGCATGGTTTTTCACTGTGAAGGCAAGATGTTTGCTTGCTGCTAATGGCCCGAACTCCGTTTCCAATGTTCCGGCAATGGAGCATAGTTTGAACGGCTTTATGACGGGTGTTTCCTTGCCGCGGTCCAGACGGAAATACACCAGCAGGCTGTTTATCATCCCTGCCATGCGCCCGGCGGCATCATGGATGGTCTGTGCGTGGCGGATGCGGCTGTCAGCCTCCGTGTCGTCCAGCAGCAGTTCGGCGTTGCCGCCGATGGCGGTCAGCGGGGTGCGCAGTTCGTGGGTGACGTTTTGGATGAGGTTGCGCCGCAACTTGATTAGCTTTTCATTTGCGTTATTGCTCTCCTGCAACTTTCTGATGAGTTGCTCACGCTGTTTCCGTTCGTGGTCGTTACGCCTGATTTCCCGGTGGATGGCAAGACCGGAGAGGAACAGCAGTACGATGGCGGCGGAGATGGTGGCGGTCAGCAGCCTGACGGACAGTGCCTGCGCCTCCGATATGTCCTGTTCTCGTGCGTCGAATGCGGCCTGTGCCTGCGTGTCGAGGTCGCGTATCAGCCGCCCCAGTTCCCTGTTCAGCGTCCGGTTGCGGATGCGCAGGCTGTCGGCGTATGCTTCCATCTCCGCCGCCTGTTTCCTTTGCAGGGCGGTCAGGCTGTCGCTGAAGGCGTGGAGTTCCCCGGCGGATGGCAGCACCTGTACGGTCTTCTTGCCGCCGAAGAAGCCTGCCAGCCCGCTTTTCTTCTTCCTCACGGTGCGGACACGTGTAGCCCGTCGGGCTACTTCGGGCAGGTGGTTCACCAGCAGGCTGTTTGCCTCGTCCTGCCGCTCCATCACCTCCATGATGTGCCGCAGATGGGTTTCCTTGTCCGTCAGGAGGGAGCGGAGCGTGTCTATCTGTGCCGGGCGCACGTATTCGCGGCAGAGCGGTTTCATGGCTTGCAGCAGGCTGTCGGTGCTCAGGAGCTGGGCATGGTAATGGCGGTAGTCCGTTTCGTCCCAGCCGACGACGCCCTCGCCCAACAGGGCAAGCCGGGTGATACAACGGTGGGCCTCACTTATGTCACGGCGCACCTGCCGGATGGTTTCCGTGCCGGCTTCTATCTCCCTGATGCGTTTGCGCTCATGCACCAAAATGGCGGCCATGCTGCCGATGACCGCCATCATGATAACGTAGCCTGCAAGAATTTTAAATTGTAACACTTAATAACAATCTGTAAATTTATGTAAATAGCTACACTTTGGCAAGAAGTTCATACGTAAGTTCTGTTACTGAAGAAACCAGCCTGTCAGCATGAACCGATGATAATTCTGCTTCTGAGCCATAGCCATAGAGAACACCAACACATTCCATTCCGATAGCATGGGCACCTGATACATCGAACTTGCGGTCACCCACCATTATGGCACTGTCCATATCGGTAATGTTTGCCAGCTGACATAAATAACGCATTACTTCGACCTTACTTTCCCGTGAACGATCGAAAGAAGCTCCTCCAATATAATCGAAAAAAACGGATAATCCAAAATGTTCCAATATCCGTACGGCGAATTCCGTGGGCTTGGAGGTTGCCACATAAAGATGCTTGCCTGCTTCACACAATGTCTTCAACATCTCCGGGATACCGGGATAGGCTGTGTTCTCGCACCAACCTTTCTCGGAAAAATATTCACAGTAATATCTTACCGCCTCGTCCGCCTGTGCATCGGAGAAATGATAAAATTCTCTGAACGAATAGGTCAATGGCGGTCCAATGAACGGGGTTAACTTATGCAAATCGTTTTCAACGATGCCATAGCGAGATAAGGCATATTGCACACTGTGGACTATACCTTTGAATGAGTCGGTCAGCGTGCCGTCCAAGTCAAATAGGATATGATGTTTGGAGCTCATATCTTACTTTCCTTAAATGTAAAACTGACCAGCAAGGACAAGGCAATGAAAGTCAGTCCCGCTATGGTTGTTCCCGTCCATTGAAAATGCTCCCAGCAGATGCCGGCTACAAACGTTCCCACAGAACCGCCAAGAAAATAAATGGTCATGTAAAGCGTGTTTACACGGTTGATGGCTTCAGCGTCAAGCGTTACTACACTGGTTTGATTGGCAAGATGAATGCTCTGCATTCCCGCATCAATCAGAAGAATGGCAATGATAATGCCTGCGTAGCTGTCGCCGCCCCACCATGCTGTCAGCCAAGCCACCAGCATAACGGCTCCACCCATGAGAGAAAAACGTCTGGCTCCATAAACAGAAATATATTTACTGATGAATACCACAGTAGCAGCTCCTGCCAATCCGCAAAATCCCAATGCCCCTATGATATCATCTCCGGCAAAAAAAGGGGCTTGCTTCATCTTGAAGGCAAGGCAACTCCATAAGGCAAAGAAAGCGCCATAAGCCAATGCCGCCCGAGCGGAAGCAATGCGCAGGTATGGATATTTCCGCAGAATATGCCATAGCGACTTCATCAGCCTTCCGTATGTTTCTTTTGCCTGTGCGGGCAATGCGGGAAGCACTTTGTACATCATCAACCAGCAATACGTCATCAGTCCGGCCGCTATGAAATACACCATGCGCCACCCCCAGGCATTGGCAATCAGTCCACTCAGTATCCGTGAGCCCAAAATTCCCACCAACAGACAGGACTGCATGATGCCTACATTGCGCGTCTTATGGCTTGGGGCTGAATGATAAGACACAAGCGGTATGAAGAACTGAGGCATGACAGACGTCGCTCCGGTTATCAGCGATGCCACCCATACGATACGGATGTCCTGTGCCGTACCAATCGCCAGCAGAGAGCAGGCTGCAAGAACGTAGTTGGTTAATATCAACTTACGGCGTGAAAGCAGGTCTCCCAATGGAATGACAAACAGCAGACCAAGCATATAGCCGACTTGCGTTAAGGTCGCTACCGCATTGGCGGATAAATCATTTATTTTAAAATCTGTGGCTATACTGCTCAACAAGGGCTGGTTATAGTAACAGTTGGCGACTGATAATCCGGTTGCAATGGAAAGCATGACCAGCAATGAAGCCGGAATACCCTGGTTGGCTTTCAATTCATATTTCATGTATTCCCCTTTCAGTAAGAAACAATCTTCAAACCTATCAAAGACGCTATCAGCGTGAACAAGAAGAAAAGCCGTATCGGTGTGGCCGGCTCCTTAAAGACAAAAATGCCTATCAGGACCGTACCTACCGCCCCGATACCCGTCCAAATGGCATAAGCTGTGCCTAACGGCAACGTTTGTACGGCCTTGGCAAGCAGTGTCATGCTTAATATTGTGGAGACAAGAAAACCTCCGCCCCAAAGATAGAACTCAAAACCGGATGCGGTCCGAGTCTTCCCCAAACAAAAAGTCAGGCTTACTTCAAAGAGTCCGGCCAATAATAAGATAATCCAATTCATAAAAAATCGCCTTAAGTAAATCGTGTGACATTTTTATCTAATTATACGGTAATACCCTTCTTTTCGTGTGACGGCAGGCGCTGGTTTGCCATCAGGATAGCCCAACGCCAAAGCACCGATGCCCATCAGTCCGTCAGGCAGCTCCCATGACCTTATCATCTCTTTCCCTTCATCCGTGATGAACATTTCTTTCTCTCTATGAATCCAACAGCTTCCCAAGTTCAAGGCATGAGCTGCAAGCATCATATTTTCAAGCACACAAGTTCCATCCTCGATAGCAGTATGAGCATTTGAGGGAGCAAAAACCAATACATAAGTGGGAGCATCGTAAAAAGGATTTGATTTGGATCCAATTACTGCCGCATTCATTGCAGCCAGTTTTTGCGCTGCTCTTTATTCTGCACAGCTACGATAAACGCACTTTGGCGCCCTCCTGCTGAAGGTGCGTAAGTTCCTGCTTCAAGTACGGCATCCAATTCCACGCGAGAAATTTGTCTGTCCTGAAATTTACGACAACTGCGTCGCGTCTTAATAATCTCAAAAAATCATGTTCCATATTATTCCGTGTTAAAGTTTGATGCAAAAGTAGGTACATCTTACACTAAACCTTTTTACATTTGGCAAAAAATGATTTCGCATTTGACAAAAAGAGACATGCTTCCTGATTTATGACGCATCTTTTTGTTACCTTCGCAGGGTGATAAGTGTTGATGGAGTATGAAACTGGAACAGATTTTAAGTTTAAGATACCCTCTGCCTGAAAAGTCTTTAGACAAATTGCATCGTTGTATGTCAGAGATTACATTGCCTAAAGGATTTCATATATTGGAAATAAACAAGGTAGAAAGATATATTTTTCATTAAACAGGGTATTGTCAGGGCTTTTACTTATGTTGACGGAAAAGAAATTACGTTTTGGATAGGCAAAAGGAAGGTGCTACCATTGTTTCTATGAAAGGATATGTAAACGACGAGGCTGGATATGAGACAATGGAACTGATGGAGGATTCTGTTCTGTATGTCTTGAAGAGGAAGAAATTGCAGGAATTGTTTTTGGAAGATTTGCATATTGCTAATTGGGGACGACGGTATGCGGAAATGGAACTTTTGGAGACTGAACAACGATTAATCTCCATGCTCTCAGCTATCGCCTCAGAGCGTTACAGGCAACTGGTTGAGATGGATCCGGAACTCTTGCAACGGCTGCCATTGGGCAGCATAGCCTCGTATCTTGGCATTACGCAGACAAGTTTAAGCAGGATAAGGTCACGAATGAAATAGCTTTATTTACAATTTAGCTTTTGCAACCATTTTGCAGTGTCACTTCATATAATAACGCCACAGGCTTCCATATCGGTCTTAAAATGCTTCCACGCATGCACAAGGTGATTAGCTTTTGCCTACATTGTCTTTACTTTGCGTTGCCATGCAAAACGATATTCCCAGAGTATGAAAGATTGGGACAGCAAAATGCCACAAGCTGCCACCTAATCGCATATCCATCTCATTACGGAGAATACCGATTTACTTTGCAGGCAAAAACCGAGTATCAACAATAAAAACAGTATCGACAATGGAAATTTTGATTATTCAGAAAGAGGCATTCGAGGAAATGGCGGCGAAGTTCAGCCGTTTCGCGGAACGTGGATGCCCTCCTTGCCAAGCAGGGCGGCAAGTCATTAAACCGCTGGATGGACAACCAGGAAGTCTGCCAGCAGTTGAACATCAGTCCGCGCACGTTGCAGACGCTACGCGACAACGGCACGCTGGCCTATTCGCAGATTAACCACAAGGTGTTTTACAAGCCGGAGGATGCGCTGAGCATCGTAAAAACTAATTGAGGGCAAACGGACGGACAGAGTCGTTTGATTATTATTGTCTTACCACTAAATCCAACGTGACAATGAGTGAAATGATAACCAAGAACCATGCGCTGGTCGCCCAATTCGGCGACACGCTTGACCGTCTTCTGGACGGCATCGAGAACTTTGTGGCAAACAGCCGTCCGACATTGGGCGGCGAACGCTTCCTGACGGACAGGGAGGTTTCGGAACGGCTGAAAGTGAGCCGCCGTACCTTGCAGGACTACCGAAACAACGGGGTGGTGTCCTATTACCAGCTGGGCGGCAAAATCCTGTACAAAGAATCGGACATTGAGAGGATGCTTGCCGCCAATTACCGGGAGGCGTTCAGGCGTGTCGGTACATAATCTGCCATCCTATAATAAGAAGAAGCCGACAACGGAGGATTTATTTTCCCTGCCCGTTGTCGGCTCTTTTCTTTTCACCTTTTCTAATTGTTCACTCTCCGGCCATTATATGGGGAGAGCGAAAAGAAAATGTTGACAGGCTGTCTGTTGTTCATGGTCAGCCTGCCCATGACAAACCGCCTGAAAGCCATACATTCCTTAGTCCGCAGTCGGAAGGCGATGGTAATCACCATTTCAAGGCTGTACACATCGTTCCATTGTCATTCCTCCTTATCCGTTAAGATGTCCTTTGTTTTCTTTTCCCTTGACGCACCTGTTCCGTAGGCACGTCTGAAAGCCATCAGATTGTCCATGTCCTTTGAAATCTTCTTGTCCGTTACTTCCGCATACCGTTGGGTGGTTTTTATGCCGGAGTGCCCCATCATCTTGGCGATGCTCTCTATTGGTATTCCCTCCGAAATCAAAAAAGTTCCGAAGGAGTGCCTGCTTTGATGGTAGGACAAGTTTTCCTTCCGCCCTATCGCCACGCCCAGTTCGTGTATCTCGAACCACATCTCGTCACGGCTCGGAAGCGGGAACACGGGCCTGGTGTCGTCCGTGGTGTTGTAGAGGTCGAGTATCTGTTCCGCTATCGGGTGCAGGGGGACGAACGCCTCCACGTTGGTCTTCTTCCGGTTGATGCGGATGTAACACCTGCCGTCCGCCGTCCTGCCGATATGGTGCGGATGGAGCAACATGATGTCCACATACGCCAGACCGGTGAACGTCGAAAACAGGAATGCCCTCCGGCCCAGTTCCTGCAAGGGGTCAAGCATCGGGGTTTCGAGGATGGCTTTCAATTCGGCACGGCTGATGTGCCTGTGCTTCGGTGCGGGCTTCTTCTCGTATTCCATGTCCTCCAACGGGTTGGCACGGAGTATCTCATAATCCACTGCGAGGTACACCAGCTTGCTCAGCCAGCACAGGCACTTGTTGATTTGCTGCGCGCTGAAATTCTTGTTGCGCTTCATGAACGCCTTGTAGGAACTGCCGAAGTCCTCCGTGATATCAGAGAACTCGATGTCCTCCTTGCCCAACGAGGCAAGGTAGTCTTTCAGGTATTTCTGGTAATATCCCGAATGGCGGTAGGTGGACGTGGAGTTTATCTCCTTTGAACGGGCGAGCAGACGTTCGCGTTCCCTTTCGCCCATCTGCAACAGCTTGGTGGGGATTACCGCCCTTTTCGCCAATGTGTTTTTCAGCAGTTCGGCGCTTACCACGTTCTGTTTCTTCAATATTTCATCGTAGGCAAGCTCTACGGATTTGCGGAACTCCTGCAAGCGGTTGTTCTCGCGAACGGTACGGATGGTTCCCGTCTTGCTGTTCCAATCTTCCGGCCTGCAATAGATGCCCGTCGCCATCGTGGAACTCTTGCCGTCTATGGTGATGCGGCACAGGACGGCAGTCGTGCCGTCAGCTTTCACTTTGCTTCGGTTGATATACGGTAATATGGAAAATGTACTGCGCATAGATGTATTGTTTTTAGATTGCTGATTTTAATTGGTTACAAAACAAGTTTCAAGTCTTTGGTCGCTTCGATGTATTTGTCCATGTCCTCAAATAGCTTCTTCGGGGTGACACGGGCATAGACCTGCGTGGTCTGGATGTCGGAATGTCCCAGCATCCGGCTGATGGTTTCAATCGGCACTCCGGCTTCCAGCGTAATCAGCGAGGCGAAGGAGTGACGTGCCTGATGATAGCACAAGCGCCCGCTCACTCCTGCAAGGACAGCGAGTGATTTCATGTGCCGTTGGAGGTTCGGGTGGTGTATCATCGGGAACAGCGTCGGGCGGTTGTCGTCATGGTATTTGTTCGCTCTGTCTCAAATTGGGCGAGTGCTTCCCTCCTTATAGGCAGCAACTTTTTCACGCGCACCGTGTCCACTGCCCGAAGCTCGTTCTTCTTGCGGCGGTATTTCAGCCAGAGGCTGAACTTCGCCCATCGTCGTCCGTGTAGAGGTTTCACGGGTGACGCTCACCACAGATCATCGCATCATCTGCGTTTCAATGCTGCCCGTATAACACCGGTCGCAAACAGGAACCAGGTCACGGGACCGAGGATGTCCAGTTTTGCGTGGTGCGCCATGCGGGTATCTCCACATCACGGATTTTCTACGAATTATCGTCCTCGCGGCTCAACGCCTGTCTTAACGGTGCAAACGGTGCGTATAAGCGTGAGCAAGATTTTGGGGCATACCAATATCACCACAACGCAAATTTACGCGAAGGTAACGAACAAGAAACTTGAAAACGACATATCCGCTTTCGAGAGCAAGGTAAACGGACGTTTCACCATATAAACGCACAGAGTATGAAACGGACAACAATCACGATGGACGGGTACGGCAGGGTTGCCGTACCGTCCGATACCGCCAATGTTTGGATGAGTGAAATGGAGTTGGTAAAGCTATTCTATGTAATCGCCCCGATACTCCGTGCCGCCATACGAGCCGTGTACAAGAGCGGAGTGTTAAAGCCCTATGAGGTAGAAAGGCGTATTAAGCTGACCAACGGCTATTATTCGGAAGTTTATTCCTTGTCAATGGTCGTGGCACTGGCTTTCCGTATCAATACTTCAAATGCGGTAATGGTGCGTAATGCTTTATTGGAAAGGCTGTGCTTGCGAAAAGAAAGGCAAATATTGTTGTTTTCAATGGGCAGCAGACCCTCATGCAGATGTTAGATTGTGCGCTTTGGAAAATTTTACGGATTGTTTATGAGCGATTTAACCTGATGTACTGATGTCATGGCATCAGTAAACCTATAAACCAGCATATCCCTTTGCCAACGAATATCTGCGGCAACCCATTTGCCCGAAGAAGTGCGGTTTTGCTTCTTCGGGCTTTTTCTTTTCGCCATTTTAAGGCTGATATTACCCGTTCCGCTGCATTTTCTTGTTTGTCTGTTTCTTTTGCGCCGTTCTGCATCGTTTTACGTATCAAGGTTTTAGCCGTCCTTCCGTAGCTTTGTGCCCATGTTTAATCCGCTTGCCGACAAGGCGTCGGTAGCACTAAAATCTTATTGAAAACATGGAGAAAAAAGAAGAATTCATCCGAGTAGGCACCACGCTCTACAAGATTGTGGACCAGCCCCGCATCGACGGCGGCTATGTGAGGAAGCGCATCGCATGGAACTCCGAGACCCTGCGGCAGGACTACGGCAAGGACTACATGGCGGGCATCCCCAAGTATGACGGCTTCTGCACCGTACCCGACCATGTGGACTACAAGCCCGTAGTCGGCAAGTTCCTCAACCTATATGAGCCGATAAGCCACCGACCGCAGGAGGGGGATTTCCCCTGCATCCGCTCGTTGGTGGAACACATCTTCGGCGAACAGTACGAGCAGGGCATGGACTACCTGCAACTGCTCTACCTCTATCCCATTCAGAAGCAACCCATCCTGTTGCTCGTGTCCGAAGAAAGGAATACGGGCAAGAGCACGTTCCTGAACTTTCTGAAAGCCATCTACCAAAACAACGTGACGTTCAACACCAACGAGGACTTCCGCAGCCAGTTCAATTCCGACTGGGCGGGCAAACTGCTCATCATGGTGGACGAGGTGCTGCTTAACCGCCGTGAGGACAGCGAGCGGTTGAAGAACCTAAGTACCACGTTATCCTACAAGGTGGAGGCGAAAGGCAAAGACCGTGACGAGATAGGCTTCTTTGCCAAGTTCGTGCTTTGCTCCAACAACGAGCACCTGCCCGTCATCATCGACGCAGGGGAAACACGCTATTGGGTGCGGAAGATTGTGCCGCTCAAGAGTGACGACACTGACTTCCTGCAAAAGCTGAAAACGGAAATACCCGCTTTTCTCCATTTCCTGCAACACAGGCAGCTATCCACCGGGAAAGAAAGTCGTATGTGGTTCAACCCGAAGCTGCTGGAAACGGATGCCCTGCGGAAGATAATCCGAAGCAACCGCAACAGGTTGGAGATTGAGATGGCTGAACTGTTGCTCGACATCATGGCAAGTGTCGGCGTTGAATCTGTCTCGTTCTGTCTGAATGATATTGTTCCGTTGCTCGTCTGCTCGCAAGTCAAGGTGGAGAAGTCGCAGGTTCGGAAAGTGGTGCAGGAGTGCTGGAAGCTGACACCTGCATCCAACTCGCTTTCCTACACCACCTACCAATACGACTACAACCGTGAATGTCTTTACTCACCCGTAAGGAGGATTGGACGCTACTACACGGTAAGCAAAGCGCAATTGGAAACACTCTGATATTTTGATGAAATGATGAAAGCATATATAAACATAAAGAATAACAGCAACTTACATACTCACAATACTTCGGTAAATTTTTACCGAAGTATTGTACTCATCAAACGCTCAACAAAAGTATTTGGCTGATGAAAAGAGAAAGCGGACGCAGCCCCATACATCACTTTTCTTTTGGCGAGCGGTTTGATGAAAAGATGTTGAGAGTACATCCATCTGGTGGTCAGTGTGTTATGTTATCCATTCATCATTTCATCAGATTTTCACCCCTCATCAAGTCCAACGGGAAAGCAACAGAGGTGAACACCGCCATCCGCAGGCTGGTCGGACGGACTTCCATCCTGCCGACCGACAGGGGAAAGCCGATGTTACAAGCGAAAAGAGAACAGCATCCGAAAACCGCCGACACCGCCGCAGGCTTTTGGAAAACAAAAAGCCATAGCTCATTAGGGCGTTTTCTTCACGCACCGCTTCGCTCATGCTAAAAACACCCCAATGAGCTAACGGGGTTACACCCCTCTGGACACCCCCGTTTGCCCGTGCGGTACGAACCGCAGACAGACGGATACCGACAAACAAGTTTGTAGAACCTAACAAAACAAGAAACGAACATGGGATACATAAGCATCCAAATCAACAAGGCGAAAGGGTCGGCTGACACGGGCGCATCCGACCACATCGAACGCAAGACCACACCCAAGAACGCAGACCCCACACGCACCCATCTCAACCGTGAGCTGGTGCAATTCCCCGACGGTGTGGCAGACCGCACCGAGGCGATAAACCACCGCATCCGCACGGCTGGCATCAGGCGGAAGATAACACCCGACCAAGTACGGGCAATCCGCATCGTGCTTTCGGGCACGCACGAGGACATGGTGAGGGTGCAGGACGAGGGCAGGCTGGACGAATGGTGCGGTGACAACCTGCAATGGCTGCACCGCACGTTCGGAAAAGAGAACACCGTTTCGGCAGTGCTGCACATGGACGAGCACACACCGCACATCCACGCCACGGTAGTGCCGATAGTGACGGGCGAGCGCAGGAAAGCGAAGAAGCAGGCGGAGGGCAGACGCACCTACCGCAAGAAATCCAACGCCGTGCGCCTGTGCGCCGATGACCTGCTGACACGTGAGAAGCTGGTAGCCTACCACGACAGCTACGCCGCAACAATGGCGAAATACGGCTTGCAGCGTGGCATCCGTGGTTCGGAGGCACGGCACACCACCACCGCCCAATATTACCGTGACCTGAAACGGCAGACGGGAGAGCTTGAAACCAATGTCCGGCAGTTGCAGACCGAACGCCAACAGGCGAAGCAGGAACTTGACGAAGTACGGAAAGAAATCAAATCGGAGAAGCTGGAAGCCGCCAAGACCGAAGTGAAAACGGCACTTGTGGCAAAGGTCGGTTCTCTTTTGGGCAGCGGCAAGCTGAAAGGGCTGGAAGCCGACAACCGCACCCTGCAAGGCGAGGTTGCCGCCTGTGATGAAAGCATAGAACTGTTGCAGCAACAGATGGAGCGGCAACAGGAGGAACACCAACGGCAGCTTATGGAACTGCAAGTCAAGCACCGCAGGGAGATGTCGGACAAGGAAGCGGAACACCAAAAGGAAGTGTCATTCTTGAAATCCATTATCCAAAAAGCCAAGAAATGGTTTCCGCTGTTCCAAGAGTTGGTGTACATGGAGAAGTTCTGCCTCAAAGTCGGCTTCAACGAGCGGCAGACCGCCACGCTTATCAGCGGCAAGCCGTTGTTCTACGAGGGTGAACTCTACTCGGAGGAACACAGGCGGAAGTTCACGACCGAAAGGGCGGGCTTCCAAGTGGTGAAAGACCCAATAGACAAATCCAAACTTGCACTTGCCATTAACGGGCAACCGATTGGCGAATGGTTCAAGGAACAATTCGATAGGCTATTCTCGTCCATTAGGAGGACTGTCGAGCCGCTTAGGAGAGGCAAGGGCATGGGATTATAAACAATGCCAACGGGAGGGTAGCAAGTTTGTGTTTTGGGCAGACCAAAACCGCTTGCCGCTCTCCCCCGTTAATCAGCAATTTGTATTATATTACCATTTCACCGGTTCGTCCAAAATCACGCCATCGGTAGCATCTTCTGCGGTGAACGTGTTGCCACGATACTGTACGCAGAGCATTACAAGCGAAGCCGTTCCGTTGTTGCGTACGCTGCGTTTTCCGTTGGGAGCCACGCGCACTATGCTGCCTTCTTCAACGGGAAACACCTGTCCGTCCACCTGGAACTCGCCCTTTCCTGCAAGGAAGAAGTAAAGCTCCTCGTGGTTCTTATGGGTGTGGAGGAAGCCCGTTTCCGTGTTGGGTTGGAACATCTGGAAGGAAAATTCACTGCCCGTTGCCTGAAGTGCCGCACCTCCGAACACCTTTCCCGGAATCTTCACTTCGGGTGAAAGTTCTATCACATACTCACTCAGTTCACTTAGCTTGCCAACGCTTATTACACTGAAATTTTCGGCTGCTGCTATTTTTTTGATTTCTTTCATCTCTGCAATTTTTATAGGGCTTATAATTTGATGGTTTCTCCGTCTTCCGGGATAATCAGGCGGTTCATGTCCGCTCCGTGATGCCACGCTTCGTTGCGCAAGATTTCACGGGTGGTCTGGCAATGGTCAATAGCATCCATGTGGACGGCTATCAGCTTGATATGCGTGGGCAGTTCATCCAACATTTGCATTACCTCAGCTTCATCTGGGATGATGCAGCCGTCCACTTTGGAAAACTCCGGAAAGACTGCACCGCCGCTGTTCACCACGATGTAGTCGGGATTGAACCGTTCCACCGTTTCGCGGATGCACGCTTCCCATTTGCAATCGCCCATAATATAAACCGTAGGACAGTCCTCTGATGTCAGGACATAGCCCGATACAGGTCCCATTATCTCGCCAATCTTGCCGAAACCGTGATGACCGCTTACACGATGGATGGTCATTCCACCCATTGTTGTCTTGTCTTCGATTACTTCCACCCGTGTGAAGCCATCCTGTTCCACCGTCGCCTTGTCCTGCGGTTGGGTATAATAAAGGATGTCCTTCGACAGATGCCGCTTTACTGTTTCATCGTAATGGTCGGGGTGAATGTGCGTTTGCAATACAAAGTTCACCCCTTCTGTTATCTCACTGACGGGCATTACGAGATACACACGGGGACTTTTATACACACCAAGTGCCGACTGGATGGTTCCCTTGTCGGCAAAGAACGGGTCAACAAGGATGTTGTGTCCTGCATAATTGATTCTCAAAGTGGCATTGCGCACCAAGCGGATAGTCGTTGTCTTTTTCATCATTCTACTATTTTTAATTGTTTTATCGTTTACGGTTGCAAAGTTCGGAAGAATCTTCCCGTGACTCTATGCCTTAAACATGGGAATAAGTACCATTTTGATAAAGTTCATTCTTCAATTCTTGGAGCGTCACGGCTATGTCGCCTGCCAGTCCGATGGACTTGTGGACAATGGCATCGGGAATGTACAATTCCGATGCCAAGTTCAGCGTGATGTAGATAGCATGAGGCTCGCTATTTGCCAGTTGCATCAAGGGCTGTTTGATAAGTCGATTGTACCGACCGATACCCAACTCAAAGATAACTACGTTCCTATTATGATAACGCCGAAGGAATTCGTTTGCCTGACAACTTTTATCCTTAAGTGGGCGGTGTTCCAATAAATCTTCGAAAGTACCTTCTACCTCAAAGACCTTTTCCGCATCGAAGCCGGACAGTTCCAGATGCGTATCGGCATTCGAAGTAAGGATAAAGTAATCCCTATGATTCACAACGGCAAGCAGGTCTTTCATCACCTGCGAGGGACGGTACTCTTTGACCCAGTGCTGCACAAGGCATTGCAGAAACTCTGCCCGTACGTTTTCCGTAGGGTAGTGAAAGAAACAACCTTCAATGACATTCCGTATGCCATACTGCTGTTGGAAATCCCCAAACTGGCAACGGAACATCTCGTTGTTGGCAAAGACGTGATAGCCTTCAGTGATAGAAAGCCCGTTGCTGGCTCCTATCAGCAGGGCATCGGCCCGGACGATGGCCTGGGCAGCTTGTTGTATTTCGTTCATGACCTTTATGCTAAGGGTTTCCAATAGATATAGGTCATGTAATCTGCTTCCTCGGTAGAGTAATGCGTATCACGATACCGGGAAGCCAAGGCAAAACCGTGGGCAGGATAATAATCGTGGTCGCACGAAGTGTCTGTCCATAGGAACATCCGTTTAGCGCCCATTGCGCTGAACTCCTGCATCATTGCGCGTAGCAGTTCCCTGCCGCATCCCTTCTGTATGCTAATGAATAGGGAGAGTTTTACGTCGCCATCGCCCATTTGCGCGATGGTGTTCCGGTCGGCTTCGTCCATATAGTCGTTGAGCCGTTCCAGCAACTCCTTCTCCTGCGGGTTCATCGTCTTGCATTGCTCGCCGACCCATACGGACAGGTCTGCCATCTTGCCTTTCCGTGTGCCGAAGATGATGCCTTTCACTTCTCCGTTACAGGTGATTTTGAATGCCAAATCCTCGTCCGTGTAATTATGACGGACGATACATTCTGCAATGCAACGGATGTATTCAGCCCGGAACTCATCGTAATATCCGTGCCAAGTTTGCCGTGCCATGCTTATTGCAGCATTCATATCTTTTTCTGAAAACTTTGTTATCTCCATAGTCATTTATATTATTTTAATAAATACGTGAGGGATTGAATGCTTCCTTTGCATTAAATTCTTTCATGCCTGCCGTGGACTTGCCAAGCAGTTTCTTCAACGTAACGGCAATATCATCACTGATGGCAAGACTTTTCTTCGCAATCTCTTTCGGCACAATGGCGTGTTGCGGATTGACGGTGGCATAAAAGGCATCGGGGAACTGATAAGTCATGTTCATAAACGGTTCCTTAATGAACATCGGGGTCATCATACCTACACCGAGTTCGAGGAACAGTACCTTGCGCCGTGAGTTGGCACGCAGGAAATCGAGGTACCTTTTCATTTCGCGCTGATAGTATTCACCTTCAAGGAATGTGTGCGAGCGTACCCACGGAGCCAGTTCTTCGCCGCAATGCGGGCAACGGGGAATCAGTTCGTCAGGCAATACATCTCCCACAATCTTATCGCTTAACTCGAAAACTTTCTCCTTATTATAATATATTTCATCGTGACACGGACGGCTGCATTGCCAGTAACGGTTATCTCCTTGAATCCGAGTAATCTTTTCATCCGGGAATACCCGGAAAAACTGTGCATCCTGATTGGTTGTGGCTATATAATAATTTTTTCCTTGAAGAAGTTTTGCCAAATCTTTGTAAGTTTCACCTGTATAACACTCATAAATATAACGGGTGGCACGTAACATGCTTGCCCAAAGTTCTCCGCGGCTGAGACGCCTGTCATAAAATAAGTCGAAATAATTATGGATATTATATTTCTCAGCCAATCCTCCTGCCAACATTTTATAGACGTCATCATCTTGATAATAAAAAACGAATCCGGAAGCGGCAGACATTCCCGATGCACCGCCCACTACAATGGCATCAGCTTCGTCTATTTTCTTCTTTAACAAGTCTATTTTTTCTTTTGCAACCATATCGTATGTTTCCATTTTTCCGGTTACAAAGTTCAGTAATATCATTCAATAGTTTTATGCCAAAAAATTGCAAATATATGCCATTTTGATAAATAAAAACATTACTTTTGCACAAACGGCAAGCGTATGAAAGAGATTATCAACCCCGAAAAGTTGGTCAGCGTTCCGTTCAGCAAGACGGATTGCGGTGTGGATTTTTACATCAATACCGCTACAAATAAGGATATTGGCTCCGTGCTGACCGAATACAGGAGGTTCAAGACGGACTTCTTCAGCTTCTACTTCTTTCGCAAAGCAAATGGTTACCTGTTGCTGAACTTTCGCAAGATAGAATTGCACGACGGCATGGTGCTGCTTCTCTCGCCACACCAGCAACAGGAGTGGCACGTGGACGAACCGGCATTGGACTACACCTTCCTCATCTTCCGAGAAGACTTCATGCGTACATTCATCACCGACAAATTCTTCGTCTATCGCCTGCTGTATTATTATCAGACCGATACGCCACCTTACCTATATGCCTCGCCCGAGGAATTGGCAGAGTATATGCGCCTGCTCGGGAAGATAAAACAAGAACTGCTGCATCCCCTTGCCGACACATACAATCTCATCGTGTCCGTGCTTTATTACCTCTTGCTGATTATCAATCGGGCCTACGCCGCCGCCTACCGCTTGCCCGTAGAAATCGCGAAGAACAATTATGCCTTTCAGTTCAAGGATTTGCTGGAGCAGCATATCCGTACCCTGCAACGGGTGCAGGAATACGCTGACAAGCTTCATATTAGCCGCATCACGCTGAATGCTTCCGTCATGGCACAATTCGGAGTGTCTGCCACCCATTTGCTGAAACAGCGCCTGCTGGAAGAATTAAAAAACGAATTTCTGTTTTCCAACCGTACCGTCAGCCAACTGGCAGATGATTTCCATTTCTCCGACCCCAGCCACCTGATGCGTTTCTTCAAACAACAGACGGGAAAGACGTTCACGCAATTTTTACAGGATTACCAAAATGGTATTTACGAATAAGGTATTAAATAAGAAAATCATCTTTTTATTTTCAAAATTTTTAGTACCTTTGCATTATCAGGAGTTGTTTGACAGAAGCGTCCTGCAAATTGCAGTTGAAATTTACGACGGCTGTCGCCAAGTCATTACCTTACTCTTTGTAAAGAACTCATAAGCCGCCCGCGCGGAGGTTATTTTGACTTTCCACCGCGCGTTCGACTATGTAAGGAATCCGGAGTCGGTTCTTGAAGAGCTGATTGAGATGGGAGTAGACCGTGTGCTGACTTCCGGACAGCAGCCGACAGCTCTGCAGGGGGTGGATCTGTTGCGGAAATTGGTGAAGAGAGCTGCCAATCGGATAATTGTGATGCCCGGATGCGGGGTGAACGAAACCAATATCGCCGAGCTTGCCACCCGGACGGGAGCGGAGGAGTTTCATTTTTCCGCGCGCGAAAACAGGCAAAGCCGGATGCTGTTGCGCAATCCGGCTTTGTCGATGGGAGGGACGGTGAGTGTGGATGAATATTCGCATCCCGTCACCACCCCTGAAAGGGTGAGGAATACAATCAGGGCACTCACAGGCTGTGGATGACACGGAGAAGCTGCTCGCCCAGTCCGATTGTATATCCGTGCGATTCGAATACAACCCGGTTGAATGTATCGGCAACGATGAAAATCGGGAGCTGGTTCGGGTTGGAGAGTTTCATGCTCTCTGCAATGGTGCGCTGGATCTGCTTTCTGTTGTCGATGCCGAATACTACGTTGGATGGCAGATTGGGAAACTCTTTCTTGTCGAACTTGTTGTATGATGACTCGTCCGGGAAGAGGAGCACGAATGTCCGTCCCCATTTTTCCAGCGCATCCTTTCGTGCTTCCAGGTCTTTCAGCGCATGATTCGTAGGTTCTTCCCCTGCGCCCAATATGCCTATCACGAAATATCCTCTGCCTGTAGTTTTCAGCACGGAGGTCTGTTCGCCTGTTTCCGGAAGAGTGAACAGGCTTTCGGAATTGAAGTTTCCGATTACGCGGATATCTTCCGGATTGTCACGCATGGTCAGTGTGGCGGCTGTAGTCTTTCCCTTTTCTACATTGAAGAAAGCGATTTCACCCAGCACACTTCCGCTTGCCATCCGGCTTCCGCTCACCATCATGTAGTATCCGGTTTCTACATCTGTCCCGTTCTTCAGCAGTGACATCCATGTGGTGCTTTCGGGGTAGTTTTGCAGGATGAATCTTCCGTCTGCATATCTTGAGATGGTGAAATGGCTGTAATACTTGGGATTGTCAAGCCGGGGAATCTGCCTGTAGTCTGCCTTCACCTTTCCTTTTTCCGGATGTCTGCTGGCTGCGGCTTCAAAGTCTGCAATACGTATTTCTCCTTTTTGCCTGAAACATACGTTGCCGGTAATCTCGTCTATCCAGGCCGGGATGCCCAAACTTCGGGCCGAGGCCACGAAGAATATGTTTCTTGATGCGGAATCGGTGACGCGGCTTTTCCATACTCCTTCAGGCGATGTGGTGGTGAAAAGCGTATTCAGATCGTTGCGTATCGTAAGGCTGTCCCTGCACCAGTTGACAAGCTGCTGCGGATCGTTGCGGAATGTTTCGGCAAGAGAAGCCTGGATGTGCTTCTGCAGATAGCTGCGGTAAGGAGTCAGCATTTCGGATGCTATGCGTGGCGCAAGGATTTCAGTCACGTCAGCCTGTGGATCCGTGGCATAAAGGTGGTCTTCCAATACGCTGCACGGAGTGTCGCGCAAGTCTTTTTCCGACAATGTGCCCAGCATGTCGAACGCACGGGTGGCCGAATTTCTTTCTGCGGCATGCGAAAGGAACCGCATGATTTCTTCGTAGTTTCCTCTTGCTCCGGTAATGTATTTTAGTGCTTCTTCTGTATTCAGTCCGCTGTCTTTGGCGAATCCTTCAATCATCTTCCTGTTCGGAAAAGTCTGTACATAGGCGTTGCGGATGGAGTCTTCTGTTTGCATTCTCCTTTGCATTTCGGGCGACTTGCTCTTCTGTCGTTTGGGGATAAACGGCCTTTTCTGCCGGCGGTACGATCAGGATGCTGTCGCTGAACCGGTCGCCGACTTTGTGGTTTAGCGTGACAGTCACGTCCCTGTCTTTTCCGAAAGAGATTTTGCGATAGCCGAACAGGTTGCCGGCCGAGGCAAAGACCAGCAAGTCGCCGAGTCCGGCAGATAGCTGTGCCTGTCCGTTCTTGTCGCTGGTCTGGCGCGACACGGTATAAAACTCTGCATAGTTGTATAGCTTGAACTCCACGTTGGCATCGGGTACGGGTCTGCCTTCCGTGTCTTTTACCGTAACCGTAGTGTGCGCGCTCGTTCCGTAATTGTCGATGATGTTGATTTCCGTATAGTTGGCGGTGCGTTTCATTACTTCTTCAGGGCCGTTGTAGCTTCCGAATACTTTTGTGTGCATCAGCATGCTGCGGCTTGCCGGAGCATTGAACCATCCCAGGTTCAATACGGGTTCAGGTTCGCATGCACCGAGGAAATACCATTTCCCGTCTACCCATGCTTCTACCCATGCGTGGTTGTCGTCGGTATGTGCCCATCTTGGCGTATAGACCTGGCGTGCCGGAATGCCTACCGAACGGAGAGCTGCTACGAGCAGTGTCGATTCTTCTCCGCAGCGTCCGTATGCTGTCTTTATGGTTGCCAGCGGAGAGCTGGTTCGGCTGTCGGTCGGTGCATAGACGGCTTTTTCGTGACACCAGTGGTTAACCTCCAGCACGGCATCATACATGGAGAGTCCTTTGATACGCGGTGTCAGTTCTTTGAGAAACACCTCTCTTGAATTGTCCATGTTTTCATTGTTTATACGCACCGGAAGTACAAAATGCCGGAAAACGATGTCGGGAATGCTGGGCCCCCATGGCATGGACTCCCGTGTACCGAATGCAAGTCTGACGTTTTTCAGATAGAATTCGCCCGGATAGTCTGTGATGTCACCTGGGGTCATGTAGGCATAAAGGAAGGTCATGGCCTCGCGTTCTTCTGTGCTCATTTCCTGGCTGAACACGTTGAAAAGATTGCCGTACGGCAATGCTGTCTGTTTGGCCTTGAAGTCATTCTCCACCCTTGTCCGGTATTCTTTGTCTTTCAGAAAGTGACGGGAAGTGCAGGAGAATAGACTGATGCACAATGCGAAGCAGACAGTCTGCAAAAGATTCTTTTTCATGCGGATGGAAATAATAAAAAATGTCATTCCGGTAAAGGGCTGAACATACAGCCTGATTCCGGAATGACATTATCAGTTAGAATTAGTATTGTCAGATGGGTTTGTATTCAACAAAAGCTTCCATCGCCTCGTAGCTTGCAAGTCCAAGCTGGTCGTAGAGCGAAGCGGTTCCGCGGTTGCGGTCTTCGCTTCTCTGCCAGAACAGACGTTCGTCGTTTCCTAAGAAAGGAGCGCTTTCCATTTGCGACTGGTGCTTGAGGATGGAGTTGCGTTTCGCTCTCAGTTCTTCAGGACTGAGCGGGACGCACATTTCGATGTTTTCGATTTCCCATTCGGCCCATGCGCCGCGATACATCCAGATACGGCAGTCGTTCAGCCATTCGGCTCCGGCATTCTTCTCTTCATCGATGGCAGCGAATACGGCGTCCGTACATACGCGGTGCGTGCCATGCGGGTCAGCAAGGTCGCCGGCCACATAAATCTGATGCGGCTTGACTTCACGCAGCAGATTCAGCACGACTTCGATGTCCTTTTCGCTGATCGGATTCTTTTCGATTTTTCCGGTTTCATAGAAAGGCAAGTCGAGGAAATGGCATCTGCTCAACGGAATCTTGTTGTAGGTGCAGGCGGTGCGGGCTTCGCCGCGGCGGATCAGTCCTTTGATGGTCAGAATGTCGCGTGTGTCCATGTCGCCTTCTTTCTTGTTTGCGAAGAAGTTCTTGATTTCAGCATATTTTTCGCTGATAACCTTATCCTCACTGTTGGCAAACAGCTGGTTGAATCCGTTGATGAAATGCATGAAGCGTACCACTTCTTCATCGCCTACCGCAATGTTGCCTGATGTTTCGTAAGCGACATGCACTTCGTGTCCCTGCTGTACCAGACGTCTTAAAGTTCCTCCCATTGAGATTACGTCATCGTCAGGATGCGGAGAGAATACGATGACACGCTTCGGGAACGGTTTGGCGCGCTCCGGACGGTACGTATCGTCTGCGTTTGGCTTTCCTCCCGGCCATCCTGTAATGGTGTGCTGCAAATCGTTGAACACTTTGATGTTGGCATTGTATGCAGAACCGTAAAGAGCCAGCAGTTCGCTGAGTCCGTTTTCGTTATAGTCCTTGTTTGTCAGCTTAAGAATGGGCTTCTTGAGCTTCAGGCAAAGCCATACGATGGCACTGCGCACCAGTTTGTCGTTCCACTCACAGCTTGTTACCAGCCAGGGACGCTGAATACGGGTCAGATGGGCAGCGGCAGCCAGGTCGACGCATATCGTAGCGTTTGAGTGCAGCTGGAGATACGAAGCCGGCAAAGTGTCGCTCATCTTGTCTTCAACGGTCTGTCTGATGATGTCAGCCTTGTTTTCACCCCATGCCATTACATATACTTTCCGTGCGCTGAGAATCGTGCCGATTCCCATTGTAATGGAGCAGGGAGGCAGGTTGTCTACGCCGATATTGTGCGATGCTTCTGCGCGTGAAGTTGAGTCTATCAGAATCAGACGGGTCATCGAATTGGCGTAAGAGCCCGGTTCATTCATTCCGATATTGCCTTCCCGTCCGATGCCCATGACTGCGATGTCAAGGCCTCCAAATGTTTGTATGCGCTGTTCATAAAGGCGGCAGTGCTCGGTTATTGCATCCTGAGGGATTGTTCCGTCAAGTGTGAATACGTTTTGCCGGTCAATGTCTATTTGCGAAAGGAACAGCTTGTTCAGATGATTGAAGCTGCTTCCGGCCTCTTCTGTCAGCGGATAGTATTCATACAGGTTGAAGAACACTACGTTGCGGAAACTTACTCCTTCGTCCTTATGCTTGCGTATAAGAGCTGTGAAGAGGTAACGCAGCGAAGCTCCCGTGCCGATGGCGATGGTGCAGAACTTGCCTTCTCGCTGGCGGTCCTGGATTTTTGCGACGATTTCGTTGGCGATCTGTTCCGTTCCCTCTTCTATGCTTTCATAGATATTGGTTGGAATTTTTTCCAAACGGGTCAGCACAGAACGTTCAATCGCATTTTCCGGCCTGTAGTAGCGGGGAGATACGCGGTTCAATGAAATTTGTGAACTAAGATTGGTTCTCATGAGTAGGGGTGTTAGTGGAGGCTTTGCAGCCTCGGTTTTTAATTACAAATTGTTCTTTTCAATGTCCTTGAAATATTTGTATGTACCGACTTTCAGTTCGTCTGTAGCTGCTTCGTCACATACGATGATGCCGTGCTGGTGCATCTGAAGGGCACTGATAGTCCACATCTGAGTGATGCCACCTTCAACAGCATGCTGCAAAGCACGTGCCTTGTTGTGTCCGTTACAGATGATCAGTACTTCCTTAGCAGAAAGAACAGTACCTACACCTACTGTTAACGCAGTTTTGGGCACTTTGTTCACATCGTTGTCAAAGAAGCGGGAGTTGGCGATGATCGTATCGGTGGTCAACGTCTTTACACGAGTACGTGAAGACAGAGAAGAACCCGGTTCATTGAAAGCGATGTGTCCGTCGGGGCCTATTCCGCCAAGGAACAAATCGATTCCGCCGAATTTCTCAATCTCTTTTTCGTAGTTGGCACATTCGGCTTCCAAATCAGCAGCATTGCCATTCAGAATATGGATGTTTTCTTTGCAGATATCAATGTGGTTGAAGAAATTGTTGAACATGAAAGAATGGTAGCTTTCAGGATGAGATTCCGGCAACCCTACATATTCGTCCATATTGAATGTGACTACATTCTTAAACGATACAACACCTTTTTTGTTCAGTTCGATCAGAGCTTTATACATACCAAGAGGTGAAGAACCGGTAGGAAGTCCGAGAACAAATGGCTTTTCTTGTGTCGGATTTGCTGAGTTGATTTTGTTTGCTACATAGTTTGCAGCCCATTGCGAAAGGGCTTGATAGTCGGGTTCAATTATAAGTCTCATGATAGGTTAGAATTTTGAAAGTTAAATATAAATGTTTGTTTTATTGTTCAAAATTTGCAGTTCAAAGTTCGCTTGCTGAACTTAATGCAAATATATCAAAGCTAAATCAGAAAGACAAATAAAAAAAAAAGATTTTTCTTGCTTGATTTATTAAATAAAAAACTTATTTTTGTAAGCGTTTCTATAAAAAATAAGAATTATTATGGGACAGACTTTATTGGCTGAAATACAAAAGGGGGTGAAGAGCGCGCTGATCAAGCGGCGCATCATCTCTCATTTCATTTATGCAGGGTGTACTACAATAACTGACTTGTCGAAGGAGGTGGGACTCAGCGTGCCTACCGTGACAAAGTTTGTTGATGAAATGTTGAAGGAAGGTTATGTGAATGATTACGGCAAACTTGAAACGAGCGGTGGAAGGCATCCCAGTTTGTATGGGCTGAACTCTGAGTCCGGATATTTTGTAGGAGTTGCCGTTGCAGTCAATTCATTGCGTTTCGCTCTTATTAATTTTAAGGGCGATGTCTTGCAGGTGAAGCAGAATGCTGGTTTCCGTCTTGAAAACAAGATGGAGTGTGTAGACCGGATATGCGGTGAGGTGAAAGACTTTATTTCCGGTCTTGAAGTGGATACGGATAAAATTCTGAATATATGTGTGGGAATTACCGGACGGGTCAATCCTGAAACGGGATGCAGCTTCACGAAGCTGACCTGCACAGACAAGCCTTTGGCTGAAACTTTGTCCGAAAAAATCGGAATCAATGTCTGCATCGACAACGACAGCCGTGCGATGGCATACGGCGAATATATCATGCGTGAGGATAAATGCGCCAAGAATCTTATATTCGTCAATGTGAATTGGGGATTGGGGCTGGCTATCATCATCAACGGCAAGCTTTATTCGGGCATGTCGGGATTTGCAGGCGAGCTTGGCCATAATTACGGCTACGACAACCAGCAGATTTGCGACTGCGGCAAGAGGGGGTGCATAGAAACAGAAGTTTCTTGTTCTGCCCTTTACCGGAAGTTCATCGAGCGTCTTCGCAAAGGCGAAAACTCGATTCTGCTGATGGAGAAAAACATCGATGAGATTACGCTGGACGATGTGATTTCTGCCGTAAAGCGTGAAGATGTCCTTGCCATCGAACTTGTTGAAGATATCGGTGCGAAACTGGGACGCCACATCGGCGAAATGATGAACATTTTCAATCCGGAGCAGGTGATTATCGGCGGTGAGTTTTCCAGAGTGGGAGAGTATTTGCTGCCTCCGGTGATTTCTGCGATACGCCGTTACACATTGGATCTCATGTATCGTGATTCGGACATTGTGCTTTCTGAACTGAAGGAGAAAGCGAATGCTATCGGTTCAGCCCTGTTGGCGCGAAGCAAGTTTTTTGCATTGGATTAGTCTTTCTTTCGTGCCGCAGGCGGGGACTGGTTTCTGTTTTGAGCACAAAGGCACAGAGATGCGGGACTTCATGCCGGTTGATTTTCAAAGTGTCCTCTCTGTGACTTCGTGTCTTGTTCTTGATCTATAGGGTCGTATTGTAAAACGTTTCCCAACTTTCGTTGAATGCCTGCATGGAAGGAAACAGCAGGTCGGCTCCTTCGTCCAGCAATGCTTTGTCGGGCAACGGTCCTGTATTGAGCGCTACGGTGAATATGCCTGCGGCAACGCCGGCATGTACTCCAAGCGGTGCATTTTCCACTACAATCGCCTCGTTTGCTGCTATTCCGGCCTTTTGCAGCGCCATCAGATACGGTTCAGGGTTTGGCTTTCCGTATTTCACGTCAAAGGCAGTGACCATCAGTTCCCGTTTGAATACATCCGGGTAATAGTGGTTCAGTTTGTCTAAAAGCGACAGTTGGCCTGAACCGGTCACTACCATCGGAATGAGTCCGCCGGCCTTTATTTTTTGCAGCAGTCCGTATGCGCCGGGCATCGGTTCAGCTTTGGGCAGACTGTTGAATATGTCACTTTTTGTCTGATAGATTTCCTTTACTTCCTGTTCGGTTGCCTGATGTCCTCTTTCGCGCTGGCTGACGATGTTTATCGTTCCCGCCCCGGTTCTTCCTTCGTGCAGGTAGGCTTCCTCGCGTGACATGTTCATTCCGTATCTTTTCATGGCCTCCTGCCAGGCAGCCGCATGGTTTTTCATAGAGTCGAACAATACTCCGTCCATGTCGAACAGTACGGCTTTCAGATTGATTTCGGGATAGTTGTGTCTGTTCAGATAGTTCTTGATAGCTTCTTGAAACATTTTAGAGTAATTACGTTAGCATTAAAAAAATCAGGCACGAGTTTCACGATGAAAAGATTCCGTGAAGCCCGTGCCTTGACTCTCATTTCAGATCCGGTTATTTCTTCAAGCGAGCTTGAATTGCTTCAGATTCTTTTTCGTAGCCCGGTTTGTTCAGCAGGGCGAACATATTTTTCTTGTATGCTTCTACGCCCGGCTGGTTGAACGGATTCACTTCGAGCAGATAGCCGCTGATGCCGCAAGCCTTTTCGAAGAAATAAATCAGTTCGCCGAGATAGTATTCGTTCAGCGTCGGGACGCTTACATGGAGATTGGGGACACCGCCGTCCACGTGAGCCAACTGTGTGCCGAGTTCTGCCATTTTGTTTACTTCATCAATCCGTTTGCCGGCAAGGAAGTTCAGTCCGTCGAGGTTTTCCTTGTCGCTCGGGAAGTGCAGTTCGTGGTTCGGAGTTTCAATTGAAACAACTGTTTCGAAAATGCTCCGTTCGCCCTGCTGGATCCACTGGCCCATTGAATGGAGGTCGGTGGTGAAGTCTACGGAACTCGGGTAAATGCCCTTGTGGTCTTTTCCTTCTGATTCACCGAACAGCTGTTTCCACCATTCCATGAAGTAGTGGAGTTTCGGATGGAAGTTCACCAGAATCTCGATTTTCTTTCCTTCGCGGTAGAGTTCGTTGCGGGTTGCCGCATACAGGGCGGAAGGATTTTCATACAGATTTCCGTTGGCGCATACCTTTTCCATTTCGCAGGCTCCTGCCACCAGCTTTTCGATATCATATCCGGCCACGGCAATCGGGAGCAGTCCTACCGGAGTCAGTACGGAGAATCGTCCGCCCACGTTGTCGGGGATAATGAACGATGTGTATCCTTCCTTGTCGGCAGTAGTGCGGGCTGCGCCCTTCTTTGCATCAGTAACGGCTACGATTACCTTGCGTGCCGTTTCCTTTCCGCGCTGCTCTTCGCACTGTTTTTTCAGCAGGCGGAAAGCCAGAGCCGTTTCGGTGGTGGTTCCTGACTTGGAAATATTGATTACGCCGAACTTTTTGTCTTTCAGGAAAGTGGTCAGTTCATAAAGATAGTCTTCGCTGATGTTATGTCCGGCAAAGATGATAGTCGGGTTTCCGGCTTTCTTTTCCTTCAGCCATGCGAAACTGTCTGAGAGCGCTTCGATGACGGCACGTGCTCCCAGATAGCTGCCGCCGATACCTGCCACGACAACCACTTCGCAGTTTTCGCGCAGCGTCTGTGCGGCTGCTTTCAGGTCAGCCAAATGTTCTTTTGTTATGGAAGAAGGCAGATGCAGCCATCCCAGGAAGTCATTTCCCAGTCCGGTTCCTTTTTCCAGGGTTTCCATACAAGCTCTTACTTTTTCTTCGTAAGAAGCCAATTTGTCTTTAGCGATGAAGTCTAAAGTTTTTTCGATGTTCAGTTTGATGTTTTCCATAACTGTAAATTTTATCTGAATGAATCAGTTAGTAGTTTTATTTCAATCATGGGTGATATGCGTTCATAGAGAATGTTGTATACAGCATCCACAATCGGCATGTTCACGTGCAAGTGTTTGTTGAGCTCTTTGATGCATTTTGTGCCGTAGTACCCTTCCGCTATCATTTCCATTTCGATCTGCGCGCTTTTCACTGAATATCCCTTTCCGATCATTGTTCCGAACACGCGGTTGCGGCTGAAGTTGGAGTAGGAGGTGACCAGCAGGTCGCCCAGATAGGCCGAATCGTTCGTGCAGCGGTCCAGGGGGTGCACTGTATCGAGGAATCGGTTCATTTCCTGCAAGGCGTTTGATACCAGCACGGCCTGGAAGTTGTCGCCGTACTTCAGTCCGCTGCAGATGCCTGCCGCTATGGCATAGACATTTTTCAGCACCGAGGCGTATTCGATTCCCGCCACGTCCGTGTTGACCGATGTCTTCACGTAATGTCCTGCAAGCTGCCGCGCAAACATTTTGGCCTTTTCGATGTCCTTGCATCCCACCGTGAGGTAGGAAAGCCGTTCGAGCGCAATTTCTTCCGCGTGGCACGGCCCTGCCAGAACGGCGATGTTTTCTTCCGGCACATCATACACTTGATGGAAATAGTCGGAGATGATCATGTTCTCGTCAGGGACGATTCCTTTGATGGCGGTAACTATGAACTTATCCTTGAGCTTGACCTTTAGCTTTTTGAGGTGGCTTTTCAGGTAGGGCGAGGGAGTGACGAATATCAGCGTATCCGATTCCCTCACGATCTTGTTGATGTCCGATGAAAAGTTGATGCACTTGATGTTGAAGCGCACGCTGGTAAGATAAGCCGGATTATGGCCCAGACGCTTGAAATCCTCAATACGGTCGTCACGGCGCATATACCAGTTTATCGATTCGGCTTGGGTCAGTATGATTTTGGCGATTGCCGTGGCCCAGCTTCCTCCCCCCATAATCGCTATTTTCCCGGGCAGTTTCATACTATTCCTTTAATCCAACTGGCTACTTCGTCCACACTGGGGTTCTTCAGTTCGAGTTTGTATTTCTTGTTGATTCCGCAGATGTCCATGTGCACCTTCTGCGGGTTCACGTCTTTCATGTCAGACACCAGGTTGTATCCGGCTTTCTGAATCACCGGCACCCATTCTTCGGGTACTCCCAGTGCCGTGTATTTTGCCGCATTGTCTTTCGGCGTCACCTTTTCGGGGCGCATTTGCGGGAAGAACAGCACTTCCTGAATGAATGTCCTGCCCGTCATGAGCATAACCAGGCGGTCGATTCCGATTCCGATGCCGCTTGTCGGGGGCATGCCGTACTGCAGTGCGCGCAAGAAGTCCTGGTCGATGATCATTGCTTCGTCGTCTCCCTTGTCGGCAAGGCGCATTTGCTCCTTGAAGCGTTCTTCCTGGTCTATCGGGTCGTTCAGCTCAGAGTAGGCGTTGGCCAGCTCTTTTCCGTTGACCATCAGTTCAAACCGTTCTGTCAGTCCGGGCTTCGTGCGGTGCATTTTGGTGAGCGGCGACATCTCGACGGGGTAGTCCGTGATGAAGGTCGGCTGGATGAACGTGCCCTCGCAGAACTCTCCGAAGAGTTCGTCGATGAGTTTGCCCTTGCCCATCGTGTCGTCGATTTCCATGTTCAGTTTCCGGCACACTTCGCGTATCTGCGCTTCGTCCATGCCGTTGAGGTCATAGCCTGTCTTCTCTTTGATGGCTTCAAGTATCGGCAGCCGGCGGTAGGGAGCCTTGAAGCTGATGATGTTTCCGTCGATTTCACGTTCGGGCTTGCCGTTGACGGCGATGCACACCGTTTCGAGCAGCTTTTCGGTGAACGACATCATCCAGTTATAGTCCTTGTACTGCACGTAGAGTTCCATGCAGGTAAATTCCGGATTATGGTTGCGGTCCATGCCTTCGTTGCGGAAGTTCTTGCCGATTTCGTACACGCCTTCAAATCCGCCCACGATGAGCCGTTTCAGATAAAGCTCTGTGGCTATCCGCAGATACATGTCAGTATCCAGGGCGTTGAAATGCGTGATAAACGGCTTTGCGCTTGCTCCGCCGGCTATGTTCTGCAGCGTGGGCGTTTCCACTTCCGTATAGCCCGCCTCGTCGAGCACGCGGCGGATGGTGCGTATCACTGTTGCGCGCTGCAGGAAAATGTCCTTTACGCCGTCGTTCACAATCAGGTCGACATAGCGCTGGCGGTACCGCAGTTCGGGGTCTTCAAACTTGTCGTATGCCACGCCGTCCTTGTACTTCACGATCGGAAGCGGGCGGAGTGACTTCGACAATACGGTCAGCTTCCGGGCGTGGACGGAGATTTCTCCCGTCTGGGTGCGGAACACGAAGCCTTCGATTCCGATGAAGTCGCCCAGGTCCAGCAGGCGTTTGAATACCACATTATACAAATCTTTATTTTCTTCCGGGCAGATATCGTCCCGTGTGATATATACTTGGATGCGTCCTTTTGAGTCCTGCAGTTCAACGAACGATGCTTTTCCCATCACGCGGCGTGACATGATACGTCCGGCTATGGATACCTTGCGCGGTTCGGCATCGTCTTTGAACTCGGCTTTGATGTCTGTTGAAAAAGCGTCGGTTACATACTCGGCGGCGGGGTACGGATCGATTCCCATCGCTCTCAATTCGTTCAGACTGTTGCGTCTGATAATCTCCTGTTCACTTAGTTCTAATACGTTCATTTGTCAGTATATTAACTCATTTTCGGGACAAAAATAACAAACATTTTGCAATTTATCCCTATCCGTATGCTTCTTTTATGCAAAAACTTTATTTTGAAGGAGAAACCGGAGGGGATGCAGGCCCTGCCTGTCTGTTCTGCGGTATAAAAACCGGAAAGGCCTTGCGCAAACTTCAAACGGCATCGTCGTTTATGTAAACCACAGTGTGGTTTATACAAACCGCATCGTGGTTTATACAAACGGCAATGTGGTTTGAAGAATCTTTCCTCTCGTTTCGCTTTTCTGCTGCCGGCAGGAGAAAAGACGGTGCCGCATGGTGTCGGCCTGCGCCGGATGCAGTGATAAATAGGGAGAGAAAAGATGGCAAAGTGAATATTTTGCTTCATATATTGGGTTATAATTATTATTTTGTTACCTTTGGGCGTTTCTAAAATATGAAAAGCATGAAAGTAATCATACTGCAAACTGATATTTGCTGGGCCGATCCGGAGGAGAATCTGAAGCGGGCGGACAAGATGATGGACGCTTGTCCGGGGGCTGACCTGTATGTTCTGCCCGAAATGTTTTCGACAGGGTTCTGCACCCGGCCCGAAGGCGTGGCCGAGCCGGCGGGGCATGGAAGCCTCGAATGGATGAAGCGGAAGGCGGCTGCCGGAAACTGTGCCGTTGCCGGAAGCATCGCCACGGAAGATGGCGGAAAATACTACAACCGTTTTTATTTTGTCTGTCCTGACGGGACGGTGACATGGTACGACAAGAAGCATCTGTTCACTTATGGCGGAGAGCATAAGCGCTATACGCCGGGCAATAAGCGGGTGATTGTCGCTTTCCGGGGCGTGCGCTTCCTTCTGCAGGTGTGCTACGACTTGCGCTTTCCCGTCTGGTCGCGCAACCGGAAGGATTATGATGCCATCCTTTATGTGGCAAGCTGGCCTGCTCCTCGGGTGGATGCGTGGAAAGCTTTGCTTCGCGCCCGCGCCATCGAAAACCAATGTTACGTAGTTGCGGTGAACCGGGTCGGAAAGGATCCCGAGTGCGACTATTGCGGAGGAAGTGCCGTAATTGACCCGTATGGCCGTACGCTGGCGGCCTGTGAGGACGGAAAGGCGGAATTTGCCGGGGCGGAGATTGATATGGAACAGCTTGAGGCGTTCCGCAAGAAGTTCCCCGTGCTGGATGATGCCGACGTGTAGGGAAGCTGTGTCAAAATGAAAGGCCGTTTTTATTTTCATTCCGAGCAAATATGGGATGATGTTCATTATATATAGTCTGCATCCGGGTGAGGAATTGCCTGCCCCTGCAATGGGGGGGGATTGCGGATTTTCAAGTAAATTTAAATATGAAGTTTAACTCGGGAAGCCTTCTTTCGGAGGAGGTTTGGAGGAGCTAAAATATGGAAAACAACGATAAACTTTTGTTATTGGGCGACCAGGCGATAGCCTTGGGAGCCATTCATGCAGGGATTTCCGGTGTCTACGCTTATCCGGGAACTCCCTCTACCGAGATTACCGAATATATACAGGATTCACCCTTGGCGAAGTCGAGAGGCCTGCACAGCAGTTGGTGTACGAACGAGAAAACGGCAATGGAGGCCGCATTGGGCGTTTCGTATGTGGGAAAACGTGCGCTGGTATGCATGAAGCATGTGGGCATGAACGTGTGTGCCGATGCCTTTGTCAATTCGGGCATTACGGGTGTTAACGGAGGAATTGTGGTATTGGCGGCAGACGACCCCAGCATGCATTCTTCGCAGAATGAACAGGATTCGCGCTTCTACGGCAAGTTTGCGATGATTCCTGTCCTTGAACCTTCGTCGCAGCAGGAGGCGTATGACATGATGGAGTACGCATACAGTCTGTCGGAAGAAGAAAGGCTGCCTGTGCTGATGCGTATCACAACCCGTATGGCCCATTCGAGAGCCGCTGTAAAGGTGAAGGAAAAGTTTTTGGACGTAACCTGCACGGGCAAAGAATCCGTGCCTTCCGACTGGGTCCTGTTGCCGGGCAATGCACGCCGCCGTTATCTTGAGGTGATTGCAGAGCAGTCCCGCCTGCTGGACCTTTCGGAAACTTCGCCTTTCAATGAAGCCGCATTCAAGGAAGGCATGTCTGAAAAAGGGATTGTGGCTTGCGGCATAGGATATAATTATGTAATGGAGAATTATCCGGACGGATGTCCCTATCCGGTTATCAAGATTTCGCAGTATCCTCTTCCGGCAGATCTGCTTACACGTCTGGCAGGCTCTTGCCGGGAGATGCTGGTGGTTGAAGACGGTCAGCCGTTCGTAGAGGAACAGTTGAAGGGGCTGCTTCCTTCGCAGTATGTTGTGAAAGGGCGCTTGAGCGGCGATCTGCCCCGGACGGGCGAACTGACCCCCGACAATGTGAAGGCTGCGCTGGGCATTCCGGGAGGCCAGGTCTATCCGAAGGCGCAGCATGTTGTTCCCCGTCCGCCTGCCTTGTGTGTGGGATGCGGACACCGCGACGTGTATGACGCGCTGAATCGGGTGGCTGCGGAGTATCCCGGAGCGAAGATCTTCGGCGATATCGGTTGCTATACGCTGGGCGCTCTGCCTCCTTTCCGGGCATTGAGCAGTTGCGTGGATATGGGAGCGTCCATCACGATGGCGAAAGGAGCCGCCGATGCCGGCCAGTTTCCTTCCATTGCGGTTATCGGGGATTCCACCTTTACGCATTCGGGCATGACCGGCCTGCTGGATGCCGTGAACGACAAGGCGAACATAACGGTGATTATCTCGGACAATCTGACAACGGCTATGACGGGAGGGCAGGATTCTGCCGGAACCAACAAGTTCGAAGCCATTTGTCTGGGGCTGGGCGTAGAGCCGGAACATGTGCGTGTGGTGGTTCCGCTGCCTAAAAACATGGAAGAGATTACCCGTGTCATCCGCGAGGAAATTGAATACGACGGAGTGTCCGTCATCATTCCTCGCCGCGAGTGTATACAGACATTGAACCGTAAGTTGAAAAAGAAAAGAGCTGAGAAAAAATGAAAACAGACATTATACTTTCTGGAGTAGGAGGACAGGGAATCTTGTCTATCGCTACCATAATCGGTGAGGCTGCCACCCGTATGGGACTGGCGCTGAAGCAGGCCGAGGTGCACGGGATGAGCCAGCGGGGCGGGGACGTGCAGTCGAATCTTCGTTTGTCGGACAGGCCCATCGCTTCCGACCTGATCGCACTCGGAACAGCCGACATGATCATTTCGCTGGAGCCGATGGAGGCTTTGCGCTATTTGCCTTATCTTTCCGAAAGCGGATGGATCATCACTTCGTCTGCTCCGTTCAAGAATATCCCCAACTATCCCGATGAACAGGCGTTGGCGGAAGAGCTGAAGGCCCAGCCTCACATTGTGTCGCTTGACGTGGAACAGCTTGCCCGGGAGAACCAGATGCAGAAGTCGGCCAATGTGATTCTGCTGGGTGCGGCAGCTTCTTTCCTGAAGATTCTTGATGCGGCCACCTTGCGCGAAAGCGTGGGGCGGATATTTGCTTCGAAAGGAGAAGAAGTGGTCAGCATGAACTGTCGCGCTTTTGATATCGGTCACGAATACGTGAAAAATCTAAAACTTTGAGCTTATGAGTCGGGTGTTCAGTGAAGAACTGGTGTCGCAGGTGGCGCGCGAGATGAAAGTAGCCGACTTGCAGAATGCCACCATCGGCGATGTGCTGCTGGTGGCTTCCCGGCTGGAAGAATTGACGGGAATCCCTTTTATCCGCATGGATCAGGGCTCGCCCGGCCTTCCTGCAAACAAAGTGGGGATTGAAGCCGAAAAGAAAGCCCTCGATGCAGGCTTGGGCGCCCAGTATCCGGCTGCGGCCGGAGTGCCTGAGCTGAAGGATGCCGCTTCGCGCTTTATCAAGGCTTTTATCGATATCGACATATCCCCGCGGGCGTGTGTGCCTACAACGGGGTCGGTGGCAGCTTCGTTCGGAGCGTTCATTGCATGCACCCAGCGCTTGCCGGGAAAGAACAAGGTGCTTTTCATTGATCCGGGCTTTCCCATCCAGAAATCGCAGTTGCGCATATTGGGCGTAGAGTGGGAGTTTTTTGACATCCACGATTTCCGGGGAAAGCCTCTTCGGGAGAAGCTGGAGAGCTATTTGTCGAAAGGCGATATCGCCGCCGTTGTGTATTCCAATCCCAACAATCCGGCATGGATTTGTCTGGAAGAAGAGGAACTGGAGATTATCGGCGAGCTTGCAACCCGGTATGATGTTGTGGTGCTGGAGGATCAGGCTTATTTCTGCATGGACTTCCGTCACCGTTATGGCCGTCCTTTCCAGCCGCCTTTTGTGCCGACCGTGGCCCGTTATACCGACAATTACATTTTGATGCTTTCCGCCTCGAAGATATTCAGCTACGCCGGACAGCGCATCGCTTTGGCATGTATATCCGACAAGCTTTTCGACAGGCAGTATCCTGCACTTGCCAGGAGGTATGACGATTCGGGCGTATTCGGCCCTACGTTTATCGCTTCCATTATGTATATGATCACTTCCGGCTGTACGGCAACCACGCAGTATGGAATGGCGGAAATGCTGAACCGTTCGGTATCGGGTGAAATCAATTTTGTGGAGGATGTGCGCGAATACGAACGCCGTGCCCGCCGCATGAAGCGGATTTTTACGGACAACGGCTTCACTATCGTGTACGACCGTGACGTTACACGGGAAGTGGGCGACGGTTTCTTCTTTACGCTCGGCTATCCCGGCATGACGGGCGGACAGCTGCTGCTTGAACTGATGTATTATGGGGTGAGCAGCATTTCCCTGTCTACAACCGGAAGTGATCAGGAAGGTGTGCGTGCCTGCACTTCACGTATGCGCGAAGAGCTTTATCCTGTGCTGGAAGAACGCATGAAAGCTTTCCGTGAAGACCATAAAGCCATTGGAAAAGAATGACGGATAATGATATGAAAAAAGTGTCGGCTCTGAGAGCCTTAACCGATTAATGACTCTTTCAGATGATTTGGAATCCTACAAAAGAATGCATGCCGCGCGAACAGTTGCGCGAGCTGCAAGGCAAACGGTTGCAGAAACTTGTTGCATATGTTTACCATAATGTGCCGTTCTATCGGCACAAGATGCAGGAAATGGATTTGATGCCCGAGGATATCCGGGGCATTGATGATATAGTGAAACTTCCTTTTACTACCAAGCAGGACCTGCGTGACAACTATCCTTACGGACTGATGGCCGCTCCGAAATCAGAAGTGGTCAGAGTTCATGCTTCATCGGGAACAACCGGCAATCCGACCATTGTCGGTTATACGCGGAAAGACCTTGCCGTGTGGTCGGAGGTGATGTCGCGCTGCCTGTCAGCATACGGCGTGACGCGCGACGATACGTTTTCTGTCAGTTACGGATACGGACTCTTCACCGGCGGCTTGGGAGCCCATTACGGGGTGGAGAATCTGGGAGCGACGGTGATACCGGCTTCCACGGGAAACACCGAAAAGCATGTCCGCCTGATACGTGACTTGAGAATAACCGGCATTGCCTGTACGCCTTCATATGCGCTGTATCTGGCTGAGGTGGTGGAGCGTATGGGAATAAAGAAAGAAGAACTTGGACTGAGAATAGGCGCGTTCGGCGCAGAGCCGTGGACGGAGCACATGCGTCAGGAAATACAGGAACGGCTGGGCCTGAAAGGATACAATATCTACGGCCTGAGCGAGATCATGGGGCCGGGCGTGTCGTTCGAGTGTCAGGAGCAGCATGGCTCGCATATCAATGAAGACCATTTTTATCCTGAGATCATCGATCCGGTCACTTTGGAACCGTTGCCGGCGGGACAGCAGGGAGAACTGGTTTTCACAACCCTTACAAAAGAAGGTATGCCTCTGCTCCGTTACCGTACCAAAGACTTGACTTCGCTTATGCCGGGCGAATGTCCTTGCGGCCGCACCAGCGTGCGTATGACTCCGATTATGGGACGGAGCGACGATATGTTGATTATCCGCGGAATCAATGTGTTCCCGTCACAGGTGGAAAGCGTGATACTGAGCATGAAGGAATTTGAACCGCGGTATATGCTGGTGGTCGACCGTGTAAACAATCTGGATACGCTGCAGGTCCAGGTAGAGGTCCGCCGCGATTATTTCAATGACGACATCGGGGCTATGCTGAACCTGAAGAAGGCTTTGTATGACAAACTGAAAAGCGTGCTGTCCATCAGCGCGGACGTGAAGCTGATGGAGCCCAACAGCATTGCCCGAAGCCAGGGAAAGTCGCAGCGTGTCATTGACAAGCGTGTATTAGTGTAAAATTAAAAAAGAGGAATCATGACGATAAAGCAATTGTCGGTCTTTCTTGAAAACAAGACCGGAAGAATAAATGAAGTGGTAAGGACATTGGGCGCGAACGGAATCAACATGCATGCGTTCAGTATGGCGGAAACAGCCGATTTCGGGATTCTCCGACTGATTGTATCTGATGTGGAGAAAGCTGTAGAAGTGCTTCGGGCTCATGATTTTGCGGTAATGTCGACTGATGTCGTTTGTTTGAGTTGTGAGAACGAACCCGGATCGCTTGCCGTCATTCTGGAATATTTGGCCAAGGAGCAGATATTCATTGAATATATGTATGCGTTTGCCCAGGACAGCAAAGCGCATGTGGTGATCAAGCCTAACGATTTGAAACGTTGCATGGAAGTGCTTGAGGCACATCAGTGCCATATTCTTGTTCAGGGAGAATTGTAGGTTTCATTCATCTGTTCTGCCGGTAGAAACAGGCGGTTGCTTCAGTCAGGGCAGCCGCCTGTTTCCGTTTGGTGCGGCTTGTTTTTGTTTCACTTTTCAACGTCAGTGAAAGATCTTTCAACACAGATAAAGCCGGAAACGGTGTTTCTTCTTTAGTTTTGCGACCGGAAGAAACACCGTTTCCGACTTTTATTTATGTATAATTAATATATAAGAATGCCATGAAAAGTAAATTGATCTTGTGTGCTGCCGTTGGGTTTGCACTTGTTTCTTGCCGGCAGGCAGTAAAAGAAAACAGTCCGTGGATTGATCATGCGCTGGATGTTGCATTGTATCAGGCGAAAGAAATGTCTGCGTTGATGACCGATTCGCTGGACAGAATGCCCCGTACGCTTTATACGGGTTATAATATGGACTTTCTGGTGGAACAGATGGAATGTGACTCCACAGTGTTTATGGATTCGCTGGTGGCGAACCCGCCTGCAAGTGAAATAGGCAAGTTGCGTACGTGCAACTTGTATGACTGGACAAGCGGATTTTTTCCCGGCACATTGTGGTACCTTTACGAGCTGACGGGGAATGACACCATCAGACAGGAAGCTGTCCGCTATACCAACCGCATGTATCCCATCCGCAAGGTAAATGACAATCATGACATCGGTTTCATGATGAACTGCAGTTATGGCAATGCACTCCGTTTGGATGCGAACGACACGATCAAAGCGGTTCTGATTGAAACGGCCGACAATCTCTGTTCGCGTTTCAATGCCATCCGTCTGATTGAATATCCGGAGATTGACCCTTATACATGCCGCTTGTGCGGAACTTGTGTGCAGACATGCCCGGCTGAGGCTTTGCAGGTTGATGTTCCGGGCCTGCTTCTTTTTCTCCGAAAAAGTCGGAAGGAATCTGGGTGCTTGCCGAAACGGAAGGCGGAATGCTTGCTTCTGTCACGAAAGAACTGCTTGGGAAAGCGGTGTCACTGTCAGAAAAGCTTCGTTGCAATGTGGAGGCTGTGTTGCCCGGAAGCGGTGTGGCTGTGCTGGCTGATGAGCTGATTGCTTATGGAGCCGATCGTGTACATGTGCTGGAACATTCTTCGCTGGCTTCATTTATAGAAGAAAACTATGCGCGGGTTGTGGTTGCTTTGGCTGGCCGATACAATCCGGACATTCTGCTTGTCGGAGCGACGGAGCGGGGAAGGGGACTCGCTGCGCGTGTCGCTTCGATGCTTCATACCGGGCTGACAGCCGACTGCACGCAGCTGGAAATTGATCCGGAAAGCGGACTGCTGCATCAGATCCGTCCTGCTTTCGGGGGAAATCTGATGGCTTCCATCGTAACTCCCGGTTGTCGCCCGCAGATGGCTTCGGTTCGTCCGGGCGTGATGAAAGTGTCGGAACCCGACAGCTCGCGGAAAGGAGAAGTTGTCCGCCACGATTTCTCAGACTTTGAACCGGACCGTCGTATCCGTCTGGTGGACGAAAGGGAGGCGAATGTGTGTGGAGATACATTGGCGAATAGCCGCATCGTGATAGGAGTTGGCCGCGGCGTGAAAAGCAAGGAAACTGTTGCCCGGATTCGCCAATGGGCAGAACAGATCGGCGCAGTTGTGGCCGGTTCGCGTGCGGCTGTAGAAATGGGGCTGATTGATGCGCATTTGCAGGTGGGGCAGACGGGGCATACCATTTCTCCGGATCTGTATATAGCCATCGGGATAAGCGGACAGATCCAGCATACGGCAGGGCTTTCCGGAGCGAAAAAAATAGTTGCCATAAATCCGGACCGCACGGCTCCTATTTTCGGTATCGCTGATTATGGCTGGGCTGTGTCGGCAGAGGAGGCACTTTCGGAATTGGCTGGCATATCCTTATGAGAAGACTGTTTGCGCTTATTTGTTTCTTGTCGGGTGCATGTGCGGTGCTGCATGCGCAGGATCAGTTGGAAGTGAAGTTCCGTTCGCGAGCATTGCTTGACGTTGCGGTGTCAGGATACGGCAAGGAAGACGTGCAGGGATATTATCGTCTGGAAGACTTTCGGGTTGGATTTAAAGCGGTTTACGGCGATTTTGAGATGAAAACGGATATCGGACTGGGAGGCGGCAAGCTTGCCATAAAAGATATGCTGCTGAATTATCACTTTGCCCACGGGGTGCTTGCGCTCGGCAACGGATATGAGCCGTTTTCGATGGATATGCTCATCAGCACAGCAGATATGCGCTTCCATCAGTCTGCCGCTTCAGTGCTGGCCTTTACCGACAGCCGGAAGCTGGGGGCAACTTATCATTTTTATAGTGACAACTGGTATCTGGCTGCCGGCATCTATACGCATAATGACATCAATAAAATCGGCGAGGGACAGAAAAATGCCTTTGTGTCTACATCCCGTGCCGTTTGGCGGAAACGGGAAGCGGGGCATTGGCTGATTCATCTGGGCGGTGCGTTTTCATTCCGTTCGAAAGAAGCCCATGCTTCGGAACCGCCTTCAGGCAGCAGAAGCAGTGCCGGGATAACATCGATGTTTCCTGCCTCTTTGCTCGAAGCCGAGGTTTCTGATATGGGAACTGAGGTGAAAGGTCTGGCAGAGCTTTTGTGTACGGCTCCGCGTTTCATGTTGCAGGCTGAATACTTTTTTGACCGGATGAACCGTACAGGCGGCAGGCAGGCCTACCGTTCGCATGGAGGGTATGTTCAGGGAGGATTCCTGTTGAAAGGAAAGGGGTTTGCTTATGATTCGATGTACGGGATACCCGGCCGTCCGCTTACTCCGCGTGCTATAGAGCTTGTTGCTCGGTTCAATTATACGGATATGAATGATTGGCGTTCCGGCATAACAGGCGGGGAGGAAAAGGATCTGTCGGTAGGCGTGAACTTTTAACAACTCTTTGAAAAAGTAAACAACTATTTTGCAACGCCTTCTATCAGTGTTGTCGGAAAGGAGCTTCTTCAGAAACAGCCTGCGTCAAGAAAGCTTTATGCTTCAGCAGGAGCTTCTGTTGCTTCTGCGGCAGCAGCGGCTTCAGCTTCAGCCTTGGCAGCAGCAGCGGCAGCCTTCTTTTCAGCTACTTTCTTTGCAATTTCTTCGTTCACCTTCTTTTCAGCTTCCAGGCGTTCCTTAGCGGCAGCTTTCTTCTGTTCGTCAAGTTTAGCCTTCAAAGCTTCCAGACCAGACTGCTTGTTTTCTTTCCAAGCATTGAAACGTTTAGCTTCAGCTTCATCGAATGCGCCTTTAGCAACACCACCCATCAAGTGCTTCTTCATGTAAACACCTTCGCGGGAAAGGATGTTACGTACAGTATCAGTAGGCTGTGCACCTACCATAACCCAGTACAATGCGCGGTCGAAATTCAAATCTACTGTGGCAGGATTGGTGTTCGGATTGTAAGTACCAATCTTTTTCAGTAAATCTACCATCACGTGGTGCTCTTGCATCTGCAATAACAATTGAATAGAACGCATATCCTTTGCGTCCGTTTCTTTGCAATCTGATTTTAGTTGCCATTTTTTAATTTTGTTTTTTAATGTAAATGATTTGAATTATGCTAATAACCCGTATTAGCGGGTGCAAAGGTACAACTTTTCTTTTGTTCTACAAAGAGTTGCGCAAATTATTTGTTGATTTCGCGCAGCCATTTCTCCAGTTCGCCCGTCCATTGGCGTTTGTAGGGGAAGCTGTCGCGGTATCCCCAGCCGTGTCCTCCCACCGGGTAAGTGTGCAGGCTGGCAGGAACTTTGTTCTTGACGAGGGCTGTGTAGTAGTTCACGCTGTTGGCCACCGGTACTACCGTGTCATTGCTGCTGTGCAGAATGAAGGCAGGGGGTGTTTGCGGAGTAACCTGCAATTCATTGGAATATTTCTGTTCCAGTTCCTTTGAGGGATTCTTTCCCAGCAGGTTGTCGTGAGAACCCATGTGAGTGTAAGCAGGGTCCATGGTGATGACCGGGTAGAAAAGAATCTGGAAATCCGGGCGAGTTTCCGCATCGAAATGAGTGGCGGTGGTGCTGGCCAGATGTCCTCCGGCTGAAGAACCCATGATGCCCAGTTTTTTTACATTCCATTCCTGAGCGTGCTGGCGCATGATGCGCAGAGCCTGTTGTGAATCGCTCAGAGGCACTTCATTGTGTCCGTTGGGCATGCGGTAGCGGAGCACAGCATACGTAATGCCCTGGCTGTTGAACCAGTCGGCCATGCTTTTCCCTTCGTGAGCCATGGCCAGATGTGAGTATCCTCCTCCCGGACAGGCTACGATGGCCATTCCGTTCCCTTTTTTAGCCGGATAGACGTAGAGAATGGCTTCTTTTGTATAACTTGGAGAATTGGTATCTCCATTTTTTTCTTCTGTGATGCCGTTGTCATTAGGGGCACCGTTGGGCCATACCTTAATTTCAATCGGCTGTTGTGCGAAGAGCGTGCCCGACATAAGCAGCAACCCCATTAGTAGCAGTGTTTTCATGTGTGTGATATATTAGAGATTATTTTTTCAGTTTCATGCTGGCTTTTACCAGGAAAGTAATCAGCAGCAGATAAGCTACCAGTGACACCAGTTCGCTCATCGGGTTAGCCAGCCATTCTTCGTGGATAAGATTGATGTCGCAGTAGCGCATGATGGCACTCACTACACCCATCAGGGCACCTCCAGCAATGAATCCGGATGCCAGCAGGGTACCTTTCTCACCGCGTGCGTTGTTGACAGCTTCGTCCTTGCTGCGTGAAGTCACGTACCAGTTGATGGCTCCACCCACCAGCAACGGAAGGTTCAGTTCCAATGGAATGAACATACCCAGTGCGAAGGCCAGGGCAGGTGCTTTGCAGAACGTCAGTACCAATGCCAGTGCAGCACCGATGCCGTAGAGCAGCCACGGAGCACCTACACCGTTCATCAGCGGGTCGATGACAGCTGCCATGGCGTTGGCCTGCGGAGCAGCCAGTTGTCCGCTGGTGAATCCGTAAGAATCATTCAGCACCATAATCACGCCGCCTACAGTAGCTGCGGAAATCAGTGTGCCGAGGAATTTCCAGCTTTCCTGCTTCTTGGGTGTGCTCCCCAGCCAGTAACCGATTTTCAGGTCGGTAATGAAACCGCCGGCCATGGACAATGCGGTGCAGACCACGCCACCCATTACCAGTGAGGCCACCATACCCGTGGCACCTTTCAGTCCTACTGCCACCATGATGACAGAAGCCAGAATCAAGGTCATCAGCGTCATGCCTGATACCGGGTTCGTTCCTACAATGGCGATGGCATTGGCTGCTACGGTGGTAAACAGGAAGGAGATTCCTGCTACCAGCAGAATGGCTACCACGGTATGCAGGATGTTGCCTTGCATTACATCGAAATAAAAGAAGAGTACCACGAGCAGCAGGGTGAACAGCGAACCGAAGGCGATGATTTTCATGGACAAATCCTTCTGAGTACGTTCCACGTTTTCTTCGGCCTTTTTGCCCTTCATTTCACTGGCAGCCAGGCTGACTGCACTCTTGATGATGCCCCATGAACGTACGATACCGATGATGCCCGCCATGGCAATACCTCCGATACCGATGCTCTTGGCATATTCCTTGAAAATAAGTTCGGGTGACATGTCTCCGACGGCTGTCGTGATGTCCGGATTCCAGGCATTCAGCACCTGGTCGCCCCAGAACAAGGAAATGCCCGGTACGATAATCCACCATACGGCCAGTGAGCCGGCACAGATGATGGCCGCATATTTCAGTCCGACGATGTAGCCGAGTCCCAGTACGGCAGCTCCCGTGTTAATCTTGAATACCAGTTTGAACTTGTCGGCAATGGTCTCGCCCCATCCGCAGATGCGGCTTGTGAAGTTCTCGTTCCACCAGCCGAACGTTCCCACGATGAAGTCATAAAGACCACCCACCAATCCGGCCATGAGCAGCGGTTTGGCCTGGTCGCCTCCCTTTTCACCCGACACGAGCACCTGGGTGCTGGCCGTAGCTTCCGGGAAAGGATATTCGCCATGCTTGTCTTTTACGAAATATTTACGGAAGGGAATCAGGAACAGGATGCCCAGCACACCACCCAGCAGGGAGCTGATGAACATCTGCATGAAGTTGACTGTCATTTCCGGATATTTTTCCTGCAGGATGTAGAGGGCCGGCAGGGTAAAGATAGCACCTGCCACGATGACGCCTGAACAGGCACCGATGGACTGAATCATGACGTTTTCACCCAGCGCGCCTTTACGTTTGGTGGCGCTGGAAATACCCACAGCGATAATAGCAATAGGGATGGCAGCTTCGAACACCTGCCCCACTTTCAACCCTAGATAGGCAGCGGCAGCCGAGAAAATAACGGCCATGACGAGTCCCCATGTCACAGACCAGAAGTTAACTTCAGGATGCGTTTTTCCGGGAGACATGAGGGGTTCGTATTTCTCTCCCGGTTTGAGCGGACGGAATGCGTTTTCGGGCAGTCCCGTCGGTTTTTCTTGTGTCTCTTTCATGAATAATATTACATTTTGATTTGATTAATATTCTTAAGGGTGTCCAAAAGTAGTAAAAATCCTTTATATTCATTCAAAAGTGGGCTCATTTTTGTGCCATCGGAAAACGCACTTGCGTTTGAAATAAAACGTCCTTACGTTTGGAATCAAATGCACTTGCGTTTTAAGTAAAATGCACTTGCGTTTGAAATGAAACACCAAGGCGTTTTTCATGTACTTTTTCGGGCATAAAAAAACAGGAGAAACATCGCTGAAATGTTCCTCCTGTCAAGTATGAAAAATGATGAATCGTTACTGATTGATGTCGGCCGATGCCGGAGTCATGTCACCTTCTACTACCAGACGAGTGATTTCGTTCTTGGAGTTGGTGCGAAGGGTGATGGTCTTGCGGAAATGTCCCGGGAATTTGCCAGCACCGTTGTAAGTGACTGTCACCTCACCGCTTTCTCCCGGCTTGATGGGTTCTTTCGGATATTGAGGTACGGTGCATCCGCAAGAAGCAATGGCCTGATGAATTACCAGCGGGCCGTCGCCTGTATTCTTGAATTTGAATTTGCAAGTTACTTTCGGACTGCTTTCAGAGAAAGAGCCAAAGTTGTATGAGGTCTTTTCGAATGTAATTTCTGCCGTTCCCTGAGCAATGACAAACAATACATTCATGACACATAATAAGGTCGTAAATAAAATTTTCTTCATTTTCTTTGATTTTAATCCTTACTTCTGACAACTCCGCAAAGATACTACTTTTGTGTGAAACTGTTACTTTTGTGCAGTTTAATTAACAAACTTGAAGTGTTGTTATCGGTTTATCTGCTTTACACCTTTCACCGTTTTAATCTTCTTTATCAGCGATTCAAGCTTGGCATTGTCGTCTACGGTCACCGTCAGCATGCCCGAAAACAGTCCGTCGTGCGAGTCGATGCTGATGGAGCGCAACAGGATGTTGTTCTCCTTATTTATAATGGACGTGATGTTCGTCACGATGCCGATGTCGTCATGGCCGATAATACGGAGAGTAATCGGATACTGTTTGCCCTGGCTCTTTCCGGCCCAGCGGGCTTTCACGATGCGGTAGGGGAAGCGGGAACGCATCTCCTTGGCATTCGGGCAGTCGCAACGGTGAATCTTGATACCGCCGTTGATGCTGACGAATCCGAACACTTCGTCGCCGTAAATCGGGTTACAGCATCTGGCCAGCGTAAAGTCGAGTCCTTTCAGGTTCCGGTCGATGACCAGCACGTCATCCTTGTAGTCCTTCGCGTCGGTGGGCTGCTGCATGTTGAAGCCTTCCGCACTGCGGTAGCTGATTTCTTCGCGCTGTTCGGTTTCCCGTTTCTGCATGTCAAGGTACTTGTCGATGATGTCGTTCACGTCCATCGATTCGTTGGCAATACTCTGATAGAAGTCAGTCACGGTCTTGAAGCCCAGTTTCCGAATCAGACGCATCAGGATGGCCTCATCATATTCCAGCTTCCGGTTCTTGAATTTACGCTCCAGCGTTTCCTTGGCAAACTGTGTCTGACGGGCTGCAATCTCCTTCAGGGCCTGACGTATCTTGTTGCGTGCCTTCGACGTGGTGACAAAAGTCAGCCAGTCACGCTTTGGTGTCTGCGTGTTCGAAGTCATGATTTCCACCTGGTCGCCACTGTTCAGTTTCTGGCGGAGCTGTACATTTTTCCCGTTGACGCGGGCACCCGTACACCGGCATCCCAGGTTGGAGTGGATAGAAAAGGCAAAGTCGAGCACGGTAGCCCCTTGCGGCAGTTTGTACAAATCGCCTTTGGGAGTAAATACGAATACCTCGTCCTTATATAAATCCAGCTTGAACTGGTCCATGGCCTCCATGTCGCTGTCGGAGTTTTCCAGCGTCTCACGGATGGAGTTCAGCCATTCATCCAAACCGCTTTCTCCCTTTATACCTTTATACCTCCAGTGGGCTGCCAGACCTTTTTCGGCAATTTCGTCCATGCGTTCCGTACGAATCTGTACTTCCACCCATTTCCCTTCCGGTCCCATCACGGTGATGTGCAGTGACTCATATCCGTTACTTTTCGGCACGGACAGCCAGTCGCGCAAACGCTTGGGGCTGGGCAGATACATATCCGTCACGATGGAATAAGCCTGCCAGCACTCCTGTTTCTCCTTTTCAAGCGGAGAATCAAGAATGATGCGGATGGCAAACAGGTCGTACACGCCTTCGAAAGGACATCCCTGTTTCTTCATCTTCTGGTAGATGGAGTGGATGGACTTGGTACGTCCCTTCATGTGGAACTTCAGTCCGGCATCTTCCAGCTTTTTGCGTATCGGTTCGATAAAAGCCTCGATGTAGCGGTCGCGGGCCTGCTTGGTGGCATTCAGTTTCTCTTTGATATGATAGTACACGTCGTGCTGCGTGTATTTCAGTGACAAGTCCTCCAGTTCTGATTTCAGTTTATACAATCCCAACTTGTGGGCCAGCGGTGCATACAGATAGGCAGCTTCGTTGGACACCTCCAGGCGTGCTTCTTCGTTGGGGCTGTCCTTGATTTGCCGCATCAGGTTCACGCGGTCGGCAATGATAATCAGGATGACCCGCATGTCTTCGGCAAACGACAGGAGCAGATTGCGGAAGTTTTCCGATTCAATGATGGGGCTTTTGGAATACAGTTCGTTGATTTTGACGAGTCCCCGTATGATGCCGGCCACGTCTTCTCCATATTCTTCCTTGACCGATTCCAGACTGCAAAGATTGTATTTCACGGATTCATGGAGCATGATTCCTAGAATCGAGGCGCGGCGCATACCGATTTCTTCGGCCACGATGACAGCCGTCTGCATATCCTTGATAATGGGATTCATCTGGAATACATTTCGCGGAATGGTACCTTCTGCCATCGCCTTGACCAGATGGGTTTTCAGCTTGTGGCAGTCATCCTTTTGTAATGTATCTTTCGACAACCGCAGCAGTCGTTTGTAGAGTAGAATCAGTTGTTTGTGTTCCTCTTGTGTAAAAAAGTCGTTGTTCTCCATAATTCCTCGTTTTGCTGTTTGTGGGTAAAGTTACTTTTTTTCTGTTGATATGATGCACTCTTCCCGTATTTTTTATATTTTTGAACGTCATTCTAAAAACAGGAAGAAAATTCATTACCTAAATAAAGAGTTAATATGTTAACACACGAGGACAAAGAATTGTTGGCCAAGAAGGGCATTTCGGAAGAAAAGATTGCCGAACAGTTGGCTTGTTTTGAAAAGGGGTTTCCATTCTTGAAGCTTTCAGCAGCTGCTTCCGTAGAAAACGGAGGTATTATGAAAGCCGATGAGAAAGAATGCGAACAGTATCTTGCCGCATGGGATTCATACAAGGAAGGCGATAAGAAAATAGTCAAGTTTGTTCCGGCTTCGGGAGCTGCGAGCCGTATGTTCAAGAATATGTTCCCGACCGTCTGAAGGATGATACCGTGCTGTACAAGAAACTGATTGCAGGCGTACTGGTCACTCTTCAGAAGCAGGCATTTGCTTACCTCGAACTGCTGGACAGCGGACACTACCGTCATGACCAGCTGGAAGAGATGATACGTTTCGTTCAGCAGCAGCTGCATTGCCGGAAAGCGGACATCAAAGACATGGAAGATGCCGATCTTGTGATTTATCTCCGCAAGAAGCTGAACCGCCCGATGCGTGTGTGCGGTATGGTGAAGAATGGGAGAACCGGGTGGCGGTCCGTTCCTTGCATACAATGCTGACGGAACTGTTTCCTTGCAGATTCTGGAAAGTTCGCAGATTGACATGAAAGATCCTGAAAAGAAGGCGATGTTTGAGAAAGGAACTCATTTCAATCCGGTGGATCTGGTCTGCGCTGTGCGCGACTATAAGGGAAACAAGTTCAATTTGCTGGAGTATGTGGACAAGAGCACCGGATTCATTTCCTATAAGTCGAAGAACGGAAAAGACTTGAAGGCGCTCGAACTTCCGGGTCTGTGGAACGGTTCGATGAGCGACTGGAATACGGTGTTCGTGGAGGTGCCGCTGAGCACATTCAATCCGGTCAAGACCGTAAACGACCTGTTGCGCGAACAGCATCAGTGATATGGTTTCAAACAAGATAAAGGAAGGCTGCCTGTCGGCGGCCTTCTTGTTTTTTGCAGGTGTGGTCAGATATCGATTCCCATGATGTAGTCGTTCATGTAATATCCGTTTCCGATGGGGAAATCGCCTTCGCGCACTTTTTTCATGCCCATGTGCTCATAAAACCCCAGCGACGGATTGTTGCGGTTTACGTTCAGTTCCATCCGGCATGGTCCGGGATGCAGCTCCTTGATGGCCGCTATCGCCTGTCTGAACAGTTGTTTTCCCAAGCCGTACTTCTGGAAATAGGGAGCACGTAGATTTTCTGCAAGTGATAGAGGTCTTTTCCTTCCGGCTGGATAGATACGTATCCTGCCGGCTCGCATTCTTCATAGGCTATGTAATAGATGTGTCCTTCTTCCTCCATCTGTTTGCGCAAGCTTTCGGGCGAGTACATCCATTCCATCATGTAGTCACTCTGTTCTTTCGTCAAGATGTCCTTATATGTGGCGGGAAACACCTGCCATGCCAGTTTGTTGATGAGGCCGATGTCGGCCGTATCTGCTTTTCTTATCGTAAACATGTTCATTTGTATTTTAATGCGTCCGTAAAGATACGGATTTTTTTGTCAGCCTATTTTTCTTTTCGCCTGTTTTGCAGACAATTCTGCCGGATTCTCCCTCCGGTTCTTTATCTCCAGCCTGAAGATTTGCATCTCTAGGCTGGAGATGTATGTCTTTAGCCTGAAGATACCCGTCTTCAGGCTGGAGATACAGATTTGTCAGGCGTAATGCAAGGTATTGTTTCTTGCCTGGCTCGCATATGGAAGAGTCTTGTTAATTTGAGATGAAGATGCCTATATCCTGCTGGATAATTATTTGAACAACCTCCGCTATCATTTCCGTAAGGATGAAGGAGCGGAAGAGATTGTGCGCGACATAGAATCCCGTATTGCCGAACTGTTTGATGAGGCATTGCGTGGCGGATTACAGGTAATTACTATTAAAGAGGTGGAAGAGGTAATTGCCCGTATGGGAAAGCCGGAGGAACTGAATGGTGAAGAAGAAGGTAACCCGTCTGCATCGAACAGCAAGACTTTCGATAGTGAATCGACGGAAACCCGCCGCCGCTTGTTCCGTAATCCGGACGACCGTATTCTAGGTGGAGTGGTATCGGGCATTGCAGCTTATTTCGGCTGGGATGTGACCTGGACCCGCATCGTCTTTATTTTGGCTGGATTTTTTATTCATGGTTTGATTCTGGCTTATCTGCTGGCATGGATAATCATTCCGCTGGCACATACGGCTACGGAAAAGTTGCAGATGCGCGGAGAACCCATCAACGTGGAGAACATCGGCCGGACGGTAACCGACGGTTTTGAGAAAGTGAACGAATATGTGCATTCAGAACAGCCCCGTTCTGCCTTGCATAAGTTTGGCAATGGGGTGGTAGCCGTGGTCGGTTTCCTGCTGAAGCTTTGTCTGGTGCTGTTG